>Ga0315274_10000007_pt1 | contig 446547 bp, 447 predicted proteins | sample YL17G02_20_MG_FD_203700 | JGI IMG/M metagenome (GOLD analysis project Ga0315274, IMG submission 203700) | Sediment microbial communities from Yellowstone Lake, YNP, Wyoming, USA - YL17G02_20 | ecosystem: Environmental > Aquatic > Freshwater > Lake > Sediment | place: USA: Wyoming | collected... | reverse complement strand
TTTATTCCCTCGACTACGCTCGGGATCTCCGTTCGCTTCGCTCACTTCGAGCTGCCCAGCCACGATTTGAACGTGGATTAGATGGTCCAGAGCCATCCGTCCTACCATTGAACGACCGGGCAATCTTGAATAATCGCCCTAATTATACCATTGAAGAGCACGGGTGATAAATTATGAATTAGAGGAGTTTAGAGGAATTTACAGAAATTTAGCGTCTTGCTCTTTCAAGGGGTTGGGGTGGGTTTGCGTGTCGGTTTAACCGCATCTCCTAACCCCTGACGCACCTGTTGGGCTAATTTGTGCCCGTCCTGAATCAGGTGACGCGCGTTCTGGAGCATGGTCCTGGCACTTTTAAGTATCTCTTTATTGCCAGGCCAACCGTCCGGCGTCAATGGTAAAACTGCACTAATAGCATTTTCTGCCTGAGCCTTGGCTTCAGCTATTTTCGCAGCTCTTTGCTCCATCAGTGCCTTCATTGCACTGGTATCTTTACCCGCAGCGTTAAGCTCATCAATCCGCGCCTGCAGCTTTTCGGTCAGTTTGCCTAATTCCTCGATCACCGTGAGCAATCGATCCGCGTGGGCGATGATTTGAATTTTCGGAATAAACATGGCAAAAATCCGATAGGATTTGGTGATGGATTGTACATCGGTTTTAAGAGTCGTTAAATCCGTATCCTGGCCAATTTTATCTTTCAGGGTATTGAGAGCGGCAATTTCCGCCCGCACCTGGCTTATTAAGGCGTCTTTCTGAGTTTGGTTGAGGCGTACCATGGCCTGAATCCTGGTGATAAGTTTATTCAACGCTTCCAGACGACGGGTAATCTCACTGCCGGCTTTCTCCCCCAGTCTAGCAAAACGAGCTTCTTCCCGATTTTCAATTCTGGCTTCAACTTTACCGGCGGCAGTAGCATTGCGCAGACCATTTATCCCTCCCCGGCCGACGACAGCTAAAACCGGAGTAGCAGAAGAAGCAAATATGGCAATACAAGCAGTTAAAGTAAAGAATTGAATTTTAGTCATGATGCATCCTTTCTATATAATAATACGCAAAAAATGAGGAAATAGTTTCTTATTCACTCAGGTCGCCCATTTTATCATTGAGGCCGGCCTCAATATTACCGGCATCCGCATCCAGGGCTTTGAGCTGCGCATCAATCACCTTAAAATCCTGATTCAACTCCTGGTCGGTTACCGGGCCCTGAGCTTGACTGATAGTCGGTAAGGCACCTATGGTTCCCGCTTCGAGACTACGATTAGAGGTGCCGGAGGTAACTTGGCCTCTATTTAATATCAAATAACCGCCAATTGAAGCCCCGATTATAATCACCAGACCAGCTATAATAATTGGTGTCGCTACCTTGCCCTGTTGTTTTTCTCTCATAGACTACCTCCCTAAAGTTCATTATACCTTTTTAGGGAATCAAGTTTTCGTTTAATCACTCTTCGCTTGGGACGGGTGATAAAAATCACTCCGATGATGAAAAAATACAAGAGCAAACCTGTCCAGGCCCATGTTTGAGGTGTCATACTCCAGAGGAAATCTAAGGCTTCCCGCCAAAGCACCTGCACCATTTCCCAATCCAGTAAATATAGGCTCAAATAAAACCCGAGATCTTCGTTTAGGTATTCGAGTAAGATAATCCCGGCAGAAAAAATCACCCCCAAAAATAGCATCAGGATCAAAAACCAATACTTTTTGAGCCATAAACCGGAGCGCTTTTTCTCAAAGCCTACCACCTGATCCATGACTTTTTTAGTTAAATCCGGTTGATTCATACCAATAATTTTCTCAGAGCCTCTTTAGCTCTCCTTAAATTAGTACGCACAGTGTTAAGCGGCAGTTTCAATTTACGACTAATCTCCCCGTATGACAACTCGGAAAAAAAATAAAGTCTGATAATGCTTCGATATTTCTCCGGTAAATGCCTGAGTGCTCTGGCTACTTTTCTTTTCTCTTCACTTTGAACCAGTTGTTTATAAAGAGTTTCATCTTCTTCTGCTAACTCTATCTCCTCTAAACTAACCTGTTTTTTTGCTTGCCGTAGCCGGCTGATCGCCGCGTTTCTGGCAATCGTAAAAAGATAACCGGACACTTTTTTCCTGGTATCGAACCTGTCTATCGTGCGGTAAAAGGAAAATAAGGCATCCTGGACTACCTCCTCACTAGTGGCATCGTCCCTGCTAATCCGCTGCACTAAGCGCCACAAGCGGCCCTGATAGCGCTTCACAATGGTTTCGAAGGCTAACACGTCTCCTGTCTGAATTTTACTAACCAGCTGTTCGTCAGTTAAGTCATCCATGTTTAACGGTTTTATTGTACAATATTACTCATGTTAGAGAGTAATAGCTACAAAGCCGGAATGGTTGCTTTGATCGGCCGTCCGAATGCCGGCAAATCAACCCTGCTGAATAACCTCTTGGGACACAAGGTTGCGATCACCTCGCCTAAACCGCAAACCACCAGGTTTAACCTGCAGGCAGTTTATGAAGATAGCCGCGGTCAGATTATTTTTATCGATACGCCGGGCATCTTCGGCAAGGTAAAAGACGCTCTGGCCAGACGTTTAAACCTCAAGGCTGAAGAGTCGCTGGCTCAGGGAGTCGATTTAATTGTGTATCTGGTTGATCACACGAGACAGCGGGGTATAGAAGAAAACCGCGCGCTCGGAATAGTCCGGAAAATTAAAGTTCCCAAACTCTTAGTCATCAATAAAACTGATATTAAAAACCCTTCCTACATCGTCCAGTATAAATTCATGGAAGAGGAATTTGATCAGACACTGGAGATCTCCGCCCTTACCCGCAAAAATCTGAATTTACTGTTAGAGAGAATTTTCCAATATCTCCCGGAGGGTAAACCGCTGGCAGAGACGAAAGATCGTACTCAACCCGGATTAAATCTCGACAGCCGGACATTTCTGGCCGAAATCATCCGCGAAAAAGCCTTTCTTTTCCTGCGCCGGGAAGTACCTTATACCTTAACCACGGTAGTTGACGAAGTCAGCGAGCGGGATAACGGCGTAACCTATATCAAAGCGAGGATTTTAACCAGTGCGGACCGCTATAAAGCCATGATCGTGGGAAAAGCCGGGGCGATGATCAAGGAAATCAGTATGGCGGCGCGCAAGGAGCTGGAAACCGCGACTAATAAAAAAATTTTCCTCGAACTCACGGTAGAAACAGATCCGCATTGGATGGCTTACCTATAATAATTATCTACCAGATAGGAAGATTGGAGCGTCAGGAAGCTCTAAATACTGTGATAAACCGGTAAAAAGATCGGTAAGAACTGGTAAAAACCGGTAAAAATAAGCGGTATTTTAGGAGATTAGGATAGTCTTAATAGAGTTTCTTCTCTACCGAGAATTTCCAGAGATTCCAAAAGCGGGGGACCCACGGTTTTACCGCTCACGGCCACGCGCAGTTCCATAAAAACATCTTTGGCCGCTAATCCAGCCTGCTCCGCCAGTTGGCGGATTGCTTTTTCCATCGCCGCATGATTCCAAGCGCAATCTTTTAAAGCCTCCCTTACTACCTTTAAAGGATGTTCCTTTAAAGGTCGCTCGAAGGTTTTGGGGCGGGCGAAGAAAAATCCTGCCAGCGACTCAAATTCAGCTAAAGTCTTCATTCTCTCTGTCACCAGCGGTAACACTTGCTCAATTTTTTCCAAAGTATACTTTTCGTTAAAGAACTTAAATATTTGAGCTTTGAGCTTTGAGCTTTGAGCTTTTCGAATATATTCTCCGTTCATCCAGCGGAGCTTCTCGGGATCAAAGACGGGGGCAGAAGTTTGCATCTTTTCTAATTTAAACTCTTTGAGCATCCCGGTCAGGGAAAATATCTCTTGGCCTCCCGGAAAGGCCCAGGCTAAGGTAGCCAGGTAGTTAAGCAAAGCTTCCGGCAGAAATCCCTCTTCGCGGTACCAGGAAACCCAAACCGGGTTTTTTCGCTTGCTGAGTTTACTTTTGTCAGGATTGCGCAATAGCGGCAGATGGGCAAACGTTGGTAGTTCCCAACCAAAAAACTGATGAAGCAGAACGTGTTTAGGAGTTGAAGAAATCCATTCTTCACCACGGATAACGTGTGTTATTCCCATTAAATGGTCGTCAACAACCACGCCCAAGTGATATGTCGGAAATCCGTCAGATTTTAAAAGCACCTGATCATCAATCAGGTTATTTTCGAAGGAAATTTCGCCCCGGATAAGGTCAGTAAACTTGGTAATTCCCTCTTCGGGAACTTTCAGCCGAATGGTATATTTTCCATCCTTTTTCGCTTTGAGCTTCCGGCAGGTTCCATCGTACATCGGCGGTAAATGCCTGACTTCCTGATCCTTTCTCATTTGTTCCAGACGCAGAGGCGTACAAAAGCAATAGTAGGCGCGGTCTTTGGCTACCAGTTCTTCCGCATGTTTTTGATAGATAGCTAATCTCTCCGATTGGCGGTAAGGGGCAAAGGGACCGCCAACCTGCGGACTTTCGTCAGGAGAGAGACCTAACCACTCTAAAGATTTCAAAATCCGCTTTTCGGATCCCTCAACTAACCTGGTCCGATCGGTATCTTCAATCCGGACCACAAATTGACCCCGAGCCTGTTTGGCAAAAACATAGTTAATCAAAGCCGTATAAGCATTGCCTATATGGAAATCCTGCCCGGTTGGAGACGGAGCGATGCGTGTGCGAACCTTCATGTAATTGATTCTAACACGGGCTCAACGTATACTCAAAGATGATACACACATGATTTAGGAACATGATAAACACATGATCACGTGCTAATCATGTTTTTTCTATCACGTGCTAATCATGTGAGTCCATGACGTCTCTTACCGAAACTGCATTTTACGCCCGCCGGTCTATCAAATGGCTGATTTTGGCAATTGTAGGATATATCGTGCTCAAAATTTGCTGGACTATCCTCTTTAGCGTTTGGCTAACCTTTTTTCCACCTAAGCCGCCTCCCCCCACTACTGCTTTCGGTAAGTTACCGACAGTTAAATTTCCGGTGCCGCAAGCTTCTCCTTCGGGAGAATTGATTTTTCGCCTGGACACCATCTCCGGTTCGGTGCCGCGCGCCTCGGAATCAGGCACCGTTTATTTCATGCCTAAAAATCCTGCCAATCTACTGGCGCTTAATAAAGCCCAGGTCCTGGCAAATCGCTTTGACTTAGATCCTACCCCACTTCAGGAAAACAAAAATATCTACCGCTTTAGCGATCCCAGTTTCCCCTTAAGACGCCTGCGCTATGACATCGTGTCTAATAATTTCATCCTGCGCTATAGTTTTGAGTTGGATACCGGCTTGTTTGCTGAACGCGAGATACCCAACAGTGAAAGTGCGATCGCTGAAGCAAAAAGTCTGCTGCAAACTTACGGACTTTACAAGGAAGATTTTGCCCAAGGCAGAACCGCGGTGAGCTATCTAAAATTAAGCGGTAGCCGCCTGGTAAAAACCAGTAGTTTGTCTCAAGCTGACGGCATCCGCATCGACTTTTTTCGAAAAAATATCCAGGAGATGCAGGTACTTAGTCCCTCTCCCGAAGAAGCTCCCATTTCGTTTATTTATTCCGGGTCCCGAAATCAAGCTAAAAGACTGTTACAGGTTGCCTATACCTATTGGCCGATTGATTATCAAACCCTGGCTACTTATCCGCTCAAATCCAGTACTATGGCCTGGCAGGAACTGCAAAGCGGCGGCGGTTATATCGCACGCTATCCGCGTAGCGGTCGGGAGGCTGTGATCCGCACCTTGTATCTGGCTTATTATGATTCTTTTGAGCCGCAAATGTATCTTCAGCCCATTTTTGTGTTTGAAGGTGACAACGGATTTATGGCCTACGTACCGGCGGTAAGCCCTGAATGGGTGGAATAAGCTGGGTTCACTTGGTCGGACTAATTATCTCCCAGCGATGGTTGGCAAATACCCAATCGATTAATTTAGCGGTATCGCCAAAGCGGTCACGGCTTTTGAGGACGACGATAATTACCCGGTGACCGTTACGTTCAACTAAAGTAACTAAATTTTCTCCCGCTTCCTCGGTCCAGCCGGTTTTGATCCCGCCGACTCCGGGTATCTTCCCTAAGAGTTGGTTTACATTACTTAGGGGATGAAAATAAGTATGGGTCACGTCTGAAATCGTAATTTGCGGGATGGCTACAATTTTGGCAATAATTTTATTAGATAAGGCTACCGAGGCTAACCTGGCCAAATCCAGCGGAGACATTTTTTGTCCGGGAGCATCATATCCGACCGGATTGGCAAAACTGCTATCTACGAGATGAATTTCCTGGGCTTTGCGGTTCATCGCCTCCACAAACTTCTCTACCCCACCCGGATAGTTCTCGGCTAAGGTATACGCCGCGTCGTTACCGGAGGCAATCAGCGTACCGTAAAGCAGGTTTTCCACGGTCAATCTTTCTCCCGGTACCAAATTAATACTTTGACCCGAATTCACCGGCTGTTTAACCGTCACGATATCTTCTAACTGATAAGCGTCCAAGGCGACCAGTGCCGTTAAAATTTTGGTGGTGGAGGCAGGCAAAAACTGTACCTTCTCATTACGCTGGTAAAGATAGACCCCGGAGTCAACATCCAAAACCACTACACCGCCGGCTCCCACTTGGGCACCGGGATTAAAGCCGGTGACATTGACCGGATAAGGGGCGGGTGTGGGAAGGGCAAACGGCAACCGCCGTAACCACGGTTTGCCGATATCGCTGCCTACCGTATAAATATTTTGTCCGGGATAAAAGAGAAAAAAACCGATCAGAAGTATTAAATAAATGATTTTATCCCACTGTTTTTTCCACCAGGGTTGAGAATAGTAAAGAATTTTCTTTTTCGACATGAGAGTAAGTCGCTTACGGTACCTGGGTTACTTAGCTTGCTTAAGTATTTTTAAATTGAGTTCCTTAAGTTGTTCTGCCGTAACCTCGCCGGGAGCATCCATGACGCTGGCCTGACCGGAGGCGCTTGTCGGAAAGGCTATCAGTTCCCTTACGCTTGGCTCGCCTAAAGCAACCATGAGAAACCGGTCTATTCCCGGCGCAATCCCGCCATGGGGTGGCACACCGTAGGTAAAAGCTGTCAACATATGCTCAAACTGTTGCTTCTGTGCTTCGCTAAAGCCGATCAGGGCAAACACCTTGGCCTGCACTTCCGGCTGGTGAATCCGAATGCTCCCGCCGCCTACTTCAAAACCATTTAAAACTAAATCGTGCTGTAAACCGCGCACCTTGAGTGGCTCTGTGTCTAATAAGGAAATATCGTCCGGATGCGGTGCAGTAAACATATGGTGGGAAGGAGCAAATTTAGCCTTTCCCGAACCGTAGAAAAAATCCTCCTCGCTCTGTTCCTTAAAGAGCGGAAAATCAAGCGTCCAGGAAAAAGCCAGCTCATGGGGATCCTGCTTATTTTTCCTTAGGTCCGGCTTGTCGGTGCCGTACTTCTTTATGGCTTCCTTATGCGATAAGCGCGGCCAGGGAGTTTGGGTAAGGTGTTTTTCCGGCAGAAGCTCTTTGACTAAGGAGGTAAATAAGTCTTCCGTCAACTCAAGAATCTGGTTTTGCGTCACAAAGGACATTTCAAGATCCAGTTGGGTAAATTCACCGTAAGCCCGGTCTTTTCTGGAATCTTCGTCGCGGAAACAGCGCGCAATTTGGAAATACCGTTCAAAACCCGCTACCATCAGCAGTTGTTTATATTGCTGCGGCGATTGCGGCAAGGCATAAAATTTACCCTGCTGCAATCTGGATGGCACTAAGAAATCTCTGGCTCCTTCCGGGGTTGTTTTAGTCAAAATCGGCGTTTCAATTTCTACAAAATCCCGTGCCAGGAGAAAGTTACGGATAAAGGCTACCGCCCGGGATCTTAAGCGGAGATTACCGGCCAGGCGGGAGCGGCGCAGATCTAAATAACGGTATTTAGAGCGTAATTCTTCATTGATCTCATAACCACTAGTGTCGAGCGGGAAGGGTAATTCTTTGGCTTGCGACAGAATAGTCAAACTTTTTACCTCTACTTCGACGGCACCGGTGGGAATTTTAGGATTGATCATGGCTTCCGGACGCTGCTTAACTAAACCAATCACTTCTACAACATCCTCCGGTCTTATTTGGCGATTCCGGGAATCCTCCGGATTCCCGGAATCTAAGGCAACAACGAGCTGAATGACGCCACTGCGATCCCGCAGATCGAGAAACATAATTTTCCCGTGATCCCGCCGGCGGTTAATCCAACCCTGAAGCATAACCTGCTGACCGATTTTCTGGTTAGTATTGCTTGCTAAAATACGCATATTAGGAGATACTTAAATTGTAATTGGATTTGCTGCTCTTGACAAGCAGAACGATTAATCTCTGGCATGAATATCCCTGATTTTTAATTGTAGCCTCTCCAGACCGCTCCAGGTGTCAATCTCAATCGTATAAGCGATATCGATTAATTGATCTGGTTGGCATTTCCTACAAAGTTCTCCTAAATTAAAGGCGATTGCGTCTAATGGCAAATTGTTATATTGCTTCATTGTTATATTGTCGGAAGAAACAATGCGGAGCTTCAGGTGTTTGCCGTTGGCGCCGACTAAACGCGTTTCTAACACTTTAACTTCCCGGCTGGCAAAAACCGGTTCGGGATTGCCGAAACCAAAAGGTGCCAGTTCCTGGAGTTTCTGCCATAACTTAAGGCTAACCGCTACCAAAGGAATTTCCATGTCAATCCGTAAGACCCGCGTCAATTTCTCCGCGACTAATTCTTTTTCCGCCAGTTTTTTGAGGCGGTCCTCTAACTCGCCCAAATGTTTGGTTTCCACGGTAAAACCGGCAGCCAGAGGATGCCCGCCTACATCCACTAAAATATCACTGCAGGTTCGAATCGCTTCGACGATGTTAAAACCGTTAATGGAGCGGGCTGAGGCTTTGGAATAAATCTTGCCTTTGGCAACGACAATGGCCGGACGCCAGTATTCCTCAACCAGTTTGCCGGCAACCAAACCGATGACTCCCGGGTTATAGGATTCATGGACTACAAAAATCAGTTTCTTTTGAAAGGTCATTCCCGGCGCCTGCAAGGCCAGATCTTTCATGGCGTGAGCAGTGGTATCTGCCGTCAACTTTTGACGTTCCCGATTCTTCAGACCTAATTTTTGAGCCAGTTCCCTCGCTTTATCAGTTCTTTTGGTACATAACAACCGTAAAGCATCCAGCGCGTGCTCGAGTCTCCCCATCGCATTAAGACGCGGAGCTAAAATGTGGGAAACGGCATAAGTGTCTAAAGCTCCCCCGGTTAAGCCCGCATCAGCAACCAAGGCTTCGATGCCTACTCTTTTGGTTTTGTTCAGTGCCTGCAAACCAGATTTAACTATAGCTCTATTGGGACCCACCAGAGGCATCATGTCGGCAATGGTGCCAATGGCGGCAAGAGCCAGTAACTCATCCTGATGCGCCCCGGATAATTCCTTCGCTACAAACCAAGCTACTCCTGCGCCTGATAACTTGGTCGTGTGGATAACTAAACCCGGGGGTAAAACTTTCGGTTTAACGTGATGATCAGTCACGATCACCTCCATCCCTATCTTTTTCGCATAGTCAATTTTCTCTTTCGCGGTAATGCCATGATCAACGGTAATAATTAAGCTGGGATTAAATTCCCGTTTAACCGTATCCAAACCTTTAACCGATAAACCATATCCTTCCTCAATCCGATGCGGAATATACGGCATCACTTTCGCGCCCAGCTGATAGAGGGTTTCCCAGATGATCGCCCCGGCAGTAATGCCGTCGGCGTCATAATCGGCGTAAACCACAATCGACTCCCGGTCCCCAATGGCCTTTCGGATGCGTTTAACAGCCCGGTTTAAGGCCTTAGAATCGATCTCTACATCCTGAGGTTTGAAGGCAGAGGGATCAGGAGGGGTGAGAAATGTTCTCATCTCTTTGGTTGTTTTTATTCCCCTATTCTTTAGAAGTACTCTGATGATATCTTCAAATTTGAAATTTGCCCTTCGACCTGGCTCAGGGCGGATTTGCCCTTCGGCCTCGCTCAGGGCGGGCAATTTGAAATTTTGTAAAATCTGCCACTTCTTCATGCACCTATGATATCATAAGGCTAACGATGATAAAGCTCCCGCTTAAAGCCCAAAAGGTTATTTCTACCCTTAAAAAAGCCGGTTTCGAGGCCCATGCTGTGGGGGGGTCAGTACGGGATTTACTCCTCCAGCGCGAAACTAAAACCTGGGACTTTACCACTAATGCAATTCCTGAGGAAATTCTTAAGCTTTTCCCGGATAGTTTTTACGATAATCAATTCGGCACGGTAGGGATCAAAATTTACAAATTTACAAGTCCGACCCGCTTCGCCAAAGCTACAGCGAGGCGAGCCAATAAAAAACAACTCGAAAATGAAATAGAAGATATTTATGAAATTACAACATATAGGAGCGAGAAAGGATACAGTGATTTTCGGCATCCGGATCAGATAACCTGGGGTAAAACCATTGAGGAAGATTTATCCCGGCGTGACTTTACGGTGAATGCTATTGCGTTTGACGGAAGGACTCTAATTGATCCCTGTCACGGTCAGGACGATCTTTCCGCGAAATTAATCCGGGCTGTCGGTAAGCCCGAGGATCGGTTTAGGGAAGATGCCCTGAGACTCTTTCGTGCGGTACGGATTGCCACTGAGCTGGGATTTATGATAGAACCGGATACCTTTTTGGCGATTAAAAATAATTCCCGGCTGCTAACTAAAATTTCTGCCGAGCGGATCCGCGATGAACTGCTTAAATTACTGGCGAGTAAGTACCCGGCTGACGGAATCTTATTATTAAAAAACAGCGGTTTACTGGCGGAAATTCTCCCGGAACTGGAAGCCACCTTCGGCGTCCAGCAAAAAAGTCCGGAACGACATCATATTTTTGATGTGGGAACTCACTCCGTCGAATCGCTCCGGCACTGTCCTTCTCCGGATCCGAACGTGCGCTTGGCTACCCTACTGCACGACATTGGTAAACCAGCTACTTTCCATCAGGATAACTCCGGTTTAATCACTTTTTATAATCATGAGGTATTCGGCACTAAACTAACGAGGCGGATAGTTGAACGTTTAAGACTCTCCAAAAAACAAGCCGACAAAATTATTATACTGGTCCGCTGGCATCAGTTTAGTGTGGATGAAAGGCAGACCGACTCGGCACTGCGGCGTCTAATCCGCCGGGTGGGTAAGGAAAACCTGAAGGACATCCTGGACCTAAGGATCGGTGACCGGCTGGGAGGCGGGGCGAGGGAAACTTCCTGGAGATTGGAACTATTTAAAAAACGCCTGGTCGAAGTACAAAAGCAACCCTTTACGGTGGCTGACCTAAAAATTGACGGCTACGACGTGATGAAGGAATTTAACTGTAAACCGGGTCCGAGGGTGGGCCAAGTACTTAACCAATTGTTTATGGAAGTAGAAAAGGGAACATTGCCAAACGAGCGGGAAGCACTGCTGGTAAAAATGAAAGAACTTAACACTCAATCAAATCCTAAATCCTAATTTCTAAACAAATTTTCTTCTCTCCCACCTGTTCCATAAAATCAGGATCGGCGTGGCTACAAACGGCGAAGAATAAGTACCGGAAACAGTGCCGATCAGTAAGGCCACCGCAAACCACTGAATCGTCGTTCCGCCCATCAGCACCAAAGCTAGTAACATAAAAATTATGGTAAAGGAATTGGCCAGTGACCGACCCATCGTTTCCGTGAGCGCCCGGTCACAAAGTGTTTCAAAGCTGCCTTTTTCTCCGCGGTGCGAATATTCTCTGATCCGGTCAAAAACTACAATCGTGTCATGTACGGAAAAACTCATGGTGGTCAAAAACGCCGTAACGAATAAAGTATCCACCTCTACTTTGAAAAAACGGCCGAGGAGTGAAAAACAGCCGACAATTACCAGAAGATCATGGAAAAGAGCCAGTACCGCCGAAACCCCGTATTTATAATTTTTAAACGCATAAGCCACATAAAGTAAAATTCCCAGGATGGCAATCAGAGCTGCGACAGCGGATTTAACCAGCAGTTCTTTACCCAAAACGGGGCCGACGGTTTCGCTATGGGTAACCGTGGTTTTGACCTGCAAATCTTTTGCCAGATTAAACATAATGGTTTCAACTTTGGCATCTGCGACTGACTTTAAGCGCAGTAAGTAAGTATTCGGGGCAGTAAGCTGTAAATTTACCAGCGGTAATTGCTGCTTCTCCAGCGAATCAGCAATTGCTTCACTTGACAGTGATTTATCAAATTTTACCTCAATGACCATACCGCCGGTAAAGTCCACCGCCGGCCGCAAACCGAAACGGAAAAGCGAAAATATTCCCGGCACGAGAACCAGGCCGGAAATTAATCCGTATAGCCAAAAGTATTTAGAAAAACGAATCATATTCCGATACTCCTAATACTAATATTTGTCTTATTGTCTATTTTTCTTTATAGAGAACTCTGATTAAGGTTCGCGAAACTACAATCCCCGTAAATAAACTGGTTAAGACACCGATAAACAGTGTGACGGCAAATCCCCGCACCATGCCGGAACTCGGCAGCATTTGCCAGTTGCCGGGATTAAATAAAATTAAACAGGTGATTAAGGTCGTAAAGTTAGCGTCACGGATACTGTCCCAAGCCTTACCGAAGCCCAACTCCATCGCTATTTTCCAGGGTGAACCGCTGCGTAATTCTTCCCTATAGCGTTCAAAGATCAAAATATTACTGTCCACGGCCATGCCGATAGACAATAAGAAACCCGTGATTCCCGGCAGGGTCAGCGTGACAGGCAAAAAACGGTAGATACCCAAGTTTAAAAGTCCGTAAAGAATCAGGGCTAAATCAGCTAATAATCCTAACCAACCATACTTGGCAATCATAAAAATCGCAACTAAAACCAAACCTATGGTTCCTGCTGTGACGCTTTTTACTACCGATTCTGCTCCCAAGGCAGCTTCTACCGTGCGCTTTTCGACTACCGATACCGGTACCGGCAGAGCGCCGGCATTCAGTTGCAAGGCTAAGTTTTTAGCTTCCTCGCGGGTGAAACTGCCGGTAATCACGGCCCGGCCATCGGTAATGGCAGTTTGCACGCGCGGCCAAGTCAGGGGAAAATCATCCAGGAAAATCGGCAATCGTTTCCCGACTAAGCGGCCGGTAACCTCAGCGAACTTTTTCCCACCTTCGGCAGTAAACTCAATGGCAACTTCCGGCTCGCCGGTCTGACTGCTAAAAGATAACTGCGCCCGCAGCAAATCTTTACCGGTAATACCCACACTCTTGGTATCCGCTAAAGTTGGTATTACGAAAGCTGAATCAGTAGCCTGGTTGGTTGTAGCAAACTCACGAAACTCCAGTTTAGCGGTTTGACCAATCAGTTTAACTGCACTTTCGACGTCACTGACACCAGGCAATTCTACCGCAATCCGCCAGTTGCCCGAACCATAAACTGATTGCACCACCGGCTCAGTTAAACCAAAAAGGTTTACCCGCCGTTCGATAACTCCCCGCGCCGACTCTAAAGCCTCCAAGCGGTCAGCCTCTTTTACGCCGGTCATATCAGCCAAGAGCGTCAGGTGAGTACCGCCGGCCAAATCCAAGCCTAAATGAGTTTTAATCTCCCGTTTAATTCGTAGGCCGAAAATTTGCCAATCGATTTGCCAGGGATTAATTACCTGATCCATAGCCAAGGGGCCGAACTTCAGCCTGAGATGATAATTCTCCGGCAAATCGATAAAAACCAAAATAGCCGTAAGAATTAGCAATAAGAAAAATACCCGGCGGGGATTGGTAAACATACAAGCCTGTTTTAGTTAACTAATTCTTCCTCATCGCCAATAATCATGACACGGGAACCTGCCAGTATGGAAAGTACAAACGGGTCACGGCGGCGTTTACGGAAATTAAATTCTTCCTCGGTCATCACCGTATAGTTGAGCTCTCTCTCGCGGCGAACTTCTTCGGCTTTCACCAGTTGAGACAGTTCCAGTAAAGCTATAGTGCCGATCACCAATAAATCTACACTATTGGCGTCTTTTTTGGTCAAGCCCCGCAAAAACCTTCCCGACAACATCGCATATTTAATTCTGCCGAGCTTGGCTTTGTTTTTAATCAGATCCCAACCCAACCCGGTGGTTTTGCCGATTAATTCTAAAAAGTCGTAATATAGCGCATAGTCTTTGCGGAAAGTGTAGAATAGCCTGTTGGCTCGCGGCTCTTTACTGACCATACCGGCCTTTTCCAGGTGAGCCAGTTCACGGCGTACAGCATTTATTTCTTCGCCTACTCTGCGCACTATATCGCGTACATGAAAAATTGCTCCCGGGTGATTTAAAAAAAGGCTTAAGATTTTCACCCGGACGCGGGAGATAATAATATCCTCAAGTAACATATCTCCTCCTTTGCCGGGGCAGGAAAATTTAATAATTGACTTTGGTGCCTATCGGTAACATTTCAATCCAGATTTGACCCCTATTTAAGCTAACCTCCCGACCACCAGGATCTAGAAATTTCAACTTGCTGGACCTCTCGGGCTTACTCCAGGTAATCTTTATCGCTTTGCCGTCCTGAAAAACCAGGCCATTGCCGCTGCCGACGTTGTTATAAAGAAGGTGCAGATGATCATCTACCGGCCCAATCTCTTTGGCAAAAATAATTACGATATTCTTGGCTGTCAGTTGCTCTTGGGTTTCGAGGTCCAGTTGCGGTTTACCACCGTTGGACCTCTTATAGGCATTAGCTAGGCGATCATAATCCCAACGCACGCCATATTCGGCTTCGTAACCCGGCCAAGCTACAAAACTGGCTGAGAAAGAAGCTCCGCGCTCGGCTTCTTTAGCATCATCTTTAAATTTCCACGCTTCAAATTTTTTATCCCAGGCAACTCCTTTGGTGTCCACATTGGTCCACCCCCGCTCGGCAGCTACTTTGTATAAACCATTGGTATTACAAACCATAGTGTGTTCGGTGGCGACTTCGTGATCCAAACGATCGTAATTACGCGCGCAGACCATATCTTTTTTATCAGTAGTCTTAAACGGTAAACCAAATTGATCCATGTCTTTAATTTTGTATTGTTCGATTTGACACAAGGCCTTAGCACGGGAATCAACCGTATCGTCATTACAGAGGCCGGCACCGCCCACATGGTTATAGAGAGCATCGTATTCCAAAACCCACGGCAAAAAATAAGTCCGGGCGCTTCTGACCGGCGCCAGATTAACCGGTTGTACCGTAATTCCGCAGTAAAAGATACCCATAAACCGGCTAATTCCGCCTTCGGCAACCGCTTCATATATCACATCGGCTAAAGACACTCCCGACTGCGGCCTGGAATCAGCATGATTTTCAATCATCACCGCCAGTGGCCGGCGTTTTTCCCAAACTTCCCGTTCTTGTTTGGTATATAATTTGCCGTTAAGCGGACAAGGCTCGGTACGCGGAACCGAGGGATCAATCACAAAACGCGCTTGGCCCTCTTTACCGGTGCCGGTCGGAGAGATAACTCCGCCTGAAGGCAATTTAACGAAATAACTGAAAAAGGCAAAAGAAAGACCCGTGGTAATGAGGTACAAGGCTAAACCAATTAATCCTGAAATCAAAAATTGTGGTTTCTGCATAATTATTTCAAACGTAAAGTAGCCATGGGTACCGCGTTTTTAATCGCCGCTTGTTCTTCTTTGGCTAGATCAATGCCTATCCCCACACCGGCTTTCACCGGCTTGAGGTACCAACGACTCCCTGCCCGACCGTAAAGCGAAGTCAGAATGATACCGTTTTCCGCACCGTCCAAAAGTGCCAAGGTAAAACTTTGCGAACCTCCGGTATCGGAAAAAGGATTGAACCGGACAATCCCCACCTTTTGGAGGTGTAACTTTCCTTCTTCCAATAGCCAGCGCAGGGCTTTTTCCTGATCAGATAAGCGTTTTTTAAAACTTAAGTGTTCTTCTAGGATCTGTTCCAGAATGCCGGTTAAACCGGTCTTGGTTAAACCTCCGCTTAAACGATTGTAATGATCCAAAGTCTTCTTCAGCCACCAGGTAATAACCAGCTGCCAAAGCAAAACCGCCACCAGTAAAGCTACCCCGACAAAAGCACTGTTGAACACCATTGGTATTCATTATCTTACGCGGATTAACTATCTTTTGTCAATGAGATGGCCGGGTAAAATATTTGTGAGGCTGTTGACAAAGCTGCCTTACTCGTGTTACGCTCAAGCGCACTGAAGCTAATTATGCCTAAGAAAACCAAAAGGGAAAAAATCATTTCCGAATACCGTCGCAAGCTACAGGCAATAAAGCAATCAGGTATCACCGAGCTTCCTGCTGAAATTAAGGAAATGCCATCCACTTTACCGATTAACCAACCTAAAAATGTTAGCCCAACCAGAGAGCAAGAGATCTCCCTAACTACCGCTACTACCACACTAAATTATTTCGCTGAGATTAAAAAAGACCTGATAAAAACGCTAAGCCTTGCAACTTTTGTAATCTTACTTGAGTTTTTAATGGCAGCAAAACTGCATTAAAAAGTTATTAAGGAAAGGAGGTGAAAAGTTATGGCAACCATGTATTGCGTCAAATGTCGAGCCAAGAGAGATGATCCCAAAGCGGTAAGAGTCACCATGAAAAACGGCAAACCAGCCATGAAAGGCAAGTGTCCGACCTGCGGAACCGGTATGTACAGAATCGGTGGCTAATTGAATTATTTTTCCTTAAAAAAATACCCCGTCTTAGCCGGGGTATTTTTTACACCTTGGATCTCGTAAGCCAGATTCTGTTTTTAGACTCTCATTTCTCTAGTGTCGAGTCAAACTCGACTATCGCGTTAGACGCGATGCCCGTAACTTCTTCTCGCCTTCCTTGCGGAATATTCTGAATGTCTATTGATGGCGGGAAATTCGCCGGTTGCAGCAGGTGGGATTGTCCCGTTTCATACCTTCAACCTGCTCTAAAGCAAGTCATTCAATTGATATGACTTGCCCTGAGTTTAGTCGAAGGGTCGTCTCTGTGACTCTCTCATCCTGTCATTTCAGGATTCGTCTTTATGATCTTTCGATCGTAAAGAACCAGGCCTTGCGGCTGGGAGCTTGCGCTCCCTCCCCTCACATTCTGCTGTCTGGACTTTCCTGACTGAAAATTTCATACCATGCACAATGTGCATGGTACAAGCGATTTCGCGTTGTACATGAAATTTTTAGCCCGAGAATCCGGATTCCAAGGTGCCGGGTGATTATAGCAGAAAAATCTAGGCTTGTAAAACCCAGGGTGAGTACCTACGATGAGATTAAGGAGATGGCAATGAAAGTTTTGGGAATCAGATTCGCGATTATTTTGTCTTTTTTGGTAGTCCTCATTACCGTCATCTATGCCTACCAGCTGACCTTACAAAGGCTGTCTTACCGGCCGACAACTCCACCACCAAACCTGACAGATAAGGTTACTGTCTCCCCGACAGGCAGCGCTACGTCAAAATCAGCTCTGCCGGCTTTGGTAGCAGGTGAAAAAAGCCTCAAAATCCCCATCCTCACCTATCATTATATTAGCTATAACGGCAATCAAGCTGATACTATCAGAACTTCGCTCTCCACTCTTCCGGCTACTTTTGAAGAGCAGCTTAAATTATTACAAACCCATGGCTTTACCACTGTCAGTCTGGACGAATTAGCTGCAGCTTTTACCGGAAATTATACGCTGCCGGCTAAAGCGGTAATTTTGACTTTTGATGACGGGTATCGCGACTTTTACACTAACGCGGTGCCTCTACTGACCAAATATCAGATGAAGGGAGTGGTTTTTATTGCCACCGGACTGGTAGGCGGCGGCAACTACCTGACCTGGAACCAAATTGAAGAACTAAGCCGTTCGCCCTTGGTCTCGTTCGCGGCGCATACTGTCCATCATTACGCTCTGACAGGGGTGGGAGAAGCAGTGTTAAAAAGCGAACTGGAGGAAAGTAAGCTCATACTGGAACAACATGTCAGCTATAGAATCAACTGGATGGCTTATCCTTACGGCAATTTTGACCAGCGCGTGATGAAGGCCACCCAACGGGCCGGCTATATCGGCTCGGCCACCATGCTGCCGGACTCCTGGCAATATCAAAGCCGCTTCTTTTATCTCCCCCGCATCCGTGTCGGCAACCAGAGAGGCAACGATTTTCTGCAATTAGTAAAGTAGGATCAACAAAAAAACTTTTTTTCTGATGCTATAGTAGAATTATGCTCTCGAAGATTCTTTCCGGCGCCGTGGTGGGACTGGATGCCGTACCGGTAACGGTAGAAGTAGATATCGCTTCTCAGGGACTTCCTTGTTTTACCATCGTGGGACTTCCGGATAAGGCCATAGAGGAAAGTAAGGAAAGAGTACGGGCGGCAATCAGAAACAGCGGTGCTGAATTTCCGGCCAAACGCATTACGGTGAATCTCGCCCCTGCGGACCTGCCCAAAATCGGCCCGGCTTATGATTTACCCATCGCTCTCGCGATTTTGATTGCTTCTGAACAACTGCTGCAACCGCAAGAGGAAGCGATGTATTTGGGCGAGCTCTCGCTTGACGGCAGCCTGCGACATACCAACGGTGTTTTGCCGCTGGCAATTTTAGCTAAAGCACAGGGAATTAAAAAAATATATCTACCTTTAGTCGATGCCAAAGAAGCGGCGATTATGAAAGGAATCAAAGTCTATCCGGTTCCCTCGCTTCTGGCACTGTTTCATCACTTAACCAAAAGCCTCGTCCTCAAACCGCATGTCTACATTTCCTTCGCCTCGCTGGCAGACCAACCCAGTTTTGAATTTGACATGGCTGATATCCACGGTCAGGAACAAGTAAAGCGGGCGCTCGAGATCACAGCCGCGGGCGGACACAATCTCTTTATGCAGGGCCCGCCGGGCGCCGGCAAAACCATGCTGGCCAGAACACTTCCTTCAATTTTACCTATCTTAACCGAAGACGAAGCGCTGGAAGTGACCAAAATTTATTCCGTAACCGGTAATCTGCCGCCGGGGGAATCAGTGATTAAACACCGCCCTTTCCGCGCCCCACACCATACTACCAGCCGCATTGGTCTCATTGGCGGCGGTACTCATCCCAGCCCCGGTGAAATTTCGCTGGCTCATCGCGGCGTACTCTTTTTCAATAACTAGTTTTATTATTCAATAAATCCAAAAAATCACACCAAAGAGAGAGCCATTACTTAACTATTTTGATTAAATCTTCTTCTTGCTCATACCCTTTAAGTTTTCCGTAAATATACCCCAGTCTATAAGAGGCCCCTTCACTCGTAAGTCGCCAGTTGGTACCTTCTAGAGCCTTCCTGATCAGCCCCTTAAGGTCGTAGACGCTCTCCCGTACATCTCGTTTGGCGTCAGCTTCTTGTACGGTAAAGGGGACAACGACATATCTTTCAATTTCCGGCTTATCAAATGACAGGCGGATATACTTATTTTTCTCAAGGATGGGGGAGAGGAGCTTTTCTAGCTCTATGACACTTAATTTTTTCAATTTCATGGCTTTTTGATAGACAGGGTCTTTCTCTTTTTCTTCCGTTGCCTTCATTTCTTTTGAAAAGGCTATAATCCTGTCCATACTAAGGATGTATTCGGGGCCAGTCGTGTCATCAAGGCAAAACTCCGCACGATATTCGTCGAGTAGTTTCCTGTCTCGTTTCTCTTTCGCTTCCCGCTCTTGTCTTGATTTTTTGAAGTCATATGCCTCTTTCTTCTTATACTCACAGCGGGGACAGGTATATGTAGTAGTTAAAACTTCATTCTTATCCTTCAGCTTGCTCTCAAGAGGGGCATGACATTTAGGGCAGCGTGGGGGTTCATAATGCCATTCTTGTCCATTCTCAAAGTGAGCCTGTCGCTTCTTGCATTTGACACACTCGAAGGTAAAGAGCATTCGGGCAGTATCCTCATAGGCGTCATATAGGTCTTTGGAGATAACTTTCGTGGGGGAGTGACAAATTATACAGGTTATTCCTTTGGGATACTGTACGATATCATACAATTCTTGCATCCGGCTGTCCCGGTCGATCAATTTAGCAATAGTTTCTTTTTTATGGCGGTACCGTTCCCCCTTGATGGCATTGACCGTGTAACTGGCAACCTTGTGGACTTCTGTATTAAATTGTTTGTCAGTATAGTCTTTGAATTTGAGCCTGTCTTTTGCGAAACCGTCTTTAATGTGCCAGTAATAATCTAGACATTCCTCGATGGTATGAAGATCGTATTGATCAATGTAGTATTGTTTATCCTTTAGATAACGATATTCAGCCATGCGATAATATCAACCAATCTTAGATGTTTGTTTTTACACCTTTCTATGTCTTCCGGGAGAAAGTAACAGAGGTGTTTAGTAAAGTCAATTACACTCTAAGACGATTGATTATCTTTTCTATTTCATTCTCGGATATATAAGCCCCTTGGATACGAATCGGTCTTTGCACGTTTTCCGGAAGAAACAGCATGTCTCCTCGTCCAAGAAGCTTTTCGGCTCCTGCTTGTCCAAGACTTACTCGTGAATCTATTATGCTTGACGTATTAAAAGCAATTCTCGTAGGAAACAGCTTCATAAGTTTCTCAGTAAAAACATCTACTGAGGGTCTTGAGTCGCATATAACTGTGTGCATTCCGTATGTTGTGGAATCAGATAATATCTGGCTCATGTAGTTTTCAAATCGTATTGGAGCATATGCCATCATATCTGAAAAAGTGTCAATTATGATTACGATATAGGGCAATTTATTATCAGTAAGCTGAGAATTATATTCATCAAAGCTTTTTACATGACGATCTTCAAGTAATATTTCTCTTCTTTTTCTTTCCACAGTCATTAGTCCTAAGCTATGTAATATGTTATCGAGCTCTATATGAACAATATCAATCAAATGGGGTAAAATTTTATAAGATAACAATTCAACCCTTTTAGGGTCAGCTAAGTACATTTTTAATTCTTTAGAGGAATATTTTGAGATAAGTGTGTTAATGAGGACATGATTAAAAGTAGATTTTCCCGAACCAGTTGTTCCTGCAATAACGATATTTTCAAGCTCAACTAAATCTGCAAATCGTTCTTTATTCTCAACATCCACACCCAATAGTACGGGTAGCTTGTAGTTAAGTTTTGACAACTTGTATTGTTTCAAAATTGAATCAAATGAAATAGCACGTAAGCCTTTATTAGGAATTTCTATTCCAAATGTTTTTTCCTTTTCCGGGAATTCTTCAATCCTTACAGAGTATGGGGCGTCAGTAGCAAGAGCAATATCGTTCGACAAATCTGACAATGATATTTCGACAATTTTGGATAATATTTTAACTGTGTATCGGCTAAATGCAGGACCGTAATCAACTTTTATAATTTCACTCGAGATTCCGTGTTTTATAAAAACACCTTCTATTGTCCTCTTTATCGTTTGTTCGGATACGTCCATGTCTATTCATAGTATATACTTATCATGCAAATGAATATCTATCTGGACATTGATGGAGTAATACTCGCCAACGACAAGCAGCCAGCTTTACATGTAAAGGAATTCCTTGAATTTGTTACTGCAAAATATCCTACATACTGGCTTACCACACACTGTAAGGGTGATGCAGAATACACCCTCAACCATATATCCCAATATTTTGACACACTAACACTCACAATTGCCAAAAGAATTAAGCCCACAATATGGAATTTGTCAAAAACTGAGGCCATTGATTTCACCATTCCTTTCCTATGGTTTGATGATTACATCTTCGACTTTGAAAAACGAGACCTGATCAATCACAACGCACTGAACCGATGGGTGGAAGTAAACCTGTCCAAAGACCCGCACCAGCTTGCATTGTTCATGCGTAACTTCTCCGCTGTTTAACAATCCTCGCCATCCTTAGTTCGTATCACGTGGGGATTTATAAGGAGAATCAACTGATAAAACTGCCGTTTTTCGTTCCCAAAACCCACTTTTTCCCTTGAAGGCGTGCATCCAAAAACATGCCGCTTGTCCATGAAACTTCTATTTCTTTATTAAATGATTTTCCACTTTGTTCGTAAAAAGTCAGCACTAATCTTGTCTTACCAATCTTTAGCTTCCTAAAATTGTCGATACCTCCACCAAATCGAGTTGCAATATGTACATCGTCCGGGGTATTTGTTTTGTGGTAAAAAACATCGAGATACACCGTCTGATTCGGTGAGATGTCCCTATTTTCCTTGTTTAAATGTGTCCATGGTAAGGGCATTGGCAAAAAGTTTTCTCGAGGAACACCGTTATCATACATTTTAATAACATCAACTTGAACGTTTTCAGCTGTTTCACGACCATTATTTATAATTGCAAGACGCCAGACATGATGATCTTGTCGAAATCTATTAAGTTCAAGAACTTCAAGTTCGGGCTTTATCCCCAGGTACGGTTTAATGAACCTCCCAATTCCTCCCGCTATGAGTAGCGCAACAATGGACGGTAAGATGGATGCCCAAAAGTCCATATTAAAATAATAAGGGGTGTTACTAAAATGGATTAATCTATTCATAAAACCAATCCCAGCCAGGGTTGTTCACTTCCTTTATATTGCTACTAAGCATTTTATATACTCCATCTTCTTTCACCGTTTGCCATGTGCCTTCGTAATAGTGGACGTCTATCTCTCCGTCGACCCAGTTTTTGGTACCGAATTTTACAAATGCCGTGTCATCGGTATTTTTATATCGTTCGGATTTAAAAATAGTCACGTCTAATACGTCCGTAAACCTGTTCGTCCACTCTTTAAAATTAGTTTTTTTGAGGTATTCACGGCTTAAAAGGTTAAACCCATCCTGCATCCTTCTGGCTTTTAGGTAGGTATAGAACGCTTCAACCGCCGCCTCGGGCGATAGGGTAGGGTCGACCGTGATTTTTGCGATTCCCTGGTCGGTAAATCCACCCATACTTGTTTTAATCTGACCCGCAGGGACAAACAGCGATAATCCGGCAAGCCCCATGGTATTGACCCCGACGACGTTCCCACACACGTCTGTCAGCGGACCGCCGCTCATCCCTTCCACCAAATTGATCGTGGTTTGGATATACGATGCGGTCTGCTTTCTCGATTGCCGCATATCCACGAAATTACCTTTAATCGTTGTGGGTTTTCCTTTTAACTCCGTTCCCAGGGCATACCCAACAGCAAGCATCGGTTCATTTTTGTACGCCTCAAAACTGTCAGGCAGAGAGAGCGCCCGGTCGGTAAATACGTGATCGACAGTAAGCACGGCAACATCTAAATCTTTGTCACCAACAATCTTCACCGGTGTCAGAAACGAACCATCAGGGAGAATTACTTTCGGACTTGGTTCGCCATCTATAACATGGAAACTGGTCAGAATCTTGCTTGTCCCGATAAAAAAGCCCGTTCCTTCGGACTCTCCGCCCTCCACCCGCACGACGGACCGTTCCGCTATCTCCTGACCATCAAAAGAACACAAAAACTTGCCGAAGTAGCCGTATTGTTTGGTAAGATAGTCGAAAATCACGAACACCGAGGCAAGCAGATATACCCCGACAGCCGTAAAGATGATTGCTTTGAGAAAATGCTTCATGCTTCTGAATGGGTACCTGATGCAGTCGATGACAAGCCCCAGTACAGCACGGATGAATAGGAATACAAACTTGACGATGTAATATAGCGAATAGGTCAGGAGTTTGATGGGGAACAGATACAGCGGAAACAGAAGTTTTTTGATGTACGTTACAAATCGCTGTGCCAGGCGTCTGATGAGCGCCTCAAGCCAATCCAGGAAACGATCAAACGGATCCCTAGTTTTAACTATTTGCATCATAAATTCACTAGCCCTTATAATTCTTTTCTTGTTCTTTATCTATAAGCCTATATACCTACCCTGTCAACACCGGGGGTTAGTTTACCAACTAATTCACTCTTGAGGGAATTTCCTCAAATTTACAACTTTCCCCATTTGCCAGCCCAAACGCCGTTAAGTGAACAAAAAACATATTCCATTGTTTACCAATCGCCTCTACCACGAATTTTCCGTTCACTATCTTTTTCCCCAGATAGCTAAGTTTCGACGAGTCATATTCGATCACTAGCCAGTTGGTAGGGCCATATATATTGTGATATTCCATAGAACTTACATTCCCATCCTTTTTGTACGATCCGAGATCTGGCTCATAGAGGGCAGTACCGCTAATTGTTTTCCCGTTCTCGATCTTTAACTGCATGAACATAACGTTTAACGGGAAATTAGTTAACTCGGGCCGGCTCTCTATTTCCAAACGGCAGGGCACAAAACCGTAAAACACACCTCTACGTATACTATCCTCAAAATTCATAGTCTCCTTTCCATAAAAAAACTCTTTCCCGCATAGGAAAGAGTAACGTTTATATTATCTTTCCCCTTTCGGGGCTGGATTTGGCACCTTGACGTTTCTGCTAGGTTGCCGGTAGGTCATCGAGCCAGTGCTCTCGCTACACTCTGGATAACTGACTATTAAATTGTATTTAAGTTATAACAGAAAAATTTGGGAAGATCAACTGATGTCGATTTTAACCGTTGCCTTATTCACTTATAAATACTTATAATGACTTATAAAACGTATGACAGAAAACTATAACGAATTTTATACCGTCGAACAGATAGCAAAACTTCTTAAAGTTCATTGGCAAACAATACTTAACTACATCAAGAGGGGAAAGTTGAAAGCCATGAGGCTCGGAAGGGGATATAGAATTTCCAAAGAAGCATTGGACCGTTTTATTGAAATAAATACAAAACGTTAGATATAAGCTAATTAGTAATTTAAGAAATAAAATGAATAAAACTTTAATTCAAAAGAAGTTACTACAATACTTCGATAAAGAGTTGATTAGTCAAATTAATCTTCGAACTATAAACGATGATAAAGACTTAATAAGTTCAATCTTTGAACAAATTCACGATAAGGAAACAAGAAAAAAGTATGCTCAATTTTTTACACATAAAGAGTTGGTGGAATTTATTCTGTCTCACATTCCAATAAAAGAAAATAATACAATTTTGGATCCAGCTTGTGGTGCCGGTGCTTTTATTATTGAAGCGATTGATAAGGTAGGGATTAACAATGTTTATGGCATTGATATAGATAAAAAAGCATTAGACCTATGTGATATTAATGTGGCATATAAATACGATCATAAATGCCAGAATCTTAAACACGCTAATACCCTTAAAAGCACCTTGTTATCCTTATTTCCCAAAATAGCAAAGAATGGGGGTTTTGACATAATCGTTGGAAATCCGCCATTTCAAAACTTACTAAAAGGTATTGATTATGATCAAAAAGACTTAATTTATTCGAACGTATTATCAAGGATAGCGAACTCAGCTACGCTCATGGTTGCAAAAGGATATGAGTATTTAAAGCAAGGGGGATATTTGGGTTTTGTACTTCCTAAGAACATTTTTCGAGTAGATTCTTTTAAAGTACTTAGAGATTTTCTTCTTGATAACACAAAAATTATCAGTATATATGACTTAGATCATTATTTTAAAGACGTTCGAGGAGATCAGATTATTTTAATATTTCAAAAGAAAAGATTGACGTTAAAGGATATAAAGACCAATAAAGTGAAAATTTATGTATTCAAGAAAAGTAATCCTTTCTTAAAACCCTATAATTATGAAATTCCACAAAATCTATTTAAAAAATATAGTTTTTTCCCAGTTTTTTACCATAAAGATGTGTTTTCTTTAGCTGACAAATTACTAAATTTTCCAACTACGCTTGATAAGGTATGTTCAGGACAAATATTTAGAGGAATAGGATTAAGTACTTCTTCAAATCTTATATCGACGCAGAAGAAAAAGAACTATAGCTTGGTTTATAGGGGTGACTCTATTAAAAGATTTGGCATTAAGTATCCGTTATTTATCGATAATAATAAATTGTCTTTATTACCTATAAATAGAGTAAAAAGACTTCAACAAAATAAAATAATTTTGCAAAATTTATGCTCAAAAGAAGGTGGTATATTTGCAACGTTAAGTGGTTCCAAAGAATTAACATTAGATACGGTCACCAATGTGATACCTGCCAATATCAGTCTTAAGTATATTCTTGGAGTTCTTAATTCGGATATCGCAAATTTTTTCATTATTTTAGTGATTTTTTTAAACTCAAATTTCACTATGCATACAGACAGAGAATATATAGGTAAAATTCCAATAGTGGTCCCTAATAAGGCCCAAGAAGATAAAGTTAGTACAATTGTTGATTCGTTAATAGAGATGTCAGATAAGTATTCTCGTGAATTTTTCTTATTGTATAGTAAGTTAAATAAGGCCTTATATGAAATATATAACTTAAGTAGTACAGAAACTGATACAATAGAACGACTTCTGCGAGAAGTCATGAGCAAAAAACACTATGGCACAACGAATGAATAATTTATCGGGTAAGCAATGGCTCCAGAACTCCTTTTCTATCTGGAGAGATATTCGAAAAAACACAGATGAGAATAAGCTTAAGCACCCCGCAATGTATCCAATTCAACTATGCGAGAAACTTATTGAAATATATACCCGTGACAAGGGTGAAGTTATCTTAGATCCATTTATGGGAGTAGGGTCGACACTCTTAGCTGCACAAAAATTAAGTAGAAAGGGTATCGGAATTGATTTAAGTAAAGAATTCTACAATATCGCTAAAGACAGAATAAATAATACTCAATTAAGTATAACAAATGAAAGTCAAAATTATAAACAAGATCTTTATCTTGGTGACTCGAGGAAAATTCTTAAGAAAATAGAGAGCAATTCCGTTGATCTATGTATTAATTCACCACCTTATTGGGATATTTTAAATCAGAGGCGATCTGCAGATAATAGAAAGAAGGTAAATTATTCTAATTCTAAAACAGACATTGGAAACATTAATGATTACAAAAAATTCCTATTAGAATTAAAAAAGATATATTCAGAAGTATATAGAGTACTTAAACCTAATAAACGATGTTGCGTTGTGGTAATGGATATAAGAAAAAAGGATAAGTTTTACCCGCTTCATATTGATATAACGAAAATTATGGAAGAAATAGGCTTCGAGTTAGAAGAATTTGTCATTTGGGACAGACAACATGAATATAACAACATGAAAACCTTGGGTTATCCTTGGGTCTTTAGATTTAATAAAGTTCACGAATTCATCTGCGTTTACTGGAAAAGAGCAGATAAATAGATTAAAATTCTCCTCTTTTCTCTAGAGGAAATATTGATGTAGTGTCCATCTTATTTGTCGTTTCATTCCATTTTAAGATAGCTATTTTTCTTGATGCGGAATAACTAAGTAGTTGTTCCTCCCTTTCTTTATTTAGAAGTAATAGGCTAACCTCATGTGGAAGACCTTTTGAGGAAACTATAAAGGATAACAAAGGATTTGAAATCCTACTATAACAAAGTAATTCACCGATTTCCTTTAAACTAATAGCGTTTATAGTTCGATTTAATAAGACTAATTCTGGTTTACCACCCTTTTTAGGTGTAAGAATTGCTAAAACATCGGGGTTAAACTCAAAACTGCTATAATTTGGCACCAATTTTAAGGAATCTATGGCTAGTTTCGACAAATTTGACTCAGGGATTGTCACCTCAATATTGTATTCATTTGAATATATAGCTTTTAAATAATGTTCTAGCCATACCTTTAAAATAAGTGTAAATTGATATTTATCGAGTTGCATACTAGTAATCTAAATAATGTAATTGACTATCTTCCCAGTAAGATATAATAATTCTTTTGCTTTCAGAGTATTTTAGGATATCCAGATTCGATTTTAAGATTTTCATTAATGATATAGATGGTTTTTCTGGTGACGTTAATATAGCTAATTCTGGTTGCGCAACAAGACTATAACCCAGCAACTGGCCTATATCTTTCAAGGTTAGTTGTCCAACTTTCACTTCTACAAAAACTAAATTCTTGCTTTTTAGAAGAAAGCCGACTAAATCTGGTTTAATTTTATATTCGTCACAAAAATCAAATTGATCAAACAAATTGTTTTGTAGTATAAATTTATCTAAATAAAAGGAAGATGTATTAAATACGAGGACGTTTTGAGAGTATTTTTGCCTTAGGTGCCGCTCCAGCCACTTAGCTATTGGTTCATATAATTTATATTCCGGATTTTGTCTTATTGTTGTACCCGCCTTTTTCGGTAGCTGGCTCTTCATTCCTTTATATGATTGGACGATTTTACTCGTTAAATCATTTCTATAATTAATAAATTGTTTCTTTACTTCGTCATAATTTATCTTTTCGTCTTTTCCTGTTAAATAGTAGGCCTCAGGATTTTTTGACTTTCTTATACAAATATTTGAAAAAATACACCCAAGATCATTACATACCTGCCAATAAGCATCATAATGTTTTCTGACTTGTGTAGGGATACGAGGGTCATTCTCACCAAAATGATATGGTTTTAGCGTTTTTGTAGTAATTGGTTTAGGAGGAGAACAATCATCTGAATTATCAAAACCCACCTTTTCATTATGTTGAATTAACTCTTCGAACATCTCCTGCTTATGCTTTAACCGTAGTTTAAATACCTTGTAATATTCTGGAAAGAATTTTACTTGATGTTCTCGAGACCAGCTTAAAGGGTTAGAATTATAATAATCTTCCATACTTGAATCTCGAATATTTGGATGACCCCAATCGATTGTATGTATTGGAAAATTTAATTCTTTTAAGTAATTACATATTAAAACTGGCATTTTCCAGTTTCTTACTATTTGAAAATATGCTCTCATTCTTCCTATACCGTGTTTTCCTTCTCTATTTAACCAACCACCAGAGTTAAAAAAACCAGCGGCATCTAAAAATCCAGTTATAAATTCCTTTTTGTTTTCTTGATTAGTAGCATACATTTCTTTTGGTATAACAAACGAATCGAAGCTCATATTGGGACTAAAAAGTGTTTGAATAGTAGTGAAATACTCTTCAGCTCGAATACAATCAATAATCAGAAGAGTCATGTGATCATTACCGACAATATTAAAATCTATATTAGGTGAGGCCAGAAAGGGAATTATAACTTGATTTAAGGACTGTAGAGTTGATTTTTGCTGTTCGTAAACCTTTTTTACCGATTTATCAATTAATGTTCCGCACGCTTTACATATTAAATTTTGATCAGGATTACCGTCCTTTTTTTCAGTAGCTAAGTTCCCGCACTTAGGACAATGTGCAATTCCAACTATAGATTTATTTTTATGGGCAAACTCAATTATTATTCGTCTATCTTGAACAAAGAGATGACCTCTGGCACAAATTAAACCAATTAAATAGGATAATTGTTTGTTCATAATGGCGTTGTCTATTCGGCAAAGCTATTATATCAATAAAAGGTATATTTTAGTTGAGATCAAGAAAAGAATCGAGATTGACAATTAGAAGGGAGTTGATATACTTATAGTAGTTAAAGTTAAGTATAAGGCATAGTTTGAGATATTCTCGCTTTGCCTTTTTTTGTGCCAGCGAAGTAAGTTTAGCTTCAGATATAGCTTCAGTCATAGGTTCAGGTTGAGTTTAGCTTCATTCAGTTTTTACCTGATTCCTATGTTCCAATACAAGGATAAAAACGCCCTCAAATCGTGTTACGACAGACTCGGATCTACCCGTCGGGTAGGAGCGCTACTTGGCGTTTCAAACAATACGATAATCCGTTACATGAGGAAGTATGAAATTCCTCGTAATCCAAGGTTGGACTTATATAACAACAACTCTGGGATTGGGAGAAGGGGAGAGCTATATATAATCGGACACCCCTATTTCAAAAAGGATATCCGTGATTTGGGACTGTGGAATGATAGAGCAAAAAGCGATGTAATATGGAAAACTGATCTCGTCAATATCAAATCATGTCACTATATCCGGCCGACTTTCAGGATTAAAATTTCTAGGCACAATGTCAGGTACTATGTCTGCTTATTTTACATCGACAGCATAAGCCCGTTCATTCCTGTCGAGATTTGGATCATCCCGTCAAACGTAGCCCCTCATTCCTGTATAACCCCTTCGCTCACAAGAGAAAACAGCAAATACCATCAATACAAACTCTCCCTTTTACGGGGGAAGGAATTTAGCGTCAAAGAGGAAAATAACTATAACAAACAGGTTATTAAGATATACAGACGATTGGTAAAGAATAAGTAAAAGTTCAAGTCCGACGTTACGTCGAGCGGCCGCAATAGGCCAAGGCGAAGCCTAAGGTTTAGGCCCACTTCACCCTATCAACGGGGTCTCGCAGGGCGTCGGAAACTCATACGACAGTAAACAAAAGGGCGAGAATTGTTGACTTTTGCCGTGCGACAGAATACGGAATGTACACACGCTAGATACGACAATGGAAAATGTGCGGGAGGAAAAGTTTCGTACTATGCTTTCCCGCCTTCTGGCCTACGGGACCAGTTTGGAGACGATAGTAGACTTAAATGCTCTGGGAGAAAACAGGATAAAGCATTGAAACGCTCTTATTATCTATTCCCATGCTCAAGATCCGGAATGTACACAAGCGCAAAGGCGTAAAGACTACTCTTTCTATACGGGGATTTCCCGCCTTCAAAGTGAAAAGTAGTAGGGGATTTTGTGGATTTTAGTAAATTGAAACTTTTTGAGGTATAAATGTCACGTTTTATTACTGAAAACACTGCCTTTATGGGCGTTCTCAGTCATTTAATTAGAACGTGAAGAGAGACTCTGTAAAGAGTTTAGAGCGTATCAACTGTGAGGATTTCATCTAAAAGCCTTTGCTCAGCCTGGTACATGTTCAACGAGGAGTCTGCGAACCACTTCTTTTTGCTTCCCGGTATAGAGTAGCAATCGAGCACCCCTTCTTTGACTTTTCGCCATACCGTAACCCGGGAGACCCTTTTGTTCCTGGCATATTCTTGTGTATTCATCAACGTTATTATCGGCATAGGTCAATAGACGAATTAATTGCGATATCTCCTATATTTTATCATTTTCAAGGGTAAAAATAATAAACTTGATGGCCTATAAATAGGATAAGCATTACAACTGTGGACGCCTATAGGAGCATGTGACATTAGTGAGCCTTGGGTCCTGTTTGTAACATACATACCCCCTCCTGTTTATATTATAGCGTGTTTAAACCTGTTCTAGAGGCGTAGAACACATAAACTACAGCGATATTTAAACGTCACAATAGCCCTCTAAAACACACGTTCATTGAACCAGAAATAGCCGTAGTTTTATCCATTGTTATCCGTTGCCCTTTAAAGGTGTTGTCGTGATAATTCAGATAAAGATATGAACTTATAGTATTGATTGGAGGTGAGAACTATGGCATGGATCGAAAGTCAGAAAAACTACGCTCGCTCAGTTAAAGGACGAGAAGCAAGGAAACGATACCAACAGTCTGAGAAAGGAAAAGCGGCCCGGGTACGATATCTAGCGAAACGACAGGCGAAGCTCGAGAAAAAAGCGGAAGAGACGGTGGCGAGTTTAGATGACTGGAATAAAGGGAAAAAGGCTAAACATACCTCTGGCGCTGTTGCTACCGAAGCAAAAGAGGAAGCTAAAAAATAAGGTTAATTCGGTAGAGGATGGGGTGGGTGGGGGAAATACGCTATGTGTAGTTTAAAACAAGCAGAAGCAATCATGAGAATCTATAAGCGATTCAATAAGGACATTCGGTTTGACGAAGCGATTGCTTGGCCAAATGCCAAAGCGTGGAAATTCATTAATAGCCACTATTTGTCTTATTACGACGTTATAAGACAACAACGAGAAAGAAGGGAACATGAAAACAAATGAAGGAAAACAATTTAACCCGGCAGAGTATTTAATCAAGATCACGAAGAACCAAAAGCAACCAAACGGTACCTACAAGCCTATCGTCCAAGAGTATCTTGAGGTCAAATGGCGGATTTATTGGTTCAGGACAGAACACTCAAACTGGTCGATAGAAACAGAGCCATTAGAGATCAATACAGAAAAACAGTATGTGATCTTTCGGGCGATTGTGAAGGACGATAAGGGGAGAGTCATAGCGACAGCCACGAAAGTCGAAACGAAAAACGGCTTCAACGACTATTTAGAAAAGGCGGAGACCGGGAGCGTCGGAAGGGCACTGGCGTTGTGCGGGTACGGCTCCCAGTTCGCACCTGAGCTTGAGGAAGGCAATAAAGTAGTTGACGCACCTATTCATAATCATGGGTAAGTCTTGTTTGAGCTTTATCGTACTCCATACGTTTCTGACCATATTCCTGGTAGTTTTCCTGCCGTGGGCATACCCGATATATTCCCTGATCTTTTTCTTCAGTATCCTTTATAAAATCTGCAAGAAATGTTACAAGTTCCTTATTACTGATACCATAGAGAGATCAGATACGCTCTGTGAGCTGAGGGAATGGACTGACCAGCCAGACCAACCTAAGCCAGACAGGACTCCCGACACGTTAATTCCTTATCCCAATGGACTGATTGAGGTTTTTGGGAAAGAGGGCATATATCGGGTTTTTTCAACCAAAAAAGGGGACCTAGGGTTGAATTTCCATTCCTTAAAAGAGGCGGAGGACGTCATGCGGAGCTACTTATTTTATCTGAGGCCACAAAGAAGGCAATTCCGTAATTAATTAGGTAATCTTGCTATAATAGGGTACTTTCTGCCTTCAAAAGAAATAAAAGGAAATAAATGGAAACAATAGATGTTCAGAAAGACATTGGCGCTATTTTACGGCGTGTTCTTGAATCTACAAACGGCGATCAGCTCAGTGTAGTAGCTTCTGTACACTCCGCATTCTATGGTGGCCATCCCCATGATATTTCCTATAGAAATCCAAGCAGTGTCCCAAAAATGGTTGCAATGGGTATTGTAACAGTCGTTGAACGTGGGACAGAAAATAAAGTTGACGGGTTGAACATATACAAGTTTGACTATTACACGCTTAAATTCGATTTAAACAAAGTAAAAGCCTTTCTATCAGGCGAACTCAAGACTCAATCGAGCTTGCAGCGGAGCACGCATGACGAGGTATTCGTCGTCGGGAAGCTTAAGATCAATATTACGCAAGGCACTATTCAGTATGCAGAAACTTCTCCAGTCGAGGTCAATTTGGAAAACAAACAATATTCATTGCTTGTCTACTTATGTAGGAACAGAAGGGTTGTCCCATACAAGGAACTCTCGAAAGCATTAGGTTATACATATGAAGGAGAGTATGACAAGACCGTGAACCGGTCCATTTCTCAAGTAAAAAGAGACCTTCAAGATCTTTTAATCCAAGAATTCGGAGTTTCCAAAGAAGAAGCGACCTCGTTAATTGTCACAAAGAGAATGAGAGGGTATAAGCTGATTCAGGATCACAACCGTACGTAAATCTCACATTTCTCTCGTAATTCTCATCTAATTCCCACTCTGCTCTCGTGTCCACCATTCAACCCATCTGATGTAATGGCAGTGTCGATACATTGCCATTCATTCTTATGAGTACGTCGTCGAAAAAAGAACTAAAAGTCATAACAAATTTAGAATCCGCAAATGTAATAGAAAAGAAACGGATATATGAAATTCTAGGCATCCAATTGTGGTTGATAACAAGGAAGAATCCAACCACAAGCGACTCTTTCGTAGCCAACTTGTTGTTTGGTAGAAATGGCAGTAATTCCAGAGAACTTATAGGAGGTGATAACGCATGAACAAAAAGAATGAGGAAGATCAATTTAACATCAAACTAAAGCGATGGCAGCTTGAATACCTGCTTCAGGCCGCCCGTTTGGGGATGCACCTTGAGGACTTGTGCGACTCGTTAGCGCAGGCAGGCATCGGAACATGTGAATCGGATGGAACAAAATGGTTAATACAGATAAATGTGATCATATCTGAAATCAGGAAGCAAACTGGTGTAGAGCCTGAATACGAATTATCTCGCTATTGTGCTGGCCCGATACGTTGGCTGCAAAATTTTGTAGACGAGGAATGCATAAAACTTGACAAGAATTTGGGAGAATGGGAAAGAGAACAATACGAAAACATGAAACAGGATCCAAAAAATATGCAGCCTAGTCGAAAGTCTCGGGTTAAATAATACGCCGGTGCCTTTTGGAATAAGTTGCCGGACAATAATAATAGAGGTGAAATAATATGAGAGCGATAGCGTATGCACGTGTGTCAGGTGAAGAACAAGCAGCCCCGGATAAATACTCCATTCCTGACCAGGTAAAAAGAATCTCCGATTACGTTGCGAGTAAAGGCTGGGATTTGGTGGCAGATCCCCATAAATATAGTGATGATGAGGGTGCAAGCGGACAGAATATAGAAGGACGAGAGGGGATACAGCGTATTCTTGAGGACGCTAGCAAGAACATCTTTGATGTCGTGGTAATTTCCGACTACGACAGACTTGCAAGAACAATTGGCAGTAGCTTATTTATCACGGAACAGCTTTATAAAAAGGGAATACAGGTATTCTCGTTAAGCCAGCCCACCCAAGTCTACAATCCTGGGCAAATAGACAAATACGACGATACCAGGACCATTATCCAATCGATGTCTGCCCTCAAAGCCTCTTTAGACATTAGTACAGTCCGGAGAAGATACCGTTCTGGCATGATAGGACGGGTTAAGAGGGGCTTAATCACCCACGGTGCCCCATATGGCTATAAAAAAGAGGTGATCGTTAATAACGGCCTCGTTGTTGGTGTGCAATACGTCATTGAGCCGGCAAAGGCGCAAGTCGTCAAAAGGATCTTCGATTCATACCTCAATGGGCAAGGAATGTTAAGGATTGCCGAATCGCTCAATAAGGACACTATCCTTTCACCCTCAAATAAGCCGTGGTGTAAGGCCGCAATAGGGTACGTTCTTGGGAATGAAGCGTATAAAGGATGTATCGTATGGAGTAGAAAACGGGACATTAGACATTCAAGAGCGTTCAAGCCAAGAAGTGAATGGATAATTAACGAAAACGGAAACCATGAGCCCATCATTCCTAAAGAAATTTTCAATCAAGTCTATGCGTTACGAGAAAGCAAGGTAAAGTTTGGCGGCAAGACATCAGGGGCAGCATATTTATTAACTGGACTGCTTAAATGTGGCTACTGTGGCGGCCCAATGTACACAAAACTACATAAAGTCGGCCCTAAAAATTCATTGAGAGCAAGGGCTTATTGTTGTGCTAATCATGAAGGGAGAAGGACATGTGAGCATTACAACAGCGTCCATTGCGACGAGTTAGACCTGATGGTCCTGAAGGAAGTGAAAAAGTTAGCCTCACAGCCGGAAACAAGGGAAGCCTTCATAAAAGCGCAGCAGATTGACCAATTAAAGGATATTAACAAAGAGATTGAAACGAAGCGAAAGACCCTCAATAAGATGAAGGATCGTTATATAAAACAGGTGGATGCATACGAGAAGGGCGTCTTTAGCTTGGAAGAGTTTGCATTAAGCAAGCAGCGTTTACAGGCAGAAGAAGGCGTTTACCAAGCAGAACTTGAAAATTTATTAGAGACGAGTAAGCGGGTAGAGTCGGCAAAAGAACGATTTGGCCAGTTAGAAGAGATACTCTGCGGAATTGAAGGTTATATTAGCTCTCACGACAATATAAAGAGGATGAAACAAGTCCTTATGCTTCTTATTGATAAAATCGAATTTAAGAACAAAGAGCAAGAGCTACGAATAACCTTTAAGCTAAAATAGATAATAAGAATAACTGTTGATATACCATCCGACGTATCCTTATTTATTAACATTTGATGACCAGTTTAATTGCTTTAGAGCGTAAGAAGAGTATAATTTATATAAATGGCAAATCAAAAAACTTCTAGAAATGACACCATCGTACGCTTATTAAATAGTGGTAGATATACTCTTCAGGAGATTGGAAATAAATACAAAATATCACGGGAACGTGTACGAAAGATATATAAAAATGAAACAGGAAAGCCTTATCAGTTACATAAGCACTATGAATATCAATTAAAGCAAGCCTTTCTTAAAAAGAAAGAATTAACTATCAAGTTTATATGCGCAGGATGTCATAAGGCAGCCACATATCACGAGGTATCAAGAAAGAAAAAACTATGTTCAAATTGTAATGATTTGCTGATAAAACGACACCGCAATCCTTATATATTAGCTCAATGTGCAATTTGCGGAGTAAAGTTTCATCCGTTCCGTGATCTCCAGTATCATAATGATTCTAAAAAGCTCTTATGTTCAAACAGATGCCGTATGCAATATCTATGGGAAATAAATGAATTGCATTTGAATAAGAAGAGAAAATCGGTTGGTGAGATTGAAGCTAAACGGTAACCCTGATATAAGAATTGAATACTTGTATTATAGTTATAAGTTTGTTACCGTAATCGGGCATGAAGCAATTAATAGTAAGTTATCATGTAAGTAATTCAGTCCGCCGTTGAGGCGGTTTTTTTGTGTTATTTCAACAAGGAGGAGGTGAAAAATAAATGAAAAAAATAATGACTATTTTAGGAGGATTGGCTTTAGTTTCAATTTTTGCGGGACAAGTACTTGCCGCAAAACCAGCAGGAAATACAGCGGGGGCAGTAAAAGTTCCCTGGAATCTGTCTGGTGCAGTAATGCCAGTTCCTCCATATGGATCAGGTGACATAATTGGTTCTGACACAGCATCCAAGCTGATTGTTAACCAACCAATAGGAACTACTGCAGTTACTATTACCGGTGCCATGAATGGTTTGTTACCAAATACAACTTATACGGTATATCCATCTAGTGGATGGTCAACGTCATCAGTATGGAATGTAACTGGTACCTTCGGAATAAATGTAGTATGGGAAGGTAATCCTTACCCCGAAACTTTAATCCTGACTCAAAGTGGGACAAGTATTACGGGTGTAAGTCTGGATACAGTTCCTGCTGGTTCATATTTCACAGTAACAGGTGGTTCCGTTATTGGCAATGTTATAAATATATATGCTGATAATGGGTCTTACTTTGTACATATGATAGGTACCATTGCTCCTGATGGGAAAATGAGTGGAGATTGGCATGATGAAGCCCCAGGGACAAGAATTGGGACATGGGCTAGCACAAGTGGTGCAGCTGTAGGTCATCAAATCGGGAGTGGTCATCCTGGTTTATATGGTAGTCTGCACGAGTTTACTTTCACTACTGACGAGTTTGGTTCTGGAAGTTGGCATATAAATCTAACGAATGCGGATTTAGTTAATCCGATAACAAACACCCTTTCAATTTGGATTAATGGAGGTGGTGCAACCGTGCTTGTGAGTAACAACTTTGACGTTGTTAAGAACTAGCTGGTAAAAAGGTTTGAAAAAACATTCAACCCATCGGAAACTTCCGGTGGGTTGTTTTGTTGACTTTGGATGTTCTCCCTGCTACATGGTATATATTTGTTTTACGTTCCACATTTTCTGCACCATAAGTTCTAACTGGCTATCATCAAGGACTATTAAGAATATGACTACATGTTTTTGGATGAATTTCCCGAATTCCCGCGTCATGTCCTAGAGGCACTCCGACAACCCATGGAAGACGGCATCGTCGCGATTTCCCGCGCCGCCGGAACGGTCATTTATCCTGCTAAATTTATTTTGATCGGAGCGTCCAATCCCTGCCCCTGCGGCAACTACGGCTCCCCCTCCAAACGCTGTACTTGTTTACCCGGTACTATTCTCCGTTACCATAAGCGAATTTCCGGGCCCATCATTGACCGAATTGATTTACATGTACCGGTTCCTGCGGTCAAAGTGGAAAAACTAACCGGCAATGAGGCCAAAGCCGAATCATCCAAAATGATTCAAAAACGCGTCCAACACGCCCGTAATCTGCAGCTGGCACGTTTAAGGAAATTACGCATTAAATCTAACGCGGAAATGACCAATAAAATGGTAAAAGACTTATGCCCCTTAAAAGATGAAGTTTTAGGTTTTTTACGTGCTGCCGTCAGCCGCCTCGGGCTATCCGCCAGAGGCTATTACCGGGTCATAAAGGTCAGCCGCACGATCGCCGACTTAGCCGGTGAAAAAGAAATTGCTTTAGCTCACGTAGCAGAGGCTTTACAATACCGACCACAGGAAAGGGATTAAGTCTTTTTAGCCAGAAGTTCACTGAGGATCACCTGCAACATCACTACTATCGGCACGGCCAAAACTGCTCCGGCTAACCCTGCCAGCTTGCCACCGACCATAAGGGCCACAATAGTCACGAGCGGCGGCAAACCTACGGCTTTACGCATCACGAGAGGCACCAAAAGATTATTTTCTGTCTGATGCAGAATAAAATATAAAGCTACTGTAGCCAGAGCTAAAAGCGGAGAAGTAGTCAAAGCTACCAAAACCGCCGGAATGCCGGAAATGATCGGGCCGATGGTGGGAACTATTTCTAACAGTCCAGCCAGTATCGCCAGCGGCAGGGCAAAATCTACTTTTAAGAGGAGCAGTCCCAGGTAGGAAAACAGTCCGATACAGAACATGAGCACAAATTCCCCCAGTAACCACGAACCAAGACTTTTTTCTACCTTTTGAATAATGTCAATCGTCCGCTTGCCCACTTCCGCGCCCAACATCTCGAGAAGAAATTTTTCCAAGCGGCTTCTTTCCAACAGGAAATAGAAGGTAAAAACCAGAACGGTGATCGTAGTCACGATATTGGAGAAAATTCCTACCGTCAAGCGGACGATATTTTCTCCCAGGGGAGCGGCCTGTTGGATAAAAGACTGCAGATTAATATCCCAGTAAGGCAGTAACTTAGTAACTAAACCGGGTAATGACTGCATCAGACGCGTAGATTGAATAACCAGTGAGGGAATAACCCCGGCCAACGCCGAACTGAAAAGCCCAAAAACTATCCCGTAAAGCAGTAAAATACCTAAGGCTCTGGGTAATCGCCACTTTTCCCAACGGTCAATCAGCGGCCTAAAAGTGGACATCAGGATAAAAGAAATAAACAAGAGAAAAAGTATTTCTCTAATTTGAACAATTAACCATAAAAGCGCCAGGAGTCCTAAAATAAAGACGATGGTCCGGTGAGAAATTTCTATTTTGGAAGTCATTCTAACCCCCAGTATACCATTTATCGACCAGTTTAACCACCTGTTTGAGATAATCAGAATCCATAATGTTAAACCATCTGATGTTCTTTTGTTTTCTAAACCAAGTAAGCTGCCTTCTGGCCAGCCCGTGTTCGTCGAATTTCCAGTGTTGGATAGCAGCCTCCCGGAGATTTTTCCGGTCTTTTGATGACTCAAAATATGCTTGCCATTCCCGGTATCCCAACGCATTCATCGCCGACAAATCCCAACCATATCCTTGATCAAGTAATTGTTGGATTTCCTGAATAATTCCCTGTTTAACTCTTAAATCAACCCGCTGGTCAATTCGCTGATAAAGTTGAGGCAAAGATGCAGTTAAACCGATTATTAAACTATCCAGGTCTTTGAGGATGCGACCTTGAGTCAGGATTGCACCTTTTAAACAATTCGCAATTTCGATTTTGCGGATTAGTCGCCGCGGATTTTGGCGATCCGACTCGTTGAGCTGATCCCACATCCCGGGTTTTAAGCTCCTTAGTTGTGTTTGCAGTTGAACCAAAGATTGCTTAGTTAATTCCTTACGTAATTTCTGATTGGGTGGAATATTAATCGTTTCGAGGGGAGTAATTAATGACCTAATATAGAGACCAGTACCCCCGACTACAATCGGCAACCTTTTTCTTTGCCAAATATCCTTAATTACGTAACCGGCAAGGGTTTGATAGTGCGCTACACTGAATTCTTCGTCAGGATCTACAATGTCATAGAGCCAGAGAGGAATATCATCGATTAGATAGGCTTTTAGCCTATATGCTTTATTTTTATATTTAGTTAAAATTTGAAAATCAGAAAGCAAACATTGCGCCGGAAGATCCTTTCCTGTACCGATGTCCATGCCGCGATATACTTGCCGCGAATCAGCACTCACTAGTTCAGCGTTGAATTTTTTGGCCAGCTTAAGAGCCAGGGCTGTCTTCCCGGTGGCAGTCGGACCACAGATAAATAATATTTTTTTCTGTATTATCATGTTAATATATTAACATAGTAATATAAATTAACTCTGATAATGACCTTTATTAATAAGCTCTTCTAATATTCTCCAGCGGCGCTTTTTTTCCAAATAAGGAACGTTGTCCCGGTAGAGCTTATGTGCAGCAGTTAACGGTCGGTCGGAATAGAGGGAAATATAAGCTTTAAAAAAGCCGACTTTTTTACACAGAGCGACCGTTCTTTTAAATTGACCTTCCGTTTCTCCGGGAAACCCGACAATAATATCCGTACTTAATTCTAAATTTTTAATTTTCAATTTTAAATTCGCGACGAGATTTAGGTACTCGTCGCGCGTGTACCAACGATTCATCCGTTTGAGTATTTTATTATCTCCTGACTGCACCGGTAAATGAATTTGCCGGGAAATTTGGGGATTTTGGGCGATAACCCTGATTAAATCATCCGAGAAGTCCCAGGGATTGCTGGAGATGAAATCAATTAGTTTGATTTCCTTAATTTTACAGATTTCCCGTATCAGCTCGGGGAATAAAGTCGGGATTCTTAAACGGCCGAGATGTTTAACGTAGGTAATCTTATGGGAATCCGTAATTAGATCTGCCCCGTAGGAATTTACGTTTTGTCCGACCAGGGTAAGATGGGTATATCCTTGTTTGGCTAAATCCTGACATTCCCTGATGATTTCGTCGAATGACCGGCTGACCTCTCTGCCACGGGTGAAAGGTACGACGCAATAAGTGCAAAAATTGTTACAGCCGTTACTGATGGGAACCAGTGCATGTTGTTGATCGCTTCTTATCGGTAAATATGTAAATCCTACTTCCTCAATCGGTAAAAATTCATCAACGCCAGGCATTTTTTTCTTAAGTACGGCCAACATTCTACCAGTCTTTTCTTTCACGGCCATCCCGACCAGACAACCGGTCAGAATAATTTTAGGTTTTAACATGGTTTTCTTTATTTTAGACAGCTGATTTACTAAGCCGTAAATCCGATCCTCGGCAGACTGGCGAATCATACAGGTATTAATTACTACCAGATCCGCCTCTTCCTTGCTTCGTGCCGGACGGTAACCGCAGGCCTGACAATATGAGGCGATCCGTTCGCTATCCGCCTCATTGGCCGCGCAGCCGAAAGTTTTAATGAAATATTTCATTGATGTATTCTACCACCTGAAAGAATCTAAAGAAATTTAGAGGAGTTTAAAGGAATTTAAAAGGTTTTGGGCGTTACTTTCCTACAGTCACGCGGGCGTCGGAGGCAGCATCGGAACTCAAAGTTGCCGCGGAAGTGCCAAGTGTATAATTATCCTTAAGATCCATCTCCAGGAGGAGAATAAAGGCTTCTTTGCCGGCTTTTACCTGGATTTCCGTCCAGTCATAAGTGTATTCATCGGTATTACCTACTGAAGCTACCTTATAACCTTTCTCCTCCAGACTCTTTTTCATTTTTCCGGCTGCTCCGGGTGTACCGCCGCCGTTAAGCACCTCGACAGTCAAATCTTCCCTTTTGACAGGCGCTAAAGTAGGAGCAGGAGTACTGGTTGGCGTAGGCGCTTTGGGAGTAAAAAAGGAAAACCGCGGCAGGCCTGATCTGACCACTAGCATACTGCCTCCGGTCACGAGGGCCAAGGCGATCACGGCCAGTGCCCAGATCAGGGGCAAACGCTTGGCTTCGTGGGTATGCACGGAAATCTCCGGCAGCACCGAGGACTCTTCGCTTTTGAAGAGGCCCTCGACGATTTCTTTGGTCTTTTCTTCTTTTGGGCTATCCGGTTGAGTGTCGACAAGCTTCTCCTCTTTTTCCTCTGGCGGTAAGTCGGGGAAAGCCTCCGGAGCCTGAGGAGGAGCAGACTCCTCTAACACTTCTACTATCTCCGTCACTGCCACCATTCTCTCCGGTTTCGGCTGTTCCGGTTCACTGGATGCGCTTTTTTTAGCACCTTTAAGGCTGGTTTTCTTTTTAGCTGCCATATACATTAGTTTAAACAATTGTTAAGCGTTTGTCATCTTTTACCTATCTAACTACTGGCGCTGGTATAGTAGCGCAAGGCGAAACGCCAAAACAGCCGCGAAAGATACAGGGTTCCCGTAGCTAATAATACCAAGATAATCAAATCAGAAAGCGAAGATTTATGGAGAAACAGCTTAGTCGGTGTGGTAATAATAAAGGTAAACGGTAATAAGAAAAGGAAAATATAATTAGACAATTGTCTCGTGACTTCCTGAGGATAACGGGCGATTCCCGTCAGAGTATACATTACATCTACCAAGTTTGATAATCGTGTAAACCACACCGTCAGAGTCAAAATTAAAAACCAAATAGCATAAAGTAAAATCAGAGAAATACAAACCAGAATAAAAAAATAAAATAATTGAAAAAGGGAAATGCTTAAATGCAATCCCTGCATAATCACTAACGTATAAATTAAAGCAATCAGAATACGAAAGAAATTAGTATAACTGACCAGCCAAAAACTGACTGCAAATTGAGAATCAAGCGGCTTAAGGAGAATAAAGTCTAATTCTCCAAAATGGATAATTCTGGCAAACCTCTCCATATTACGGGAGATAAGCAGATGAAAAATACCGATCACCATACCATAAAGCCCGTTCAATAACAATAGCTCTTCCCTTTTCCAGCCAAAAATCAGAGTGCTCCTGGAAGTCAAAATAATAATCGAATATAAAGAAAAACTTCCCCAAGCAATACTGCTAATGATGCTATTGATAAAATTACTCCGATAAGCAACTAACGCCGAAAAGTTTAAGCGCCAGAGCGTAAGATAGATTTTTAAGTATCGCTGCATATTTTATTGCCCTACGCCGCTAAACAAGCGTAAACCTGCTTTCCAAATTTTTTGATAGAGAACAAGCAACACGCCCAACCAGACCAACTGAATTATAATTACTTGGGATAACTGCACGGTATTGAGTAAACCCTGTAAAGAAATAATCGGAAAATAAATTTGGTAAGCGAAGGGTAAAATATAGGCCACCGTCTGCAATGCCTGCGGAAATAAGCTTAGAGGCATAACAAACCCGGAAAAAATTAAATAAACCACGGTTACCGACTGAAACAAGCCCAGCGTATCAATAAACCAAAATGCGGCTATACCCAGGATCATTTTAAAGACAAAAGCAATAAAGAAGCCAAGTAAGATTACGAGCGCTATAAGCATTGCCTCAAGCAGCCCGCGAATAAGAACAAACTGTCCGCCTAAATATAAGCTAATTCCCAGTAAAAGAACGATACCAAAGCTTCCCTGCAGAAGACGATAAGGTAATTCTTCCTGAAATTTAAACCAGAAATAAGCATAAGGTTTAGTTAAAAACTGAACCAGTCTCCCCTGTTGAATATCCTGATAAGCAATGTCTTCTTCGATATGAACCTGCAATGAAGCACCGATAATCATAAGTAAGAGATAATAAGACATCGCCTGGGGAAATGACCAGCCGAGATTAGGATTTGCCAGCAGAGCTCCCCGCCAAAACAGTAAATAAATTGAGGCGTTAAAAAAAATGTTCAGCCACCAAACAAATGACCGGCTTCGATACTCTAAAACCTGCTGGGCATGTAAAAGAAAAATGCGAAAATGACGCATCATATCTAAGAAATCTTTTTTACAAACACATCGCGAATGACGTCTTCGATGTCCGGTTCTTCGATATTGAGGTCGTCAACCGGAAACTTTTGTAAAAGCTCGGCAGCGGCTAAGTTTGAAGCATTCCGGGCAACCTTAAGCACCGCTTTAGGAAAATCATATTCTACCAACTCGCCTACTTCCTGCAGCTTATCCGGCGGTACGTATTCTTCTAAAACCAGCGAAATTACTTTTTGTTTAGCGAATTTTTTTACCAAATAATCAAGCCTGCCATCGTAAAGAATGCTTCCGTGGTCGATAATAATCACCCGCGAGGCTAATTCTTTGATGTCTTCCATGTAATGTGAAGTAAGCAGAACTGTCGCTTTATGTGTTTGATTGTAGGCTTGGATAAAATCCCGCATTTTCTTTTGCATGACGACATCCAGTCCGATAGTCGGCTCGTCCAAAAATAAAACCTGAGGGCTATGGATCAAGGCGGCGATCAGTTCCATTTTCATCCGTTCACCCAGTGAAAGTCTGCGGACTTGTATCTTCAGTAGATTTTCAACCTCCAATAGCTCGACTAATTCGCTTAGCGTCTTCTGGTACTGACTATCCGGAATTTCGTAGATTTCTTTATTCAGGAGGAAAGTCTCCGCCGCCGGCAGATCCCACCAGAGTTGGTTTTTTTGCCCCATGACCAGTGAAATTTGTTTAAGAAAAGCGGTCTTGCGTTCATAGGGGGTAAAGCCTAACACGTTAACCTTGCCGCCGGTGGGATATAAGAGTCCTGATAAACACTTTAAGGTGGTAGTCTTCCCCGCCCCGTTTGGCCCAATGAAGCCCACCAGTTCTCCCGGTTCGACGATAAAACTGATGTCACTCACGGCTTTTACTGTCTGGTATTTGCGCGCGAAAAGAGACTTTAGCGAACCCCAAAAGCCGGGTTCTTTGGCGTGGACCTGGTAATATTTTTTTAAGTGAGAAACTGAAATCACCATACGTTAGTAGTTAGTAGCCAGTGCTGTACTTTTATTGTACCAAAAAGGAAAGCCCCTCAAGATCTTTGAGATGACTTTCCTTCTTTTGGTAATAATCCAATTTACCGAACTACTTTTTTCAGCGCTTTCCCGGCAGTAAAACCCGGGGTTTTCCGAGCGGGAATATTTATAGGCGCTCCGGTCTGTGGATTGCGACCTGTGCGACTCTTTCTGGAACGTACCATAAAAGTCCCAAATCCGGTTACCACTACTTTATCGCCCTTTTTCAGAGAATCAGTAATGGATCCAAAGACTGCTACAACTGCTTCCCGAGCGGCTTTGGCCGTAAGACTTGATTTTTTGGCCACTACTTCAATTAAATCTGCTTTGGTCATTTTATTTTTCACCTCCTCTCGGGCAGCAGGATAGGACAACAAAAAAATTCTTGAAGATTGTCTAATCAACCTCTACGAGGCACTGTAAGGAAATAAGAAGGCTCTGTCAAGATATCAAAAATAGCATCGCACTATGACAATCTAAATCGCAATAGAACTTCAATCCGGAGCGATATATCAATTTAGAAATAAAAAACAATATTCAATCCGTGACTTTATTTGGCTATTTCCGTAGCCCGCAATTCCCGGATCACCGTGATTTTAACCTGCCCCGGATAGGTCATTTTTCCCTCAATTTCTTCCTTAATTTTTTGGGCCAGCACTATCGACTGGGCGTCATCTACTTTACCCGGATCAACCATTACCCGTAATTCTCTACCCGCCTGAAAGGCAAATGCTTCTTTGACTCCTGCCTCTGCTTTGGCAATGGTCTCCAAATCTCCTAAGCGTTTGATATATTCTTCATAATCTTCATAACGGGCACCCGGCCTGGAACCGGAAATGGCATCGGCAATATAGACCAAGGTTGCCTCAAGTGAAGTAAACGGTTTATCTTCATGGTGCTCCGCTACACAATCAATAACTTTTTGCGGGATACCGTATTTCCTCAACAATTCAACGCCCAACTCAACGTGGCTTCCTTCTTTCTCGGTAATGACTTTCCCGATATCATGCAGTAAACACCCTAAACGGACAATGTTGACATCTGTCTCCACTTCCCGGGCCAGAGCGATCCCGATTTTAGTCTCTTCCAAGGTGTGAGCAATCATATTTTGTCCGTAGGAAAAGCGGTATTTAAAACGTCCCAGTAGGGCCACCAGCGGAGCCGGTAAGTTGTAAACGCCGATCGCGTGACAAAGCTTTTGTCCTTCCTCAAACATAATCCGCTCGATCTCTTTCCGGACATTTTCGACGATTTCTTCAATCCTGACCGGCTGTACCCGTCCGTCACGCAAGAGTCTTTCCAGGGTAACACGGGCGATCTCGCGGCGTACCGGATCAAAAGAGGACAGTCTGATTACTCCTTCTTCGTCTAAATCTACATCTACCCCGGTAGCTGTTTCGAAAGCCCGGATATTCCGGCCTTCTTTCCCGATAATCCTGCCTTTAACGTCCTCATCGGTAATTTTGATTACTGACACAGTATATTCTGCTACATAGTCGGTGGCTCCATGACGCATAGCATCGACCAAAATTTCTTTAGCTTTTTTATCGGCTTCTTCCCGGGCCTGAATTTCTGCTTCTTTGATTTCGCGGACTACTTGTTCACGCAGTTTCCCCCGTACTCCTTCCAGCACCAATTGCTTAGCTTCGTCTCTGGTTAAATGCGCAGCTTTTTCAAGCCTCGCCAGTTGCTCCTCCCGAAGTCTTTCAATCTCGGCGAGTTTTTGGCCCAGTTGCGTTTCCAACATAGTCAAACGCTTGTCTTTTTCTTCCAGAGCTCCTTCGCGACGGTCAAGCGATTCAAATTTCTGCCTGAGTTCTCCTTCCGCTTGCCGGCGCAGACGAAGCGCTTCGTCTTTGGCTTCGAGGACGATTTCACGCGCTTGAGCTTGAGCGAGCTTAAGTGCTGCCTCAAGATCGGCTGAGCGGGGCGCAACTTGAGGTGCTGCGGGCGCCTGTAAGGGAATAGGCTTAGACTCCGGGGGGGCAGTTTTCTTAATTACCGGCTGTTTTTTAACCGATTTACGGGATTTAACGAGAGCAGTAAGTGTTTTAAGTACGTCAAACATAGATCCTCCTTGTAAAAAACAGTGAACCTGGTCATTTTAATATTGGTTGGGAAGATGATCTGACGAATGCCGGGAAAACCGCGCTGGTTAGGCGGCTCGTTGTGTAGGAAGTAATATTTGGTAAATTGCCGATATCATAGTCCTACAATTAAGACATCCTTAAGAACGATCTTCACTAAGAACGTATTTTACTCCCTTTGAAGTATCTCGTCAATCACACTGCCAATGGTGTCGGAATCAAATCCCCGGCGAAAAAGGTAGGCATAGATTTTCTTTTTTTGCTCCAGGATCGGCAGTTTTTGCCAAAATTTAAGTTTCTTTGCCAGCGCCCTGCGCGCTGTCTCCCGATCCGATAAGTGGTCAATAGAATCGCGGCCGCGATTACAACGACCACTTATTTCTGCTTCTAATTCTGCTAAAATCCCGCGGCTAATACCTTTCAGCCGTAATTCTTCTTTTATTATCCGCCAGCCTTTGGGACGGAAACGCTGCCGCTGCTCGATCCACCACGCAGCAAATTTCGCATCATCCAGATAGCTTAATTCCTGCAGGCGATCTAAAACCTTCTCTAGAATACTTTCCCCGGAAGTTTTCCACTTAGTGAGTTTCTCAGTTAAAAAATCGCGGATTTCCTGACTGCTGCGCGGGCGATAAGAGACAAAACGGAAAGCAGCGTTTAACAACTTTTGGTAAAGAGTGTCTTCGTCCATGTAAAGCGAAACTGATTTATTCTTTGCCGGGGTGCGCGGTCATTTTTGGCTGTACCTGACCGGATTTGACTGCTTTCCAGATCGCCTCTGTTATTTCTTTGGCGGACTTGTGATTCTCTTTGAGAAATAGTTTGGAAGCTTCCCGGCCTTGGCCCAGCATTTGATTGCCAAACTTGAGAAAAGCACCGGATTTCGTTAAGATTTCCAGTTCTAAGCCCACATCAATAAGGCCTCCTTCGCGGGAAATGCCGTCGTTCATCACGTCAAATTCTGCTACCCGGAAGGGCGGCGCCACTTTATTTTTTACCACCCGAGTCCGGTGACGGCTGCCGATCACCCGGTCGCCGTCTTTCAGGCTTTCGATTTTCCTGGTGTCCAGACGAATACTTGAATAAAACTTGAGGGCTAAGCCTCCGGGAGTCGTTTCGGGATTGCCGAACATGATCCCGATTTTTTGCCGCAGTTGGTTGGTAAACATCACAATGGTTCTTGATTTGGAAATCACTGCGGTAAGTTTTCTGAGGGCTTGCGACATCAGTCTCGCCTGAACACCCATCATGGCGTCGCCCATTTCTCCTTCCAGTTCTGCTCTCGGAACTAAGGCGGCTACGGAATCGATCACGATCACATCAATGCCGCCGCTTCTAATCAGGGTTTCGGCAATCTCCAGCGCCTGTTCACCGGTGTCCGGTTGGGAAATGAGTAGATCATCAAGCTTAACTCCCAAAATCTCTGCCCACTGCGGATCGAGAGCATGTTCAGCGTCAATAAAAGCTGCCACCCCGCCGGTTTTTTGGGCCTCGGCAATCGTAGACAGACAAACCGTGGTTTTACCTGAAGCTTCCGGACCGTAAATTTCTACTACTCTGCCCCGCGGTAGCCCCCCTACCCCCAGAGCTAAATCCAAGGGAAGAATTCCGGTAGACAGCGAGTCAACCGTCATGCGACCGGCTACTTTTTCGCCCAGTTTCATGATGGAACCCTTGCCATACTGTTTTTCAATCTGTTCCATGGCAAGTCTGATAGCTTGAAGTTTGGCATCAACTGGCATAGACGTTCTGCGTAATGAGAGATGCGTTATGCGGAGTTATACCCATAACTCACGTTTCATCGCTTTCTGTTTTTTGTTTCTTTAGATAACGGATATAACCGTTTAAAACTTGTCTAAGTCTATCACATTCCGTCAATAATTTCTCATTTGTGAAATCCGCCTCCGCATGCTTATTTTTTCATGTCTTGTGGTAAAATACAATTCGAGGGTTAAAGATTTTACGCATAACGCGTAACTTCTAGCGCATAACGTAATAAAAAACGGGGATTAGTTCAGTTGGTAGAACGCACGCATGGGGTGCGTGAGGTCACCCGTTCAAATCGGGTATCCCCGACCAAATTTCCAGTGTAAAGGTTTACACTAGAAATCGTTCTACGATTTCCAGTGTGCGAGAGGCCGCGGGTTCAAATCCCGCCTCTCCGACCAATATTTTAGTATAGTGACGATACTATCGTTATGATCGAAATTATAAATTCTTCGTGGTTTAATTTAATTGGATATCTAGTCTGCTCTGTAATCTTTTTTCAATACTATAAATTAGCTGTTAGAAATGCCAAAAAAGACGGTGCAGCAACCATACTCCTTCAGTTAATAGCCGGTATCAGTATTTTGATTCTGGCACCTTTTCTCCCCTTTAAATTCCCCAGTGATCCCAAAATATATTTACTTTTGATAGCGGCATCAGTTTTTTATGCGCTATACGACAGATTGAATACTACGGTAAGAAAAAATCTCCAGGTTTCTTTGTATGTAATACTCGATAGACTTTCTGTTATTTTTTTAATTATATTTGGATTTGTAATATTTAGGAATCCGTTTATTTGGGAAAAAGCTGTTGGAGCAGCGCTTATTCTCTTGGGAAATTTTATTGTTCTGTATAGAAAAAGCATGTTTGAATTAAACAAATATGTTTTCCTTTCAGTCTTGGCAACTCTGACATTTGCTATCGCAGTATCCATTGATATTGGTATATCACAAAAATTTAATTTGCCATTTTATATAATGCTCACACTGGTAATTCCAGCAACCTTAATCTTAATAGCTGAAAAAATTAGTCCGAGAGAAGTATCTGAGCAGTATAAAGACAGGGACAAGAAATATTACTTAATAACAGGTTTTTCTTGGGGACTTGTTATTTTCTTTTTGTTAAGAGCTTACCAATTTGGCCAGGTAAATGTAGTTACATCTCTTGCTGCAACCTCTGTTTTAATTAATATTCTGGTTGCTTATATCTTTCTTAAAGAAAAAGACTACAAACTTAAGAAAATAATTGCTGCTTGTGTAACAATTCTTGGTGTTTATTTAACAGTATTAAAATAATGCCCGATAGAGTTTTGGTAAAATCGCACGATAAAAAATAATCCTTCGACTGCGTTCGGGACAGGCTATTATTATAAATTTCGACGAATTATTTTAATCTCATCATGATTTATACTGATCGCCTCTACGGGAAATTTACGATTGAGGAACCGGTGATACTTGATCTGATTAAAAGTAAGTCTCTCGTGCGGCTCAAGGGAATCGATCAGGCAGGATACCTGAAACCTTATTATCCCAAGATTACCCTCACGCGTTTTGAACATTCCCTGGGGGTTTGGCTTCTTCTAAAAAAATTCGATGCTTCACGGGAAGAGCAAATCGCCGGGCTAATCCACGATGTTTCGCACTCGGCTTTTTCTCATTGTATTGATTACGTTTTTAAAACCGAAGGGCAAAAAACTCACGAACACCAGGATAAAGTGTTTACTGGCTTTGTCAAAAAATCCGACATTCCTTTAATCCTCCGAAAATACCGGATTGATCTTAACTATATCCTGAACGAGAAAAATTTCCCCCTGAAGGAAAATAAACTGCCCGATTTATGTGCTGACAGGCTCGATTATTCCCTGCGCTCGGCTTTCGTTTTCGGCGAAATCGGAAAAAGCGACCTGAATTATTTCCTGACGCATTTAACTACCACCAACCGTACCTGGGTGTTTAAGGACTATCGATCAGCGCAAAAATATGCTGATCTTTTTCGAATGCTCAACCGCCGATATTACTCCGGATTTCCCTCGGCCCTTATGTTTAGTACGGTTGGTAGATATGTACGTCACGCGCTGAACCGGAAATATCTCTCTTACCACGACCTTTATACTACCGACAGAGAAGTAATTCGTAAAATTAACCGTTTTTTAAGTCAAGACCAAAAATTACGTACGCTCTGGGAGAGGATGAATTATCGGATCAAGGCAACTGACAATCCCCATGATTTCGATTATCGGGCCTACTGCAAATCACGGCTGGTAGATCCTCTTTGCTACTCAAGAGGCAAATTAAAACGGGTTTCCGAAATTAATCCTGCCTGGAAAAAGATTATCCAACGGGAGTCTAAACCTAAAGCATATTTCCTCAAGTTTGCTGCTTAACCAGCAAGGCCTTAAAGGATGCTAAGGGAATTTAGAGGAGTTTAAACAAGTAATAGCTATCGTTTCGGACTTTGTTTGCGTGCTCTCGCCCCAGCACCAAGCTTACCTCGTGTCGTCCCGCTTAGCGGGAGGTCCACGAGGAGCGCTGATGCGGGGCTTCGGGGTATAAATTTCTAAATTAGCCTAATACTAAATTCTATAGTTCTACCGCTTAGGTGACTGCTTTCTCGCCCTGGCTTTCCCGGCGAAGCCGGCTTTGCGGCGCTCTTTAGCGCGGGGATCACGGGTCATGAAACCGCGTTTCTTGAGGATGGGTTTGAATTTTTCCAGGTCTACTTTAATTAAAGCCCGCGAAATAGCGTGAATGACAGCCCCTAATTGTCCTGACAATCCCCCGCCTTTAACCTTTAGACTCGTTACAAAGCGGTTCAGCGTATTGGTCGTGCGGAAAGGTTCCAGGTACATCTTTTTATACACTTCCCCCGGAAAATATTTTTCTGCCGGCCGACTATTTACCGTCAGGCTACCTTTGGCGAGATCAGCACCGTTAACGGTCACCGTTTCCCCGTTTGCTACATAAAGCCGAACCCGAGCCGAAGATTCTTTACGGCGTCCTACTGCCTCATAATAAGAAACCGCCGGCTGCTTGATGGAATTAGCTGGTTGTTTTGCTTCCGTTGGTTTTTTAGCCATAATTATAATTTGTCAAACAGGTATTACTGGTCGAATTTGTTTTGATACGGATGTTCAGCGTCCGGATAAATATAAAGTCTGGTCATGAGTTGATCCCTCAACTTGTTTGTAGGCAACATACCCCAAACTGCGTGCCGGATAATTTCTTCCGGTTTTTCCTGCCGTACCTGCCAAAGGGCTTTTTGTTTAAGGCCTCCGGGATAGCCGGAATAGTGGCCGTATAATTTGGTTTTTTCTTTCCGTCCGGTCACCTTCACGGCTCGGGCATTAATAACCACCACAAAATCTCCGCAGTCTAAATTGCGTACAAAATTGGGTTTCTGCTTACCGCTAAGCCTAAGCGCAATTTCCGTCGCAATCCGGCCTAAAATTTTTCCCTTGAGGTCCACTAAGTGCCAGTTTCTTTTGATCTCTTTACCCTTGGTTGCTCTGGTAAAAGATTGCATAAGTTATTTAATTTTTTTAAGTATCTTAGGTGTCTTAGGAGGAACCTGCTCTTGCTTCTGTGATGCTTTAATTTCTGTTGGTTTAACTTGTGGGGTCGGCAAAGCGTCAACCCAAGTTAAAATTACTATTTCGGCAGCGTCTCCGGCTCTCGACCCGATTCTAATTATGCGGGTAAAACCGCTAGTACGCGCGCTAAAACGTGTTTTAGATTCCGCCACTAATTTCTCCACGAGAATCTTATCCGCCAAAATCTTTTCAACTGCCAGCTTACCTAATTGATCGCCCTGTTTGGCCTTGGAAACCAATTTATCAATCAGTCCGCGGGTAGCCTTGGCCCGGGCGAGGGTCGTCCGAATTTTACCTCCCCGCACCAGCTCCCGCACCAGCCCCTGGAACAGGCGGCGGCGCTCATTTTTCGTCCGCGAAAATTTTCGACCGAAAACTCTGTGATGCATAAAACAATAACTCTAAGAAAACTAAACCATCAGGGCTACTCCCTTTTCTCTAAGTTTTTCTTCGACTACAGTCAGGGATTTTGTCCCCAGATTTTTAATTTTCAAAAGCTCCACTTTGGGTGTTCCCAACAGTTGCCCAATAGTTTCAATGCTACCTTTGGCTAAAGCATTAACAATACGAGTCGGAATGTCCAATTCCTCGATGCGCATTTTGAGAATTTCATCAGAGATCGCCGGTGTCACCGCTACCGGTTCCTCAATGCTTACCGCTTTGGGTTCATAGACTTGTAAGAAATAAGAAACCAGGATTTTGGAAGCATTTTTAAGAGCTTCCGCCGGACTGAGCGTGCCGTCGGTCCAGATTTCCAGAACCAGCCGGTCCAGGTTGGTCATGCGACCGACCCGGGTTGCCTCTACCCGATAATTGACCCGGGTAACCGGAGTGTAGAGCGTATCCAGCGGGATTCTCCCGATTTCTTCAAGCTTTTTTTCTTCAGCTGAGACATAACCGTGTCCCTTATCGGCCGTAAGTTCAGCCTCAATTTGAGACTTCTTATCTGCCAGTGTACCTAAAATCAGCTCGGGATTAACGATCGTGACCCCGGCGGACACCTCAATGTCGCTGGCTTTGATTTCGCCCGGGCCTGACTTCACTAAAGTCATTTTGACCGGGTCATTACCTTCCAGTACCAACCTGATCTTTTTCAGGTTTAGAATAAATTCCACCACGTCTTCCTTGAGTCCCGGGATAGTAGAGAATTGGTGTTTAACCCCGCTAATCTTCACTGAGGTAACGGCTGCCCCGGGAAGCGAAGTCAATAAAACTCTCCGTAAACTGTTACCGAGGGTTTGTCCGTAACCCCGCTCCAGTGGTTCAAGAATAAATTTACAATACTCCGGCTTTTCAATCTCGGTTTTGATCTGAAAATTTGGCTCTGTCATAAATTAGTGCTTAGTGCTTAGTGTTTAGTGTTTAGCCCAGCTACGGCTAAACTCTAAACTCTCTAACCCTAAACCCTCCTTTCGCTTGGCTTAACGCGAATAATATTCAACAATTAATTGTTCGTTAATGTCATCGGTTATGTCAGTACGTACCGGCAACCTCGCCACCTTGCCTACGGGTCCTTTACGTTCCAGCCAATCCGGGGTTTTAAAAGTTTTTTCGTCTAAGAGCTTTTTCACTGCCGGAATCTCCATGGCTTTAGGTTTAAGACTGATAATTTCTCCCTCATTAACCAGACAGGAAGGAATGTCTATTTTTCTGTTATCTACTAAGACGTGTCCATGTCCAACCAACTGTCGTGCCATGACCCGCGTCGGTGCCAAACCCAAGCGATAAACTACATTATCCAGTCTTCTTTCCAGAAATTCCATAAGTTTTTCTCCGGTATTACCTCTCCATTTTTTAGCCCGCTCAAACCCCCGCCGAAATTGACGTTCTAAAAGTCCGTAAATTCTTTTAACTTTTTGTTTTTCCCTAAGCTGCAGTCCATAGTCGGAGAGTTTTCTCCTGCCCCGATGCCCATGTGCTCCGGGAGGCACGTTTAAACGACGCAGTAAAGAAGCATGCGCCTTGGAACCTACGGTTTTAAGCCCTAAATCCATCCCTTCCCTCCGGGCTAATCTGTTTTTTGGTCCTAAATAACGAGCCATAATTAGAAGTTTAGTAGCTTAGAAGTTTAGTAGCTTAGAAATTAGTATTTACTAAGCTGCTAGTAACTAAGCTACTAAGCTGCTTTATACTCTCCTTTTCTTCTTGGGCCGGACTCCGTTATGAGGAATCGGCGTAATATCGGCAATTAAACTGATATTTAAACCTACTGACTTTAGAGCACGCAAGGCGGCATCCCTTCCCGCTCCCGGTCCTTTGATATAAACCTCAACTTCGCGCATTCCTCCCAGTTGCGCCTTACGCGCAACCGCTTCCACTGCCGTAGTGGCAGCATAAGGCGTCGACTTACGGGCGCCCTTAAAACCCACCAGTCCGGCTGACCCCCAATACAATACGTTACCTTCTCTATCGGTAATCGTCGCCAGGGTATTATTAAAAGTCGCAGTAATATAGACTTTACCTTTCTCCACAATTTTTTTGGCGGTTTTATCGGTCATAGTAATTAGGCTTTTTCACCGGCCGCGGCAGCGGTCGTTTTTGGTTCCAGTTTAACGCGGTCATCTTTCTTCATAGCGCCGATAGTTACCCTCTTACCCCTTTTGGTGCGGGCGTTACTCCGCGTCCTTTGTCCCCGCACCGGCAACCTCCGCTCATGACGAATCCCGCGATAGGTACGAATCTCCATCAATCGCTTAATATTTTCCCGTACTTCCTGACGCAAATCTCCTTCGACTTTAAAATTTTTCTCTACTACCTTAGCTAAGCGGCCTACTTCTTCGTCGGTTAATTCTTTGACCCGGCGACCGGCTTCCAGACCGGCTTCTTTAAGAGCAACCAGAGCGTTGGACCGACCGATCCCATAGAGATAGGTCAGGGCAATATCCAGTCTTTTTTCGTTAGGTAAATCAATTCCAGCAATACGCGCCATTGATTTAAAAGTTTAGTAGCTTAGAAGTTTAGTAGCTTAGAAATTAGGATTTACTAAACTGCTCGTAACTAAGCTGCTAAGCTGCTCAATTATCCTTGTCTTTGTTTATGTTTCGGGTTGGCACAAATAATAAAAACCCGTCTGCGCCGGCGGACAACTTTACACCTGTTACACATCGGTTTAACGCTGGCACGGACTTTCATAAGTTATTTGATACGATAGGTAATTCTCCCCTTGGTTGCATCGTAGGGAGTCATTTCTAATCTAACCTTATCGCCTGGCAGGATCCGGATGAAATTAAGCCGCATCTTTCCGGAAAGATGACAAAGCACTATCCGCCCGTTAGAAAGCTTCACCCGAAATAAAGTGTTGGGCAGACATTCCGTTACCTCTCCTTCAACTTCAATATTTCCTTGATGTGTCATAACAACCAAAAAACTTCGGGGCTTATCCACCGCTCATCATCCGCGGGGACCCCGACTAAAGTCCACTTATTTTACCCTATATGCGGGGTTTGGTCAATACGACTGGCCCCGACGAAGTGGCGGCAATCGTATGCTCAAAAACCGCGGCCAGCGAGCGGTCCCTGGTCGACAAAGTCCAACCGTCATCGTTTTCATAAATAATCGCCCCGCTGCCCATGGCATAGATTACTTCGATGGCTAAAGTCATACCCGGCTCAACTAGCGGTGTGTCTTCTAATCGCCCCTTGAGAAATCCCGGAATCTGCGGCGGTTCATGTAATTTATTCCCTATACCATGACCCACTAAGCTTTTCACAATCTGGTAGCCGGCTGACTCGACGGTTGATTGAATTACAGAAGAGATCTGACCCACCCGATTACCGACTTGAGAGGAGGAAACAGCTTTTTGGAGAGCTTCTTCCCCTATTTTCAAAAATTGCTCTTTTTCGTCATCTGCCTGATGCCCGGCGTCTGATGCCTGACACCTGATTATTTTCGTCCAGGCCGTATCGGTATGCCAACCGCGGTAAAGCATCCCGATATCCACGGTCAACAAATCGCCTTCCTTAAGCGGGTATTCCGTAGGAATTCCATGCACTACCATTTGGTTGACGCATAAACAGGTAGCCCAATTGTAACCTTCGACGGTTTTAAACGAAGGTGTCCCGCCTTTTTGCTGAATAAGCTCTTCCGCACGAGTCTCGATTTCCGTCAGTTTAACTCCGGGTTGAGCCAGGTTAAGCAGCTCCTCCAGAATCCGACCCAAAACCTGTCCTCCTTCTTCCATCAGAGCGATTTCCCGGCTAGTCTTGAGAGTAATCATACGAGGTGACGTCTTTGAAGCTCTTGCTTAATCTCCGCTACCACTTCTGCCTGATTAAGATCGGTAGTGTCCAGCTCCCAGGCATCAGGGAGTTTTCGTAACGGGTCAACAGTTCTGGTAGTGTCCTGCAAATCCCTGGCTTGAGTATCCGCCAGAACCTCAGCAAAATTTTGATCGATACCGCGTTCTTTGAACTGTAACCACCGGCGCTTGGCTCTCTCTTCTACCGCCGCGGTGAGATAAATTTTGAGTTGGGCTTTAGGCAAAACCCGCAGTCCGATATCCCGTCCCTCTACCACTACGCTTTTACCCTGGGCAATTTCTTGCTGCCGACTAACCATCCAGACACGTACCCGGGCGATTGTACTCACGTCGGAGGCACCCATGGCTACCTCCTGCCGGAAAATCTGCTCGGTAACATCTTTTTGATTAAGTATCACTTTATAGGGGTGAGGATCATTCGGTCCGGACGGCAATAAATCTATGCCAGTAGTCCCTAGCAGTGAGATAACCTTAGCCTCATCTTTCAGGGAAATCCCCTGCCTGAGACATGCCAAGGCCAAGGCTCGATACATCGCTCCCGTATAAACATATAATAAGCCTAACTCTTGAGCCAAACGGGAGGCGATGTCACCTTTGCCGGCAGCTACAGGCCCGTCAATCGCAATTTGTAATGGCTGTATGTTTAAAGTCTCCTTAGAGATTGGTACTTGCCCTGATCCATTGGTCCGAGACATAAGATTTACTAAGCTTGTACGGGCAAGTGTTTAGTTATTGCCTGATGTACTTTCCGGATGGCCTGATCGGCATTAATTTCGACTAAAATTCCTTTTTTCCGGTAATAATCCAGTACTGCCGGAGCATTCCGGTTATAGAAAGCTAACCGATTTTTAATCCGCCGGGGCGTATCATGCAGCACTTTGGAGCCTTCATGCAGGGGTCTCGCCCGTGCCAATAGTCTCCGGTAAGACTCCTTTTCCGGTATGTTAAGATAAAAGACGCGGTCAAGTTTGTAACCGTATTTAGCAATTTTAGCGTTTAAAAATTTGGCCTGATGAAGATTGCGGGGGAATCCGTCCATGATCCAGCCGTTTCTGGCATCTTTTTGTTTAAGTCTCCGTTTCCACATAACAAACATTTCACTGTCCGGTACGTAATGCCCCACTCTAATTGACCTGCGGCAAGTCTCGCCGATAATCCCTCTATCGTGGGCCGAGGCTTCGCGGACTAAATCTCCCGAGGTCAACATGGGTAATTTTAATTTTTCGTTTAACAATTTAGCTTGCGTGCCTTTGCCCGATCCTTCCGGTCCGTAAAAAATTAAGTACATATGTTCTTACTCCTTTAAGAAGCCGTCGTAATTGCGCATGACAAGCTGCGCCTCAAGAGCCTTTACGGTTTCCAAAACTACCGACACGACAATTAGCACTCCGGTCCCCCCGATCAGCAGGGTCGAAACACCGGTTAAGCCACGGGCAAAAGAAGGCAGAATCGCGATCAATCCCAAAAACAGCGCTCCGGCCAGAGTAATTCTGGTGAGGATATAGTTAAGATAAGAAGCCGTGGGAGCGCCCGGACGAATCCCCGGAATAAACCCGCCATATTTTTGAATTTCCGCAGCAATTTTTTGCGGATTAAAGGTAATCGCGGTATAAAAATAGGTAAATCCGATCACTAGTAAAAAGTAAATCAGGTTATAACTAATCGCATTTGGGTTAAACAGTCCGGCCATAAGCTTGCCCATCCCTACCGCCAGCGGACTTTTTAGTTGCTGCAGAAATCCGCCGACCAAGGAAGGAAGCAGCACCAGCGAAACTGCGAAAATAATCGGGATTACTCCAGCTTGATTTACCCTGAGAGGCAGATAAGAAGTATTTCCGCCGTAGATTTTATTGCCTCTGATGCGCCTGGCATATTGTACGGTAATTTTTCGTACTGCCTCGTTGACATAAACCGTAGCAGCGATTACGGCGATGGCTAAAACCAAAAAAAGCAAAAAGTTTGAGGAAGTTTCGGCAGTAGCAGCCGAAACCGTCTGGCTTAACACTACCGGCATTCTGCCGACAATACCGGCAAAAATAAGCAGCGAAATTCCGTTACCGATACCATATTCCGTAATTAACTCTCCCAGCCACATGACAAAAACCGTACCCGCCGTCATGGTCAAAATCGTCGTTACTAAGACTAAAGGATTTAAAGTTGCGACAATCCCCTGGTTTTTTAAAAGAGCATACATCCCGATGGCTTGCACAGCCGCCAGCGGTACCGTCAAAAATCTGGTATACTGGTTAATTTTTTCCCTGCCGTATTCACCCTCCTTTTGCAGCTCTTCCAACTTGGGAAAGACAATGGTTAATAACTGGAGAATAATGGAGGCGTTAATATAAGGATTTAAGCCCAGCGCGGTAATCGAAAAATTAACCAGCGTACCGCCCGAAAAAATATCCAGTAAGCCCAGAAACTGATTTTGGGAAAACAGCAAGGCCAATTTACCGGTGTCTACTCCGGGAATCGGCACGTGTGCAAATAAACGAAAAACCACAAATAAAACTCCCGTAAGCAGAATTTTTTGCCGTAACTCACGGGTTTTCCAACTATTTATGAGTGGGGCCAGTAGTTTATTCATCGCCTTTTCTCCTGAAAGATCACTTTTCCGCCTGCCCGGATAATCGCCTCAGTTGCTCCCTTCGAACAGGGCAGATCCACTATTAAGGGCTTAGATAATTTTCCTCCGGCCACAATTTTTACCCTACTCGTCTCGGGATTTATGAGCTTTGCCTTCCGTAAAATTACTAAATCAACCCGTTCGACATCACGGTCTGAAGACCGTGGTATGCTCAGGGTTGATACTGAGCGGCGCATTTTACCACTGGCTTTAGCCAGTGGTTTGGCGCCGTCGAATGTATCAACCCTGCTTCCGGCTGTCAATATAGCTAATTTTGCCACCGGTAAAGCCCGCGGTTTTAGGTTTAAACTACGGTTGCGACCGCGGCCCCGCAGCATGGGTAAACGTTTAATCAGCGGAAGTTGGCCGCCTTCAAATCCTGCCCGAATTTTTTCCCTAGACCTTTGTCCTTTGGTACCGCGCCCGGCAGTCTTAACCTTGCCCGAACCGTGACCGCGACCGAGTCGTTTGTTCCGAGGTGTCACTAATCTTGGTAGTTCGCTCAAATTCATAAGCTGATGGTTTGGAAAAATAATTTTTAGGTTTTAAATTTTTTCAACGCTTCCATAGTGGCATACACATTGGAGGCTTGATTTTTACTGCCTAAAATCTTGGAAACAATATCCCTGATGCCGGCAGCCTCAACCACAGCCCTGATCGCTCCGCCGGCGATCACGCCGGTTCCCGGCGGAGCCGGCTTTAACATAACTTTGGCTGCTCCCAGCTTAACGTACACCATATGCGGGATAGTGGTACCCCTTAAAGGAACCTGAAACAGGTGCTTTTTGGCATAACTCGAGGCTTTTCTTACTGCGGAGGACACGTCAGGTGCCCCGCCTAATCCGACCCCTACCCGGCCTTTGCGATCACCCACGACGACCAGAACGGAAAAACCGATTTTATTGCCTCCCTTGGTTTTTTTGGAAACACGATTAACCTGAACTACTTTTTCTTCAAACTCCAGCAGTTTGTTTTTAACGTTCTCTCTTTGAAAATTTACTCGCATAGTTAAAATTTTAAACCTCCTTCACGCGCTGCGTCAGCCAAGGCTTGAATGCCGCCATGATAACGGTAACCGGCACGGTCAAACACCACTTGGCTGATCGACTTTTTCGCTGCAATTTCGGCAATTTCCGTTCCCAATTTTTTAGCTGCGGCAATATTTTTCCCCCGCATACTAACGGCGGCTAAAGTCTGACCTTTTTGGTCATCGATTAATTGTACGTATAATCCCCGATGGGAACGAAAAACTGCGAAACGCGGTCTGGCAGCACTGCCCCTAATTATAGCGCGAATCCGTCGACGACGGCTTAGTCTCTGTTGTTTTTTCTGGATCATATTTTATTACGTAATAATTACTTGGCTACTCCGGGTGCTCCTCCGATAGCTTTAGCTGCTTTACCGACTTTTTTACGGATATATTCTCCCAGGTATTTAATTCCCTTTCCTTTATAGGGCTCGGGTTTTTTCAGGGCACGGATAGAAGACGCTGCCTGACCCACCGACTGCTTATTGATGCCACTGACCTCGATCCTGCCTTCTACTACCCGAAAAGTGATTCCGGTTGGAGGAGCGACCGACACCGGGTGAGAAAATCCGATGGTTAAAACCAAATTCTCTCCCGACATCGTCGCTCGATAACCCACGCCCGCAAGCTCCAAAGTCTTAGTCCACCCTTTGGTAACCCCCTGAATGTAATTGGCCAGTTCAGCCCTCACAAACCCGTGCAGTGCACTCCCGCTTTTGGTAGCCAAATCGCGATTAACAATCACCAGCTGTTTAGCTTTTTTCTGGAGAGAAATTGCCTCCGGAAGCTCAAGCCGTAATTCCCCTTTCGGACCGTGAACCACCACAGTCTCACCTACAGTTTCTACTGTCACTCCTTCCGGAACTAGAATTGGCATCTTGCCTATACGCGACATAATTTATCTCCTTTTACCAAACTTTACAAAGTAATTCTCCGCCTAATCCCTTGGCTCTGGCTACGCTACCGGTCATTACACCTTGTGGTGTAGAGAGAATGGCAATCCCCAACCCTCCTACTACTTTGGGAATATTTTTTCGACCCACGTAAGAGCGAAGGCCGGGCTTGCTGATGCGCTTCAGTCCGGTAATAACCGATACCTTCCCTTTATACTTGAGGTCGAGCTTTAAACTGAGTTTGGGTGCCTTACCTTCCTCTCGTGCCGAAGCTAAATAACCTTCCTGTACCAGGAGGTTGGCTAAGACGAGCTTGACTTTGGAAGCCGGTAGCGTAACCGTTAACCGACCTGCGGCTCCCGCGTTTTTGATTTGAATTAACATGTCTCCGATCGGATCATTAACCATAATTTTTACCAGGAAGCCTTAAGGACTCCGGGTAATTCTCCCCGGTGTGCTAGTTCCCGGAAACAAATTCGACAAAGGCCAAACTTTCTCATGTATGCACGGCTACGGCCGCACCGATTACAGCGGTTGCGTTGTCTGACCGCATACTTTTGCCTTTTTTGAAATTTGATAATATCAGATTTTTTTGCCATACATTATTTTTCAAACGGCAGACCTAAAAGCTCCAATAATCTCTTAGCCTCCGCTGAGGTGGACGCGGTCGTGACCAAAGTTATCTCAAAACCCCGTACCTTGTCTACCAAACTGTAATCCAGCTCCGGAAAAATGGTTTGTTCGGCTATTCCCAGAGTGTAATTACCCCGGTTGTCAAAACCCTTACCGGATACACCCCGGAAGTCACGGACTCTCGGTAGAGCAATCGAGGTCAACCTGGTAAAAAAATCATACATCCTTGACCCGCGCAGAGTTACCTTTAGGCCAATCGCCTCGCCGGCGCGCAGTTTAAAAGTAGAAATAGCTTTTTTCGCCCGCGTGATCGCAGGTTTTTGTCCCGTAATGACAGCCAGTTGTGCTCCCATTTTGTCTAAAACTTTTTTATCACTTAAAGCTTCCCCTAATCCGCAATTGATAATAATTTTCCCTAAACGCGGCACCGCCCAAACATTACTGATCCCCAGTTCTTTACTAAGCTTCGGTAAAATTTCCTGCTGGTATTTAGTTTTTAAGGTTGACATAAGATTATAAATGCTGATTACATTTACGACAAACCCGGATTTTTTCAGTTTTGGTGATCAAGTATCCGATCCTGGTGGGTTTGTGGCAGGCGGAACACACTAAAGCAATTTTACCCGCGGATAACGGCCGGGGAAGTTCCACTATCCCGGCAGGATGTTTTTCGTCCCGCTTCTTGAGGTGACGCTTATAAAGATTGAGCCCCGCTACTAAAACCGCGTGCGCTTTCGGCAAGACTTTTTGTACTTTGCCTTTTTTACCGCGGTCCTTTCCGCTGGTCACGATGATCATGTCTCCTTTTTTGAATTTCATACGTCTTCTTTTAGTAAACCTCGGGCGCCATGCTCACGATTCTGTCAAAGCCCAAATCCTTGAGCTCCCGGGCTATCGGCCCGAAAACCCTGGTACCCCGAGGATTTTTATCTTTGGGATTGTCTATGATTACTCCTGCATTGTCGTCAAAACGGATATAACTACCGTCGGATCGCCCAAATTCTTTATGTACCCGTACAATTACCACCTTGACTAACTCATCTTCCTTTACCAGGCCAACCGGATCAGCTTTTCTGACTACACACTGCACAAGGTCCCCGAGGGTGGCAAATTTCCTCCGGGAAGCACCATAAAGATGGATCACAGTCATATCCTGGACTCCTGAGTTGTCGGCCGCCACCAATTTGCTATGAGTTTGGATCATATAATTTTCCTCATGACCTTAAAATACTTCCGTTTACTAAGGGGTCTAATCTCCTGAATTAGCACCTGATCTCCGGGGGTCAGCTCTAATTTGTCATTATGTACCAAAAACCGTTTAGTCCGGTGGACGGCTTTTTTATAAATCGGATGCCGCCAAAGGTGATCCACGGCTACACTCACGGTTTTGGCCATCTTGATTGCGATGACCTTTCCCGTTAAAAGTTTCCCGCCCTTCTTTTCACCGGTAAGGTTATTTTTTGCTTTCATGGACAATCTCCTTTTCGCGTAACCAAGTTTTAAGTACGGCAATTTTCTGTCGCAGGAACTTCCCCTCGTGCAGGTTTTTGGCCGGCTTGGTATAACGGTTAACCAACCGATCCGCCAAAAGAACCTCCAGCCCACCAAGCTGTTTAATTAGCTCTGCTGTTGAAACTGAGCGGATTTGTTGTTTTTCTCTTTTCTTCATAGTTAGTCCTTTTTAGCAAATCTAGTTCTAATCGGGAGTTTTGCTCCGGCAAGCCTGAGCGCTTCTTGGGCAATCTCCTGGCTAATACCGGACATCTCAAACAGAATCCGCCCCGGGCGCACTACGGCTACATATTCATAAACATCTCCTTTGCCGCTTCCCATTCTGGTCTCGGGCGGTTTTTTAGTAATCGGTTTATCCGGAAAAATTCGAATCCAAACCCGGCCGCCTCGGCGGATATAGTGCATGATGGCCTTGCGAGCCGCTTCTATTTGCCGGCTGCTAACCCAACCGCAGGACAAAGCTTTCATTCCGTATTCTCCAAAGTCTATCCCGCTGCCGCGGATAGATTGACCTCTCCGTTTACCCCGAAAAGCTTTGCGGAATTTTGCTCGTTTGGGTGCTAACATAAGTTATTTACGACAAATCCACACTTTCACACCGATATATCCTGATTTCGTAAGTGACGGTACAGCTGCAAAATCAACTTCCTCTCGAATGGTGGAGAGCGGTACTGTACCCTGCTGAAATTTCTCACGTCTGGCAATTTCCGCGCCGGCAACTCTACCGGACAGAAGGACACGAACTCCCTTAGCGCCTGCCGACATCACTCTTTCTACTGTCTGATTGCAGACCCGTTTATGAGGTAAGCGTTTAGCCAGCTGGTCAGCGATATTCGTGGCTACCAGATAAGCATTGAGGTTTGGTTCTTTGACCGGCTCTACCTCGATTTCAACTTTAAAACGCGCCTGCGTCGGTCCGGCAGCCTTGCGGAGATAAGGATCCCCCGGGAATTGTTCTAAGGCAAGAAATTTTTCGATAAACTTCTTTAAGTCTTCCATCCCGCTGCCTCCCCGTCCAATCACGACTCCGGGGCGTGATACATGAAGAGTTACTTTAATTTTATTAATTGACCGCTCCAGTTCTACCAGGGCTAAGCCCGCAGGTTTTAATCTGATCAACAGTTCTTGCCGTAATTTGAGGTCGCTAAAAAGAAACTGCCGGTAATTTTTACCGCTAGCGAACCAGCGGGAAGACCAGGTAAATACCGGTCCTAATCTAAAACCCCGCGGATTAATCTTTTGTCCCATATTCGCTTAGTCTGTCAATACTATTTTTATATGCGTCATTCGCTTTTTATAGGCATGCGCCATACCACGGGAAACTGCCTGCCAGCGCTTCATCACCGGGCCTCCCATGACTTCGATCGATTTGAACCGTAATTTTTCATCGCTAGCTCCCTTTTGCTTGGCGTTAGCGATAGCGGAAGCGATAATTTCCCGTACCGGTCCTGCCGCCGCCTTGGGCCAAACTGCCAGCTGGGCCAGTGCCGCGGACAGTGATAATTTCCTGATGGCATCGGCCACCAGTCTCACTTTCCGTGGACTACAATGCAAATATTTTGCTTGGGCTTGATATTCCATATTGATTTAGGTTTTTTCCATCACCCGTTTAGTCACCTGACCATGGCCTCGAAAAATCCGTGTCGGCGAAAATTCTCCCAAACGGTGTCCCACCATGGTTTCGGTCACAAAAATTTCCTGAAAAATTTTTCCGTTATGCACGGCCAAGCGGTGACCGACAAATTCCGGTGGTATCTGACAGGCTCTGGCCCAGGTTTTTATAGGTGAACGGTCACCCCCCGCTTTTTGTTTCATCACTTTGGCTAATAACTTTTGGTCGATATACGGACCTTTTTTACTGCTTCGTGCCATACTTATTTCCCCCTCCTTTGAATAATAAATCGGTCGCTGTATTTTGCATGTTTGCGGGTTTTTTTGCCTAAAGTACGTTTACCCCACGGACTCTTCGGTGAACTCATACCGATCCCGCTTCTGCCTTCTCCTCCTCCGTGCGGGTGGGAACGCGGGTTCTGGGCTACACCCCGTACGGTCGGACGGATACCTAAATGGCGGTTTCTCCCGGCTTTGCCTACTATCAGATTTTTCCAATCAGGATGACTCAATTGACCGAGGCTGGCTCGGCACTGGGCCTTAAAAACCCGGATCTCGCCCGAAGGCAACTTCAATTGTACTAAATTCCCCTCCTTGGATAATACTGTCGCAACTGTGCCCGCACTGCGAACGATTTGCCCGCCTTTGCCGGGTTTGATTTCAATATTATGCACCAACGAACCCACCGGAATACTTCCCAAAGGCAAGGTATTACCAAGGTTGGCTTCTATCTCTGTCCCGGAGGACACCCGGGCACCCACTTTTAAGCCGAGAGGTGCCAAAATATAGCTTTTCTCGCCGTCCTGATATTGGATTAAGGCAATATCCACATTACGGTTCGGGTCATATTCCAATCCAACCACCTTGGCTAAAATACCGTCTTTACCGCGTCGAAAGTCCAGCAGGCGATAATATCGCTTCTGACGGCCGCCCTGGTGCCGCATCGCAACCTGTCCACTCCGGTCTCGGCCGGAATGCTTGGACAATATCTCGCGTAGACTTTTAAGGGTTTTGTTTTTTTTCATAAATAAATCCTATTTGGTGGCCGGCTTTTCGATAGCTTCCGTAAAGGACGCCAGAGTTTGACCGGCTGCCAGTTTAACCAAGGCTCTTTTCCAGTCTGATTTCTGTGTTTTAAGCATTTTACGCCCACTGCGACGGATTTTACCGTGCTGGCTGGCTGTACGTACTTTAAGCACCTTTACTTTGTAAAGCTTACTTATCTCGCTGGCTATCTGTTCTTTGCGGGCTCTGGGTTTTACGACAAAGGTATACCAGCCGTGACCGGCCAAGGCGAGAGTTTTTTCAGTTAATAACGGTTTTTTAAGAACGGAGATCATATTCTACTCAGGTATTTTTTAAACTTTCAGGTTTGAGAAAAGTCTCCCGTAAAATAGGCAAAGCTTCTTTCATAAAAACCAGGCTTTTGGCGGCTAAAATTTTATATGCGTTAAGATTTTGCACCGGGATAACTTCTACTTCGGCAAGATTTCGGGCAGCCCTGACCACGGTTTTGACTTTGGCATCGACAATAAGCAGTAGCGGTTTAGGGCTCTCGATAGCTCTTAAAGCTTGGTCTAAAAGTTTGGTTTTGGGCGCAAGACCAGCCAGTCCTTCTACAATTAGTACTTTGCCGTCCCGCCATTTAGCAGTAAGAGCGCTGACAAGAGCTCCTCTACGCATTGGTTTGGACAAAGATAAACTAAAATCGCGCGGGCGAGGCCCAAAAACTATACCGCCTTTGACAAATATCGGAGCCCGGATAGCTCCATGACGCGCCCTACCAGTACCTTTTTGCCGATAAATCTTACGCGTTGAACCCTCTACCTCACCTCTGGTCTTGGTCGAGGCCGATCCCTGCCTCTGATTAGCCAGATAAACCCTGACCGCCTGGGCTAACAATGGACGATTAATGGAGGCAGCAAAAAGTTCAGCCGGTAATTCCACTTTGCCCTGAGCGTCCCCTTTCGGGGAAAATACGACGGAGCTAATCCCGGTTTTTTCTGTTCCCTCGGTTGTCTTGGAGAGTTCGTGAGTAGGTGCGGTTCTGGAAGCTTTGGTTGATACATTTTTTTTAACTCTTACTGATTTAACTTTCCTGACTTGATTTTTACCGCGGCCACGACTCACCGCTGGCGGTGCTACCTTTGCCTTAATTGAGGTTTGAGAAACTTTTGGCATAATTTATCCCTCTTTAGTCACGACGATTAATCCCTGTTTAGCTCCGGGAATTAATCCTTTGACCGTTAAAATATTGTTTTCGGCATCTACATCCACCACCTCTAAATGGCGAACGGTTACGGTATCCTGGCCCAGATGACCGGCCATGCGTTTACCCCGAAAAACCCTGCCCGGAGTAGTCGTCATGCCGATGGATCCCGGTGCACGCTCGCGATCTGACTGTCCGTGAGTACGCGGACCGCCGGCAAAGTGATGGCGTTTGACGACGCCGGCAAAGCCTTTACCTTTAGAGGTGCCGGTTACCCGTATCGCATCTTGCGGTTGAAAAACCTCCTGTACTCTGATTTCTTGTCCTAATTTTACCGTCTCTGGCGGCCCACTGACACGAATTTCCCGTAAAAAACGGGGTTTGAAAGTCAACCCCGTTTTTTTGAGATGTCCGCTAATTGGTAAAGAAAGCTTTTTAGCGTGACCGAATGCCAGCTGAATGCTGCGATAACCGCCGCGGTTAATAATTTGGGTGACCCAACAAGGCCCAACCTGAATTTTAGTCACGGGAATTCGCCGACCAAGATCGGTAAACTTTTGTGATTGTTCCAATTTGATTCCCAGCAAAGCTTTAACCATATTTAACCAAAAAAAGCGACCTCGGTTGAGGTCGTTTTCCGCTTCCGCCGGTTGGCGGATGGCACCCCCCGAGACTTTTGGTTTACTTATAAGATATGAGCTCTTTTTGCGTCATATCGCGCTTATCAGTATACCAAAGTATCTCTCTTAATTCAAGAAATAGCTTATGGCTTTTTTACATTTTTAATTCTACATCTACTCCTGCCGGCAAATCCAAGTGCATCAGTTGATCGATAGTCTTATCCGTAGGTTCAATGATATCAATTAAACGCTTATGGGTACGAATTAAGAAGTCTTCCCGGCTGTTACGGTCAATAAACGGACTTCTGGCGACGTTGAAATGTTCCCGATCGGTCGGTAAAGGCACGGGCCCCACCACCCGAGCACCGGTTCTCACGGCGGTATCCAGAATTTTTTGACAGCAATCGTCGATAATCCGGCTGTCGTAAGCTTTTAAACGTACCCGAATGCGACCTTTTGGCATTTTTCTCTTATGAATAAATTACTCGGGTAATCAAATAGTACCCGAATTACCTAAGCAATAATTTTGGTAATTACCCCGGCTCCTACCGTATGACCACCTTCACGAACGGCAAAACGTTGGCCCTCTTCTAAGGCTACCGGTACGATGAGTTTCACGGTCATCTTGGTGTTGTCGCCGGGCATCACCATCTCTACTCCCTGGGGGAGAGTGACTTCTCCGGTAATATCGGTAGTCTTGATGTAAAACTGCGGCCGATAACCGGTAAAAAAGGGCGTGTGGCGTCCGCCTTCTTCTTTGGCCAAGATATAAACCCCTGCCTCAAATTCGGTATGCGGCTTAATGGAACCGGGAGCCGCGAGTACTTGCCCTCTTTCTACCTGATTTTTTTCAATACCGCGGAGCAGTACCCCAATATTGTCTCCCGCTAATCCTTCGTCCAGAATCTTGCGGAACATCTCCACTCCGGTCACCACCGTAGACTGGGTTGCTCTAATTCCCACAATTTCGATGGTGTCGTTTACTTTGACCTTACCGCGCTCGACTCGACCGGTAACTACCGTACCGCGGCCTTTAATTGAGAAGACATCCTCAATCGGCATGAGAAACGGCTTGTCCAGATCGCGGACCGGATTAGGAATATAGTCATCCGCCGCTTTCATCAACTCTTCAATACTCTTCTCCGCTTCCGGGTCCCCCTGTAAAGATTTAAGCGCAGATCCGCGAATTACCGGAACTTTATCTCCGGGGAAACCATATTTTGTCAGCAGTTCTCTCACTTCCATTTCGACCAGATCCAGTAGTTCTTTGTCTTCCACCATGTCGCATTTGTTCATAAAAACAATGATGGCGGGGACATTAACTTGTTTAGCCAATAAAATGTGCTCCCGGGTTTGCGGCATGGGGCCGTCCGGCGCCGAAACGACCAGAATTGCTCCGTCCATTTGGGCAGCGCCCGTAATCATGTTTTTAATGTAATCGGCGTGGCCGGGTGCATCGATATGAGCATAATGTCGCTTCTCGGTCTCGTATTCCGAATGGTGAATATTAATAGTTACACCACGGGCCTTTTCTTCCGGAGCGTTATCGATTTCTTCGTATTTTAGAGCTTTCGCCAGGTTCTTTTTTGCCAGCACATGAGTGATGGCGCTGGTAAGCGTAGTTTTACCATGGTCAACGTGACCGATGGTACCAATGTTGAGATGAGGTTTAGTCCTTTGATACTTCTGCTGTTCTGCCATAAGTCCTCCTTTTTTTGACAATAAATAATTACAACTAATTACTTAGCTGTAAGTCGCATTTTAACACACTTTAAACTTTTTTTGCAATGATCTTTTCTTGGATATTTTTCGGCACCTCTTGGTAATGCGAAGGTTCCATATAATAAGTGGCGCGGCCCTTGGACATACTACGCAGATTCGTCGCATATCCTGAAAGCTCGGCCAGCGGTACTAAAGCGAGAATTACTGTAACGGTACCTCGTTTTTGCGTCCCGAGAATCTGTGCGCGTTTAGCAGACAAATCACCGATAACATCCCCCATAAATTCATCCGGGGTGGTTACCTCTACCTTCATGATCGGCTCAAGCAAGGTGGGACCTGCGACCTTAGCCGCGTTTTGGAGAGCCATACTGCCTGCGATTTTAAAAGCAATTTCCGAGCTATCCACATCGTGGTAAGTACCGTCATAGAGAGTAACACAAAAATCGACCATGGGGTATCCGGCTAAGACCCCGTTTTCCTTAGCTTCCCGTACTCCTTTTTCTACCGCCGGAATAAATTCGTTGGGGATGGTACCGCCTTTGATTGCGTCGACAAATTCGAACCCCTCTCCGCGGCCTTTGGGTTCCAGCCGCAAGAAACAATGACCATACTGACCGCGGCCCCCGGACTGACGGATATATTTACCTTCACCCTCGGATGCCCGCGAAATGGTTTCTTTGTAGGCAACCTGCGGGGCACCCACTTTCGCTTCTACTTTGAACTCCCGCTTCATGCGGTCGACAATAATCTCCAGATGCAACTCTCCCATACCCCAAATAATCGTCTGATTGGTTTCCAGGTTAGACTTAATCTTGAAGGTAGGATCTTCTTCCGCCAACCGTTGCAGAGCATAACCCATCCGTTCCTGATCATTTTTGGTCTTAGGCTCAATAGCCAAAGAAATCACCGGTTCGGGGAAAGTGATTTTTTCTAAAATTATCGGTTTGGAAATATCACAGAGCGTATCGCCGGTAACCGTATTTTTAAGCCCCACTACCGCCACAATTTCTCCTGTAAAAGCCTCCTTGATTTCCTCGCGTTGGTTAGCGTGCATCAGGAGCAGCCTCCCGACACGCTCCTGAATTCCTTTAGCTGAATTGTAAGTATAGGATCCGGAAACTAATTTACCGGAGTAAATTCTTATATAAGTAAGTTTTCCCACGTGCGGGTCGACCTGAATTTTAAAAGCCAGTCCCGCAAAAGCTTCATCATTCGTCCGATTTCTAACGGCTTTCTCGCCGGTCTTCGGATGTATTCCCTCCACGGGAGGCAAATCCAGAGGAGAAGGTAAATAATCTAATACCGCATCCAGTAGGGGTTGTACGCCTTTATTGCGCAGGCTCGAGCCGGCATAGATAGGCACCAGTTTATAATTAATGACCGCTCTGCGGAGCGCCGCTTTTAATTCGTCGATGGTAGGCTCAATACCGCTGAGAAATTTTCCGATTAACTCATCATCGGTTTCGGAAATCTTTTCGATCAACTGGTGGCGACTTTTTTCTACCTCCTTTTGCAGCTCCGGCGGGACACCAGTTATATTAAATACGGCTCCCATCTCGTCACTCCCCCACACCAGGGCCTTACGGGTTAAAAGATCAATAACCCCCTTAAAAGATTGTTCTTTACCGATCGGCACCACCATGACTGCGGTCCGTGCACCTAATCTTTCTTCTATTGAACGGATAGTAGCCCGAAAATCAGCGCCGACTTTATCCATTTTATTAATGAAACAAAGCCGCGGCACGCGGTATTTATCCGCCTGGTGCCAAACGGTCTCGGACTGACTTTGGACTCCTTCTTCGGCATCCAAAACCGTAATCCCGCCATCTAAGACGCGCAGACTCCGCTCTACCTCGGCGGTAAAATCGACATGGCCGGGAGTATCAATAATATTAATACGGTAATCTTTCCAAAAAGCAGTAGTGGCGGCCGAAACAATGGTAATTCCGCGTTCGCGCTCCTGCTCCATCCAGTCCATCTGCGTGGTACCTTCGTCAATATCCCCCAGTTTATAGGTCCGTCCCGTATAAAAGAGAATTCGTTCAGTAGTGGTAGTTTTACCCGCGTCAATATGGGCAATAATGCCGATATTACGTACCTTATCTAGAGGGACGTCGCGCTTGAGCGTAACGGATGTTTGTGGTTGAGCCATAATAATAATTATCCAATAAAAACCAAAAATAAACAAAAAACCCCGCCCTAGCGGGGCAGCTCATGCTTCAACCGCCTTAGTTTATCAAAAACTCCCACTTTTGTCTAGAATTTACCTTTAACTAATCTTGCACATCGTCTTTTTAACAATTTTTTAGAAGTTTCGGGGATTGAAGGTTCTAGGGAGGAGGGTGATTAGTTGTGCCATAAATAGGTTTTTAAATCCACCACCCCTTTCGCGATCTTAAGACCATCGCGTTTTAATCTACGGGAATGCTCGCTAAGTCCTCCGAAGGCAAAGTTCGCTGCAAGCTTGCCTCGGGCGCTCACTACCCGGTGACAAGGAACATGAACCGGGTCAGGATTTTGGTGTAAGATTCGCCCAACCAGGCGCGGACTCTTAATCCCGGCGAGTTTAGCAATTTGCCCATAAGTCATCACTTTCCCGGGCGGAATTTGTTGAACTGTCTGATAAACCCGTTTGGCGACAGAAATACCCATATCTGGCAACTTACTTTAAATATCTAAGATTATCCCTTAATCACAATAAGCGGTCGAAGGCGGGCTACTTTGGTAGCGAGACCAGCGGCCGCCACTACTTCTACTACCTGATCAATATCCTTATACGCCTGAGGCGCTTCCTCAGCAATTCCTTTGAGTGAGCCGGCTTCAATCCGAATTCCCCTCTCTTTTAACTCGTGTTTCAGGTCAGCCGCGTTAATTTCACGCCTGGCTTGGGTACGTGACATACGCCGGCCGGCACCGTGACAAGTCGAGCCGAAGGATTGTTTAAGGGCTTCTTGGGTACCCAAAAGGATATAAGAAGCTGTGCCCATGCTGCCGGGAATAAGTACCGGTTGCCCCGGGAAAGCCCGCGTGGCTCCTTTACGGTGAACAATCAATTTTTTCCTTTTTCCCTTAATTTCATACTCTTCGATTTTGGCAATATTATGGGCAACGTCATAAAGCATAGTTAATTGACCGCTGCTGGCCCCAAAGAATTTTTGCCAAGCCCGGCGAACTTGCTCAGTTACCAGCTGCCGGTTGGCAAAAGCAAAATTCGCAGCTCCTGCCATAGCGGCAAAATAGTGACCTCCTTCCGGGGAAGAAAAAGGTGCGCAAGCGAGTTCCCGGTCAGGAAGTTTAATTCCATATTTATCCAGTGAATTAACCATAAGTCTGATATAATCGGTCGCTACCTGGTGTCCCAATCCCCGCGAACCGGTGTGAATCAAAACCACGATTTGTTTTAGAAACAGTCCTAAATTTTTAGCTGCTGTTTGGTCAAAAATACTTTCTACTTGATCCACTTCGACAAAATGATTACCTGCCCCGAGGGTGCCAAGCTGATCTTTACCGCGCTCTCTAGCGTGGCCGGAAACAGCATCGGGGTCGGCGCCGGAAATTTTTCCGCCTGACTCTAAGTGTTCCAGATCATCTGCTTCTCCTTTCCCCTGCTCAACTACCCACTTAGCCCCTCCCACCAACACTTGAGTAAATTCTTTCTCGCTAAGTCGAAAAAATCCTCCCCGGCCTACCCCGGCGGGAACAACCTTGAACAAAACTTTAGCCAGTTGATCTAGTTTATCGGTAAGATCTACCGATTTTAACGGTGAAAGTAATAACCGTACGCCGCAGTTAATATCATAGCCGATACCTCCCGGAGAAATGACGCCTTCGGGATAACTGGTAGCGGCAACGCCTCCGATCGGGAAACCGTATCCTTCATGAACATCCGGCATAACTAAGGCTGCGACTTGAATCCCGGGAAGAGTGGTGACGTTGACCAGTTGTTCCAGCGAACGGTCGGCCAGAATTTCCTGCAACATAGTTGGGCTGGTATAGATACGCGCCGGAACCAGCATACCGGGGCGATACGCAGTGGGAATCTCCCATAAAAAAGGTGCTAACTGCTTAAGAATTTTTCTCTCCATGATAGATGCGGAAGCAATTCAGATGATTTTGTTATTCAGTATCTAATTTAAATTCTGCCAGTTGAGTATACACCGAACCGGTCGGCAAAGTTTGCGAGGCAAAAAGCAGACAGGAAGAGACTAATATATCTTTTGATTTAAGATATACCGGCGGCAACACTCCGGGTGGCTTAGTCAGTATCCTGAATCGCGCGAGCGTTGCGTGCGGCACAATCTCTCTGTCGGGCATTAGTTTAATTTTCCTACCCAGGCTTTCCCGAAAATATTTCTCCAGTGATTTAGCTACTTCCTCCACTAAAAAATTAAATTCGGGGCTGGGCTGAAAAACTCCCCAAATCATCCGCGGTCTTTTTTCGGGAGCAAGCCTCAATTCTTTAAAGGTTAGGGAGAAATGTTGAACCTCCGATAAAGCCCGGTTAATCACCGCCTTAATCCCTTCCAAATATTTTTCTTCCACTGAGCCGAAGAAGCAGACTGTCAGATGGATATTTTCCGATGCAGTCCAGCGTATCTTACTACCTTGGAAATAATCCAGATTTGGAGCATCCTTAACATATTCTCCTAAGGTTTTTTGTAACTCGCCTGACAGTGGTACCGCAATAAATAATCTCTTTTTCATGACCTATCATTATTGAAGCGGCCAGCGGGATAAACAGGATATTCACCTATATAAAATGCTACCATTTGAAGTGGGCGAACGCTCGATTTGCCCCAATACCAGAACAAGTTCGGTTTGGGGCTACACTGACCAACCTCTTATTCAGTAATCATGAATAATAGTGCTTTACCACTTAAAATGAGCGAAGGCCCTGTTCGCTTCAGCCATGCGGTGCATGACATCACGTTTTTTAACCGCTTCCCCTTGGCCTTGGGCCGCGTCAAGCAGTTCAGCCGCCAGTTTGTCAGCGAGAGTTTTAAATTCCTTATTGGACCGCCGGTTGGCATACTGGACTAACCAACGGATCGCCAGAGCAATCCGCCGATCTCCTCGTACCTCCATCGGAACCTGATAAGAGGCGCCACCCACCCGACGGGCTTTGACTTCCATTTTAGGACCCACCGTAGCAATAGCAGTCTCTAAAATTTTAAGAGGATCTTCGCCTTTAGACTTGATAATCTCTAAAGCCCGGTAAACCATCCGCTCGGCTACCTGCTTTTTGCCGCTAAGCATCAAACGGTTAATGAAACGTGTTAGCAACCGGCTTCCGTAAATTGCATCTGCAGACAAGAGTGTTTTTTTTACTTTTTTGGCTCGCATATATCTTACGAGGCGGGTGCAGCTACTGGGCCTACTCCGCCAACTTTACTCCCGTAGCGGCTACGGCCTTTTTTGCGGTTTACTACACCGCTGGTGTCATATTTACCCCGAACAATATGATATTTTACTCCCGGTAGGTCCGGAACCCTGCCGCCGCGCACTAACACAATCGCGTGTTCAGTCAGCTCATGACCGATACCGGGAATATACGCCGTAATTTCCTGTTTATTGGAAAGCCTCACCCGCGCGACTTTGCGGAGTGCTGAGTTGGGTTTTTTCGGCGTCATAGTCTTTACCAAAGTCACTACTCCCCGCTTAAAGGGAGCCGGTAACTGTTTCATTTGCCGGTCTTTGGCATTAAAAAATTTCCGCAAGGCTGCGGCTTTAACCTTTTTGGCCTTATTCCGGCGTCCTTTTTTCACCAGTTGATTAATGGTAGACATAGAATTATTATACTTAGGCTTTAGCTCAGTCCGGAGTTACCGGAATCAGCCTTCCGATTATAACGTTTTCTTTAAGGCCCAGCAATTTATCTTCTTTGCCAGCCAACGCCGCATCAGTAAGTACGTTGGTAGTTTCCTGGAAGGAGGCGGCGGACAGCCAGGATTCTGTATAGAGTGAAGCCCGGGTAATTCCTAACAGGATAATTTGCGCAGTCGCCGGCTCTCCGCCTTCGGCTAAAACCCTGGCATTTTCTTCCTGAAACCGTACTCTGTCAACTAATTCTCCGGGCAATAACATAGTGTCACCCGAAGTATCGATACGCACTTTATCGCTCATCTCACGGACTATTACTTCAAAATGTTTATCCTGAATCAGAATTCCCTGGGACTCATAGACTTTTTGAATCTCGGTAATCAGATACTTTTGCGTACCTCGCATTCCCCGCACCTGTAAAACTTCTTTTAAGTCCAAATAGCCGCTGGCCAATTGGTCGCCGGCGCCAATAAGATCACCGTCTTTAACTTTAAGCTCACTCATCAGCGATACTAAATACTCCCGCTCTTCCGGCGGCTTGATTTGGGTATTACGAACACGCACTTTGTATCCCTGTTCGGTTTCCGTCACTTCTACTTTACCGGCAATCTCGGAAATGGGTGAAAGCGTACGAGGAGTACGTGCTTCAAAAAGCTCTTCTACCCGCGGCAAACCCTGGGTTACATCCAAGCCTACAATGCCTCCGGCGTGGCGTACGCGCATCGTGAGTTGGGTACCCGGTTCTCCGATTGACTGCGCGGCTAAAACTCCTACCGGAGTACCAATTTCCACCTGTTTACTGGTAGAAAAATCACGGCCATAGCACTTGGCGCAGATTCCTACGGTAGCAGCACAGGTTAAGGGTGAGCGGACTGAAACTACCTCAACTCCATGCTGGTCTAAGAGCTTCGCTTTTGCCTCAGTAATCTCTTCTCCTTGGGCAATAAGTACTTTCTTGCTTCCACTGGCGACAATGTCATTCGCGGCAAAACGTCCGACAATACGGGTCGCAAAAGCAGTCTGCCGTTCTTCTTGACGTTTAATCTCCCAACCTTCACTGGTACCGCAATCCGCCAGGCGAATAATAACATCATGCGAAACATCGACTAGGCGGCGAGTCAGGTATCCCGCATCAGCAGTTTTGAGAGCTGAATCGGTCAAGCCTTTCCGCGATCCGCGCGTACTGGTAACATATTCAAAAATTGACAGTCCCTCGCGATAATTACTTTTTGTCGGCAACTCTACAATCTTACCCAAAGGGTCAACTACTAATCCTTTAATGGCTGACAGTTGTTTTAGTTGGTCTTTGGAGGCCCGTGCACTACCGGACTCAATAATCATCTTGACCGGGTTATTGGGTCGCATTCTGATCCAGGTCAAATCTGCTAACCGTTCGGTCACTTCAATCCAGATTTCATTAGAAAGCCGCTTCTTCTCTGCGGAAGTAATCAGTCCCGCCTGATAGTTCTGTCCAATCTCTTTGATTTTACTTTCTGCTTCCGTAATAATCTCTTTCTTACTAGGCTCCATTTCACAATCGAAAACCGAAACTGACAAACCACCACAAAGCGTCGCTCCCCAAAATCCAATATTTTTAATTGCATCAATTAAGGCCACCACTTCCTCCCGTGGATAAAGAGTCAAAGCTTGAGTAATCAGGTTCTTGACCGTTCCTGATTTGACCGGAATATTGAGAAATCTTAGCCGGGTGGGAAGAATTTCGTTAAATAAAACCCGGCCAACGGTCGTTTTTAAGACTTCCCCTTGCCAATAAACCCGCAATAGATTACGGAGCCCAATCCGGCCACTTTGAAAAGTTGAAATTACTTCCTGGGTATCGGCAAAAATTGGCAGTTTATCATCGGAGATTTCTTCCTGTCCCATAGCTATAGTAGAGATGAAATAACAACCCAAAACCATCTCTTTATTGGGTACGGTAATCGGTGAGCCGTCAGCAGGTTTAAGTAGGTTATGCGTAGGCAACATAAGATTCGTCGCCTCAGACTGGCTTTTTTCGGAAAGCGGAATATGCACTGCCATCTGATCTCCGTCAAAATCTGCATTATAACCGGCACAAATACAGGGATGAATCCTAATCGCTGAACCTTCGATTAAGATCGGATAAAAGGCTTGAATGCCAAGCTTATGGAGAGTAGGCGCACGATTCAGGAGCACCGGATGATTTTTGGTAATTTCCTCTAAAATATCAAAAACCTCCGGGATCCGGCGTTCAAGTACGTTTTTGGCATTCTTGACGTTGGGAGCAATTCCCCGCATGATTAATTCCCGAAGCACAAACGGTTTAAACATTTCCAAAGCCATTTCTTTGGGTAAACCGCATTGGGTAAGATTAAGCTCAGGCCCCACGATGATAACGGAACGACCGGAGTAATCAACCCGTTTCCCCAGTAAATTTTGTCTGAAACGGCCTTGTTTACCGCGAAGCATCTCCGAAAGCGACCTGAGGGGCGCAATTACCGCCCGGGAAGATGGTCGTTGAGTAGCGTCGATCAGGCTATCTACAGCTTCCTGAAGCATACGTTTTTCGTTACGTAAAATAATCTCGGGTGCTCCTAAATCTATTAAGTGTTTAAGCCGGTTATTACGATTGATGACCCGGCGATAAAGGTCGTTTAAATCACTGGTAGCAAATCTCCCTCCGGTCAGCTGAACCATCGGACGCAAATCCGGGGGGATTACCGGTAAGACCGTCAAAATCATCCAGGCCGGATTAATCCCGGCTTTGCGCATGCTATCTACTACCCGTAGTCGCTTAGTGGCTTTGATGTGTCGCTGGCCGGTAGTATTCTGAATTTCTTCCCGTAATGCGGCAGCCTGTTTATCCAGATCTAAAGTCTTAATTACTTCCAGAATTGCTTCAGCTCCCATGGCTACGTGAAAACAAATTGCCGCATCATATTCAACTAACCGTAAATATTCATCTTCGGTTATGATCGTCAACGGCTTAATACTTTTGACTATCGAAATCAGGGAGTCGATGATTTCCTTGGTTTTGGTTTTTTCCTCTAAAATTTGCTCTTCGAGTTTTGCTATTTCCTGACGCTCCTTGAGTACCAGTTCGGCAACTGCCAAATCCTGCGCTTCTTTGCCTTTAATGCGATCCTTAACGGCTTTTTTCTCGTCGCTATAAAACTTTTCCTTTTGAGTTTTCTCTTTCTGCCAACGCTCTTCGATTTCTTCCAGGCGTTTTTCTCCGCTTTCGCTAACTTTGGTCAGAATCAGTTTCTTTTTTTCTTCATCCACTTTTGTCACCAGATACTGAGCAAAATAGATCACTTCCTCCAGCGACCGGGGACTGATATCCAATAGTAGTGAAAGTTTCGAGGGAGCGCCCTTAAAAAACCACACATGCGCTACCGGCCCCGCCAGATTAATATGACCCATCCTTTCGCGACGAACTTTACTTTGAGTAACTTCTACGCCGCACTTGTCACAGACAATCCCGCGGTAACGGATGCGTTTATATTTGCCGCAATAACATTCCCAATCTTTGGTGGGTCCGAAAATCCGTTCATCAAATAAACCGTCCTTTTCAGGTTTTAGAGTCCGGTAATTTATAGTTTCCGGTTTAGTTACTTCACCATGTGACCAATTTTTGATTTCCTCAGATGAAGCTAGGGTCACTTTGAGACCTGAAAAATCAACAATATTGGCAAAACTGCTTTTTTTATCCATAATTTTTAAGTACTTACACTTTTATCTGTTTCTGCAACTTTCACTCCTTCTTCCGGCACTATTGTCACACCGGCAACCTGCGCTAATTCCTTGGCTTCTTTCTGAACTTCTTCTTCTTTAGACTCATCTACCACTGACGGAATTGGTTTGACTGTCACTGTTCCAGTGGGAATTATGTTTAATCCCAAAGCCTGTAATTCCTTTACTAAAACTTTGAAGGATTCCGGCACGGTAGACTCCGGAATATCGGCCCCTTTGACAATCGCTTCGAAAGCTTTAGCTCTCCCCACTACGTCATCCGACTTAATCGTCAACATTTCCTGAAGGACATGGGCTGCTCGATGAGCCTCTAAGGCCCAAACTTCCATTTCTCCCAAACGTTGTCCACCCATTTGTGCTTTACCTCCCAAAGGTTGTTGAGTCACTAAGGAATACGGCCCGGTAGAGCGTGCATGGGTTTTGTCCTCTACCATGTGAATCAGTTTCATAATATAGCCAATTCCCACCACAATTGGCTCCATATACGCCTCGCCCGCCCGACCGTCAAATAGTTGACTCTTGCCAGAAACCGGTACATTCGCCTGCGACATACAGGAAATAATTTTCTCCTCAGAAATTTTTTCAAACACCGGCAAAGCAACTTTGAGGTTTAACTTTTGCATGGCTAAACCGAGATGGGCCTCCAAAAGTTGACCCAAATTCATCCGCGAGAGTACGGAAAGCGGGGAAATAATAATATCTACGATTGTGCCATCGGGTAAATAAGGCATATCGGCTGCCGGTACGATTTTGGAGATTACTCCCTTATTACCATGCCGGCCTGCCAGTTTATCTCCGACGACAACTTTTCGCATTTGTGCAACTTTAACAATAATTTTACGGTTGGTACCGGGCTCTAGTTCGTCTCCTATTTCTTTATCTAAAATCCGAACTTCGATCACAGTACCCCGCTCGCCGTGCGGCATTCTGAGGCTGGTGTCTCTAACCTCACGGGCCTTTTCTCCAAAAATAGCCCTTAACAATCTTTCTTCTGCGGTCAGTTCGGTTTCCCCTTTGGGAGCAATTTTTCCGACTAAAATATCGTTAGGTCCAACTTCCGCACCTACTACCACGATGCCTTTTTCGTCTAAATTACGCAGGGCCTCTTCTCCAACATTAGGTATATCACGCGTGGTTTCCTCCGGCCCTAATTTGGTATCCACTACACTGGATTCGTATTCTTCAATATGAATGCTGGTGAGGATATCCTCTTTGACCAGGCGGTCTGAAATTACTATTGCGTCTTCGTAGCCCAAACCGTCAAAACTCATATAGGCAATCACCAAATTAGCACCAAGTGCCAATTCCCCTTGGTCACCAGCGGGCGCCTCAATCAAGACGGTACCTTTTTTAACTTTTTGACCGGTGATCACCAGCACTTTTTGGTTGTAACAGGTCGATTGGGCAGATCGTTTAAACTTTTCCACATTATAAGTTTCTTTTTGACCGGCTTTACCGCTAAAAATAACTGTCGTGCCGTCTGCATAAACCACTGTGCCATCACTGGGAGCGCGCACCACCCGCGCCATGGTCGAAGCCACCGACATCTCCATGCCGGTACCGATAATCGGAGTTTGGGGTGTGAGAAGCGGCACGGCCTGACATTGCATGTGGGTGCCCATTAAAGCCCGGTTAGCCTCATCATGTGCTAAAAAAGGAATCAGCGACGCCGGTGCTCCCACTACTTGTCGAGGAACGATATCGATAAAATCTACTGTCGAAGCATCCGCTTCTAAAAATTCCCCCTTGAAACGTGCCGGTATGCGTTCTTGCGTTAAAAATCCGCGCGTATCAAGACTAATATCGGCATGAGTAATATAGTGATATTGTTCATCGCTGGCATCCAGATAAACAATCTCATCTGTGACAAACATGCGGGTTTTTCCGGCGATATTGACCTTTTGGATACGGCGATAAGGTGTTTCCATAAAACCGTATTCATTGACCCTGCTATACAAGGACATATAAGTAACCAGGCCAATATTCGGTCCTTCCGGAGAACGCACGGGACAAATCCGGCCGTACTGTGAAGCATTAATGTCCCTAATCGAAAACGAAGCGCGTTCGCGGGAAATACCTCCTACCCCCATGACGGTTAACCGACGCAGATTATCCGTCTCGGAGAGGGGGTTGGTCTGATCAAGAATGGTAGAAAGCTGACTGGTACGGAAAAAGTCATTAATGGCGGCAATAATCGGCCGCGCATTTACCAGATGAGACGGTGTCAAGTCTTCACCAGCCGGACCGGCCAGGCTCATTTTTTCCCGAATACTGCGTTCCAACCGCAACAGTCCTACCCTAAAGGCATTAGTCGCTACTAATTCTCCTACCCGCCTGACGCGACGATTGCCTAAATGATCAATGTCATCAATGTCTCCCTGACCATTAGCTAAGTTGATCAGGTACTTTATGGCACCTATAATATCCTGCCGTGTTAAAACCCAATTTTCTTTCGTGTTAGGTACCTCTAGCCCTAATTTTTTGTTCATTTTATAACGGCCGACTTTCTCCAAAGAATAACGGCGATAATTAAAAAACATTTGTACCAGCAACTCTTGAGCATTTTCCAAAACGATTGGCTCACCCGGTCGCAGCTTCCGGTAAAGCTCCAAAATTGCCTCGGTTTCATTGGTGGTAGGATCCTTGGCTAAAGTGGTTTCAAGATATTTATGATCGGGATTTTTATCGACATCGTTTAGCTTTTTCAGGATTTCCTCGTTAGTCCCCAGTCCAATGGCCCTTAAAAAAGTCGTCGCTATAAATTTGCGGCGACGGTCTATCCGAACCATTAAAACGTCGTTACGGGTCAGGATGAACTCCAGCCAACTTCCATGCATCGGCCGGATCTCTGCACTATACAGGGTGCGGCCGGTAGTTGGATCTACTTCACCGGTAAAATATATTCCGGGACTGCGAACCAACTGATTAACTACACAACGCTCGATGCCGTTGATGATAAAAGTGCCATTGGGGGTCATGGCCGGAATATCACCTAAAAATACTTCCTGGGTAACCTGATGGCCGACCTGCTTACTGGTCAGCACGGTAATGACCTTAAGCGGAATATCGTAGGTGAGGCCTTTTTCCTGAGCTTGCTGAGGGGTCAGTCGTGGACGTCCAAAATAGTAATCGCCGAAGGCCAGCTCCCAGTTTTTGCCGGTAAAATCGGTAATGGGAGAAACTTCCTGCAGTAATTCGCGAATGCCTCTTTCCAAAAACCACTGGTAACTCTCGCGTTGCACGAGCGTAAGATCCAAAGGTGGTAGATTTGGGAAATCCTTACCCCAGTAAAGACGCTGATGAGCTTCGTCTTTGGCCATTCAATAAGTCCTCTATCTAAAAATTAAGGAATTATTACTATTAATTTAGCGAACAAGAAAAAAGCGAACAATGAACGTTCGCCGATCAAGGCTATAAACTTAGGACTAATTATACTAATTAATACTTATCTGTCAAGCCCCCAATTTAGGGCAATCTAAGAAGAAATTTCTGTCCGATAAGAAAACTGATTCCGGCGATTAAGCCGGAAACGAAGACTCCCCAAGCCAAATCCACCAACACTACGATCAAAGGCCATTTTTTAAGTGTGGCAAAATTCGTCAGGTCGTAGGTAGTGTAGCAAAAAAACCCAAACAGCCCTCCCAGGAAAACAGCCTGTCCTATCCTATTAACCAGCAATGCCGGGCTCACGCAAAAAATAATTATACCGACGACATAAAGCAGGTAAAAAATGACGGCCGGCAGTAAATTAACCTCTTTTGCCAATAAGTGGCCCAAATATTTGGCGTAAAAATTTTTCGAGGTTAGGCCCAGCCACAGCATGTCAACTCCAAAATATACCACCGCAGTAGAAAGATACAATTTCAGGAAGTACAGGAAATTCATAGACTACTTTTAATGTAACATATGGGTAAAAAAGTGCAAGTCGCTCTTAACGTGAATAAGTACCAGCGGAACAAGGCGTCGTCGGCGCCGGCGCGCGAGGCATCCCGTGTTTAACCCATGCGCCGTTTTGGCAAATCCAGTCATCTTCCCCGCTTAAGAAGCGGATGCCAAACCATATCCCGACCAGCACCACGCAAAATACCAGAATCCACTTTTTCATCCTACCCTGATTATAACGTACGGATAAATAATTAACGAGTGTTTGAAGTGTTATTGATAAGAAAGACTTCTTTCTCGATCTGCCATTTGCAATTAATTTTTGGGCAGATTTTTGGACTTATCTCAACAAATAATCCTTAACAACCTAAGAGGATGTTTGATTGTTCGGCAAGTATGTCAGCGAGCTCGCGCAATTCTTTGGGAGTCATCGCAACAACCTCCTGGTCGGAAAGACCGCAAAGATATTGATCACCTTGCTCAAAAACAGTCAGCCGTCGATTCCCAATTGGTTGATCCTGCAGGTCTTTTGTTTCTAGATATGGTGTATATTCCGGTAAAGTCATAATTCTGATTATTATAGTATACTAATTTGCTTATAGGTAGCTAAACCATCGCGATAGCGGCAAAATTCGCAGATCTTCGCCGCCGACGGTATTACGTCATGCTCCAATAATTTTTTAATTTTAAGCAGGGCCGGTTCTACCCAGCGATCATCGCCTCTGTATTCAATAATCGAAAGTTCAAACTGCAGCCGGCCGTCAAATTTCGGTGCGTTACGGCCGGCATTGGCAAAGACAAAGTAACCAAGGTCAGAAACCTTAAAACCGTTTCGGCGAAAAATCCACTGATAAATTTCGATCTGCTTCTTGTAGCCCTCCTTCCATCGGTCATCCAGGGAAATCTCTTTTTCCGTGGAGGTGGCTTTATAATCCACGATGTGTAAGAGTCCCGGAGTAGTATCACTCTCCCAAAGATCATCAATCGCACCTGTCACCAGAAAATTAGTTTTGGTGTGCAAATATTGTGCGCCCTTGAAATTTTCCCGCCAGGTGTCAAGGTCTGGATGCCGGAACGGCACTGCCGGAATATGATATTTCTTCATTAGGGCGTGTTTTTCACCGCTCGCCCGCAGCAAGTCAAATTCTTTTTTAAGTAGGGTATCGACCGCAGAATTGAGGGTAAAAGCCGGCAGGCTCGGCCGCGGGATGCCTAGTTTTCGATCCAGATAAAAGCACCGCGGACACTGCGAATAAAGATCAATTTTGCTGCGGCTGAGCTTGAAAGGTGTTAGTGAACGCTTATCGTAAAAATGATGTTTTAAGTAAGACATGAGGTGATTATAGCAGGAGGTACGCGATTAAACTATTGAGCTTCTCTCCGAAATACTTTGCGTAGCTCGACTTTGGCCTGATCCAAAACTTTCCTCCGCTCCGGTTTTAAATTCTTCCCGGCACGGTTGAGGTAGAAGTTAAGCATCGACATCGCTGATTGAAAAGGAGAAGCTTTGCGGCGGAGACTTTCTTCGGCAGAATGTTTCAGAGATATGGCAATACGTTGGGGGTCATCCCAAGTAAAGACTCCCTCCTCGAGGTCAAGTGCAAAACTGTGTTTGGTCACATAGCCGGACCAATATTTCCTCGCAACCATTTTTAAATTATAACCAATATCTCCGAATATTGGCCTGATGCTCAGGATAAGTTTTAGCGCAGTGGATCTCTCTGTTACGATCATGAAGATAAAAAAGGCACTCCGTTTCCTCGGGCTTGAGCACCGCTTCAATCGTATCAATCCCGGGGCTGCAGATGGGCGTAGGCGGCAATCCCTTATATAAATAGGTATTGTAAGGGGAGTCCTTCCGCTTCTCGGCCAAGTCAATACTTCTCCACCAACTGCCAGCTTGTCCTGAGGTATATTGCATAGTCGCGTCAATCTCTAGTTTTATGCCTTGATCCAGCCGGTTCCAGATGATACCGGAGATAAGTTTCATATCCTGCGGCCCGGCTGCCTCGCGGGCAATTAAGGAAGCAATCTTGAGCCCTGTCGTCCATTTGATATTTTTGGCTACAAATCGGTCGGCCAGCGGCGCAAATTTTTCGTTAAAACGGGCAATCAATCTTTGTGCGACCTGTTCTCCTGATTCATCAATGGGAATCAAGTAGGTATCGGGATAATAAACGCCTTCAAAATATTCGGGCTTGGAGTTGGTATAAACAGTATCCCAAAGCTTAAGTTCTTCCTCGCTCCAACCGAGCGTTGCGGCCAGGGTTTCGCCGATTTCCTCTTTCCTCCGACAACCGTAAATGGTCACCCACAATAAATCGGGTTTACCAGTGATTTTTTTTAGAACCTGCCAAGCATTAAAATTTTTATTTAAGCGGTATCCGCCGGACTGGATTTCCTTGCCGTGAGCCAACAGGTTAAGGAGTATTCGGAATCCCCAAGCACTGCTGATTAATTTTTGTTCCTTGAGTTGATCGGAGATATCAAAATCTCCCCGCAGCTGCGGCACGCTGAAGATTTCCGGCTGGCTTTTGAGCTGTGAGGGGCCCAGGAGTATCCGCCAAACTCCGAAGATAACCAGGATTACAACCAAAATCCCAAAGAATATTTTCATAAGAAAATTTCTTTGATTGTAGCACAAGGGGCGGGATCTTATGGTTGGTTTGCGTGGTTAAGCACCTTCAGCGGGTAGAATTGTTTAAGCCCCGAAGTTAGAAATCTTCAGGGGTTAATGATAATGGTCTGCGCGTTGTTCCAGGGTCCGCCGCCGAACAGCGAAATGTTCTGACCAACTTTTAGATCCTCTTTTACTCCTTTGGTAAGTTTATTCACCGCAGTCTGATCGCCGAGAGTCACCGTATAACTGCCTCCGCCCGGCAGCTGCACAGTCAGGCTATTTCCTTCAATCTTGGTAATCGACTCATGAGCCGCGCCGCGAAAAAACCCGCCGTCTTTACCATTCATGGTCATTCCCCGACCATGTGGCAGAAAACCCTGGCGCGGAGCAATTTGTCTGCCGTAAAACGAACCAGTAACAAATTTTCCAGCAAGTCTGGTCCCTACTAGAAAAGCAAATGCGCCTACCAAGAATACCACAATGGCGATAAAAATTCCGTTTTTCATATCCTCACCTCCTTTGGAGCTATTTAAGCTTGATTCTAAAACTGCAACCTGAAAAATAGCTGAAATACCTATATCTTAAATGACCACAGTTTAAATAATCTTTAACCTCCTCATTTTCTCCTCGAGTTTGGCGCTCATTTCTCCTAGTGATACAATCCCGCGCAAGCAAGGATGAAACAAAAGCTACCGAGGATCTCGGGACTGGATGAGGCCGGTGGAGACAAAATAAAGGCTATGGTACGCCTAAACACTTGGCGGCAATTCAGGCTTACAATCTGACTTATTACCACCGAAGCATCTTTGTGACGACAGCGTTAAAGAAACTAGCACTATTCCCCCTAGGATCTTTAGAGGCTTATTTTCCCTTATCGGTACATTCCTTACAGGTGCATTCACCGGGTTTTTTCTGACAACCACTGCAAACTCCGTCCTTGACCTCACAACCGCATTTCTCGCAGCAGGCACACGGCGTACATCCGCAACATTTACACATAATATTCACCTCCTTCGTCCTCCATAGCTTTATGCGACGGAGGGTCTCAGAGAATTATTTATTTAAAAAGTCAGGCCTCACCCAGTGTTACTATACCAGATTTGTCAAGGTTTTTACCAACTACCTCCCCCGCCACCGCCGCCACCGCCGCCGGAGAAGCCTCCCCCGCCGGAGAAGCCGGAATGAAATCCGCTGGACGATTTATAATTCACCGAAGCAGCAAAGGAATAGCTATACCCCTGACCCAAAGCACGGACAAAAAGTATACTGTTGAAAGTACCGGGATGATACGGCTGATACCAGTCCGGCGGAGTAAGTTTCAGGTCTTTAAACCGTTCTGCCCAGATTTTCTCGACCCCAAAAGCTACCGCAAAAGGAAGTAACTTTTCAAAAAACATTTGGTTCTTGGCTTGAAAGGCCAGCTTTTTATCCTGGCTGACAAGAAAATTCCGGAGCGACCTGGATACCGCTGCTTCTTGGGCGCCCAAGGGAGTTTTGCGCGGCATATTATTACCAAAGATCCAGGCAATGATAGTTAGTAACGGATTAAAAGTGAAGAGTGCCAAAGCCGCCAGTAAATAATAGCTGTTACGGACTTTTTGCGGATTCTCCGGAAAAAAACCCTCACTAACCATGACGGTATAGACCTGATCTGACACTGTCTTAAGAGTCGGCTGCAAATTAATATCCTCAATTCTGACGGAAAGTTTGCTACCGAAAATACCGGACAGTAAGGCTTTTTCAAAAGATAATAATTCCGCCGCCTCACCCCACTCTTTGGTTTTGACAAATTCAAATTTATTTTTGGTTTTTTCAAGGATTTTGAGGTAGCCGCGACGAGCCAGATCGATTAAAGTACCGTAAATATCCCGCATGTCTACCGTTTCGTCAATTAAAGTCCCGGTCTCGAGGGGAGTTAAAGGACGCAGGCTTCTGGTCTTGGGCGGACTAAACCAGGCACTGGTTTCGCCCATCGCTGCTCGTGGGTCGCGGCCGTACATCCACCAACGCCGGATCACTAAAAACGGCGCCAGTAAGTACCAAGCAAAACCGGCTATCAGGAGAAAACCTAAAACGATTTTCCCGGCAGTGGTAACCCAAAAGGGAGTCATTTCTTGGGGCTCCAAGACCGCAACTATACCCTTTGGAATCCCTGCTACTACCGTCAGGCCCTCCCCGGCCTTTAAGCCCCGCGTGGCGGAAACCACAACGACTCCGCTTTGATAACTACTGCGGCAGTCAGATTCATTATCCCCGTAAGCTCCGGTATAACATTTAGTCTCTATCTCCGAGCTGGGCAGCACTTGAGGCAGGTTAATCCGGACGGAACTTTCCTCAATCGGGACTTCCCAAGCATTGCCGATCGCGTTCCAATAGAGCTCGTCATGGCCGGGAAAATAAGCAACGGCTCCGCGTACCAGATAATTAATCACATAAGTTTGTTTACCGCTGAGGGTTCGGTTGGGATCGCCTATTTTAAGCTTCAGGGAATCACCAGAAAAACTTTGGGATAAGGGATAGCTCACTCCTTTTTCGTTGACAACAGACAAGCGGTCGATATTTAATTTAAATTTTTTCTGTTCGGCATTAGTTTTGACTAACGGAATAGTACGGAAAATTCCGTGACGAACCAGTTCTCTAAAATCATAAAAAATTGTTTCTTTCACCGATAGCGTAGCGTCGGAGTTAAATGTAAGCACGACCTGATAATCATTAATTAATTCTGGAGCTTCCAGAGCCTGACACTTGGATAGCGGCACCAAAAACAAAAAAAATACGGCTAACAAAACCGTGAGTAATTTTTTCATTTAGTTATTCTCCCTGGAGATAGTTGGCGATATTATCTTCGTGCTCTTCGATAGTGCGGGCATAGTGCACTTGACCAGCAGAGTCATGCAGATAAAACCAGTAGTCGCTCTCTTTTGGATAAATGACGGCTTTAATTGCCGAAAGCCCCGGGTTAGCAATCGGCCCCGGGGGGAGCCCTGGGTGCAAATAAGTGTTGTAGGAAGACTTAATCTTTTTGTCGAGCGTCGTGAGGGATTTTTTCCACCAGGTCTTCTCCTGTATTTGGTAACCCAGCGCGTATTGGAGGGTGGCATCAGCCTGCAGGGGCCAACCGGCCTGCCAACGTTTAAGGAGTATTCCGGCAATGAGCGGTCGATCCTCCTCGGTCCGGCCTTCCCTTTCCACCAGTGAGGCCAAAATTACTGCCTCCTCCGGCGTCAATCCTTTTTTCTGGGCCTCAGAGCGCATTTCCGGGTTAAACTTTTTCTCGAAATTATCACGAAAAATCTGGACAATGCCGGCCGGTGAGGCATCCCGAGGGATTAAATAAGTGTCAGGAAACATATAGCCTTCTTCGGCGACGGCTAAAAATTGCGCTTCGGGAATATCCAAATCTTTAGCCAGACGGTTAGCGACTTCTTCCACCCGCCAACCTTCCAGGGTGGTTACCCAGACATCCAAAAATCCGTGCGTCAGTTCACGCGCTATATCAGCCGCATTCATCGCTTGGTTCAGCCGAAAGTCTCCGGCCTGTAAATTGCGTTCAATCCCTAAAATTTTTACCAGCACAAAGAAAGCTGTCCGACTGCGGATCAGGTTTTGGGCAGCTAAATTGCTGGCGATAGTCTTGACGCCGTCGCCCCGTTTGATTACAAATACCACGGGACTTCGGTCGGAGGGATCAACCGCGGAATTTCCGTCCTGCCACCAGAGAACGCCGCCCAGGATAACCGCCGCTAAAAGCAGTGAAAGTATCCCCAGGCGGGTAGTGATAGTTTTATTTTGTTTCATCCAGAGTCCCCCGACGATATTTATCCGCCGCGCTGTCGTAAATATAAATCCGGCCGCATTTACAGACGATTTTGACGATATCTTTGCCTGGCTTTTTGGGCAAGGGCTTACCGCAACCGACACAGCGTCCCTGCGAAAGCAACCAAGCCTGCATGGGAGCAATGATGTTTTTGAACATATACAGTTTAATTTTAAGGTCGTTATTCTATGGTATAAATCGGTATATTTTTCAGGGTTTCTGCCGCTTCTTTCAGCCGCCATTTATCCGAGCTATAGAGTGTACATAGTATATCACCCTTGTCCACCCGTTCCTCAAGCTTGCGGTTAAGATACATCCCGGCTTTTTTGTCTGTCGGACACCCCAGGATTCGGCAAATAGTAGAAATTTCTTTATTGTCGATAGCCACAATATTGCCCTTGCGGAGCGTTTTAAGTTCAAATTTTTCTTTACCCGGGGATAATTTACTACTGACTACATCCGGGTCGCCTCCCTGGGCTTTAATGATTTCCCGCATATGTCTTAAAGCCTTTCCTGAAGCCAACATTTTCCGCGCCACCTCCTCACCGTCTAAATTTTTTAACTTCGGGCTGTCGGCATAACAAAGCGAGAGTAGCTTTCCGGATAATCTGAGTGCTTTGGCCTCCAAAGCCAACGGCCGCTCCGGCGCCTGTTCCAAAACCTGAAAAACATCGCGGGCTTCCAAAATCGGCCCTACCCCCCGACCGGCACTCTGACGGGTCTCGTTAATATCAAAAACGAGTTTTATCCTGAATTTCTTAGCTAAAAAACTGAATTTTTGAGAGATCAACTCCGCATCCTTAAAATGCTGGATTTTCATGGTCGGACCAACCGGAATATCGATGACAACATGGTTGGAGCCGGCAGCGACTTTTTTCGCCATCACTGAAACGATAATTTTGTCATATGACTCAAAAGCCAACGGTTGTTCCACCTGGATAAGGATATCGTCAGCCGGCGCCAGTCCTAAATGCCCGCCCCAGACAATGCAACCGCCGACTTTTTCAACTATTCTTTGGATTTGTTGCGGCGGAAAGGTGACAGGCGCAACTACCTCCATAGTGTCAGCCGTACCGGCCGGAGAGGTAATCGCCCGACTGGAAGTTTTGGGGATCTGAAAACCGGCAGCCGCAACAATCGGTACTAAGATCATAGTGGTACGGGTACCGGCTACCCCGCCGGTTGAGTGTTTATCAGCGACAATTCCTTTAAAATGTAAATGCGGACCGGTAGCCACCATGGCCTTAGTGAGATAGAATAGCTCTTCGTCGTCAAATCCTTCCTTAAAACCCGCCGCGGCAAAATAGGTAGTCAGTACCGGCCCTAACTTTTGTTGGGCAATCTCGTCCATGATCGTAAAAATCTCGTTATAAGACAGGCTTTTACCGACCAGTTTTTTCTTGATCGCTTCAATCGCTTGTTGTCTTTTGCTTTTGTCCATAAGTATCCCTAGATTCTTTCCAGTCTTGCGTGAACATTTAGTCTTTTCCAGTAGGTACCGGGCGGAACGCAGGTTACTAAGGTGAGGTAGGAATCGTCAAAACGCTGAGCCAAAGGCGAAAGATCCGTCGGTTCGGTCATAACCAATTCTTCCACCAGGTAATGATATTTGACGCTGTCATAGTCTACCCAGATATCATCACCGGCTTTCAGCGTAGGCAGAGTCGAAAAAATAGATTTGTAATTGGTAGTGCTGAAAAACTGGGGCAGCGTGGAATGGCCGAAAATTACGGCTGTTCCGTACTCTCCCGGCAAACCGGTGCCGCCGTAATGCACCAGTCCTTTACTTAAATCATCCCCGGCAATAATTACCAGGGCGTTTTCAATTTTTAGTTTAGGGATGCTAATCCTGTAGCTGTTGACCGGAGTCACTACTTTCTTTTGCGGAGCAGTGGGAAACCAACTGTTGGCGTTGGTTAAATCGCTCATGGTTTCCCCCTGAACCTCCGGCTCACTGGTGGCGAGTGCTAAATCGACTTTGCCCGACTCTGAAAGGGGCGAAATCAGCTTACCAAAGAGATGCTCACTGGAAAGCGAAAAAGCCATAATCGGCCAGGCTACCCAAAGCAGGATCATTACTCCTAAACTCATTAGTCCCGCTGAAATCAACCGGGAAACGGCAGGCTTTAACCGCACAGGTTTGGCCTTGAGATATAAATAAGGATACATATTACTCCTGGATCTCTACCCCGATGGAGATATTTCCGCGGTTAAGCGGTAGTCTTTTTTGCCACGGATCGTAACGGAAATGAAACTCCGCTCCGGCGACTCCCTGGATGGTACGTAAATATTCCTGTGCCTGACTGATCTTTTTGCCGGCTAACTGCTGCCTGATGCCAACGAGGTCCAACTGCGGCAAGGCGACGCCTTTGAACTGGACTTTCAGGCTGATTTTACCGTCCTTTTTTACCGACACACTACTCGTGGTCAACTCGTTGCGGGGCTCTTCCAGTTGATAGCCGGCGGGAATTTCGCCGGCGAATAAATTTTTTAACAGCTCAATTAACTGAGTCTCGTTGTAGGAAATTCCGCTGACATTAACGGTGATTTTGCCGTCAAGAGTCTGGGATTCCTGATCTAATTCCTGGGTAAAAGTTTTTTCCGTTACCGTAGTTTTAACCGTAGCATCCAGTAATTTCTCTCCGCCTGAAATCTCGCCGGCCAAATCCTGCTTGGCTTTGGTGACCAATTCCTCGCTTACCAGTTTGACCAGATTATCATAGTCTGCCCGGGAAACTACCGTCACTTCCCGGCTGGTGCCACCGGTGAATGGCTGCTCATTGCGCGCCACCGCTATATTGGCGGAGAGCTCCTTAAAAAGAAATTCCGTATTAGCAGGTAAGTTACTTTCCGCTCCGATAACGCTCGCGGTAAGGTTACCGGTAGCTTTACCGAAAGTAATCGAACCGATGGTTTCGCTGGCTGAAGCTATCGTCACATCACTGTCTAGGGTAAAAGCGAGCTGACTGGCAGTTAAGACCGCGCCTTTGCGCAGCAATTTACTACTGGTTACTTTATTATAGATAACCACTGACCCTTTGGCCGGATCGCCGACTTTTTTCTTGCCGGTAACGGGAATAGTTTTATTTCCCGTCACCACTTTTTCCTGTTGCTTGCCCGGTAGAACTTTCTCCGCGGGGTCAATAGCGGCGGCACCCGGATCGATGGTCACGGAAGTCGTATAAGAAACAGTTTTGGGAATCTCCAGAATCGTGACAGTGGCCCGGGGGACGAAGTAATAAACCAGGTATCCCAAGACTAAAATAATTCCCAGAGCTGCCGCGAGTAAGGGCGAGACCCGACCGGCAAACTGAGTTTGCGGAAAACGGAAAGCGAGTTTCGGCAACTTGGGAAAGCTGAATCCGGGAAAAACAAGTTTTGCTTTAACCTCCTCTTTAGGCGGTTCAACTAAGACTTGTTTTTTGAGTGGAGTTTTCACTAGCGGAGGTTTTGCCGGACGGCCCAGCTCCTCCAAAATATCGACATTAGCCTTAAATCCTAATTGCTCCGGATCAACAATTTCCAGCTTATCCGCGACAGTCTGCCCGCTACCGGCGGGAGTAGTTTCCTCCTCAAGACCGCCGGTGACTTCACGCTCGTTTTGAGTTTCTGCGCGGGGCACCTCTGACCGGGCTTCCGGCTGAGATACCGGAGCTATTCCCTCTTCTTCCTCCACTTTGACGGCCAGAGCCAGCTCGCCCGCTCCGGCTAAAGATACGGCGCCGATTAACCCGGAGAGCGTAATGATTTCAATCTTGGGGAAGTGCAAAAAATTAGCCCGAGTCGTCCAGGGGTAACGCAAAAGTAAAGCACGGAGTGTCCCTAAACTTTCTTCCTCCAGCCCATAAAGCAAAATGCGCGACGGTAACACTTCTACGTCAGTGAATCCCCTTAATACTTTTTCGAATTGTTTTACCGGGTCATCCGACTCCGAAATGGTTGCCTGGCCGGAAAGTGCTCCGACTTTGTAAAGTGAAACCGTCATCAATTTCGCGCTGATACCGAGTAAAATCGCGCTCGGCGGCACTCCTTCGTGCTTTTTCAACTGATGGATGAGGGCCTGGGGCAAAGTCACAAAACCCACCGGTTTTAACGAGAGCTCTTGGGTAAGTTTTTTAATCTCGGGCTTAAGGTTTTTGGCAATCTCACCGCTTGGGCTTAAGTAGCCGACCGGCATACCCAAAACCACTTTAACTATCTCCCGGGTGCCGGCTTTTTCTTCCAGCGCCACAATCACCCTGTCAGCCCCCTGCAGCCTTTCTTCCCAATTATCAGTATTTAAGAGTTGGCTGGCATAGGCTAAACTTTTTAGCTGGCCATCGGGCTGTATGCTCCAGACTTCACCTAAAACTCCGCGGCTATCTAAGACTAAAGAGAAAAGAAGTTCGCGCTTTTCCGGCTGCGGATGTAAAAGGTGTTCAAGACGATCTGACAATTTCATAATATTCAAGCGTATGATTTGCGGGGAGGTGTGCCCCCTGCCTATCGGCAAGGCAGGTTTTGAGCACCGTCACGCAGGGTATGGTCTGTCAAGTACAGTAGTTCTCATTTGCTTGACGGATGCGCAAAAAGCGCATACCGACCAAAGTAAATCTTTAACTGACTGTCGCATATATCCGACGAACTCCTGCCCCGGCTGACTCCTCTTTTTTAATTGTAAGGTGCCCCAGTGTCCCTGTAAAGCTTACGTGCGGCCCGCCGCAGATTTCCCGACTGAAAGGAGGTGCCGAAGAATCGCCTCCGATAGTATAGATTTTTACCTTGGCTCCGTAGCGCTCCGCAAAAACCGCGAGCGCCTCACTCTTAAGGGCCTGGTCTTTAGCTAAAATTTCCAAGGAAACCGGCAAGTTCTCCTTAATCTTCTGGTTAATCAAGTCCTCAGTAGTTTTAAGTTGTTCCGGGGTTAATTTCTTCGGGTGGGAAAAATCAAAACGCAGTCGCTCAGCCGTGATATTGCTGCCTTTTTGTTGAACGTGCTCACCCAGAACCCTTCTTAGAGCCGCGTGCAATAAATGGGTTGCGGTATGGAGTTTAGTGGTTTGTTCACTCTCGTCAGCTAGTCCGCCTTTAAACATCCCGGCTGTGGCAGTACGCGACAACTCCTGATGTTTTTTGAATTCTTCCTTAAATTGAATCCGGTCAACCTTTAAGCCCCGCCCGCGGGCAATTTCTTCGGTTAACTCCCAGGGAAATCCGTAGGTTTCGTAAAGAAAAAAGGCCTGTTTACCGTCAAGTTTTTGCAGTTTGGCAATTTCGCGTAAACCGTTTTCTACGGTTTTCCCAAAACGCCCGGCTTCTTCCCGTAAAATCCCTTGTGTCTCTCTCTGCCGGGAGGCGACTTCGGGATAAACCGTCGGGTAAAGTTGGGCGGTTGCCGACACGATCTCATCCAGATATTGCCAATCACCCCACAAACCTAGTTTCTTGCCGTAAAGAACTGCGCGTCTGATTAACCGCCGCAGTAAGTACCCCTGAGTCTTATTGGCGGGAATCACTCCCTCTGTAATCATCATCACCGCACCGCGTAAATGATCAGCCATAATCCGCATACCTCTGTCGGTTTCCGAATCCTGTCCGTAGGTTTTTTTACTTAATTGTTCAATGATTCGGATTAGCGAACAGAAGGAATCAGTAGTAAAAATATCCGGCGTATCATTGACTGCCGCGTTTATCCGCTCAAGTCCTCCGCCAAAATCCACATTTTTTTGTTTAAGCTCGGTTAATTGATCAGTATCTGTCTTAGAGGTCTTTTGGTATTGCATAAACACCGAGTTGCCGATTTCCATAAACCGGCCGCATTGGCAGTTGGGGTGGCATTTATCCTTCCTAAAGGAAGAATTTTCGTGGAGTTTAAGATCTGCTCCGAAATCGAAAAACACCTCGCTGTCCGGCCCGCCGGGCTCACCTGCCGGCATTTTGTCAGGCTCGCCGCTTCTGCTCCACCAGTTCTCTTTAGTGCCATAAAAAAATATTTTATTCTCGGAAATCCCCAGGCTTTTCCAGATCGTAAAAGACTCATTATCGCGCGGAATCTCCCGGGTGCCGGCAAACAGGGAAATATACAGCCGCTCCTGAGCGAGGCCTAACTCCTTAGTTAAAAACTCCAAAAACCACGGCAGTTGTTCCTGCTTAAAATAATCGCCCAGTGACCAATTGCCGAGCATTTCAAAAAAAGTAGTGTGGCTCCTGTTGCCCACCTCGTCAATATCCTGTGCCCGGAAAGACTTTTGGCTGTTGACCAGGCGCTTACCCAGCGGGTGCGGCTGACCTAGTAAATAAGGGATTAAGGGCTGCATGCCGCTGGAGGTAAATAAGGTCGTCGGATCGTTCTCCGGAACCAGGGGTGCCGAAGGAATGACTATGTGTCCGCGAGCTTTAAAAAAATCAAGGTATTTCCGGCGAATTTCACTGGAGGTCATAAGGCGATTATATACCCATCTTACTCAGGTTTATACTGAGCGGAGTCGAAGTAGAAAAAGCTGATTAGCACTAGAAATTTTTGCTTTAGAACCTTGTGACATTCCAAGCTATTTGAATTCAATTTCTTGCTAAGATTTTCAGTAAAAATTGAATTTTAAGTGATTTTTGGAAGATTTTGAACTTAATTTTCCCGGTTCGAATCCAAAAACGGGTACATGCTAAGCTAATTTAGAACTAGCAATTTTGTTCGCGGTCTATTTGCTATGATGATCGCATGCAATAATTCTGAATCCATTTTTATTAAGCCGCTAGCAGACAGTAACCCCTCGCTTTGTGGTTTAAAAGTGTGGTCGAGTCTCACGGTGTTAGACATATCTGAGTGACCATCAAGGTTCAATTTGACCTCTGCAATCATACCATCAGATGATCGAAAATAAGAAAGTATTACTTCTTTAACTGTATCACCCGCAATGCACTTATCTGTAATCTCAACGGCTTTTTCAGTAATAAGATCCTCACCTGTTAACGAGTCATAATAGAGTGTCTTCTTTCCTTCCAAGTCTGGCCGGGGTTTACCCAGAATAACATCTAAAGCGAGTAAACGAAGCTTGCGATGAATGCTAGGCCCGTCCTCGGCTTGGCTTCCTCTTAACATACCAAAATACGTATCAGTAAGTCTGGCACATACTGGTGATTTACACGACCCCTGGTGTATCCCCAATTCTGCATCCGATAAGACTATTACATCGTCATCATGTACAAATCTTCGTACTGCCATGTTAAAAAATCCCTTCACGTATTCCCAACAACTAATTTGTGCTCGTATTGTGCCTTCATGTATTCCATGATTAATCAAACCGAAGAAACCTGCTATTTGTTCGGGGGATCTGCCGTTATTCAGAAGACCATCAATGATCTGTTCGGGAGTAGGAAGAGGTCGTTCCTTTGGCATAATTTAAAGATTGTATCCTATAATACAATTAAAAGCAACATAATAACTTCCTTCGAACTACAATTTGCTGGAAAATAGCTTCAGGCGTAATCACGTACCGGATTGTACCGTGGTAGCCTCGTACCCAGTGAGTATCTGTTCGAAATCGGGTAAAATGGGGGTACAAGGTTAGCCTCAATTTAGCTTCAAGCAATTATTGTTATTTGCCGAGAACTTTTTCTAACTGTTTTTTTGTTTGTAGCAGAGTTTCTGCATTTTGGTTATCAAATATATGTAAAAAGGTATTTTTTAATATCACAACCCCATCCAGATTTCCACCGTGTCCAGCCCAGTAAAATTCATCCATGCTAGAAGCGAGTTTGTCAGCTAAACTACGTAAATAATCTTTCCATCGGTTATCGGCAGCTTCTCGCTCAGCTTGAGTAGTAAAATGTCCTTCGGGAAAATTTCTTCCTCTTTCTATGGCGGCTTCTTGAATTAGAGGGAGAGCTCTATCTTGCGTTTCCGGTCCCAACTTAAAAAATGTTGCAAAAGCATCTGTGACTGCTTTTGGTAATTCGCCGTTTGGTTCTCTCATAGGTCAATTATATCAACCTCTAGCAACAAGAGACTATATACCAGTTTTTAACTCATATTATGCAACTTCGAACTAAAATTTGCTGGAAAATAGCTTCAGGCGTAATCACGTACCGGATGGTACCGTGATAGCCTCGTAACCAGTGATTATTTGTTTGAGATCGGGTAATATGGGGGTACACGCTCAGCCTCAAATTAGCCTTAAATAGGTGTACTAGGTCTAGGCTAAGCTATAACTGGTTCTAATATTTACTGTGTGTATTTGGATTACTAAACTACTTTCGCATCAGAAACACCTGTAATCGTTGCATGTATTTGCATCAGAAACACATGTAATCCTTGCATGTATTGATATGTTTGTGTAAAGAAACGAAGGGTTTCCTCTTGACCTATGTCCATACCACTGATGTGTAATTGTTCATCTGTGCCCGGATAAAAATGTTCCAATGAGTATATAGGAACACCGAATAACGGTTTTTGAATCAGCATATATTTATCAATACTTAATGAACCCCATATTTCTCCCGACGTATTCGTTATCTCTAATTTACACACATCATCAAGCACCCGTGGTTGTGAGGGAACATTTTTATAAAAAACTACATCGTCTTGCCAACCAGCCCCATAATCGCCACCACACCTAGTAACAACGTGGTCGACTTTATTTGATTGTACATATACTCTTCCGTTTCGGCTCCATAAGGGGAAGTGGTAAATTAAATCATGAAAATCATCTGGTATCTCTTCTGTTACAGCACCGCCGCCTGTTAATTCGGAAAGTGCTTCCATACCTGACTTAAACCCTAATTGTTGGCTTAAGCGCAAAAGTCGTTCTTTCCGCTCACGACTATATGCCTCTGCCTCCAGGTCAAGGGCACTTTTAGGAGCTACTGCAGTCTGTATTGCAGGCTGCTTTACTACTTCCTGCACAGGAGCCAGATACCGCTGGATTCCTGCAATAAATTCCGCTTTTGTTGGCATATAGCGTATTATATCAAACTACATCAAGTTATGCGGAATTTACACTTATCACGATTTTTTGCAAACTCATATTAACTGACTTCGAACCAATATTTGGTTAAAAATCGCCTCGTAACCGTCAAGTCTTTCCACAGTCACAGATTTAGTCAAAAACGTTCCAATTTCGTCCCAACCTCTGTTTTTATATAGAGTTGACATAATAAATCAAAAGGTGTATCACTTCACTTAATGGATATTATCTCCATAGTCATTGGTGTTGCATTATTAATTGTTCTCTTTCTTCTTCTACGAGAGTTTTGGTGTTGGTATTGGAAAATCAGTAAAATAGTAGACCTTCTTGAGGATATAAAAGAGAATACAAGCCACAAAAAATAAACCTATTATTTAAGATATGAATATATTGTTTGGAATAATAGTTGGTGTTATAGTTTTTGTCATTATCTATAAAATACAGAAATTAAATGAAAAAATTGATGATTTAGATAAGGCCTGCGTATCTATTTTTAAAGACTTAGAGGAAATAAAGGAAAAAGTTAAGTAAACGTCAACAAGTTTCTTTCTAAATACGTTCTAACTTCGTCCCAACAGGTGTACAAGTTTAGCCTCAATTTAGCTTCAAATATTTGATATAAACCTTAAACTTATAAGTGTACAAATTGGACATATCTCTCCTGTATATATTGACTTACGATCTGTGATTAACCTATAATGATCGAGCTCGGGGGGAATAATATGGTTGAAAAAAAATCTAGATGGAATGACCGCGAGTTAGCTGACAGAAAATATAATTTCCGGGAAGCATTGGAAAATTTTTTTCCCTCACATTTGATTACGGCAATTAATCATGACTTGGAAAAAAGGAGCATGAAGGAAATTTGTGAACATATTGCGATGATTGGTGAAATACCAAATCTTCCAGAAGAACAAGAGGTAGAAGTGTCCCGGATAATTCATGAATACCTTGATGACCTTCAGCTCAAGCCGGAACAACGCCGGTGGTTAACAGATTCCAGTAAAATAATTCTTGACAGATATGTGATAGATGCATATGAGAGAATGTCCGAAGAAAATTCAGAATTCCCTTAACTTTATTTCTATTGCATAAACTCATTTTCACCAACTTCGAACTAAATTTCGTTAAATTAGACATTCGAGGCTAAAAATGTTCTAATTTCGTCCCAACAGGTGTATCCTCACAAAAACTAGATTATTCTCTTGTTGGTCGTTCACATAAAGCAGTGGCAATTGCTTCAAACAGTTTTCTTGGACCATCAATTTTAGATATGTTAAGATCACCCCATGTACTTTCTAAAGATGTTAATGCAATAATCGGAATATGAAGCCTCGCCGCTCGAATTAGTTCGGCAACCTCTTTACCTTTACCATCGGGGAGAATACCATCAATAATTGACAGATTAACACCAGCTTCTACCAATCGATCCGGGATCATTGAAGATGCCTGTTCTACTGTTGTCGCTGATAAAACTATTGAAGAACCGCGAGATTGTAAAACCTCGTTAAGTCTTACAGTAAAATCCGTGTCGTCTTCAACATGAAATATTTTTCCTTCTTTTTCTTGATCTGCCATACGGCTTATTATATCACTTTGAGGCTTAAAAACGCTCCAATTTCGTCCCAACACCTATTAAAGACACGCCTAGGGTCTAAAAATTTGTAAGAAATGGCGCTTGACTTTTATGATTCGAATCCTATAATGAGTATTTAGCTCTGCCCGAAAGGGCATTTTTGTTACTTTAGGATTAAAATTGATATGGCAGCAAAACAAGAAAATTTAGGGAAAACACCTGAAAGCCATCCGGAAAGACAATTGGATGTTTGCCCAACATGCGAAAGGGAGTTTAAGGGGATTCAAGACTATCCAAGCGTATTCATTGTTTCAGTCTCTCTTGCTACACCCCTTGATGTTCCCGCAGAAGTTCCCCACTGGTATAAAGAAGACTTATTGGCAGCACCTAAAAAGGGATGGAGACGAGAATTTGTTCCCAGAGAAGTTTTAACCTACTTCCGCCGTCATCCCGATGAAAACAAACTGATGCATTCTGATAGCTATATTTATTACAGACCATTTAACCAAACACAGGAATACCGCAGACGAAGAGAAGCACACCCCGAAATGTATAATAAACCTGGAGTGGTCAGTGTTGGAGGAGACCACTATGAAAGACAATTTAACTATGCTTCTACGATAAGAGCATTACTTGCACAAAATACCCCACTCAGCGAGTATTTAGTGTCACTGCGACAAATGGTAGGTCAGGAAGTTTTTACAAAAGAAGTTTTCCCTGAATGGCAACAAGATGACTTTCCCGGCGCATTTCAAATTCCTCATGCATATAGACTTCTTTTAAAGCTGAATGAAGATAAACAAAATACAGCTGAATATCGAGTTGCTGAAATAGGAATCTGGGCGGAGGGTCCCAATAGGGGAAGAGCTGGTGGTCCAACTATAACGAGCATACTTACAATTGGAGCACTCAACTACGAGGGCAGAGTAAACCGCACTTAATCTTCAAAGGCTTTCAAAATCGCAGAAATTGTAATCCCGCCTGCCAAAGCCTGGCACTGGCGGGCAGGTCTTAGCCGTCGGGAGTTCATGAGTAATCTTTTTAGCGCGTTCTGACGGATTAATTTATTTTGATATAATAAAGTAATGGTAACACTAGTCGTTTTATCACTCTTTTTTCTATATTTATACCTCGCGCACTACCTAAGTTATACGGTTCTTAAAAACAAAACTCTCAAGAAAAGGAAGTGGGGTTTGAACATTTGCTGTGGCAAGACTGATGGAGGAGGAATCAATGCTGATATTAAAAAACACAAAAATTTACCCAACTTCGTATTAATTAAAGATATCTACAACCTACCATTCAAGGATAAAGAATTTGAATGGGTACTATCTTCCCATACAATTGAGCATGTTGATAATCCGGAGAAGTTCTATCAGGAACTAAAAAGGGTCGGTAAAAATGTTGTTATCGCAATACCACCATTGTGGGATATCAGTGCTTCCCTATTTGCTCAGCCATATCATAAATGGACATTTTTAACCCTGAAAAAGGAGCACGATTACTTACCGAAATATATTCCCCATCCCTTTGCAAAAACTTACCAAAAAATATTTGGACAAGGTAATGTAGCTTAACTTATGTAGAGGAGTAAACAAAGCAAGTCCTAACTTCCTCTATGATAGGGAGCACTTCGACTTCGCTCAGTGTAAACCAGTTGGTACTTAATATACCTAGATTTCCCGAGGAGTTAAGTTATAATATGCTCTGAAGGCAGATATTACATAAATATGGACACAAAAACTTTAGAAGAATATCAAAAAGAAGTAGCAAAAATAGTTAAACGATTCAAATTTAACTGGTCTGCATATGTTCAATATATTCACTTAGTTGAAGAGGTTGGAGAGTTGGGTGAAGCATTAACTGTCAAAGAAGGAGTCAGGCAGGAAGGACGTGGTGAAAAAGCCCAAGCCGACCATGGGAATATTGAGGAAGAATTTGGAGACATTTTATTTACTTTAATGGAATTAGCAAATAAATATGACGTGAGTTTAGCTAAAGTAATGGAAGATACTTTTAAAAGATATCAAAATAAACTGCAAAAAAATGATTCCAAATGAAAAAAATCGCGTTAGATTTACAAAATATAGAAGAACTTCTTCAATTAGAAGAACAAATGTACTGGCAAAGCGATAAGTGGAGTAAATTATGGCAAAATGAAGCAAAAGATAAATTCAAATTTTTTATTAACGATTATTTAACCAAATTTCCGCAAGGTTGTTTTGGTCTTGTCGACGAGAAAGAAAATTTGTTAGGGGCAATGTTTTTACTTAAAACCTCAAAAAGTATACCCATTCCTTATCTTCACAATCCTTTTGACTATTACGATAATGATGGCGAAATTGGTTATGTGTCCTTCTTTGTTGTTAGAAAAGGAAAAGATCAGTTGGATATTGCTCAAAAACTGTACGATGAAGCAGAGAAAGTTGCGCTATTGAAACTTAAATGTAAGAATATCGTCGTTACGATCTATTCTTCGCCACTCGAGGAAAAAATCCTTATTGGCAATAACTACGAAAAACAGAATCAACAGTATGACTGGGAAATATATCCAGAGAAGAAGGTTACTTCTTCTATTTATTGCTATAATCTTTTAATGAACTCAGGCTAGTGATTGATAACTAGTCCGAACGTCCTCTACGACGGGGAGGTAAGAGAATAACTACTAACATGAAAATTGTGAGAAAAATAGACACGCATAAAATCACGACACCCACGATGACTCTTCGGGAATATTTGTTAAAAGAAGCTGCGATTAGCGGCGCGGTGGCGGAAATCAAAGGGAGGTATCCCGAAAAAGAATTTGTGGTTAACGAAGAATCCAAAGAGCTGGTTTATGTTTTATCGGGCAAGGGAAAAATCACTAGTGACCACGAAGCGCTCGAATTTACCCAGGGAGATGTCATTCTCGTCCAGCCCCGGGAAAAATATTATTGGGAGGGAAACTTCGAGTTGTTCGTGGTAAATACACCTGCTTTCGACCCCAAACAACACAAATTTTGTCATCGGGGAGAATAACATGACTAAACCGATCCTCGTTTATCTAAGCTGTCCAAATAAAAAACAGGCTGAAGAAATCGGCGAACAGCTGCTCTGTAAGCGTTTAGTCGCTTGTTTCAGCGTCCTGGATGGCGTCAAATCGGAATTCTTTTGGCCGCCAAAATCCAAAGCGATTGACAGTGTCAGAGAAACTGTGCTCTTGGCCAAAACCTTAGAGATTAAATGGAAAGCAATTGAGAAGTTGGTGCACAAACTACACTCCGATGAAGTCCCGGATCTTTTGGCTATCCCCATTCGCAATATTTCCCAAAAATACTATAATTGGCTCAAAGGCGAACTGATTGTCTGAAAAAAGGAGGCGTATGAAGGTAAATATCTCAGAACTGGAAAAACTTGCGCTTAAGGCGCTTAAAAAATATGGATACACAGATTCTGAGGCAAAAACAATCCGCGGTCTCCTCATGTATGCTCAACTCCGCGGCAATAATCAGGGCTTGGTAAAACTGATTGGCAAAGGTTTACCCAAGGATCCGCAAGCCGGCACAATAACAATTGAAAGAGAAACCAAACTATCCGCGATCCTTAACGGCAACCATAATCCGGGAGCCGTAGTCATCCGCAAGGCGCTGGAAATAGCTGTCATTAAAGCCAAACAGCATGGGTTTGGCATTGTCGGAACCAATCACACGCATAGCTCAACCGGCGCCCTCGGCTATTGGGCAAACATGATCGCGCAACAAGGTTTAATCGGTTTTGTCTTTGCCGGATCACCGGAAACGGTTGCTACCCACGGTTCATACGAACCGATCTTCGGGACGAATCCTTTAGCTATCGGGGTTCCTTCCGAACCAGAACCAATCGTCCTCGATATGGCTACAGCCGCCATGGCTTATTATGGACTTATTGAAGCCAAAACCGCAGGCAGATCCATTCCGCCGGAGATTGCCTATGATCACGAAGGCCAGCTTACGACTGACCCGGCTAAAGCCATGCAGGGAGCGCTGCGACCGTTTGATAAAAGCTATAAAAGTGCCGGACTGTCACTCATCGTGGAAATTCTTACCGGTCCTCTGGTAGGAGCATCATTCACCGGTGTTGGTGACACCGCTAAAAATTGGGGGAATCTTATAATGGCAATCGATCCTGAAATTCTGACGGAGCGGGAACAATTTAAGAAAAATGTCGCTGTCCTCGGTGCTAAGGTAAAGGGCACTAAAAAATTACCCGGGGTAACAGAAATTTACCTACCGGGCGAGCGGGGCAACAGGCTGACAAAAAAACACCTAGACAGTGGTCAAATTGAAATCGAAGATAATCTCTATCATGAACTCCAAAAAGTAGTTGCATCATAACCCGACGAATTCATTGCGGGAATTAAGCTTTCTTGGGAGTATTTTTAAAGCGGCGGCGGAGATTTACGGTCGCTTTTAAACCGTTTTCCTGCAGCTCCTCGATGCGCGCCAATACCTGCTCTACATTATCACGGGCGCTATCGGTTAATTCCTCTTTCTTTGCTTCTACCCGTTCTAAAACCTGTTCTTTAATTTCTTCTCCGCGGGCAACCAAATCTTTGCCTTTTTCTTCCAGTTCACCGACACGGTCTTCCAAATCCCCCAATAAATCCCTGCCTTTCTCTTCCAGTTGCTTGCCCACCCTTTTACCCTCTTTGGTACCTAAGAAAAAAATAATGAGGGCACCGATTAAGCCACCGATAAAAAATCCCAACATGAACCGATTGTCACTGTGCTCTTCGCTCATGGGATTCCTCCTTACTTTTAAAAGCCTTAAATACTGATAAGGCAGCTTTTATTCCGCTAAATACGCCCGCGACTCCGGACACTGAATCTCCGATGGTCGAAGTTACCTTTTTACCGTCGTCCAGCATGGAATTGAATTTAGTGATCGAAGTGCGCATTTCTCTGAGGATATAAAAAACCTGAATGCCCAAAACTACAATGAGTATCGCCAGGGCGAAGCTGATAATGATGATAGTTAACTGAACCGGATCCATGGGCAGAAAAAATTTTAAAGCTTTAAAATAATACTGGCTTAGTATGTCTTAAAACTGGCTTACTGTCAATCATCGATTTTAGGGCGGTCGCAAGCCAACCTCTATGACTTTCGTCGCGGTTTTGCCGAAACGGCTGATAGCGGTAATGGTAATTTTATTGATGCCGGTCTCCAGCGTCACCTGATCAAAAAACGATCCGTCACTTTTGACGATGGTGGTTATACCGTTAATCGTCACGGTCGCATCAGGATCGGTTTTACCAATCACTTCCACGCGCTTCTGACTGACTACCTCCTGGTTAACCGGTTTTTCCAAAGATAAACCGGGAGGAAGCCGAAAGCGGCGGTACTGTAAACCAAAATAAAGCAAAAATATTCCCAACAGTGCCAGAGCTAAGATGGTTAAAAACTTGCCGGGAGTCAACTGCCACCGGGAACGGTTCAGAGACTCGGTGATACCTTTAGGCAAAATAGCACTGCGGGGAAATTCCTGGGTTTGTCGCCGAAAAAAAGCTAAGATTTTCTCGCTGTTTAAACCTAAAAATTCACTGTAATTACGGACAAATCCTTTAGCGTAAGCTACCGAGGGAAGCTGACGGTAATCATCCGCCTCAATAGCCTCGAGAAATTTTGTGCGAATTTTTGTCGCCGCTTCGACCTGTTCAAAAGAATAACCCTTGGCGATTCGCGCACCCTTAAGGAGAGAACCGACTGTGTTCATGTAATTCGACTTTCGGAATCCGAACCTGCTACTGATTCTGTTGGGCAAAGAAGTCGTCCGGGTTTTTAATTAAAACATCCCGCGGTTTAGAGCCCTCTTCCGGCCCGATGATACCCGCTTCTTCCAGCTGATCCATGATTCGGGCTGCCCTGGCATAACCAATTGATAAGCGCCGCTGTAATAATGAAGAAGAAGCTTTATTATATTGGCAGACTAAACGGGTTGCATCTTCAAACAGATGATCGCGACCGCCAACGGTCTCGCCGGGAAAAACACCCTTTTTGAGCATGCCTACCGGTTGATTGATCACCTCTTCGGTATAATTGACCGGAGCGCTTTTGCTGCGGAAAAAATCCACCACCTTAGTCACTTCCTGTTCGGAAACAAAAGTGCCCTGAATGCGGCTGGGCTTAGATTGATCCGGCGGGACGTACAACATATCTCCCCGGCCTAACAGTTTTTCGGCTCCCGGCATGTCGATAATTACCCGCGAGTCAATCATCGAGGAAACATTGAAAGCGATGCGGCAGGGAATATTAGCTTTAATCAGTCCGGTAATCACGTCTACACTGGGCCGTTGTGTCGAAACTACCAGGTGAATGCCGGTCGCTCTGGCCATTTGAGCCAGCCTGCAAATCGAGTCCTCCACTTCCGCCGGCGCATAAGCCATGAGATCAGCTAATTCATCAATAAAGATAACTATATAAGGTAAGGCCTGAAATCCCGACAGCTCATTAAAGCCGTCAATATTGCGTACGCCTACTTGGGCAAATTGTTTATAACGATTTTCCATCTCCGCCATCGACCACCTTAGAGCCGAAAGAATCCGATCCGGTTCGACAATCACGGGGGTTAAAAGATGAGGAATGCCGTTATAACCAATGAGTTCTACGCGCTTGGGGTCAACCAGGATCAAGCGCACTTCGGCCGGCGTGGTCCGGAAAAGTAAGGAACAAATCCAGGAGTTAATCAGGACTGATTTACCTGAGCCGGTCGTACCGGCGACCAGTACATGCGGCATTTTACCGATATCAGAAATCACGGCACTACCGGAAACATCCAGTCCCAGCGCGACCGCCAGTTTACTTTTGGCTTTTTGCATCTGTTCGGAGAGCAGCATGCGTTTCAGCGTCACAAACTCTAACCCCCGGTTGGGAATTTCCACGCCCACTAAGTTCCTCCCCGGTATCGGCGCTTCCAGACGCACCTGTCCCGTAGGAGCCGCCAAAGCGAGAGCGAGATCACTGGAAAGCGAAGTGACTTTGGAAACTTTTGTACCGAGGGCAATCGCAAAACAATATTGCGTAACCGCCGGACCGGTATTGATCTCTACGACTTTAGCAATAATGCCGAAGCTTTCCAGAGTTTTTTCGATAGTGTCGGCATTTTTGCGCATATCTCCCCGGTCTGCTTTATGACCCGGACCTTCGGAAAGCAGGCTGACCGGCGGATATTCCCAGAATTTCATTTCTTCGGCGCTGGTAGCCGTAGGCAGTGAAAGCTGCATCTTACCGCCTGCAGCGGAAGGTGCTTTCGGATTAAACGGCGGAGGGGCCATCGGAGCTTTTGCTAAAATTCTATTTTCGTCTTTGAGGCTTAATTTTTTCTCTTGGCTGATCAAAGGCCCGCCTGAACGCCAAAATATTTTCTTCCCCAGCTTCCCTAAAGCGGAGCCTACGGTCTGCAAACCGGTAAAACAAAAGTTGAGTGTGCTCTCCAGTGACGTATTGAGAAGAATAATTACGCCAACCAAGAGCACTAAAAGATATACCAGTACTGCCCCCTCAGGAGAAATGGCATTGGCAACATTATCCCAAATCACTTCTCCTGCCAGTCCGGCCTGAGTTAAACCCGTAAGAGCAATAAGTGCAATGACCAGCCCCAAAGGCACATTCGGCTTGGCAATCCCGGCTTTCAGTTTAAAAAGTAACAAACTAAGGCTAACTAAAAATATAGGCAAAGGAAACATCACCCATCCCAGGTAGTAAATGAGTTCTTCCCGTAACCCGACCAGTAAGCTTCCTTCCCCGAAAAAAGACAGCATGATCGCAAGTACAAAGAGCCAAATCCAGATCGCTGCCACGGTATTCACCGTTTGCTTCTTCAGCTTAAACTTAAAAAGATTGCGCTTGCGGTAATGACGTTTGAATCTAAACCTTTTCATGACAAATTCTAGTATAGAAGGATTGCGCGCGATCTTCAATCATCTAATCCTTTTAGACTTCTATGACCACCGGGACGATTAAGGGGTGGCGGCCGGTTTCCCGGTCCAGAAAGGTTTCCAAGTTGCCTTCAATTTGTTTGCGGACAAAGTGCCAGTCGAAAATCCGGCCTTTTTTGAAGCGCAGGGATTGTCGCACTACTTGTTTGGCTTTGGCGACTAATTCCTCCGACTGTTTCATGTAGACAAATCCGCGGGAGATAATTTCCGGCTCAGAGGTAACTCTTCCGTGATGTTTGTCTACCAGCACCACCACTACGACAATACCTTCGGTAGCAATGGTTTGGCGATCGCGTAAAACCACTTCTCCTACATCGCCAACCCCTAACCCATCGACCATGATGTTTTCCAGATCAATCTGCTGGACTACCCGCGGCGGATTGAATTTACTGAACTCTAAGATTTCTCCTTCTCCCGGAAGCAAAACCTGGTGTTTATTGTAACCTATGTCCTCGGCTAATCTTTTGTATTGCATCAGATGCCGATAAGTACCGCCGATCGGCATAACATAACGAGGGCCCAGCACTGATAAAAGTAACATGAGGTCTGCCTGGCTACCGTGTCCTGAGACATGTAAATCTTCCATGATATCCGAATAAGAAACGCGCACCCCGTGCCGATAAATTTGATCGATAATATTATTAACGTCGTTTTCGTGTCCCGGGATGGGGTCGGCCGAAAAGACTACCGTATCCCCTTCTTTAAGCCTGATATCGCGGTGATCATCATTAGCAATCCGGTGGAGTGCCGACCCCAGCTGTCCCTGGGCACCCGCTACCACCAAAAACTGCTTGAAGGGAGGAAGCTTACGTAAATCACGATCGCGAATAATAGCTTCCCGCGGGAAACGCATATAATTAAGTTTTAAGGCTGCTTCGATGTTTTGGTCGATACTGCGGCCAAAGAAGGCAATTTTGCGATTGTACTTCAAGGCTAACTCGATGGCCAGTTGGATGCGGGCGATATTGCTCGACTGAGTAGTAAATAAAAGCTTTCCCGGACAAGTGCTAAGTTCTTTTTCCAAAGTCTCTCCCACCACCTGCTCGGAAGGCGTAAAACCACGGCGCTCACTGCCCAGACAGTCGGTCAATAAACATAAAACTCCTCCTCTCCCGGCCGCCGTAATTTTAGACAGCTCCGAGATTTTCCCGTCCAGCGGCGTCATGTCAAATTTAAAGTCGCTGCCGTGATAAAAAACGCCGACCGGTGTTTCGATGACCAGGTGAGCGGTATCCGGCACCGAATGCGTAAGTCTGATAAAAGAAACTCTAAACGGACCGAGAGTTAATACCCGATTAAAGTCAACCGGAATGACGCGATTTTTAATTTTTACTTCCTCCAGCTTTATATTCGTGAAGGCAGCGGTTAGCCTGGTCCCCCAGAGCGTCACTTTCCCGAGTTTAGGATAGACATGGGGAATACCGCCGGTATGGTCATCGTGGCCGTGAGTAAAAATCAGCCCTCTAATCTTGTCGCGCTTCGACTCCAAATAACGCACATCCGGTATCACCAGATCCACCCCATACATCTCCGGCTCCGGAAAACCGATACCGCAATCGACGATCAAAATGTCCTCCAGTTTCCCGTCATAGCGGTATTCATAAACGTACATATTTTTCGTGACTTTGCCGACGCCGCCCAAAGGAACGATTCTGACAGAATCTTTACCGCTGGATTTTAGTCCGCGCGAAGAACCCTGCAAGATGGTAGGTAAACTCTCTGGCTTGGGTCTAAATCTGTTTCTTCTTAGCATAAAATTTTTAGATCACTTAGTAAGCTTCAATAAATTCTTTAAGATTAGCCTCGTTAACGCGAAAGTTTTTGTTTTTCCCTTCGGTAATTAATCTGGCAATTTTACGGCATAAAGCATTGAGGGTACGCTCGAGACTCCGGATACCGGCATCATAACCCAAGGGACGTACCAGTTTCGGCCAGATTCTCTCATCAATGACCAAATTCTCCCCGGTTAATCCCGTCTCACGCATCAGCTGCGGTAAAACATAGTCTTTGCCAATCTTAATTTTTTCTTCATCAGTATAGGAAGGCATCTGAATCGGCTCCAGACGGTCAAGCACTGCCGTGGCAATATTCGTGGTATTATTGGCGGTGGCAATAAACAGAACTTCCGAAAGATCGAAAGGATAATCCAGATAATGATCCGTAAATGCCATATTTTGTTCGGGATCCAAGAGCTCAACTAATACTCCCATGATATCACCGCGGGTTTGTTCCGCTACGCGGTCAATCTCATCCAAGAGCATAACCGGATTTTTACTGCCGGCATAACGGAGTCCCTTGAGGACGAGACCGATCTCGGCATCCGGTCGTACCCGTGATTGTCCGCGCAAGTCTAAAGAATCACTCATGCCGCCGAAAGGAATTCTGACAAACCTTCTTCCCATCGCCCCAGCGACGGATTTCGCTAAAGTTGATTTACCTGTCCCTACTAATCCTACTAAACAAAGAATCGGCGCCCGTCTGGCTAAAATGGCGGTAGAGATTTGAGCTTCGTCAGCAGCTTTCCAGCCGTGGACGCTGACGTTAACTTCCTTTTCTTTTTGCCAACGCTCACGATTCAGTTTTAAAACAGATAAATACTCTAAAATTCTTTCTTTGACCGGTTCCAGTCCGTAGTGATTTTGCTCGAGAATCTGCCGTGCCCGGGCTAAATCCAAAGTATCGACAGTCCTGGTATTCCAGGGAAGACTTACTACCCAGTCGATATAACGAAGCATCTGTTCGATATGGACTCTGGCGGAAATTTCATTTTCCAGGCGCGTAATCTCTTCCAAATTACCTAAAACACGCGCTGCCAAATCCTTGGGTAACTTTGCCTCATTTACGCTTTTTTTGAGGGCACTAACTTCATCTGCGAGTCTGGACATAAACTTATGATAAACCAATTAGGCGAAGGAATAAATACAGGGGAAGCATCTAGTAGCCTCTTTTTCTTCTCTCAAAACCCCGGCGGGGAGCATCCCGGCGTTCAAAGCGGGGTCTGGGCGCCGAAGCTTTTTGGCTCTTCCATTGGGCCTCTTCGCCGAAAAGCATGGAAAGATTAACGCGGTGTTGGTCATCGATCTCAACCACTCTCACTTTAACCTTTTGACCCAGCTTTACCACATCAGAAGGGTCATTGACATAAGCCGTAGTCATCTGGGAAACATGCACCATACCTTCTTTGCCGGGCAGTATCTCTACAAATGCCCCAAAGGGCAAAATACGCTTGACTTCTCCTTCATATTCTTCGCCGATCTTCACCTCATGGGTCAGTCCTTGTACCCAGGTTACGGCTTTGCCTACTGCTTCGGCGTTTCCGGAAATTACTACTGAACCGTCGTCGTTGACATCTACCGTCGCGCCGGTTGAGGCAATAATCGATCTGATCATCTTGCCTCCCGGACCGATCACTTCGCCGATTTTTTCGGTCGGAATTTTCACAATCTGGACCTTGGGTGCGTATTGTGATAAAGCCTTTCGCGGAGTCGGAATCACACTAACTATTTTTTGCAGAATTACTATTCTCGCTTTACGGGCAGCGGACAGGGCTTGATCAATAATCTCGCCTGTCAGGCCGTCAATTTTGATGTCGAGCTGGATTGCCGTAATCCCGTTTTTGGTACCGGCCACTTTAAAGTCCATATCGCCGGCAAAATCTTCCACACCGATAATGTCGGTTAACAAAAAGAGTTTACTCTTTTCTGTCATGAGCCCGATCGAAACACCGGCTACCGGTTCTTTGATCGGTACTCCCGCATCCATGAGCGCCAAAGTGGATCCGCAGGTGGCTGCCATGGAAGTTGAGCCGTTACTGGACATAATTTCGGAAACCAGACGAATGGTATAAGGGAATTCTTCTTCCGTAGGAATCACCGAAAGTAAAGCTCTCTCGGCGAGAGCTCCGTGACCGATTTCCCGGCGACTCGGTGTACCGATGCGGCCGGTTTCCCCGACGGAGTACGGCGGCATACTGTAATGATGAATATAACGCTTGGATTCTTCGCCAACCGGGCTTTCAATCAACTGTTCCAGGCTCGGAGTACCGAGGGTTGCCACGGTTAAGGCCTGCGTTTGTCCGCGTTTGAACATCGCGCTCCCGTGTGTACGGGGCAGAATTCCCACGGCGGCTTCCAACGGTCGAATTTCATCGAGTTTACGGCCATCGACACGCTTACTATGTTTAAGTATATCTTCACGCACTTTTTCGCTGAATAATTTGTCTAAAGTCGCGGTAACATTTTTGATGCTCCACTGGTTATCGTAGGCTTCGGCTATTTGACCGGAAAGCGCTGTAATTTCCACACTACCGTACTCCCTGGCTGCGTGTTTAGTAAATACCTCTTCTATTTCCTTTTTATAATCCTGGCTGATTTTACGTTTGAGTTCGGTTAAGGTTTCCTCCTCTGCTATTTTAAGTTTGGGTCGGCCGACTTCCCCGGTCAAATCCAAAATGAGTTTAATAATTTTTTTATTGATATTTTTGGCGGTAGTAATAGCCTCCAGTACCACAGGTTCGGGTGTTTCGCAAAATCCTCCTTCCAGCATGATTACCTTGTCGGCACTGGAGCTGACCACAAAATCAAATTCACTGCTTCCCTGTTCAGTTAAAGTTGGATTGACTATTAGAGCACCCTCGCCGTTACTGCCGGATTTCACGAAGCCCATGCGCACCGCTGCGACCGGTCCGTTCCAAGGTATGGGCGAAATTGCTAAAGCGGCCGAGGTGGCGATTAAACCCAAAATATCGGGGTCGTTTTCCCCGTCCACGGATAAAACCGTCAGCACCACTTGAATATCATGTTTGTAGGCTTTGGAGAATAAAGGCCTGATTGAGCGATCAATGACCCGTCCGGCTAAAACCGCATCATCCGAAGGTCGGCCCTCGCGTTTAACCCAACGGCTGCCTTTAATCCGGCCGCCGGCGTAAAGCCGTTCCACGTATTCCACGCTGAGGGGAAAATAATCCAAGCTGGTTTCCGCGGCTGAAGCCGTGACGGTAGAAAGCACCATCGTATCGCCGTACTGCGCCAGCACTGCACTGGTGGCCTGTTCGGCAAAACGGCCCACCTCCAAAGAGAGGTTTCTGCCGCTAATTTCCGTAGATTTTTTGATAATCTTCATGTATATTCTCTCTACTTTTTTATTTTCTTAAGAGGCTGGGGTTATTTCCCTAGTCCCAACTTCTCTACGATAGCTTTATAGCGCTTGGCGTCTCTCTTTTCCAGATAATTAAGCAGCCGCCGGCGCTTACTGACGATCCCCAAAAGTCCCCGCCGCGAATGATTATCCGTCGGATTAACCTTCAGGTGTCCCACTAACTTATCAATTCTTTTAGTAAGTAACGCCGCCTGCACTTCGGGACTGCCGGTATCTCCTGCCTTAACCTGAAATTGAGCAATAATCTCCTTTTTTTCCTTACTGGGAGGAGGGATATTTACCGTAGCTTCCTGCTTACCAATGGGTTTAACCTTTTGGGCAGCTTTTTTAGCTTCAACCTTTTTGGGTGTTTTCGCAGGTGTTTTGCTAACTTTTTTCGCTACAGCCTTCGGTTTTTTACCAATTTTTACCTTTTGGGTCGTGTCAGTTTTGGCCATAAATGGCTTAATTAATTAAGTAAAAAGGAGCACAACTTCGCTCCGATTTCTCTTATTTTACCGCACGGGAGAATTTTTTACAAGAATGAGAAATTGAAGCGGAAGACCTTCAACTCTCAAGCTGAAATCCCGCTAAGCGGGATTAATCTAGATCAAAGCAAGTTAGAGCTTTTGAAAATTTTTGGTTTAAGCCAGTCGTCCGGAGGCGGAGCCGCGGGAGAAGTTTCAACCTGTTGAATCTGCTTTTTCTCCTCTACCGGCGGTTTGACCAGGTTGGGAGACTTGACCGGCTCCGGCTGGGCAGGAGGTGTGGACGCGGTGAAACGTTTACCGCCGGCGCGTAAACAGGTACCGGCCAGCTCGAAGGCCGGAGCTGTCACTTGCGGGCTTTGAAAATTATCGGTGGCAGCATACAGGGCGTTAAGTAAATTGGTGGCAATATCAGCAGTTAATTTAATCCCCAGGTAAGCTAAGACATAAGCCACCAGTTCCGCACTGGAGGCAGACTGCGTACTTAACAGATTGATCGAACCGAAGCGATTATTATTGGGGTGGCGGTCAATATTGACGACCTGTTTTCCGGCGAACAGCTCTTTATTGGCCTCATACAACTCTCTGACGCCCCCCAAGTGAATCGTATCTACCACAAAGATGAGATCTGCTTTGGCGGCTTCGTAAGTATAATGCACTTTATCCGCGGAAAACGGCGGAAAACCGCTCCTCGGCTCAATCACCAGGTTAAATTTATCGCCGTCGATATTATAACTGACTTTATCTATCGATCCTTCGGCATAATCCAGCGAAATTACAAAATTCTTTTTGCCAAAATCCCGTATCACTTTATTCACTCCCACGAAATTGGAAAGAGCTACTGTCATTTCATCCGGACAAGCCACGGTCACTTTTTTACCAATCCCCTCCAGCCCCAGGGCGAGGGCTAAGGAACTGCCGATACTGTCAAAAGTGGGGCGTTCATGGGTTACCACGAGGATATCCCGGGCACCGGCTAAAAGATCTTTTACCTTGGCGATGTCACTCTCAAGATCCATAAATAAGCAACACGAGCAGTTCACGTTACTTCGTTACTTAGTAATTGCGTTGCGAAGTAACTAAGTAACTGGCCTTGCTGGCCTTGCTGGTCTTGCTATTATATCGTGACCGCAATTATAGCATCGCCGACGGCAAAATCAACTTTTTTGTCCAGTAAGACGCCGCATTCCAGACCCTTTTCAGCTTTACTAACGTCTTCTTTGCCGCGACGCAGTGACTTAATCTTTGATCTGCCTGTCTCCTTGTCGGAACGCATTATCTTCACGCTGTCTCCCCTGGCTAATCTGCCGGAAATAATTTTAGTGCCGGCTATCCTTTGATTATCAAAGGGAAATTCGGCAATAATCTGTCCTACGCCTAACTCCCGCTCCTGCACCAGCACTTCTTTCAGTCCGGCTACTACACTAGAAAGCTCATTTAATAATTCATAAATAATGTTATAGGTGCGGACAATGACTTTTTCAGTCTGAGCCAGTTTTTCTACTGCCGGAGGTATTTTGACATTAAAACCAATGATAATCGCTCCGCTGTTTTTGGCCAGCAGGATATCTCCCTCGCCGATTTCTCCTATCGCACTACTTACAATTACGATCCGTGGGTCAAGACTGTTTAGGATGGCCTCCAGTGACCCGGCAGTATCCGCTTTAAGGACAATGGTTAATTTCTGTTTTTCATGCTGATCAATCGGATTGAGAAAAGCCGGTAAATCAACCACCTTGCTGACCGGGGAACCGGCGGCAGACGGCAGCGGCTTAGCTAATTGTGGCAAATCAGTAAGAATAGCGCCGACTGGCGGCTCGACCCTAAAGCCTAGAATTTCTACCGGTTTACTGGGGAGAGCTTCACTGACCGGTTGACCGTGCTCGTCAAATAAGGCTCGCACTTTAGCTATGGCCTGAGAATCCAGGTAAATACTGATCCCGGGCCGTAAAGTTCCCTGTTTGATAATGGCAGTGGCTACTATCCCTTTACCTTTGTCCAGCCGTGTCTCGACCACTACCGCGGAAAGAGGTGCCTTTGGTTGATCAGGCAATTCAGCCATCTCCGCCACTAAAAGAAGCAAGTCTAAAAGTTCCTTAACTCCCTTCCCGGTTTTAGCGGAAATCGGTACCAGCGGTACTTCACCGCCAAAACCCTCAACCTGAACTTCATGTTTGGCTAAATCTGTTTTTAATTTGCCTAAATTGGCAGTTGACAGATCCATTTTGTTGGCGGCCACAATCAGGGGAATTTTGGCTGCTTTAATTTGTTTAATCGATTCGATGGTTTGCGGCATCACACTGTCGGCGGCATCAACCACCAAAATCGCTAAATCCGCCACAGCCGCCCCCCGGGAGCGCATTTTGGCAAAAGCCTCATGCCCGGGAGTGTCGATAAAAGTGATTACTTTTTCTTCTTCAACTTTTAACTTGGGATTTTTAACTTTAAATTTTAGCTGGTAGGCACCGATGTGTTGAGTAATACCGCCGTGTTCGCGGGCGGCGACATCGGTTTTGCGGATGTAATCAAGCAGAGTGGTTTTTCCGTGGTCAACGTGGCCCAAAACCGCCACCACCGGCGGACGCGAATGAGTAGGTTTTTTGACGTCGTGTTTGGTCATAACTTAATCTTGTTGGTTCCCGGCTCATATTATTCCTTTGCTGGAACCTGATCCTTACCCTCCGACTTAGCAGCCGGAGAAGCTCGGACTTTTTTCTTCTTGACTGGTTTAGTCTGGTCAGCCACCGGGACTTGATTTGCCGCCGGGACTTCCTTGACTTCACTTTTAGGTACCGGTTTTCCCTTAATATCAATTTTCCAACCGGTTAGCTTAGCCGCCAGTCTCACGTTACCGCCGTCCCGGCCGATGGCCAGCGACAATTGATCTTCAGGTACAAAAACTTCAGCCGCCTTTCTCGGTTCATCCAAGACCACTTCCATATTTTTAGCCGGAGCCAGTGAAGCTATAATTAATTGTTTCGTATCTTCAGTCCACTGGATTATGTCGACTTTTTCGTTACCGCCCAACTCATTAATCACCGCCTGTACCCGTACTCCTTTTTGACCGACGCAGGAACCTACCGGATCGACTCCCGACTGTTTGGAATAAACCGCTACTTTGGTACGGTTGCCCGCTTCTCTGGCGATTACCCGTAATTCAACTGATCCCTGCGCTACTTCCGGAACTTCCCGCTTAAATAAGCCTTCCACTAAACCTTTATGGGCGCGCGAAACAATAATCTCATTGCCGCGGGCGGTTTCCCGGATGCCCTCGATGTAGAAAGTTAACCGTTGATTAAGGCGATACCGCTCGGAAGGGCTTTGTTCCTGCGGTGGCATGACGGCTTGCGTCCGCCCGATGTCCACAATGATACTGGGGCCATCGAAACGCAGCACCATGCCCGGAACCACGGCTCCGATCTTAGTCTGATAGTCGGCGAGTACGGCTTGCTTCTCAGCTTCGCGAATCCGCTGTAAAATTACCTGTTTGGCGGTTTGGGCAGCGATGCGACCAAAACCCGGAGGGGTAATGTTCTGGCCTTCTTTGAAGATTTTAGCCTCGCCGGTATCGGGATTAAGCTCGACCGTAAGAACCGCGAGATCGTCGGCACCGTAATCTTTACGGTAGGCTGCCAGTATCGCGGCTTTGATGGTTTCGATAACCACGGCCGGATCTATCCCCCGTTCGGTGGCTACCTGATTTAAAGCTAAAGCAAACTCTGAACGAATGATAGCGGGCATATACGAACAATACTGATACCAATATACTAATGCGTACAAATGATACAAATAAAAAGAATTATATTCGTATCATTAGTATCAATTTGTATATTAGTATCGTGTTATTAAAAAAGGTGGGTTCTCCCCACCTCTGCTAGAAACATTTTCCAATTCTTATTGGATTAATGTTTCTTACATCCTCCGAAGCTTTACGCGAAGGAGGAAACTCTAACCTTCCTTATTATATATTAAGCCTTATCGGCCGTCAATCTCTTCCAGCTCCGCTAGTATTTCCTTTTGCCTTCGGCTGAGCCTGGTCGGCACGCGGAGAGTAATTTTGACGTATTCATCTCCCCGACCGCCCATGCGCACGTGCGGGACGCCTTTACCGCGCAGCCTGAATAAGGTTCCCGGCTGAGTGCCCGGTTGAATACGTAGTTTAAGCGGTCCGTCAATGGTGGCCACTTCCACGATCGCACCGAGCGCTGCCTCTCTAAAGGCAATTTCTTTTTCCACGACTAAATCATCGCCTTCCCGGTGAAATTCGCGGCTGGGACGCACGGAAACCACAATGTCAAAATCATCGAATCTAATCCGCGAGCCGCTGTCCACGCCTGCCGGAAGCTTAATCGTCTTGCGGGTTGATCCCTCTCCTGCCCGACCCCGAGGCAGGTGAATTTCCTTAGTCGCACCTTTAACTGCTTCCATAAAATCAACCGTAATTTCATAAACCTCGCGCCTGGCTCGGGCCCCGCGCGGAGAAAAACCGCCGCCGAAGAACTGTTCAAAAATTTCAAACGGATTAAAAAATTCGCTATCGAAAGGAAAGCCTGCCGGTTGGCCGCCGCCGCCACCGGTGTAATAGGTGTAGGTAAACGGTCCCTGCTGTCGGGTTCCGCCAAACGGACCACTACCGGCGCCGCCGAAACCCCCGCCGGGCTGAAAAGCAGCATGGCCGAATTGGTCGTAAGCGCTGCGTTTATCCTTATCGGAGAGTACCGCGTAAGCTTCGTTAATCTCCTTAAACTTCTCGTTGGCATTAGACGATTTATTCCGGTCCGGATGCCACTCAAGAGCGAGCTTGCGATAAGCACGTTTAATCTCGTCAAGACTCGAGGATTTCCCGACGCCCAAAATTTCATAATAATCGCGTTTAGTTGCCATAGAAACAATGCTAAATGCTAAATGATAAATGCTAAATAATCAAGCAGTAATTTATTTCTTTGCATTTATGATAATTTGACTAATAACGGCTATTATCTGCTGACATTCATCGAGAATGAGGTCGGTTTTATTCTTTGGAAGTGTATTATGGTCGAAGAGAAGCGATAACCAATAGAGCGTCTCTTTTGCTTCTTTCTTCGCTATCGTAAATTGTTGAATAAACTCCTTTTTGGATTCGGCTCCATCAGCTTCAGCAGCGTTTGCGCCGATTGATCCAGCTGATCGGACGACCTGTCGAAGCATTATGCTATTTTCAGGAGTATGCGGCAACTGTCTTAACGCTCGTAATACACTTAAGACAAATTGATAAATCCGATCATAGATTTCATGCTTTTGATTTAGCATTTAGCATTGGTCATTTAGCATTAACTAACGACTTCCCCTTCTTCGACCTTCTTTTCTTCCGGTTTTTTTTCTTCCTGGTTCTGTCCGGCGGAGCTGGATCCAGCTTCGCTGGACTTTCCCTGCTCTTGTGGTGATCCGCCAGCTGGCGGAGAACCATACATGCTGGCCCCCACTTTTTGCACTGCCTCAGAAAGTTCGCTGGTTTTGGATTCCAGGTCTTCTCTGCTTCCTGTATCCAGAACTTCCTTAAGCGCTTTTATTTTCTCCTCAATCGCACTTTTATCCTCGGCTTTAGCTTTATCGCCCGCATCCTTAAGCGTCTTCTCGGCCACATAGATCAGATTATCAGCTTTATTTCTGGCTTCAATCCGTTCTTTTTTGGCCGTATCTTCAGAAGCATGCTCTTCTGCTTCTTTCTGCATCCTTTGCACCTCATCTTTTGACAGGCCGGTCGAACCGGTAATCCTAATCGTATTGACTTTACCGGTAGCCTTATCTTTGGCCGTAACATTAAGAATTCCGTTGGCATCAATGTCAAAAGTTACCTCAATCTGCGGCACTCCCCGCGGTGCAGGCGGAATCCCGGACAGGATAAAGCGTCCCAGTGATTTATTGTCTGCTGCCATCGGCCGTTCTCCCTGCAAAACGTTAATCTCCACCGAAGTCTGGTTATCCGCGGCGGTGGAGAAGATTTCGGTTTTGCTGGTTGGGACGGTGGTGTTGCGCGGAATAAGCGGTGTCGAAACAGCTCCCAAGGTTTCTACTCCTAAAGTCAAGGGTGTGACATCCAAAAGCACTACATCTTTGACATCGCCCGCCAATACCCCGGCTTGTATGGCTGCCCCGACAGCTACTACTTCATCAGGGTTAACCGAACGGTTAGGATCTTTGCCGAAGAATTTTTTAACCGTCTCGATTACTTTCGGCATGCGGGTCATACCGCCAACCATGACTATCTCATCAATATCCGTAGTTTTTTTCTTGGCATCAGCGAGACACTTTTTCACCGGCTCAATGCTTTTCTCAATTAAATCTCCTACTAACGACTCGAGTTTGGCACGCGTTAACTTCGTCACTAAGTGTAAAGGCCCTTCTTTGCCCTGCGTGATGAAAGGCAGATTAATTTCAGCTTCCAGTGAGCTCGACAGCTCAATCTTGGCTTTTTCTGCCGCATCGCGTAGTCTCTGCAAAGCCTGAGAGTCTTTACGTAAATCAACCCCGTGTTCTTTCTTAAAATTCTCTGCCAGGAAATCTAAGATCACTTTGTCAAAATCATCACCGCCCAAATGGGTATCGCCATTCGTGGCCTTAACCTCATGAACTCCCTCACCCAATTCCAGCACGGAAATATCAAAAGTACCGCCACCCAGATCATAAACTGCGATCGTATGGGCTTTCTTCTTGTCCAATCCATAGGCCAGCGAGGCAGCGGTCGGTTCATTTAAGATCCGCATTACTTCCAAGCCGGCAATTTCTCCGGCTTGTTTAGTAGCCTGGCGCTGACTGTCATCAAAATAAGCCGGCACGGTAATTACGGCTTGTTTCACCGGTTCTCCCAGATAATGTTCAGCGTCGGCTTTGATTTTAGCAAGTATCTTGGCGGAAATTTCCTGCGGCGTAAACTGGCGGCCTTCTGCTTCTACCACCGCCATATCGTTCTTACCGGCCTTAATCGTGTAGGGTAACCACTTCGCGTCATACTGTACGCTTTTATCGCTGAACTTTCTCCCCATTAAACGTTTGACCGAAAAAATCGTCGACTTAGCGTTCAGCACCATCTGACGTTTGGCAACGTCTCCCACGATATTTTTAACCGGGTCGACTACGGAGGGAAACACGTTACGGCCTTCAGCCGAATAAATTACCTTGGGGGCTCCCCCTTCCATGACTGCCACACAGGAATTAGTAGTTCCCAAATCGATGCCAATGATTTTGCTCATAGAGTCCTCCTTATTAAATAAATAAATTTATCAATTAAGCCGGTCAGATTTTGTTTGACCTACTTTCACTTTGGCTGCTCTTAAAATTTTACCATGCATTTTATACCCCGTTTGAATCTCCTCAATTACTTTACTGTCTTCCCCGCTGGCTACCTCAACACACTCCATCTCATGCGGATTAAATGGTTTGTCTAAAACCTCAATTTTTACTAAACCATGCTGTTTCAAAACTGCCTGAAAATTCCCAATGGCTAATTTAAGACCTTCATCTTTAAGGTGGTCTTGGGCTTTCTCTAAAGCATCAAGCACTGCCAACAAGGATCGTATCAGCTCTGCGGCCGCATGCTTTCTAAAATCCTGTTGCTCTTGGGCTGCCCTTTTTTCTAAATTCTGGTAATCCGCTAAAGCACGCAAATATTTACTCTTCTGCTCCTCAATTTGCTTTTTTAAAAGTTCTGTTTGTTCGTCAGTTTTTTTCTTCATTGTTAATTACCACCCGCTGGCTAATTCGTTAATCAGACCTCCCAAATAACGCACCACAGGAATCACGTAAGGATAATTCAGCCGCGAAGGTCCGACTACGCCGATAGCTCCGGATACATGCGGCGTCTCGAATTTACTGTAGATAAAACCGCAACGGGAAAGCAGTCCCTTTGGTTCTAATTCTTCTCCCAGTATAATGGCAAACGGGCCTGTTTGCTGCTCCAGTAAATTCCACCAAAAGTCAAAATGGTCCAAAGTCGCGAGTAAGCTGTGCGTCAGTTCATAATCATAAAACTCCGGCATGTCCAAAATGTTAGCGGCTCCCGAGTAGTATAAATCACCATCTTTAGTGGCAGTAAGCGCCAGGGTTTTGGTTTTCTCGGCTAGGGTTTTAGTCGCTTCACGTAAAAGTTTATCCACTTCCTGCCGGTAATCCCAAATCTTTTCTTTGACGGCCACCTCTTCGGTCACGGACATGTCGCGGGGCTTCATCAGGTTTTCTACATAATACTTTAGAGCCTCAGGTGTGGGAGTCCTGCCGGCAGAGGTATATGACTGTCGCAAAAGACCCATCTCGGTTAACCGCACCATCTCATTACGGATGGTAGCCGGTGAAACACCCAGGTTATGTTTCTTCTCCAGAGTTTCCGAGCCTACTGCTTCGGCTGTGGTAATATATTCCTCAATAATAGTTTTGAGGATCTGGATTTGTCTTTGGGTCAGAGTATTGACTTTATCCATAATTTAAGCTTGCGAGGCAAGCGTATGCCTAGGTTAGCAGTAATATACAACGAGTGCTAATCGCTGTCAAGAGGGTACCAGTCGGTACCCCTCGCCGACCCCGATATTATCCCGGTCTCTCCCCTTGCTATCTCCGGCCAAACTCCCCCATAATAGAAATAATGAAGAAAATTTGGCTATTCATTATCCTCTTGCTTTTGATCTCCATTCCGACGACAGTTTTTTTAGTAGCGCAAAGCCAGGAAATGCGCAAAAAAGCCACTCCCGCTACCACCCTAAGTATCCGGCCGGCTAACTTAGCCAAAAACGTAGGCGATATTTTTTCTTTGGATACCGTCATCGATACGGCCGACAACCAGGTCGTCGCAGCTGAATTACATTTTATCTTTGATCCCAGTAAACTGGAAGTCCAGACCATTACTAACGGTCCGCTGTTTCCCAATGTTCTGGCTTCCGGGATAGTCGAATCTGGTGCCGCATCGATTACCGTCGGTGCTGCCACTAATAGTCAACCTGCTAAAGGACAAGGTGTAGCTGCCACTTTGCGTCTAAAGGCTCTGGCGGGCGCCGCTACTCCAGTTTCTCTTCGCTTTGCCGACACGACCAGAGTGACCGCTCTGGGCGAAGGCGGCAAAAATGTGCTGGTGGGCACTTCTCCGGCGAATATTACCATAAGTGGGGCCGAGGGAAACCCGGCTACGCCCGCCGCTACTCCTACCGCTACCCCCATAACTACCCGACAATCCGGTACATCCTCTTTTGGCCAAGTAGCTCCCCTGCTGCCGCAGGGGGAAGCAACCACCGGCGCCAATGCTTCCGAAAGCGGGCTTTTAATTACCCTTACTGCGACAGAAAGCGGCAAAGTAAATACCAGTTTACCGACCATCCGCGGTAAAGCCGCCCCCGGCTCCACTGTCACGATTACCATCTATTCCACTCCGCAAACTTACATCGTCACCGCCGATGCCAACGGCAACTGGGTCTATACCCCGACTGTCCCGCTTGAGGACGGCCCGCATAATATTGTAGCCACGGCAGAAGATCCCTTAACCGGACAAACCCAAACTGCCACCGGCACCCTGGTGGTAGCAGCCGGGCCGGAATCCGGGGAGGACAGCGGAATCCCAACCGCCGGAAACACTACGCCTACTTTACTGCTTTTGGCTCTGGGCTTTATCTTAGTAATGAGCGGTTTCATCACTTTACGTTTTAATCCTTAAAGTATTATGTCCAGTCTATTTACCAAACAAATCACTCCCAGAATGACGCGTTTAATTTCTTTTATCGCCTTACTGTTTTTTATTCCGCTACTCCTTCAGGCGGTCTACCAAACCGTCATTTTGGTTTCCCGGGCCGCGGGTAAGCCGGCCAATATCGTCGTCGATACTCAGGTTGTCCTGGGGCCTCTCGATACGACTTTTTACCATGCTTTTGCCCAGGGAGGAGAAGAAGCCGGCGACATGCTGGCTCCGGTACTAGCTGAAGTAATTGCTTTAAAACCAAAACTAATCCGTTTGGATCATCTTTATGATCATTATGACGTCGTCTCCCGCAGCGGCTCTAACCTCAATTACAATTTTGCACGGCTGGATGCAGCAGTGAACAGTATTCTGGCCACAGGCGCCAAGCCGGTGTTCGCTTTGTCTTATATGCCCTCTGTCATTGCCCGCGACGGCGTCATCATCAATCCTCCCAACGACTGGAACGAATGGTCGCAGGTAGTCCGACGCACCATCGAACATTACAGCGGTAAAAATGAAAAAAATTTAAGCGGTATTTACTATGAAGTCTGGAATGAACCGGATCTGGATATCTTCGGTAAGTGGGGCCTAAAGGGAGACAAAAACTATCTCACGCTTTACCGCTATGCCGCCGCCGGAGCCGGTGCCGCCAGCAATGTTAATCGCTTTCTCCTGGGAGGTCCGGTGACGACCGGTCTTTACAAAACCTGGATACTGGCCTTGGTCAACAGCGGTGCACGCGTAGATTTTTTTGCCTGGCATTCGTATCTCACCAATCCGGCGCAATTTGCCCGCGATCAGCAAAATCTGGCGTCCTGGCTCATGCCCTACGCGGGTTACATCTTACTGCCTAAACTGATTACGGAATTCGGCTTTACCGGAAGCAAAAGCCCGCTGTATGGCTCCGATTACGCGGCGGCCCATACCGCCGCAGTTATCCGCCAACTGGTTAGCGGCGGACCCAGTTATCTATTTTCTTTTCAGCTTAAAGACGGACCGGGCCAGGAAAAAGGCAACGGCTGGGGACTGCTGACCCACGAAACGAACCAAAAAAAGCCTAAGCCCCGCTACTTCGTTTATAACTTCCTTGACGCCTTGGCCGGTAACCGGCTGCAAGTTAGCGGTGAAGGTACCTGGGTGACGGCTTTGGCCAGCAAACAAAATAACCTTATTCGGGTCTTACTGGTAAATTTCGACGCCCGCGGCAGTCATGTAGAAAACGTACCGGTCACGATATTGGGTTTAGAAAACGGCCAATATACTTTGCGCATCAACTACCTTTTTGGCCAGGACCTGAACAAAAAAGTGGCGGTGAATGACCATACCTGGAAAGAAAAGGTTTACCTGTCTGCCCAGGGTGTCGCGATAGTGGAATTGGGTAAGTGATGACTTACTCTGGCTTGACAACACCTAAAATTTGTTTGATGATAAGTGTGTGAAAACAAAATCCTTAAATTTCACGCGTCTCCTGCCTATCGTCATTGGCATCTTCCTGTTGCTCGGACTCTTTTTCTCCGTCAGTCTGATCAGCAAAAGCGGCACGTCCCTATTTGAACTGCGCAAAAAGGCCAGTGTCCCGCTGGGCGATGCGACCCTAACCTTAGTTACGGACTCCGCACAGCGCTATGTAGGCGACGTCTTCCCGGTAAAAATTTATCTGAATACCCATGGGAATCCGATTTCCGGTATAGGTCTCAAGCTTAGTTATCCTTTTAGCGGTACCTCGCCCGAATTAGAAGTTTTGGATAGCGATCTAAATGCTAGCAATGTGCAAATCAAGTCGCATGCCAGCGAACTGGACAGTAATTTCGTAACCAACGTAAATTATGTTTATCGCCAACCGGCAACTAACGGCACTGTCTTTATTGACCTTGGTATAACCAACGCCTCGGTATCCGGTTTTATGAATACCACTGATCAGCTCTTGGCGGAAATTGTGTTTAAGGCCAATCGCGTAACCACTAAAAGTATTGTTCACGATCCGGATGGTTCACAAATCATCAAGAAAGCCGATCCTCCCATGGACATCTTAAGAACGATAAATCCATTGGATATTACAGTCTTAGCTGATACTGCTGCCCCCACGGTGACGATTACCGGAGGTCCGGCCCAGAACGAGACTATCTCTACTCCGTCGGCGACTTTTACCTGGAGAGGTATTGATAACCCAGCCAGAGCAAGTGACTCTGCCATACCGCTACTTTATGCTTACCAATTGGACAATAGTGCCTGGTCAGCTTTTACAACTGCTACTACTGCCACTGCCGCACTTACTCACGGCGCACATATTTTCCGGATAAAGGCTAAAGATCCGACCGGCAACCTCAGCACTCCTACTGCACCCGGCAGCCTTCGTAACTTTACCGTCAATTTGCTGCCGCCCGCGATCAGCGGAATTACTCCCAATCACGGTCCTGCCGGTACTGTCGTAACCATCACAGGCAGTAATTTCGGCACTGTCAAACGGGCGGTAAAATTCGGCGCCGTCACAGTTCCGGCTGCCAGTATCACCAGCTGGACCGACAGGGAAATTGTGGTCAAATCACCAGCCAACGGAGACGGCTCCGTAGTCATAACCTTACCTACTCCGACCAGAACCAGTAACACGGATAAAACCTTTACCCTGGAAACTAAAGTGAAATTGGTGTTTAATTTTGACGGCATCACCCAAGACCGTGGCACTCGTCCGGTGACCGTAGCAGTTAAACGCGGAACCGTTTATAGTCAGGAATTTACCGGAAGCGCCACCTGGAACAGTGCTGAATCAGCTTATGAAGTAACGATTGGCCCCCTTACTCCCTTTACTGCCGCCACTGATTATTCGATATCTCTTAAGGATGGTTCTCGTCTCAGACGACGCTTCACCAAACTAGTACTGACCAAGGGAATACTGAACATCCACAAAAAGAAAGCTGCCGCAGACAAACTCTGGGTCGCGGATTTTAACAACGATAACAAACTGACCATTGAAGATTTTGGTTTAATCATGTCAAAGATAACTCAACTTTCTACCACTGTTACAGACGCACTTAAGCCGTTTGACCTGGATGGAGACGGATATCTTAAGATAGATGATGTCAGTAGGCTACTGACTAATTTCACCGCTTTGGAAAAACTGGGAGATCCGGAATGAAATTAAAATTCTGCCTAAACCAACTAAGCAAATATTTCGGAACGTTCATCCTGCTGCTCATCACTACCGGATTAGTTTACCCTTTGCCGGCCCAGGCTTATGTCTCCGGCGGAGCCGGTAAACTTAGCCTCTCTCCTGCCAGTGCCACATTTCAAACCGGACAAAGTTCTACCGTGGACATACTGTATAGTAACAATGTGGTAATCTCCGGTATCGCCGTCCGCTTAACTTTTTCCGTACCCAGTTCTCTTGACTTGAAAGTAGAATCCGTGCAACCCAATACCGCCTTAAGCGGCTGGAGCTTCCCGGTCAGCTCAACCCTAACTTCTTCCGGCACCACCACCATTGACCTGATGGCGCTTAATAGCACTACTACCGGCGCCGCGATCAGCACCAACACTAAACTCGCGACAATTACTTTTAAAGCCCTGGCTCCCTTTACCGCCAAGGCTGTGCAATTTGATACCACGCAAACCAAAATGCTCAAAAAGGTTGATGCGAGCGATATTCTCGGCACCGTAACTAATGGTTTGTATAATGCTTCCGGGTCAGTCGTACCGACGGAGACACCTGTTCCCGCCGATACCGCGACTCCCGCTCCTACTTCCACCTCCGCTCCGGCAGCCACTGCTACCTCCAAACCTCTGCCCACGGCTACTAAAAAACCTTACCGGCCGCCGACCGCCAAACCGACGCCCTCACCCCTGCCCAGTCCGACTTTCGAAGTGCAACCTACCACCCCTCCGGAACCTACCGGACTCCTGGAATTAACCGTTTATCCGTTTACTAATGATAAACAAGAAGCGCCTACCACCTTTGTAGTTAGCGGTTTAACCGCTGCCAATGCCAATGTCACGATTAGTATTGCACCGGACGGAGTCTACGGCAGTGTTACCGCCGATGCCGGTGGTAGTTGGGAATATAACGTGGCCTCTTTGACCCAGGGACAAAAACAATTACTGGTCACGGCCACCGATGCCCTAAACGGTGAACAGAAAAACTTTACCCAAAACTTTACGGTCACGGGGGGTAGCAAAGGATTTCCCTGGTATCTCATCCTGGGGCTGCTCCTCGTTGTGGGATTTGTAGTTTTCCTCTTCCTGCGCCGGCGATCCGGTGAACCGCTGCCTCCCCCTCCGCCCGCTCCGCCTACTCCAGAATCACCGGAACCATCTGTCCCCTTAGCCGAAAACCTACCGCCGGCTCCTCCTCCGCCCGCTGCCTAAAACCGGAGGATACCGCGCGGTAGTAATTAATTTTATAATGTTAAGAGAGTTTGCTCTCTATCCCTCCGTTGACCACTTCACCGGCAGGTTCTAAAATGACCGCTTTCGGCCGGCGGACTTTGGCTAAGAGTGTGAGGAACGATTGTACTTCTCCGACGCCCAGTACCCAGGCCAGAAAAAAATAAGTAGCTAAACCGATGCCGCCGCTTACTCCGGTTAAACAAATTAAGCCAAAAGTGCGGGTGGTATCAAAAACCAGTTGATCAAAGAGCTTGAGCGGTACATAGACGGCTATCGCCGCGAGGGTCGCAGCGCTAAGCATTTTTAAGGCGGGAAGAATTAATTCCGGCCGCGAAAACCCCTTGACGCGCCGATCTAAAAGATAAAGCAGTAGTCCTGCGTTAACGATACTGGCTACCGAAGTGGAAATTCCCAGCGACCAAACCGGTAACTTGAAGGTCCGGATAAAAATAATGCTTAAAAAGGTATTAATTAATATGGAAATAATGCCGATGACTACCGGTGTTTTGCTGTCGTAAAGAGCGTAAAATCCCCGGATGAGAACCTGGGCGATCGCCTGTGCAAAAAGGGAAAGACTAAAAGCTGACAGCGTCATACCGGTTAACACGGTCGCCTGCCAGTCAAAGCGGGAAGCACCGAAAACCAAACGCACCAGAGGAATCCTTAGAACTATGAACATCGCCGAAGCCGGCAAGACGAAAAACAAGATCTGCGAAAGCGAGCGGATAATGGTTTTTTTAAATTGTTCCAGGTCTGCTTTAACTGATTCGCGCGACAGCGCCGGTAGGGCTGCCTGAGCCACGGTCATCCCAAACAGGCCAACCGGCAACTGCTGCAGATGTTGCGCAAAGTTAAAAACCGTCACCATCCTGGCTCCCAATAAACTGGCCAGCATCAGGTCTACGGTAGTGTCAATTTGCGAGACCGCCAGTCCCAATGTCCGCGGTCCCATCAGTTTTCCTACTTCCCTGACGCCGGTGGTGCGCGGATTAAAAAGCAATCTATGCCGATAACCCACGCTAACCAGTAGCGGCAGCTGGATGAGCATAAATAAAAGCGCTCCCAGTCCTACTCCGGCCACGGGGGCCCAAAGCCCTAAGACAGGAGTAAAGATTAAAATCCCCAAAATTATGCCGCAGTTATAAACCACCGGGGCGATGGCAGGAACCAAGAACAGGTTGTAGGACTGTAAAATTCCCGTAAAAAAATTCCCCACTAAAAGCGGAATCACCTGAAAGACAAACATAAATCTGGTGAAAGCCGCCATTTGGGCGAGCTCCTTGCTGTTAAAGCCCGGGGCCAACCAGCTCGAAATAAGTCCTGCCCAAATAAACATAGGGATAGCCAACAAGAGGAAAATCGCCAAACCCAAATTAATGAGAACCGTAGCCAGTTTTTGGGCTTCCCGTTCTTTGTCCTGGGTTAACAGTTTGGTAAAAACCGGAATAAAGGCCGCAGTTAAAGCTCCCATTACCAGTAGCTCAAACACCAGATTAGGAAGTCTAAAAGCGGCGAAATAAACACCTAATTCCTCGGGACTGAAGCGCGCGGAAAGCAATCGGTCGCGGACTAAGCCCAACAGACGGGAGGCAAAAACCATAATCATGAGCACTAAGGCGGCAGAGCGTACCGTATCCTGTCTCCGACTAAAAAAGGCCCTGATCCTGTCCATAACCACTTATTTTACACTTTTCTCTTGGCGATTAACACTGTTTATGTTATACTTCCTGGCATGCCAATCACTAAACAAGCTAAGAAAAAAATGCGCCATGACCGCCGCAGAAAACGGCAAACACGCATGGTGATTGGCAAGCTTAAACAAATTGTCAAAGCTGCCCGCCGCGCACCAACTGCCAAAACTCTGGCTCAGGCCTACCAGGCTTTGGATAAAGCAGCCAAACGCCGGATTATTCATTCCAATAAAGCCAGCCGTTTGAAATCCAGACTCGCCAAACTCCTGAAAAAGTGACAACTCTCTCTCACCTAGTTACCTATTCGGAGACTTCTTGTTATACTTAGGTTGCATTTCTGTTTTTGCGATTACTGATATGCCTGCCAATCCAGTCCAAATTAATCTCTTAGGCGAAAGCGACCTGGAACATACACCCTTAGGCCGCATCATCAGCTGGGCTACTACTTACGGCCGCTATATTATGATCGGCACGGAAATCGTCGTACTACTCGCTTTTATCTCCCGCTTTAGTCTGGATCGTAAATTAACTGACCTCAAAGAAGAAATTTCCCAAAAACAGGAAATTATTGAGGCTAACCGCGACCTTGAAGGCAAAATCCTTCGCCTCCAGCAACAACTCACTAAGATCAAGGGCTTATTGGCAGACCAGGATCAGCCCCTACAACTCCTTAATCTTCTGCAAAAATCGCTTCCCTCCGATGTCTATCTGGAATCTCTCGAAGCCAACCAAAACCAATTGAAAATTGCCGCCGTCGCCGGCACCACCAACGGTTTCGCCGAGCTAATTAATACCATTAATACCAATCCGGAGTTCCGGGAGGTGGAGCTGGGCGAAGTCAAAAAAACCACGGAACGGGGCATCCAATTTCAATTAACCGCCCTGTTTACGCCGGCCAAAAAATAATCTATGAAAATTAATCCTAAAATCAATTCCTCACAGTTCCGCCGCTTTTATCAGCAATTAGAACCGCTGGTTAGAAAAGCTTATCCCAGTTCTTATGTTCCCGTAATTTTCTCTTTTTTGGTAGTAGCTTTATTCGGCTGGTACGCGATTAAACCAACCATGCAGACTATCCTTTATTTACGCCGGGAAATCGCCGATAAAACCGAAGTCAGTCAAAAAATGGAAGCCAAAATCTCTGCCCTGATCGAAGCTCAAAATAATTTAGAAGCATGGGCTATGCAGCTGCCTTTAGTCCAGCAGGCATTGCCACTTAAGCCGGAAATCCTGGAACTGACGATGCAAATGAGAAATCTGGCTGCAGTTACCGGCGCCTCAATTTCAGCAGTCCAAGCCAGCAATATCTCCCTCTCGGGAGAAGAAAAACCGGCTGTCGCCAAAGACAGTAAAACTAAAAAGGAGGAAGGACTTTCTTTAACCGCCGTAGTTAGCGGTCCCTATGCCACTCTTCATTCGTTTATCACGGGTCTTTTTGAGATGCGACGGGTAGTTACCCTGTCCAGCTTTAGTTTCACGCCGACCGCCGGTAGTTCGGCCGGAGGCTCCGATGGTAGTAGTGCCTTATTATTAGTTTTAAAACTAAATACCTATTACTTGGGCAATTAACCAGCTATGGAAAATGACCGCGACCTTTTATTAATTTCTGTTTTCACCTGTTTGACGGTGGCACTCTGGATATTTTTTGAATTAGTAAAAACCGTAAAAACCACTACGGTCTCGCCTACGGTTTCCCAATTAATTGTCCCATTCACACCGAAGCTGGATACCGATATACTAAAGTCACTGGAACAGCGTAAGGAATACTGATGAATATGAGGTTTTCCCTAAAAATTCCTACAATTCTCGGAATAATTTTAGTGCTGGCATTCATTGCCGGCTTAAGTTGGTTATTTGAGCAGGTTAGCCGGGCACCCACGGTAGCTTCAGATTCCCTCTCCCCTTATAGTGTAAGCTTTAGTAATGTCAGTGAGTCGTCTGTTGCGGCAACTTGGCTGACTAAGACTACTGCTACGGGATCTTTGAAAGTTGTGGCAGGTGGTCAAAGCTACACCGGCTTTGACCAGCGGGATACCGATACTGCCCGGCTGAATAAGTACTACACCCATAGCGTAACGGTCAGGAATCTCGCTCCCAATACTACCTACAAAGTGACCCTGATCTCCGACGGCAGACCCTTTCTCAAAGACGGTAACCCCTATCAAATTACCACGGCTCCGGCGCTACCGGTCAGTACCAGTACTCTCGAACCGGCTTATGGCGTACTCACCACTGTCACCAATGAACCGGCAGAAGGAGCCATTGTTTTACTTACGCCTGAGGGCGGACAAACACTTTCTACGCTGGTCAAGGCTTCCGGTGCCTGGCTAATCCCGCTTAACCTGGTCCGCACGGAAAACCTTTTGGACTATCTCCCCGGCGGTGAACGACTGGAAGAAACCATTTTGGTACAGTATCGGGACGAAGTGGCCTCCGCAACCACGGATACGCTCAATGACGGACCGGTACCGAATATGACGCTGGGGAAAAGCTATGATTTTCGCCGCCAGCAGGCTTTGCAGTCGGCGGAAAAACCCGTCGCACAAGCCGAAGCACCTGCCAAGAATATTTTGGGTAAACAAACAGTGGCCGCGGGAAAGATCTCGCTTACTGCGCCCGCCAATGGAGCAGCCCTTACGACTAACCTGCCGCTGATTCAGGGAACCGGGTTACCGGGGAAGAAGGTTACCGTCGCGCTGGGGATTACTAATCCCACCAGTGGTACTACTACGGTCGGTGCCGACGGTCTCTGGCGTTACACTCCTTCTAAAAAACTTGCTCCCGGCCAACAGAGCGTGACAATTACCACAATCGGTCAAAATAATAAACCAATCGCTCTGACGCATCTGTTTAAAATCCTGAAAAGCGGCACTCAGGTTTTAGGTGAAGCGACTCCGTCTGCTACTTTAGCACCAACACCTACGGATGAGGAACCGGCCCCCACTTCCGCGCTCGAGGGCGAACCCCTGCCGGAAAGCGGTAACACTTTACCGACCTTAATACTGCTAATCATTGGTTTCGGATTATTTACGAGCGGAGCAATGGTTTTGGTTCGGAGTTAAGGCTTGACTGGTACGTACAAACTCATCTAAGCTGAACTTAGAGCTATTTTTTAAATAATTTGTATTAAATTATGCCTGATGACATCTTAGACGCCGCGCAAAAACAAATTAACCAAGCCTCCCAGCAGGCGGTACCCCCGGATCAGAGCGGGCCACCCGGTCCGCCACCACCCCCGCCGCCGGAACCGCCGCCTAGCCTGCCTACCCCTCCTGCCAGTCCGCCCAAGGCGGATAATCCCACACTTCACCAGCCGAAGACCACTTCCCCGCCTACCGATCAACCCGCCGAAGCTTTAATGAAAGTAGAGGTTAAACCGGAAACGGAAAAGGTGCCCGCAGAGCCCCCGCCGGAAGCTCCGGCGCCTTTGGACGAAAAAGCTACTCAATTAGTCAATGATATTTTGCAGACACCACCAACTACCGTAGTCGTCCCAACCTCAGTCTCCCCGGTACTGGAAGTAACTGCTACGGTTGCCGCTCAACCGATCCCTGAAACCTCTTCGGAAGCTCCGCCGAAAAAAACCAAAAAAAGAATTAAAGGACCGGTGCTTGCCACTCTTGCTTTTTTCCTCATCGCTATTCCCCTAGGCGTTTACTTCTTCTCGCAACGGCAACAATTAGCTGAAATCCGGAGCGAAGCAAGCGTTTATTGTCAACAAAGTTGTGGAAAAGAAAAAACTGTTGCCAAAAGACGAACCTGCCAACAAGCGTGCGAAAAGAAACTGAGAGGGACAAGCGCGCCTGTGGCTCCGGCTGCTCCGCCAGCCGGCACTGGTGGTGGCACTGACGGAACCGGTGGAAGTGGAGGAAGTACCGGTTGTGCAAAGCGCGGCCAAAAACTTGCAAGCGGACAAAAGTGCTGTGCAGGACTGTTTGTCATCAGTGGTAATATCTGTGGCATTACCGGCACCCGCTGTAGTGACGGCACCGTAGCAAAAGATAAAAATATTTGTAATTGTCCAAGTGCAAGTAGACCAGCTGCGTGTAATAGTATAGTTCAGCCAACTCCTAATCTAATAAATCCGTATTTCAGAGAATGTACACAATCCGGTAAGGCTCCTTCTGCGAGTAAACCATGCTGCGCTAAATTAACGAAAAATTCTTCCGGAGTTTGTGTGTTATTAGGCACCCGCTGCGCCGATGGGAAAGTAGCCAAGGACAGAAATATGTGTAATTGTGCAGATCCTCCCCCTGAATGTGCCCGTGTAGCGACCGAAGAACCGGAATCTCCTGCAGGTGATAATAAATGCGGAGATATCACCTGTCCCAAAGGTATTCTTTGTGCCGACGGTAAATGTCTTTATGCCGATAGTTCTGCCTGTACGGGTTATCAAAAAGACCAAACCCTACCGTGGGCGGGAGGGACGATTGTGCGGGAACCGGGAGGCGCATGTACCACGCGCGTGGAATGTAAAGTTGTAAATAGTCTGGGCACACAACACACTATTCTGTCCACCGAAGAAACCTGCGGCGGCGGCGGCAATGGCGGCGGCGGCGGTTTCCGCTGTTTAAAGATCAAGCTCTACAGGGATGGCGTGTCAGTCGAACCGGAAGTGCTAAAACCCGGCGACCAGGTAGTGATCGCCGTGAAAGACGAAGGAGCTACCAAAGCCCAGGTACGCGTCAACGGCGCCGGCTGGATAGAAACTACTACCCAAAACAGCAGTAGCGAATTTACCGTAGACTTTTCCATCCCGACGGATGGCCCCATCAGTTTTACCATCGAAGCGGAAGTTTTTAAAAACGGGGAGTGGAAATAAAGTAAAATCATGAAATTTTTTAAGAAATATTGGTATTTGGTTATCTTAGCTTTACTGACCGCAGGAGTGGGTACGGTCGCTTACCTCACCACGACCAAATTAAGGGAGCAGGCTCCCGTAGCGCCCAACGTTCCTCAGGGAGAGCCGCAGGCTATAGCCCCCGCCTGCGTACTCAGTTTTACCCTCAATGTCACTCCCACGCCTACTCCCACGCCCGGCCTTAACAAAGAGCCGGTCTGTGACGAATTAACGGTTAATCCTTTAAGCGGTAATTTCCCCCTAATGGTAACTTTAATCTGTACCGGCACTGATGCGGACGGCGACATTACGGACGCGGAATTCAATTTTGGCGAAGGTACACCGGAAACCAAGGCAGTAGATTTCGCAGGCAGCCATAAATCAGTTTCTACCACTCATACCTATAATCAGGCCGGCAGTTTTACGGCATCCTGCCGCGTCAAGGATAATAATCAAGCGTTTTCCCCCGCTAAGGACAGCTGCAAAAAAACCATTTCTCCTACCGGCGAACAGCCGACGCCCACACCGGAAGAAGAAACGACACCTTATCCGACACCGACTCCCGCTGAGGAAATTCTACCTACACCCACCGCCATTCCTACGCCCAAAGTCCCGGTGGCCGGAAGCCCGAGCGTCCTGGGAGCCACCGCCATCGGTTTAGGTACTATCCTGCTGCTCCTCGGATTAGCGCTCTAGAGGTCTAATTGGCTATAGAGAAAACTGTGGATCGAGGCATAATCTTCTTTCGGCACCAAGACGTATCTTCCATACACCCAAAGAGGCGGCGCCTCCAGTAACGGCTCGAGGGAAATTCTTTTAATTTGCCCGCTCGGTATACCACTCATCACCTTAGTGATCGTCAGCAATTCACCTAGTCTGATATCCGTTTCCGTCATCTGGTCTAACGCGGAAATTAAACCTCTTATCCGTGCTAGGGAAGCCCACTGCCCAAAAGACACCAGTCTATCTTTCAGCGCCAGCAAGACTTCCTGTTGCCGGCGGCTGCGGGCAAAATCACTGCCTTCCTCTCCTTCGGCGTGGCGGCTGCGTACATATTTAAGTGCCCGCTCACCATCCATGAGCTGTTTACCAGCCTTGAACTCCAGCACTTCATAGCGGCACTTGTATTCGGGGTCGCCGTCACACTCATCCCCCTCTTTGCCTGCGATGGGAAATTGGGGATCTGTGAAACCTTGGGGCACGTCCACCGCCACTCCGCCGACCAGATCAATTACTTCTTTAAATCCGGAAAAGTCAACCAAAAGGACATAATGAATCGGCAGACCAATCATATCTTCCACGATGACCCTGGACAGGAGTATGCCCCCGAGAGGTTGTTTCGCTTCGCCGTAATGATAAGCACTGTTTATTTTGTCCTTCAGTGTGTCTGACCAAATATCCCGCGGCAGAGAAATCATCGTCAACTTTTTCTTAAGGGAATCCAGCGATAATACCAGGATAGTATCGGTTAGATCAGCCCCCGCATGACTCCCGCCGGCAATTCCCAAAACCAATAGATTAGTTCTGCCGTCGGTAGTTTTTAGGTTAGAGCCGCTGTCAACCAAGAGGTTAAACAAAATCCGCGGCGTCAACCCGGTAGCTTGTTCTAGCTGCCGGCCCCACGCATAAAATTTAACCGCAAGCATCACGAGGATTAGAATTGCCAAGGCGCTTAGATATACTTTAATTCGCGGCAGATAAACCCGTTTGACTTTTGCTTGCATAATTTTTACCCTGATTACCCTGATAGAGCGGCAGACTCGATCATGCTGAAAAACTTCACCGGATCCAGGCTGGCTCCCCCGGACAATACGCCCCAAATTGACGGCTGCGTAAGGTAGGAAATGATATTCTCCGGACTGGAACTGCCTCCGTATAAAATCGGCGTGTGGGGATGCGCGGCGGCGATTTGTGCGCATATCCGCTCAGCACTTTCGGGATTCTCTGCTTTCCAACCGCTGACCGCACTAATCGCCCACGGCGGCTCATAGGCAATGACATCTGCTCTTTGGGGGACAGCTACGGTTTCATTTTGGACGCAATAGAGCACCTTGAGTCTGTGTTCTTTCGCTTGGTCTACTTTTTTAAAAAGCAGGTTGTCTGTTTCGCCGAGATTCTTTCGACGTTCCGAATGACCGACGATGGTCCAGTCGGCAAATTCAGAAAGTTGTTTGGCGTTAATCTCCCCTGTGTACGCGCCTTCGGTGAAAGGCGACACATCCTGACCTCCAAGTTCAATCGGTAAACCGAGGGATTTCACTTGTTCTGAACAGTAAGCAAGAAGCGTATACGGCGGGCACAAAATTACGGTAACGTCTTTCGAGATAGTATGAGTTCTAAATAATTTGGCAAATGAGGCAAGCCAATCATCAGCATCTTTTAGCGACTTAAAGCTCTTCCAATTTCCGGCAATAAAAAGTTTTTTCTTCATATGATAAGATTATACTCTATGGCCTCCGACCTCCTCAACGACCTTAACCGGCAACAGCAGGCAGCAGTCAAACAGACGGAAGGACCGGTACTGATCCTGGCCGGGGCCGGCAGCGGCAAAACCCGCGTCCTTACCTACCGCGTGGCTTACCTGATCGCCGAAAAAGGAATTGAACCGGGCCATATCCTCATGGTCACTTTTACCAATAAGGCCGCCGGAGAGATGAAGGAGAGAATTATGAAGATACAAGGATACAAAGATATAAAGATTGGCTCTTCTTCTCTCCCCTTTGCCGGTACTTTTCATTCGTTCTGTGCTAAAATTTTACGCCTGGAAGGTAAGCATCTCGGGATTCCTCCCGGTTTTTTAATTTATGACGAGCAGGATTCTCTGGACGCTATCCGGGAAGTCATGAAAAAACTTGATATCTCCACCAAGAATTTTAATCCTACGACAGTTTTGCATACGATTTCCGAAGTAAAAAACGAGCTGATCTCACCCCTGGAATATCCCCAATATGCCCGCGGCTATTTTCAGGAAACCGTCGCCCGGGTTTATCTCGCTTACCAAAAACTGCTCGAAGAAAACGAAGCGCTTGATTTTGATGATTTATTGATGAAAACCGTGGTCTTATTCCAAAAAAACCGGGAAATCTTGGGTAAATATCAGGAAAAATACCACTATATCCTGGTTGACGAATACCAGGATACTAACCACGCCCAATATGCTCTCACCAAACTCCTGGCCGGTCGTTGGCATAATTTATGCGTAGTAGGCGATGCTTCGCAAAGTATTTATCGTTGGCGGGGAGCAGATTTCCGCAACATCCTTAAATTCAGAGCCGATTTTCCCGACTGCCGCGAATTTCATCTTGAGCAAAACTACCGCTCCACCCAAATTATTTTGGATGCGGCTTTCGGCGTAATTAATAAAAATACTACCCACCCGATCCTCAAACTTTGGACGAATAAATACGGAGGAGAGAGAATTACACTTTATGAGGCCCGCAATGAACATGATGAGGCTTCTTTTTTAGTTCAAATTATCCTCCAGGCTGGCCGTCCCTTTACCGATTTTGCGGTACTCTATCGCACCAATGCCCAATCGCGGGTCATTGAAGAAGCTTTTTTGCACGCCGGCATCCCTTATGTCCTGGTAGGCGGAACCCGCTTTTACGAAAGAAAGGAGATCAAGGATGTCCTGGCCTATTTACGGATACTGGCTAATGCCAAAGATACGGTCGCGTATAAACGCCTGGAAAAACTGGGCAAGGCCAGACTGGAAAGATTTTTAGATTTTGCCAAGTCTCTCACGAAAGATCGCAAATTAATTGACTTTACCACTCTCGAACTCCTCGATAAAACCCTCGATGTAACCAAATATCTTGATCTCTACAACGCTAATGTTGAAGAGGAAGCCTACCGTCTGGAAAATATTAAGGAACTGCGCTCGGTAGCCACCGAATTTCCCGTACTGTCTGAGTTTTTGGAAACCGTGGCCCTCATCGAAAAGGAAGAAGACGCACGGTCATCTAACCGTCAGGTTCAACCCGAGCAAAGTCGAGGGGCTGTCACACTTATGACGCTTCATGCTGCCAAAGGACTGGAATTCCCGATCGTTTTTATCGTCGGCATGGAAGAAGGGCTTTTCCCTCACAGCCGGAGCTTAATGGAAAAAGAAGAACTTGAAGAAGAACGGCGCCTCTGTTATGTCGGCATCACCAGAGCCAAAGAGCAACTTTATTTAACCTTTGCCAACCGCCGCTTGTATTTTGGCAGCCGAACTCAGAATATGATCTCCCGCTTTATCTCCGACATTCCGCAACACGTCTTACGGCTCCAGGTTTCCCTTAATCCGTCCCGGGGCTGGAATGAAGATGACCTAATGCTTTAGCGATAAAAGTGGACAATGATTAGAAGCAGAGTACCAACTACTACCAAAGACGAAGTAAAAAGCTCCAAAGTCAAGAAAACGCGCGCCCACCCCCTGACATGGCTAAAAGTGAAAAGATTCGGCAATAACCTGCTGTCAACCGGTAGCCAAGCCAGTGGTTTAATCAGCCTTACATGATGACGGGCCGACTGACCTTTGCGCATCATTACCCATTGTAGCACAACTCAAAAAGATAGATAATATCAGCAATGATTAAGGTTGCTAAATCAACCCGTTCGACACCACGGTCCGAAGACCGTGGCATGCTCAGGATTGATACTGAGCGGCGCATTTTACCACGGGCTGTCCCTCGACTCCTCGCTCGGGATGGTGAGTGTAGTCGAACCAAAGTCCGTAGTTTGGCGCCGCCGAATGTATCAACCCGTATGGTGCCGGAGACCGACCGCGCCGGCTGGGATCGGGTGGTAGATCACCCGCTCCAAACTTGGGCCTGGGGCGACTTCCGGCAAAAAACCGGTGTCGAAGTGGTACGTTTAGGTATTTACAAAAACAAGGCGCTCGCTCAGGGATCCCGTCCTGAGCTTGTCGAAGGATGGCAACTGACTTTCCATCGCTTGCCCTGCCTACCCTGGACCATCGGTTATTTTCCCAAAGGGCCGGAAATTAATGAGTTAATGATTAAAGAATTAAGTAAAGTAGGCCGCGAAAAGCGCGCTATCTTCATTCAAATAGAACCCAATACTCACCCGCCAGCTGGCGGGCAAATTTCCCTTCGACTTCGCTCAGGGCGGGCAAATTTAACTCCTTCCCACCATCCTCTTTTCCCCCGCTATACTTTTATTTTGGATCTGACCAGATCCGAGGATGAACTTCTTTCGTCCATGCACCCTAAAACCCGCTATAACCTGCGTCTCGCGCAAAAACACGGAGTGGTGGTTAAAGAAGATAATTCGGAAAAAGCCTTTGCTACCTATCTTAAACTGACCCAGGAAACCCTTTCACGCCAAAAATTTTACGCTCATAATCCCAGCTATCACCGCCGGATGTGGCAGGTCCTCTCCCAGTCCGGTATCGCCCATCTTTTCACGGCCAGTTATCAAAGCCAAATCTTGGCCACCTGGATCGTTTTTATCTGGAAAGATACGATTTATTATCCTTACGGAGCCTCCAGCCGCGCACACCGCGAAATGATGGCTCCCAATCTTTTATTGTGGGAAATCGCCCGTTGGGCTAAGCAAAAAGGGATTAAATTTTTCGATTTGTGGGGTGCACTGGGACCGCAACCAAATGAAAAAGATCCCTGGTTCGGCTTTCACCGCTTTAAAGAGGGTTACCGGCCGCAGCTTGTCGAGTTTATGGGCTCGTATGATCTCATTATCAATCCATTTCTTTACCGCTTATCTACGATGGCTGATAGTTTTCGTTGGCTACTGCTTCACATTAGAACAAAGTTCTAAATCCTAATATCTAATTTCTAAACAAATCCTAATTTCCTAATTTTCAAAAATTTAAACATTGTTTAGGATTTAGAAATTAGAACTTAGAAATTTTTATGATATGGAAGTCCAACAATCCAGTCTCTATCGCAAATATATTTTGTCTCTGGGTTGGCAGGTCGCCAGAATTGACGGCAGCAATGTTTTCTTCCGTTATTTTCCCCTCTTGGGAGGAATGGCTAAAGTCCAGCGTCCCCTGAAGCTACCCAAACCCTCAAAGCTGATCCCCCTTTTTAAGCAACAAAAAATTAGACTCGTCGCCCTTGAGCCGGACCTGACCTTGGCCCGAAATCGGATTAATCTCTGGTGTCGAAAAATGGGCCGTCATTTTAAGATAAATCGTTCCCCGTACCTGCCGACGAAAAATATTTTTGTCGATCTCTCACCCTCCGAAGAACTAATTTTCAAGCGCTTTACCGAATCTAAACGCCGGGGAGTACGACGGGCACTGAAAAATAACGTAATCATTAAGGAGTCCTCTGACATTCAACAGCTGATCATGATCAAAAATAAATCCGCCGGATTATTTGGCTTTATCACTACTACCGGCACCGCTAAACTTTGGCCGATCTTCGCTCCCCGCCATGCCGCCATCCTGCTCGCATATCGTCAAGCAAACTACACTGATTCGATCACTAATCTACAATCGGACGACGGGAATCTCTTCGACAAACAAATCTTAGGAGGAGTTTTACTGTTGTTTTGGGAGAAAAAGGCATACTACTGGATTGCCGGCGCCACCCGCCAAGGTAAAAAACTTGCTGCGCCGACACTCCTTGTCTGGGAAGCTTTAAAGTTGGCAAAAAGCAGAGGCTGTCGGCAATTCGATTTCTTAGGCGTCTGGGACGAACGTTTACCGCTAAGTAACCGCAAATGGCTGGGATTTACTAAATTTAAGGAAGGTTTCGGAGGCAAAGAGGTTTATTATCCTACCTATTTGTAAGCAATAATTTCCAAGTTGGAGAGGACCTGGTTGTTGGTTAAAATAATATTATCCATATTGAAATTATTTACTCTATAGGAGCTATGATCTCCTTTGATGTCCAGCGAGTATTCTCCGGCATCAAGTCCGTAGAAGGCAAACTGTCCAGAAGCATCAAGGTTTTGCGTAGCAACCAGTGAAGTAAACTGCCTTCCACCTTCAAGTTTTTCCGTTATTTTATATAACACAAGGCGCGCCTTGGTAGTTAGTGGTTGCCCGTTCTCGGTCATTTTACCTCTAACCGATGCTCCCTTAGCATTGGCTGCCAAAGGAAGAACGGCGGTTGCAAAATTTACTCTGCCGTTTAGCATCTCCGGTAGTTTGGTAGAGCCATAGGCCGGATCGTAGATATAAACCTCTTTTTGTGCCACTGAGGTTCCTCCTGCCGGAATCAAGCCGCCGGCAACCACGATGCCTGAGCCAAACGATCCCATCGTTAAACCGAAGAGATTTTTGTTATTAATTTCTGCCAAAGGTATGGAGACCGGATTTAATTTCATACCGGTATAATCCAAAGAAAAAAGATTATAATATATGCCTTGTGGATTTACCAAGATAGCATAAATGCCGTATTCATGTCCTATGATTCCGTCCTGAAGACTTAAACTATTAACTATGGGAAATTTTGTCCAGGAATTAGTTTTGGGTGTGTAGACAAACACCTGTGTAAAAATTCCCCGGCTTAAACAATAAATCTTAGTTAGATACTCAGCACAATATGCTATTTTTTGTTCAGATGAAGCCAATTTCGTATAAGAGTTAAGTGCGATGTCATAAGCATAGACAGCGGTCTTGAGAATATTATTTTCTGAGAGAGGCATAATCAGGAATATTTTGTTGCCCCAGGGGAAAGCATTATATCCCAGTTCATTGGCGTAAAGGTCCGGCGGTGGCTTTATTTCTTGCCACGTATTAGTAAGAACGTTATAAACTTCTGCCTTTACTGTTAGGGCCCGATCAATATATGCATGCCCAAAAACATATATTTTATTACCAAGCGTGGCTGCTGTATGCCAGGACCGTGAGTATTTCATGGGTGCAGCCACATGCCACGTTTTTGTTAAAGGGTCATAATATTCTACCTTCGAACTTATTGAGTCCACATGATCAGCATTTGATCCAATCGCACCACCAATCACAAAAAGCCTTTCTCTGGTATCCCTCAGCGTGCGAGGTCCAACTATGGGAGTGGGTGTGGGGCTGGGCTTGGGCGTAGCGGTAGGACAGACCAAAATCGTCGGACAGGGCCAGGTATCACATTGAACCTGCTGATAGTAACAATTGCCGGACGGCGTGGGAGTTAGTTTAGTATCTGCCTGAGTTGTAATCCTGATCCAGTCAGCAAAAATTCCGGTTCCTTTTGCCGGTTGAATACCGATAAACGAAATCTCAATTTTATCAATCTTAAAATTCCGGAGTGTATCGGCAATTTTAAGAGAATATTCGTGATATTGGCTGTCAGCAATTCCCTCCAAGATCAGGGGGTTTTCTGAAATCTTTTTATGTTTAATCGGGCTTGCCTTTCCGGTATTTTGCTCACTCTGTAATTCATATAGGTAAACATAGGCTTTGAAAGGGTACGCATTGCGCACCGGCTTGCCCGAATTTATTGGCGGACGTGCTGACTCTTTTCCCAAAGAAGTGCTTTTGGTTACCGCGGCTGTAACCCTGATCTCCGGTTGCGGCAGCTGCACCATTAAGCGAAGTTTTATAAATTTAAATCCCTGTTTAACGTGCAGGCCTACCTGATCATTGCTTAAAGCCAGCGTCTCCGGTTTTCCGGCTAGAGTTGCAAACAATGACCCTCCCTTTACCCCGACATTGGAAAATCCCGTTCCTATCCAACCTTCGGTAGTTCTGCCGTTAAATTCCCAGCCTTTGAGGATTTTTTCCGTGGCGGCGGCTTTCGAGCGGAGATCAGTCGGTCGGGTAGCGGCAGCGTAGACCAAGGCCAGTCCGATTACGCTGAAAAGCAAAGCTAAAACCAACCTGACTACCTGCGAGGATGATGATTTTTTTCTGGCCATTAATTTAAGAATGTTACTTACTAAATTCAGTATGTGACCCTTTAATCGATTTGTCAAGAACTTCTAACCGGATCTCACTGCCAGGCCTCACAGATCAGGCGAAATTCGCAGAACTCGCAGTACTTACCGGGTGTCGGGTGAAAGTCGCTGGCGGCAATCTCTTCCGCAGTTTTGGCGATCTGTTGCTTGGCTTGCTCAAGTTGCTCTTTGTCCCGTGTAGCTGAAATTTTTTCCTGTCCTTCAAAAAAGTAAAAAGAGACGATAACCTGCTCCGGCCGTTTATGGAAAATCCCCGGGTCGGTAGCTGCCAAGGCATATACGGTCAGCTGTAGATCTTTGGTAATGTCGCGGGTTTTGGGAGCCTGGCCGGTTTTATAGTCGATGATTTCGATTTTTTCGCCGGTTAAGGCGTCAACTCTGTCAATTCTTCCGGCTAACTTGAGGACCGGAGTAATTCTTAGCTTAAACGGCAGCTCCAGCGCCAAGGGTATTTTTCCCGGTTCATAACCTTTCTGGAAAAAGCTAGATAAGAGTGATTCACCCTGACGGCGCATTTTGCTTTCGTACTTTTTGTCTCTGAAACCGAGAGATGACCAGCTAGCGCGGTAGAGCTCCAATAACTTTTCCATGTCAGGTTTTTCTCCCAGTTTAACCAGTTCATAAAAAGCCCTGACCGCCCGGTGCATGGTGTCTCCGAAAGTGAGAGCTGCCGACGGCGGCACGGGAATCCTGAGTGTATAGCGGTATTTATACTGTAAAGGGCAAGTGGTGAAAGTTGCCAGTTGGGAATATGAAAGATAATCAAGCGGTCTTACCGTCTTTTTGGTCTCTTCTTTCTCTGTTTGCTTTTGCCATTCAAGAAGACTTAATTGTTCGCCCCGTCGTGATACGTGCTGTATAACGCGTGAGGCGTTTTCTGCCCCCAGGGTTTCTACCACAAAGGGGGAAATTTTTTTCTCCCTTTTTCCTTCGGCGTAGTAGTTGGCTGCCGTAAAATATAAGAGGTCTCTGGCCCGGGTCATACCGACATAAAATAATCTTCTTTCTTCTTCCAGGTGATAATCCCCCACCGGTAAAATTTCTTTGATCAGCGCCTCCGGGATCGGAATTTGCTCCCGCCGCTGGGTGGTCGGGAACCTGGCAGAAACCAGGTTAGCCAAAAATACCACCGGAAATTCTAAGCCCTTGGCTGAGTGAATTGTCAGAAGATTCACGGCGTTGTTGTCTGTCCAGTCAAGATCCGCGGCGAGCGGTGATTCACCCAACTCCATCGAGAGTTCGATCCAGTCAACGACCGCGAAAACACTGGCATCTTCATGATCAGTCTCGTAAGTTTTTAACTTATCAAAAAATTTGGCAATATTGGCTGCTGCTTTTTCTTCTTTGACGGTCTGGTAGGAAGTAAACTGTCGGAGAAGTCCTGTGTCCACTAGGAAATAATAGAGAATCTGTCCGGCGGTTTCTTTTTTAATCAGCCCCAGATGCCGATAGATCATTTCTACAAGCTGCTTGAGTTTGTGAGCTGTTTCGTTGGCAACAAACGGTTTAGGCAGCTCCTGACCGATTGCTTCTTTTTTAATTCCGGTTAAGATTTCACCGGCTTCAAATAAAGAAATCCCGTACCTTTTTGCATAATTAGTCAGTGCCGCTACGTCTCTGGGTAAAATACCTAACCAGTCCATGGTGAGTACCCGGTACATGGCTACATTATCTTCAAAGTCGTAAAGCACCTTAAGGTAGGCAATCAGATCTTTTACTTCAGGCTGCCGGAATAACATCCCGGGACCCAAAAATTGGTAAGGAATTCCCGCGCGGGATAAAGCTCTGACAAAAGGCTCGGCATGATTATTTGCTCTAACCAGTATCGCGACATCACCCCATCTGTATTGTTTTTTCCCATTTATCATTTGGCATTTATCATTTATCATTTTTGAAACCGCCTCCGCTTCATTTTCCACCCGATCGGTGTAAATCAGTTCAATCTTTTCCCCGCGGATCCGTCGCATGCTTTCCAGTTTTTTCTCAACTTTTTCTGCTACTTCTAGCCGGTCAGGATTATTGTATTGAATAAGATTATACGAACGATCCAGAATTTCTTTAGTCGAACGATAATTTTTCGTTAAAACAACAATTTTTGTTTTGGGGAATATTTTGCGAAACTGAATAATGTTAGAAATAGCTGCTCCGCGCCAGCGATAGATAGCCTGATCGTCGTCGCCAACAACGGTAATATTTTGTTTACTGCCGGCGAGAAGTATCGCTAATTCGTTTTGGGCAAAATTGGTATCCTGAAATTCATCAATCAGAATATATTTAAACTGTTCCTGGTATTTTTTAAGGATATTTTTTCGCGTGCGAAAAAGCTTAAGCGTATTACTAATGAGGTCAGCATAATCTACCACTCCCTCTTTCACCTTCAATTCCTCGTAAGTCCGGTAGGCACGTGCGAGTTCTTGGTATTTCTCGATTTCTTCTCTTTCTTCCTTATTTTGAGCTTTAAGCCAAGCAAAGTACTGCCCGGGGCTGACGTCTTCATCTTTAAGCCGATTAAAGTGCTGTAAGATCCCGCTAATAAATTTAGTCGGATTTCCCAGCGGCCGAAAATATTTCAGATCAAATTTAAATAAGTTTTTCCGGAAAAAAAGGATAGTTTCCGCTTCAGTCATCAGTCGATAAGCCGGATCCAGTCCCAGGTTGATAGCTTCTGCCCGCAACAGTCGATCGCAAAAGGAGTGGAAAGTAGAAATCCACATTTGCGTCACTCCGTAAGGAAGTACCAGATCCACCCGCTCTTCCATCTCGCGGCTGGCTTTTTCGGTGAAAGTCAGGGCTAAAATTTCACCCGGGAGTGCGCGGCCGGAAGAAATGAGATGTTTAATCCGTTCTGTCACTACCGTGGTTTTGCCGGTACCTGCCCCGGCAATAACCAAAAGCGGCCCTTCACTATAGGCAACCGCTCTTTGCTGCTCCTCATTTAAGTTGCGCTTGCTAATGGGAATTTTGGTCACGGCTTGCCCCATCGGGGTGAGTTGATTATACCATCTCTTTTAGCTCTGCCTGAAAATAATTTTTTCGGAAATTTATTAAAAGCCAAATAGCGGCGAGATAGGCAATCGCACAAATGCCTACCGTAGAGCGCGGACCGACAGTCGCTATTCCTAAACTCCCCAGTAGCGCCCCGAAAGGCATCCCGCCCACCAGGACAAAAGAGTAAAAGCTCAGCATCCTGCCTCTTAAATTGTCGGGCGTAGCCAGTTGAATCAGTGTATTGCAGGATGAAATCACGGTTTGCGTCACCAAGCCATTAACTACCTGTGCGACCAGTGCGCCGATAAACCACGGCGAAAGACTAAAAAATAAAATAGCGAGAAATTGGGTAAGGAAGGAAATTTTTAATAATTTTGCTTTATCGTGAACCGCACTGAATAATTTACTGAAACATAATGCTCCGATCAGCGCTCCTATGCCGAAGGCAGTCTGTAAGAGCCCGAAACCCAGCTCTCCCTTATGAAAAACGTCTTTAGCAAAAACCGGAAGCAAGGTCGCCAGCGGCCAGGTAAAAAGCGTCACCAGCAGTAAAATACCCAGCAGTATGACAATGATGTTATTAAGTTTGAAAAAAGTAAAAGACTCCCGGAAACCGGCCCGAAAATCAATGCTACCTGTCGGTCGAATTTCCCGCGGCAAGCGCATCAGGATAACAGCCACGATTACGGCTAAGAAGCTTAGACTATTAATAAGATATGCCGGTGAGATGCCAATGGTCGCAATGGAAATCCCGGCCAGTGCCGGTCCGATTGAACGGGCAATATTGTAGATAGCGGCATTTAAGGAAATCGCGCTGGGGTAATCTTTCTTTTTAACCAGATTCATCATCAGAGACTGTCGGGTAGGCATCTCGAAAGCAAAGACGATGCCGAAGCAAAAAGCGATTGTCATGACATGCCAAACCTGCACAGTCTTGGTATAAACCAAGAGAAACATGGTAAAAGCCAGTGAGGCATACAATAGCTGTTGAAAAATCAACGCTTTACGCCTAGGTAGTCTGTCTACGATGACACCGGCAAAAAGCACCAGTAAAAAATGCGGCGCTAAATTAATCGCACTGATAATTCCTAAAAGTGCCTGCTGACCGGTCAGTATCGGATAAATCAGCCAGGCCTCAGCCACATTTTGGATCCAGGTACCGACTAAAGAGATGCCCTGTCCGACGAAATACAGGCGATAATTGGGACTTCTTAACGCCGGCAAGTAATTACCGATTTTATGTTTAATTTGTCTTAGCATAATCTACCGGTTAAATACTGTTAAAGTGGTAATTGCGGTGATTTTTCTTCTTCAATGCCGCCCAGGGTTTGGGTGCGGGAGAGTTTTTGGCCGAGGACACTAAAAGTCGAAGATACGTTGCTCATGCTGTTATAGGCGTTATTTACATGACGGCCTAACACTCCCAGATTTTCTTCGACTTTACCGTAATCTTTTTGGATCGCCCGAAGGAGGCGAAATACCTCCCGCGATTTTTGTTCCAGCTCTTTACCTTGAAAACTTAAAAGCAAAACCTGCAGGTGTGCATAAAGGGTATTGGGCGACACCGGATAGACCCGGCTTCGCCTACCGTAATCCATCAGGTCATTCATATTGGCTACTTCGTAATAAACTGCCTCGGAGGGAATATACATCAGAGCAAAATCCATGGTGCCTTCCTCCGGCAGGATATATTTTTTACTGATATCATTTATATGCTTCCTGACGTCAGAAGCGAAATCTTTTTTAGCCCGTTCGCGCTCTGCCTCCGTCTCGCCTTTATGCATCAGGGTAAAGTTTTCCATGGGAAACTTCGAATCAATACAAAGGAGTCCCGCATCGGTTTTAAGCACCGCATCCACTTTGACGCCGGAACGAAAAGAATACTGAAGATGAAAGGAATTTTTAGGGAAGGTTTGTCCGATCATGTCCTGTAAAACCTGTTCACCGATATTGCCGCGCAACTTGGGCGACTGCAAAAATTCCTGGAGTGACTTGATCCCGCGGCCCACCTCCGACATTTCACCTAAATTTTTCTTCAGGTCACCGATTACCCTCGCTGCGGTATCGAGTCTTTCGTTAAGCTGCTTAGTATTGGTCTGCAGTAATTTTGCCACATCACTGGTTTGTCCGCGCATCGCTTCGTTAAGCGTTTTATTGGTCGATTGAATCGTGGACTGCATACTCTTGAGCCACTCGGTTAAAGTGGTATCTTCTTTTTTCTCGGATAACTTGGAAAGTTCTTTTTTTACCAGCCACGCGAGAAAGGTAAATCCGATAAACAAGGCCAGAATTAGAATCAGAAAATCGATCTGCATGATAAATGCCATTGTAGCATTGGATATTCTTCTTTACAATGAACTTATGCGCAGGAATAAACGCAATCCGTGGTGGCTAGCCCTTGGGCTAATCAGTTTAGCCGGCCTAGTTATATTCAGCAATCTTTTTCCGCCGGAAAAAACCGAATACCTAATTATCTTTTTTCTTACTGTCTTACTGTCCGGCTTCTTTTTGTCTTTCTGTCTCCTAAATAATGTGCGACGTGCAATCCTTATCTCTCTGGGGGTCGTGATCTGGTTAATCCTGCGCTATTCCCAACTGCGACAACCTTTTTATATAGTCCTGCTGGTCACCTGCCTACTTTCTCTCGAATTACTCTTCGCCAGTCTGACCAAAACCTAATGCCCTTAGCTAAAAAAACAAGATTAAGCTAAAATTACCTCATGAGCAGCAAATTCTATCTCACCTGTGCTATCCCCTACGTTAATGCCGCGCCGCATGTCGGACATGCTTTGGAGTTCGTGCAGGGGGATGTGATCGCCCGCTACCATCGGCTCCTCGGAGAAGAGGTTTTGCTACTCTCCGGCGGCGACGAAAATGCCCTGAAAAACGTCCGGGCGGCGGAGATAGCCGGTATCCCGATCCAAAAATTCGTTGACCGCAATACCCAGCAATTCTTTGATCTGACTAAAGCTCTCAACTCCCGATTTGACGTCTGGCAGAAAGGCAGCGATCAAAAACATCACTTCCCCGCCAGCCAAAAGCTCTGGAATCTCTGCGCCAAAAACGGCGACATCTATAAAAAATCCTATAAAGGATTGTATTGCGTCGGGTGCGAGACATTTTATCTCAAAGACGAGCTGGACCAAAACGGTGAATGTCCGGAACATCCGGGGAAAAAACTGGAAAATATAGCGGAGGAAAATTATTTCTTCAGATTATCCAAATACCAGGCACAACTTGTCGAACTTATTTCTTCCGATACGCTCAAAGTAATTCCGGAAATGAGAAAAAACGAAGTGCTTTCCTTCCTGAAACAACCGCTCCGCGACATCAGCATTTCCCGTTCCAATGAACGGATGAAACGCTGGGGCGTACCAGTACCGGACGATAACACCCAGCGGATGTACGTCTGGTTTGACGCTTTAAATATTTATCAATCCGGCATCGGGTTTTGTTGGGACGAGAAAACTTATCAAAAATGGTGGCCGGCGGATGTCCACGTAATCGGTAAAGGCATCATCCGTTTCCACGCCGTCTATTGGCCGGCGTTCCTCATGTCCGCCAAATTATTACTCCCCAAATCTCTGGTGGTCCACGGCTATCTGACGGTTGACGGACAAAAGATGAGTAAAACCCTGGGTAACATCATTGATCCGTTTGAAATCATTAAAAAATACGGCAGCGATGCCCTGCGCTATTACCTCCTCAGAGAAATTCCCTCCTTTGGTGACGGCGACTTCTCCGAAAGGAGATTTAAGGAGCTCTATAACGCCGACTTAGCCAATGGTTTAGGTAACTTGGTGGCCCGAACGTTAAGTATGCTTAACAAATATTGCGACGGAAAAATTCCAGCTATTGAGCATGATCCTGATACCCATCCTCTACGAATTAACACTGGTATTTATAACTGGAAAAAGGCCTGGGGTGATGTTGACAAAAACCTTAAAGCCTACCAGTTTCATGAGTCTTTGGCGGCTATTTGGAAGTTTATCAAAGAAGCCAATAAATATATCGACGATAATAAACCTTGGGAATTAGCCAAAAACGATAAAAAACAACTGGCTTGGGTTCTTTATGGATTGTCAGACAGCATTCATCAATTGGCTTGGCAACTTTCGCCCTTTCTGCCTGAAACTGCCCGAAGGATTGCAGAAAGCCTTAACGTAGAAAAACTAACCTCACCCAACCCTCTCTATAAAGATAGTTGGACAACTATTCAGCCGGGAACGCCAATTCTGACTAGCACATCACTTTTCCCTCGCCTTTCTTAGTTACTAGTCAATTTGTTAATTTGTTAATTGGTTAATATGTATATCGACACCCATTGTCACCTCAATTTTAAAGAGTATGATGCTGACCGGGCGATGGTGATCGGTAATGCCAAAAAAGCGGGAGTAAAAAAATTTATCAACCCCGGAGTTAACCTTTATTTCTCCCGACTAGCGGTTGATCTGGCCCAAAAAAATCCGGGCGTAGTTTTTGCCGGTGTCGGCTTCCACCCCTATGAAGCACAACACTATCCGGATCTCCGCGAACTTGAAATGCTATTACGTTCTTCCGCATCACGCATCCCCTCGGCCCGGCTCGGGGCGGGCACGCATCACGCATCACTCTTTCCTATTGTCGCGGTCGGCGAATGCGGACTGGATTACCATATGTATAAAGGCGAAAAAGCTGAAGGCAAAAAAGATAATCAAAAGAGGCTATTCGAAGAACAGCTCCTTCTGGCATTAAAATATAATTTACCCGTCATCATCCACTCCCGCGATGCGTTTGACGATAGCTTTAAGGTGCTTGACAGCCTGCCCCAATTGCCCCGCGGAGTTTTCCATTGTTTTTCCGGCGGGTTGCAGGAAGTTCGTACAATTAAGGAAAGAAAATTGTTTATCGGCGTAGACGGTAATGTAACTTATGCTAAACAATTACAGGCAATTGTTGCCGAGATTCCGCTTTCCATGCTGCTTCTGGAGACAGATGCTCCTTATCTCACTCCGGTTCCTCATCGGGGAAGTCGTAATGAGCCCAAATATCTTCCTTTGATCGCTAAACAAATCGCCGAGCTCCAGAAAATCGGTATAAAGGAAGTCCAAGAAAAAACTACCCAAAACGCTCAGGTTTTATTTGGTGTTTGATATCCTTTGCTCTTCTATTGGATAATTGGGTTATATGACTATCTCCGTCGTCATCCCGGCATACAACGAAGAAAACTATCTGCCGGCTACTATAGCATCCCTGAAAAAACTTGGCCGCCAACCCAATGAGGTAATTGTCATCGACGGCGGCTCGACGGATAAAACACCGCAAATCGCTAAACGCTTCGGAACAAAAGTCCTGATTGTACCTCACCGCGGTATTGGCTTTGCCCGACAAAAGGGCTTAGTGGCCGCTCAAGGCGACATCGTGGCTTACACTGATGCGGATACGGTCGTCCCTCCTGACTGGTTGACTAAAATAGAAACAACTTTGTCTCAGCCCGGCGTAGTTGGTGTCTTTGGTACTTTCCGCGTACCCAGCGGTTGGTGGGTTTACCGCTTTTGGATAAATATAATCCAACAGGCAGCCAATCAGGTACTTTTTTGGCTAGGGATTCCCATGGCGGCCGGACAGAACATGGCTTTCTTAAAGAAAACCGCTTTGGCAGCCGGTGGTTTCCCCACTGATTACAAAATCGCCGAAGATCTGGAAATGGCCCGCAGGCTGAAAACTCAAGGAAAAGTCATTTTTCGTCAGGATCTGGTGGTAGTCAGCTCTGGCCGTCGCGGAAACGAAGGGATAGCACTTATCTGGCGGATTTTCAAAGCTTTTTCGTATTATTTCCTCTTCCGCCGGGCTGATAAAATCGGCTTCCCGGATATCCGTTAACGCCTTCGGAATTGAAGAAATGTTATAATCCCGCTTAGCGGGATTTCAGCCTTGTGATCACAAAGGAGATTGGTATACTAATGAAGGAATCCCTGGGTTATAACCCTCGGAGCTTCAATCAGATTGTTTCTATGCGCCAATTATTTACGCGTTATCCCAACAAAACCCAGCGCATACTGGAAATCTTAATCCCTACCTGTTCTTGGCTGCTCATCACCATGCCCTTGTGGCTTTCTTTTTGGCATCCGGCGCTCGTGGCCTACATCATTATTACCTTTGACGTCTACTGGTTTTATAAATCCTTTAATCTGGTCGTCCATGCCGTCAAATCTTTTCTCAAACTCACAGCTTCGATACTCTTTGACTGGCGATCTCTCGCTCTCAAACAAACCGGTTGGGCTCAACTGTATCACGCTATCATTATCCCGGAATATCAGGAACCACTCCATATTCTCAAACGTACACTTGATAATCTCACCCACCAGGACTTCCCTCTTAAGAGAATCGTGGTGGTTTTGGCCACCGAGGCCAAGGACCCTCAGGCTAAAACTACCGGTTTACTGCTTGAAAAAGAGTTCGGATCCCGCTTCGGCCACTTCCTGGTCACCCGCCATACTTTGCATCACGGCGAAGTGGCCGGTAAATCCTCTAACATGGCTTGGGCTGCCAAGCGTTTAGTTAAAGCTTTTAAAAAATGGCAAATTCCGCTGGACTCGGCTACTGTAACTTCCTGTGATGCCGACGCGCTCCTCCATCCGAAATATTTATCCTGCTTGGCCTATTCCTTTCTTTCCGACCCGGAACGCGCGTACCATTTTTACCAGGGAGCGGTGATGTTTTATTCCAATATCTGGCGCATCCCCTTGCCCAACCGCTTTCTTAACACTTTAAACAGTATCTGGAATTTAGCCATGCTTTCCCAAAAAGACCGGTTGATTAACTTTTCCACCTACTCGCTGGCGCTAACTACGGCGGTAAAGTCCGGTTATTGGGCGATTGACGTGATACCGGAAGATTACCATATGTTTTTTCAGGTGTACTTTAACCAAGGCGAACGAGTGAGAGTTAAGCCGATTTTCCTGCCAATTTTGGCCGACGCAGCGGAAAGCCACGGATTTTTCCCTACGATTGTGAACCAATACGAACAGGCCAAACGCTGGGCCTGGGGAGTATCTGACGTTCCTTATGTAATTCGGGGAGTCATTCTTCACCAGGAGATTAAGCTCATTGACCGTTTACGGCGACTGCTTATGCTCCTGGAACACCACATATTGTGGCCGGCCAACTGGTTTCTCTTAACTGTCGGCAGCGCCATTCCTCCCTTAATTAATCCGTCTTTCGCCCGGACGGTACTCGGTCATAATCTGGCCCGTCTGTCTTCGACCATCCTAACTCTCTCAACCATTTTTCTTCTGGTAGTCTTTATTATTGATTGGCGCATTAAACCGCCCAAGCCCAAAGAATATCCCGCCTGGAAGTTGCCGTTTCTTTACCTCCAATGGTTGACGCTGCCGATTATCTCTTTCTTTCTCTCAGCCCTACCGGGACTCGACGCACATACCCGACTACTACTCGGTAAAAGGCTGGAATATCGGGTCACGGAAAAAATCTAACCAGCTTTGGCATACCAAAGCTGGAAATTCTAAGCACTAAATTAGGATTTTGGATTTGAGAAAAATCCTTTATAATAAGTTTACTGTCAAACAAACTAAGTCTATATGTTCACGTGGCTTATCCAGCACTCCCCTCTCTTCTATTTCACCCAAAGTTTATGGCGGGATGAGGCCTTTTCCATTTTGGTCGCTGAAAAGCCCTTGGGATTTTTTCTGAAAGGTATCGGATTTGAACCGCCTCTTTATTACCTGCTTCTCCATTACTGGATCAAAATCTTCGGGGAAAGTGAAATTGCCACCCGAAGTCTCTCACTACTGGCTTTTTTGCTGGCGACCTGGATTGTCGGCGTATGGGCGGAAAAATTATTTAAAAAAAGTTGGCTCGCTTGGTTTTTACCGCTGTTTTTCTTCCTGAATCCGATGCTTCTCTACTACGCCTTTGAGATACGTACCTACGGCTGGTTTATCTTTTTTACGGTAGCCTCGCTGTACACCTATTGCGAAAAAAACTGGCCCTGGTATGTCGCCGCCACTGTCTTGGGTTTCTATAATCATACGTATCTTATTTTTGTGCCGCTGGTACAGTTTATCCACTGGATCGTCACTAAGTTCAGGGGTAAGTTTAAAAAAGTTTTTGCCGACCCGTTTGTGCGATCTCTCATCGTGATCGGTCTTTGTATGAGCCCGTGGCTAATTAAGTTCCTGCTGAACTTATCCTTACTGCGCCAATCCTGGTATTTTCCGGCAGATTGGCAACTGGTAACGGCGGTTTTGGGTAACATGTTTCTCGGCTATGAAGGAACGCCCTGGTATCTCTGGCAGTGGACCAAATGGTTATCATTGATTTTACTCGGCTTTTCTTGTCTTGCCCTGCTACGCCCCCAAACCCGCCCGCGTAATTTATTTTTTTTCTTACTGGTTTTTGTCCCGCTTGCACTGGTAATTGGCATCTCGTTTAAAAAGCCGCTTTTTGTTAATCGCTATCTGATCTTCGTCACCGTAGCTGAGGTTTTTTTAATGGTCTTTGCTCTGGAGGCAATTAAAAACCGGTTTCTCCAAATCCTGACTGCTACTGCCTGTTTACTACCTATTGTTTGCTTTAACTTCTGGTATCCGCCGCAGCATGCTAAACTGGATATCCGCGCGACACTTACTCAAATTAATATACTTAAGGGCCCGCAGGATTTAATTTATGCCGACAGTCCGTTAATTTTTTTTGAAACAGTCTATTACAGCCGTAATCGCACACAGGTATTTCTCTACAATCCTGCCGGATCTACTTTCCCCTGGTATGTGGGCGATATCATTTTCGCTCCCCATCAAATGGTAAGAGAGCTACCGGTCTATCCCCGGCGAGCCTTTATGGTTCACGAGAACGGCAATTTTGAAATGGTATATCAAGCCTCCAAGCCGCAGAAATTATGAAGCTTTCTTTTAATCCCAGGCTAAAATTATCCGAGATTCAAGAAAATTGGCGAGTCCTCAAAACCAACTGGCTTATCGGTCTCAGCAGTAAGCTGATCGTTATAACTACGCTGGGCAGCTTAATAATTCTGGTACTAGTGTGGCAAAAACTGCCTCCGGTGGTCCCTTTATGGTTTTCGCAGCCGTGGGGCGAGGAACGCCTGGCTTACCCCGCGTGGCTTTTTGTCTTGCCTTTTTCGGGATTGGCTTTTTATCTGGTTAACCTCATTTTAGCTACCTACCTGACCCGCGACTATCCGATTTTTACCAGAATTCTTTTTTTAACTTCGCTACTAATAAGTACCTTGGCCTTCCTGGCCTTAATCAACATTATTTTCTTGGTTATTTAAATTGCTATGCGGCAATTTTTACCGATGGCTTTAATCAGCGGTTTAGTTACTTTATTTACTACGCCACTGGTGATATATCTGGCTCGAAAATACGGTCTGGTGGACGATCCCCGCAAACGCCGTCACCCGGCCCATACCCACCGGGGGGTGATCCCGCGCGCCGGCGGGGCAGCTTTGTTTTTGGGGATAACCGCGGGAATCTTAGTTTTTTTACCTCTCACCAAACTCGTGGCGGGAATTATGCTCGCTTGTCTTATCTTAACTATAGTTGGTCTCGCTGATGATAAAAAGGATCTCAACCCATATTTGCGCTTAGGCACTAACCTCCTGGCGGCAATTATTGCCGTAGCCGCCGGAGCAGGTATTCCTTATATTACCAACCCTTTGTCCGGCGGCATTCTGCATTTAGATACTTGGCGCGTAAGTTTTAATTTCTTGGGTCAGCATTCGCTTCTGGTTTGGGCGGACTTATTGGCTGTACTTTGGATCGTCTGGACGATGAATATCGTCGGTTGGTCTGCCGGAGTCGATGGTCAAATGCCCGGTTTTGTAGCCATCAGTGCCCTGGTGATTGCGATCCTTTCGCTGCGCTATAGCCTAGTCGATCCCAGCCAAATGTACATCAGCATTTTGGCAGTAATTATAGCGGGAGCCTATGCGGGTTTTTTGCCCTGGAACTTTTATCCGCAAAAAATTATGCCGGGCTACAGCGGAAAAACTTTAGCCGGATTTTTTCTGGCTATACTCGCCATTCTTTCTTACGCCAAGCTAGGGACTGCTCTTTTGGTCTTGGGAGTGCCGATGGTAGATGCCGGCCTCGCACTACTAAGGAGAGTCGGCAAAGGGAAATCACCGGTTTGGGCCGACCGGGGACATTTACATCACCGTTTACTCGATTTGGGCTGGGGAAAGCGCAGAATTGCCTTGTTTTACTGGCTGATCTCGGCTATACTGGGAATAGTTGCCCTCACAGTTAATAGTCAGCATAAATTGTTTGCTTTTTTGTTATTTGTAGTTTTGGCGACCATGCTTATCTTATGGGTGAACTTCTTTACGCAATTATCAAAGCCGCTCGACCGCGACAATGGCTGAAAAATGTCGCTCTTTTTACTACGGTCTTATTTACCGGCCAAGTCTTTAATCTAAAACTATTAACAGTAAGTTTTTGGGGTTTTGTCGCTTTTTGTTTTTTGTCTTCCTCCAGTTATATTTTAAATGACATTCTGGATGCGGCGCGCGACCGTAAACACCCTTTTAAAAAATTCCGTCCGATAGCCAGCGGTAAATTGCCGATCAACTTGGCTTTGGTCATCTCGGCACTCTTCTTAATCCTGGGATTATCCTTAAGTTATCTCATCGGAAAATCATTTATCCTTTTGGCTCTCGGCTTTGTCGCCCTGCAGTATGCTTACTCGCTGGCTTTTAAACAGATCAGCGTAATCGATATTTTAGCGATCACCGCCGCCTATTTTTTGCGCGTTTATGCGGGAGAAGCCGCTACGGGTTATCACATTTCTATCTGGCTCGCTTTATCTGCCTTATCTCTGGCGCTATTTTTAGCTATCGGTAAACGCCGGTCTGAGTTAACCCTCATCCAGAGCTATAGCGGTGTATTGCCCAGGGAAATCCGGGCGAGCCTTTCCCATTATTCAGAAAAATTATTGGATACTTATACGGCCATGTTCGCCAATTCAACTTTTATCACCTATTCCTTTTACACTTTTTTGGAACGCCCGGTAAACCGGGGATTTTTCTTCCGCAGTTATTCTCATTTCGCTGCTGAGCTTCCGGAACGCAAATGGATGATGATTACTATCCCTTTTGTACTGTTCGGCATTATGCGCTATATGCAGTTGATTTATGAAGGCAAAGGCGAATCGCCGGACCGGGTTTTAACAACGGACATACCGCTACTTACCACTGTAATTCTCTGGGGAGTAAGTGTCTTCTTGGTCGTTTACGGCATCGGAGGGTAAAAAATCAATCCGACCAATCCGACCAATTTACCAATAAGAAGGCGCGAGGATCCCGCCCGAGGCGGGAGATCTCAGCACCGTAGGCAAACCTATTCTACTTTCTCCGCGTAAGTCCCGGAGATCCAACCTTTATTGAGGTTGTCGTAAGAAATTTCGTACCAACCGCTTCGGGTATCTAAAAGATGATACTTTTCTCCGGGTTTAACCCGAGCTGATTCGGTAGCAGCGGTTGATGGTTCCATCCGTACCCGTAAAAAACCGGTCGGCGTATCTTTAATAATCACAAAAGGCTTAGGAGGATCGGGAGGAGTAGGAGTGGGAGTCTTCGCACCGGCAGGAGTCGGTTTGACAGTACCGGTCGGTTTAATGGTTCCACTGGGCGTAGCTGACTGGGTGGCCTCGGAAAGTAAGGCTCCGGTAGATAAAGCCAGTTTTACCATCACCGCCAACTTGTATCCGGGTGTCAATTTAATTTTTAAAGGTCTGGTTAAAAATCCCGGTGAATTGATCACTACCGCATGGTCTCCTATAGCCAGATCGCTAAGTACTAAGGGAGTAACCCCTTTGGTAGCGTCGTCTACGGTGATGGTGGCACCGTCGGGATTAGTCACCACTGACAGTTCGGGGTTTTTCCCGGAGATTTTCTGCAGCGACAAAAGATCCACTGCGCTGTTTAATTCTGATTCGGCAAGACTAGCGTTAACGTAGGTTAACAGGTTGGTGCCAACCGTAATCTTTCCTTCCCAACCGGAAAGTTGGCCGACGGCTGATTCGGGCACGATTTTAATGACATATTCACCGGCCTCTACTTTGTCCCGGTAGGGTGTGCGGCCCAGGTGTTTATTATCTAAAAAAATGCTGGCAGTGGGTTGGCATTCAACGCGCAGTTCTCCGACTTTGGGGCCGCGGTTATTCAGAGTCTTCACTAGTAACGCCACGCCCACAGCTAAAACCAGTAAACTGCCCAGAAAAAATAATTTGCGCCTCATGGCGACACTCATCATAGCATAGAGGTTCGGCGTATGGCAACTCTAGAAGTTTTTTTATTTTAATATCTTCACGTATTACTATGGTAATATTAACACGATAATATATAGAGACATCCCACTAGGCATGTTGTTCTGTAATTTGTCTTCCAATCAAAGCTACTATTTTTTCAAAATGTTTTTTGCCAGCTTCCGCGGTAGCTAACAAAGGATCTTCTCCGCTGATGGCAGTATAAGGGGGTGTAAGTTTTTTCAAATGAACAAGGTCTTGCTGTATGGCCAACATTAATGAGGTTTCAAGTTTAGCGCCGTGGTCGATTCCACCAGCAAACTGCTTCCCGGGGAAAATCAAAATTTTTAATTTCCCAATTTTCTCTCGCTCTAATTGCTCCAAAATTTTTTGTTGTCCCGGGCCCGAGTGTGCTGAAATGATGATTATTTTTTTAAATCCTTGTTGATCTATGTTTTGCGCTATTGATTTAAGTAACCGGAAAAATAGATCCTTGTTTAAAAAATAGATGCTTCCGGGTAAAACTTTACCAGCCCGTGCATCCATCCCGTGCAATATTTTATCGTTAATAAGATGTTCTCTGTCTGTACCGAAATAAAAAGGAGGTATGACGCAACCGCCGACCTTCTTCGCTAATTCTTGACAAATCGCATAAGAAACTATCGCATCTAGCCCGAAAGGAAGATGCCGTTCGTGCCATTCTAACGTTCCTAGCGGCAAATAAACGATACCTGACTCTTTAATAATCTGCTCTAACTCGTCAGGATGAAGTTTTTCAAAATCTATTAACATATTACTGTGATAATATTACTATGGTAATATTAACATGCTAATATATTATTATATTCTGTTAATCGTATTATACCAAAAGCCCCTCGCGAAGCGAGGAGCTGTTGGTTAATTGGTTAATTTTGTCAATTGGTTAATTGTTAATAGTCCATCCCTCCCATGCCGCCGCCGGGCATCGCGGGAGTATTTTCTTTCTTCTCCGGAAGATCCGTGATCAAGGCCTCCGTCGTGAGAACCATCATTCCGACGCTAACGGCATTTTGCACCGCGATCCTAGTGACTTTAGCCGGATCAAGAATACCGGCAGTGAGCATCGATTCAAATACCATGGTCAGGGCGTTAAATCCGTAATCCGCCACCTTGGCATCTTCCACGGTCTTCACTACCCATCCTTCATCCGCACCGGCGTTTTTGGCAATCCAGCGGATGGGCTCACCCAACGCCTGATAAAGAATATCAATACCTAATTTTTCATCAGCCACGCTTAGCGTGTCTTTAAATTTAAGGAGTGCCTGACGGGCCCGCAGTAAGGCTACTCCACCGCCCGGGACGATACCTTCCTCCAGTGCCGCTTTGGTCGCGGCAACTGCATCGTTAACCCGTTCTTTTTTGTCTTTAAGCTCGATCTCGGTAGCTGCCCCGACGTTAATCACCGCTACCCCGCCCGCAAGCTTAGCCAATCTCTCCTGCAGCTTTTCCTTATCAAAGTCGCTGGTAGTTTCGCCAATCTCGCGCTTGATGGTCGCAATCCTGGCTTGTACTACGGTTTTGGCACCTTTACCTCCGATAATCCGGCAGTATTCTTTGTCCGCCCAAATTTTATCCGCCCGGCCGCAATCTTCAACCTTAACGTTTTCCAGTTTCCGCCCGGTGTCTTCGGAAATGACGGTTCCGCCGGTTAAGACCGCGATATCCTCAAGCATTTCTTTCCGACGGTCACCGAATCCCGGTGCTTTAACCGCCAAAACATTGAAGGTGCCGCGCAGTTTATTAACTACTAAAGTTGCCAGGGCTTCACCCTCAATTTCATCAGCAATAATGACTAAGTTCTTGGAGACTTTAATAAACCCTTCCAGGAACGGCAAAAGATCGCTGATGGCGGAAATCTTTTTATCGGTAATTAAAAGATAGGCATCTTCAATCTCTGCTTCCATCCGGTCCGGGTTAGTCACAAAATAAGCACTGGCATAGCCTTTATCGAATTCCATGCCTTCCTTGTATTCAATCTCCATGGTTAACCCCTTGCCTTCTTCCACGGTGACTACGCCGTCTTTGCCAACTTTTTTCAGGGCTTCGGCAATCAGAGCACCGATCTTGTCATCTTGAGCCGAAATGGTGGCGACCTTGGCTACATCCGCGTCTTTGACGGTTTTGGCCATCTTTTTAAGCTCACCGACTACCACTTCCACGCCTTTTTCCATCCCGACTTTGAGAATCATCGGATTGGCGCCGGCAGTAACATTTTTAAAGCCGGAGTTGATAATCGATTGCGCGAGTAAAGTCGCGGTAGTGGTACCGTCACCGGCTACGTCGTTGGTTTTACTGGCCGCTTCTTTGACCAGTTGTGCACCCATGTTTTCAAAGGGTTCTTCGAGGTCAATTTCTTTGGCTACCGTCACCCCGTCATGCACAACATTCGGTGCGCCCCATTTTTTATCCAGGGCTACATTGCGGCCCTTAGGACCAAGCGTGGTGACTACGGCTTTGGCCAGAAGGTTAACTCCCCGCACGAGTGACTGGCGGGCATCTTCGGAAAATTTAATTTGTTTTGCCATAAATATCCTTTCTAGAAGCTCTTTCCCGATCTTATCGGGATTAGAGATTCTTGAACCCTCCTAAGGCCGCTCTTTGAGCCGTGTACGAATAGTACCCAAAGGCGAAAAGTAAGGCCGGGAGGGCCCTTTTATATTTTTATTCCACCACTGCTAATATATCTTTCTGCTCTACCATCGTCCATTCTTCACCGTTGACCTTCACTTCATTACCGCCCCATTTTTTGTACATTACTTTTTGCCCGACTTTAACGACTATTTTAACTTTCTTGCCTTTGTCATCCCTGGTACCCGGACCCACTGCCATCACCAGTCCAACCTGGGGTTTCTCTTTGGCGGTATCCGGCAATACGATTCCGGAAGGAAGTTTTTCCTCCGCCTCCAGGGGTTTAATCAAGACATTATCAAAGAGAGGTTTAATTTTTATTTTGGCCATAAATTCCTCCTTTAGGAAAAACTAACAATCTGTTGGTTGGCAGTCTTTTAAAGTGAGTGCTATTTTAAGGTTACCAGAACACCTTGTCAAGGGGGATCTTATACCTACTAAGACTCCTGGCTAATTCTACCTTGATCCAGGCCCGGATATCCAGGGGGTGAAAACGCAGCAGATAATCGGAGATTACTTCAGTAGTACGACGACTGCGCATATAGCGTAACTGTAGTCGCTTACTTGGTTCTTCAAGTAAGCGAAGGATGTAAGAGGCGATTTTTCCCCTACTTTTTGGTAACCTCGGGTTTTTAGTTCTAAATTCTTGGGTTTTTTGCCACCAGGCGTTTGGCAAAAACTCTTTTACCCACTGATTAGCCCGGAGAAATTTTTGGTACGTGCCCCGGCGTTCCCAGAGGACGTGCATTTGTAATAGCTCGTGAGCGGTAAACAAATCGCGCTCCCCGGTGGGAACCTCCAGATAAGCTGTAGTCATTAACATATTGAGGCAGATCTTATCCTGATATTTAGTGTCCTGCGGCCGTCTTCTTTTCCCCAGTAATTCTAAGACACCAACAGCGATTAACCGGCTCAGCCAGAGTGTACCCGGGCTGGTAATAAGGAGAAAATCAATATCGTCTTTCTTTTCAGTATTATTTATTGCCAAGCCGCCGGTGATCCCCGCCAGCATCAGTGTCGGAACAAGCTGTAACCACCGCCCGACGCGTCTGGCTATCCGCAGTTTTTGTTCCGACCAAATCAGTCTTTGTTTACGCCGGGCGATGAGCTTTTGCCCTGACTTGAGAAAATAATATTTTTCCCCCCGAATACCGGAAGAGGTATCTACCTGTCCGGGCAAGTACTTCAATAAATCAGTAGTTGAACCTACGGCTTTTTTAACTAACCAATACTTTAATTCCGCGCCGGTTAAGGGATAATTAAAAAGGTCGCTATAACAGAGTGTAGCCAAAATGGCGTCGCGTGTTGAGAACATTTTTGCGGTTAGGGTGAGGTAGGCACTACCCCCGTTGATAAACCGTAACTAGCCAGTACCTGACGAAATCCGGCGTTCATGGTCTCCAATACTGCCTGCGGAGAAGAACCCCGGCCTAAACCATTGACCGCATCTTCTAAATATTTAATCAGTTTATCATTAAGACCGTTGTCAAAAGTACGCGAAGCCAAGGGAAAAGATTTAGCAGTCGCTGCCTGTTGGATATAAGCACCCAGAAAAGGATCATCTTTCAGGCTGGATCCCAGTTCTTTCAGGGCATAGGGTTCCCCGAACAAACGCACTTTAGCTTCTGCGGTAAATAATTTGGTGACTGAATTGCGGCTGGCGAGAAATTTAGCAAATTCCCAGGCCTGTTGCGTATTTTTACTTTTGGCTGAAACTCCTTCAACCCAATAAGAAGCCCAGGTAATCGTCACGCCGGGCAGTTGCGGTATCGGAGCTATCTTAAAGTGTAAGTTGGGGTTGAGCTGTTTAACCTCCAGGGCCCGCCAGGAGGGTGCCAAAATCATCGCCACACGACCGTTCGCAAAGGCCGCCAAAGAATTATCCAGCGTTTCATTCCAGGTATAAACCGGATCGGAAGGTTCGGCGAACTTACGGAAGAAAATCAGGGCTTCTTCGGCTTCTTTCCCGGTAGGAGATATCAGCTTAGCACCGTTCTGCAGTAACATCGTAGCTAAAATGTCGCTGAAGTGCTCTACATTGTTGGTGGTGCCCAGGGCTATTGCGGAAGTGGTAATCGTCTCCCCGGTTTTGACTGTCAGTTTGGGCACCGCCTCGAGGAGCTCCGGCCAAGTCGTGGGCGGACTGACCCCCGCAGCTGATAATAAATCTTCGTTATAATATAATCCTAGGCCGTCTATCATCATCGGTATGCCGTAAACATTGCTGCCGCCTACCAAATCCGCTGCTACCACCGGATAAAAGTTAGCCGCAATTTCCGCCGAGCTTACGATATTCACAGGTGCGACAGCCAATTCTTTACGGAGCATCGGAACCCAGGTGTTGTGGAAACGAAAAATATCCGGGCCCTCGCCCCGCTCCATAGCGGCCTGCAATCTTTCTCGGTATTGTCGTGGGGACTGTTTCACATATTCGACCTTGATTTGCGGATTTTGACTTTCAAATTCCGTAATGACGGGTATAAGAATAGATTCATTCTCCCAGAGACCCCAATAAATCAGCGTAACCGGTTGACTGACGGCGAAATTACCCAAAAAGGTTTTTCCCAAAAAAACCGCACCTAAAAGCACTACGGCTAATACTAAAAAGAGGATAATTTTACGCAACCCGGATTTCTTTCCCCCGGTCCCCGGAACACCGGCCGGAGCAGTGGTAGTTTGACTTGGCTGAGACGTCACTCCCTGAGGTATAAAAGGATTGTCAGGGGGTGTTACGACTGCCCGTGGCGTGGGCGATGAATCGGCCCCCGAGGGAGGCACCACAATAGTCTCCGGTATAAATTCTGATGCGGTAATTGGTGGCGGTATTTGCTCTGGACCCTTAGCTTCCTCTCCACCGGGAGCTATCCCGCTGGTAATAATATTTCCTTCATCCATAACTAGTCACTTTTGCTAATTAATCCTGTACAATTATCATATCATGCGAAAAACAAAGGACAAGGCACGAGAAGTAGTGTTAATGGGGAGTATTGTTCTTTTATGCCTAGGTCTGGTCGCTTTATTTTTTTACGAAAAACTATATCAGCAACGGGCTTATCCGAATGTTTGGGTGGGCGAGATTTATTTCGGAGGACAAACTGCGGCAGAAATCGAAAAATATTGGCTGGAACGTAACCAAATTTTCCGTGACCAACAATTTGAGTTCCGCTTCGATCGGGAAATTGCCACCATTTCCGCCGAAAGCTTAAGACTGGGGTATGATGCAACCCTTTCCGCCACCCAGGCAATTCTGGTAGGCCGTTCAAAACATCCCTTCAGTAATTTTTACCTCAAGTTTATCGCCAAAAGCGTCAATCTGCTGCCGTCTTTTCGCTGGGAGGGGGAGAATCTGGACCATTTTTTGGAAAATCTCAGCCGGCAGATCGACATCCCGGTGCAGGATGCTCTCTTTAGTTTTGGTCGCGGACGCGTAACTGCTTTTCGTCCCTCGCGCGTAGGCCGCCGCGTAAATCAGGACCTGGCCAAACTCCGTTTCAATCAAACTCTACCTACGATTGCGGACAATTCCCCGGGTCTAGTTACCATAGATTTACCTGTCGAAACGCTTGAGCCCGGTTTCACCACTGACCAGGTTAATTCTTTCGGTATCAAAGACCTCATTGGCCGGGGTTATTCGGAATTTAAGGGATCCATTACCGGCAGAGTGCATAATGTGGTGCTCGCGGCTTCCCGCTTACATGGATTATTAATCAAGCCCGGCGAAATCTTTTCTTTTAACAAAGCTTTAGGCGATATTTCCGCCGCCACCGGTTATCAGTCAGCTTATATCATCAAGGAAGGCCGCACGGTTTTGGGCGACGGCGGCGGCGTCTGTCAGGTCTCCACGACGCTTTTTCGAGCTGCCCTGGCGGCTGGCCTGCCGATAGTTGAACGTAAAGCCCATGCTTATCGCGTCCATTACTATGAAGACGCGGGTGAAAAACCGGGAATTGACGCTACCGTCTTTGACCCTACAGCTGACTTAAAATTTAAAAATAATACGCCTGCCTATATCCTCATCCAGGCTATCCCTAACCCGCAAAAACTCAAGTTAACCTTTGAGCTCTACGGCGCTGCCGACGGCCGGCGGGCGGAAATTCTGGAACATCAGGTCTGGGGCATTGCGCCTCCCCCGCCGCCGCTTTACCAAGACGACCCTACCTTACCCAAAGGTGTGACTAAGCAGGTAGATTTTGAGGCTTGGGGTGCTAATGCTTCTTTCCGTTACCGTGTCACGCGGAGTGGTGAGATTCTCGAGGACGCTAGGTTCGTTTCCAACTTCCGGCCCTGGCAAGCCGTATATTTGAAAGGAACTCAGTAAATTGTTATATTGCTATATTGTTAAATTGTTTTGTATTTCAACAATATAACAATTCAACAATTTAACAATTGGGGTCAACTATATGAAAAATATAAACTCGAAAATACGGGAAAAAGGCCGAAAAGTTGTTTTAGTAGGTGGTTGTTTTGACCTTCTGCATTATGGTCATGTTAAATTTCTCAAGGAAGCGAAGAAATTGGGAGATTATTTAATCGTGGCTCTCGAATCAGATGAAAATGTCCGCCGGATGAAGGGGCCAAATCGGCCAATCCACCCGCAACGGAAGCGCCGGGAGATGCTTGAGTCCTTAAAATTTGTCAACCGGGTAATTAGTCTGCCTCCCCTGAAATCGGATCAGGAGTATTTTGCCTTAGTGAAAAAAATCAAACCTCAGGTGGTTGCTGTGACCGAAGGAGACGCCTTGATAGATAAAAAACGGAGTCAAGCTAGACTTGTAGAAGCAAAACTGGTAATGCTTGCCAAAATTCACTCTCCTTCCACCTCTCAACTAGCCAAGCTCCTCGGGTTAGAATAAAATGACTTCATGAAAATCTTAGCTATAGAGTCCTCCTGTGACGAAACAGCATGTGCTGTAGTTGAGGATGGAGTAACCATCCTTAGTAATGTTGTTGCATCATCGACGGCGATGCATGAAAAGTACGGCGGAATCGTACCGGAGCTCGCCGCCCGTGAACAACTGCGCTGCATTCTTCCTGTAATTAAGGAAGCGGTTATTCCTCTTCAACAATTTAACAATTTAACAATACAACAATGTATTAATAAATGTGTGGATGCCGTCGCCGTTACCGTGGGGCCGGGACTTATCGGCAGCTTACTGGTCGGTGTAGAAACCGCTAAAACCATTGCTTTTGTCTGCCGGAAACCGCTTATTCCCGTCAATCACGTTCTGGCACATATGTATGCGAATTTTCTTGAGTCAGCTCAGGAAAATTCGCCCCGAGTGAAGTCGAGGGGCAACAATATTAAAATTCCCTTCCCTGCCGTTTCTTTAGTCGTTTCCGGGGGCCATACGGAACTTTACCTAATGAAGTCAATCAAGGATTTGCGGTGGTTGGGTGGTGCCTTGGATGACGCTGCCGGCGAATGTTTTGACAAAACCGCCAGACTTCTGGGATTTGGCGCTGGCGGCGGTGTCGCTATTCAAGAGGCGGCTCAAACGCATCCCGCATCCCGCATCCCGCATCCCGCGAAATTACCCAGGCCAATGATAAATGATAACTCATTGAATTTCTCCTTCTCAGGACTCAAGACTGCACTCTTGCGGGAAGTAGAAAAACTCAAAAACAACCAACAATTTAACCCTTCGATCCCGAGCAATGTCGAGGGACTCAGGGCAGGCAATATAACAATTCAACAATTAGCTTCCGAGGTGCAGGAGGCAATTACCGACGTTTTGGTTGTAAAAACAATTAAAGCAGCACATATATACAATGCCAAATCTATTTTAATTTCCGGCGGCGTCGCCGCCAACCTCCGTCTTCGCGAAAAGTTTAAAGTTAAAAGTTTAAAGTGTAAAGTGATTGCACCTCCGGTGCAACTTTGCACCGACAACGCCGTCATGATCGGGAGCTACGCCTTCTTCCGGGGAAAACCTCTTGATTGGCACCAGACTACAGCTTTACCCGACTTACCTATTGAGGTAAGCTCAAGGAGTTAAGAATCCGGGCTTCTTCAATGCACCACGGAGAATATTTATCGGGGATGTTTTCTATCTCTACGAGAAACTTCTGCCACGGCATCCATTTCCACTCACTCACTTCTTCCGGATCCGGCTGGGGATTAGTGTCGCCATAAGCCAGAAGAATTGGGCAGATTTCATTTTCGACGATGCCGTTAGCATCCGTGAAACGATAACTGTAAGGCGCAACTTCCTTAATCTTTGTGATTTCAATTCCTAACTCATCCTTAAGCCTTCTTTTCGCGGCACTGATATTAGTTTCACTTAGGCCCGGATGGCCGCAAACCGTATTGCTCCAAATACCGGGAAAAGTTTTTTTGCTTTGAGAGCGCTTGGTGATAAGTAATTCCCGCTGGGAATTAAACAAGAACAAAGAAAACCCTCGATGGAGCGGGGTGTTTGTGGTGTGGACTTCATCCTTAGGCTTCGTGCCCAAGACATTATTTTGTTCATCAACCAGAACAACTGATTCCATAAAATGCTTGCCCTGAGCGATCCGCCAGCTGGCGGAGAGTCGAACGGGTGGGCCTGCTTGGTGACGATCCAAGCACCTCGTGTTTATAAGACACGCGCTCTTCCGCTGAGCTACAGGCCCTTCCTAATAGGTTCATTGTACTAAAACCAGGAATTTTTTGCGATTTTTAAAGTCGGGCGCGCTGGGTGATTTCGGCCTCGACCAACTCCTGCGAGCGACCGAACTTGAGGCGGGAAAGCTGAATGATCGCTTTGGCTACCTGCGGATTACGCATAGCCATGATCTTAGTCATGTCTTTAGTAAGGTCCAAGCTAAACGGTTTAACCGGTTCGTTATGCACAATTGTCTTCACGTAAGCATTGAAACGCTCAACATTGATTAAATCTATTTCGTTGAAGGTCGGCTGATACTCGTGCTGGAGATAATTCGCGTCCGTCACACCCACCCGGAAAGCAATCAGTGTTCCCACGTTGCCGAAGACCGCATTTTTCACTTCTTCTTCCATCTGACCGATAAATTGGTTAGCCACTGTCAGGTTTAAACGGTACTTGCGGGCTTCGGAAAGAATCTGGGCAAAGTCGGGCGTGGCAAAGTTTTGAAATTCGTCAACATAAAGGTAAAAATCCCGCCGATTCTCCTCTTCTACTTCCTGCCGGCTCATGGCTGCAATTAAAATCTTGGGTACCAGAATCAAACCTAAAAAGTTACTGTTTTCTTCACCGATTTTTCCTTTGGCCAAGTTGATAAGCAGTATTTTCCCTTCATCCATGATTTTACGAAAATCAAAACTAGACCGTGATTGGCCAATAATGTTACGCATAAGTTTGTTGGTGACAAAGCGGCCGAATTTGGAAACGATATAGTCCAAAACTTCCGATTTGTGAAAGTCCGCAGTTTGGGCAATCTGGTCAGTCCAATAACGCCGAATGACCGGATCCTGCACTTTGGGAAGTATCTCCTGGACAAAGGAACTGTCAGTCAAACATCGTACCACCTCGACAAAAGTACTGCCAGGCTCGCACATCACCGTGAGCATAGCGTTACGGATGGCGTGCTCAAAACGCGGGCCGATAATACCGGTTTTCATAGGATCGTATAACTTATACATGAGGCCCACGATTGAGGTAACCACATAATGTTTTTGTTCTTCGGTATAGGACTCCAACATGTTGAGACCCATAGGCCGCTCGGTGTCCGACGGGTCAAAATAAATTACATCTTCCGCCCGCTCCGGCGGAAGGCGTGCCATAATTCCGTCAGTCAGATCTCCATGCGGATCAATTACCGCTGTACCACGGCCTGCGTAAATATCCTGCATGACCAGCTCTTCCAAAAGCTGCGTCTTGCCGGTACCGGTTTTACCAATGATATACATATGGCGGCGGCGATCATCTTCACCGATATTAATCCGCCTTTCTACCCCCCGATATCTGGACATGCCCAAAAACAAGCCGCTTTCGGGAATTTGGGCCGGTGCCGGAGCCCTTTTAGCGTTCAACCAAAAAATATGCGGAGTTTCTACGGACTTGTTGGGAAAATGAAAAACAGTTGCCAACTCATCACTGTTTAGTACGCTATATTGCTTTAAAAACGGTAAATTAAACATGGGAAAGTAACGATAAATAAAATCGATCATAAATAATTGCTTAAGCGGTACTTTGACTTTGGTAAAGTAATTATGGTCGGAAGTAAACTGGTGAAAAGAAGAAAGCAGGTTTTCCAAATGCATCCTGGCCGCTTCACCGGTAGTCGAGGAGACTACCAAGCGGACCACGGAGTTAAAGCCCGGCTTGGCGGTTTTTTGTTCTATCGCCTCCAGCGTCTTGGGATCAACGCTGAAATTGGCTTTTTCCGGATTGGCTTCATTCTTTTTGACTTTACTAATATAGCTTCTGCCTGCCTTGCGCCACTTGCCTCCGGTTGGTTGGATAAGCAGTTGCACTACTGCTCCTTCACCTTCCTGCATCTTAGCCAAAACCGAAGTGAGGGAAGACAACGGATCCACCGGTAAATCCTTATATGTCCTTAGCGCAAGATAATCTACGTATTTAAGCAGTAAGGCGGCAAAAGCAACTTTGCCTTTTTCGGAGAAAATCGGCGCTTCTTCAACCTCCTTAATGTCAGCCCCGGGGTATGATCCATGAATCTGTTTTTCGACCAAATCCTTAAGTTTCCGCGGCGCAGATACAAGGAAACGGATATCTTCACGCTTGGCGACAATTTCAAAAGTCAAATGTTCCTGAGGTTTGAGAAATGCCCAAAAACCGGAGCGATAAATACCGTGGAGGCTAGTAAACATTTGCTCAGCCGCATCAATTTTGATTTCATTGTCGCGGGGAGCCGCCACCTGTAAAAGCACGTACTCCAGTGAGCGCTTCTCCCGGTCACGGTATTTCCAAACTAAAAAAACCAGATATCCCAAAGCAGCACATACCGTTAGCAATCCGCAAATTACCACCAAGCTGATTCCCAACATTTGTAAACGATAGATGATGTCTAAAAAAGCGTCAGGCATATTCATAAACAATTTATTGACGTGTCCTTACTAATCTCCCCCGAACTTGTTTCAGAGCCAAATGGAATATACTAAGTCTTCGCTTACACCACTGTGCCAGCCACCGCCAGGAGGTCGTAATGCTTTGCTTTAGTCCTCGGGCAATTTGATCATCACTTAAGGGTAACGTCGCGGTTACACTGGCACTCTGGGGGGCATTTACTCCGCTGGGTTGAACCCCCACTTGTTGGATCGGCGGCGGGAGCGTCACAGTCGTCGGCTGTACTCTTACGCCGGCCGAGGCTACTTCTTTGGGTAATTCAATCTCTTGAGCCCCTGAGTCGGCTGTAGCGGCCTCCGGCCCGCCTTGACCGGTCTCCAGTTCCTTAGCTATTCCCGGACTTGAACTCTGCTGTGGCTGGTTACGATCTTCTCCCGCAGAAGGGGCAGTCTGGTTATCCATAATTCTTATGATAGCACGAACCGTGGATGCAAAAAACGCAGGGGTTAGGCTTCTAGTTTAGTGAATTTAACTCCCAGCATTTTGAAACCTGCCAAAACTGCCGAGTAACCGTAAAAGAAAAACCAAGTATAGGCTAAATCGCCCAGGATGGTATTTCGGAAAAATGGCAACCCCATCAGGTAGCATTCCCCTAGTCCTGCCCAATTTTTCGGATAAAGGTTGGTTTGTAGCCAAACACCAAAATTGGTGACGAGAAAAAAGAGTAAAGAGGAAAAAAGTGAAATCGCCATAAGTCGGGGAAAGTTCCAGCGGCGCGCGAGGTACCTACCCAGCCAAGTAATCAGAGCAAAACTGCCGTAGACATAAAGTATAGTAGCGTGGAAGCCCAAAAACAAATCCGAGACCAGCATGCTGCCTAGCGGCAGAGCCAAAGCGGTGACACCTCCCAGATTAGCGCCGGCGAAGAGAGCAAGTCCTGTAATGGGTGCCACATTGGGCGGGTGCGGCAGCAAACGGGACAAGGACACTGTCCCTACAATGATTACTCCGGCAATGAATGACTGTAAATGACGATTTAAAAACCCACGATTTTCCATTCTATTTGATCTCCTTCCTGCAAACTGTAACTGCCGGCGCCCACACCGGCCGGGCTGCCGTTCAGATTAAAAGACCAGTATTCTTTCCTTTTAACATCTCCCGCTCTGCCGTTAATCTCGGTCACGAAGGCGTTGGTTCCTTCGCCCTGCACTTTGACTTGCGCGGTTTGTTGCAGGAGTTCCAGTGCGGTGGTATCGCTGGCTACCTCGTACTCTTTAAATTCTCCCGTCTCACCTAGAACAATTTTTTCTCTGACTTGAATTTTAGACTGTTGGGCCACTGGCGGCTGCACCGGTGCCCTCATTACCCGCCAAACATTATAGCCGCCGAAAAGGAGAGCCAAAAATAAAATAAGATAAATAATTTTTTTCATAGAGATTTAGGATTTGCTGGACCAGATAACCTCCGGCGAACCGGACTGTTTGTTGATCACACGCGCCAGTAAAAAAAGCAAATCAGAGAGTCTATTCAGATATTTTAGGATGACCTGTTCGATCTTTTGTTTTTGTGCCAAAGATACCACTTGTCGTTCAACGCGCCGGCAAATACTCCGAACTACGTGTACCAACGATCCCAATTGTGAACCCCCGGGCAAAATGAAGTTTTTTATGGCCGGCAATTCCTGCTCCATTAAATCAATTCTGGCTTCCATTTCCTGGATACGTTTTTCTAAGCGTCCGATTTGGTATCCTTTCCAACCCGCTAAACTGCTGCCGATCGCGATGAGGTCTTTCTGAATTGTTCCTAAAAAATGTTGCACGTCCAGGATTGCAATTTGTGCCGCGATAAACCCAACCCAGCTGTTCAATTCGTCCAGTGATCCATAAACATCTACTAATTCTTCGCATTTGAGGATGCGCTTGCCGCCGAACAAGCTGGTGGTGCCGGTATCACCGGTACGGGTGTAGACAGACATAAGTATTCTCCCAATTCTAGGATAAAGAACGTAAGCGAGTCAACATTCCGAATACCCACACGAATAGCACTTCTTGCAGGATTCCTCAAAGACCAGGCTTCCCTCGCCGCAACTGGGGCAAAGATCCACGGTTACCATCCTTTGGGTTTGCCCTCCGGTAGGCAACTTTTCCGTAAGTAACATTGGCTGAGCAGGAACCGTCAGCGGAGTTTCTGCGGTTTCCACCGCCGGCGCTCCCGAAATCACTACAGGACGATCGGTCTTGACGGTTGTTTGAACTTTGCTGCCGTTGCCGTTAGTCTCCCCGTTGACGGGTAGAACTGCCTGTCCGTTGGCCATCTGGTTAGCCGGATGTTTGGCAAAAAAGCCGAAATGACGGTCAATCACTTTAGCCACCGCATCAGGAAGGCTGCGCACGCGGTTTTCGCCGAAACCCAAGCTGCGGGCCCCGCCGATGCCGATCAGCTCTGCCGCTACCTTATGAGCTCTTTCGATGGGTGCAATCGGCGAAGCCAAACGAAATACCAGCGAAATTAATCTGCCCATGGCTTCAGCCATGGCTGTAACATCGCTACCGGCTTTACCAACGTTCATAAACAACTCAACCGGCTGGTTACCGCCGTTGGTATTAATCGTCACATAGGCTTGACCCACCGGCGTCTCTACACTGTAAGTCGAGCCGTTAAGAATCATCGGTCTCGGCTTCACCTCTGGCACATATTGATTTCCGACTTTTACTTCTTCTTTTTTGTCCCGCGAGGGAGGATTAACGCCGGTACGCGTTAGCACCCCCGGCCGACTGCCTTCCCGCATATAGGTGATACCTTTACACCCCAACTCGTAGGCCAGAGTGTAAAGTTTTTTTACGTCTTCGACACTGTGTCCTGCCGGTGCATTAACAGTTTTACTGATAGATGCATCGACGTATTTTTGAATGGCCGCTTGGACATTCACATGATCCTCAGGCCTTAAGTCATTTGCCGAAACAAACCAGGGCGGCCGGTCTTCTTTGGTAGGTTCTCTTCCTTCACGCGCTTTAAATTCATTAAACCAGCTTTCATAAAGAGGGTGACGGAGGACGTGTTCGCCCAGACGATCGCGGCGCACAAATTCAAACTCAAAGACCGGTTCGATGCCGCTGCTTACTCCGGCTAAAAGCGACGTGGAGCCGGTCGGAGCCTGCTGGAGTATTAACGAATTACGGATGCCGTTCTTGCTGATTTTTTTCCGAATTCTTTCCGGCAGTTGTTTGATAAAATACCCTTCCAGGTATTTTTTATGATTGATTTTGGGGAAAGGACCTTTTTCCGCCGCAATCTCGGCAGAGGCCTCATAGGCGGCGTCGCGGATAGTGCGGTAGATTTGCTCAATCACCGGCAGACTTTCGCGGGAACCGTAAGGCAACTTCATTTTTATCAGTGCATCTCCCAGGCCCATGGTCCCCAGTCCGATTCTGCGCTCTCCCCCCTGCTGTACTTTGCGGATCTCTTTAAAAATATAATTATCGGCGTCTATCACGTTGTCCTGAAACCGCACGCCAATCTTCGCGACTGCTGCCAGTCTCTCGTAGTCAAACTGCCCCCGGGCATTCACAAGAGCCACCAGATTAATTGAACAAAGATTACAAACCCCCCAAGCCGGCAAACCCTCTTCTCCGCAAGGATTTACACAATTGATATATTCAAAGTAATAGTTATTAAACTGTTTGTTGTAGCGTTCCATAAACACCAAGCCGGGTTCGGCACTGCGCCAAGCGGCTTGGGCAATAGTGTCCCACAATACTCTCGCTTTAAGAGTTTTATGAACCATGACTTTCTTGCCTAGACTAATCCAATTCGGCAAATAGCCGTCCCATTTAGTGTCGTACTCCGGATCGTCTTTGTCCGGAAAAACCAATTCCCAATCGCGGTCATTTTTAACCGCTTCCATAAATTTATCAGAAACGCAAACCGACAAATTGGCACCATTTATCCGATTAAGGTCCTGTTTAACCGTAATAAATTCCTCGATGTCCGGATGCCAATCCCACAGCATGAGCATTAGTGCTCCCCGGCGCGTACCGCCTTGTTGGATGATGTCTTTGGTAGCCACCGAAAACAGTTCTCCCCAGTTGATGGGACCCGAAGAAAAACCATTGACTTTTTTAACCCTAGATCCCCGCGGACGCAGACTGGATAGATTGACTCCTACCCCGCCGCCGCGCGACATGATTTCCACCATCTGGGCGAGAGATTTCAGAATCCCCTGCCGGCTATCCTCAGGGCTGGGAATGACAAAACAGTTATAAAAAGTGACTTTGTAGCCGGTGCCGGCTCCGGAAAGAATACGACCCCCGGGGACGAAAACAAAATTTTGTAATGCACTCCTGAACTGCTCCTCCCAATAGGCCCGCTTGCTTTTCTTTTCCACTTGCGCGATGGCCCTGGCAATCCGACTCCACATCTCCTCCGGAGTTTTTTCCAGCGGCTGACCTTGAATGTCTTTGAGGGCATAACGATCCGCAAAGACGGTTTGGCGAATACCGGTTAATTCCATATTTCTACAGCAATTTTTTTACTTCCTTTTCAAAATCTTCGATATCGACAAATCTGCGAAAAACACTGGCAAACCGAATATAGGCTACTTTATCTAATTTCTTCAGGCGTCTGGCTACTAATTCACCGATTTGTTTACTGGTCACCTCGGTTGAATCGCCGACGATCAGTTCCCGTTCTACTTCGTCCACGATATGGTCCACGTCTTCTGCCTTAATCGAGGTCTTGCCGCTTGCCCGCCAGATACCCCGCCGCAGTTTTTCCCGGTCAAAAGTTTCCCGTCGCTCATCCTTTTTAATGACCGTCAGCGGTACGCTTTCCACCCGCTCATAAGTAGTAAACCGTTTCTCGCATTTTGAACAAGCGCGCCTCCTGCGCGTTACAGTTACATCTTCGCTTTCGCGCGTCTCAATAACATCGGTGTTGTCATAGCTACAATAAGGACACTTCATCGCTAGATTTTTTTCGCTCTTCAGTGCAAGCCCTTTATTGTGGCAGATGTTTTGGTGCTTGGACTGAGGCGTTCTTACGCCGAAGCGTGAAAAACAAAACGCTACGGGTGGTGCTATGACAAATCCTAAGACACTAAATAAATTCCGTCAACTGGCAACTTATGTATCAAATTATAACAATGATTAAGCACAGCCTCGGAGAATTTTTTTGAGGAAAAACTACGGAGAAAGAGACAAACAAGAAGATTTTTCTTACTCAGTTAGCTTTCTTCACTTTAACTTGACTACTTCTGCCTGTAGTTGTTTCACTAATTCCAGCGAGCCTTGCAGCCCGAATTTTTCCGGGCCTCCCGCCTTGGCAATCTGCTCTTCTAGAACTTCTACATGCTTGGCCAGGGAGTTTTCCAAACGGTCCAAGAGATAGCCGGGTATGAGGGTACCGCTTTTCTTAAGCGCTGCCAAAGCTGCTACTGCTTTGACCTGATATTTTTCGCCTTTGGAAACCACCTGTTCGGCCAAAGTATTTTTGTTTTTGACTATCAGGTTAATTCCCATCTGTAGGCGCTTGTCGCCTTGCAGAATATAAAATTCAACTTTACGCACCGGGTCAACAATTAATTTATCCAGCAGCCAGTCCCGCGCGGCCTTCAGGACATACAAAGGATGATCCGGTCCGATTCCCGGATACGGCAAATTATATTCAACCTTTGGTGTTCCTGCCTCCTCCGACTGAATAACAGTTTTGTTCGTTTGGGGCGAAGTATCGACAGCTGCCGTGGCGAGCGGAGCAATGAACAGGACAGACAACAGCATAATTGGAAGAATAAGACGTTTTAGCATAGCTCCTCCTTGATAAAAATTAACAATCAGCAATATTAGTATACTCCTTGCTGTCTACTTTGGCTATCCTTCTCTGATCAGGCTGGAAATATCTTCCGGTTTCAACTTGATGATCCCCAGGATTTCCCGTTCAAGCTCTTTAACCCGCGGATAACTTGCTGCCAAAATCTGTTTTTCCCCGCCAGATAAATCTTCTGCCCGCCAGAGAGCAAAACGCTTATCTACTGTCATAATTTCATCTTTGACCATTTTGTCCGCTAAAAACAAAAGCTTGGCTTCCCAAGTCTGCGGACGGGAGTATTGATCAAGAATCGTGTGCAAAGCGTGGGTTTTGACCAGTTCGGCAATCTCTTCCTGCCCCTCTGCTTTAAGAATTCTGACTCCCGCGTCCGGATGGCGCTCTCCCGGAAGCTTGGGCACTGCGGAGTCAATATCATGCAGGAGTGCCGCTGCATTAAGCAGTTCGTAGTCTACTTTACACCTGACACCTAACGCCTGGCACTTCGCGGCTAAGAATTTGGCTACTTGTGCTACCAACTCCAGGTGTCGCCGCTTCCTGGGAGGTAATTGATATTTCTCCCACAAAGATTTTATCTCTTGAATTGACGGTATCATACTATTTCCTTAATAGATCCTAACAAATAGTATAGCTTTTTCTAGTGTGACAAACAAAGCCACTGATTAGGCGGGGCGAAGGCGGATTAAAAAAAGGGTACCCCCATTAAACAATTTGTTTAAATTAGGGATACCCTTTAAACCTTAAAAACTAGATCGGTGACTCTTTGGTTACACACATCCTTTCCCAGGTCCTCTCCGCATAATCGACTTCAATATCAACCGCCCAGCCAAGACCTTCATTGATGATGATTGCTGCTTGCTTGGCTTCAGGTAAATCACTAAGACCCGGTGCCATGATGGTTACACAATTCAACCAGTCCTCTGCTTCTGGCCATACAATGGTAAAAAGTATTTCAATAGTAGATATTAACTTCTTTTGCTCTTTAGTCCGGCGAGTTGCCGGCTCGGTAACTATCTCCGTACTCTCGCGACCGACATCTAGCTCGTCAGTTTTGTAACTTAACTCCTCTGTCCATCCATTATAGCCTCGTGAGTTAAAAAGCGTGGGATAATCTGGATATGCATTACCTACGGCATAGCCTTTCTCCCGGAGAAAACAGCCAAGGGTGATAACTACGGGCATGAGCACACTTATGGTTGGTATTTCTTCACTTGCTTCGCTAATCTCTTCGGGACTACCCAGTAGGTGCTGAGTGCCACAGTTAGGACACGTAGCTATTCCATCGGCTATGGTTAGTGGCTTGCCTCCGCAAGACATACAATATAATGCTTCCATCGCGTCCTCCTCTTAAACATAGGAAAATCTGTTAGATTTTAAGGTACCAACGCCTCGATTAAATATATACGCACGGTCGAATTATAGGCGCCAAACTACCCTAAGCAACTGTGAAAATTTGAGGAAAATTTAAGCCGCCGGAGGCTAACCAGACCAAAAAATCAAGCATTTGCTATAAAAAAGTGATTTGGAGCATTGGTATGCTCTATGGTATCATTAGCGGATTATGGAGAAATATAAATTCCCGGCCTTGTCGGATATTTTAAAAGTCAAAATCGGCACTAAATACGTGTGGGAGGAACGCGTACGTACTCAAGCTACCTTAGTCCATCTGCTCGAGGAAATGTACGGCATCAAGTTGAATTTTCGCGCTCTCTCGTTCTATCCTAATTACCTCTATTTCGGTATGCCGATTACCTCGCATCCTGATATCGAAAAAGCCAAACCTCTCTGGCAAAAAATCAATAAAATATTTGTCGGGAACCACTGGAAAGTCTATCCGGCCTTTGAATATGTGGATCCCAACAAAGAGATACCGCCAAAGTTTGACACCTTTGACGATCTGGGATTTGGTCACGTGCAACTACTACTCTCTGAGTTGGTTTTAATGGACCTAAATTACCCTTCACACGGTGTCGGCCAGCAATTGGAATTATCACTGTTCCAGCCTTTAATAGGATTTTCCAAAAATCCGGTCTCCCGTATGGTCAAAGGCCGACCGGGCAGCCTAATCCTTAAATATGATCAAGACGTTGAACTCTTGAATATGCTTTCCCAAATCGCTAAAAGGAAAAGTTATCGCAGTGAACCGTTTTACGTGAAAAAAGAATCTTCGCGCTACCTGAAGTCAGTCTTTAAAGGTAAGGTTTGCTTAAATTCCTTTTATCGCCAAAAGTCGTATTAGCTTATAAGAGTATTAATAAACCAAGGGCGGCAGCGAGAGCTAAGCTACTTCCAAAATAAAAAGCCGCTGCCGGAGCTATAGTTTGCCACAAGAATCCAGCGATGAGTGAGGCTGGCAATAAGGTACCCCCCACCACCAGGTTGTATATTCCGTAAGCGGTACCACGGTGATCCCGATCAGTAATGTCGGCGACTAAGGCTTTGGCTGCTCCTTCGGTGAGACCGTAATAAAGTCCATAAAAAAGAAATATTACGACTACGGAGGTCATACTGCCCGCGTGGGCGAAGAGGAAATAGACCGCGGCATAAAGCAGCCAACCAGCTACCAGCAACTTTTTGCGGCCTAATTTATCCGACAGCGTTGAAAGCGGCAAGCCAGAAAGTGCGGAAATCAAACTGTAAGCCGCCAGCAACCAGAAAATTTGCCAAAGTGATAAACCGACCAGTTGTGCCTTTAGTACCAAAAAAGCGTCGGAGGAATTACCCAGAGTAAAAAGGAAAGACAGCAAAAGAAAAAGATAAAATTTTTTACCGAGTGCCTGTCGCCAATTAATTTTTTGCCCGCGCAAGCGTCCCGGAACATCTTTGAGAAAAAGGCTGATGATGGTTAAGGAGATAATGAGCGGAATGACCGCTAAAAGCACAATCCGCTGGAAAATGAAACGGTTTAGATGGGTCGCGGTGCGTTGCGCACTGAGAGCTAAAAAACCGGCAATCACCATGCCGACCACGGCCCCGGCATTATCCGCCGCGCGGTTAAGCCCGAAGGAGCGACCAAGGTGACGGGCGGAACTGGAAGCTGCAATTAACGCATCGCGTGGGGCGTTAGTGATTCCCTTACCACTGCGATCTAAAAAGCGCAGTAAGAGAACGTGTGGCCAACTAGTTGCCCAAAAAAGGAGCATCATCACCGAGCGTAGGATTTGTCCAAAAACCACCAAGGGTTTACGTTTCTGGAAATAATCGGAAAGCCAACCGGAAAGCGGTTGAAAAAGTTGCGGAGTGGCGTCGGCAATTCCTTCAATTAAACCAATAATAGATGCTTTAATACCTAAGATATTAGCTAAATACAAAGGAATGGCCCGCTTGATGGTTTCCCCTCCGATATCGTTAAAAAAGGAGGCCAGTGAAAGAACTAAAACATTTTTTGGGAATCTACGCCCCGAGTCTTCTACCTGTATCTTGGCCATAAGCTGCGATTAAGCTGCTTTGGCTTGGCCATTAAGCACATAATAACCAAGGGCCTGGAGGACTAAATCCAGAGTTTCTTTGGGACCGTGGGAATAAGTATTAATCACCAGATCATAATATTTAGGATCCCAAAAATCATTCGTCTGATACATCCTTTGCCATTTGGCCAAATTCTCTTCCTCGCGTTCACGCAGGTGATGTTTGGCCTCTTCGACAGTCAAATTATCACGATTCACTACCCGATCAATCCTTAAAGCATCGTCACACATTAAAAGTACCTTGAGAACATGTTTCAGCCCGCGCATATTCCAACCGGCAATCCAGGATTCCACTGCCAGATGATTTTGGAGATTAGACAGTTTTTGCCGCATAGCTAAGTCAATCTGGTGATCGATTTCCTCACCGTAATCGGTAGCTTTATGGTGCTTGGAATCGTGAGGGTCGTGTTTGCCGGCTTGGATTGCAAACTGTCTGGCCCAGTCTCCTCCGGAAAAGAATTCCCAGCCAAATGGTGCCAGATGCGGTTTAAGGTTATTAAGAAGAGTCGAACGCCCCGCCCCGGGGCGGCCGGAAATGGCGATGCTTGCGTATTTAAGGGTTTTGCCCTGATCCATGTACCCATTATACTGATAACGCCAATTTTTTCAACACGCACGGGTTGAATTGACTTTTCAGAGTCACTCTTTTATAATCCACCATGAGATGAATTAGTTTGGAAACGAGTCGTTATAACAAGCTAAACTCACTCGAATCCTCATTAATCCCATCGCACCTTAACATCTTGCGGTGGATTACATTACCTACTTTACGTTTTTTCCATTACACAAAAAGGAGAAATAGCCATGTCTGACAATAAACCGCTCGTCACGACTAAGAAGGGTGGACGTGTTTCTATCGTACAAATGAACCAACCGAAGATTTCTACGAGTACTGGAAGTGTCAAAGAATCCGGCAGGGGGAATCAGGTAGATGTGGAATTTGTCTTTGACACCACCGGGAGTATGGATGATAAAATCGTCGGACTTCTACAAACCGGCAGACAGTTCGTCGATGAAGCCAAGTCATTTGACCTTGCACCACAATTCGGGCTCATTTCCTTCGGTGATATCAGTGTCCAAGGGGGTGGAGACCGCATTGAACAGGTTGTTCCGCTCACGCCCGATATTGCCCGTATGCAGGCCGGTCTTGCCCAAATCCCGAGAAACAACGGATTTGGGAACTTGGGAGAATCAAGTCTGGAAGCACTCGACCTGGCGATCAAACTCCCATACCGACCTCAGGCTGTCAAAGTGCTTGTGCTCATTACTGATGAACCGGCACTCCAACAACATATTACGGCGGCTGACATGATCAAACGCCTGAAGGCAAAAGAGTTTCTCGTGTTTGTCGTTGCAACCCCCGACCAGTACTACAAGGATATGGCGCGGGAAACCGGCGGCATCTGGAAGCAGATTTCGGCAACCACGGATCTTTCGGAAATCCTCAAGCTGTTTCGTGATCTAGCACGGAAAGTTTCTCAAATTGCCAAAGACGTGCACAAATTGGGAGACGGGAGCGTCAAGAAATACCTTACACTCGCCCCTCCGAAAGACAAGTAATAGTCAATAGGGAGATAATCTATGACCGCCTCAAAGGATTTCTACGACGTTCTGGGTTTACCCAAAAAGGCTACCCCGGAACAGATTAAACAGGCCTACCGGAAACTTATGCGGGAGAATCACCCGGATCGTTATACGGGAACCCGCAAGAAGTACGAACAGTCAGGCGACCCGGATCTTCTCAAGATTATTGATGAGAAGATTACTCGGGCTAATGAGGCAACCCAAGAGATCAACGAAGCGTACGCCATCCTGTCTGACCCGGACAAACGCCGAGACTATGACCGCACTAGTGGATCGACATCAAGAGGCTCACCGTCAACATCGCCCACACGGTCTAAACCAGAGATTGTGCTGTCAACCACCAATCTCAACTTCGGATCGATAACCAAGGGCGGGAAAAAAACGTTATCCTTTACCATCGACAACCATGGTGGCATGCCGGAGGAAATCCACATCGACTGGGAAGCGGTGCCAACTTGGACCGGAGAGCTCGTCATTGAGACGCACCCGACCCACACGTTCCCTATTAAAGTGACAGTCGAGGCAATAACTACGAAGGTGGCATCGGGTTCCTACACTGGACGCATCGTAGTTATTGTGGATAGCGTGGAGTATGGCGTTTCTGTATCGCTAAGGGTCAGTGCGCCTGGGGCAGCACCAACACCAATGAGGCCACCTAAACCCATACCCGCAACAGTTTTTACTGCTTTATTCCGGCGAACAGCAAAGTATTGGCTGGGTTTGATTGTAATAGGAGTAGGTATTCTTGTTGCTTCAAATTTCGGAGTTACGTTGCATACGGTTACCCAAGAGCAGACAGCAACGACGACAGCAACACTGATACCAACGGAGACCCCAACCCCGACGCCCGCACCACTGTTCCCGTTCTATTTGAGCGTGGTAGATTACAACGGGAGCAAGAGCATGATAAAAATCGTCGATGGCTCAGGCAATATCATGAACGGTAGTGGGTGGAGTTTCGATGTTCCTTTTACAGATGCTCTCTGGTCACCGGACCTATCAAAAATTTTGACAGTTAACGATGACGGGGCGGTTGTTTGGAATAGAGATACACTCAAAATGGAATACTCTATACCGGACGCTCAAAACCCAATATGGTCACCGGATGGCAAAAGTATCGCGTTCTCTCTAATTGAACGCTGTAGAGGTTATCGCCTCTACAGCGAGGATCCCTACAAGTCTTCTTTTGTTTGGATTGCAAACGCAGACGGTTCAAATATGAGAAATATTACGCCGCAGGGTTGCGAACCTGATGGAGGATATTACTCCCCTGCCTGGTCGCCAGACGGAACTATAATAGCCTTTATTTACAATAACGGTGACACCGACCCTGGTTTCATAGATAGGATAAATTTCATCACTCTACACTACATCAACTTCGGAGATTGGATCCGGGGATACTTTTGGCGGCCTGCATGGTCACCTGACGGACAATACCTTTCGTATGGAAAGGCTGATAAATTCGGATTAGAAAGGCAACTACTCTGTATTGCTGATTCTAATTTGGATACTAATTTGGGCACTAACGAACAGTGCCGTGATCTTCTTGTCGTTAACGCTAACGATGTCACTGTCGGACCAACATCCAGCTGGTCTCCTGATGGAAAATGGATTGCTGTGGACTTTTGCCGCAGTAAAGGTTCGGGTGATCTCGGGTATGGCGTATGTGTCCTTCCTGTCGAGAATTTCGAAACTGCAGAACCGATATTCGTCACAGAAGGACGCAGTCCACAGTGGCTTTCTGCCATACCATAATGTAATACCGCAAGATTAGATTTTGAGGTTGTGATACGAGATCACTCGTATATTCGCCCACTGGCGAATCCTTTTTAGGCACAACCTCATTTTTTTGTGTTGACAAAGATATAGGAATATAGGAAAATAGTATATGGCGATCCACTACCTCCCCATCTCCTGGAAAATTTATCACCAGCTCTCCCAACAACTCGCCGACTCCATTCTCCAAAAGAAAATTAAGCTTGAGGAAATCGTCGCCATTGGCCGGGGCGGTTTTAGCTTAGGGCTTATTCTTTCCGACTTACTTCGTATCCCAATCTCATCTATTAGTATTCAGAGTTATTCCGACATCAAGCGACACGGCAAAGCCATAATTACCGCCAAATTAGGTAAAACTATCCGGGATAAAAATATTCTCCTGGTTGACGATATTGCCGACAGCGGAAAAACCTTTAAAAGGGCAATTTCTTATTTAAAATCTTTTCAGCCGTCCTCGATTACCACCGCCGTATTATTTTACAAACCGCATTCACAATTTAAACCAGACTTCTTTGCCCAAAAAACTACAGCCTGGATTCTGCAACCCCATGAAGTGACCGAATGGGTAACCACTTTTACGAAAAAATTAAGCAGGGAAGGGAAATCCAAAAAAGAAATTGACAATTTTTTATCTTCACTTGGTTATACGAAAAACCAAATCGCTTTCGTCAGAAAATATTATCTAAAACATGAAGTTAGTTAGGAGACAAAAGGGGTTAACCGCAAACACCAAGCGCCTTCAGGGCGCTTTTTTAATCGGTCGGAAAGGAGGTGGTACACTATAACTTCGCCGGGTGAATTACCGCCAAAACCAAAAGAAGAATGTGTTCGGCGCACGGGCTGGGGATTCTTAATAAGGGCTGAGAGACAGTCAGACCAAAAACCACCTATTTCCTCTGCTAAGCCTGAAGCCGAAACGCCGGAGACCAAAACCGCGGAAGAACCGACGCCTACTGAGGCTTGTTGAGGACGACGGATCTTGGCCTGCTCATCGCCTCCAGGGAATAGCGAACACCCTGGACACCTAAGCCTGACTTTTTCACGCCCAAAAAGGGGAAATGGTCAGGGCCGCGCTGAGGAGAACCGTTAATTTGGATTGATCCTACTTTAAGCTGCTTGGCAAAACTAATTCCCGTGCCCTCGTCTTTGGTAAACACACTCGCCTGTAAGCCATAGTTAGACTGATTAACTATTTCTATGGCCTGGGCATAACTGGTGACTTGAATAAAAGAGAGAACCGGACCAAAGGTTTCCGTGGCTACTACCGGCATCTCAGGTTTAACATTGGTTAAAATAGTTGGCTCAAGATAAGCATCTTTTCTTTGGCCGCCGGTTTCCAATTTAGCTCCCTCTGCAACTGACTTTAAAATAGCCTGCAGAATTTTTTCTGCTGCCGCCTGGGAAATCACCGGTCCGACCAGCTTGGTCTCCGGACTTCTGGGGTCCCCCATTTTCACCATTTCCTTAAGGTCACCCAGCACTAAGGGTAAAAGTTGCTGAAGGAGTGTTTCTGTAGTTAAAACGTACTTAATGGCGGTGCAACGTTGACCGGAATAGCTAAAGGCACCCTTCACTATTTCACGCGCGGCTAAAGCCATGTCGGCGTCAGGCAGGACAATCGCGGGATTATTCCCGCCGCATTCAAACAGTAATGGCTTCAGGGGAGCTTTACCGGCAATTGCCAGTCCTGTTTCACTGCTTCCGGTAAAAGCTACCATGTCGACCAGGGGGTGACTGACTAAATAATCACCGATCTCTGCTCCTGTACCCGTGACGGCAGTGATCACTCCGCTGGGCAGACCGGCTTTTTCAAAAACCCGGACTAAATGTAATCCGCTGATTCCTCCCTGAGTAGGTGGTTTTAAAACTACACTATTGCCCATGAGTAAAGCCGGGACAATTTTGCTGGCGGCTAGATTCACCGGGTAATTGAAGGGTGCAATGGCGAGTACCGTGCCGTGTGCTACCCGCTCCACTAAGGCTAATCTGCCTTTTTCAAATCCCGGGAAATTATCACTGTCCAGGGTCTCTCCCCTGAGCGACTGTGCTTCGTCGGCAAAGTAATCCACTAAATCTGCGGTACGCTTAATCTCTCCCCTGGCTTCGTCAAAAGTTTTACCGATTTCCCGTACTAAAAGGGTCGTAAAATAAGCTTCAAAATGCCGTATCCAGTCACTGACTAAATGCATGATTTTGGCACGCTCGTGAAGGGGTTTTGCTTCCCAAGCCGGCTGTGCCGAGCGGGCTAAAGCAAAAACGGCAGCAATTTCTTCGATAGTTACCACGGGCAGCTCTCCCACTATTTCGCCGTTAATTGGGGAGGAGATTGCGACGGTTTTACCACTGCTACTCTCCTGCCAGCCTTTGCCGTTGAAAAAACGGTAGACAGGAGGAGTTTTTTGGTTGCTGATCGGTGCAAAAAATTCTTCTGCCATTATAACCAGTATAGAGAACTAAGCTTAAAGTTTAAAGTCGTTTTATTAAACATACGGTCAAATTATCCGCACTGCCGTTGGCTTCGGCTTGATCCAGTAATTGCTTAACCGCTTCCTGTAAGTCACTTTTAGCGTATCCGCAATTGTCCAGAGTGCTGCGTAATTGTTCCTCCTCTAAATAATTCGTAACCCCGTCGGTAGCTATCAGCAGTATGTCTCCCGGCAAGAACCGCTCGCTGACTATCTGCACAGTTAACCCATAACGTACCAAGCCGATCGCGTTGGTTAAATGTCCGCTCTCATCCACCTCTGGTTTGGTTAGTTGATCGATGAGCGTTTCCCGATATAAATAAGCCAGGGAGTCACCGACGCTGCCTACCCAAAAGGTTCGTTCGCTCAGAATCGCTACTACCAGGGTCGTAATCAAACCTTCCTCAAAACCTTTTTCCCGTCGCTTTTGCCAAAGCGTGAGGTTAGTAGAGCGGAAAATCCGCCTGAGCAGCAGTTTCTTGTCTAACCAATAACAGCGGCGTTTTCTAATCTCCCGGTAGCCCCAAAGTGCCGTTTCAGAAGCTAGACGCGCAGCCACTTCCCCGTGCGGCCAACCGCCTACTCCGTCGGCTACGGCGAAACATTCATCACTAAAATTCCGGAAAACATCTTCCTGCTTAGTGCGACCACCGGTTCTCTGCCCCCAGGCAAAGATCATGCCCTTAGTCGTCGTGAGTTTATCGCCGTTTCCCATTAGCATATTATTATATAATGTAATTCATGACTTTAGTTAAACTAAGGTTGTCAGCCGTTAAAGTTAATTTTCTGTCTAAGCTTAAGTGGTTATACCGACACCGTATTTATGCTTTTTGGTTACTTCCTTTAATCATCATTCTATTTTCGTCTTTGGTCATTTTTAAAGACCTCCCTTCTCCCCAAAAACTGGGTAAGTACGAAGTTCCGCTGGCTACTAAAATCTATGACCGCAGCGGCAAGCTGCTGTATGACATTTACGCCGAACAAAACCGTACCCCGGTACCCTTAAGCGACATCCCCGGGTATGTCCGACAGGCAACCATTGCTATTGAAGACAAGGATTTTTACCGCCATCAGGGGGTGAATCCGATCGGGGGGATACTGCGGGCCATGGCAGCAACCGTCACCGGCCGCAAGCTGCAGGGCGGCTCAACCATCACGCAACAACTGGTTAAATCAGCCCTGCTTACTCCTGAACGCTCGGTGATTCGCAAAATCAAAGAAATTATTCTGGCTTTCTGGGTGGAACTCCTCTACCCCAAAGATAAAATCCTGGAAATGTACTTAAACCAAGTCCCCTACGGCGGCACTGCCTGGGGCATTGAAACTGCGGCGGAAAAATATTTCGGGAAAAATGTGCAGAAACTGACTCTGGCCGAGGCGGCTTTGCTCGCCGGTCTCCCGCAAGCACCGACACTTTATTCCCCTTTCGGTAATCACCCTGATCTGGCTAAAACTCGGCAAAAAGAAGTGCTCCGGCGCATGGTAGAAGACGGTTATATCACCGAACAAGAGTCCGAACAAGCCGGATTACAGGATTTAAACTTTAAACACGAAAGCGGTATTAAAGCTCCGCATTTTGTGATGTTTGTTAAAGAAAGATTAGTTGACAAATACGGCGAAAATTTAGTCGAACGCGGAGGACTCAAGGTCACCACTACTCTGGACCTGAATCTCCAGGAGTACGCACAGGCTACGGTTACGGCAGAAGTAGATAAATTAACCTATCTTAGGGTTACTAACGGCGCGGCGCTGGTGACTAAACCTGCCACCGGAGAAATCCTCGCCATGGTCGGCTCAACCGATTATTTTGCCTCACCGAGCGGTAATTTCAATGTGGCGACAGCCATGCGCCAACCGGGCAGTGCCATTAAACCCGTTAATTACGCCATAGCTCTGGAGAAAAAAATTGTAAATCCCGCCACGCTGTTTTTGGATACTCCCACTTGTTTTGCTAACCTCGCCAAACCGCCCTATTGTCCCCGCGACTACGACGGCAAATTCCGCGGCCCCGTCCAGCTCAGGTTTGCCTTGGGTAATTCCCTGAATATCCCGGCCGTCAAAATGCTCTACCTTAATACCGTACGTGATATGGTAGCTTCCGCCAGTGCTTTCGGGCTGGAAACCATTACTGATTCAACCCGCTACGGCTTATCACTGACCTTGGGCGGCGCAGAAGTCAGAATGACCGACATGGCCGAAGCTTTCAGCGTCTTTGCCAATGCCGGAATCCGGAAAGACCTGGTAGCCATTCTCAAGGTCAGCGACAAAAGCGGTAAAATTTTGGAAGAATATCAAGATCCCAATCTCACTAAGGAAATTCCTTCGCAGCTTCTACTGTGGGGACCAAGAGTAATTTCCCAGGAAACGGCCTTTCTCATCTCGCATATCCTGCTGGACAACCATGCCCGTCAGGAAATTTTCGGTCCAAGTTCCTTATTAGTAATTCCCGACCGCGCTGTCTCGGTCAAGACCGGCACCACCGATGACCTGCGCGATAACTGGACGATCGGCTTTACTCCGCAGCGCCTGGTCGTCACCTGGGTAGGCAATAATGATAATACGCCGATGAATCAGGCTTTGGTCTCCGGCGTCACGGGAGCTGCGCCGATTTGGAATAAAATCATGAAAAGAGTTTTGCTTGGTAAACCCGATATTTGGCCCAAACAACCGGATGGCATTGTCGGAGCACAAATTTGCGCGGTTTCAGGACTACTGCCTCCCAATCCGGATGCGCCGGCTGGCGGAGATCAAGGCTGTCAAACCCGATATGAGTATTTTATTAAAGGGACTGTCCCCAGTGAGCGGGAGAACCTTAAACAAACGGTGCTCATTGATAAGGCTACCGGTGACCTGGCAGCTCCCGGGCAAACTGACAACCTCGAAATGCAGGAACACCAAGTCTTACGCGATCCGGTCTCCGCCTGGTGCCTCGACTGTCCCCATCCAGAAGGCAAAGCCATACTGATTAAATAACCAATCCTTCGACGGAGTTTATCCCGAGCAAACTTGTCCTGCCTGCCTGCCTGCCTCTGGAGGGAGTGCAATCGAAGGGCTCAGTATTATGACATATTGACGCCCCCTATATTTTGAATCCTCCAGAACGATCGAACTCATACTGGATCAGTATATAGTTTGATGAAAAACGAATTATAACGTGTTCCCGGATATAGCATGCAAAACAAGCCACACAATCACTCCGACTGCATACGATAATAGTGCAGGGATTGTAGCCACACGGAAATATTTCAAGAATGTCAGGTCTTTGATGAGGGTCATTACAATAATTCCGGGCGCTGAACCGACTATCAAGAGTGATCCCCCCACACCGACAGCAAAAGCTAACAGTGCCCAAAGGGAGGAAATGTTTGTTCTTACTATTTCTATAGCTGCTGCCGTAAGAGGGATATTATCAAAAATTGCTGAAAACAGTCCGATAAATATATTTCCGGATATTATCCGTTGTGTTGATGGACTATTACCAAATATCGTAGACGATATGTTTGTTAGAATCCCTAAATGGCGAAGCGCACCGATAGCAAGAAGGATACCTATAAAAAAATATAAACTGGAAATATCGGTTTTTTGGAAAAATTTTTCAATAGACATCGCAAGCTTTGTACTTCCTTGACGGCGGGAGCGAAAAACATTAACAGTTAACCAGACGACACCTAAACCAAATAGTAATCCAAAATATGGTGGTAAATGCACCACGGTCATTATTAGCGGAAAGGTAAACGAAAGAAGACAAAGAATTATTATAGCCCATTCAGTCCTTGTGATTGTTGTAGTGTCTTCGATAATATCTTTTGTGTCTGTGGCGATAGTCCTTCCTATTAAAAGACTGCTGACGAGAAATACAGATAGTGACGGTAGAAATATTTGAGTAACGACTTCATATGCTGTAAATTTATTTGCAAGCCATAGCATAGTGGTAGTGACGTCTCCGATAGGAGAAAAGGCTCCACCAGCGTTTGCGGCGATGACAATTGCCGCTCCCGCTTTTAAGAGATTAGGTCCACGGAAAAATCTGCTGGCAATTTGTACCATAACAATAGTTGTGGTGAGGTTGTCCAAAAATGCTGAAAACACAAATGAGAGACACGTTATTGAAAAAAACTGCACTCTGTCTTTTATATGAAGCTTTATGAGTTTTTGGTAAACAACATCGAATAGTCCGTAATGGGTGAGAATTTCAACAAGCGTCATCGCCGACAGAATGAAAATGATAAGCTCAAATATTTCTTGCGCAGATTCGCCGAGAGCGATAGAAAAATGTCCCGACTCGCTGAAAGCTATCAAAAGCCACAATACCACACCGACCAGAAGGCTGACTGCGGTTTTACTGATTTTTATATAGTGCTCCATGGATATCAGGATATATCCGATAAGAAAAACGATAATGCTTATGATAGTAATCATGGCTTGTTAGTTGTCCCTTGTCTCCAGGGCAACTACAAAGCCCGGGGAGATCAAGGGGTAGATAATTTAGGTTTTGCTTCTTCAGAATCAATTTCCATAGACAAAATTCATTATACCATGATTACTAGCAAGTCCCTAAATACAAAGCATACGCTGGTAATAACCATAATAATCTTCGTATAATGAATATATGTCATTAACTGTTGTATTATTTATCCTTGGTGCATTATTGCTTATCCTGTCAACACAACTTTTCATTAAACTAGCTGAACGCATTTCGGTGTCGCTCAAGCTATCTCCGCTAGTTATCGGACTCACGGTTGTATCTATAGGAACATCACTTCCTGAGCTTACGGTTTCTACTATCGCAGCGTTTCGTGGCGATATGGGTTTGGCAATGGGAAATATTATCGGTTCAAACATCGTAAATGTATTTCTGGTTTTTGCGGTCGGCATTTTGATCGGAAAGCTTCGGGTGGGAACTACCAAAACCCAGCGGAACATATATATTATGTCCGGAATAACAGGATTTTTTTTGCTTTTATATTTTTTAGGAATGTCAAACATTATCGCCGGTGGTATTTTACTATTTCTCGCCCTGATTGTTACGCTTGATGAATACGTCTGGGGGGTTTACGGAAGAAGTCATGAAGACGCCAAAAAATACGCCAAAAGAAAATATAGCAAATTCTCACTGGTTGATGTCGGTAAATTATCCGGCGCGCTTACTGGTGTGGTTGCTGGCGGAATATTGACGGTTACATCCGTTGAACAATTATCGATATTCTTGGGATTTTCTACTACCATACTCGGTTTATCCATCACAGCTATTGTGACATCATTACCCGAGCTGCTGACTACAATATTCAGTCAAAAAGATCATGAGGAAAAAATCACCATCGGAAATCTTATCGGAAGCAACATCTACAACCTAGCACTTATTGGTGGAATAGTGTTATGTTTTTCTTCCTGGAAAATCATTACAGCCTACGAAATATTTATGTTAATGTTGGCCACACTGACATTTACTGTAGTCGTGGTTTCAAATAAAGGAAAAATTATTCCGAAAAATACCGGAGTATTGATGCTTATTCTATTTACCGCTTATATATATTTTCTTCGATAGTAGGTTCAACCATTATCCCCTCCAGGTGCGGGACGTCAAATGTCCCAGCCGAGTTTGACTTGGCGGGCAGATTTTGAAGAACACTGAATACTCACCTACTTTTAATTGCTAGAGCCCTGCCGAGAAGTCCCGCTTCGCGGGACGACCTCAGACAGGACGACTTTAACACCTTTAGCGTGGGGTCCCGCCCGAGGCAGGAGACGGCGGACCAACAAAAAAAATGCTCCGGCTTAGCCGGAGCATTTTTTTTAATTTAATTGACTAACTTTAGCGTACCACCGAAATTACTTGACTTAACTCGGCGTTAGGTGCAGCGACCGTAATCCGGTTGTTGGCTGCGCTTCGTACTACCGTATAACCGGTAGTATAATCGACTACCGTACAATCGGTAATGGCCGCACCGTTATTGACCAGGGGGTCAACCGGCAAAGCCGCAATATAGGTCGTGACCACGGACGTACAGAGGTCAGCGCCGGTTTTACTGATAGGTAAAACCTCAGTAGTAATTCCCGCCGGCAACGCACCGCGGTTGTCTGCCGCGTACTGGTGAATCGAGTTAAGAATCGCATTCACGTCGCTCGCACGCTTGGTATTATTAGCCTGCGAGAACTGCCTGGCCGGGTTAATGGCGATTAATACGATAGCCAACAGTACCGCCAAAATACCGATGACTACAAGTAGCTCTATCAAAGTAAAGCCACGAGACGGGCGGGATAAGTTTTTCATATACTTCAAGAGTACCTCAGATGAAAAACGCTTGTCAAGTAGGCGGATAAAGTTTAGCCTCTGAATAATAAAGCCAGTAAAATTGCCATCAGTAAAAGAAAAACCGGCAGAGTCCACTTGAGCGTTCTGGGCTTGGGTGCAAAGCTGGTTTCTTGATCGCTGGAGGCAGGAGACTGCTCGGTCAAGAGAAGATTCAATTTCTTAAGCGTCAGAAAATTTTTCGTGACATACTCTCCCGTTTCCTGATCTAACCAACGTTTACCGGCCAATAGCTCAAGCAGAAAAGCCGGAAGTACGAAATCTACCCGGAAACCTTGCTGTTCAACCGCGCCTATTAAACTGTCTAACAACTCTTTATTGACGGCTACTGCGCGTACCTCCTTCGTCAAAGTATAGACTTTCTTTTGTACTGCATTAAAAGGCACTTGATCAAAAAAGCTTTGTGCCTCGGTTTGATAATCTGTCAGGGACGGAAGGTTTTTTTCAAAATAAACTGTCTCGGCAAGTATTATGCCGACCGGCGTCGGATCAAGTTTTTGCTGCTGTACAAAATTAAGGATTTGAGAAGTAAATCCGGCCTGATCCACTATAACCAGGTCCTTGATAATATTCGCGGTAAGGTCCAAACCCGGAACAGTACCTAAAGAGCTATGGTAAAGCTGTAAACGGTTGCGATCAAAATAGATAATTACCGGTGTGGTTTTTGTTTCAAACATTTAAAATACCTCCTGCCAAGACTCGAGAGTATATTTACCCTTTGACCAAACAGCAGTCGCCCGCACAGTTCGGGTGAAATTTCCATTGGTGCCCCGAGAGATAATCAGTTTCTCCTGTACCGTACCCGATACTATTACTGTGGCACTGCTGTCCCCAATGGTCAAGGTCTCTCCGGCATAATAAGGGTCGCGCAGGCTTCTGAGCAGTGCGTTTTCGATACCGCTTTCCGCCACCACCAGTGCCTCTTCGCCTTGCTCCCACTGGCTCACGGCTTGTGAATTTACCAAAACTATGGCGGTGGTGGCCGTAATTAAGGAAAGTGCCGCCGCAGTGATCACAATTAGCATCACTAATGCCTGTCCCCGCTCATGATGGCAGTTGGTTTTCATCTTGTACCAATAGTGATTTGAAAAGTTTTAGTTTCCGGCCCGGCCGGACGCTGACTAGCACTAGTCAGAGTAAAACTTAGGTTAATGGTGTGCTTCCCGTCAGGATTGCCTAGCCTTTGAAAGACCAAACCGGATGCCCTGGTGTCTTCACTATTAAGATTAGCCCTAACTAAATTATTGGCTAAGACCAGATTTGTTCCGTCTAGGTTATAGGTATAACTCACGTCACTAAGTAATAATTGCAGGCTATTGGTTTGGGCGCCAAGACTCTCCGGTATCAGAATCTCTTGCGCGCGGCCAAGATCGTAGCTTAAGCGCGCTAAAATATAGCGTCCATCCTGTTCTACCGCGCTGGTCACTTCTGCTTCGGTTAAAACATCCAGGGTGGCAACAAGTGTTTGCGTTAAAATCAGTAAAAATACTGCCAGCAAGCCTAAATACAAAAGAATTTCTACCAGGGTAAAACCCGGTTTTTCCCTTTTCATAATGAATAATTGATGGTCATGTCCCACAGTGTTGGCGCATGTATGTAGTCACTGGAGCTAAGAAAAACTTTATAGCGTAAACAGCGGGCAGGATTTTCAAAACCCAGGTTATCGTTGGAAAAAACTAATTGCCCGCTGGAGGTCGCATAATAAGTAGCATCAGTCCCGTCCGGCCCGATAAAAGTAAAATCAACTCCGAGACAGCTTCCTGCTGCCGGATCGTTAGCGGCAAATTGAAATTTGATGGCCGTTTGCGGGGGTTCCGTAACCGTGGCTTGATACCAATTAAACGCCGCGGATTTGGTGGCATCGAAGGTGCTGGATTCAAAAACGCCGGCGGCAGCAAATTTGCCGCCCGGACCACCTTCAATAATTTTAAGCTCAGCCGCGACATCGCCGGTGATGATATAGGAATAGGCATCACCGTCAGTCTCCAGCACTGAAGCGATACCGTTAATACCCGTGTCGAGATTTAAACCGCCGCAGCGGCTTGGTGTGTTTTCCGTGGAGATATCAATCACTTGGTATTCTTCTCCACCGATACCCACCACGATGGCGCGATTGCCAGGAACTACCGTAATTCCCTTAGGATTCATACTGCCGGTGTCGTAACTCGCGACTGTCGGCTGATCACCGACCTTACCGGTTACATCAAGAATAAATACTTCCGGCTGATCGGTTGAAAAGGCTGTGGCCAGATAAGCCCTCGCGCCATTGGCATCCACAAAGACATCGACACCGCCCTGGCCATCTATTTTCGCTTGTCCCAGGATATTCGGTTGCTGCGGATTGGTTACATCAATAATTTGTAACTGAGTCGAGACACTACCGATGGCCACGTAGGCATAATTACCGACCACCGCTGCTTTAGTGCCAGTACCGGCTAGATTCACACTGCCTAGCTGGGAACGTGACCCGATTTTACCGGTTAAATCAAAAGTATAAAATTTATCTCCGGCTGTCATATAGCCTACGTTACCGGCTATAAAAATACTGTTCGCATCCGTCGGCCCCGGCGAATCAAAATAACCGATCTCCCTAAAAGGATTCTGGGAAATATCCAGAATTACAATCTCTTTACTGTTGGTGTCGGTGGCCAGATATCCGTAACTGGCTTCGCCAAAAACACCGTTAGTTTTGTAATTACTGAAGGTTCCGGATAAAGCCGCCACCGGCGGATCGGTATTGCTGAGGGTAACTTTGGCGTAGGATTCTCCCGAGGCGTTATTTCCTGTTCCTGCAAACACCAGTCCCTCAATCGCGGTAATACCGTTGGCCACCCCTTGTTTGGGTAGGTCAAACGCGGCAATGGAAAGGTTAGGCTCACACCAGTTGGCCCTTCCTCCTGAGCCTAAAGTTACTTCGCCGCCACTGAGATCGGTTACGACAACATTACCTTTAGTTCCGGCATTAAAATCGGCTTCGGTAGTTTGCAGAAAAATATTGTTAACGTAGCGCATCAGATAAAAAGCAGAAGATAGACGACTCGGATAAATTGCGTTCCAGGTAACCGCGGCGGTAAGCTTTTTTGAAGAAGGATCAAGGTCTCCGCCGCTACCTACGATATTGCCGTTACTGTCACGCCGGACGTCACCAATCACGATGCTTCGGGTAAAACCACTCACGGTCTCTGATCCGCTTGCCAGGATCCAGGTCGAACCGGAAATTACCGGATGATAAGTACCATTTAGGGCAAAAGTGTTCCAGTCAGCCTCTTTGGCAACCCGAACCGCATTGACTGCTTCCGCGAGGAGCGCCGTAGCCCGGAGACGTTCGTTTTGTTGTACCCGGCCTTCGCGGGAAGCAACAAATCCGGTAATGAGAGCCGGTAAAATTATTGCGCTGATCCCGATCGCGATCAAAAGCTCAACCAGGGATTGCCCCTGCTCTTGACACCGGGCAGCTAGCCGAAATTTGAAAAGACTAATTAACCACGCCATAGGGATTAATCTCCACTGTTTTCGTTTCTCCACTGCCGATTTCGGTGATCGTCAGAGAATTTCTACTCATCTCATAAGCACTTAGTTCTCCGCTGCCAGGAATAAAAATTGCGCTCTTTCCCGGCAAAGTTACCTGGCTGATCTGGATATTGGCGGGCAATTTTACCGTAAAATTCCCCGAATTATTCTGATCATAGGAAGCACCCCTGAAAATCACATAATAATTATTTGCAAAGTAGACCCCGTGCGAACTGGCAGTTGTCCCGCTCCCACTTTCTCCCGTCATGGCTTTAACCTGTTGGGCGCGTAAGTCAGTTACCAACAAGACGAGGATAGAGGCGAGAGAGGGTTTACGTTGAATGCCCAAAAGATTAATTGTCGCCAGGCCAATAATCACCAGCATAATCCCCATGACGACGATAAGCTCACTGAAAGTAAAACCTGCGTTTGGGGCAGTTCTCATAATGCTTTAGCGGCTGCCGACTCTGCCAATCAGGCCGTAAATCGGAGCTACAATCGCTACCATCATGCCGCCAATTACCAAACCCACTAACACCAACATTATCGGCTCAAGCAGCACCGTAATCGTCTTGAGGGTTTTTGTCACTTGGTAATCAAAATATTCAGCAATGTCTTGCATTGATTTCTCCAGCGACCCGGTCTTTTCTCCGGCCTCAACGAGTTTAATCATGATCATGGGAATGTAGCCCCTAGAGGCGCGTAAGCCTTCGGAAAGCTTTTTGCCGGAAAGCAACATCTCGCGCGACAAATTAATAATGCGCTTGGTCTCGCGCTTAATTACCACATCGCTAGCCAACTCCAAAGCTGTGGTAATAGAAATTCCCGAATAGAGCAAGAGGTACATGCTCCGACTGAAACGCGTAAGGTCGATTTCCCGGATCAGATGAGAAATTAAAGGTAAAGAAAAGAGTATGCCGGTTAAAATACCCCGCTGTCTTTTATATAAGTAAATTATTAAAACCAAGAAAATTACCAAACCAACGATAATTAACCAGGTATACCGAAGCAGAGATGACGAAAGCAGGATAAGGATTCTGGTCATGAGGGGCAACTCGGTATTGAGCCTGTCAAAAACCGTAGCAATTTTGGGTACCACCACAATTAAAATCATCAAAAAAATTACCAAAAAAACTCCCACAATGAAGACCGGATAAATCAGCGATGATTTTACCTTATCGGTAAATTCGGTTTCTTTGAGCGTAGTCTCCCGCAGGTCCCGCAGGGTGACATCCAGAGTGCCGGCTTCTTCAGAAGCACGCACCACATTAACCGCCACCTTATCAAAAATCATGGGAAATTTGGCTAAAGTAATATAAATCGGTTTACCCTGAGTGAGATCGCTGCGCATGGCTTCCAAAATATTTTTTTGGCTGCCCTTCACGTCTTCCAGAAGTGAATTGACGGTTTCCAAAATCGGGATACCAGCCGAAAGCATGGTCGCCAGATTACTGATAAGACCGATTTTCTCGCTACTACTAAGGGTCAAATGCTCTGTTTTCATAAAAATTCCACTTTAGTGACCCGGATCACTTCTTCGATCGTCGTCAAACCCTTACCGACCTTGGCAAGTCCGTCATCTAACATGGTGGTCATACCATCACTCACGGCGGCTTTGGCAATTACATCCGAATCGGTTCTTTCGGTAATTAGTTGACGAATTGCCTTGCTGACTTCCAAAACTTCAAACACGCCCAAGCGGCCACTGTAGCCGGTAGCACGACAAATTTTGCAACCTTTTCCTTTATAAAAGGCCAGGTCTTCGTTGGTTCCGAAATGTTTTTTGACAATATCAGCCGAAAAATGTTTTTCTATCTCACTGCGTTTGACCGTCACCGAGGTTTTACACATATCACAAATTTTCCGTACCAGCCGCTGGGCCACGATGACGTTAACGGTAGAGGCCACCAGAAAGGGTTCTACTTTCATATCAATCAGTCTGGGGATGGCTGTCGCGGCATCGTTGGTATGCAAAGTCGAAAGCACCAGATGGCCGGTCAGTGCAGCATTGACGGCAATGCCGGCAGTTTCACTGTCACGAATTTCTCCGACAAAAATGATATTGGGGTCCTGACGCAGAATCGAGCGAAGTCCGTTGGCAAAAGTGAGCCCGGTTTTGGTATTAACCTGAATCTGGTTGGCTCCTTTAATCCGGTACTCTACCGGGTCTTCAATCGAGGTAATGTTTTTTTCCCGGGTATTGAGAATCTTTAAAATAGCATAGATTGTAGTAGTCTTGCCGCAGCCGGTGGGACCGGTGGACAAAATCATGCCGTAGGATTTGTTCATGGCATTCGTCACTTTCTGCAGATCCCGCTCGTTCATTCCTAAATCAGTAAGGGTAAATTCCCGTGAGCGCGAAGAAAGTAGCCGCAAAACTACTTTCTCGCCTTCGGCAATCGGCACAATCGAAACCCGGATATCCAAATTTTCTTCTTCCAAGGCCATGCGCATTTTGCCGTCCTGGGCACTGAGGTGTTCGTCAGTGCGCAAGCCTGAGAGGACTTTGATCCGGGTAATCACCCGGTCATGCAGGGTTTCGGGAATCTTAAGCACTTCGTGCAGAATGCTGTCAATCCGGAAACGAATCATACTGCTTCCTTCTTCCGGTTCAATGTGGATGTCCGAAGCTCTGTCTTGATAGGCCGCATTAATCAAAACATCAACGATTTTGGCCACAGGCGGATCTTCTAAAACCGCAGTGGTAGCTTTATGAATGTCTTCCTGTAATAATTCATCAATAGTTTTCTGCAAAACCTTTTGATAAACCTGAAGCGTATTTTCAATATCCCGATCTGTGGCGTAATAAACCAGCACTTTTTGTCCGGTTTTTTTGGCAATCATCTCTACTAAGGTCAGGTCTCGCGGATCAGAGGTGGCGACTTTCACTCCGTCATTGTCGCGGGCAAAAACCACTGCTTTGCGTCGACCGGCTACCCGTTCCGGTAAGATATGAAAAACTTCTTCGGAAAGAGAAACCGCGGAAAGAGCCACAAACGGCACTTTCAAAGCGGTAGCCACTAAGGAGCCTAATTGTTGATCCGAAAGAATGCCTTTTTCTACCAAGGCTGCCGAGAGCGGCACATGAGCGTTTCGGGCAAAAGCTTCGGTATCCGCGAGACTCTTCGCGTCTGCCACGCCGGCCTGGCTGACTAACTTGATTAACTGGTCATCAGTAAAAACCATCCTATTTTTACTATACACTGGAAGTAGCGTTAGACCAAAACATCCACTTGCTCCCTCCGAGTCCGGTGTGATATAAAACCCTCACTATGGCGCGTCGGATCAATCCTTCCACTAAAACTCTCCCGCCGGGAACCTTTTTCACCCGGGTTTTTTTACTGCCCCTGGTCATTTTCATTAAAATTGGCGATTGTCTGCGCTGGGTTTTGCGGCTACTCTGGCAACTGCCCGCACAGGCTGCCTCTGATACCGAGACGCTGCTAAAAGAATTAATTAAGGCTTTAAAAAGAAAAAGAAAAATCCTCCTCCTTAAACTGCCGGAAATTAAGTTACCGCGCAAAATTAATTGGCCACGATTTAAAATTAGTTTACCAAAGCTCTCCTTGCCTAAAATTTATTGCCGGCGTCCTAAACCAACCGTCATCTACCCCAGACCTCTCACGAATGTCTCTAATCACTTAAAATCTTTTCTTTTGGGTGTAGCTGCCACGCTTTTACTGGTCTTTATCCCTTACAATGCTTACCAGTGGCTTAAGGCTCTTCCTAACCCCCGGCTCCTCACACAGCGAGATCTCGAAGTAACTACCAAGATTTTTGACCGTAACGGAGTTCTGCTTTATGAAATCTACGCCGAGCAGAATCGTACTCCTATTCCGCTGGCGGAGATTCCCGAAATTGTCAAAAAAGCCACCGTGGCGATTGAAGATCGTAATTTTTATCATCACTTGGGCTTTTCTCTGCGCGGGATTCTCCGGGCTTTACGCGAAACCGTCATTAGCGGACGCTTACAGGGCGGTTCCACGATTACCCAACAACTGATTAAGTCTGCCCTGCTTACTCCGGAAATTACTCTTGACCGCAAAATTAAAGAAATCTTTCTGGCCTTTTGGGCCGAACGTTTGTATGGCAAAGATAAAATTTTGGAAATGTACCTTAATCAGGTGCCTTACGGCGGCACCGCCTGGGGTATCGAAGCTGCCAGTCAAATGTATTTTGCTAAATCCGTTAAGGATTTATCTCTGGGAGAAGCGGCCCTACTGGTTGGTCTTCCGGCTGCACCCACTGAATATTCACCGGTGGGCAATCATCCCGAGAAAGCCTTTGCCCGCCAGGCAGAGGTACTGCGCAGGCTGACGGAAGACGGCTATATTACCAAAGAGCAAATGCAGCAAGCGTTGGCCGAGGAGATTTACTTTGCCTCACCTAAAGTAACCATCCGTGCTCCCCACTTTGTCATGTTGGTAAAAGAGTTACTCGAGCGTCGTTATGGTATGCGCCTGGTACAACGGGGCGGACTAAGGATTATCACATCACTCGATATTAATCTACAAGAAAAAGCCGCTGAGACCGTAAGCAATCAGGTTTTGACTCTCAGGGCTCTTAGCGTCGGCAATGGTGCGGCTTTGGTTACCAATCCAAAAACCGGGGAAATTTTAGCGATGGTCGGCAGTAAGGATTACTTTAATCTGCAGGATGAAGGCAATGTCAATGTAACCGCTTCTCTGCGTCAACCCGGAAGCGCCATCAAAGTAGTTAATTATGCGGCAGCCCTGGAGGATGGTTTTACTGCCGCGACCATCTTAGACGATAGTCCGGTCATTTATCATCAGGCTGGCTCGCCCTCTTATACGCCGGTCAACTATGACGGTAAATTTCACGGACTAGTGCCGCTGCGATATGCACTCGCTAATTCTTATAACGTACCGGCGGTAAAGGTGCTCGCCAAATTAGGAGTAAGCACCATGCTTGAGAAGGGCAGACTCATGGGAATTGATTCGTGGCAAGACGAAAGCCGCTACGGCTTATCGCTGACTTTGGGCGGCGGTGATGTAACCATGCTCGAGATGGCGCAAGTTTACGGCACGCTGGCAAATCTCGGTAAACGAGTTGACTTAACACCTATTTTAGAGGTGACTGATTATACCGGCCGGATCTGGGAAAAAAATCATCCAAAGCCGGCGGTGGCTGCGGTTAAACCCGAAGTTGCCTGGATCTTAAGCAATATTTTAAGCGATAATTTAGCCAGAACCGGCGCGTTTGGCGCTAATTCCAGCTTAGTCATTCCCGGAAAAACCGTCGCCGTCAAAACCGGCACTTCTAACGATAAGCGGGACAACTGGACGATTGGCTACACCCCAAGTTATTTAACCGCGGTTTGGGTTGGCAATAACAATAATAGTCCGATGAATCCCTATCTTACTTCCGGCATTACCGGCGCCGCACCCATCTGGCATGAGATTATGACGGAGATTCTCAAAGACAAACCCGATGAAGTAGTTCCCCGACCGGACAATGTCATAGCTCTTCCTTGTTATTTTGGCCGGGTCGAATATTTCATCCGCGGTACCGAACCTGCCGGAAATCGCTGTACCCCCCTACCTAGTCCCACCCCGACCCCGACAACTTAATAACTTACGTGTATCTGTCTGCGACCTTGCTTGCGGCGTAGCTTTCCGGTTTGGTTTTAACGGCATAACCGCTGCCCCTGATCATCCCGACAATTTCCTGAATCATCTCGCGGGTTTTCCCGAATTCGCCGATGTCTACGTGAATCTCCACGTCATATTTACTAATCCCGTCCCGCTGGAGAAGTATAACCACCTGTTCTGCCATGGAAAGCGACAAGGCAGCTTCCTGGTAGATGCGTTGCCTTAAAGCAAAAATCTTTTTATTCTCAGTGTGCTGCCAAAAATAAATTCCTCCGTGACCAATTCGATGAACTACAATCGCCGTCACAAAATCAACTCCCTGCCCGTTATGGGGCTGAGAGTCAGTGCCAATTACTAACTGATATTTAGCTTCGGGTACCGCAGCTAAAAACTGGAGAATTCTTTCACGGACTCCAGCTAGTTCCAGGCTGCCAAAGGTAGGACTTTGAAACATATGGGCTTTATGGTAACAAATGACAGATTCTAACACAAGAAAGGCAGGCCTTGGGCCTTACCCAACCCAAACTCCGGCTGGTAGCCGGAGTTTGGTTGATACTTATTTTTCCAGTAAATTTATCTTCTTGGTCGCTCTTCTTTAGGTCTGGCTTCATTGACTACCATCGCCCGACCGTTAATATCTTTACCATTGAACATTTCAATGGCTTTCTTGCTTTCCTCGTCGCTGCCCATTTCCACAAACCCAAATCCTCTGCTGCGTCCGGAATATTTGTCGCTAATTACTTTCGCGGATACTACATTACCCGCTGCAGCAAAAGTCTGACCAAGTTGGGCATCATCCATGTTATAGGGAAGATTGCCCACAAACAGATTAGTTGCCATATTAGGATTCCTTTCTCCTTAGGACTTGAAGGCACATCTTAACACCTAAAGAGAAAGCTTATTATGCAGAACTCTTTGAGGGTATCGACCACACTTTGTTCCCAGGACAGCCCCCAGTATACCACATCAGTTGCTTTTTGACAAAGGAGGGCGACTCACTTACAATTCTTTTATATGGATAAGTCTCTTACACCCAACGAGCTTCTGCCTGAAATTAGTAATAAAATCTATATCCAGGACTACAGCTCCAAAGCCACGATTGACGGAGTAAAAATTATCAACCTGACTGCCTTTGTGAACGAAGACGGCGATTTCTCAGAAGTAATGAGGCTAAACAGCCAGGGACAGCCGGAAAAAATCCCGGATTTTCAAATTGCGCAGATCAACCGCTCCAAACTCAATCCGGGCACAATTAAAGCCTGGCATATTCATCTCAAGCAAGATGAGATCTGGTACGTGGCACCTCAAGATGAATTGCTGCTCGGTTTATGGGATGTCCGTCAGAAATCTTCCAGTCGAAATCTTACGATGCGGATCATGTTGGGCGGCGGAGTCTCCCGTCTGGTTTACATTCCGCGGGGCGTAGCCCACGGAGCGGCCAACTTCAACCGCCATCCGGTTCAGATTTATTATTTGGTTTCCGCCAAGTTTAACCTCCGGGATCCCGACGAAAGACGTCTGCCTTGGGACAGTTTGGGGGCCGACTTTTGGCAACCTAAGAAAGATTAAGCGGGTATAGGTTTTCCTTCCATCTCCGCTTCCATCTTGGCTAAAAATCGATAGTATTCCGCTGATTCCAAAAGATGGGCAAGTGCAATTTTGCCCGTCATCAGGGGATCATCACCGGTAACATTGGTGAGCGGCGTTACGGTGCCATGCTCCAGCTCCACATCCATCCCTGCCCGGAATTGCTCAGGGTCAATTTTAGTCCAGTCAACTCCTAACTGACTGCCAACTGCTTTGGCCTCTTCCGGAGTAAAAGTTGTTTTTGCCATAGGCACCCCTTTCTTTGCCCGGCTAAGACCGCTTCGAACCAAGCCCCGATTATTACATCGGGAGAAGGACGGGAAGCAGTGTCAGACGGACTTATTTACAGTATAACAGAAGGATGGTAAATTTCTTGGTGTTCACGGCTGGAATAATTCCGGCACTTTCTCCTCCCATTCCGGAAAAATTGTACCGAATGCACGCGGAATCCACTGACCATCTACTTTTTCCAAAATTACGGCAGCGCGGTCAGTATCCTCCGGAACTACCTCAACCAGCGCCCAACGGTCAACTTGTTTTTGGAGGTGTAAATCAAAAATTAATCCCGCTACGCTGTTTTTTCTTACATATTCCCTGGTTACCGTTAGCAGCTGGTTATCGACTGATATCGGAGGGGCATAACTTTCTTGTTTCGGTAAAAATTTTTGTCGGTTAATAAAGAGAAAACTCAAGAACAAAAAGGCGGACAAAATTATCAAGAATTTTTTCATGTGTAGAAATTATTTGGGACAAACCGAGAGATTACTGACACTGCCTTCGATATCGGCCATCCAGGCATCGCTGACCCGCAGTACGAGATAAATTTTATCTTTACCGCTGGTATTAACGCTCAGGTTACAGGAGGCACCGGTCGTACACTTGGCGACCCCGCAGCTACCAAGACCCGCGGCATCGGAAAGCACACACTGCGGCCAGTCGCTTTCATTGACAGCCCGGTTGCATTGACCGGCCAGGCTGGCACGCGGATCACTGCCCAGTACGGAAAAAAAGACATAATTATCCGATTTTACGCCGGTACCGCTGCACTCGCTGAAAAACCGGGCGTGGTCAGTAAGACCGAGGCTAGCTTTAACGGTGAGGGCGCTGGCTCCGCCGGTACTGACTTCTTTGACATAAAATTCCCGCCACTGGGATGACGCCGAATTACAGCGGACACTGAAGCGGCCGGAGGAAGCGATGCGGCTATACCCGGAACAGGGAGAAGCGGATTTATAAAAATAATATGTCGTGTAGTCCTCTCCCAAATTCACATTTTGACAGCCGCCGCTTACAGCTGGAGCCGCAGCAGCAGTGGTCGAAATGCTGCTCCCAACGCCGCTAAACATTTTTCCGACGAGCTCGGTCATCGCTGCTTTTAAATCGCTTACTTTATTTTCACTATTACCCGAGATCAAAGTAGTCATCGTCACCATATAACGGTCAATAATCACAAACGAGGTCAGAATGACCTCGCCGCCACCCATAGTATAAAAAGTATAACCGGCTGTCGCACCGCTCGAGGCGGCGCTAACCGTTGTGCCGAGAATTGAGGTGAGACAGGCAGGATAACCGGTCACGATCCCGGCGGCTTTAGCAGCTGTGCCGTAATCTACGACGCTGGCTGAGTAAGTTTTACTGCCCTGGGAATATTCGGCGTAGAGATAACCGATCACGCCGTTTTGTTGGCAACCCGTACCCGCCGGAGCAGTACTGCTAGTTTTGGTTTTGGGATAACCCATGAGCGTCGCCGGAAAACTGTCCACCGTAAAGGAAAAAGCTTGTTTAACTGTGTTTCCGCCGGTCTCACTGGCTACGGTTGGTAAAACCGCGGTTCGGGTGGGCTCCGGCCAGGTAGTCGGCTGGACAGAGGGAGTAATTGGCTGCGTGGCTACCGGTCCAGCTGAAAGCATCATCTTTCTCATCGTGTTATAACCCGCCGTCCCTGGCTCCAGGACCGAAGTAACTGGATCGCGAAAACTATTCTGCAAATCCTGCGCCTTGGTTAACGCATCTTTTTCCGCCTGAATAATCTCTTCCACGTTGGTCGGTACTACTGTCTGGTCGTTATAAACTTTATCCCAGAAGGTGACCCGCCAGGTTAGCTGATCCTGTCCCAGCTTCATGGTTTTATTAATCTCTTTTATGCCGGTTCTGGCAGAATATTTTCCGGCGACAGGAACCAGACTGAAAGCCGTATCAAGAACTCCCTGCTGGGTCCTCAAATATTCTTTACGTACCCGCAACTCATCCTGCTGCACAGTAAAGAACAACGTTTCCAGCTCCATGATCTGTTTGGCGTCAGCTTCAGTCAGAGCCCCTCGCTCATACATTTTCCATAATTCAACCAATTTGCTGCTGAGCATTGTCATTTGAGCCTGCTGGGCCATTTCAAATAAAATGAATTTATTCGTTGCCACAACCTGATTGATCACAGCATAATCCACAATCGTCCCGGCAATATTTAATCCGGCGTTCTCCAGGGCAGAAGCCCCCTTGGAATTATCAGTGACTTTTTCCATCGCTTTAGCCAGTTTGCTGGTGCTGGCTGCGGCTTTAATCCCCTGTCCCTGCTTGATGGCCAAAATGCCGGTTTGGTAGGTGGCTTTGAGGAGCTCTTTGTTTTCGACGCCGCTTTTGAGAATCCCCGCACCGGTGAGAGCCAACCCGGCATAATCGTAAAGCTGGCCGGTGTCTTCACCAAACATCACCGTACCAATACTGTATACTTCGCTAGCCAGATTAAGTGCATCCAAAATTCCGGTACCGGTAGCCATAATAGCGGCGATGTCGAGAATATCCTTACTGACCGTGATTGTTTTACCGGCCATGACCAGTTTGGCATTCTTTTGCATTTCCGTCTGGGAAAATTCGTTTAAGGTCTCCCACATAGCCAGCGGGTTGCTCTGGGCAAAGGTGGGCCAGTGAGTGGTAAATCTTTCTAAAAACGGTGAGGTTAAAGTCTGTGGTTTGCGCGAGCGGCTGGTAGCAGCTACCTCTCTAACTATCTTCTGCGAATTGGGTACGGTCCAGGAGGCAGTTACTGCGCCGCTTTTTAATTGATCCGCCTCATACAATACCAGCGGATCTTCTATAATAATTTTGGGTTTTATATTAAAGTTTACCAGCGAGGCCCGCGGTGCTACCTCTTTAGGAATCAATTCATAGACATTTCCGCCGGTGGTGGCCTGATCCGGCAGCACTTTCTTAAAAACCAACTGTTTTTCAATCCGGTCGGGATAAATTTTCATTTCCCGGTAAACGGCAAGATTTTTGGACGCGATCACCCAGATCGGATATTCGTTAAAGGTTTTAAGCGGGCCTTTACCCAGAAACGGAAGAGACGGAAGAGAAAATTTAAGAACCCAAAACACGGCGAAAAAGATCATCAGCACAAAAAGACCAACGATAGCCCGTAGAGGAAGTTTAAGAGCAAAGTCTTTTTTCGCGGATTTTTTACCGGCTCCGGCTTGCTTAAAATAGAGTATCAGGCCCAGACCCATGATCAGGCCGGCAATTAGTGCACCAATTATTATCCCGGCAGTGGACTGCATAGATGCCCTAAACTTAGACTAAACTTAATTTACCGGCACTGTCAAGATTCCGTACCCAAGCAACTTTACTGATAAAGCGCTTTAATGCCGGTGATATCACCCGGATTAAGATCTCTTTTAATGGTTTCCCCCTCAGTTGAGTAACCGTACATGGTTTCCAGTGTACAGGTGCTCATATAAAGATCGTTCATGCCGGCACTATGACCAAGCTCATGGGTGGCAATATTTTGCAGATCCATTACTAAAAGATTGCTCTTGGCATCTCCCCAGGTAAAATTCGTATTAAACAGCATATCCCATTCTAACAGCTGCCTGGTCTGTACCGGCCCGCTGAAATAACCCCAGATATTGGTGATCGCAATGACTCTAGCATCAGGATAACTACCAAAGACAGTCACATTTTGGCCGTCAGTTTCGCTATCGTTAAAAATTGCACTGCTGTTAAGCGTACCTCTGCCGAAAATATTCCCTCCATATCTCTCCCATTCGGCAACTCCTGAAGTGACAGCGGTTTCCACGAAATTTGGACTAAGACCGGAATTATTTACGGGATTAATTAGATACGGTTCAGTTGTCTTCCATTTGGCGCCTTTGGCTAAATATCCATAACAGGTAGTTCCCGGTGCTTTGGGCGGTTTATTGGCGTCGTTAGGTTTGACCGGATCTTTATCTTTTTTATAATGGATAAAGGTAATTTTTGTCAGTGGCCCTTTATCCATCTGATTGTCTTTGTCCTCATCTGCCTTCGCCAAAACCGTAAGGTTTGCGCCGCTTAGTAAAATCGCGATAACCAGGCAGACAAGGAAAAGGGTTTTTTTCATAACTACTCTAATATATTACGCTACTGGAGACGCGACAGTCAAATTACCAGCCATAATTTGCCTGGTTAGGTTAAAATAGAGATAGTGAAAAAGGCAGTTTTATTCCGCGCTGTTGCCGGGCAGGTGGTCGAATGCACCGCCTGCGCGTGGCATTGTAGGATTGGCGCTAACCGCGTCGGGATTTGCGGTACCAGGCTAAATAAGGAAGGGATCCTCTATTCTCTGGTTTACGGCAAGGCCGTTGGTCTCCGCCCGGATCCGGTCGAGAAGAAACCGCTTTTTCATTTCCTGCCCGGCCAAGCTTTGCTTTCTTTCGGCACCGTCGGCTGCAACTTTGGCTGTTTATTCTGCCAGAACTGGGAACAAAGCCAAGTAAACAAATGTCAAATGTCAAATGCTAAATGCCAAATAGAAAACAAATTAACAGAATTAATAGATAAACTATCCTCCACGATTACTCCCCGGGAAATTGTGGAACTGGCCAAGAGAGAAAAAGCTGTAGGGATTGCCTATACCTATAACGAACCGGCGATCTTTGCCGAGTTTGCCGCCGACACCATGAAGCTGGCGCGTAAGGCGGGCTTAAAAAACGTTTTTGTCTCTAATGGTTTTGCCTCGGTTGAGACCTTCGCTTACCTTAAAGAGTATCTCGATGCCATTAATATTGACCTTAAAAGCTTCCGCGGAGAATTTTACCGAAAAATCTGCAAAGCTAAAATTGAGCCGGTATTGGAAAATATTCCCAGGTATTTTCAGGCCGGCATTGAAACCGAGGTCACTACTTTGCTTATTCCCGGGCACAATGATAGCCGTGAAGAATTAGGGGAGATCGCCCGATTTTTGGGCAAAATTTCTCCGGAGCTTCCCTGGCACATCTCGGCTTTTTACCCGGCTTACAAACTGCTGGACGCTCCTCCCACTCCGGTGGGCAAATTAATTGAGGCTTACGAAATCGGTAAAGCCGCTGGTCTAAAATATATTTACGTCGGTAATGTTTGGGACCCTCAGCACTCCTCTACTTTCTGTCCCAAGTGCCGGACGTTACTCATTTCCCGCGCGGGTTACGAAGTTAAAATAGAAAATCTCGATCAGCAATCCGGCCGCTGCCGTAAATGCCGGGAAAAAATTTATGGAATTTGGTCTTAAGACGCGCCAACCGGCTGTGGCAGGCAGTTTTTATCCGGCTGATCCGCGGGAACTTACCTCACAGCTTGACTCATTTTTTCAAAAAACCAAAAAAATAGTTCTCTACCAACAGATTAAAGCCCTGATCGTCCCTCATGCCGGATATCTTTATAGCGGACAAACCGCGGCCTGGGGTTACCGGCAACTGCCTCAAAATCTCAAAAATCCCCACTTTGTCCTGATTGGCCCTTCACACTATTTCCCTTTACATGGCGTTACTTCCTCGGCTGCTTCCGCTTGGAAAACTCCGCTGGGAACTGTCCCTCATATTCCCGCCTCAGTTAAAAAAACTGTCTTTTTAAATGAAGACGTACATTTGCCCGAACACTCCCTCGAGGTCCAACTGCCGTTCCTGCAACACCTATTTCCTCATTTTTCTTTAACCTGTTTATTAACCGGTGAGCAACATGATAGTCAAAAACTGGCAGACTACTTCCTGACTCAGTATCCCTCGGCGCGTTTTATTGTTTCCTCTGATCTTTCGCACTATCTCTCTCGCCAAGAGGCAGAAAGACAGGATCAAAGAACTATTGAAGCAATTTTAGCCTGTGATAATTATTTTATCGAACATCAGGAAGACTGTGCTTGCGGACGCTGGGGCATCGCCACGATCTGTGCCATGGCAAGGGCAGAGAACTGGGAGAGGAGACTAATCTTTTCTGATACGTCGGCCACTGCCTCCGGCGATACCCAGCGGGTAGTGGGTTATGCGGCCATCGCTTTTTTAAGTAAGGTATGAAAATTACTAACCCGGAAAAATTAGCCAAACTGGTGATTGAGACCTACTTAACCAGCCGCCGCCTGCCAAAAATTAAGGCTAACGAGGTGGCCCCGGAATTAACCAAGCAGGGCGCCTGTTTTGTCACGGTTTATGTCGGTAGTCAACTACGGGGTTGTATCGGCAGCTGGCGCGCGTTTGAGCCGCTTTATCAAAATATTATCCGTCACGCCATTGATGCGGTCAGTCTGGATTTTCGTTTCCCCGCTATTACCAAAGCAGAACTTCCCAAACTAAAGATTGAAGTCTCGGTCCTCACGCCACCCAAACGTTGGCAGCCTAAAAATAAAGAAGAAATGTTGGCGTTTTTAGGCAAAATTAAACCGGGATTGGTTTTAGAAAAAGCCGGCCAGCGCGCCCTGTTCTTACCACAAGTTTGGGACGATCTGCCCAATCCGGCCGATTTTCTCTCCCACCTAGCTCTCAAAGCCGGACTAAAAGAGACTGTCTGGCAAGAGCCGGGAGTGAAGTTCTGGATTTTCCGAAGATCTTCCTAAATCTTTTTACCCATCAGAAGGCAAACGTAATAAGCTAAGTCATAAAGCGCTCCGGGGCGACTGGTGGCCACCCGCTGAAAACCGTTTTTTGCGTGGAACAGGATGGTGGCGCAGTTGGTAATTGGACTAAGGGCAACCGAGGAAAAGAGATAGCGGAACTTTTGTGCTTTCAGGTTTTTTTCCAGTCTTTTTAGTAATCCTGAACCAATCCCGTTTCCTCTGTAATCCCCGTCTACCCCGCAGGAATCAACTACCATACTGCGGGGATGACGGAAATAGCGTCGGCGCCAAACCCGGTCAAACCAAGATTGACGTCGGTCCTCTTCACAGTTTTTTTCCCGGTAGTCAGCCACGATATAGCCGATGATTTTCCGGTTTTTTTCGGCCACTAAGAATTCCTTAGCCCGAAGAATTTTCTTTTTGAAAGTGGCTTTAGTCTCCAACCCCAATAAAAACCCCTGTTGTTGGATATAGACCAGGTAGCCGGGGTCGTTAAGTTTAGACCGGTCGAGTGAAAGAGAGCGATAGAGCAAATAAATCTTATCCAAATCTGCCAGGCGAGCTTGACGTATCATATAAAATAATTTCCATCACAAGCATAAGTTTTAGATCATTTGTCCGCTTTTGTCAAATTGCCTGATGGACCTTAGCTTGGACGTGCTTGACTAGGCTTGACTCTAGCGGGTACCATAACCCAAGAAGCTATATGTCACTAATCAGGAAAAATTTTTTACTGGTAATGATCTTTCTCCTGGCTTTATTTTTACGCCTCTATAAACTTCCGGTATTGCCGTGGGGATTCTATGAAGAAGAGGTCACCAATGCTTATGTCGGCCGCTTTATCCTCGCCAACGGCGTCGATCTTTATGGCAATCGCTGGCCGCTCCTCTATTTTGATAAATTCGGCGATTATCCGCCGGTTCTGCCGATGTATCTGGCGGGATTGGCTACTTACCTCTTCGGGTTTAATGAATTTGCCGCGCGTTTCCCCGCCGCATTCCTCGGTGCCCTGACGATCTTTCCGGTTTATGGTTTGGCCTTACTGGTATTTAAAAATCAAAAACTCAGTTTGTTTGCGGCGCTGCTTTTGGCTATTGCCCCCTGGCATGTGGTACTGTCCCGTACCAGCGCCGAGGGGGTTATGGCTCTCGCGGTCTATGCACTGGCCCTGCCGCTTTGCCTGCGGGCAGTTGAGGAAAAAAATACCCGTAAAATCTGGATGGCTTTGGGGCTTTTTTTACTCACCTATTTCTTCTATCCGTCGTTCCGCCTCCTTGTTCCCTTATCGCTTTTGGGATTGCCGCTGGTCATCAGGCCTAAAACCAAACCCGGACAAAAATTGCTTTGGTCTCTGGCCGCAATTTCGCTTCTTCTGACCCTGGCCATTTCGTTAACGACCTGGGGTAAAGGTAGATTCCTTCAGACCTCGATTTTCCAAAGTCCGGAAGTTGCCGAACATGTGGCTCTCCGCATCCAGGCTTTAAGTTACGGGGAGGGCTCGGGCAACGTGCTGACGGCGAGGATTTTTCATAATAAGGCCGTAGAGTACGGCAAAGCTTTTCTGGAGCAATATTTAAGTTACTTTTCCCCTTCACACCTCTTTTTGGAGGCCCTCGGCCAGCACCGCTATTTCAATGTCCCCTATCAGGGTTTATTATTTCTTACCACGGGCCTGCTATTGCTCATGGGACTGTTGCCCGGCGGATCTCTCTTCCGACCACCGCTAATCCGCTACCTTCTCTACTTACTGCTGATTGCTCCGCTGCCGGCTGCACTCACGATTGATTTTCCTCCCCACGTACACCGGTCGATTTTTCTCCTTTACCCGCTGATTTTTCTCACCACTTACGGCTTAGCCAAGCTGTCTGCCATCCTAAACAACCGGCGCCTGGCAGGCGGCATCATTGCTTTACTATTGACACTTGAGGGTATCTATTTTTGGCACCAGTATGCGGTACATTCTGACTCGGTGCAAAGTATCCTGCGCAACGACGGTGATCGGGAGGTAGTCCACTATGTAATTGCTAACCAAAACCGATATGACAAAGTGGTCCTGCCGATGTTTGCCCGTCTGCCGGTTTACTACCTGTATTTTTCCGGGAGGGTCGACCGCTCGCTGGCCGGCAGATTCAAAAATGAGTTAAAAATAGACGGTGTGGGCAAGGTAGAATTTTTCGGTGATTGGTGTCCTTCAAAAATGCTTGATATCTCTCTCCTTCCGAAGCGGACGCTCGTTATCGACAACGCCAGCTGTCCCTCGGAGGGACTGCCGGTAGTAGAAACGATTATGCGGCGTGACAGTACAGCTGCCTACCGCATCCAGACCAAACCATAGTGTAAATTGCGGCCGGGTAGAGTAAAATAGTTATTAAGGAAATATATCCATATTTTATGAACGAAGTCCTGTCGATTGCCTTACGTTCTGTCGCGATTTATTTTTTCGTAATTTTGGCGATCCGCTTATTCGGCAAGAAAGAATTGTCACAACTCTCGGTGATCGACCTGGTATTTATCCTATTGATCAGCAATTCACTGCAAAGTGCGATGGTAGGCGAAAACACTTCCTTACTCGGGGGAGTCGTCGCTGCTACAGCGCTTTTTGCAGTTAATTACCTTTTAAAAATTCTTTTCTATAAATCCGGCAAATTAAGTTCATTTTTTCAGGGTAACCCGCTGTTGCTCATTTATAAGGGGAAAATAATTCAAAAACATCTGGATGAAGCAAAAATTTCGCTGGAAGAACTGGAAGCTGCCATACGCGAACACGGAGTAAAAGATATGAGTGAGGTAGATTTAGCTATGCTTGAAATTGACGGCAACATCAGCGTCTTATCTCAGGATTTCCGCCGTAGATCGGTGAGGAAAAGAAAAGCCCACAAAGTCCTGACCAAAATTACCTGATGCGTTATTCGACGAACTCAGTATAAATAAGCTCATTGTCAACCCCTAGTTTTGGCTTTCCTGCCTGCCGATTCATAAATTTAAAACATTATGCTATAATCTGCCCATGTCACGACCGGAAATAACACCCGGCTTATTTGCGACTTTAGCAAGGGCGAGCCCCTGGCAAGTTGCCGTAAATTCGGAACCGGAAGTCAAGTTGCCAAATGATAAATCCCTTCCTTATACAATGGCAGGTTTGGGCTTGATAGAACATTATTGTTCAGATCTTCTCTCAAAGCCTAGATGGCGCGCATATCAGCTTAGTCTTTCCCTTGAAGATCTGGGCCTTCTGGACATGGATGTTCAGGGACATGTTTCGGGAGTGCAAACACTTGTTACTGCGCAAGCAACAATTTATGATGCTAAACGCTTTTATTTGGGTCCTAAGCAATTTGATTTACTAACAGCAGGTGCATTGCTCCACGATTTAGGTGAAGCGAGAACGGAAGACATAACTTACGATCTGAAAACAGCTTCTCCAAACTTAGGACTTGTTGAGGCTGAAGCAGCGATGGAAATGATTGATGCGGTAGGAAAAATCGACCCTAACTTACGCTTCCGGCTGAAAGAATTATATCTAAAAATTACCACTTCCCTAGCTAACCAGGAAATTACCGGCCTTTTAAAAAACTCCTCTGTCTCTACGGAAAAAATTAATTGGGAACAGTTAAGAGCCCTGTTTAAACTTTACGAAAGATATGGTTATTTAATTACGGCACTATGGGTTTACTGGCCGTTGGAGATGGAGAACGGAGTTGCCCAACTTACCAAAGCTGAAAAAACCAGGGTTAAGAATTGGAACAGAGGAGAGCTGGAGACAGCTTTAGAATCAAACCAAAAAATTTCCCAATTGGTTAAAAGAGCAATACTGATGAAAAATGTTCTCTTGAATCAATGGCCGCATCTGGTCCAAGCCGCCCTGGCAGAAATTCCCTCGGCCGGCTGTCTCTTTGATAATCCGCTGACTAACCGTTTAGTTTTTTCCGCTGACAGACTGATGGATTTAAATTTGGATCTTTCCTTTTTCCGGCAAACCCGATAACGTCAGGGTCATCAACAAAAAGAAAGGAAAAGAATGTTGGAAAAGTTCTATGTAATTGTTCATCCCTGGTTTGTGGAAGAAGGAGCAAATCAAGGAGATGAAGAAGCTATAAAGGTTAATGCACGCCTGCAAAAAATTCCGCCTGAGATAAGCGTTGTAATTCCACTTGGAGTCAAACCGCATTTAATTCATCCGCAAATGCCGCCGCCCTACAGAGTTAAAACAGTGATTGTCTGCGGCGCTGATACCAAGCCCGATGATCCGCGGTGTGAAGATATCCAGGCGCTTGCACTCAAGCTTGCGGGATACAAAAGGGTGCGTATAGACCCAAAAGCTTCCTTAAAAGCAAAAATCTAAAGAGACGTCTTTTATCCTCTGGTCCCTCCGCCCATTCCTCCCTTTCTCTGTTCCATGTAGCAATCCCGGCAATAAACCGGTCTGTCCCCTGATGGTTTAAAAGGAACCTGAGACGGCTTGCCGCATTTAGCGCATTTTACATCATAAAGCTGGCGACCCTGTTGGTCAGTGCCTGCCGATGTAGCTGCATCGTCTGTCGGCGCAGCCGCCGGTTGGTCAGTTGCTGGTTGATCTTTGTCTGCCATGAATAATCACCCCCTTTCTTTTTATCTTACCACAAACCCTTATATAATTAATCTTCTGACTATGCTATAATAGCATGGTGTCTAAACCTTTTTATACCAGCGGATTTCTCTATCATCTGGCGACACAACAAATTCTCCTGCAACAATCTGACTCCGACAGTAGCCCCTTGCCTTACTGGAGAATGTTCGGCGATTTTGGCCGCGAGCGAGAAGATGCCCAAACTGCATTTCGGCGGATCATCTACGAACAAATGGGGCTACGCTTTGAGACGAAGTACCTTTTTCCTGTCTATGATTACGATTACAATACACACAACATTATCCATTACGTATTTTATGCGGAAGTGCCAAAATTATATACCTTCCCTTTGCTGACTGCGGGAAACTTCACCTGGTTTACCTTTAAACAAATAACCAAACTTCACTTGGGCAGTCAGGCAAAACAGGACATTGTCGTTTCAGAGCGGGTCATTAACGCTCAGGCAAGAAGCAAAGAGCCGCTCATCCTCCAGCATCCGGGACAGCATCCAAATCTGTATCATTAACCATCGGGGCTCTATATATCCCTATTAACGCTGAGGAGGAGTTAACTTCTTTTTACGAAAAGTGCGGGTTCAGGAAAACCAAACAAGTACCAATGAGCATCAGCTACTCAACGTACAATAAATAATACTTAAGGCTAGATTAAAAATATTCAGACCGCTAGCATCACGTACCGCAATTAAATAAACTTAATCACTTATTAAGGTATCGGGATAATCCACACACATATCATTATGCATTCGTATAACGCCTTGCTCATCATAAATCTTAGGCTTAATTATTTTTGCGATTCTATATACCAATACAATTGGTATTAAACTTTTTTGTCGAACAGAAGCATTACATGTCGACCATGTTTGTATATTGGGTTTGCTTTCATCGCAAGCTTTTTCTTTGCTCCATCCTTCATTTCGTGAAGCAACTAATATATTATCCCCCCATACCTTATATTCATTAAGGCACTCTGATAATTTGTTTACGATTGGAGCCGTAATAACAAATATTGATATTATTGAAACAACTATAACTATTACGATGATGTATATATATATTTTATATATTCAGTATCAATTAACTATAAACAATAGTCAAACACAGGTTAAATAGCTAATATACAAAAATATCCCGCCAGAACAATCGTAAAAGAGCTGGTTCCCCGCTGCCCAAGTCGGGATCTGACCTTAGGGTTTTATTACTTCAACTGTTTTCTAAACCTGACAGTATAATTCCAAAAGTTGCCCGACGCTTTATCAAACACAAAACCTGCTTTTTCTCCTATCCTGATTGTGGTTGACCTAAGGGGATAATCCGGGTCGGGTAAAAGCTCGGTTACTGCTAAAATACCGCCGGGCTTTAAAACTCTCTTAATTTCCGCCAACGCCATTTGACGATCCGGAATTTCCTGCAATACTGTGATTAGATATGCTAAATCCAGAGAATTATTCTCGAACGGCAGATTATACGCGCTCGCCCGGATTACCTCAATGTTTTTAATGTCCTGATTTTCCGGTTTTGTGAGTTTTTTTCCAAGTTGCTTGAGCATGGCAGATTGGATATCAAGCGCATACACCCTGCCCCTACTGCCAACAACTCTTGCAACAAACGTCACAAATGCTCCGCTTCCGCACCCAACCTCCAACACACGCATCCCCTGCTTGATTCCGCTGCGCTCGATCAACTTGTCGGGAGGCTGCAATTTTCTTCGCAGATCACTGTCTAAGTAACGTCCAATAAACGCAGGAGCCGGAAAGTGGAACTTCTTTTTAAACAATCTTATAACCACCTGCCATACCAGAAGAACTCCTAATACTGTTAATACAATATTCGTCGCCATTCCTTAAATTATAGCAACATTTAATGCCAATTATCTGCTCTTCATCGTGTGGATTTGCCCTCGGCCTTTTCTGCCATTTCATAATACGGTTCTATGCAAAAACGATACCCCTTTCCTCTTGCGTATTTTTGGATCATTGCTTTTTGTTCCGGGTTTAACTTAGCAACATCTTCCTCTGTTAAGTATCCAAGCAAAAGAGCATTACTCTTTCTCATTTCTAGACCCGTGTCAGTGTTAATTTGAGTAATAATTTTTTTGTGTAAAGACTTATAAACAGGGTGTAGCTTGTGTGGTCCTATCTCTTCTGCCACCTTAAGTCCTAAAAGAATCCTTCTAATATCTTTAAACCATTTGCTGGCATACAACGAATCTATCGGAGTTCTGGAAAAAGTAGCGCCAATTCTAAACCAAAATAGTCCATAGGGCTTGCTCCACGACAATAAGACGGTTTGAATATTGGGGTGTGAGACATCAAAAATATAATCTTCTGTGGAACCTATATAAGCCAAGTCAAGAATGACCTTGTGGCCTGCTTCACAATAACTGTTTATAACAGCATTAGGAATTATATTTCCATTCCTGGCAGAAGGATTTGAAATAAACCAAACACCCGGTTTTATGTTCTTAGGATCTGTATTTTCTAAATCAATTTCCGTCGTAGCAATTCCTATCGACTTTCCGTATTCCTGGTAGCCTTCATACTCACCCCCCGGAACAAAAATTTCATTAACACCTTCTCTCTTTAGCTTGCTAAGAAGATGAAATATCCCCTCGCTTGACCCCATCGTGGGATATCTCCATCTATATTCCCTAAGGCCGGGAGCTGCTTGTGAGTAAGCGTCAACAACCCTGTCCAAAATGGGTTCATGGATCATGTCAAGATCAACTTTGCCTTCTTGGGTTGCCGGGACTTCCAATTCCGGATTGAAGTTTAAGGGTTTAATTATCTCTCTTGCCTCAGCAACAGGTGTCTGTGTCAGCAACAGATTTCTGGCTTCCGGTTTACTAAGAGTTGTTTCGACGGCATTTACTATTGGGACAACCTCAGGAAAAAAATAACAGCGAACGGTTTTTAGAGCATTTAGTCTTTCGGTCATTTTAGCCCCTTTCCTTTTTCGGTCCAATCAGTAGCAATCCGTCCACCGGGGTAAAATATTAGCTGCCTCAAGTAATTTTTGGGGTTACGATCTTTTGTTAGTGAAGTTGTGCTACAAACATTTTGGTGCCTAATATTAAAAATAGCATAGATTGTTCCTCCGAAAGGAAAAGTTTTAACTACTGTCCCGTTTTCTCTAAGGTACATATTGATATCTTCCAGTTGTCCTTTGTCTAGTTTATGTTCATCGACCCACTTCGCAATCTCAGGATTACGGGTCTCCGATGGTCTATTTACAGACCGAATTGTAAGCTGTTCAACTTCATGTTCCTTGGCAAATCTAATCAAACCATCCAGCCTTCTAGCGTTGTCAATACCGCCTTTGATAAGAATACAGGCAAGACGCACGGAAAAATCAGCCTCGTGCAACTTCTTAATAAGTGCTGGCAAATCAATATATTTTTCCCGGTAAGGAACAAAAATTTCGCGGTTTACCTTCGGGTCATAATGAACAATCGAAACGGCAATTGTTTGTAAATTGGCAGCCCTCCAAATATTCAAAAGATTATCCACCGCTCCTTCAGCAATGCGAATACCGTTTGTTTGAAGTTCTTTCTCGTGGATCTGGTAACCAGATTTCTTTTCGAGTCTTAGAAGATGGTTAAGATATTCAGTAATATGGTCCGGGAATAATACAGGTTCACCTTTGCCTGTTATCATGGTAGTTTCCGTTTGCCCTTCTTTGGCATATCTAAAAGCTTCTTCAAATCTGCCGAAATCGATTTCCTCAGGTTTTTGAGCGATGCCTTCATCGGGGGTCATCTTCGAAACACAATAATCACAACGTGCGTCGCAAGCCTGGCTACCTGCTATTAGGCTAAGGGTTTGAACTTTGCCTAACTCAACAGAACTTGGCATAGAAAGGCGATTATAGCACGAATAACCAGTAAAGTGTATCAAAAGGTATCAATATGCTCCCGAGGGCGGAACAAGTAGAGGTATTTTCATAAATTAAATTATACCATCAGAGGGTTCGAACGTCCTGCCTGCCAGTCGCACGCCGCCAAAGGCTTTGGCCGACGGAGCGCAGGCTGGCCTATGATGGTCATAATAAAAGTGGCGTCAATACGGAAACCAACATATATCTTGTATTCTCACGTATCATTATGATACGCTAGAATAATATGAATGATACGCAACTGAATGCGCGCCAACTCTCAATACTACGGTTTTTTGCCACCAAACCATCTGCTTCTCGCAGAGATTTAGAAACTTTATTCCCACATGGGTCCTTTTCTCGTATCACATTCATCCGCGACATTAACCATCTTATTAAGTACGGGTGGTTAAAACAAACTGGCGGCGGTAAATATGTCACCTATTCATTAATCCCTTATAAAGGACTCTTCATCCCAATCGATATCGATGCGTATTTCCAATCAACTACAGATGCTCGGTATGTGCGGTATCCAACCTTTAATTTTCATGCTATTGATCACCTACACAATATGTTTACTTCTGATGAATTGAATATCTTTGAACAGGGAAAGCAAAAATTAACACATACATTTCAAGTTGTCGATCAAACGATTATTAAACGGGAACTTGAACGATTCATCATTGAATTTTCGTGGAAGTCTTCGCAAATTGAAGGCAATACCTATTCTTTGCTTGAAACCGAGGATCTGATCAAAAACAAAAAAGAAGCAAAAGGTCATGATAGATATGAAGCAATTATGATCCTGAATCATAAATCCGCTTTTGACACGCTATTAATCAATAGAAATACTTTTCGAGATATCAATAATATTGATATCAGAACCATTCATTCTGAATTAACAAAGGACTTAGATATTAAGTCTAACGTCCGTGAATTTGGTGTGGGCATCACCGGGACGAAATATGTTCCGCTTGATAATAAATGGCAAATTGAAGAAGCTCTGGATAGAATGATCACCCGTGTGCATGAATTGCATCATATAGCAGAAAAAGCCCTAGCATTTCTCACCATGATATCGTATCTTCAGCCTTTTGCTGATGGCAATAAGCGTACCGCCAGAATGGTAAGCAATGCCATCCTCTTGGCTAATGGATATTATCCGCTTTCTTATAGAAGCGTAGATGAAGTCGAGTTTAAAAAAGCCCTAATTCTATTTTATGAACAAAATAATCTTTTCCACTTGAAACGGATATTTTTAGACCAACAACAATTTGCAATTCAACGCTATTTTATATAACTCAACCGTACTCCGCGCAATGGACGCTTGCCCTGAGTTAACCGAAGGGATGTTCGGACATGTTTAATTATAATGCAGGAGGGTTAAGCCACTGATCTACCGTGATTATAAAATCTCTTTTGGCACAATTCCAATTATGTCCCGGACGAATGGAATAAACTAGTTCGTCTTCACTGTCTGTTTCAAGTTTTTCATTAAGATAAGTGCTTCCTGTATTAAAAACGGCCATATACTTTTATATCTCGGGAATAACCCCCTTTTTTAACCAAAGTCTTATTCCGGTTTTATCATCAATTTCTACTAATACAATCTCATTTCTTTGGGTATCGAGCCAGACTGTTTTATTTTCATCGACTTTTTGCTTTTCTAATGGTCTGACTTGTTGGAATTCCATATCTCTATTTTAACACCCGGCTCGCTTACTGGGATGATTTTAGAAAAAGTCACTTTTTGCTTCCCGGTTAGGATTTAAAACTTATAAGCATACTATGCAATAGCAAATGCTCTTATTGGAGAACCATCGCCATCTTTGATTTTTAATGGAACTCCATAAAACATAAAGGGTATGTTAACGGGCAACTTTTCCATATTCGACAAGCCTGCCATTGTAAGAACTCCAGCCTTGAGAAGTTTCCTCTCCAATTCGAGCTCGAAGTCTGACTTATTACCAGCTATAACAAACAAAGGCTTTGCTTCAATAATTTTATCAAAGATATCTAACCCTAAAATTCCATCTTTAAAAGCAAGCCCGATTCTTTTGGGAAAAATGTCACCTACTTTTACAAGAATTGTTTTGCCAATGAATTTGCCTAAAGGCATCTTGTCTATTGTTTGTCCATTCTTATCCATATGGGAAAAGGCATCTGCATGTGTGCCTATGTGAGTAGAAAATTGAAGATATTTAAGTCTCCAACCTTTTTTATCTAAAGTATGCACTTGTGTTATGTGGGCTTCTGGATCTCCTGGATAGACTGGCATTTTATCAAATAATGGTTGTGTTAAATCAATTATTTTCATGAGGGCATTATATCAAATGGTGAAAGCTAGAATTATACGGATTAAATGCTAGTGTGACAAATGATCATTTAGCTCCATTTTCTTGGTACTGATATAGGCGCAAGCATCAATGTCTGGATCGTAAAGCTCAATCATGTCTAAGTCAGGACGGTCAAATACTCGCGCTCCTTTAATTTTCTTACCGTCAAGAAGTGATTGTTTTAGTTCAGTATATTTTTCTGGTTCTAAGTAGAAATCTATATCACCCACCTGATGTTTATTCGGGTCTGGTTTCCGAATATAGAGATAACTATAGACAGTCTTTAGAATATCACCCTTTGCCGGAATAATTATTGGTTTATGAAGTCGAAAGTATTTTCCATATACGCGGTCAGTCGCATCCGTCAATTCTTCTCGTAACTTTGTAAGGAACTCATATTCGTCATCATAGTGACAAAACACACCCACGTTTCCGGCAACCGGTAAATACCTCCCCATTGATTGCATACACAACGTGTGGCAAGCGAAATGAATATGTTTTATTGCCTTCGTCAACCGTGCTTTGTCTTTTATGGGGCTAAATCGGTAGAGTTTCATAATCCCATTGTAACATACAAATATAGCCCGTCAGAACTGGCTATATGGCTATATCATATTTTGCTCCGCGGGATGGACGAGCCTACTATTTGCTTCACCTGATAGATACCATCAGAAAATATTACACTCAAATTTAGACTTGTATATTTAAATGGTAAAGTTGATTGTTGCTGGTAAATATCCTATAATTCACACCCGTATGGGAACCAGTATAACCAACAGAGAAAACAATGGCGGGTTTAGCTATAATCCAGAATGTTCTATTGAACAAGCCTTAGAAAATACAACCGGCGTAATAAATAAATTTATTGACAGACTCTCAACTGCTAAGAATGGTTCTCTTCGCAAACGGCTAGCACATTTCCTTCAAATAGAACGAGGCGGACTTGAAGCAAGAGGTATTGCAGAAACATATATTCCAGAATTATTGCCTTTTGGTGTCTTTAAACATGCTTGTGGTACTGGCTTCAAAATTGATCTACCTCACGGACCCACGGTGGAGTTGGGAAGTGGTTTTGGGATAAAACAAAAAATGAACTTGGTCAGCGATAGGACAATAGGATTTTACATAGATTTGTCCATTCCAAACTCTGTTGTTACTGGCTTCTCGGTTTTGGACTCATTCCCTCAGCCAGATTTCAAATATAGACCAAAAGAGCAAAGGGACCTCAGTCTCTGGCAAAAAATACGGGTAGGTTCAACCGCTGATCTGACACATGTAGAGTTTTTTAAAGCTACTCAAATATACTATGATAGCCGAAATCCATACGGATCCTCGCTTGAGGCTAACTATAAAATTGACTTCCATCTCAACGCTAACTTAATTGATGTTGAATATGTTATAGATGCCCCCTCTGGGGTTAGAATACAATACATCCGTGATGGAAATAAACTATTAAAGCAACCATTAGAACCCCATCTCTGGCGAAAAGAACAGGAAGAAACATTTTACAGATTGTTTTATGATGAGATTGGAGAATCTATGTTAATCAATCCAGATTTTTGGTTAATTCTCCCAAGAATAATAAAGCCAGAACATGATGATGATCTTGGTTATTGGAAAAGTGATACTGATTATCCTGGGTTATTAGTCCCAAAGAAAATCGATATTGGTCAATATCTAAAGCCAATGTCCGCATCACTCAAACAAAATTTACCTGTCCTTCTGAAAGTCTAAAATCTGATCTGAACCTGGCTCGAGAATCGTAACTCTAATATAAGAACCTGCCGCGGAACCTTGTTGCTTCGCAATAACCACACAATTAACTTGCATTATCTTGGACTTTGTCGAAGGAATCGAAGGGGGACAGTTTTAGAATCTGCGCGATTACTTGCGCGATTATGGCTAGTCCCAATCGTCCTTGTTATATCCTGGTAATTCATCGATTGGGTGATCCCATACGTTTCCATGTTCATCTTGAGAAATTACCCGCACTTGATCTGTTGGAGTAACGTGTGCAACTCCTAATCTCAATAGGTTGATACGTGAAGTATCTATACACCAACTTTTTCCAACTTGTTTTCTATATAGTTGATCTCCTTGGAAAAACACCACTATATCACCAGTAGTAATATCACCTGCAGGAATACTTGATTGTTCAAGCTGTTCTAAGAAATGTGGTGGAGCAATAGGACTTTGTGTAAACAATGAGAGTCCCGATCGAAACCAAAATCTCTGGTCTGGTCCTCCATTTTTACCAACTAGTTTAGCTCCTAAACCGCTTAATGCATGTTCAGTAGGAGATGCCCCCGCTGGCGGTTCACCAATAATACTCATGTCATAATTATATCAAACCGTAGTAAGCTGAAATAGAAGACTTAAATACCGATGTTAAAGTAGTTCATTTAGCTTGTCAGGACGTTATAACACCGGATAACTCATTTTACAAATTCGAGGAAGGTGTCTTTGTTAATCACTTCAAAACTGGCGTGACTGTAGGTAGATGTCCATTGTGTTGGTGCTTTTGCTTCTTTAGTATTCCATTTAAATTCAAAACCAAATAATTTTCCGCCTCTCTCTTCTACCCAATCGATCTCTTGCCCGTCCCAAGTTCTCCAGAAATAATTACTCGAATATATTCGCTGATATTCTTGCTTCTTCAGCCTTTCCGCAACCAAGTAATTTTCCCACAAGGCTCCGCCGTCGCTACGGGTGTTTATGTTGTTAAAGTTTTTAATAATCGCATTTCTAATGCCGTTATCCCAAAAGTAATATTTACTTTTTTTCGTAACTTCTTTTCGGAGATTACGACTGTATCCACGAAGATTATAAAGAATAAATGATTGTTCAAATAATGTTAAGTACCGTTGGACAGTTTTTTTGTCTATTCCAAGCATATTCCCAAGTTCAGTTAATGAAACTTCGTTGCCAACCTGAAAAGCAACAAGTTTGAGCAAATCCAAAAGAAGCTTCGTATTTCCAATATGTTCTATTTCTATAATTTCCTTAAAAAGATGCGAGGAAACATTCTCTTCGAGAATCTGAATTCTTTCGCCGTCAGTGTTTGCAGTTAACACTTCTGGATAGGAGCCATAAATCATCCGCTCTTCTTTTCCTTCTGATAATTCGTATGCATTTCCCCCTTCCATCAATTCTCCGATCCATAAGGGATACAGACGATATGTATACATTCTTCCGACCAGCGGCTCTCCAACTTTATATGATAAATCTAAAGAAGCAGAACCGGTAGTGATTACAAAAACGTCAGGGAAGTTATCCACTAAAATTTTTAGCCCAAGACCGACATTGGGTATTCTTTGCGCTTCATCAATGGCGATTAATTCATATCCTTCTATGTACTTCCCGATTGTTTCCGAAGATTGGGACGATAATGCGTTTTTTGTTTCAATATTGTCTCCGGATACAAATTTACACTTCAAATGAGTGTTTTTGATAAAAGTATCTACCAGTGTTGTTTTGCCAACCCTTCTTGGTCCATACAAAACAACCACTTTCCCTTTTTTCAGCAGTTTTCGCAGATCACCATAAATACGCTTGTACATGTTTCAATCATATCATGTCTCCGTAAAATGTCAAGTTTGGGGAGTTATACTCCCCGAAATAAGATTATTACGGGGATTTTAGCCTCAACTGTCTTAATAAAGGTATAATTATATGCATCCCATCTTGCTCCAGTGGAGAGAGACTCCCTTCGGTACCTGGCTGGAGCGTGTTGACAGGAAAAGCAATCCTTCGATCCGCCAGCTGACGGACTCAGGATAAAGGTCTGACCTTGAAATTAAAAACGCAATCATGACTTCCTCATCTTCTCAACTAATTCACTGATCGAAGCCCTTGTCGCCTCTTCCTGATCTTTAAATATATCTTCTGGCTTTACTCCTGCCTTTATCCGCCCATATACATATCTGCCGCTTCTTCAATATCGTCAGGAGCAGCATCAATTACTGTACTATTAAAATCACTACTCCAGTCCGGCTTACCGTCAGACGTTTCGCCAGTAATATGAACTTCATAACTGGTACTGTCTTGGGGTTGTGGAAAAATTGCTAAATGGATCCCTTTATATGATCCATCAATAATCGGCCCTTTTTCACCTTGTCTAACTATAAACCCCTTATCCTGTACACCTTTGTTGACCATATATCAATTTTATCAAAAAGTTCGATCGTCCTATAGAGGTCAAATAAACGGGGAGTCAATATGCTCCAATTAATTTTGCTCGCTTACTGGGACGGTTTCAAAACTACAGAAGTATCTGACAACAATTATTTTTGACTGTCAAGATTGATTTCATTCGCACGGGTGGTACCGGGGATATTAAATTCAAAAAGTTTCATATGCCCGCCATATTCATAATCGTGTCCATCTGGGATAACGTAGAGATCGCCCTTTTCTACCTGGTGAACTTTCCCGTCCAGCGTAAAAGTGCCTTCCCCTTCTACAACGAAGTAGTTTCTAGTAGCCCCTTTTATTCCGGTTCGATAATGTCTGCCGTGCACATCGATAAGAAGTGCATTGTATCCGCTGCCCTGGCTAGTATCTACTAATACATCCCCTGAAAATCCGTCTCTCTCAAAATGAAAAGCGTCTTTAAGCCTAATTATTGTTGCTTGTGGACCCGGCGGTGGAACTGTTTCGCCCATATCACTATTAATTTATTTGGGCAAAAAGCACGACGTAGTTTTTGCCATATACCTTGGCACATTTCGGACAGGTAGTGTAGGAAAAATACAACTTTTTTAGCTTCTTGCCTTTGTTTTCAACATATTTTCTCATTTCCTCTGCCCACTTGCCGACATTTTGATAAGGACCTTCAAAAACTTTAGTTAAAAAAGTGCCTGAAAGCGTCGCCATCTGAGCATCCGGAACTTTTTTGGAAACATCAATGTAAATGTCTGCTCCCCAAAGAGATTTTTCATCAGTCAACATGAGTTGATATGGGGCTTTGGCATTGGCTTTTTCGATCAATGCCATATTTTTAATCACTTTATTGCCCATATTCAGAGGAATATGCAGGAAGCTGGTAACGTGGTCTTTGACGAATAATTTCTCTTTCCAGATTATTTCTTTTACTTGCCCTGAGCCTGTCGAAGGGTCCTGCCAAGGCTTAGCATTGAACGGTTCACAGCATCCGGTTAGTTTTACTACTTGGTTTGTCATATTTTATAAAAACTATTCCTTATGCACATTTTAGCAAATTTTGAAATTGTTTAACAGTTCATTTGCTCGAGAATCGTAACTCTAATATAAGAACCTTTCGCTTCGCTCAAGAACCTTGTTGCTTCGCAATAACCACACAATTAACTTGCATTATCTTGGACTTTGTCGAAAGAATCGAAGGGGACAGTTTTAGAATCTGCGCGATTACTTGCGCGATTATGGCGTGATATAATATTGATATGTTCCATCCCAAATACACCATTTCTAATCAAATCATAAATCAGCTGTCTGAAATAGCTGAAATAAAGGCGTTGGTAACAAAATCAACCCTTTTGCCTGAAAGGGAAATGTTTTTAAGAAGAGCTGCGGTTATCAAAATGGCCCACACCTCAACTTCTATTGAAGGCAACCTTCTTCAGGAACGTCAAGTTGCTCAAGTCGCCGAAGGCAAAAAGATTATTGCAGAAGAAAAACAGATAAGAGAAGTAATAAATTACTTATCAGCATTAAGAGAAATAGACAAACTATCTAAGTCGAAGTCAAAATTTAATATGGATGAAATTTTGAAAATCCACCGGATAGTAACCAATGGATTAGCAGAGAAAGAAAAAGTAGGAGTTTTTAGATCAAATCAGATTTATATAGTAAATATCTTACCGAATAAAAATGAAGAAGTTGCTTATACTCCCCCTCCGGCAAAAGATGTACCCAGGTTAATCGAAAATCTTTTAAATTGGTTAGAAAATAATAAAGAAATACATCCAATTGTAAAAGCCGGATTATTTCATTATCAATTTGAAACCATTCACCCATTTACCGACGGAAACGGCAGAACCGGAAGATTATTGACATTACTTCATTTATATCAATCGAGGTGGGATTTTAAAAAGATTTTAGTATTAGAGGATTATTACAACCGTAACCGAAAGGCGTATTGCGATGCTCTGCAAACAGGAAACACATACAGAGTACGACAAGAGGCAGATTTAAGTAAATGGCTTGAGTACTACGTGGCAGGTTTTTTAGATGAAGCAAGGGGGGTAAAGGATCAGGTATTAAGTCTGTCGGTTATTAAAAACGTACAAGCAACCAGAAATATATTAGATAAAGACGAACTGAAAATTGTAGATTTCCTGGTTACAACGGGGCAAATTACAAGTTCAGACGTTGTAGATATCTTAGAAATTCCCAAACGTACCGCTCAAGCTAAGCTAAAAAAACTTGAAGACATAAAAATCCTTGAAAAAGTTGGTGCCGGACCTACCACATACTACAAAATCCTAAAGATTAAATAATAATTCAAGGCTAATATCTGGCTCCACCTAGTGTACAGCGTTAGAACCTATTTTATCATCTTTCGAGTTCAGGGAAAGAGCAAACTGTAAAAAAGTTATATAATTATCTTTATGGAAACGCCTCCTGAAAATACAAATATATACTGTAAGTTCAAAGCAAAACTTCAAAAACTAAAAGAAAAAACGTATCGGGTGGGAATTTATAATTTACTGTTGATTATCATCTCTTCCGGAAGCATAAGTTTGGTCGTCTACAGTCTGTGGGCACAGGCAAAGCTGAAGGACTCGATGGAGATGCAGGCAGCCCAGATAAACGAACTCATCAAGACAAAGAAGGATATTTATTTTTCCCAGAACGCCGCCGATGATAAAAATTATATCGCCATAAAAGAACTGGCAGGACTGGTTGAAGAATTGGTCAAATACAAAAACGAAGCGGTTATTCCTGCACAGCCGGTATTGGGAAACGCCACAGAATCGGCCAAGCAGGAATATTCGGGAATGGTTATGGTGAAAAAGGATCTTACGGATGTAAGCATATTCCAAGACATGACACCGACCTCCGCGGTTATCTCGACCGCCAAGGCCGGAGAGTTCCTTTTTTATTATCAGAAACAGGCAGGCTGGTACCAGGTGGAAAAAGATATCGGCAAACTAGGCTGGATTCAGGAAGAAATGGTTAATGATATTTAAGTATGAAAATTATTAGAAAGGTGCTTGGTGTTTACAGTTTTATTTTTATTGTTACCATAACGATAGCATCGGTAAAAGACCGCTGGGTATCGTTTTTGTTTATACTCCCGATACTTTTTCATTTTCTTTTGAGATTTCGGAGGCATAGAACCACCAATGGTTTTCGGGTATTAGATACTGCAGTGAGTCTATATGGATTATTATTTGCCCTCCTCTTCTTTTGGGTTACTCTCTTTAGCGCGAGAAACCTCAGAGAAATAGCTTTTGCGCTTTCGTATGTTCCTTTGGTAATGTATTTTACCTTGTCCATAAAGTTTTTCTTTAAAAGAAAAATACAAATAAGTGAGTCAAGAGCGATCGTTCTTGTGCGGGATGAAAGAGCCAAAGATGAAGCAAGAAGAAAGTTCATCAAAATTCTTGCGGGTGTTGGTTTAAGTACGTTTCTTTTATATCTAATAAATCCCAAAAAAGCAGGAGGAGCGTTTTTTGGCAGCATTCCCGGCCCGGGAACGATTTATATTAAAGACAGCGGGGGGGCGAAAATTGATCCGGCCATTAAGTCGCCGACAGACAGTTACGGGATTGCCAATGTCGATGAAGCAGCGTATCCGCATTATTACGGCTTTGTTCACTATAACGGAACTGCCTGGTATATCCTGAAAGAAACGTCTGACGGAGTGTATACGTATGCTTCAAATGTAAACAACACCAGTCCCACTTTTATTTATGCTAATGCCTGGACCAATAGGGCCGCCGCTCCTACCACAGGCCCAACGTACACGTCATTTGACAGTGCGTTTTAAGCAAAAAAATTCTAAAAAGTTTTACCAATAAAGAAGCGTTCTCCACATTTCCTGAGCCGAGTGTCTCATAACATAAAGATACTTCAATCCGTCAGTTGTTTGGATAATCTCCATTCTGTTGCCTGAAATTGCTGTTGAATGTCCATAAGGAATAGTTGAGGCTGGTACGACAATGTTTTTTACTAAGTCATAATACATCACCCTACCTGTTGCGTCCTTGGTAAAGTAAATCCTGTCTGCTCCGTCGTAGACATACATTGAGCCGGTAGTCAGAGTCTCAAACTGCGGGAAATAGGACATTAAATCCCAATGTTCTGTGGTCACATTATATCTTGACAGTTCGGTTGTAGCCGAACCGGTCCAGGCATACATATATTTATTATTTAAGGCCGTACTGGATGAACCGATAATCATATCCAAATGAATACCGAATGACTTGGGAGTTGCTTCCAAAATTGCATAAGCAGTTGATGTGTCGGGAGTTATAGAAGAGGCAAATGAGAAGGTTAGGACAGTGGCGGTATTACTGGTAATACTTATCTCATTCCCCTGGCCGGTCCCGGCCAACAATCTTACCCTCTTACCTGCCCAGATATTTGTATCCCAGTTTTGGGCACTATCTGTAAGCGTAATTGTATAAGTCCCACCGGCTACTAAAGTACTTGTGCCGCTTGTGGCCGTACCAAAAGCATCCATAATCACATAACGGGTGGTGGTGTCGGGAGTAAATGTTTGAGTAGCATATGTTAAAGTGGTCGCCGTATTGGAAGTGATTGCAATCTCATTTCCTACTCCTGTACCTTCTACAATTCTTACTTTACGGTTGACGGTTCTTGACCAGTAGTTTATTGGCCAGGTTTTAGTGGAATCAATTAAAGTTGTGGTTGAACCGCCCGTTGCAAATCCTTCTGTTCCTCCGCCAGCCTGTCCACCCAAAGTTCGATCGGTCCCAAAAGGCTTAATATCTTCAATAACGTATTTTGAAGTTCCGTTAACCGGTGCCGTAGCCGCCAAAGTCCAAACTAAAGTCGTGGCGGTATTTGAAACAATCCTTCTTACTTGTCCTGTTGATAAAACCGCATTAGTCGCCAACTGTACCAATTTGCCAACATGCTCATTAACTACCCAAGCTTTCGTACAGTCAACGACTTGAGTTGTTGAGGGGGAAGCGGAAGCTACGGCTGGAGATGTGGGAGTACCAGTAACCACATAACTAAATGCAAGAGTGGTCGCTACCCCGATGATTGTTTGAGCACCGTTGTAATTGGCGAGAGTTGCTCCGCTAATCGTTACCGAGTCTCCGATTTTGAAAGTATGGGCAATCGGAGTAACCACATTAGCCATATCGGCGATTGTCGTAATATCAAGGGTACAGAGCGTTCCGCCCGCAGGTGAAACCGTAGTTGCCTTAGTTGTTCCCGTGGTATATGTCTGCCCGCTGGTTTCAAGAGCGACTGTTAAAACCCCGCCCGTTGCATTAACCGTTAAAACCCTGGCCGTACCCAAAGTTCCGCCCGTTGTTATGGTTAAAATATCGTCAACATTGTAGCCTGAACCTGCCGCAGTCGGCGTAGCACTCAAGACCGAAATACCACCCGTTACCCTTGTAATTGAAGTTAAAGCAAATGGTTCTTCCCCTGTTCTTTTGGCCGCAAATTGATTACACTGGCCTTCATCTAATTGTTTTCCTATTGTCCATTGGTCTGATTCAAAAGAGTATTGGAGCATTCCAGAGTCTCCTCCGCCTATCAGCCAAACTTTTCCGGTATCTCGGTAAATTGCATAAACAGAAGTGGCATCAGGATTAGTATCCCAGTCTTTGGTGACATTAAATACCGTTGCCGTATTGGAAAGAACTGTCCTTACCTGCCCGACACCTGTTCCGCTGACTATGCGGATCTCAAAATTGGCGTACTGCATTGGCGTCAATGTCAGAGTACTGTCAGTTAAGCTTCTGGCGGCACCGGAGGTAGCAATTCCTGAAATGATCTGACCGCCGGTGACAGTATAAGTGGAAGTGGCATCAGGATTAGTGGTCCAATTAGTGGTAGTGGTAAAAACCGTGGCTGTATTACTTAAGACGTTTCTTGTCTGCCCAATGCCTGTTCCGCCGGTTATAGTTAGAGTCATATTGATATATTGGTTGGCTATCATTGTGGCTGCGGAATTAGTAAGAGTATTGTTTCCGCCGGATGTTGCAGTACCTGATACTGTTGCTCCGCCCGCCTCGGTCATTCTTTCCATCGAAAGATCTGAAGCTGCCAGAAATACTACAGTTTTCAAACCGGTCTGGGTGGATTTGGCGTACCACTGGTCGGCTAAGACATCATAGTAAGACGCTGACATAAACGGAGCCGACGTAGTTCCTTGTGTAATATTTAAAATGCCGCCCCCCAGAATCACAAACCTGGAAGTGTTGTCGGGAACGGTACCCCAAGCAGCATCCACCGTTACTTGGTGGCTTTCAATTACATACATAGCTTGAGCGCCTGCTGTTGCCGACCAGGAGGTTGCGCAATAAGGTTGTGCCCAAGGATTAACCGTAATGTGATTTACATCAGCCCAGACTATCGAGTTTATTGTGTTATAGAGTATAGGCCTGACCTGTGTTCTACCCGTGCCGTAATCACACCTAATCTGGTAATCCCGCCACTGATTAATTTTCCACTGCTTGAGCCCAACGCCTGTTGAGGCATCTGTGATGGAAGAAGTGCCTGCCGTAGTTACGACTCCGCGGTCAACCGCAACAGGAGCCGCAACTGCAGTAATGGTTCTTTCCTGACCTTTACCTGTTCCTTCTATAATTCTGATTTTGTACCCCACCAGAGTACTTCCGCTTAATCCCGCAATTTCAATAGTGGAAGCCCCACCGCTGATTGCGCGGCCGCAATGTCCCCAGTATGAGGAGTAAACATTGTTATTCATAATGGTTGGGGTGGTAAAGGTGGTGGTGGACATTAACTGAGACCAAGAGTCAGTCCAAGTGTCGTAACGGTAAAGTAAAGAGGAAACTTGATAATACAGATATTTTGCACCCAAAGTATTGGCAGTTGTCATGGAAGAAACTGCCGAAGTAGAAGTGGGAGCAAACCTACACCATTCCCAGACCGGTAAATCTACTTGAAGTTTTAAATTATTTGTTAATGCCATAATTTACGAAAAGCTCAACTTTGATCTTATACAATTGGCATAAGCGTTTCTGGCTGTATCTATAAATAAATATCTTGGGTCAACGCTTCCTATGGTCGCCATATTGGTAAGAGTAGCTACTGTAGTTACGGTAGTAAGCGTTGGCAAGGATTCAACCACTACTTTTTGTCTATTAGCCGAATCAACCACCGCACTGCTTTCAAGAAGTTTGACGATACGACGTAGCAGGACAATACTTTCTTCTTCTGTCGGATTAATAGCTGTTCCTGAACTGTTTGTTACTTTTGTTTCTTCAAAATATGACATAGTCACCTCCTTTTAGGCTATACTATTTAATATACCAACTTGTGCCGTTTGATACAATTTGCATGGCCGTATTTGGGTAGGCAATGACGACATCAGCTGTGCTGCTGTCAATCATATCTGCGGCATAGGGATGGACGGTGACGGTGTAGACTGAAGCGTCAATTTTTTTGATGATGTAGGTTTTATCTGCTGTGGTTGAGGCTTGCGGAAGGTTAATAATCACATTTCCTGATACGGCATTGGCCAAAATGACGGTATCCGTTCCTGCTGTTGTCGTTCCCGCGGTAACGGTGGACGTGGTTTCATGAACATCCCCGCTTTTATGGGTATGGAGAAGGGCTTTGCCGAGTAATTTATCAACTGTGGCAGGCATACGTCATTACAAGTGTACCATTTGGTGCCAAAAACTGTAAATCGGTGGGTAAGAGTGATAGGATGAAGTCAAGATGGACGAGATCGAAAAAGTATTACCCGGGTATAATTCCTACGCCAAAGAAATCCGCGGGCGTTTAATAAAGATAATCATTGTCTTTGTCGTTGGTTTTGTTTTCGGATTTCTCCTAAACATGCCTCTCATTGATTTTGTTCTGACCAGATATAATTTTGCCGGAGTACATGTTGCCATAACGTCTCCTGGACAGATTGTTGAGCTACCCATTTATGCGGGAATTATTTTGGGTCTTTTGTTTGCACTGCCGTTGTTTTCTTACCAAATTTTTTCTTTTATTAAACCGGCTCTCAATAAAAAGGAGGTCTCTTTTATAACCCGGCTTTTCCCCTTAAATATCCTGCTGTTTATTTGCGGAATAACTCTGGGCATTGTTATGGTTCAAATAATTCTTGCTCTTTCGGCCCGTTACTCCAGGGAGTTTGGGATTACCAATATCTGGGACATTAGAAAGTTTTTTTCTTTTGCAATCGCAATGGTCGTATTGAATGGGTTAGTATTTCAGTTTCCCGTTGTTTTAACAGCCCTGATAAGGCTGAAGATATTAAAAAAACGTTTTCTTGCAGAAAAAAGAAAAATCATTTATGCCCTTTTGGTTGTTTTTGTAGCCCTCCTTCCGCCTATTGATATTATTTCCGACATCATATTAACCGTTCCTCTTATACTTTTGTTTGAAATTACGATATTATTAAATAGGAATCAGGAGTAAATAAAAAACAATTTAAATCTGCCTTAAGAAGGGGGGTGAAATATTATGTTTGGATTGCGAAATATCGGGACAACCGAAATTGTGATTATAGCTGTCGTTTTGCTTATACTTTTCGGTCCCAAAAAACTGCCAGAATTGGCAAAAGGAATAGGAGAAGCCATAAAGGAGATTGGGAAGGTTTTCAAAGGAGGCAAAGAGGAAAAGAAAGAAGAAAAGGAGTAGCTGTATGCCAAGGAAGTTAAAATTATTATTGATTTTAATACTTCTGTTGGGCCTGCCTTTCTTCTCACCGGAAAAGACCAATGCAGCTTCAGCAGAACCTCAACGGTGCAAAACCGAAAGCCCGTGTACCGTGGGGGAGTTTTTGTATGATGATAATTATGTGCCGATACCCGATGCTCACTGCACGATTAACAGTAAATATCCCGATGATGGGGGCTCTTTTTTAAATGAAGACATGACGATTGGGGATGGAGGCTGGTATTATAAAACTTTTGACGCCGGGTCTACCGTAGGAACCTATCCTACCCAGCTGTGTTGTGAGAGCGGATCGGACTATCTTTGTATCGACAAAACGTTTATTGTCGGGCCTTCATATACGTCAGCCTCGGAAAATGCTAATGCAGTTTGGGATGAGGCTACCAGTGATCATACTACGGCCGGTACGTACGGGAAAAATTTACAAAATCCAACCCTTTTGGCATCAGAAATATGGGAATCCACGACAAGGACCTTAACCGCGTACGGAAGTTTGGCATCGGAAGTGTGGGCCTATTCAACAAGATCATTAACCACCTTTGGTAACTTGGCATCAGACGTTTGGAGCAGCGCTACTAGAACCTTAACGGGTTCATCGCTTTCCAGCGGGAATATAGCCACGAAAAGTGATATTGATACGCTGACGACAAAGATCAACAGCAATACGGTCCTTATCGAAAAAGTGGTGAACAAACCGATCATTACCACTTTCATGGAAGAAAACGATACGCCGAAACTGGAAACAAAGCTTGAGGATACCGAAAAGTCGCTGGTGTATGTATCCACGGTATTAAATTCAGCCCGAGTCAGAACACTGAATGTTCTTGCCAATTGGAACGGTCTTACATCTGATGAGATTGCGGGCGAAATACGCGCTATTTCAGAAGAAGCAGACAAAGCGTTGACTCCTGCCGGCGGGCTGAAAGATAAGTGGAAAAATCCGATCACGGATAAGTTCAACAGTCAGGTAAAAACGATTGCGGACGGCGTCAAACTTGCAGATAGTGAACTTACGTTGAATGGCAAAACCGAGGAAACCAGGAGCACTCTTTTGCTTGCATCCAGATATTTAGAGAGCGCAAAAAAGCTGATTGGCGGTCAAAACGAGGGGCCGAATAATACTTCCCTGTATGGCTACATCGCGTATATCAAGGATCTGGCGGCAAAACTCGACACCGATGATAAAGAAATTGTAGCTCTCCTTGAGAACTGGGATTCATATTCGGATGAAGAAAAGACGAGAAAACTGAGCGAGGTGTCCGGTGATATATATTCAAATAAGGAATTTTCCCTGACGCAAAAAGTTTTGGGAGATTCCACTGCCGCCCCGGATCCGAAGGAATTGAAAAATAAGGCACTGGCCCTTCAGGCGCTTATTAACACCAATAAAATTATTCTTGCCCAAAGCAGCGGGAAACCGATTAAAAACCTGTGGCTTGAGGAAGGGAGTATTATTTTTAAAGCCCTTATTACCAACCCCGCCGGTATTTCACAGCAAGTGCCCTTGAAATTTTACCTTCCGAAAGAGGTAACCAGAGAGAACGTTCTTCGTATCGATAGCGGTCTTGAAATGAAATACGATACGACTGAGGAAGTCTACTATGTGGAGGGTAATTTTGATTTAGCTCCTTATGCGAATAAAGTGCTGGCAGTTGAGGTAGATGATGTCTGGATCATTTCCGATGACGAGCTTGCTTCTCTCAAAAGACAAACGGAGGAGCTTTTTGCCCCCCTTAAAAATACGTCGTACTTTGCGCAGGGGGCGACTCTGAAATCTGACATTGTTGCCTCACTTGACAGAGTGTCCCGATTAGAGAAAGATGCCCATACACCGGAGGCAAAAATTAAAGCGTATCGGGAAAGCGAGATTGAGCTTACAAAAGTGAAAGGCGAGATTAAGGATCTTACAACGCTTGCCACTTCAGCAGGCTCTTCCAATGTGCTTTTTGGTTTTGTCGGCGGTTCACAGGCGTTTACCGTTTGGGGCATCGTCGTTGTATTAATAGCCAGTTTTGTCTTTTTGATGATGTACACAAGAGCGGCAATATCCAGGCTAGGTTCCGTCCAAAGCGGTGTGGAAACCGGCGTTGTCCCCGAGACTCCGGTATTGAAAAAAGCCGGCAATTTAAATCTGTTAAAATTTTTGTCTATCGTTTTGGTTTCATCCGTCTTTACCATCGCCCTAAATGCAGGAGTGATTCATCTGGTATTCCACAAATGACCACTACCTACTTTATAGTTTGTTCTGTTTTTGCCCCCATGGTGCTGCTTGTCGTAGAAACGCTTTTTCCATATCCGTATGTGTTTGAGGAGTTAACGAAGTATATTCTTGTATCACTTCTTTTAAAAACAGGCAGAGGGAATACGATATATTATATTGTCCTTTTCGGGGGGGTATTATTTGCTTTTTCAGAAAGCATGCTCTACCTGACAAACATTTTTGTTAAAGGCATGTACGTTTTTTTCCCGATGAGAATTGTCTTTACCTCAATTCTTCATAGCGGTTCAATGGTCATGATGTGTTTCGGGATTAAAAAAGGAAAATACTCCGGGGTGCTGGTTCTGATAATCTCTGTCATTCTGCATTACCTTTATAATTTTTGGGTAGTAAAGTTTTATTGATCGAACAGGATAAAAATACTTGCTCTCCATCGTGGACGATGTTCGGACTTTTTATCAACTGAAGGGTGAAATAGACACCTTTTAAAATTAATTAACAATAATTATTATTTTTACTTACGGGTTCCTTCAAAATGGAAAGGCCCGCAAGATGCGGTTTTGCCGGAAGGGTCATTGTATGTACTATCACGAACTACGGTAGCAACATTTCCTTTCATGGTAAACTGGAAATTTTCAATAGTGACTGCACCATTTTCGTCTGTGTATTTCGATACTGCATGTCCATCCGATCCAATAGAAACACCACCTGCTCCTCCGGTGGTATCTGTGGGTGTATCGCCATAACTAACCTGATTATTTTTTACATATGCATACAACACTTCATTAACATTACAACCTGTTTGATTTCCTGGATATGTACCTTCCCATATCCATGATTTATTTTGGTTAGCAGAAGATTTACTTTGAGTAGCAGGCTGAGCAGCTTGTTGAGCTGGTTTTTTATTTGGAGCCAGAGGTACAAGATTTTTTTCCTGACAGCCAACGTCCCCACCCATAAAACGACCACCGGAATAAGTCAAAAAGTCCCAACAATTATTCACCCCTTGTTTGTAATTGCAATGATAACCAGATTCTGTAGTTGGTAAGCGCCCTTTGTTTTGATTGGCACCTCCCACAAAACTCCCTCTTGCGGTACAGTCATTGTAGAATGCTTGGACTCTGGGGGAATGCTCTGGAGTTGCGACTGTTTTTTCTGGTGATATTTCTCCCATTGCTTCTAGTTCATGCCACGAGTCATCCCAATCTTTTTCTGCATTTGGTTGATCTTCTGCAAATCCAATAGCGGAGACGACAATTTCATTAACCGATTGCATCGTTGCTTGGGCGCAGTAAGAACCAGATGTTGTCCCAATACAAGTATCTCTTGTTGGTTGTGAATCATAGGTATAGGGAGTTGGAGCAGGCGTTTCGGTTTCAGCTGGCTCTTCGGGTGGGTTTTCATTGACTGTTTGCGGTGGCGGATTTTGTTGAACAGGAGGTTGTGTCAGTATCATGGGTTGTTCTACTGTACACCTTTGCGTACATATTCCAGTAGCCGGATCACAGTCCTCAGGTCTAAAAGAAGATTCACCAGGAGCACAGGCTCTCGCCATCACTTTATCTGCCAGTTTAAAAGACAATAAATTCACTTTTTGGGCATATAAAATTCCGTTAAGCCAATGTTTTTGGACTAATAGTTTAGCCGCAATATAGAGCATTGTTGTTTTATCTTTATTTTTAATTGCGGTATCGCCAAATTCTTTCAGTGTTTGGATATTTTGCACACTGGTTTTGAACCAGTCTTTTGCAACGGTATCAGTTAACGACAGTTTAAAATCAGCTGGTTGACCGGGTAGGTTTTTCCATGTCCTCGTATTTTTGGCTGAATCGGCAATTTCGTTTATCCAATGTATGCCAATGTGGTCATAATCATCTAATTTTCTGGCTAAAGATAGCCTATCAACAGTTGTTAGCTTTTGTGCCGACATTGTTGCTGTATTGGCAATATCTGCAAATGTTACACCCCCAACTGGATGACCACTCATAATGGAATCACCCATTAATTTCGCTGCTGTTGCTTCAACCAGATAATTCTGGATTATAGCTAATCGATTCATAGAACGCATATAATCGAGTTGCGACTGGCTATACACAATACCTACTAATAAAAGAAGCATAATCGGTGAAAAAATAACGTGAAGACGTTTCTTTTTTTCAGGAAACTTTTTTAATAAATGAGACCAAAGTGTTATCGGGATAATGATAGAAAAAAAATAAATAATGATACAGATAATGAGACTTTGTTTTTCATCGCTAAACAAATTCTGGTTAACAAGGTTTACAAGGATTGTTGGCAGAACGAAAAGAAGAAATATCAAAGATATTATCCGAATAATAAGAGGTCGAGGTTTTTTTTCCTTTTTTAAATCAGTTTGTACATCGAGCACCTTACCGCATTTGGAGCAAAACTTAGCATTACCCTGTGTCTCTTTACCGCAATGAGGACAATACATAGGAATGATTCCCAACGAACACTATATAAACAATAGTTCAAACCTTGGCCTATTGCAAGAACATAGGTTATTCATTTTTGAGGTTCAGCTTGTCAGTACGCTCTAAACTATCATTTGCTCCCCATCGTAGAGGACGTTCGGACCTGCTTTATGTCTTCTTTTGCGGGATAAAGTAAAGAAACCAAACAAACCAGAGAAGCCAGAGTAAATCTTTCCAGTCTTGGGTAAAAATTCCTGGAATACCCAAAAGACCAAGAAATCCTAAAAATCCCAACACCCAATTTCTCTTTATATTTTTATGTATAAGTTTTGATGCGAAAAAAGTAATCAAAGACGCAAAAAAGTAAATAATCAAGATAAATATTATCATCACCAAAAAAAGTTGAGGTTGTTGTGGTCTTTGAAAATAATCAATAATCAAAACTATTGGTCTATACCAAGTCACAAATTCTCCCTGATTATATTGCTCTCTTAGTATAGGCAGACACAAAAATGTAAACGTAAGCAAAACATTCCATAACCGAGGCTTTAAGAAGAAAAAAACGCTCTTTCTTTTCATTAATTTCATAATACCATTATACACTTCGGGTCTTAAATATTAACCCCATGCCCCAAGTTTAGAATGGGCCCAAACTGGGTATATTAAGTGCCAACTGGCTTTCTCTCTTTATAAATATTGTTCCAAATCTATACGTTTGAGCTGTTTCAGGTATCGCGTTACTCCAATTTTTTTTGCCCACGCTTCTACATATTTCAGATCTAATTGTTTAAACTGAATTTTATAGACAAATGCAGCATCAACAAAATGCTTTTCAATTTTTGCCTGTTTATACCAGCGTAACTTTTGCAGAATCGTATCTTCAGCCGAGGCAATCGCCATTCGCTTACCTAAAATGCGGACAAATTTACGTCTCTGGAAACGGGACTGATCAAAAGGATCGTCAGTAAGTAGCCAAAAATCCAGTTTTAGATACGTCGGGAGATGAAGCATTTGAAACACCTGTCTATTTTGTATTCCTTCGCGTACCGCTCCTTTCTGTACTGAAAATTCTTGAGGTAATTTCTCAAATTCTTTTATTACACGGTCGATATCTTTCGGATAGAGTTCGACCACAAAATCAATATCATGGGATGCCCGCGGCCTGCCGTAAAAAATAACGCTCCACGCACCGGTAATCATATAGGGAATGCGGTGGTAACTTAAAAAAGAAGAGATGACACTGAGAATTTCAGCCTGATCGGATTCCATGTAGTTAGGCGCCGGTAGCCAGCATTCCGGCTTTACGGACTTGGCGCGCCATGCGTGATAGTTTCATCGCAATCCGGATTTTTTTATCTCCGGACATTTTTTTGTATTGTTTGAGCAAAAAAGAAGCCATCTTTTTCATGGCTCCGGTGGGGGGACTCGAACCCTCAACCTTCTCCTTACACAAACCCTAAAGTCACCTTTAGGAGTGGACTATATCATCATCCGTTCTGGATGCTGGGCGCTTCCCCCATAACTACGCTCGGGGTACTCCTTACGGATAGTCTCTACACCTTCCCCTAAATAATTTAGGGGCTTGGCTCGGGATTGTCCAGATGATGAAAAGTCATTATATCTGGAGTTCACCGAATTCACCCAGTTTTTTCAACCTGAATTCCTTCAGGAAGCTGCGCAACGCTGGCCTCGAGTTCTCTGTGACAGTTCGCACAAACGAGTACACATTTATCAATCTCTCTTCTAATCTTTTCCCAGGAGCGAGTATAACCCTTATCACCAATACCAAATTCTTTCTTCCCGCTTACATGATGTAAATCCAATGCCCCTTGGTATTTGCTATAACCGCAGATCTGACATTTTCCACCTTTATATTGGATTGCTAGTGTCTTTATCTTGCGTCTTCGCTTGGCAACTGCACGAATGAACTCTTCTCGGCGATCAGCGTATGTTCTCTTATCTGCCATACTTATAGTGTATAGAGAATTAAAGAACATTCCCACAGGGAGCCGCTCTACCATTGAGCTACACCGGAATATTAACTTGTTAAAACAAGCATATTATAACATGAATCCATTAGCGAAAACTGCTAAAATAGCCGCATGTGCGGAAGATTCGCCCTAGACATTGAGAAACCACCTCAGGAAGATAACCATAAAGCCATTCAAGTTACGGGACTGACCAAAAAATATAACGGTTTTACGGCGGTCGACAACATTTCCTTCAGTGTCGACCGCGGTGATATCTTTGCCTTTTTAGGTCCTAACGGCGCCGGCAAAACTACCACTATTAAAATGCTCACTACCCTGCTACTCCCGACCGCTGGAACCATGAAACTTGAAAATATCGATCCCGTCACCCAGCAGCATGAAGCGCGGAAAATTTTCGGAATTGTTTTCCAGGACCCCTCTCTGGATGATGAGCTGACGGCTTACGAAAACCTCGAGTTTCACGGCCTGCTTTACAAAGTCGAACGGGAACTCCGAATTAAACGCATCCGGGAATTGCTGGCGCTGGTAGAACTTACGGATAAAAGAAATAATTTGGTGAAAACTTTTTCGGGCGGCATGAAGCGGAGACTCGAGATAGCCCGCGGATTACTGCACCACCCCCGCATTTTCTTTTTAGACGAACCCACACTAGGACTGGACCCGCAAACCAGAAATAAAATCTGGCTCTACCTCAAAAATCTTAACCGAGAGGAGGGTATTACCGTTTTTTTTACGACGCACTACATGGAAGAGGCCGCCAAAGTTGCCCATCACTTAGCCGTCATTGATCACGGAAAAATTCTGGCCCAAGGGACCAGTGAGAAGTTAATGAGTCAAACCAAAACAGGTAACCTGGAAGACGCTTTTTTAGCCCTTACGGGCGATGCTATCCGTGAAGAAAAGGCAGATAGCTTTGACCGGATGCGGCAACGTATGCGCTCAAGGAACAGATAAATTATATGCAGGCTATTTATGTTTTGTGGCTTAGGCAGCTCAAAAGATTTTGGCGATCGAAAGCCAGAGTGATGGGATCGCTGGGCCAACCGCTTTTATTTTTGCTGGCGCTGGGATTTGGCTTCGGACCGACTTTTCAAAAAGCGGGCCAGGGAAATTATCTCCAATTTCTGGCTCCCGGTGTCATGGCCATGAGCATCCTTTTTTCCAGCGTGTTTTTTGGTATTGAAATTATTTTCGACCGCCAATTTGGCTTTCTCAAAGAAACCTTAGTGGCTCCGGTTTCCCGCTGGGAAATTGTCATCGGGAGAACTCTGGGGGGAGCTACTGTTTCTACCCTCCAGGGATTAATGGTTTTTGGTATTTCAGTCCTAATCGGCTTCCGGCCAAGCTCGCTCGGCGGCAGTTTGCTTTCGATTCTCATCATGAGTTTAACCGCAATTCTTTTTGCCGCACTCGGCACGGCTATTGCCTCGAGACTGACAGATGCCCACGCTTTTCAGATAATTATGAACTTTGTCATCATGCCGTTATTTTTTCTCTCCGGTGCACTTTTCCCCCTGGAAAATTTACCGCCGGTCCTGAATGCTCTGATTCACCTTAATCCCCTTTCCTATGGCGTCGACGCTCTCAGGGCAAGCTTAATCAATACATCCCATTTTGGAATCGGCTTGGATTTAATGGTACTCAGCGTCGGAGCAACACTGATTCTAACTATCGCCAGTTATTTATTTTCCAAAATAGAATTGTGAGAAGCTTATTATGAAGAAAGATGAACCAAAATGGCCCGGGTTAACTGAAGAAGAAGCCGCGGCAAAACTTGACGCCGACGGTTTTAACGAGCTTCCTTCCCAAAAACAGCAAAGTATCTTCGCGCTGCTTTTTCGGATTCTTACCGAGCCGATGATGCTCTTGCTGCTGGGCAGTGGTTTAGTTTACGTTTTGGTGGGTGAAATCAAAGACGCCTTGATGCTGCTTTCTTTTGTCTTTGTAGTTATTGGTATCTCGTTCTATCAGGAGCGAAAAACCGATAAAACCCTTACCGCACTAAGAAATCTTGCCAGTCCCCGCGCGCTGGTGGTGCGCGGTGGAGAACGCAAAAGAATTCCCGGCCGCGAAGTGGTCAAAGGAGATATTCTGGTTTTACGTGAAGGCGACCGGGTACCGGCTGATGCCGTAATCCTGTCCTGCTCAAATCTATTGGCGGATGAGTCGCTTTTAACCGGTGAATCGTTGCCGGTGAGAAAATGTCTCTGGGACGGCACTACCAAACAGGCTCGCCCGGGAGGAGATGATCTGTCTTTCGTGTATTCCGGCTCCTTAATCGTCAGCGGCCAGGGAATAGCCCAGGTTACCGGTATCGGCCTTGAAACGGAAATCGGTAAAATCGGCAAAAGGCTAGAGACTATTAAAGAAGAAGAGACTCTGCTGGCCAAAGAAACCCGTAAAATCGTTCGCTATTTTACGCTTGGCGGAGGCATTTTATGTGCTATAGTCGTAATCCTTTATACCTTAATCCGCCAGGATCTCTTGGGCGGATTCCTGGCCGGACTCACCCTAAGCATGGCCATTCTTCCTGAAGAATTTCCCGTGGTGCTAATAATTTTCCTCACGCTGGGCGCCTGGCGCATATCTAAACGTCAGGTGTTGACCCGCCGGCCGGCTGCCATTGAAACCTTGGGGAGTGCGACTACGCTGTGTGTCGATAAAACCGGCACTTTAACCTTAAATAAAATGCGTCTTGCCAGCCTCTACGCTAAAAATACCGTTTTTTCAATTACGGAAGAGACAGTGCATATTTTGCCTGAAGAGGTCCACGAACTAATAGAATATAGCGTGCTTGCGAGTCAAAAAGACCCTTTTGATCCGATTGAAAAAGCCATTAAAAGTGTGAGTAAAGATTACCGGGGTGCGACTGAACATCTCCATGAAAACTGGAAACTGGTGGGAGAATATCCCCTCTCGCCAAAATTACTCGCACTCTCTCATGTCTGGGAATCACCGGATCAGCGCCGTTTCGTGATTGCCGCTAAGGGCGCACCGGAAACTATTGCTGATCTTTGCCACTTAAATAAAACACAAAAAGATAAACTGATGAACAGGGTCTATGAAATGGCGAATTCCGGGTTAAGAGTACTGGGTGTAGCGAAAGCACGGTTCAATAAATCCCGCCTGCCTTTAGAACAGCATAATTTTGATTTTGAAATAGTAGGATTATTGGGTTTTAGCGACCCGGTACGGGCTGCGGTTGCCGGCGCGCTGAAAGAAGCTTACCGGGCCGGCATCAGGGTCATCATGATCACCGGTGATTACCCCGGCACGGCTATCAGCGTCGCCCAACAAATCGGCTTAACCAATCCTTCTACCTGTATCACGGGAGCAGAGCTTGACCGCCTGGATCACCTGGAGCTTCGCGAGAAAATTAAAACCATAAATATTTTTGCCCGTGTGATTCCTGAACAAAAACTGGCAATTGTCAATGCACTTAAAGCTAACGGTGAGATCGTCGCCATGACCGGAGACGGCGTTAATGATGCTCCAGCCCTAAAGTCCGCGAACATCGGCATCGCCATGGGCGAACGCGGTACGGATGTTGCACGTGAGGCTGCTTCGCTGGTTTTATTAAATGATGATTTTTCCTCTATCGTGACGGCAGTTAAATTGGGCCGCAGAATTTTTGACAATCTGCGAAAAGCCATGAGTTATATTTTTGCCATCCATATTCCGATTGCCGGTATGTCGCTATTGCCATTACTTTTTAATCTGCCGCCGGTTCTCCTGCCGGCCCATATCGCTTTCCTGGAACTGATAATTGACCCTGCCTGTTCGCTGGTTTTTGAGTCCGAACCGGAAGAAAAAAATATTATGGAAAGGCCGCCGCGCAATCTGCGGGACCCGTTATTTGACCAACACACGGTCTGGGCAAGCCTGCTTCAGGGTTTAAGCGTCCTGGGGGTAGTCTTTGGCTTTTTCTTCTGGGTGTTAACGATCAACCAAAGCGAATCGAAAGCACGTTCGCTGGCTTACGCAGTTTTAGTTTTCGCCAACCTCATCTTAATTGTGGCCAATCTCTCTTGGTCGCGCAGTCTTTGGCAAGTTATCCGGCATCCCAATAAGGCCCTATTCTGGGTCATCACCGGAGCCGTCGCCGGACTACTCATCATCTTTTACGTGCCGTTTTTAAGAAGTCTTTTTCACTTTAGTTATCTTAATCTGGCTGACCTGGCTCTCGCCCTGGGAGCCGGTCTGGTTAGCCTGGCCCTAATTGAAGTAGTAAAATTTATCAACCTCAGGTGGTTTAACAAGGCTTAAGGTTCAGCTTTATTCGAGGTAATCTCTCAGTCTCCTGCTCCGCGACGGATGTCTAAGCTTTCTCAGCGCTTTCGCCTCGATTTGACGGATACGCTCGCGGGTAACACCGAATTGGACGCCTACTTCCTCGAGTGTCCGCGGCCGGCCGTCCTCCAAACCAAAACGCAAAATTAACACCCTTTTCTCCCGGTCGGAAAGGGTCGTGAGCACCTCCTCCATGTGCTCTTTTAAAAGCTGACGCGAGGTTACGTCGTAGGGTGTCGGACCGGGGTCGGAAATAAAATCACCTAAGTGGCTGTCCTCTTCGTCGCCCACCGGCGTCTCCAGACTCGTCGGCTCCTGGGAAACTTTCATAATTTCCCGAACTTTGCTCACCTCCACCTCCATGACCTTGGCAATTTCCTCCGGCAGAGGTTCGCGGCCGAGGTCCTGCATGAGGCGCCGGGAAATGCGGGCAAACCGGTTAATCGTCTCCACCATGTGCACCGGAATACGGATAGTACGCGCCTGATCGGCGATGGCCCGGGTAATCGCCTGCCTGATCCACCAGGTGGCGTAAGTGGAGAATTTATACCCCTTGCGCCAATCGTATTTTTCTACAGCCCGAATCAGCCCCTGGTTGCCTTCCTGAATTAAATCCAGCAAACTCATTCCCCGGCCGATATATTTTTTCGCAATCGAAACCACCAGCCGCAGGTTGGATTCGGTAAGTTTTTTCTTGGCCCTAAGATCTCCTTTTTCATAGCGCTTCGCGAGAGATATTTCATCCGCAAAAGTGAGTAACGGCACCCGACCGATTTCTTTAAGGTACATCCTGACCGGATCAGACACTCCTTCATCACTGGCCCGCGCCAGAGCTTCAATTTCTTTTTCTAAATCGGCAATGCTTTTCGCGGCTTCTTTTTCCACTTCTTCTGAAGTGGTTTCGAAAACATCGATCCCGGCCCGGATTAATTTATTATAGAGTTTGTCCAGCTCGCCGATTTGGTTTTCCGGCTTGGGGAACAGAAATAAAATATCATCCTGGGTGACGAAGCCGTTTTCTTTGCCTTCTTTGAGGAGGTCGCTAACTGAAGCAATGGATTTAGTTTTTGGCATACCGATAGTCCCCGTTGGGAACCTTTAAAGTTCTCAACGGGTGACGTCGCTTGGATCCTTATTTTAGCAGTTTTAACCGGATTTTTCCAGCTCCTTAAGCTGGTTGGTCAGCCCGCGGAGCTTAGTCTGCTCTCCTGTTCCTGTCAGAGCTTTAATTTTGTGGTGCAGCATACTGCGGCGCAGTTCGCGCAGGGCTTTGTCCCACTCCCGGTAGCTTCGGATGTCATCTTCGATAAAATCAGCAACGTCCCAGAGATAGGCCTCATCCAGGGTGGGAATTAATTCCTGAGGTAAGCTGTCCACAAAGTCCTTGAGGAGAAAAGTCCGGTGAGTTTCCAAAAATTTAACCAGTTTTTGGAGGATCTGCGCTACCGGAGGCTTAAGTAAATCCTGGAGATTAACCTGTTCCCCTAATTCACCGAGCCAGTCCCGGGTTTTGCCCTGCAGGATGAGCGCCAGAAGATAAACTTCCAGTTTTTCTCCCCGCTGCAGTGTGGTTGGTGCCGATGCCTCCGTCTTGACCCCTGTCTCTTTCCGCACGGAAGTTTTTACCTGCCGGATGCCTTGATTAATCGTTTCTTCACTCACCTCTAAGGCCCGCGCTATTTTTTGGCTGTAGTGATTCTGCACAATGGGGTTTTCAATTTTTGCCAGCATCGGCAACAGTTCTTCGCCAATCTTCTTTTTCCCATAAGCCGTAGTTACGTCAAAACGCTGTAAAGCCGAAGTTAAAAAGTAGTCGTAAACCGGCACGGCTTTTTGGATCGCTTCTTTAAGCAGTCCCGGGCTTTCGCGGGCTACTTCATCGGGATCTTTGCCCGAAGTGAGGGTAACCACTTTCATATCAAAACCCAGAGAATCGGCAATTTCAATTCCCCGCCGGGCCGCCGCGTCTCCTGCCAGGTCGCTGTCTAAGGCAAAGGTCAGTCGCTCGGCAAAACGCTTGAGTAACCTCGCGTGTTCTTCTGTCAGCGCCGAACCCTTGATCGCCACTGCATTAGCAACTCCCGCCTGATAGGAAGAAATGACATCCAGTTCTCCCTCCATTACCACCGCCTCCCCCGCTTTTTGAATATTACTTTTGGTCACATCCAAACCATAAAGCACCTTGCTCTTGACGTAAACCGGTGTTTCAGAGGTATTAATGTATTTGGCCTCCTGCCTGCCGGCAGGCAGGTCTTTGATTTCCGGATCAAGTACTCTGCCGGCAAACCCCACCACGTTGCCCCGGTGATCCTTTAGGGTAAACATAACTCTCCCGCGAAAGCGGTCATAGTAATTGCGTGATGCGGTGATGCGTTGATGCGTTGATGCGACTACTAACCCTGCTTTTTCCATTAATTCTTCTTCATAGCCCTTCTTGTGCAAAAACTTCAGTAAGCCGTCCCAACTGTTCGGACTATAACCTAAAACAAAAGTAGCGATAGACTTATCCGAGACTCCCCGGTGCTTAAGATAATCCCGCGCTTTCTCACCCAGGCGGTGTTTAGTTAATAAGTAATGATAAAATTCACTGGCTAAATGATTAACCTCGTAGAGTTTTTGTTTAAGTTGATCCTGAGGAGCGGCGTAACTGCGTCGTTCCAGCTTCACTCCCGCCAGTTGGGCTAAATCCTCAAGCGCCTCAGGGAAGTCCAGGTGATCAAAGGCCATCACAAAATCAAAAATGCCGCCGCCGGCGCTGCAACCGAAACAGTGGTAGATTTGCCGCTCAGCGGAAACGATGAAAGAGGGAGTTTTTTCGTGATGAAAAGGACAAAGCGCCTTAAAATTTCTGCCGGCTTTTTTGAGCGGCAGACGGCTGCCGATAATATCAACGATATTTAAACGGGATTTTATTTCATCTATGTCGCTCATGTCTGCAAACCTTCATTTAGACATCTGCACTATAACATGCTTGGCCTAAGAGATCTAATTGTGGAAAATCACATTGCTATATTGCTATATTGTTTTAAAACAATGTAACAATTTAACAATATAACAATTTGAGAATTATTTATTAAACAACAAGAGGAAGTGGAAAAGGATTTGCTTTATATTCTAGATAAAGCTTGATGCTTTCTCCGTGATCGAAAGCCAGTTCGCGGAGCGGCGGCAATTTAGCAATGTCTATCCACTGAACCTGCGTCACTTCCCGATCCGGTTGGGTTGCCAGTCTCACCGGCTTAATTAAAAAATCCAGGGCCACGTTTTGACGGTCTTCGTGCGGCCGCCGGGGATTGGTATTCACCCGAAAGAGGGCAACCACTTCTCCTTCCCAACCGGTCTCTTCTTTAAGCTCCCGCAGAACCCCTGACGTCGCTGTTTCATCGCGGCTTAAAAATCCTCCCGGTAGTGCCCATTTGCCGCCTTCGAGTGACAGCTCTTTTGAGCGCTTGACCAAAAGCAACTTGCTTCTATCCTCGAGGATCGCATGCACCACCACATGCCGGAGACTAGCTTCCTTTTTATTTTCAAAAATACAGTTAATCATAGCTTAATGATTTTAGCTTTCAAACGCGAGAATATCCGCTGCTCAAGCATTTCCGGGTCAATTGGCGTAAGCGAAAGATAGCCTTTGGCTACCGCGGCTGTATCAAATTCCAGTTTAGCAGTTCTATTGGTTTGATTTCCTCTGGGAAAATAAAACTTGCCCGTATTTTTCTCCATCACTGCCGGCGGCCAATAGTTATAGCAGTCCGCTAGGAGTCTGGCGAAGCGGAGCTCATGGGTTTCTTTCCCGGGTAAATTAAGATTAAGCAGTTTAGCCCCCCAGAAATTATTTAAGATTATCTGCTGAATTGCCTTACTGGCTACTTCTCCCGGATATTTTAAATAAGCTTTTAGGCTTTCTCCGCCGCTGTGTTTTCTCTCAAATTGGCGGTAGTGGACATCCCAGCTTACGGCCAGAGCGCGCGGGGATACTCCCAAACTTAAAGCCCTGTAGGCCGCGGCAAAAGTCCCGGAGGAAATAATGTTCGCGCCTAAATTTACTCCCAGGTTAATCCCGGAAATGGTGAGATCAAACGGCTGCTTAAAAAATGTCCTGGCACATTCGATGGCGTCCACCGGTGAACCGTCCACCCAGATTGCCGGTAAACCGTCGACCTTGGCTTTTCCCCAAATACCACCGCGCAGAGCATGCACTAAACCTCCTACCCCGCTTTGCTGATCGCGGGTGGCGGCAAGGGAGAGCTCATATTTATTTTTCAGAAAATAGACCAGAAGTCTGGTACCGATCGAGTTATATCCGTCATCACCGGTTAAGAGGATACGCCGGATTTTCATTGGTCAATTATAGCAGGGCACCTCAAAATCCTCACCTATTCGAGGCTTTTTCTTGAATAAACCGGCTGATAATTACTGCCAGCTCCGGTTCTTTTCCCTCGTATCCGTGAGGGCAATCCCCGATCTGGTAAACAGTGGCTAGTTTATTTTCTGAGCGTAATAACTTTATGGCATCTGCGCTGGGAATGACGGTATATTCATTTTGGTCTCCGATGACTCCCAGAATGGGAACGGTAATTTTCCTAAAGTTGTCTAAATTTGATCCGTTGCGCAGGGGAAGCACTTCTGACAACGCTGATCCTTCAGTCATAAAATTAGAATAGGACTGGGCGGTTTGCGGCAATTCCCCGCAATTGGCAGACAAGTCAGACAGCAGTTGCAGAGGTTTATGCTGCGCCAGCAATTCGCTGGCTTCCTTTAAATAATCCGCGTTTTTTGATGAATTCCTGCGAGATATTGCAGTTGTGTGCCGAAGGCATCATTAAAACCAAGTAAAATCAACGCCTTAATTTTGGACCGGTATTTGCCTCTGAGAGCGCAATATTGCACTTTGTTCGTGCCAAAACTATGACCTTCTAAGATAATGTTTTCATAACCTCTGGCTAAGGCAAATTCTATCCAGGCGTCAATGTCCCTTAAACATTCTTCAAAAATTTCAATCGCAGCTCCGGAGGCTTTAGTTCCCAGTTCAAGCTCATAGACATAAGAACCGCGGTTATTGGTAGACAGATAAGCCCAGTTAAGCTGATTGGCTGCCCGGGCCAGTACAGCCAGGTAACTATGAGAATAAAAATTTCCGGCACTGCCATGAAAATGAATCAGGATGTTTTTTTTATTTTTGGTATTTTCACTTAAGGCGCCGTGCAGGGGGTATCCGTCTACTGTCGTTACTTTAACGATTGGGTAATCCATAAAGCGCATAAAGAGAGAGTATTTAGAATAGTATTATAACCTATTTCAAGACCACGGTACTATTTCCCGAACAAGTGCATTATGTCCCAAATGTAAGGTAGCGTAATTCTGCAATACCCATAAAAAAACGATATAATGGACGCACTATGTACAATTGGAACACGCCAAAAAAACATATCTCCCGTTCAAAATCATCAACAATTTGGAAGCTCAACCAACTCATTAATTTTGGCTTACATAAAGAGAAACTTAACCTGCCACTTGTCCAAAAATACTGGCGGCAATTAACTCTTGATCCAAAACGAAAAGCATTTCTCCGGTTTCTCTTATGGGGAAAACAATCTTAACTCCAAAGCAACAAAAGGCACTCAATACGATCGCGGCTGATTCTATGATCAGCAAACAATTTTACCTTACCGGAGGAACTGCACTGTCCGAATATTATCTCCGTCACCGTTTATCCGAAGATTTGGATTTTTTTAGCGAAAAAGAGATAGATCCCGTCTGGCTCACTTCACTGGCAAAAAAAATCAAGCCTGAGGTTGGCGCCTCAACCATGGATATACAGCAAAGCTTTAATCGAAACTTGGTATTTTTTACCATTGCACACACTGTATTAAAAATTGAGTTTACCTATTTCCCATTTATGCCTATCGACACACCAATGACAATGAATCACCTGAAAATAGATTCACTTCTCGATATTGCAGTGAATAAATATTTCACCATATACCAGCAGCCGGCCAGTCGTCATTTCATTGACTTATATTGCATTTTACAGAAAACGAAATTTCGGTGGAAAGAATTAGGTAAGCTAGCCGGAATCAAATTTGATGTCGTCATAGATCCGCTTCAACTCGGAAGCCGATTGATCACTGCAAAAACCATCGGACAATTACCCAACATGATTATCCCCGTTAACGAACAAGACTGGCGCACGTATTTCTTAAAAAAAGCGGCGGAACTAAAAACTGATATTACTGGTTAATCTCCGCAATGGCGCGGACAATTGGCCTAGTATACTTATATTGCTATACTGGATTTATGGAACCCACCATCTCTTCTCAGCCACCACAACAGGTACCACAAACAGCGTGCGGAAGTACTCCGCCGCCGACTCCGGTTTCCCCGCCTCCGGTCAAGCCGGAGCTAGTTAAAAAATACTACAAGTGGCTGATCGCAGTCGTAGTAATTTTTCTTCTGGCCACCTCCGGCTTCCTCTTTTACCAAAACCAGAAGCTTGCCACAAAAATTAAAAATGCCGGAAATCAAATCACGACAGCTTCTAACACCAAGACTTGCCAGACATGCCAAGATCAGTGGGACATATCATGTCCGAGAAATACAACTTGTGTTTTGGCCGACTGGATGCAGGAAGGCCTCTGTCTCCCAGCTCTCAAAATCGGCCAAGTTTACACACCGGAGTTAATCAATCTTCATTGCGGAACAAAATATCAACCTTCTCCCACCCCCGACCAGACTGCCAACTGGAAAACATATCAAAACTCTACATTTGGTTTTTCTTTTTTATATCCACAAGAATTAACTCTCTATGACCAGCTTAAACAGGTGGGAGATAACCTCTTGCTGCAAAATTTTAAAGATATTCCTGGCAGAAAAGAAAATTCAAGTGATTTTCAATTAGTTCTATTTATTAATCAAGATGACGGAAAAGCGCTAGAGGAATATCCTAAGTCGTGGGAAGAAGAATTAGGAAAACTACCTACAGAAAAATTATTAATTGATGGTGTAAATGCCATTGGGGGGTACAGCGGTCAAAAATACCAGGCCGTACCTACTGTTTGGATAAAAAACAGCGGTTATCTATACAATCTTCAGCTTTCAACGCCCGAATCCACCAATAAAGAATTCTTTGACCAAATCCTCTCCACGTTGACATTCACAAATTAAGTCGGCCTTATAACTCTTGAGAGTGTAATCCTCCTTCCCCGAAAAAATTACACTGGGGTTGAAGCTAAAAATGATATAATAACCTAGTTTGTTGTAGGAAGGAAATAGGTGGGATCGCATAGCCCCAAAGGGGACCCTTCGGGTTTGGACTAGTGCGTATGTGGCACGTATATATACTTAGGAGCGAAATACGAGAACGATACTATATAGGAGTAACAGAAAGTGTACCCAAACGATTCGTTGAGCATAATAAAGGAAAATCAAGGGCTACAAGACCTTTTAGACCATGGAAGATTATACATATCGAGGATTTTATAGACAAACGCGAAGCGTATAAGAGAGAATATTATTTAAAACACCCAAAGGGGTATTTGGAAAAATTGCGTATTATTCGGAAAAGTTAGATTTTTAGGAAGGGTCGCATAGTGGACTAGTGCGTTCGCTTGGAGAGCGAATGTAGCCGCAAGGTTACCGCGGGTTCGAATCCCGCCCCTTCCGCTGAAGTCCTATAGTTCCAACAGACCCACAAGCTATAGCAGAAAAGCCCAATAGGGCTTGCTAAATTAGCTTGATTTGGGCATTTTCTGGTTTTACAGCCTGGAGAAGGGAAAGTGATAACTTTCTCAAATCCTCGTTTTTTTCCTATTTTCCTTCTAAAAGCGTCAAAAACTAGTTAAAGAAGACTAAATTTTAGATATCCTGTAAGAAGCGTCAGAAGGTTATTTTATTCTCAATTCCCTATGGGTGAGGATGAATTTGGTCTTAATGGCGGAAAGTATTAGTTGCCGTTCCTCTGAGGTTCCCGCTTTAAGTAAGTGTAGAAGGTAAGCTTTTGCAGTGTCGTTATCGACTGGATCTTTTTCCGGGTAGTCAAATTGGTTGAGATTTCCCTCAAGGTATTCCTGATGAAGGACTTGTGATCGCAAGGTATGGAAGCGTTCGATCTCCGATTTTAATCTTGTCGTAATTAATTTTTCATTGATTTTAATTTCGTCAATATGCCCAATCAATTGTTGAATCAAATCTTCTTCGGTAATGTATGGCTCGTCACATTCATAATCAACGGATCTGCTACAGTGATAATAGGTGTGTTTGGTAAAACCACCATATTTTAGCTTTTTATATTTCAATTCAGCCGTAACCCCTCCTCCACAAGATCCGCAAGTGCAAAGAACTTTAAAGGGAAATACTTTCTTGTGCCACTCCTTTGGTGGTATGGAAAGTTGTTGTTGAACTTTATCAAATATGGCTTTTGTTACAATTGCCGGATGATTTCCTTTATACCAAACCCCGTTAAATTCAAAGGATCCATAATAAAAGGGATTATTAAGAGTGGAATAAACCTTGCTTCGTGCCAGAGATTTATTATTTTTCGTTTTAAACCCAACCCGATCCAACCATTGTTTAATGGTTCGTCCTGAATGTCCTTTTTCAGCCACTCGTTCAAACATTTGTTTTATAACCGGCGCACGTTCCTCATCTAAAATAATCTGACTAATCCGGTTATTTGTCAGCACATTTTTATAGCCAATCGGTGCAACTCCTGGTCTCCAACCCATTTCGCATTTAGCTCTGAGTCCTCGTTTAACATTTATTCCACGATTATCGTTTTCGAGTTTTGCCTGAGAGCAGAGAATCATTAGGAGAAATTTCTCGTTTGGATTATTAGAGAATGTTTGGGAGTAGGTTTTAATCCGATGCAGTTTTTCCTGATCCATCAAATCAACCAGTTTTCCGAGATCTCCGGCATTTCGACTTAATCTATCGGGTGCCCAGGTTAAGATTCCTCCAAATTCACCTTGCTCGATATCAATTAGGAGTTGGTTAAAAACAGGTCGTTGCCCGGAAAGTTTGGCCGAGTGACTTTCTTCTCGAATTTCTTTAACCAATAATTTTTCTCTTTGCGCCACCGTCTGCATTTCCTTTATCTGGCTATCAATACTCATAGCCTGACGTTCGTCAGATTCAGAAGATTTCCTCGCATAAAGGCAGTAAGTTATGGGTTGTTCCTGTGTTTTCATATTCATCAAGGGTGAAGATACCGCAAGGGTTTATGAAGTCTAGTAGTAGTATTTATTTCTAAAAATTGTTCGGCAGGCTGCTGTTTATGGATACTGTTATACTGAGATATGTCCAAATGGCCTGCTGTTATATCGGTTTCAGCGATCTTATTTTTTGGATTTTTGGTTTTTGTAATTAATTCAAAAGCCTCTAATGAAAATGTTATAGTCTTGTTAACTGGAGATATTATGCTCGGCAGAAGTGTAATGGGTGTAAGTTTGGCAAAAGACGACCCAAATTACCCTTTTGAAAAAGTGGCGGACATTCTAAAAAAATCCGATGTTGTGTTCGGAAATTTGGAAAACCCAATCATAGCCAGCTGTCCAAAATTAGACTCAGGTCTCAAATTTTGCGCGGACCCCAAAATGGTACAGGGCCTTAGTTATGCAGGAGTCAACATAGTTAATCTGGCAAATAACCACTCAAGTAATTATGGTCAAGACGGAATTGATCAGACAGAGAAATATTTAAGTGATGCTGGGATTAATTATGTTGGAACAGGAAACTTGGTAATAAGAAACGTTAAAGGAACCAGGCTTGGATTTTTAGGGTTTGATTTTGTTGACAACAAACCGAAAGACTCAGATTTCCTTTTGATTGAGAATTCTAAAAAGGAAGTTGATGTATTAATTGTTATGGTTCATTGGGGTATAGAATATACCCCAGAACCCACTAATAATCAAAAGGTGATAGCGAATGACTTAGTAAATGCTGGTACTGATGTGGTTGTTGGAAGCCATCCCCATTGGGTGCAAAACATCGATTATATAAATGGGAAGCCTATTTTTTACTCTCTTGGCAATTTTGTTTTTGATCAACCATGGAGCGAAGAGACCAAAAAAGGTTTAGTTATCAGGCTTACCTATCAAAATAACAAACTTATTAATACCGAGAAGCTATCGATTTATATGAGTAATTTTGTCCAACCGGCTTGGGTTAATTAGTAAAGTAAGCACCCACATAGCTTGTTACATTCCTAGAATCTTCACCTGAAATATCAAATGAGTTTTTATTGAATAAAAGTTCAAACTTGGTATTGGTATTTTTTAGATATCCAAAAAGGAAAGCTGTGCACTGCTTGCAATCATTTGTTATCCCGTTAACATTCTCCAAGTTTTTGCTAGGCAGCAAACTTATACTCTTTTGGTCATTTTGTTTGGCCTTTTCGGTTGACGAGTAATGGGTAAAGTCACTACTTACTATTAGAACAGTCTGATTTAGGTCAACCATTTTTGAAATTTGTTCGCCCAAATCATAGAAATACGAGTAATCGCTTTTTTGTCTAAGAACCAAAGGAACAAGTTCCGCATTAGGGAAAACTTTCTTAGCAAAAGGTACCAGTGTATAGATAGAATGCTCCGATCTAAAAAGATTGATATCGGAATAAACTTCCTTGTTTTGAGAAATCGAGTCTATAATTTGCATATTAGGATCCATATTTCCAAACGGAGTATGCCATGGGGTACTCGTTGTTTGTGCCATATAAATAGGGCCAGTTATTTGACTAAAGTGGTCAGGACCAACAATTATTATTGTTTTTATTCCAGTGGGATCAATTCCTGAAAACGTTTCGGCAATCAGATCTTTTGCTAAAAAATGATGGCTTGTTGTAGCCGCCAAAACACGTTCCTTTGGCATATTTGCATATTTGGAAAAGGAATCCAAATATTCACTTTCAATATTGAAGTAACTTTCAAGAAAGTCTGCTTGGGGAGTTGGACTGGGTAAGGTTACGGTTATCTTATTATTCCTTTTAAGAAAGGTTAGAACGATCACTGTAAAGAACACACAAATTACTATTAAGGCAGTAATTTTTATTTTTGAGGAGTTCACTTGACTAAAGATTTGCTCCAATCTGGCGGAGATGGTAGTTTTGATTTATCTTGTGTATAATTCAAAGTCCACCAAGATTGATCATTTAGTCTTTGTCCAATTGGAGCAGTAAATTCGTAATAGTTAAAAACAAGCCCCTTGGTCAACCTTGTACCGTTCTGGTCCTTGACCACAACATAAATGTAATTGGGGATACCGTCGGCCTCATAGAGAATTTGGCCCTTTTTGACATCTGTCTGCACGTCAGCTATCAAGGCAGAGCGAGCATCTTTCTCTTGCAATTCTTCGCCAGGTAGAGCATCCAATATATTGTTCAAATAGCCCGCCGCAGTCCGAAGGGTCTCAAAGTCGTCATCAGAAATTTTTTCATTCTGTAGTTCTTTTACAGAAATACCCTTAAAGAAATTGAGAGTCTTTAGGAAATTCTGATTTCTCCCCACAAATACTGGATCTAGTAATTTCCTACTGTTAAGGCCGTCATTAGTCATACTGACCAAGGCTATCAATCTATCCAAAAAGGGAATGTTTGGTTCTACATACCCTTTTGGTACCGGTGGGGGAGTTTGATCACCACCACCACCCTTTTCAGAGTACGATTGTTTTGCATACAAAAGTGTGTCATGCTTGAGTTCGGTCCAAGATCCCAACGAAGCCAACAAACTCTTCGTGTTCCAGTCTTCATTTTTCATAAACATGGGATATCCTGTTTTGTCAATACTCCCCGTATACAAAGACTTAATTGTATAAAGCCATCCCCAATAAATATTCTGAGTCCAGACATCATCAGGAATCTTAGAGAACTGATCTTGAAGGGTGCTAATATTTTTGTTTAAGATTTTGTCCGATGCAGGAGCATTTGAGGTAATCCAATTTTGCACAAGAGAATCGGCGGTTTTATTTCCCAAAATCGACATCACCATTAAAGCTGTTGTTGAACTTGGCAAGCTCTGTTTCGTTACAGGGTCTGGCAATTCATCACCTTGTGTAAGGGATGAGAAGATAAAAGCATCTGGGGTAAATCTCTGGCCCATGAACCTAAAACCTTTTGTTTTGTCAAGCAATTCATTTTTTGTATTACCAAAAACCCCATTTCCTGTGAAGGCGCTTGATTGAATTTGCGGACCCTGATAACTTTCCATATCCGCTTGTACTTTAGCGATAGTATCTGAGTTTACTGAAGTAACTCCTGTCTTTTGCAACTCAGTATTGTAATCATAGATGCCAAGATCGTCTGATTTTCCGACCAAAAATGACGTTGGTATATAGATGTCTTCCCAATTTTTTAGTTCCCCTGTGTCACTCATTAAAATACTAATGTTAAGTGCATCTCTTGTAAGTTCGGAACTTGAAATCACGAAGTCGTTTCTTCCATACCACATCATTGCCCTAAAATATGATCTTAAAACTGAGTTTTTGGTGTAATGACTTCTGGGGGTAAATTGGGTGTAATCTTGTGGCATTTGAAGACCCTCGCTTGATAAAAACTGATCAAATAGCGGTGATGGTGCTATTGTTTTTGCATCCAGAATCAAAGTTAATTCTGCTTTTGCATTTTGATAGGATGTAGCAGGAATGGTGGGCTTCAGGTCTTCAAGGTTCTTCAAAATATTCTCATTCGTATCTATTTTTTGATCCGCAGTATTATCTGAAGAGAGTTCGGAATAGGCGGAATCTAATATTGTTTTTGGAACAACGAAGAAGGCTATTATTCTTTCAAAACTTGCTTTGCTGTCGGCATCTGTTTGTTTAGAATAATCTTGAATGGCTTGTGCCAAAACTTTATCAGTTATTTCTTTTAATGCAGGGTAAAGATTTTTATTCTCAATATTCTCAAATTCCTTTTCCAAAAGTCTATGATAAACATGAAGCAAAAAATCGGAAGTAACGAAAACTGAGTCTTCAGGGGCTCTCTCGAAGATAGATCCACCACCAATAGTTGAATATAGCCCTGTCCAGTCATCCGACCTGTTTGCTCCCCCTTCAGGATCATCTGCATAAAACTTGTCATTATTTGGCACAATAAAAAAGTTCGTGCTCGTCATAGCACTTTTCTGGGCATCGGAAAATGGAACCTTAGACGTTTGCTCAAAGTTCCCTATGTTATAAATGTCTGTTAAAGAAATGGAATAGTCTGGGAGCGAGGGTTTAAAGGTTGTGTTTACAATATTGTATTTGGCAAAATCGAAATTGATTTTGTAAGGACCAGCCTGTTCATTTGTTTGGTTTTGGAAGAACAAACCATTTTTAGCAGAATTCTTTATAACAAGATACACAGACAAGAATACAAACAAGATGGCCAAGACTCCAATTGGAATAAAGATTTTCTTTTTATTCACTATTAAACTTTTTAAATTGGAGAAAAACTTGCCTATTTTTTCTTTTATACCCACTTTACTAGTAGTATCAGGGGTGGGTGGAAGAACCCCTGGATTATCAGGAATATTTGTATTTGGGGTTACAGGAACATCATCCATCAACTAAATAATATCACATTTTCACAAATAAAATATCAAACTTAATAAGGGAACGTATTCGATTTAAATTCTCAAAAGATGTGTGGGAGGTGAGCATCAAGACAATTTAAATATTCTATATCAAACCACATCAGTATTTTTTGAGACACTTCCTTTTTATACTGTCTCAAATGTCTCATTTAGCCTCAACCGTGAGACACTCTTTGGAATGATTGGGGTGGATTTTATAGCCTGAAGATTGGTACAATACGTGGGCATGAGGTTATAGGACGCAGGGTTCCAGACCCACATGCTCCGCAGTAGTCTCAGGGTTCTACCCGACCCGTTCACTACCTCCGAATGGGTTGATCTGGCTTGCTAAACTATCTTCAAGTCAACATTTTTCGGTTTAACAGCCTGGAGAGGGCATGTGGGATCGATTATAGGATTGATTGGAAAGTCAAAAACCAATTCCTAACAAGTCAAATCTCGAGCCTTGAGAAGTTGAAAGGATTCCCAATAATGGGAACCTCTGCATTTTTGTTGAAAGCTCAACTAGTAGAATTTGAGTTGAAACAGCTTATTTCGTCGCTTGACTTGCATGCACATTTCACCAACCAACTTTGGTGGAAGAGAAAGAAGGCCAGAATACCAGTGCAACTTGACAAACAAAAATTAACACTTGGAGGACTTAAAGAAGAAATCAAAAAATATAAATTTGACTTCTTGAAAGATTTGAATGCTCATTTGATAAAGCTAGTCGAATTAAGAAATGAGTTTGTTCACGCACTTTTTAATCTGGGAAGTATAAAAGATTTAATCGTGAAGTCAGAAAGGGGTTTGCGGACAGCAAAGAAGGTAATAGAAGATATAAGAAAAATAGATACTTATTTAGAAAGAATTGACCCCTTAAAATGAGATAAAAAATGAAACATTTTGATTTATCACCCATCCAGAGGCTGGCAGGCATCAACACTAAGGTTATTCAAAAACTGCCCGGGTCCGAATCAGATTGCGACTATTGTAAATATAGGAAAGCTGTTAATAAATATGAAAGCACCATCTGATCTTATTAACATAAGTAATATTCCTACAAATATCAAAAAATGGAAGTCTCTTTCAGAATACAATCGGCAGTGGGAATTTATATCAAATGACAATAGATATAGGATGAGCGAAAGTCTTGCAGCGCTTGACTATTTCGCTTCAATATATGATTGGCTGAAGCCCGGACTTGTATTCGCAGACGTTCATAAAAGAATGATTTTAATACTTGTTGCTAGTATTTATGAGTGTGTTTTAACAGACGCCATATTAAGAACAGCACGTCAGGAATTAGCTGAATCAAAAATGCTAAAACAATTCATTAAAAAGGACAAAATTAGTGAAATTGATAAGGATGAATTTGAATCTTTGATTAATAATGGACAACAAATCGGTATGTATAAAGACGATTGGAAAGAGTATCTTCATAAAATAAGGGTGGTTCGTAATTGGATTCACCTTTCAAAAAGTCGGGACAAAAATCTCGAAAGCTGGTTTAACGAGCAACCAATTGAGTTATTTAAATCCAAACTCGAAGATTTTCGAAAGTTATCTGAAGTATATTTAAGTACAATTTGGGCGTAAGTTATAAAGATAAGAATGTTTAGACCGGCATGCTAAGCCAAGACGTGCGCCCATGTTTCAAAAGTAATTAATATGTATATATGAACACTACATCATTTAACACAACCATGACATTAAAGTCGTTAGCATTTATATCCGATTCAAAACTTAGGCGAATTTTAGCAGACATTTTATCGGAAATTGATAATATTACCTTAATTGGTGCTGCAAGAAGTACATTGTATCTTTCTATGTCAACCTTGGAGGGTATACTTACTCATTTAATAAAAATTAATCAGTCAAATGCGAAACAGTATTTCCCAAACGATAAAAAAGGGAAGCGAAAAACACTAAGCGAATTGAGTTTTGAAGATAAGATACTTGTTGCAAATAAACTTAGATTTATTGAAGATCCGTACTACGAAATATTCAAAAAAATGAAGAAATTTCGTAATTATATGCATCCATATGCCGAGCTTGTAGCAGATGATCAAATTGACCTTGGAGCAAGCCAAGTAAGTTTAGGTATTCTGAATCATACTTTAAATATATTGGGGGGGCTTAGATTTATACAACACAATGTTTGGAAAGTTATATCAGGTGAACCCACGTATGAATTGTCAACAGATGTAATAGAGTTCAAGAGGGGTAACACTCGAACAGACTCATTTATTGTCACAGAGGATTTTATTGGAAATGAAATTAATGTTACGTTTAATCTTACCTTATCGGGGGGTGGATTATTGAATTTTGTATATAACTATGCACAGGACTCAACCTTTAATATGTTGAGGTTCGACGCTAGAAATGAAAATGATAACGGTTTTTTGTATTGTAAGCATTATGCCGAATGGGACTATTTAGAAAAATTTAAATATAAACTGAACATAAATACACCTAACAAGATTGAGGTTCATTGCTTAGCCGACAAATTTAATATTAAGATAAATGACGACGAAATAAAGTTTGCTGATAATAAGTACGCAAAGTTTGATAAAAGCAAGAAAATTGGTTTGTTTAACGAATTAAACTCGTTGATGGTTAACAGGCTAAGGATTTCATAAGGCAAATAACTTATGCCATTAAGTTATAGCGACAAAGCGGTACTAGACTCAATATGCTAGACTCTAAGTACAGTCGCGTATTTAGAACTACGTCGCACAAGAGGAGATTTATGACGTAACAATCGAGATAAGGTTCAAATCTTGCCTGGGGAAGTTCCGTCTGGTGTAGTAGATGGGATGATAATCGAATATTTAGCCTTCGTCGTGTTAGTCACTTCATTTCAAATAAGCTGTTGCTTTTTAGAAACCGTTGTTTGTATAATATGAACATGGGTTCATACAGTTGTTGTTCACAGTCAAGTAGAGAATCAAAAGAAGTTGCTTCGCTATCTTCCCTCTTAAAGCTGGTTTCTGAGGAGAGCCGATTGAAACTTCTTTGTATCCTCCGTCGAGGAGAACATTGTGTTTGTGAGCTAATGGAACATGTCAATCTGTCTCAAAGTCTCGTTTCTCACCACCTCAAAGACCTGAAGGATGTTGGAGTGGTTACTGATGAGAAACGAGGGTTAAGGGTGTATTACTCACTCACTGAAAAAGGTAAACATGTTACCAATTTACTTTTTAGTATTCCTCAAAAGGGGGTGTCGAATTTATGAAAATTCAAGTTTTAGGTTCAGGGTGCCCCACTTGTGCCAAATTAAACGATATCACCCGAAAGGCCGTGGCAGAAATGGGTTTAAAGAGTGACGTGGAGTACCTCACCGGCAACGAAGGGATGCAAAAAATTATTGAACTTGGGGCAATGAGTAGCCCTGTTTTAGCCGTCGATGGAAAAATTGTCATGGTAGGCTTTACTCCTGATATCGAGAAAGTTAAAAGTCTTATTAAAGAATCGCAGCAAAATATGGAGGTAGAAAATGAAAACATTTGATTTAAAAGAGAGAATTGTTTTTTCATCGGAAAAACCTATAAAAAGACATTTTCTTAACGCTAAAGGTTTCCATGCTGCATTGATTTGTCTAAAGGCAGGCGTTGAGATTCCTGAGCATCCAGAAGATTATGGAGTGCTTTTGACAGTTCTTGAAGGCAAAGGAGTATTTGCCGATGTTAATGGAAAATTTACCTTGACTGAAAACCAGAGCATTTATATTAAAAAGGACGAAATAAGAGGCATAAAAGCGGAAGAAGATTTGGTCGTTCTTGGAATCCAGGATAGGTATTAAAGAACTAAGTTAGTAACTAAACAAAAACAGACATGAATATTATCAAATTACTAAAGAAAAACTGGGTTTTAGGTTTCTTGGGCGGCGCCTACTTAATAATCTGTTTATGGCAGAAGCAGATAGGTGGCTTTTTATCCCAAGAGCAAGTCCAAAACCTTATCGGTCAAGCTATTTATAAAGGCTGGTTAGGGTTAGTGGATTATCTTTCTGCCCATGTTCTTTTTTGCCTTATTCCCGCCTTTTTTATTGCTGGAGCTATCAATAGTCTGATTGACTCACAATCAATTCTAAAATACCTAAGCGGTAAAACAAAAAAGTGGCTAGCTTATTTAATCGCTGTCACAGCCGGATTCTTAATAGAAGTTTGTTCTTGTACAATTCTGCCTTTGTTTGCCGGTATATGGAAAAAGGGCGCTGGTTTAGGAATTGCTATTACTCTTTTATATGCCGGTCCGGCTTTTAATATCGTCACTCTTCTTTTTACCGGGCAGAGAATCGGCTGGGGATTCAGTTTTGTCCGGTTTGCTTTCTCGGTTACCTTTGCTGTTTTGGTGGGTTTAATCATGGAGGGTTTTTTTGGTAATGGCAAAGAAGAAGGAAACCTTCAGGTGGTTACCCAAGACTTAGACAAACTTCAAGGTAAAAAAACTCTTTGGTTTTGGGGAACCATGATTGCCATTTTATTGGTTGGCACCGCACTAATCAGTAATAATTTAAGGAATGTCTTAATCTCGCCTTTGATACTAATTCAGTTGGTAATGGCTTTTTCTTGGCTTTCCAAAGAAAGAAGAAATGCTTGGTGGGAGGAAACGATTAAGTTTATCAGCCAGATTATTCCTTTGCTTTTAGTGGGTGTATTTTTTGCGGCTGCTATTACCCAGCTCATTCCCAAAGAGCAGTTTCAATCTCTGGCTGGCAAAAATACGCTTTTAACCAATTTTATTGCCGTTATGTTTGGGACTCTGGCCTATTTCCCGGCTTTGGTTGAAGTGCCGATTGCGGAAAATTTTATGAAACTAGGCATGAGTAAAGGCCCGTTAATGGCTTACATGTTGGCCGACCCGGTTCTCTCCCTTCAGGGACTTTTAGTTATCAGAAAACTAATCGGCACTAAAAAGATGCTGGTTTATGTCGGTTCAATTGTAGTTTTAACGACTCTGGCAGGGTTTATTTATGGGTTGTTTGCTTAAACATAAAAGGAAATTGATATGAACAAAAAAATAATATTTATCGTTTTATTAGTAGCTATAGCATTAACTACCTTAAGCATTTTTGGTAAGGGCGGAGGAGCAAATAACGAGCAGATTTTAAGCAATAATCAGATAAGCAGTAATCCATCTCCGACCCCAACTATATCAATAGTTCCGGCTGACAAAATCGAAGTGGTTCATTTTCATGCAACGCAACAGTGTTGGTCTTGCATTATCGTTGGTGAATATGCTTTAAAAACCATAAAAGAGAAATTCCCAGAGGAATACGCATCGGGAAAAATTATTTTCAAAGATATTAACGGCGAGTTAAAAGAAAACCAGGAAATTGTTGTTAAATATCAAGCCAGAGGTTCTTCTTTGTTTGTGAATGCCATTCACGGTGAGAAAGATGATGTTGCCGAGGATACAACTGTGTGGAGGCTTGTTAACAATGAGAGCCAGTTTATAAGTTACTTTGAACGGAAGCTCAAGACTTTATTGGGTAAATAACATGAACAGTTCAAAAAATAATGATAGGACAGCTTGGAATGGGATACCAAGAGATCAGATTAAGTGGCATCCTACAATCGACGAGAACAAGTGTAGCCAATGTCTTTCTTGTGTGAATTTTTGTAAGCAGGGTGTCTACGAGATAGAAAACGGTAAGCCAATTGTAAAAAATCCACTAAATTGCGTCGTTGGTTGTACTGGCTGCGACGGAATTTGTGCAGCGGGAGCAATCAGTCATCCCCCGAAAGAGTATTTAGAGAAACTAGCGGGTAAAGCAGATCCTGTCACTAGCTGTTGTTCTAGTGGAGAATGCTGTGTCCCAGTCAGAAAAAATAACTATGGATTTAATTAACCATCTTATCGACACTTACAATATCCCTACTTTAACGGCTTTCCTCATTGGTATCTTAACTTCTATCAGTCCATGTCCACTGGCCACCAACATTACTGCCATTGCCTTTATTTCCAAAGATATTAGAACCCCTAAAAATACTTTGTTAAACGGCCTTTTTTACACCCTAGGTCGAGGTGTTAGTTACACCATTTTGGCAATGCTTATTTACTTTGGTTTATCAAGTTTTGAAATCTCACGAATTTTTCAAGGATGGGGTGACAAAGTCTTGGGACCAGTTTTGATATTAATGGGATTTGTTATGTTCGGTGTAATAAAACTGAATTTTGGGAGTAGAAACCAGAAGGTTGAAGAAATAAAAGAGTTTCTTGCTACAAAAGGATATTTCGGTTCGCTTCTTTTAGGAGCTCTTTTTGCTTTGACTTTTTGTCCTTATAGCGGAGTCTTATTTTTCGGTGTGCTCGTTCCTTTAGTTTTAAAATCGACAGAGGCCTTACTTCTCCCCCCGATATTTGCCTTAGGAACAGGACTACCAGTAATTATTTTTTCTTTCATAGTTGCTTTTAGCATTAAACACCTAAGCAAGACCTTTACCGTCGTTGCTAAAATTGAAAAAATGATGCGCTTCATTGTTGCTTCAATTTTTATGGTTACAGGCATTTATTACTTGCAATTCTTAATAAAATTTTTAGGTGATAGAGTTTTATGAAGCAAACAATTATTACGGGTTTAGTAGTGTTGGTTATTCTCGGATTGCTATCCATAGTTATTCTGGGCAGTAGAAATAAAAAGACAGAACCTATTCCTGTTCAAAGTAGTCAAGAAAGTTTTTTGACTACTAAATCCACGGTTAACGATAACAACCCAATTTTCTTCTGTGGCAATACCTGTCCCCATTGCGAAGATGTGGAAGAGTGGATGAAGGAAAATAAAATTGAGGAGAAAATTGAGATTGTCAAAAAGGAAGTATATGACGATAAAACCAACGCTCTTGAGTTGGCTAGGATAGCAAAAAGTTGTGGGATGGACACTTCAACCATCGGTGTGCCGTTTTTGTATGCTCCAGAAGGAAAGTGTCTTATTGGCACACCTGATATTGTTGGTTATTTGAGTGACAGAGCTGGTATATCTGCTAATAATAAGGCTACAGAATCAGGAAAGGAGGATGAACTATAAAACTTATCTTGGGTTTACTTTTAATGCTAGTGACATTCCTGGTAGTGCCTACTCAAGTTCACGCTGTTTGTCCTATCTGCACGGTGGCAGTAGGAGCAGGTTTGGGTGTCTCTCGCTGGTTAGGCATTGATGATAGCGTGACAGGCATCTGGATCGGTGGTTTGATCCTTTCAAGTGGTTTGTGGCTGGCAGACTGGATCGGCAAGAAAGGCTGGAGAGTGCCTTATAAAGAGGCTGTTTCAGTTGGTTTGTTCTTTCTCTTTGTCATCCCGCCTTTGTATTGGGGTAAGATGATCGGTTTAGCAGGAAATGCTTTGTGGGGCGTCGACAAAGTGTTGCTGGGAACAATTATTGGTTCAGTCCTCTTTCTTTTAGGAGTCTGGCTTGATAAGTGGCTAAGAACTTCTAACGAAGATAAAGTCTATGTTTACTATCAAAAAGTGATTATCCCTATTTTTCTGTTATCAATTGCGAGTTTTATCTTTTATCTTATTACTAGTTAAAAGGAGGTGAACATATGAATAACAACAAACAGATTCAACCCGATATTAACGAGTTTATGGACAAGGTCAAAAAGATGGAGAGGGGTGAAAAACTAGACTTATCCTCGGATGAAGATCTCTCCATAGGCATTATGAACCTGATTTCGATGGAAGAGCATTTCTTTTTCACTTACAACAAGACTAAGGATGCCAAATATCTTGATCTTCTCAATGAGATTCGGGAAATGCGTAAAAGTGCTTTGAAGCGGATCATTAAAGACTATGAGGGTGAAGTTTGGTGCATCAGCAAACATTTGTTAGCTGCCTCCATGCGGTTTATGGAAGTCGGCACAAAGGCTCTTACGAAGGGTGACAAGAGTGATGCTGAGGACATGTTCCAAAAGTCCTACCAGCTTTACAGTCTCTTTTGGGGACTTAATCTTGGTTTGGTGCAAACGAAAGATATTAAACAAACGGAGTCAAAAGAAATAGCTTTTGTCAGCGAAGATCCCAAACCAAAGGTTAAAGGATTAGTGAGTATTTTTGAGAAGCTGGGACAACTGGTTCAAAAAGCAATTGACTGCTGTAAGGAGTAAGATCTTTTCTAATCAAAGGCTTAGAAATCTGTTAACCTCCTTGGTTGTATATTCTGGGTATTCCAACTAATTGACCCAGTCAGTTGTCCTAAATTATGACCATTTCTCGACATTTTTCAATTTGAAAGTAGTTATCTCAAATATGTAGAAGTCGCAATAAGAATGGGATAATCCGAAGTGTAGGAAGTCTATATTTTGCAGCTGTTTGATAATACCAGTGATGGTAAAGAGTTGTAAACTTCAATAGTTGTTCATCAAACTCCCGATCGTCTTCAATGTCAGATAGATCTTCTCCTACGACTCTCTCAATCGCGGGCTCAAGCAGTGCATATTCATATTCTACAAGATCGAAATATCTCCGTTCTTTGCGTTTTTCCATAAGATGAATTAGTTCTTTTTCAATTCGGATATAGACAGAGAGTTTTCCATTACGACGAAGTAATGAGTGAAAATCAGAAGCTTTGGTAGTGCTGAGTTTCAGGAGGAGCACTTTCGATAGACGTTTTTTCAACTTCTGTTTTTCTTTTCTTTTAGCTTTTTCTATATATTCCTGAAAAACAGTATAGGCGTATGTTTTGGTAAATAAATATGCCCTGACTCGTTTGTAAGACATAGAGAAATAATATGAGCAGGAGAGTAATTTTATAACTATATCAAACTATATCCAGAAGTGCTATATGAGTAAAATAGAAGAATTGAGACATCTCCTTTTTATAGTGTCTCATTTGTCTAATTTAGCCACGACTACGGGACACAATCTGGTACAATACCAGTTAGGAGTATAGAGGGGACTAAGGGACCTAAGGGTTACAGACCCCGATGCTCCGCCATCCTTCGCCAAGGCTACGGACTGGCTTCGCCATATGTACTATACTTACATTTTAAAAAGCTCAAAATCCAAACAATTGCGGGCTGGGAGTTAGCAAAAAAACATTTTCCGAAGATATTCAATCAATAATATGATTAAAGGTCTTATTCTTGATGTTGACGGCGTATTAATTGGCGGAAAGCTGGACATACTGAAACACTTTAAAGTTATATCTGTGCCATAAATTGATTTAAAGGAAATTTACTAAAAAATTATGTCTTCCCGCTCGCTGGCTCTGACAGCTATTATTATTTCTTCGCTTTTGTGGGGAACCGCGGGGGTGGCAGCCAAAGTCTTAATCAGAGAAATTAATCCGTTTGTCGCAGCTTTTTACCGATTTCTCATTGCCTCGCTAATTATTCTCCCTTTTTTCCTGCATGAAAAAAAGCCTAGATCGGTCTGGCGGGGGCTATTGCCCTTAAGTTTGGTGGGCGCTATTAATGTTCCTTTGTTTTATCTGGGACTGAAAACTACTACTGCCAATTCTGCCAGTCTCATCTATGCGGCTGTGCCCCTGGCTACTGCCGTTTTGTCCAACATCCTTATTAAAGAAAAAAGCCCGGCTAAGAGATTGGTAGGTATTCTGGTAGGACTTCTTGGCGTAATCACCATCATTCTTTTACCGGCCCTGGAAAAGGGAGAAGCTTTGAGCGGAGCTCTGGAAGGAAATCTATTTATCACCCTGGCCATGCTTTCCTGGACTTTGTATACCATTGGTTCCCGCTATTTTCTTGCTAAAAATCAATTTTCCCCGCTGACGATTACTTCCGTCTATTTTTTTACGATTACTGTGGTTTGCTTAGTGCTGGTGTGCTTGAGCGGACAACCATTTTTTACTCCTACAATCTTAGTGCCAAAGTATTTATTCACTCTGATTTATTCCGCGATTTTTATAACTCTGGTCACTTATTTCCTTTTCCAGTGGGCCATCCAACGAATCAGCGTCACCACGGCCTCGCTTAAGCAGTATCTGGAACTCGTGTTTTCCGTCTGGCTAAATGTTACTCTCCTCGGCGAAAAAATTACCGCTGGCTTTGTCTTCGGCAGCTTACTGGTGATCGCCGGAGTGGCAATTGCCACCGGATCTCAATTAACCCAGGTGTTTAAAAAGGGCTTACGGCGTATCAGTTAGCGCTCCCGAGCAGAGTCGAACTGCTATTACAGCCTCCCGCCTGCGCATCGCCTGAGTGAAGCTCTGGCGGGCAGGCCGGAGGGCCTTGCGCACCTGGCGAGAATCGAACTCGCATCACCGGCTTCGGAGGCCAGTACTCTATCCTTTAAGCTACAGGTGCAATTTTGTTAAATCTCCGCCCAACATAATCGGTTTCATGGCGTGCATTTCGGTAAGATAGTCCGTGTCGGGAATGGGATTAAGAAGAAAAATCTTCTTGCCCAGCCAAAACGCCAGTCCCATCTCCAAAAACGTATTTCCGCCAATGTAGTTTTTAATACCTTTTTTAGCGTAATTAAGCACTAAGATAGCATCCGCCTGCTCGATCTTTTTAAAGTGGGAGCGGATGAAATCGTATTCAATTTTGGCAGCGATCCTTTCCTCATCGGCGGTCGGATGCACAAACCCGATCGTATCCATGAGCTCAATACTTTTCGGCGCCAACACGGTATGCCCTGCCGCTTCAAGCGTCTTTTTTACTTCCCGCATTTCCCGGTGAAACTTCATGCTGCCGCAGATGGTGATGGTCATATAATTATGTTTGAATTCCCCGGTGTTTGCTATTGATTATACCCCTCCGGGCACATTTGCTACAATTAACCATACAATGCAAAAAAGGGTTACTCTAATTATTACAGTTCTCTTGCTGGCTTATTTAACTCTGATTGTCTATGCTAACCGCGCACTTTTTTTCTCAAAATTTGATATCCCCTACTGGAAAGACAAATACGAACACTCACAGTGGAAATTGCCCCTGTCGGTGAGGACCATCGGTGACGACGGGCTCTATCTCTACGAAGGTTGGCGACTGATCCACGGCGAAGACCCCACTACCATGAATGCCGAAACGCCGCCGTTTGGCAAATACCTCATTGGCTTATCCCTGGTCACTTTCGGCAATGGTTATTGGTTCGGGTTCTTCGCTACCCTCGGAGCCGTCGTGGTTTTTTATTTTCTGGCACGAACAATTTTCACCAGCCAGCTGACTGCCCTGGGATTAACGCTGGTTTTTGCTCTGGATCCTCTAATTACCTACCAATTCCCTTTAACTATGCTCGACAGTTTGCAACTCGGCTTTGCTTTGTTAACCTTTTTAGTGCTTATCAAACTCCTCCAAAGTCCTGCCAAAAAAAATCCTGTTTTTTTGCTGGCGACTTTAGGCGTCTGTTTCGGTTTATTTGCCGGTACCAAAGCACCGATTTTCTCTCCCTTCCTGGGTTTAGTCGCACTGGCGGCTATTTGGCTCAAATATCGTAAACTTTGGCCGTTGGTATTTTTCGCTTTTACGGGACTAATAGCCTATCTTCTCCCCTACATCCCCTATTTTTTCCTGGGACACAACCTACGTCAATGGTTGGGTGTACAAAAATGGATTCTTAATTTTTACCGCCAGAGCAATCTTTCGCCTAATCTGGGCAGCGTCTTTACCGCGCTCATGGTTGGCCGTTACCAAAATATTTTTAGCCATGCCTGGGAGTCGGCCGGTCAATGGAGTCTGGCGTGGCCGCTGGTGACCGTCCTGGGTTTAACCGGTGCGGGTCTGGGCCTGAGGGGCGCTGGACCGGCTAAAAAAATCTTCCTCTTTCCTCTCTCTCTTTTCCTTTTGATTATCTTGGGTTTTTTGGCCATCATTCCCTTTTGGACGCGCTATTTGCTGATGATTATCCCGCTTTTATACCTGTTCACAGCTGGTTTGCTATCGAGATTTAAAACTAAATTATTCCCCCTCGCTTTGACGATACTGGCGATTTTTAATTTAGCCGCCTCAGGGAAAATCATTTTTCCCACCCCCGAGGGAACGGTCAAACAATTTATTTACGACTGGCGTTACGGTTTTTTCCAGGATATGTATGAACAGTTGACTAATCAGTCGAAAAAACCCCTGGATCGCCGAACTTTCCATCGCTTCGGACTGACTACTTATGCCGGCGGACAAATTGAAGCTGTCGCAATCGACTTAATTAGTCCGCACTGGTCGCAATGGCAATCACCCCAGCCGGTTAAACTAAAAGTAACCTACTTCACCCGAAACTTGAGTATATTTAGTGAAGATAAAATTTTATCCGTAGTCAGGGAAAACGGCCGCTGGCGCATCCCCTGGCAATGGGACGACTTAATCGCCTCCCTTACGCCCGAAGCGCGGTTAGTTACTAGCGTAGATTTTGCCCGACGGGGATCGCTGATCGGGAGCGACAAAAAACGACTGGCGGAAGACGTCGACAGCGTCCTGGTTTGGATAACTCCCGGTGAAACTACCAGAGCGCGCGAGGAAGAAATGCTGAAATTTTTAGAAAGCCTACTGGAAGGAAAAGTAGCAGCCATTTCACTGCATCAACGGCTTTTTGGCAATACACTCGCCGATCTTCCGGTACCCTTAGGCGTCATCCCGCTGCAAGTCGATCCAAAATTAAAGGAAAGGTTGCTTAGCTACCCCGGCCTGGCGCTCACCGGCCAAGCCGCCCGGGTTTATCACCCCAATAATTTGTTTAGTCTGGGAAAACTGGGTAATACACAATATTTTGAAAGTTGTTCTCTCCTTTACAATACGACTGCTTATGACGGGGCAGAGGGCCTGGAAAAAGAATATAACCAAAAACTCAAAGGAACCAACGGCGGACAACTGCTTTTGGAAGATACTCAAGGCAAGGTAGTACGCACCATACTTAACCTGCCGAAAAAAGACGGTGAAGACGTCCAGTTGTAAGTAGTTGCCGTCACTAAGGCCTTGGCGAACGAAGGGCGTCGCGTAATAAATTGTTTCACAATTTAAACGCGACAGCCACGTTTCCCGCGAAGCGGGATTACGCTGCGGAGGGAGCGAGAGTCGAACTCGCAAGCCCTTACGGGCGCCGGTTTTCGAGACCGGTACCTTACCATTCGGTACATCCCTCCCCTCAAAGTAACACTTGGTTTTTCCCGCATCACTTTCCCGGCGGCCGCCGGGATTAGTGTGCGGGACCCCGAAGTTGTATTCCCGGCGTACGCCGGGAAACATACTTCTGGGACGAGACCAGGCAGTTAAGCCTCTCCTGCACCCTTCCCACAGATGCGCTCCCGCGCAGAATCGAACTGCGATCAGAGGTTCCGCAAACCCCTATTCTATCCGTTAAACTACAGGAGCTTACTTAGTATTTTACTACGGAGAGCTGTCAAACTCTAGGAAGGCTTTTCTAGCGGGATTTTCCTGGTCAGCCACGAGGCGGCGTTTTCTACCCAACTTTTTTCCGGAGTCTCGCGGAAAGGAATATTTTTGGAAATCAACTCCCGAACTTTGGTTTGATTTTGACTACCTAAAAGTATAATCACCCTCGGCTGCCATAAAGGCCGCAGCACCAGCAGGGTTTGTCCCCACTGTGCCTCAAACCAGAACTCCGACAACCCTTCCCAGCGGTAAAAATGTCCTGCGCTTTCGATACCCAAATTGGTAATCCGGTGTTTAACCTCCTCCGGAGGGACAGTAGAAAGCACATAAACGAGAAAAACAATCGAGAGCACGGCGGCGATGAGCACAAATTCGCGGGCAAAAACCAGGATAATTGAAAGAAGAAAGACAATAGCGCCGATATTGGTAAAGTACTCTTTATCCCGCCGCTTAAACAATCGGGAAGGAGAACTCCATTCGAGGTAGACTTCTTCCCGTTTTTCTTCCGGCTGAGTGGCAGTCTGCGCGTCCATAAGTTTAGTATACTCATATTTGCTATAATTACAAGGTAATTCAGGAGAGTGGGCCGGACGGTAAGGTCCTAGATTCTGTTGTTGAGCTAAAGCGAGACTTACAGAATCTAGATCCCGCATCATACTTGGTGCGGGACACAAGAGAAGAGTAGTTTATTTAACAAAATATCACTGGAGAGTGGGCCGGACGGTAAGGCACAGGTTTGCTAAACCTGCAACGCGCAAGCGTTGAGTGGGTTCGACTCCCACACTCTCCGCAACGTAAGAAATTGCAAAGCAATTTCAACGTTGCTGGAGCGTAATCCCGCTTGTGGGAAAAATTTGGTGGGATGGCCGAGTGGTTTATGGCGATGCTCTTGAAAAGCATTACCGTCGTAAGATGGTCGGGGGTTCGAATCCCTCTCCCACCGCAGCGTAAGAGCGTTTGCCGCAAGGCGGCATTACGCTCAACGCTGCTGGGACGTTGAAATTTTCAAAGAAAATTTCTTACGTCACCGCCGGTATTACGTTCCATTCGCTAAGATAAACGTGGCTTATGTCTTCTATGTTTTATTATGTCTATCTTCTTCAAAGTCAAAAAGATAAAAGCTTTTACATTGGATACACAACTGATCTGATAAAACGATTTCGACAACATAATTCTGGGGAAAGCCAGGCAACGAAACCGTTTCGACCATATAAACTAATATTTTATGAAGCATTTCTTGATAGAATAGATGCAAAGAATCGGGAAATATATTTGAAGAGCGGGTATGGACGAAAAACAATCACTGGTTTGCTTAAAAAATATTTGAAGCGGGATTAGAACCTATTAAAGCGCTCTAGTGAAGAATTTAATAAGACAAATTAGAAACTGAAATAATCTACCCCTTTAATAACCCTCTGACACCTTCAGAGTTTAAGCGAGGTTCTTGATCAAAAGGGTGATCTGCAATCATAACCTCCCATGGCTCTCCAGTATTCTGGTGCATTTTTATAAAATAAATTTTGTCGCGCTGTAAACCATTAAACATGTCATCGTCAATATGTGATTCATCATGTAATCCCAATGAATGTATAAGATTCATTTTAGTTGCTCTTCCTCTTACGATAACCGCATAATAGCCAGAATCATCTGGTGCCAGGTGTTGGACAATGTGGCTTGAGATAATCCCGTCTGCTTGCGATTCAGATAATTTCTTTAATTCTCGAAGTTTCCCTTCGAGCTGTTCTGGCAACCTTTTCATAGTGCAATTATATCATGATTATGGTCGATTGGGACTTCGTGGGCTTTTGAAATAGTGAATAAAAAATGGATGATATTCCATTTAAGAGTTTGCCAGATTTAGGCTATAATTCAATTGTTCTGGAGGAAGTACGGTTGTTTTGAAATAGGTTATAACACTGTAAATAGTTCACCGCTAGTCTCTACTTTTAATCACCAGCGCTAGTCCCTCGTGTACCTCAATGGTTGCTGTCTCGGCGATAATTTCATTGCTGATACCACGCGAAGTGCCCCGTAAAAGCCGCCCGCGGGATAACGGATAAGCAAAACCGGAAAGTGAAACTATCGTCTGCTGCGTGTACGGCAAGAGAGAAATGTAGCGATACGGCTCTGTTTTGCTAACGCGGTACCTGCCATCAACAAGTAAAATTTCATTGCGTTCATCCAAAATTCTTCCCCTGATGCCTGCGGCAAGAAGTTTTCCCAACAAGTTTACCGCCGCAAGAGTATGATCAAGCCGGGTGCCGATGCCGCCGAGTATCAGCACTTCTTCCGGGCGAAGTCGAATTGCATAATTAACGGCAAGTTCAATGTCTGTAGCGGATTTTTTTGAGGGAAACGTTTTGACTTTTGGGACTGTCTTTTTTAGTAAGGCAAGCTCTCTCTTTGTCACCGAATCGAAATCTCCCAGTGCACAGTCGGGAACAATATGATGCTTAATTAACCATAGGGCGCCGTAATCAACACCGATAATAAATTTTGCCTTTCGTATCTTTGTTAAGTAAGATCTATGCAGGATTCCATTTGCAACAATGGCAATTGTAGTCATACAGGATTGTTATATGGCTAAATTGTTATATTGTTATCAAAGAACGGGGCTTTTTTGTTTTCAACAATATAGCAATTTAACAATTCAGCAATGTTTTTCACCGGGCCATGGTAACCGCCCAGACGAACTTCACTCCGTTTCGCTTCAATATATTCGCAGCCGATCGCATCGTCGCTCCGGTAGTGAAGACGTCGTCTATAAGAATAATTGTTAAATTGTTATATTGTTTCATTGCTTTCTGATTTATTTGAAATACATTATTCATATTCGTTAGACGTAATTCTCGGGTTTTCATTTCCACTTGTGGTATCGTCTTTTTCTTGCGACATAGGATATCTGTTCTTGAGGGTATATGCAATCGCTCCGACAACAATCTCCCCAAAACTTCCGCCTGATTAAAACCGCGCTCGCGAAAACGGGAGGAATGAAGAGGAATGGGAACCAGAATATATGAATTGTTATATTGTTGTATTGTTTTATGGTTAGAAAACAAATCAAGGGGAACAAGCGAGATAAATTCCCGTGCAAGGTCGGAGACAAAACGATATTTGAGAGCTTTGACTGCTTTGCGCACTATACCATCGTATCGGAAAAAACTGGTTAAACCATCGAGCGTATATCTGGTGCGACACCCCGGGTGCGTGGCGCCACCAATCGCCGGACATTCGCAAACGGGACAGATTGCCTCATTAATTCTAATGATACGTATCATCGAAGTGCAGGAAGCACAAAAATATTTGCCGATTTTTCCGCAGGCAAGACAACGCTTGGGGAAAACAACATCTAAAATTCCCAGAAAGAATACCTCCTTGCACTATTGTACGGGAAGGCTAATCCCATGTGGCGCCGCGGGTTCGCGGCATCCACAGCAGTAACCTCACTGCGAACGCTAACTGACTGTGGAGATGCCGGGTAATGAGCCCGGGTCCGTCAATGCCAGTTGCCAACATCTACAGGTTTAGTCAATTTATGTTGTCGCCTTTTCCTGTTCCAATTGACAGGAAGAAAAAAGCCAAGGTTCTTTAGTCTTTAACCGTTTTGGCGAACCAAACCAAAATGATTGCATTTCGGCTGTGTTTACACCTCAAGAATGTCACCGAAAAAACTTTCAAGAGATGGCTTTAGGCATTATAAACTTGCGCGAACGCAAATTTTCGTGCGTAAAAAGCTGCTAGTAACTCTTCGTTATCAGCATTTAGGTTTTTGATAATTGTTTAGCGACCACTTATCACGGTCGACCTGCAGTTGTCAAAGAGCCTCAACGTCGAACCGATCATCCCCTAAGTGATTTTACCCCTGTATTCTTGTTCAAGTTCTCGTTTAATGTCCGCTTGTTTTTTTGCAGCTTTCTTTTCGTACTGCTTTTTGCCTCTGGCTAAGCCGATTTCTAGCTTCACAAGAGGTCCTTTATTATACCACGCGAGCGGCACTAAAGTTAAATTAGAGCCTTCCAGCTTGCTCTTTAATCTGATGATCTCTTTTTTATGGAGTAGTAACTTGCGCGTACGTTTGGGGTCATAGCTCTCCGGACGGGCGTAGACGTAGGGGAAAATTTGCGCATTTACGAGATACGCTTCGGAGCCCATGAGACGGACAAAAGCGCCCTCTAAGCTGGCATGGCCTGCCCGCAAAGATTTAACCTCCGCTCCCAACAAATGCGCTCCCGCTTCAAAACGGTCAAGAATCGTGTAATCATGCGGGGCTCGGCGACTGACTATCCGCATAGGTCACTTAATTTATTTAAGCTCTAAGAAAAAAATCTTTCCTTCGGCCAAAAGCAGAATTTTTTTCGCAGTTTCCGAAACTGCCAGTCCGTTCAGCGCCAAATTTCCCTCCCAGACATATTGAGCCAGGTAGATACCGTCTTTGTCCAGCACCACCACGCGTTTATTTTGGTTATCCAAAAGATATAGATTTTTCGTAGAATCACTTAAATAAAGGCTTAAATTTTGACCCAGGGCTGGTTCTACCCCCTGCGGGAGAAAAGTATTTTCTTTACCCTGGGTAAAACGCCAAATTTTGCCCTCTTTGGTCCCCACCCAAACACTGCCGTCAATCGCGAGCGTAGTAGCGCCGGTTAAAGTAGGCAGAGTATCGGGATTGAGGTACTCCCGCAGTTCCGAAAATCCCTGTCCGCCGACAGACGAGCCTGTTCCCGTCCCTACATATTTCCAAATTCTGCTCTTGGCAGTATCCAAGAGATAAAGATTACCGCCAAAGGCCACCAGGGAGGCAATATTCCCCCACTGGCTGTCTTTGTTAATCACGAGCGGCACGGCTTTTTTATCGCTCAAGCGAATCAAGTTAATGCCGGAAGAGGTCAAAACATAAATTTTGTCAGCAGAAAGCGTAAGCGCCAGAGGCACCGGATAATCTTGGCCGCCGCCTACTACCTCTGCTTTCCTACTGGAAAGCGCCAGAGTATAAATTGTCTTGCCCCCCTGGTCGACTAGTCCCAGTAGGTCACCCCAAAGAGCGAAACTATTTATACTGGCGCCCTTTTTCAAGAGGCTGGCATCAAAATACAGCGTCGGCTCCTGTTTAAAAATTTGCATTGCCTGTGTAAGATTGTCGAGAACTTTTTGATAAAAACCGGCTAATTCTCTCCCCTGTTTGGAGCGGGCTGATACGGTTTTTTGGGCGATTTCCAGCAAGTTCTTGGCCTCTCGGAGCCTTTCTCTCCCTTTCACAGGGGAGAGCGTCAGCAGTGCCACCCCCTCATCAAAGACACGTTGCGCCTCGCCGAGGACGCGGACAGTCTCGCGGTCGCGCCTGACAACCAGTTGCCGGCGAAGACCCAAAACCACACTGAATACAAACAACAAACAAAAAATCAGCGCAATGACGATGATCACCGGATTGCCGCCGGAAAAAAATTTTCCTAATTTATGCCTGAGGGGGCTAAGTCTTAAGCGCAACTGACGCGGCAGAGAACGTCTCGCGAAAGAGACGCCTTTCTCTCTGGTACGTTTCAAAATGCGCTCCATCGGCGACGGTTGCGCTACACTCCGCACAGATTTTACTTCTTCGGCTTCAAGCGGAATTAACTCGCTTACCTGAAAAACCAAGGCTGCGGCACCGTAGCCATTGGTTTTTTCGTGAAGGAGCAAAGTTAATTTTTCCGCAGCCTCTAAGGCAGACAGATGATCAAAAACACCCGCCAGGTCCTCAGCGGCAAAAGCACGGGTAAAACTGTCGGAAACCACGAGCACGGTATCGCCGGTTTTTACTTCCCCGGAAACTGCTCCCTGAGTAACAAGCAGGGGAGAAATTTTTTCTCCGCGTTTAAGATAGACTGCTCCTCCTGTCCGGACAACCAAATACAACACTTGTCCGACCGGCACTAAAAGAATCAGGCTGGTTAATTTTTGCTCACTGGTCGCGTCAGCGATTTGCTCGACTTCCTTAAGACTCTTGGGTTCGCGCATCAGGGCCTGTGCGAGATGAGTTAAGATATTGATACCAAGCTGTCTGGCCAGGCCGGTTTCTGACTGAATTTCAATCACTCCGTAGGCTTGAGGAGTAAGCAAAACCTGTCCCCAGGCGGTATCGCTGGTTTGCCCTACTACTGATCCGATATTTGGCTTGATCCGCATGAGTATATCTTAACATGAAGCGCCAAATTTAATAGTCCGGGGTCAGAGTAAAATCAGGGCCAGCAAAAATACCCCAATGGCCGCGAGCAAATGAAGAAAAGCTGAAATTCTTAACACCGGCTCAAACGACTCTTCCAATACATGGGCCATCAACTGTTCCTGCCGCACTACCACGGCTGCAAAAATCAGGTAGACGCCTATACCCAGTAAAATTAAGATTTTAATAATTATCCAAGCGGTGCCCGAGATAAAAGCTTCGTTCATAAATTTTGGTTGTTTTTGCTTTTTTCGCTTAATTCTCCGATGGTTTCAATTACTTTTTCCGGTTGGGGAATATTTACAAAATCAAAGTTGGGCAATTCTCCTGCGGTTTGGATGATTACTGTCCCAAAATTAAAAACTGCGGCCAGAATACCGCTGCTTTTATAAGATAAATCCTGGATTTTATCGATCCTGGCTTCGGAGAAGTGCTTATAAAGCATATAGAGAAAGTCGATGTCCACGACCCGCTCATTAGTAACAATATAGATATTAAAATACCAGCGCAAAAAACTGGAAAGCACAAACCCAAAGGTCGCAACATACCAAAACAGGGTTCCCACCACCCAATACCCCGTGGGCACGGTGACGGGCAGGCTTAAAAATTGCCATAAGAAGGGAAAAATTGCTCCGGGCGCCAGGATCATCAAAACCGTTAAAATAATCCAGGGCAAATTGGTAATAATGTGCGGCCGTAAAAATAAAATCACTTTTTCTCCCGCTTCCTGAGTTTCAAAACGTACATCCTGCGGCATCTGGGCAAAAGCCGTCAAGGGACCCGTCTTGGTAGGAGCTGAAGACATCGGGCCGGCTGGAGACTTGGTCTGATTTTGGCTTGGGGCTCCGCTATCTGCCATGGTAATTGCTTTCTCTCATTTTACTACTTTTTCTCCAGATTAAACAAGGAGCTGCGGATGGAAATATAGCCGGGAGCGCGCAAATTAAAGGTTTCCTTAAATTCGCTGCCGGCAATGGTGATTGAACCCTTATCGGTGTCTAAGATGACATTTTCGGTATAACCGCCGCTGTTATAGGTAACGCGGGTGCTCCCTACGCTGGTAAAGGCTCCACCTAAAGCATTGGCGCGGTCGCGCAATTCAGAAATTGAGTAGGGATCTCCATTGGCTCCGCCGATGGAACAGCTATTAATCGTCGTCGGCAGGATGCGTTTGGCGTCGTCGCCGGACCCATTTTTCCGTACTAACCAGGCGTTAAGAATATCAGTAAATTCTTCCTGGTTCAGCCAGGGATGATTGCGGCCGCATTTAGCTGAAGAATTATAATAATCCGCGGTATACCATCCTTTGTAAAACCAGGGGGAACCGGCAATTTTCTCATAGGCCTCTCCGGTCCAACAGTTTTGGCTGCCGCACTTAGTATCCCAGCCCATGGTTAATAGATAGCCTCCGGTGGTCGAGGAATAATAAGCTACTACGTCTTCCACGACTTGTCCCCGCGTATCAACTACTGCCTGCCGCCACTCGCCGGGAGGGTTATTGGCTTTAGAAGAGGAAAAAACCTGACAGGATTGGGTGGTACAAATAGTTTGGCCGGAAGTTTTATAGCGGTAGGCATAAGACCTGGCGGCTACTGCCTGAGCCTTAAGCGCCTCCTGGGGGAAACTGGAGGGCATTTCGGCAATGCCCAAGAGATAATAATCTTCAAAATTAACACTGCCGGTACCGGCAACGAAAATATTTCCTCCGGTATCCTTATTCACCGGTGTTTTGCCATAATAAGCCCTCAGGATATCCTGATAGCTTTGTCCGCTTTCGGCTCTGCCCTTCGCACCATATTGGCTCATGCCTTTTTTATGGGTGTAAGCTCCAAAGGAAAAACCAGCAAAAGCCGGAGAAAATCCGGGGTTAAAGCTGGGAGCGGCATTCGGATCATCAGCCAGGGGTACATCACCTACGCTGGTGGTAAAAGTCCCCGAACGGGCATTTAAGATATTTCGCTGTTGGGTGGTAAGCGTGGCAATAATACCGGTTAATTGGCTCTGATAGGCCTCTGCCTCACCGACTAATTTACGTACGGAAACGGCCCGGCGGTCGGTTTCGGTTTTAAGGTAAGAAAGTGTTTGGCGCTCTGTCTCTAAACTTTGCTTTTTTTCTTCCAGATCTTTGACCGAAAGGGCAGTTAAGGTAATGGATCTTTTATCCTGATTGGTAACGGACTGGCTGTAAACCATCGAACGGAGCAGCGAGCCGATGTTAGTGGTGGCTAAAAAGGTCGTCAGGGGGTTAGTTAAAAAAGAACGGATATAAAATTGGCGGATTCGGCGGCCGGCTAAGGCAAAAAAGCCGGCTAAATCGCGCTCTCCCTGTTTAATCGCTTGGGCCTTCTTGGTCAGATCGGCTTCGATTAAACCAATACGTTTTTGAAAAGCGGCAATTTCCGCTTCCATTTTGCGGAGTGCATCAGCGTGCGGCTTTTTGGCGGTTTCCATCTGATTCCAGGCCTCCTGACATTTGGCAATTTTATCTTTGCATTCGATGGCGTTGGTACAATTCGGATCGCAGGACTGGGCGTGAACGGGGAAGGGGAAAAAGATATAAAGATATAAAGATATAAAGAGAATGGGAAAAATTTTTACTGATTTCTTCATAGTATTTTAAATATCTTAGTATCTCTATATCTTTATCTCTCTGTATCTTGATATCTTTACATCTTCTGCTTCGTTTCTCCATTTTACCACGTGCGTTTAGACCGGAAGTTTGCTAAGCTAAATTATATGATAAAAAGGCTTGTTGCAGCCGCCTTTCTAATTATAACCTGTACCATTTTTTACCTCGCGATGACCACGCCGGCTCTGGCCACTTGTAGACCAATCAATTCGCAATTTCCCAGCTGTCCGGGAGAATCTAAAATTTGTAACAGTACCGACAGCAGTGGTAGAAAATATTGTTGCGATCAGGAGACAGAATGCCCAAGTAATACCTCCGCATCCGTCAATGCCCAAATGTTAAAAGTCTGCGATTTTGCCGGAGATAAGAAAAGTAAATGTGAAGCGTGCTTTGAAAAAGATCCGCCGGAAGCCTGGACGGCAATTGGTTGCATCCCCACTGATCCACAAGCTTTTCTCACTAAATTTCTTAATCTCGGCATCGGCCTCGCCGGCGGGATTGCCTTTCTTCTCATCCTGTTTGGCGGACTTTCAATTATGACCAGCTCGGGCAACCCGGAAAAATTAGCCGCCGGCAAAGAATTGGTGGGTTCGGCCATTGCCGGACTGCTGCTCATTATTTTCTCGCTCTTTTTGCTGCAGCTAATCGGCTATAATATTTTAGGAATACCCGGTTTTGGCTGAGAGGTATGCTTAATCAACTAGCGCTAAATATCAAATTGCCCGGGTCGGACGCCGGCTCAGTAACGCTTGAGGGTCCGACGGGATTTCGCTTTTCTTCACTGGGAGATGCGCTTGGCAAAGCTGTTCCTTTTGTTTTTGCCGTGGCCGGCTTTGGCCTACTCCTCATGCTGCTTGCTGCCGGCTTTTCCTTCCTCACCAGCGCCGGTGATGCCAAAAAAATGGAAACCGCTAAGGGAAGCCTAACCAGTGCTTTGGCAGGATTTTTAATTATTTTCGTAGCTTATTGGATTGTCCAAATTGCCGGTACGGTGTTTGGGATTAAAGAAATCCAGTCCATGTTTAAATAGCTATCCAGAGGCCAGCGTCTTTATTATTTCCCAAACCTGCGCGAGCGCTTTTGATACTCTCCAATGACTTCGTCTAACTTCTCGGGCACAAACTCGGGCATATACCAGGAAGGAAAAATAAGCTCACTGTAAATACTCTGCCAGGGCAAAAAACCCGACAACCGTCTCTCGCCTCCTGTTCGTATAATCAAATCCGGGTCCGGCACACCTGCTGTGTCCAATCTTTCACTTAATTGTTTCATTGTTATATTGTTACATTGTTGACGAGCCTCATCTAATGAATGTACTGTATCGAGAATTTTACGGGTCAATTGTTTAAAGGTCCGGATCAGCTCGTCTCTACCGCCATAATTAAGGGCAAAGACTGCAGTTATTTTTTTATTGTCTTTGGTTTGCACCACGACCTTCTTGAGAGCCTCCTGAATGTCCGGGGAAAATTTTGAAAGATCGCCAATTACTTTTATCCGCACGCCTTTGGCGTGAAGCCGCTGCCAGCGCTTACGGATGACGTGACGGAAGATTCTCATGACGCCTTCAATTTCCTTGCTGTTGCGTTGCCAGTTTTCCGTAGACCAGGCCCAAAAAGTGAGATATTTAATTCCCAGTTCCGCCGCATGCTCAACCAATGGCTCAAGAATTTTATCCGCCACATGCTGATGACCGGCAAGAACGGGTAAATTATGCTTCCTGGCCCAGCGCCGGTTTCCGTCCATTATTATTGCAATATGAGTTGGTACTAAAGTTGTAGATTCCATTTTAATTAAGTTCTGCTTGTCACCCGGCAAAATTGTTAAATTGTTAAATTGTTAAATTGTTGAAACACTAAAACAAATGCTCATACACTAAACGCGCGCCGGGGGCTGGTTTATTAATCATAATTTTAAATATTCCGGCAATATTTTTTACTTTGGTCACTACCGTATCTTTATCTTTTGCTTCACAAAGTAAATGCACGTGCGGCCCGGCATCAATGGTAAAGTATACCGCCAGTCCCCTTTTTCTCCAAGAACGCACCAACTCCATAATTTCTTTGGTCTTTTCATTCCAGTAAAAAAGCGGCGGATTTTGCGTTTGCATCACCTGGTGCATCTCCAGACAATCTTCTTCCGTCACTTCTCCCAAAGCGGAAAAATCCTTGGCCTTCAATGTCTGCTTAAGTCTCGCGATTCTTGGCGGAACAGCTGCAATTCTTTTTTGCCAAAACGGGCTAGTCTTAATCTGCTCCATGCCCGCGGTGGAAGCAATCTTTTTTTCAGCCTGACTGACAATAAGCAAAATGTCATGAAGATCCCAGTAATTTGGCGGGTAGAGGCTGTAGGCATATGAACCCTGCGTTGTTTCCGCGGCCAGCCATTCAACAAAACCAGCGGGAATCGAACGGCAGGCAGACCCTGAACCAAAACGAGCCAGAATTGTTAATTCTTTCTCAGAAAGCTTTAATCCTGAAGCAAAACATGCAGCAAGCGTAAGTGCCGCAAAACCAGAAGCAGATGAAGCAACACCAGCCCGCTTGGGAAAATTATTTTGAGTAGCAACCCTGGCAAAAGCAGTTAAGCCGGCTTTTTGTCTAATCCGATCTAAATGGTCTTTAATCCGACCTACTTCTCTAGCGGAAAACTGACCATTAATTAGAGTTATCTGATCAGTTGTAAATTCCGGAGAAAATTCAACCGTGGTCGTGGTGTATGCTCCGCTCAAATTCATTGAGATTGAAGTATTGAGGGGCAGCCGAAGCTTTTCATCCTGCTTACCCCAGTATTTAATGAGGGCAATGTTTGCTGGAGCGATGGCTGTAAACTTCATAATTCGATACTAAGATACAAATTGCCTTTCAAGATAAACCCCGGGCGCATTGGGCAATACCCGAATTACTTCTCCACCCGCTTCTTTGATCGCCTTTTCTATCAAGGGTTTACCCTGGTCCGTCGGCTGGCGGATCAGGGCAATCATACAATCCCCCCCGCCTGCGCCGGAGAGTTTTGCGCCATAGGCGCCCGCGTTTTTTGCCGCAGAAATTAAAGCCTCCAGTTTTTCGCTGCTTACCCCTAAATCACGCAGATACTCTTGATTAAAATCCATAAGTTTTCCAACACATTCCCAATCGCCCTCAAGCATTTTTATCTTCGCTTCTTCTACAAGCTTGGTAATCGCCTGAAGTATTCGATCTATTTTGTCAGGAAACTGCTTTTTTTTCTCGGCAACTTGTTTAATAAGAGTTACGGTATCGGCCTTAACTCCGGTATACCCAATGACTAGCGGTAGGTCGTTAACCTTAAGTGATTCAATCGCCTTGCCACCGGTAAAAAAATATAATGTACCACCATAGATGGCTGCCGCCACATCAAATCCAGAGCCTTTGCCCTGGATATCTAAGACGGTTTTGTAGGCAAGATTAAAAAGTTGTTTGTTGTTAAGTTTTAAGTTAATTAATTCTGAAAGTGCTTTTAAAACACAAACAGTCGACGCAGACGAAGAACCAAATCCAAATTGCGCAGAAAACTCTGATTTCGTGGTGACCTTAATGCCAGTTGAAAGAGGGTATTTTTCTGAAAAATTTTTGACTGCTATTTCTACAAACTGCGCACCTTTAGGAATTTCTCCTTTGCCGAGTCCTACCAGTGGTTTTTGGTAACCGGTAACATTAACGTCAAAAGCGTCAAGGTAAAAATTTTTATCCTCCACAAGTTCCACCGTCGCCCTCATCCGCTGTCCGACCGCAGTTACTAAACAAGGACCGCCATAAACGACCGCGTGCTCGCCTAACAACATTAATTTACCTGGTGCGGAAACAGTTATGGTTTTCATTTTTGCTCTAACCGCACTCCTTCTGCCCCTAATTTAATCGGAATACTTTCTTTTGGCGGATGGTGTGAGTAGCACAATAAAAATCCTACTCCTCCTTTTCTTCCTCCGCCACCCAGAATTTTGGCTGCTCCGCCGGCTTTTTCAATTTTACGGATTAACGGAATAACCTGTTTACTTACAACGCCCATACCTTCAAGTGTTCTCTCGCCAACCTGAATTGCCCCAATGAGCTCATTTTCATCGCCTTCCTTAAGTGCGACCGTAATTCTTTTTACTTGTTCTTCGTTTTGATTAAACAGCTTTTGCATTTCAACTCTGAACTTTTGTACTCTGAGCCTGACGTAGGAAACCATTTCTCCGGTCCCCTCCGCGGGTCTCCCCGTATTAATCAGGAAAAAGTGGTTAAGCGAAGGATGCGGCTTAAAGGGTAATTGCCAAATGCTTTTCAAAAATTCCAATTCCCTGCGAAACCAGATAAACCCACCAAGCGTCACCGTGGTGTTATCCCCGCCTGAAGGGTTTCCGTGCATCTTCTTTTCCGCCTCATAGGCGAGTTGGTTGATTAATTGCGGATTCCAGGTCTTCTTCAGAAAATACGTGAGCGCTCCCACTACTCCGACTGCGGTAGCGGCAGAAGAACCCAGGTGATATCCGGCCGGAATTTGTGAACAGATAGTTATTTTAAGAGGCGGCAACTCGTTGAGTTTAAAGTGTTCTTTGACCACCTCAACAACGTGCCGCACGTAGTCATCCGGCTCTACCGACACAATAGTAATTTCTTCTCTTTTTGGATTGATGGTTGATAGTTGATGGTTGATGGTTACCGCTAGCCGCAAATTTATAGCCGCCAGAATTGCCGGCCTGCCGTAAACAATCGCGTGTTCGCCCATGAGATGTACTTTGCCGGGAACCGAAACTGTAGTCATAAAGGTTTCACCTTAATCCCGTAGGGGATAATTCCCTCAATGTTGGGTTGAATAACTCTCCGTACGACGGTAACTACCTGTTGTCCTAAAACCAGATGTTTTACTTTCCAGTCGACCAACTGTGCGGTTATCCGCTTACCGTTTTCCAGCTCGACAATCGTCACGGGATAAGGAGCCTGGTCGGAAAAATTAGCCGGCGGTACGCGCACTATGGTCCAGGAAATTAGCTTCCCGGTCCTGCCTACCAAACCCGCAATTTTCTTCTGATTTCGCCAAACTTTAACCGGTGAGAGCATAGGTATCTTAGGTAACCTAAGTCACTTAAGTAATTTAAGAATATGAATAACGGAGGTGGCTCCGCTGCCTCCCACATTGTGGACTAAACCAACTTGTACTCCTTTAACCTGTCTTTTGCCTGCCCGGCCGCGCAGCTGGTCAACTAATTCCACGATTTGTTTAACTCCGGTGGCTCCTACCGGATGACCGCAACCTTTGAGTCCGCCTGAGCTGTTGACGACTAATTTTTTACTTTTACCCAGGGTGGTTTCGCCGGCGGCAATGGCTCCGGCCGCCTGCCCTTTGGGGTAAAATCCCAAATCTTCCATGGCGAAGATTTCTGCAATGGTAAAACAATCGTGCACTTCGGCAAGGTCAATGTCTTTGGGTTCGACCCCTGCCTGTCGATAAGCTTTCCGTCCTGCTTCTCGTGTGGCCCTAAGCTCAAGCAGACTCTCTCTTTGCGCTAATCCTAAAGTATCTGTGGCTACAGCCGAAGCCACAACCTGAATCTTGCGGGTTGAGGGGGGCTTTGCGCCCGTAAGAATAAGCGCGCTTGCTCCGTCAGAAATCGGCGAACAATCGAGTAACCTTAAGGGGTCGGCAACTTTACTGCTAACTAAGACTTGTTCTTTAGTTATCAGGTTATGAAATTGCGCGTGGGGATTGAGGCTGGCATGAAAATGATTTTTTACTGCCACCATTGCCAACTCTTCAGCCGTAGTCCCAAATTCCTGCATGTGCACCCTGGCAAGCAGCGCATATAAACCCGGAAAAGTGGCACCGGCCAGCCGTTCTTCTTCATTCCCTGCCCCCATTAGGGCAGTGGCTACCTCCTCCGGCTTATGATCGGTCATTTTCTCGATGCCTAAAACGGCTACGGTTTTGTATTGACCGGACAGGATACTGTTAATAGCGCCGTGCACCGCTAAACCTCCGGAGGCACAAGCTCCTTCTATTTTAAAGGCCGGTACCTCGAATCCTAATTCTTCCGCAAAAAAGGCTCCCAGGTGCTCCTGACCACCCAACATTCCGGAAAGCATATTACCTACAAACAAGGCCCGTACTTTGCCCGGAGCTAGGCGGGCATCGCGGAGCGCGCCAAATACCGCCTCTTTGGCCAGGGTGCGCGGAGAAACTCCCCATAATTCTCCGAACTTGGTTGTCGCTGCACCGAGAATATAAATGTTCATGCAGAGTTTAGAGTTTAGAGTTTAGAGTTTAGAGCCTTTTTTCGCTAAGCTCTAATCTCTAAGCCACTAAGCTCTCTATATTTTGTGTGTTTGCTTTAAATACTGTACATAGTCAAGATAGGTTTTGTTTTCTATCTGGTCAGCTACTTTTAGCTTTTGGGCTGACAGCCGACGACTGAAAGCAGGCAGCTCTTTGGTCGTCTCCCACAAAAAAGCATCACTACCGGCTCCTGACCCGTAGGAAACCATAAAAATCTTCTGTCCGGGTTTGGCTACCTCTAAAACCGCGGCGAGTCCCAGCAGGGTCGAGGCAGAATAGGGATTACCGATTTGATGCACGACCAGTGAGGCAACCAGTTGTTTGGCGCTAAATCCCAATCGCTTAGCTGCCTCGCAGGGAAATTTCCCGTTGGGCATATGAAATACACAGTAGTCGGCTTGTTCCGGTTTAAGCCCGGTTTTAGCTAAAAGCGAACGCCCGGCATTGACTACGTGGTCAAAATAAGCCGGCTCACCGGTAAAACGGCCTGCATGTGAGGGATAGCGGATGCCGTCGCGACGCCAAAAATCCGGCGTGTCGGATGAATAGGAAGTATAAGCGACGAGTCTAGCAATTAAGTGTTTTTCACCTAACAGGTAGGCAGCCGCTCCCGCTGCCGAAGTATATTCCAAAGCATCATGGGGTTTACTTTGAGCAGTATCCGTACCGATCACCAAACCGGAGTGAATTTGTCCGGCAGCAATCAGTCCCGCGATGGCCTGCAGTCCGGCAGTTCCCGCTTTACAGGCAAATTCCAGGTCGGTCGCCAAATAATGGTGTCCGACCCCCAATAATTCACCTACAATAGTGGAGGTGGGATTGACGGCGTAGGGATGGCTTTCAGAGCCTACAAACAGAGCCTGAATCTCGGAAGGTTTACTCCCGGAAACCTGAAGGCACCTCAGGGCGGCTTCCAGAGCAATTGTCACGGCATCTTCATCAATGGCCGGGACCGATTTTTCGATTACCCCCAGGGAGTTAATCACCTCCAGCGGTTCCTTTTTCCAGGCAGCAGCAATCTCGGATAGCTTAATCCGATACCCGGGTATATAAGTACCATAACTGACAATGCCTACCATACCTTAATCCGACAAATAAACCAATCCGACCAATCCGACCAATAAATGTTTAAATGATTTAAACATTAAATAATTCATTTGTAGTATTTATGACATTTGTCGGATTTGTAGTATTATAATGGCCGCGCGCTAGGCGCTCGTGTGCACAGGCCAGCGTGCCTTCTGCCAGCGACGCAAGGAGCGACAATTCTCCGGCCAAAACCGCTGCTCCCGTAATTTCCGCCAGTCTTTGACTATTTTCTCCCCGGTTGCCTCCGGCAACGCCTAAAATTTCGAGGGCCTCTTTTTGCGTAGCCAATCCTGTCCCGCCTCCTACTGTCCCGACCATCAAATCCGGAAGATACACACTAAGATAAAGGTCTTCGCTCTTTTGCTGCAGCATCACTTCTGCTGTCGTAATACCTAGGCTCACTTCGCCGACGTGCGCCAGATCCTGACCGGTGGCGGCAAAGATCGCGGCAAGCACATTAGCATGGTGCGCATTAAAACCCAGTGATCCTGACAGGGCGCTGCCCAGCAGGCATTTTGCCAGCCAAACGTCATAGATTTTTTTCGCCGTAGTCTTTAACACTGCCCTTAGGACTTGCGCCGGAACCTGCACCTCAGCCCAAACCGCAATTCCCCGTTGGTTAACCGAATTTTGCCAGGCCGGTTTTTTGTCTGTACAAAAATTTCCCGCTACCGAGACGCACTTGGCTCCGGTCTCCTCTTCGATAAATTGACCCATTAGGGTGGTAGCGAGTGTGGCCATGTTCATGCCCATCGCATCCTGAGTGTCAAAATAGAAGCGGACATAAACCAAGCGGCCAACCGCTCTGGTGTCAAGCCTGAGGAGACGCAGGTGGGAAGAGGTTTTTTTACTTAAATGATCTAGCTCCTTAAAGTGCTGAGTTAACCATTTTTTCAGAGTCAAAGCTTGGCTGAGGCTGCCGGTTCTGAATACCGGACCCCGGGTAGCACCCACCCGTTCTGACGCGACCATCGCTCCTCCACTGGCCGCAATTGCCTTGCAGCCGCGATTAACGGAGGCTACCAGGGCACCCTCGGTTGTTGCTAGGGGAATAAAATAATAATTTGAAATTTGAAATTTGAAATTTGAAATTTTTAAAGGGCCGGCGATGCCCAGGGGGATCTGAGCAACTCCAATCATATTCTCGCAATTCCGGCTGCCGGCAACTGACTCATCCAGGCTAAAAGAACCAATATGTTTGAGGCTAACCTTTAATTCTTTCTCTAGCGCGCCCCGGCGACCCTTAACTGATGATTGTTTTCGCAGGTTCATGCCCTAATTTGAAATTTGAAATTTGAAATTTTCATTGAATTTTCAATGTTTAAAAATTTTAAATTTAAAATTGATTAAAAATTGTAAATTGAAAATTAAAAATTATAAAAACGGTACTCTAAAGATCCCCAACCGATACATCAGCCAGCTCCAGAGACCCAAAAGCGGAAAAACTACGACAATTACAGCGACAATTCTTAAAAAGTCTAATTTTAAACCAAAGCGGAGCGTAAGATATAAGAGGGTTAGCTTCCACCAAAACAAAGATGCGGAAAAAAGTAAATAGACTACACTAAAAGTTATGCCCAATAAGCTATTCGTACGCGGCGGAGGTAATAAGAGATAGGCGACTGAGGTTCCCAAAAACCAGAGCAATGTCGGAACCAGGGTGTAAGCCCACGCCAAAAAGAAAGAGACCAGCTTGCCTTGGCCTCCTACGCTGATTCCTACTAGCCAAAACAGGGCGGCCGCGAGTAAAAACCCACCGGCAGCACCCCCTGACAGAACAATAAATTGTTTGGTTAAAAGAAAGGGTCTGAAAGCCGCAGTTTTAATTAAACTGGCCAAGGCAAAATAAAATACCAGCAAAGCCCCTAAATAGATTAGTTCGGCCAGCCTGCCGCGCTCGACCAGGCGGCGGTAGGTTTGGTAGGGCCGGAAGAGAATCCCCAGGAGATTCCGGCTGAACTCGATGCCACTGGCTAGAACCAGACTGAGAGTGTCCATATCTAATTGGTCGTAACCGGAGGCCTAAAACCCGCGCTGCAGAAGAGAAACCAACAGAGTAATCGCGGAACCTAACAAGAGATACAGTCCGATTACCAAAATCAAGCTCAGGAGGAGGAAAATTGGCCAGGGCATAGCCTTAAGGCAATGCGCCAACCATTTATAATGGGGCGTAAGTCTTCCTAAATTTTGCGGCGGCAAGTCGGTAACCTCCTGCCAGCGGCGGACAAATTTTTGGTAAACCAGGTCAGTCATAAAAATTTGCCTTAGATTGACAAAAACAGCTGAATAAAGGCTTTTCTGGCCCTGAACAGTTGTGATTCAGCGCTTTTAAAAGTAATGGTCAGTTTTTGGGCAATTTCCGAGACCGATAAATCATCCAGATATTTAAAAACCAAAATCCGGCGGTAATGCGGCAGAATCCGCCCAAGGACCTGGTGAATTTTTTCTTTCAGCACGGTGGTATCCAATTCTTCTTCAGGATTAAGGAGGGGCGAGATGAGTGTCGAGAGCTGCGGCGTTTGGGAAAAAACCAGTTGTTTGAGCTTGCGCCGGCGGTAAAAATCAACGATCTTATGCTGGCAAATCGCAAAAAGAAAAGTGGTGAGCTTAGCCTGCCCGTGAAAATCCCGCAGCGCTTCCAGAAAGGCCAATAGTGTATCCTGTAAAATTTCCTCGGCGTCTTCTCTGACGGACACTTTGGCATTAATCAGCCGCGCGAGCCCGGGGGTATAAGTACGGTAAAAAAAATAGAGCGCCCGGCGGTCGCGGGCTAAAATTTGCCGGATTAAAAGATCTTCTTTCATTTTTAACCTCTCCAATATAACATGATTGACCTTTGTGGGCAAATTGCCTACACTGGTTTCATGTCGCGCGTTTTCGCTCAGGTGCCTATCGAAAATTATTTTAGTCCGGCGAAGACTTTTCCTGATTTTGGCACCTTGGTCGCGGTCATCGTTAAAAATGCCCTGATGCTGGCCGGTGTGGCCTGTTTTATCCTCCTGGTCTTGGGGGGCGTGGGACTAATTACCGGGGCCGGAGGCGGTGATACCAAAAAACTCGAAAAAGGCAAACAGACGATTACCGGTGCGGTTATGGGGCTGGTAATCATCATCGCCTCGCTCTGGATAGTCCAAATCATTGAATACTTAACCGGTATTAGTCTCTTAAGCCCTGTGCTAAAATAATGCTATGAATCCGTTTGGAACGATTGATCTGGGCAGTGAATTTCAGAAGTACGGTAATTTTTCCGCCGAAGGCCAGGGCCTGATCCTGTTTATAACCAATATCCTGCGGCTGGTGTTTGCGGTGGCCGGTATCTATGCCTTTTTCAACCTGATTATTGCCGGGTTTGAATACATGACGGCTGCCGGAGACGCTAAAAAACTGGCCTCGGCCTGGAGTCGGATTTGGCAGTCTCTCATCGGATTGGTTTTAATTGTAGGTTCTTTTGCTTTAGTCTCACTGTTTAGTTATCTTTTGTTTGGTGACGCCGGGTTTATTCTCAACCCGAAAATTTACGGTCCGGGACAATAAAACTATGCAACTCTTAGCAGAGGGAACGCCACTGGGCAAAATCGGCGGAGAGGGGTTAGGCCCTTTCGGCGGCGGATTCGCGAGCGGCGGTGAGGCACTGGCAGCCATTACCAAGATAATTTCTTCGATTATCGGCATCATGACCATTGCTGCCGGTATCTGGTTTATTTTCCAATTTCTCTCGGGCGGCATTTCCTGGATTACCTCCGGGGGCGAAAAAGGCAAGCTTACCGAGGCTCGCGACCGCATTACCAATGCTTTTGTCGGGCTGATTATCGTCGTGATGGGTTGGGCAATCCTGGCTCTGGTCGGACAATTCTTCGGCTATAATATTTTAATTAATCCCGAAGAGGTAGTCGGCAAGTTAGGACTCTAAGCATATGTTTCTGGCACAATTAAGAAATCCGGTGCTGCCGCCGCTTTTGGGCGGGGCGGAAAGCCCTTCTACGGAAATGGGCGGACAGGCCGTGGGGATGCTGATAGGCAACTTTATCGGCGGTTTTTTCATCTTCGCTTTTATCCTTGCCTTTATGTATCTCCTCATCGGCGGGATTTCCTGGATTACCTCCGGCGGTGACAAGGCCCACCTGGAAGAAGCGAGAAACAAGATTACACAGGCCATGGTAGGACTCATCATTGTCGCGGCGGCCTGGGCAGTCATGACCTTAGTCGGACAATTTTTGGGCCTGGATTTACAAAATATCACTTTGCCGAAGTTCGGAGGATAACGCGACCTGCTGCTTGACAAGCAGGTTTAACTTGCGTTAGCCTAAAAGGGAGGTAATTATGAAAATTTTTGCTGCCGATATTTCCGTTAAGCAACCTACCAACATTAAAATCAATGACCTGGGATCGCTGATCAGTGCTGTCGTAGGCACCATGCTCATTATCGCGGCCTTACTGGCTTTCCTCTACCTCATTATGGGCGGGATTTCCTGGATTACCTCCGGCGGCGACAAAGCCAATCTCGAGACTGCCCGCAACAAAATTACCCATGCCATTGTAGGACTCATTATCGTCGGAGCAGCCTGGGCAATCATGATTTTGGTGCAAAACTTCCTCGGAGTGACGGTTTTCGGCGGATCAGGGATTGATTTACCAAAACCCTACTAGAGATAAAGATACAGAGATACCAAGCCCGCCGGTAGGCGGGGTTTTTAGTCTTTACAGAAAGAGACATCTGGGCAATAATGATGTTATGGCCCTGATCGACTGGAAAAGTACTCCGGATTGCATCGTGAATGATGCGGCCACGCTTAAATGCCTGGAGCCGCTGTTTGCTAACCTCGTCAGCGTGATTACGGCTTTAGCCGGAGTGGTACTTTTTGTCATGCTTTTGGTGGGCGGCTTTAATTTTCTCTTCTCCGGCGGCGACCAAAAAAAATTAGAGGCCGCCCGCGGTACGCTTACCACTGCCATTGCCGGACTGGTAGTGGTCGTCGCAGCCTACCTCATTTTGCTTGTGATCGCGTCGCTTACCGGCGTGGAGGGAATTTTGCAGTTTCAGATCCCCAGCCAGTAAAGCCGTTGACTATTCGAGAATCATCAAAGATAATAAAAATAGTACATCAGTATCATTAAATTGCTTTTTTATGAAGCGGTATCTGCCGATTTTTTTGCTTTGCATCTTTTTATTTATCGTCTCTCCCCGCTGGAGTCCGGTCCGGGCTCAAACTCCCCCGGTTACGCCGCCGACAACCGCTGATTCAGGCGAAAATTGGGTGGACAATGATTATGCTAAGTGTTTGGAAGCTGCCACTGAGCCCAACGGCCAAAATGCCATGTGTAAGGGCGCCTATTTTTCTTCCGGACAAGGCGACGCCATGTCTGATTTGGTGAGACGAATTCTGGGCCCGGTGGCGGGAGTAACCGTTACCACGGATGCCTGGCAGAGGAATCCCGAATATGTCCGGAAAATGGCGGCCGGGGCGGTGGTACCGCAGATAGGCCAGTATATCGCAGCTATGTATGAAAACCCGCCGGCGGATCTGGCTTTATGGATCCGCGACACCGGCCAAACGCTCGGGTTTATCCCTAAACAGGCTTATGCCCAGGGTATCGGCTTCTCCGGCCTCACGCCGCTGCTCCCCATCTGGCAAGCTTTCCGCAACATCGCTTATTTTCTGCTGGCCATCGTCATGGTGGTCATCGGATTTATGGTGATGATGAGGAAAAAAATCGATCCCAAAACCGTGGTCACTGTCCAAAACGCCTTACCCAAAATAATCCTTACTCTGCTCTTAATTACCTTTTCTTATGCAATCGTAGGACTATTTATTGATCTCATGTATTTAATAATCTATCTTCTGGTAATGCTTTTTAAAACGTCTAATTTGTTGCCGGATTATGCGCTGAAAGAAATCAGCACGTTCACTACGGGCGGTGTTGTCCAAAATATTAATATGATGCCCGAGGCTGATCTTCCCTGGCGGATCATCGCCGGCATTGACCCAAAAGGATGGGGGGCGGCCCTAAGCATTGGAGCCGGTACTGTCGGCGCTATTTTAGGATTGCTACTGGCAGGTCCTCTCAGTGCCACCCCTGCCGGCATTGCTGTTTTTGGCCTTTCCATGTCGTTTGCCTTGTTGTCCTTACTGATCGGTCTTGGCATGTTATTCCTTATGATTAGATTGTTTATTCTTTTTCTCGGAGCCTATATCAATATCATCATCGCTTTGCTTTCGGCGCCATTTCAAATCCTGGCGGAAGCGATCCCGGGTAGTAATGCCTTTTCTTCCTGGTTTAAAAATCTGTTTGCTAATCTCATAGTTTTTCCAATAGGCGCAGCGATGTTTTTGCTGGCACAGGTCTTTATGAAAATTTCCTCAAGCCCGGAACCTCTTTGGCACCCGCCCTATGTCGGGTTGTGGGTTAATAACACTACTGCCATTGGTTCGCTTATTGCTTTGGGTGTTCTTTTTGCGATACCTTCTGTCGTGAGCCAGGCCAAAGAAGCACTGAAGGCCAAGCCGCTCGTGGGCGCAGGGCTGGAGGGTATCGGCGGAGTTTTTGGTCAGCCAATATCCATCGGGTGGCAAATTACCCAATTCTTGATTCAAAAAAATCAAATGGATCGACTTCGCACGGCTGTTGGTGGAGCGCAACAATCTTCTAAAACTTCTAAAGAATAAACTATTCCTGTACCGCTAGATATCTAGTGATGAGTTTCTTCCTTGCCGCCCTTCGCTATGTCTTTTCCGGTACTAAGGGCTATAACAACCGTTACAAAAACAGCCGCGAGCATAAGTTTATATGACCACAAGCCCATTGGGTATCCTCGTTCGATTCGACTTATGAGTTGAGGGGAAATAACTGACTTCAGTATGGGTAACTTTTCTGCAAACGTGAAGATAGAGTGCCACGAAATTGGTGTTTCTCTCCCCAGGATGTGAACGTTGGCAATTCGGAGAAACCGCTCTAATTCGTGCATCATGTGTGGAGCCTGAGCGTCCAATCGGGTAACGTTTTTTTGCACCTCCTCCAGCACTTCGTACACCTTGTCAAGCGAAAGCGACGGTGCCTCGGGCCCCCGAGCCTCTTTAAATACTGATGAATCGAGCATGCCAGTAAACAGATCACCATATTTAGCTTTTACCTGCGCTGATCCGAGCCAAGCAGCCGTTAATTTAATTACAGCCTCACTGCCAAGATATGGCCCCTGATATATGCAAATCTTTTGGTATACAAGATTCATAAGCTCTATGAATTTCTTCTCGTCCGATGAAAAATCGAACTGGTTAATCTCATCAAATGTTACTACGGCGTGTTCAAAAAGATCATTCCAGGCGCGGTAATTCGGTGAACCCGGTCCGGCGCCCTGATCTGTTAGCTGATGAGAAATGGGTAAAGGACAGCCGTCCATGTCTAGGCCGGACTTTTCCTTATATGCTGGATTTATATTGGGCATGTTTTTAGGATCCTGTAATAAGTGGGCGGGAAGATCGTCTTCCCACGGCATATGAAGAAACCACCTGTCATACTGTATGCCGGTAAGCTTTTCTATCTGCGCATTGCCATTCTCCGTAAGGTGTGTGTACAGGCTATTCATGATTGTAAAATATTGCTCAGTAGTGTTTACCTCAGCTGATTCGTCCTTGATCGAAAAAGCTTTCTCAGCGTATTCCCACCAGATTTTTAATCGGGCATTTTGTGGTTGCTTTAACAGGGTTACTCGTTCTTTTGCTGTCAATCCGGGACGAAGTAAGCTACCAATTTCTGAATAATTAATAGGCTCTCCATTGTCACGAATAATCATTTGATTAATCATGAGAAACCGCCGATTTATTTGATCGAACATTTTGTCCATGTCGGCAATACCGAAATCTGTTTTCTTCGAATCAAACCACATGGTAAGTTCTTTGTCGTCCCCACGCCTCAAGAAATCTGCTATTCCTTGCGGCCTATACTCTGTAACATATTTCAATTCTTTTCTGAAATCTTTTGCTTTTTCGGGACTATAGACCGTAAGAGGATCAAAAAAATATGCTTCGCCTGCCTTACGCAGTCTGGCTCCCAGAAACATCTTGTCGTGGTGATCATATGCTTTCTCAATCTGTGTCTTGAAAACGCCTTCTCTCCAAAGACTATCCATATAAAAATAAGGGCGGAGCAAACGCTGCATGCGGAAACCGCCTTCTTCTAGCGCAACGAGTCGTTCGAGATCACCTTCTTTCATCTTGCCCAATCTCGCAAGCACTGTCGCTTCAAATCCTGTTTCCCCTGGTGATTTTAGATCTAGTACTGAAAGGCGTGGCTCATTAAACTTTAGAAGTTTAGCAAGTTGTACTAGTGCTGGTTTACGTAATTCTTCATTCCCTGCTGTCTCGGTGAGACTGAGCGTATTCCACAAATCCTTTGTTTGTTGCTGTATATACTTCCATAGTTTACTGTCCGCTCTGGCGGTAAAATAAGCGCCCGTATTCCAGACAAGCAAGAATTCCCGTTTTGGACCCCATTTCCGCATAAACCAGTCACGTATGCGTGCCGCACCAAGCATTTTTTCCTCGATGCTTAACGTTGCATACGATGCAAGTCCGGTCTCCCATTCGCCGGCGCCGGGTCCCAAGCCTTGTTCCATGATCACGGGCTTTCTCATGCGTAGGCGCCATACTGTCTTTGCCCGCCGTATGATTGACTCTGCAGCGCTCCGATCTATAACACGAAATTGCTCGGGAAGTTCGGTGCCGGCCATTTGATAGTCTTTAAAAAAATTCATGTACGGGGCATTCCATAACTTTCGTTCTGCCAGCAACTGCTCAACTGCAATGTTCGTTGCCTCGGCCTCTTGTGGCGTAAACAAACGGGTGTCTTTCTTAATTAGACCTTTCAATATTAATTCGTATCTTCCCACCCAATCACCCACTAAGGCTCCGTCTGCCGCAGACATGTTAAGTATCCCGCGGTCGCTAATTGACTGCATTCTTTCCACAAACTTTTTTGTGTCTGCCGTATTTGTCAACATATAATTCGCATAGATGACATCTATGCGGGTTGCAACATACTCGGATAGTCGTCTTTTCATCGCTTTACTCATGCCGTTCATCCTTTTTTCAAGTCTATTAATGTCGTCTGTTGGCATCTCCTTCGAAAGGCGTTGCCTATCAAAGAAGTCGGAACCGAACATCTCTCCCGCAAGCTTAAGACGCCTCATTTGGCTTTCAAAATAATCTCCGCCCACATTGGTTGACGATGCTTCCAACTCGCGGAGCTTGGGCTCAAAAAAAGTTGCAGGATTTTGAATGGTCAGATCGACTTCATAGGGAGCCAAATAGATTGAGGAAAAATCAGAGTCGCGCTGTTCCCGGTGCATTTCCTCCCGCTGTTGCTGGAATTTTTGTTCAAGCGCTGCTTTTTCTGCCTGTATTTCTACCTCGAGAATTCTGCGTCGTTGATAGATTCTGTCAAGATATTTATCTGCATCTTTGGAGTTATAACCAGATCTTCGTATGGTTACGCCTTCTTCTGTTTTTGATCTTATCTCTTTGCCATTTTTCAATTTGTCTACAAGCTTTCGAAGCTCGTCGTCCTCTTCTCGTTTGTTAAGATAACGGCCGGCGTCAATATTATCTTGCCAAATCTGTAGGTCGCTGTCTAGGTCTCTACGCTGCAGGAACGGAATGTTTTGCTCAATCCACGCTTCCATCTGCCGATTGTACTCCTGCCTTTCTTCTTCGGTCATTCTATCTTTCTTTACGGGCTTGTGTCCGGGAGAAGCCACTTCTTCAAGTTTTTTTGAGCGGTAAAGATCAAATTTCTCCTCTAATGTACTGAGAATTTCACCATCGGTAAAATCGAAATCTGTTTGCGGACCGCTGTCCCGCAGATGTTTAAGATAATCAATGCCCCAGTTTCTCGCCTGATGTAGCTCCTGAACCGCCTCCGTCGTCATGCTCGCGGTTTCGCTTGCGGAAAGACGGGCTAACTCTGTGAATACGATATGGGGATCAGCTTGAAGTTCTTGCGGAAGCATTAAAATTCGGGTATAAAACTCAGCTGCTTCCGGACTGTGCTGGATTTGGCTCCCATCTGTTATCGGCAAATCTTTAAATCTGCTTTTTCCAGCGGCCAGCGCCTGATTGAGCGCCTCCTGTTTATGGAGAAGCAACCTTGAGGTGTCTGTTTCGGCAAACTGATATTTATTGCGCTGGGCCCACTCGTGCATTGAGGTGGTGACATGCTGCCCTTTGGCTTTTGCTTCCTGCGTGAACTTGCGTGCCGCGGCTTTTTCCCGCTCAATGCGGGCTTCTGTAAAAATTGCTTCGCGGCGCCGGATAATTTTTTGACGGGCCTCTTTACCGCTAGAGCCTTTAGCGCCGGCTTCTTTGACTTGTTTGGCTGCCGCTTCTGCCAGAAGCGAGGCGGTTTTAGCGAGCGGTGTTCGCGTTTCGATATTTTCGACCATATGGCTTTATTCTACAAACTATGCTTCCCGCGCACAAGTGCGGCGGTGTGCGTCAATGTCCCTTTTCCGGCAAATAATTTATGTAAATTTGACTGCTTGAGATATAATATGGGGCAGTAGATCAATAAAATTGATTGGGTTGATTAACTGGAAAATACAATTCTATGAACCTTAAAGAAATGTTATTGAAACACAAAAAGGACGTTTCTGATCAAGCAAAATTAGCTAAACAACAAAAGGCAGAACAAGAGAGCCTGCGCGAACAACAAATAGAAGCCCAAGAGAAAATATATGAATCAAAAATGAAGAAGAGACGCAAGCAGTTATTGGCCTATGCGTCAACTACACCTATTCCGCAAATAGTTAAGCATGCAAAAAGAGCATTATGGGCGCGAGTCGAAACAAGCTTCGATATTAATTTCGACGACCCTACCAAAGACGCAATAGAATATAAAATTAGCTGGGACCATAAACGTGAAGAAAGAATATACCAGGTAATTGAAGAATCATACCTTTGGGTATCTATAACATTAAACGTTAATGGTGATGCCTCTTTCGACTCTCAATTAAGATATGGTCAAGAGGGGCTAGCTCTAGATATTGTGCCCAAAGAACTATGGATGCGCAACCCCGTCTTACTGACAGAAGTCGCGTTTAAAATGATCCAAAACTGTTACCATGAATCACATACGCTTGACTATAGGGGCGACGGAGGCGGATACATGATGCGCTAGTTTGCAGACGACGGAATAATTGGCAGATGGTGTTTGAAGGCGTTCTTGTCGGCCTGGGCTTTTACTTTGTCAACGACCTCACGGGAAAAGCCGGCTGTAACTACTTCCTCGGGCGACTTTTTTTGCTCAAACAAAAGAAAGAGAATCTGGTCGGCTTCGGCATAGCGAAATCCCAGCTCTCCTTCATCGGTTTGACCCTGCCAGAGGCCGGCAGAGGGAATTTTAGTGAGAATTTTTTCCGGTAAGCCCAAATGTTTCCCCAGCTCACGGACCTGGGTTTTATAAAGGCCTGCCAGCGGTTCGAGGTCACTAGCCGCGTCACCGAAACGGGTAAAGTAGCCCAAAAGGTGTTCGCTTTTGTTTTCCGTGCCCACGACCAGCGCCTGTCTTTTTTTGGCCTGGTCAAAGAGGATGCTCATGCGTACACGCGCCATGAGATTTCCCCGTCGCACATTGTCAATCCCGGGGTCTTTAAGCCCGCGGATCAACTCATTCACTGTTGGTTGGATGTCAATCCGCGTCACGCGGGAAAGCGGAATTTGTAACCACTCTACCACGCTCATGGCGTCCAGCACCTCCGCTGAGTTGAGCGCGCCATGAGGTAAAAGTATGGGATAGACTGATTCCGCGCCCAACGCCCGGACGGTCAGCGTACAGGCAACGCCGGAATCTAAACCGCCGGAAAGGCCGATCACCGCGCGGGAGAAGCCGGCCTGCTTAAATGCCTGTCCCAAAAAATTAACCAGAGCTGCGGTGGTTTTAATTGGATCAATTTCTAACATGGCTTCATTTAATTTTTAATTTGAAATTTGAAATTTCTAATCAAATTCAAATTTTTAATTTTCAATTTTTATTTACAACTGCTAGCTATCTTGGAAAAGATCAACGTTAATTCGTGTGCTTCCTTCCAATAAATACGACACTTGTCTCTTAAGTCGTGAACGGCGCTAGCCAGTAGGCGCAACCAATATTCTGTCTCTTTTGCCTCTTTTTTGCAAACAAAGATTTTATTCCGAAAATCTTTCTTACTTGCTGCTCCATTTGCCTCTCGGTAATTGGCCCCGATACTAGTTGCGGATCTTAGCAATTGACTAATAATAGGCATGATGACGGGGCTATTGGCTCCTTTTTTACACAAATCAATCACTCTTTCTGCAAAAATGGCTGTTCTTTCCTCTAAATCGTATTGCTTGTCTGAAAATTTATCCATTAAAAATTGATTTCAAATTGTAAATTGAAAATTGTAAATTATCTATATAGTTTGTGTTTCTCGAGATAGTCGATCACGGCCTCCGGAATCAAGCCGACTACCGATAAACCCTTAATCAGGCGGTTGCGGACGATAGTAGAAGAAAGATTGGAAGTAACCAGGTCGCCGGAGCCAACGCCGGTAAATCCCGGCGGCAAAACCCCCGGTATGGGGTAGCCATTGCGGGGAAAGACTAAAAAAGCTACCTCTTTGGTTAATAATGCTGCATCTTTCCAGCGGGAAAACTCCGGCAATACGTCCGAGCCGATAATCCAGAAAAACTCGTGTGGGTAGCGGGCCTTAAGCTCCCGCACGGAATCAATGGTGTAGCTTTTGCCTCTCCGACTACTCTCGAGGTCGCAAACAGCCAAACCCGGCTCGGCGATTAAGCGCGCCATCGCCAGCCTGTCGGCGACCGGAGAGACTACCGGATCCCAGCTGTGAGCAAAATACGGCATCAGCCAAACCTCGTCCAAACCAATAATTTCCCGGGTTTGGCGTGCTACCAGCAAATGCCCGAAGTGAGGCGGATCAAAAGAACCCCCCAGGATGGCGATGCGCATAGTTTATTTGGTCTCAGTGGGCGGCGGTTCGGCTATTCGCTTGGGAAAACGGTATTTGGGTTTAGGGGGCGGCCGAAACGGCACCTGCGGCCTGGTGGCGGGAGAAGGCCGGGGAGCACTCTCGTACGCTGGTTCCGGAGTTGGGCCTTCCTCGAATACCGGCAGAGGGTGAGAGCTGACTTTTCTGGCATAACGTTCCCTGCTCCCCACAATCACTTTATCCCGGTTTTGATTGCGTGAACGCGGCAAAGGCAGGGTGGTTCCGGAAAAAGGAGTCGAGGTATGATTATCAATCGAAAGTTTAAGCACGATTTGATAATTGCCCAGACCAACCAGTTCGTCTTCCTTATATTTATCGCCGAATTCTTTCGCTAACATGCGCGCATCAGCTGCTCCCACACAAAAGCTAACCAGCGAGCCGGCATTGCCAAAAATCGCTTTTTGCACCTCCTCGTCAATTTGCCCGATATATTGATTGGCCAAAGTCAGGTTCAGATGGTATTTACGCGCTTCCGAAAGAATTTTAATAAAAGAATTGGTGGCAAAGTTTTGAAATTCGTCAACGTAGAGATAAAAGTCGCGGCGCTCTGCCTCTGAAAGATAAACCCTGTTCATGGCCGCCAGCTGCATTTTGGTAATAATCATGGCTCCCAGTAAGGCGCTACTGTCCTCGCCCAGTTTGCCCTGGGACAGGTTGACAATCACAATTTTACCCTCGTTCATCACCGTTTCCAGATTAACCGTGGAGACCGGGTGGCCGATGATATTACGGATGGTTTGCGAAGAAAGAAACTGACCGACCTTGTTAAGGATAGGAGAAATGGCCTCGCTTTTCATTTGCGGCGACATTTTGTTGAATTCGTTAAGCCAAAAGTTTTTCAGCACCTGATCGGACATGTTTTCAACGACCTTTTCCCGGTACCGCTCGTTAGTTAAAAGTTCCGGAACCTGGAGCAAGGTTGATTGAGGCACGTGAAGCAGGGTTAAAATGGCGTTACGCAAAATATACTCTAGTCTTGGCCCCCAGCTGTAGTAATAGAGCTTGTAAAAGATGGAGACGATGCCGGAGGCTATCAGTTCCCGAAAAGATTCGTTTTTCACCTCTAACGGATTGAGGTGAAAGGGGTACTCCAGATCCGCCGGGTCCAAATACACCACATCGTTAACGCGAAACGAGGGGATATAATCCAGGAGTATGTCGCTGAGGTCGCCGTGGGGATCAATCACCGCCACGCCTTCACCATTACGCATGTCATTAATGGCCATGTTGGCAATCATGGTAGATTTGCCGGTGCCGGTCTTCCCCACGATATATAAATGTTTGCGCCGGTCAAGTTTTTTAATACCGAAAGGGAGGTTTTTGTTTTTAAATTCCGTACGGGCAAAAAAATTGATTACTTTCTTCTCCTCCTCACTTTCACTGGCCACCGGCAGATTGTCCGGAGCCTCTCCGATCAGTTGTTCTCCCCAGGCAATGTTTTTGATCATCGCGAGGGTTAACCCCGGCGGATGCCAAAGCGAGGCCAGCTCAGCTGATCCCAGCACCTGAAAACGCGGCGCCGGGCCGGCCGAACGCAGCAAAAAGGCTTGTTCGAGCTTTGGTTTCTGCCAAAACTTCGGTTCGCTTAAAACCAGGCTATTGCCCTCACCCAGAGTAAAAACTCCAAAAACTCCCGCCAGCAGCTGTAAAAGATTTTTAGCTCTTTCTTCACTCGCCGCCACTGTGAGAAGACGAATTGCGGTGGTGAAACCGACCTGGGCAGTTTTGGATTCGATCAGGCGTGCGTGGGGGTGAACCCGGGTACGCCCGATGGTCGAAGCCGGATCGGGAATACCGCGAGCCACCACGCCGGCGGCCGTCTGTTGCCAGCCGCTGCCGGCAGGAGAAACGCGAATTTGAATAGCGGCTGCCTCCCCCAGAGGCAACTTCGCAAGCTGACCCAAAATACTGGCCAGCAAGTCAATCTCTTCCTGGGTCTCTTTATGGGTTTTTAAAGGATAGTAAAAAGCATTGCCAAGCTCTAACTGACCAATGGCGTGGGTTGTTCCCAAAAAGTGGGGCGCATAATCCTGCACGGAAGTCAAAAGCAGCTTGGGATAATGGGCGGTTAATTGACTTTCAATAAAAGCAGGATGCGGGGGCGGGGCCCCGACCAAAAAGTGAATCCGGCTATTGACGGAGACGATCTCAAAGCTAAAAAACCGGCTTTCCTGCGGGCGACGGAAGGACCAGGGAAAAAGTCCGGAGCGCCTTCCGGCGACGCCGAGAGCGGAAAAAATCTGTTCCATCGCTGCCGGCGACTCCTCGCTGAGGCGGGAATTTTTTACTTCCAAGAGAACCAACGGCTGACCCATGTTTTTATATTTTAACACAATCTGCCTCACAAATGGATTCTTAACGCCAGGATCCAGGCTGTGGCTCGCGTGAAAACCCGGCTGATTAGTTTTCACGATTCTGATGCGCTTTTTTATAGTTGAACAATCACCATATTACTGCTTACAATGGTTATACATATCTTTATGGAACAACATCCGGTACCGCAAAACGTGACCACTTTCCAGTTTCGTTTAATCGGCGACATGACCATTAAACAATTCGGTTATCTGGCCGGCGGCGCTATTCTGGCATATATTTGTTACCGCCTGCCTCTTCCGGTCTTTTTTACCTGGCCGCTGGCCGCCCTCTTCGGCTTACTGGGAATCGGGTTGGCTTTTGTACCCATTGAGGAGCGACCCATGGATATCTGGGTTTTTTCTTTTCTAAAAAGTATTTATCATCCCACCCAGTTTATCTGGCAACAGCTGGCACCGCCTGCCTCCCCTGCCCCCTCACCTCCGCCGACAACCCCAAGCACGGCCGGCCCCAAAAGTGTCTCTCCTGCGGGAGGAAAACTACAACAGTTTTTTCCGCGCAGCCCGGATTTCCTGGCTGCTCAGACCCAGCACCAAAGTTTGGCAGCTAAAAATGCGGCGCCTGCCCCTGCTATTTCTCCCGCCCCTCCGGCGCCCCGAACCCCCAGCGGGGAAGCGCTGTCGGCTCAGGCCAAAGCTCTGCTTTTGGAACAAAGATTAACCGCCCTGGAAATTGAGCTCAAGGGCAAAGCAGCTGCTGAGCAACAAGTGCTGGAGCTGCAGCAACAACTTACTAAATTGCTCTCCGATAAAAACCACCTGGAACAGGAACTGGCGGCCCTTAAGCGGCAAGCGAACTTCGCGCGGAGCCCCTTTCCTGCCGCGCCCTTCATCAACAACCGGGATTCCATAACTGCGCCAAAAACTCCCGGTCTGCGTCCTCCCGTTAATGTCCCCGCTACCCCGCCCGGCGGGACAGTTAAAATAATTCCCCCCTTGGGCGCTGTACGAGCGGGACTGCCAAAATTAACTATTTTCCCCAATATCGTCACCGGAATTATCAAAGATAATGCCGGCACATTACTCCCGGGGGTGCTCATCACCGTCCGCGGTAAAGATGACGTTCCTCTCCGGGCTCTAAAAACCAATAAGCTGGGTCAGTTTGCCGCTTCGACCCAACTGCCTGACGGAGTTTATTTTGTCGAGGTGGAGGATCCGCGCGGGAGATATAATTTCGACCGTGCCCAAATCACGCTTAACGGAACCGTGATGCCGCCCCTGGAGATTACCGCCAAAAGCCAAAAAGAGTTAAACCGAGCCAGGCTGGCTCAGGAAATTTTCGGAAAACCCATGCAATAGGAACCATTATGTCGCAGCCAATTATCCCAATCCGTGCCTCCACGCAGGAATTTACCGAAATCGAAGATATCGATCATGACTTGGCCATGTTTGTCGATGGCTCCTGCGCGCTGGTCATCGCTACCAGCGCAGTCAACTTTGGCTTACTCTCGGAAAAGGAACAGGAGGGCCTGATTTATGCCTATGCGGGTCTTTTAAACTCGCTTTCTTTCCCCATCCAGGTGCTCATCCGTTCTCAACACAAAGACGTTACGGCCTACCTTGGTCTCCTGGAAGAGCAGGAGCGCAAACAAACCAATCCCAAGCTGGCCAAAAGCATCCAGGCCTATCGCCGTTTTGTGGCAGAGACGGTTAAAGAAAAAGAGGTTTTGGACAAAAAATTTTATATTGTCATCCCTTTTTCCAGCCTGGAGCTGGGAACCTCCGCCAACGTGCTGTTCGGCAGCAAAAAACGCGGACTACCCTGTCCCAAAGAAACCGTTTGGGAACGCGCCCTGACGGTACTGGTCCCCAGACGCGACCACATCATGCGGCTGTCTGCCCGTCTGGGACTACACACCTACCAACTTGACAATGCCCAGCTGGTTAAATTGTTTTTTTCCATCTATAACCCGGGCAGCCCCCTGCCGGAGGAGCCGGGAATAAACCAAACCGCGAAAATAGAGGCTGTCAAGTTAAAACGCTAATATGGATGTTAAAAAGATATTTCAAAAAATCGTCAATCCGCAAGCGGGGGGACCATCCAAGGTGTCGCTTCCTAAGGGGCCGCTTTTAAGCAAAGACATCGTCGCGCCACCGGCCATTGAGGTTGATTTTAATTACATGAAAATCGGCGACTGGTATTTTCGGACGCTGTTTGTCGCCGGTTATCCGCGTTTCGTCAGCGCCAACTGGCTGGAGCCTTTAATTTCTTTTGGTCATACGCTGGACGTAGCCATGTATATGTATCCTACCCGCTCGGATGAGGTTTTAGAAAATCTTAAGCGCAAGGTGGGAGAAATGGAGGCCACTATTCAGTCAGACATTAAGCGCGGCCGCGTGATTGAGCCCTCAGTACAGGTAGCGCTGGAGGACGCCTTGGCACTCCAACAGGAATTGGCCAAAGGCGCCGAACGGTTTTTTCAGTTCGGACTTTACGTCACAATCCCTGCCAAAACCTTAGAGGACCTGGAAAAAACCACCAAACAAATCCAGGCCACCCTGGCCTCGCTGTTAATCGTCGGCAAGCCGGCAATACTCCAGATAGAAGAAGGCTTTAAAACCACCCTGCCGATGGCGCAGGACTCACTAATGATTACCCGCAACATGGACACCACTTCTTTAGCTACCACCTTCCCTTTCACCACTTCGGAGCTGACAGCCAATGAGGGCATTTTATACGGCATTAACGAGGGCAATGATTCCCTGATTATCTTTGACCGTTTTACCTTAGAGAATGCCAATACCGTAATCTTCGGAAAGTCCGGTTCGGGAAAAAGTTATTTAGTTAAGCTTGAGCTGATGCGCTCGCTCATGTTTAATACTGAAGTGATTGTCATCGATCCGGAAAACGAATACGAGGCCCTCGCTCACGCGCTGGGCGGCGAGTATATCCGCTTTCACTTTGGATCTACCACGAAAATTAATCCTTTTGACCTGTCTTTGCTTTCTCCTCAAGAGGGTGAAAGCGAGTTAAATCAAAAAATTCTCACTCTGCACGGATTTTTCCGGGTGGTCATGGGGAAGCTGACGCCGACCGAGGACGCCCTCCTGGATCGCGCCTTAATTTTAACCTATAAACAAAAGGGGATTACCCCTGACCCCACCACCCAGAACAAAGAGCCGCCGCTCATGGAAGATTTATATAAAACTCTCCTGGGCATGGAAGAGGTGCTGGCCAAGGGGCTGGCGGATCGCATCGAAAAATTTGTCAAAGGCAGCTTGGTAGGAATTTTCGACCAGCAAACCAACGTCGAAATCCGCAATCCCCTGACGGCGTTTTCTATCCGCGACCTGGAAGACGAACTGCGGCCCATTGCCATGTATTTAATCCTTGACTTTATCTGGAACAGGATCCGCCGCGACACCAAGCGCCGGCTTCTCGTGGTGGACGAAGCCTGGTACATGATGAAGTTTCCGGATTCCGCTAATTTTCTCTACTCCATTGCCAAACGCGCCCGGAAATATTATCTGGGGGTGAGCACCATTACGCAGGACGTGGAAGACTTTCTGGATGTCGAGCTGGGTAGGGCCATCATTCAAAACAGCAGTATGCAAATCCTGCTTAAGCAGTCCGCGGCGGCCGTGGACAAGGTGGCCGAGGTTTTCTATCTATCCGAGGGGGAAAAACATTTACTGCTTTCCTCTGATATCGGCGAGGGGCTGATCTTTGCCGGTCCGGCGCACGCCGCGATGCGGGTAATCGCCAGCGCAGATGAACACGCGTTGGTTACCACCAAACCTCAGGAGCTGGAAGCCAAAAAGAATCAGGCAGCAGGCGGGACGACTGCCCGGCCGGTTTTCACTGTTGAATCCGTCCCCAACCCATAATCTTATGAGCGACCGTGATGCCCCGGACACTTCAATTATCTTCCTCAAAAGGGCCCTGGGGGAACTAGACCACTTTTTAGCGTTAAAACCTGAGGAAAAGATGCCTCAACTGGTTTTGGAGCGGGTTTTAGTCGAGGCCAGACAATACCCTCCTTTGCGCCCATACTTTGACCTCCATCATCAACAATTAGCCAGAGGACGTGCCACCAATGAACAGGATTTTGCTTCCGCTCTAAGAGGCGTCCTGGCAGAAGCCCAGGGTTTTTTATTGCGGGCGCCCCAATTTCAAAATGCACCACCGGAGACTCCGCTTTCCGCTGCTCAACGGGCAATGCTGGTGAGTCAACGGGCAAAAAATCTCCAGGACAGTCAAAAAACCATTGAGGGGGTGTATGGCCGACGCCGGGCCGAACAAAGAGAAAAAGCTCACCTTTTTGCCAAAGACTTAGTCGCAAAATGGGTCCCCCAGCTGGAGCGCCAGGCAGAACTTCAACGCGAAGTTGTGACTCAATCAGCCGCGCTCAGGGCTACCATTGAGGACAGGGCGGCTTCCCTGGGCGCCAAAGGCAATCCGGTCCAAACCCAGGCTTATCTGGAAAAAGAAATCTCCGGTCTGGTCGCGGAGTCCGGGCTTACGGATCCTCGCTATCGGGAAACTTTGCGTACGGCGCTGGCGGAGGCGGGCTCCCGCGAGATTGCGACTGCTGCCTGGAAAAGCTGGCAGGACCGGGTGGCGGCGGAAGAGGTTGTGTTGGAAAATCTGGACCGGGTTCACAATCCCGGCCTGGTGGCCCAGCTTTTTTTGGAGCAGATAGAAGATCCGCGCACGGATCCCGTAGCGGCCCGGGCCTCGGCCGTGCGCGAAACCCAGATGGCAGAGTTCTTTGCCATGGCTGACCCCACGGACGACTGGAGCGGAACCGGTCACGCCTGGAGGTCATTGGCTAATCTTTCGGGCAGCCCCCTGCAAAAAGCCTTGGCCCCGCTCGCAGATACGATTTTTCTCAAGGCTTTTTCTGAAGCCGAAAGGAAAGCAATTCTAGAAAAAACCGTCGCGGGAATTTGGGACGCTAACGCCCAGGCCTATGGCGCAGGACTGGCAGCTGATCCTGCCTATGCCTCCGTCTCTTCCGCCCTGGCCGGGACTAAGCTCGCTTTGGGCTCCGCTGCCGCCGGTCGGGCCCTCAGCCCGTCCGGATTACTGTTCTATCACACTTTCGGCGGGGCTTTCCGAACCCGCTGGAGCAGGCAGTACTTTTATGAAATTAACTATGCGGCTTACCGGGCCGGCACGAGACCCAGCGCCCTCCAGATTACGGGTGCCGGCACCTATGCCGGCTTCTCGGCCCTCTTCCGTACCGGGGTGAGCTCGGCCGGAAGCTTGTTTTTGGGCCTGCTGAAAAAAGAAGGGGGAGCGGCGGTAGCCGGAGTGGCCGCGAAGGCCGGACTGGGCAAAGTCGTCGGCTCTCTGATCGGAGGAGTCCTGGGCGGTCCGGCCGGCCTGGCCATCGGCCTATTGGCCCCCAAGCTTTTGGCAGGGCTGAAGGGATTTTTTTCCGGCAGCTGGCTGCTCCCTTCCGGCGCGGAAAGAAAGTGGCTCAATGATCCTTCGATTTTAATCGCGCTGGTGCCAATTTTATTCCTGGCAATTTTCTTTATTCTCCCTACGCCCCTAAACCTGCCGCTAATGCACGACCTGGTGCGCACCAGCGCACTGATCGTCCCCCAGGCCGGAGGCGAAGAAGCGGGCCTGGAAACCGGCTCGCCCTACATCTCGGCCACGAAGACGCCAGCTTCCGAGACGCTGCCTAACGGGTCCGCCACTCTGGAATATACCATTAAACTGGGGGCGGTCGACAAACCGCTCTCTTCTTTGCAACTGGTCGATGCAACCACCATTTATAGCAAGAGCGGGGCTACTACGCTCCCGGAGCGGATTTTTACGGCAAAAGATCTGGCCTCCGGGGCAAGCACTACCCTGAACTATAAACTCGCTATTGATGACTATCGGGACGCAACGATTATCAATACCGTAACCATCACTGCTGACACCCCGGACGAGTCGGGCGAAACTAAAACCATCTCGAGCGTAGTGACCGTAGGAAAGCCGCCCGCAGCTTGTTTTGTGCCTGCCAACAGCGGGCCGCCGGACGGCTGCGGATCCAAAGGTTCTCCCTCTTCGTGGAGCAATGACTGGAACATGGTGGTGGCGGCAGCGGCCGTACTTTCGAAGTCTCAGCAATATCTGGATACGCTTTGCGGTGCAGATCTGCAAAATACCATTACGGTTTACCGGGTCAGGAAAGATTTCGGCGGCGGTTGTTTCTCCGGCGGCGCTATCTATCTCTACAATGACGGTGTTTCTTCCTTCGGCAGCGCGGTTTATACCCTGGCCCATGAAACCGGACACGTAGTTGACGACCACACCGACCTCTTTGATGTTTTTCACGCCGAGGCCATTTCCCAAAGAGAGAAGTATTTACCCACCTATCCCAATGCCCAAAGCGAGGGCGAGGATTTTGCGGAAACCCTGGGCCTTTATATGGGACATGCTTATTATTACCCCAACAAGTGGAGCCGCTATCCCAAATATCCGGAAAATTATCCCCTGCATTATAATTTTGCGAAGAAGGTCTTTGGTGGGATAGAATTTTAATATGAAAAGACGTCGCTGGCTAATTATTATTGCCCTCTTTGTCGCGGTGCTGGTGGGCTCCGGCCTCTGGCTGGCGCTGAGGCCGCCCGCTAAAACTGAGGAGGCACCGACGGCGGCAGCCGGGCCCGCTTCCTGGAGGGGAGTGGTTCCGGGGCTTACCTCACCGGAGCAAGTCTTTGCTCTTCTGGGCCAACCGGCTGCCACCAGTGTCGAGCCGTCCGGGACAACTTATTTTTTCTCCTCAGCTAACCAATACTGGAAGAATGAGGTGCGGGCGCGCGAAGCTACAGTTGCTTTTGTCAAAGAATATGTTTTTCCTCCGGCCGACACCTCGCTCTTAAGCACAATCAGACGCTTTAATGTCTCCCCTACCCGTCTTTTTGGGCCCGACTCGGTTGCCGGCAGAGACCTCTTTGTGTCGCCCGAACGGGGGGTCGCCCTGTTTGCCAATGGCGAAAAAGATAAACTTTATGAAGTGTGGTATTTCCCTCCCGTGTCGCTGGAACAATTTTTACAATTTCCGGAAGCCTCGGGCTACTCCCGGCAGAGGCCCCAAAGAAGCGATATCTAGCCGTTAGCTTTGCACCCTCACGGGCATAATCAGGTGGAGATAGGAGTCGTCTTTGACCGGCCGGAAGACGCCCGGGTTCAAAGACCCCGTCATTTCAAACAAAAATTCTTCCTCCGACAGATTAGCTAAAAAATCCAGTAAGAATCGGCTGTTGAAGGCAATTTCTCCTCCCTCTCCGTCAACCTTGGCCTCAATTTCCACGCTGCCTTCCCCTACCTGGGGGGCGTTGGCAGCCACCACAATCTTTTGTTTGTCGACAATTATTTTGATAATGTTGGCATTGTCGCGTGCAAAAATGGCCGCCGCGCGAACCGCCTGATTCAAACTGTCTTTATTTATCAGGGCGCGCGTCGCGTGCTGCGCGGGAATGATTTTTTCATAGTTGGGATAGTCTCCGCTGATCAGCCGCGTGATGATTTCGGTATCGCCCACCCAAAAACCCAACTGGCTCTCCCCTACTGCGGCCACTGCGACTTCTTTTTCCTCTTTTTCTTCCTGAGCCACCCTCGCCACCTCGGACAGAGCGCGGGCAGGAACTACGGCCTCCTTTGGCAGCCCTCCTAACGACATCTTGGCACTTTTTACTGACAGGCGGTATCCGTCGGTGGCGGCCATCAACAACTGTTGATCCTTGGTGTGAATTTTAACTCCGGTCAAAAGGGGGCGGCCTTCGTCAGTAGCAGCGGCAAAAAGTACTTTACTTAAAGACGTAAACAAAAGGTCTTTGCTCACCCCCAGCGCCTTTTTACGAATCAGGGTGGGCACCGGAGGAAACTCGCTGGCAGCACTACCGGGAATCGTCGCGCTATAGCCGGCGCATTTAACTTTTAGAATCCCTTCCTTGGCCGACAGGTGCACTGTCTCCTGCGGCAGCGTCAGGACTAGCTCAAGCAGGGTTTTGGCAGAAACACAAATCCCGCCTTCTTTTTCTACTTTGGCTCCTACTTTTACCTTCTCTGTGGTTTCCATATTGTTGCCAACCACCTCCAGGATTCCGCCGCTGGCCACCAAAAGAACATTCTGCAAAATCGGTAATTGGCTTCTTTGAGAAATAATTCTACCGGCGCGGTTAAGGGTCTTTAAAAGGTTTTCCTGCAGGACGCTAACAATCATAATTAATAATAGTAATAATAGTAATTAATCTCCGGGGAAAAGTGTATGATTTTTTATTTCGGATGTCAATGGCGAGAAGACAGTGATTAATTTTTTCGGGAAAAACGGTCAGAGAAAGAGAGAAAAAAGGGGATAACTTTGTGGATAAAGTTAGGGTTTTGGTGGAAAAGTGGAAAAAAATAAAATATTATGCCCAAATTTTTTGTTTTATGCCCTCCAGATCCTGACGGAGCCTGTCGTTGGTGGACAATTCACGCGTAATGGTTTCCACTCCGTGCATGATGGTCGTATGGTCGCGGCCGCCCAAAACCCCGCCAATATCATTGTGGGTTAACCCCAGCTCGGTACGGCAAAGATACATAAAAACCTGGCGTGGGCGTGCAACCGGCCGATCGCGCTTGGGCCCCTTCAGCGCTGTTGGCTTTAGTCCGTAATAATTTGCTACCGCCTCTAAAACTTCCGGAGGAGAAAAACGGCGCACCAGGGGCTTGGTTTTTCCGCTTTCAACAACCCCCCTGAGGCGCAATAAGGAGGAAACCATTTCTTCGTCAATGGCGGTGTTTTTGGTGATTGCCTCGGAGGACAACCGGCGCAAAAAGCCCTCCAGGGCCCGCGTGTCGGTAATGTTGGCGGCAATCAGCTGGGCCGCAGGAGAAGGAACAGAGATGTTTAGGGAGCGAGACTTTATATTGACGATTGCCACGCGCAATTCAAAATTGGGGGGAGAGATATCCACAGTTAATCCACCTTCAAAGCGACTGCGCAATCGGTCTTCCAGCCGGGAAATCTCTGCCGGCGGGCGGTCGCTGGTAAGAATAATTTGTCCTCCCTCCCGATGAATAGCGTTGAAGGTATGGAAAAATTCTTCCTGGGCCGTCTGCTTGCCGGCGATAAACTGGACGTCGTCGACCAAAAACAATTGAGCGCCGCGGTACTTTTGTTTAAATTGACGGGAGGATTTGGTTTGAATGGCTTCAATAATTTCATTCAGGAATTCATCGCCCATACAACAGACCACCCGGAAATGAGGTCTTTGAGCGAGCAGATAGTTGGCTACGGCGTGCATGAGATGTGTCTTCCCCACCCCCACTCCGCCGTAGAGAAACAGCGGATTATAGGCGGAGCCCGGGCTTTTGGAAACAGCAGTGGCGGCGGCATAGGCCATTTGATTGGTAGTAGAAACCGCAAAATTTTCAAAAGTAAGCTCGGGCCGAATATGAGCCTTTTTGGCTATAACCCCCAGGTCAATTGCGGATTCGGGGCGGCTTGCTTGATTAAATAATGGCCCTGCTTCTTTGGGGGAAAGCGTTTCTTTTTTCGGAGAAGTAAGAAAAACCAGGCTGGCGTTGGTTTGAGTATGATGGTCCAAGATACTTTTAACCAGCGAGTAGTATCTGGTTTCGATCAGGCTGCGCATGAGGGGATTAGGAACGCCAATAGTGGCCACACCGTCTTTTAGCGTAAGCAGTGCGGTTTGGGCAAACTGTGTTTGGTAGGTGGCCTTAGAAACCGAAACCTCAATTTCTGCCAACACCGCTCGCCAAATTTTGTCCAGGTCCATAATTTTAAATGTTTAAGGCAGAGGTGGGGATAACTTGTCCACATAGTAGAAAAATAAAATCTTTCCGTCAAGAGGGAAATATCATCTTGTAACTCTTACCCAAAAACAGTATGCTTGGTATATGCCAAAACGCCTCTATCAACCCAAACAGCTAAAACGCTTTCGCAAGCACGGATTTCGCAAGCGTATGAAAACCTGCGGTGGCCGCAAGTTATTAAGGCGCCGCCGACTGGCCGGCCGCCAAAAGTTGTCAGTCTAAAACTCATGTTGCCCGCCGCCCACCGGCTTCCTTCCAATCTTGCCGCTACACTGTCTAAGTATGGCCGGGTAGTTATGTGCCACGGCCTGCGTCTGGTATACCAAAAAAATCAACAGAACCGCTCCCGTTTTATGGTGGTGGCGGGGAAACAAGTTTCCCGATTGGCAACAGAGCGCAATCGTACCAAGCGGCTACTGCATGAGGCCCTCTTTCGTCTAGTGACACAAGAGGTCATACCCATTGACGCCATTTTGCAGGCGAGGATTAATCTGGCCGACCAAAAATTCAACGCAGTTCTGAAACGAGTTGGCGATCTTTTACACGAGGCAGGCAGAAGCACCCGGTCCTCGGAGCCCCCAAACCATGAAACAGTTACTGCTTAAATTAATTCGTTTTTATCAGCGTCACCTGTCGTTTGACTCGGGCCTTCTTAAGTATTTATTTTTGACTGACAAAGCCTGCCGCTTTCGGCCCAGCTGCAGCGAATACACTTATCAAGCGGTCAAGCGCTATGGTATAATCACAGGATTGTGGTTGGGCATAGGGCGCATTATCCGTTGCCACCCCCGGAATCCCGGAGGAGATGATCCTCTACCGACAAAAATAAAAAAATAAAATAATCAATATGGATATTAAATTTCTTTGGACCACCATTTTAGTAAATCCGATCATTAACATCCTGGTTGCCTTATACAAGGGGTTTGAGTTTTTGCATGTTCCCGGACCCTTGGGATTTGCAGTGATCGGCCTGACGATCATTATCCGGCTTCTCCTTTATCCCCTGATGCAAGCACAGCTCAAATCCGCCAAAAAAATGGCAAGCCTGAAGCCGCATTTGGACGTCCTTAATCTAAAACACAAAAACGACAAGCAGGCGCTTCAACAGGCGCAACTTGCGCTTTATAAAGAGCATGGCGTCAACCCCGCGGCCGGATGTCTGCCGCTTCTGGTTCAGATGCCCGTACTGATTGCTTTATATAACGTGTTTTATCAGGTATTAAATAACGGCAATTTGGTGAAAGAATTGGAGACCATCAACCGGGTAGTTTATCATCCCGCGCTACGGATCACTAATCTTGACCTCTCCTTTTTGGGAGCCAATCTCGCGATTAAGCCGGCAGACTGGCAGAAGCACGGCTGGTGGTTACTAGCGGTGCCGCTTATTACCGCATTACTACAGTGGTGGCAGACCCGGCTGATGCAGCCGGCCATTACCGGCCCGATTAAGGAAAAACCAGTCGGTGACAAAACGGAAAAGCAAGAAAAAAAGCCCGAGGATACGGCGGCGGAAATGCAAAAGCAGATGATGATTATTACGCCGATTATGTTCGGAATGTTTGCTTTCCAGTTCCCCCTGGGACTGTCGCTCTACTGGAACGTTTTCGGACTTTTTGGTATTCTGCAACAAACCAAAATTAATCAGTCAAAATAATCCAACATGAAAAGTAAATCCAAAACGCCGGAGGAGCAGGTTAAGAAAATTGCGGAAGACCTCCTGGGGAGGCTAGAGATCGCGGGCAAAGTTAGTGTAGTTACCGACGAGGAGGGAGCCTACCGCGTTAATATTGAAACGGAAGAAACCGGCTTGTTAATCGGGTTTCACGGCAAAACGCTGGAAAGCCTCCAAATTATTCTGGGTATTATGGTGGCGAAAGCCACCGGCCAATGGGTACACGTTTATGTAAACGTAGGGGACTACCGAGAGAAACGCGAAGAAGCCCTGATGCTGATGGCCCAGCGGGCCGCCGAGCGCGCCCTGGCCTTGGGCAGGCCGGTTGAGCTGAGCCGGCTTTCGCCTGCGGAGAGGCGCATAATTCACCTGACGCTTTCCGGGGAAGACAGAGTCACCACCGAATCTATCGGCGTAGGCGAAGGCCGGGTGCTGGTAGTTAAACCAAAGTAATCCTCAGTCGGATATAATAGCCTTAATGCGTTTACACCAAAAATTATTTTTTGGGCTATTGGTACTTCTCCCTACTCAGCTCGGTCTCCATTTTTGGCCCGACTGGGCGAGCGTACTCGGCAGAAGAGTAGATTATCTCTCCCCCACTATCTACTTAACAGACGTTCTTTTAATAGCCCTTTTGGCGAGCTGGTTTTTTGATGACTTTTACCACAAATTTTTAATTTCTAATTTTCAATTTTTAATCAAACGAAAGAATTTCAAAATTTTAATTTTCAAATTTGCCCCAATTTTATTATTTGCCGCGCTTAATATTTTTGTTGCCGTGAGTAAGTCCGCGGCGCTCTATAAATGGGTCAAGGCTTTAGAATTTATTGGACTTGCTTGGTACATCCTGAAAACCAAGCCGAACCCAGCGCTTGCCACTTTTTACTTGTCGCTGGGAGTACTTTATTCTTCCATAATTGCCATCTTTCAATTTTTATTCCAACATTCCCTCGGAGGTCCACTCCGGTGGCTGGGAGAGCGTACTTTCTCCGTTGATACGCCGGGTATCGCCAAAATTGATTTTCCGGGGATCCCAGATCTCGGACGCGGATTGTCGTTAGTGCCGCTGCTCCGTCCTTACGCTACCTTCCCCCACCCCAATGTTTTGGGAGGATACCTGGCAGTTTTGTTGCCACTACTAGTTAATTTACCAATCCGACAAATCCTTCGACCCGGCTCAGGACGGGTCCGACCAATACTACCAATGGGAAAAAAGACACAAGAAAACGTACTAAAATTTTTTAAATGGACAACCATTGTTTTAGGAACTGTTGCACTTGTTTTGTCATTTAGTCGGAGCGCGATATGCGTGGGGGCACTGGCAACCGTGATTGCCGTTGCTAAGATTAAATATCCCCCCAGAAAAATTATTCTCATTTTTACCTTGTTGTTACTGGTCTTAGGTTCTCTGTTCTTGGTGCAAAAGGCGAGCGAGAGAAATGAATCACTGGTGGTGCGGCAACAACTAAACCTTGCTGCCCTAAAAATTTGGCAACAATCCCCCCTAGTGGGTGTGGGTTTAGGAAATTTCTTAGTTAAATTACCCGAAGCTCTGCCCTTTCGACAAATTTATTTTCTGCAGCCGGTACACAATATTTATTTTCTTATTTTGGCAGAAACAGGGACAGTCGGATTCATTTTATTTTTGTGGCTCATTTGGTGGGTAATTGCAAAGAAAAAACCATTTAACATTTACCGTTTACCATTTATCATTTTTTTACTCCTCGGCCTTATCGATCACTATCCCCTTACCTTGCAACAGGGGCAGATATTATTCGCTGTCCTTTTGGCCCTTGCAGTATAAACGAGGTGCTCATGCTACAATCATGGCATGTCCCGCGCAACAGTCACGAAATTAGTGGTTGCCAAAAACGTCACCAGTCAGATGCTGGGGAAAATTCTTGGTGCCGGCACGACTTTTTTAGTCAGTTTGCTTATCGCCCGGCGGTTCGGGCCGGAGGGATTTGGTGACTTTACCAAAATTACCACTTACGTTGCCTTTTTCTTTCTCCTGGCTGATTTTGGACTGAATGCCGGTTATTTACAAAAAACTCAGGCAGATCGAACTCAGGTTGGTTGGTGGCCGAGCTTATTGGGTCTGAGATTAGCCGGGAGCTTAATTTTAGTTTTTACGGCGCTGGCGATTTTGTCTCTTCTGCCACAGGGACAAGAGCAAGGTTATACCCCACTGGTGCGCCTGGGAATTATTCTTTTGGCGCCATCCATTATTTTCCAGGCGCTGATTACCAGCGCCAATGCGATTTTCCAGCAAAAACTGCGCTACTCCCTGGCTGCCCTGGCAATCTTGGCCGGTTCACTGGTCACGCTGATTTTAGTTTGGTGGTCAACCGCACGCTCAGTCTCAATCCTGTCAAGCGTGGCTGCCATCTTAATGGGAAGCCTGATTACGGCGCTGGTGGCCTTATTTTTAGCCCGAAGATTGGAAGGCTCAGGCGGACTCAGTTTTACGGGTGATCGGCTTCGCCAATTATTGCTGCCGGCAGTTCCGCTGGGCCTGACCCTGGTTTTTGATTTAATTTATTTTCGCGCAGACAGTGTGATTTTAACCTTAACCAGATCCACCAGTGAGGTGGGTATTTACGGACTGGCCTACAAAGTTTTTGAAGTACCACTGGTGATACCTACTTTTTTTATGAATGTACTCTATCCGCTGCTTTTAACGAGAAAACAGGAATTTACTAGGTTAATAAGAAAATCACTGATTCTCCTTCTCGCGGGGGGTATTGCGGCAATGGTCGCGAGTTGGATTCTGGCCCCGGCGCTAACTCTGGTGCGGCCGGATTTTTCTTCCAGCATTGTTCCCTTTCGCATACTAACTCTCGGTCTCCCCTTTTTCTTTCTCTCGGCCCTCGCCCTGTGGGGTTTAATTGCCCTGGGGAAACAATGGCTGCTTTTGGCTATTTATGGTCCGGCGATGATCATCAATATTTGCCTGAACCTTTTATTGGTTCCTACTTATGGATATTTTGCGGCCGCCTGGATTACAGTGGGTTCGGAGGGACTTATTCTTTTGGTTTCCGGAAGCTTACTCCTAAACCAGCTTAAACAAAATTACCAAGGAGGCAGGCCATGAATTTACTGGTCCACACCGATGGCGGCGCCCGCGGCAATCCGGGGCCGGCAGCCGTAGGAGTGGTCATCGAAAGCTTAAATAGCCAAAACCAAACCGTAAAAATTCGGGAATTCGGCGAAAGAATTGGGGAGACCACCAACAATGTAGCAGAATACCTAGCGGTAATCGCGGCCCTGGAATGGCTGCGTAATTATCCCAATCCGCCAGACGGCGGGTTAACAATCCAATTTTATTTGGATTCAACACTGCTCGTGAACCAACTTAACGGAACCTTCAAAGTTAAAGCTGCTAAATTAAGAGAATTATTAATGCGGGTGCGGGTACTGGAACAGGAGGTGGGGGGCCGCATTTTTTATCAGCTAATTCCCCGGGAGAAAAACCGCCGGGCAGACTTCCTGGTAAACCAGGCCCTGGACAAGTAGTTAATGAGCAAGCCGCCAACCAACAGCTCCTCATGTCTCATGTCAGGTATTAGTGAGACAAGAGCCAGCAGTTTTTCTGTTGTTTTCGGATCGTAAGTTTGCCATAATACAGTAGATTTTCCGAAAATAATATGTCTCCCGTCAGGTTAAACTCCACCTCCGAGATAGACCCCGCTGCCAGCATAGCGCTTATCAAAGCTCAAGACGAGCGCTACTCAGAGCCGATGCGGAAATTTTTTCTCCAGGGAGGAACCACGGTTTTACTAAATCAAAAATCCCCGGCTCCACCGGATTACCTTTTGTTGGTAGGAGGCGTAAGCTTTGTGAAAGAAAATCTAGCGGCCATAGGAGGGCCGCCCAGCAAAACCCTGATTTTACTTTGGGGTAGCCCGGAAGAACTTCGGTTGCCGGAAAAATCTTCCCCTAAGCTGGTGTTATTGGACTCTCTCCCGCCAAGCGAAGACGAGGTGTCGGAAATTCTTAATTTTTTCTTTATCGGAAGTGCCGGAGTTTTAGATCTCCGAAAACACCCAGTCCGAAAGCCTGCCGATCAGAGGATAGCGCCATTGGAGGGAGAAACCCGAGACAGCGATGAGGACCGCATTCAGGCCACGATTCAGGCAGTTTTTTCGTCTCACCGGCGCGGAACCAAGGGAGAAAAAATTCGTCCGGGGCCGTCCCGCAGGGGTTTAACCGGAATTTTGGCCGTCTTAGGATTATGGTTAGTCCCTTTGTTTTGGTGTGCTGTTTGTTTTGGGCTGACACTTTTGTCTTTAAAGTGGGGGGCTTGGTCATTATCCCGCGGGCAATCTGGCTGGGCAGACTCCGGCCTACAGATCGGGATTTGGAGCAATCGACAGACAAATGATCTGGTTAATTTCTCCGGAGCGTTTTTAGGCCTCTTCGGAAAGGAAAGCCGGCTAAGGCCCCTGGAAGAATTAAATGTAATTTTAAAAGAAAGTTTGGAGGCCGAAGAAGACTTTAACCGGACTTTTAGTAAGGCTCGTCTGGTAGCTAATTCTCTCTTGGCAGCAAGCGAAACAGACCGCGTAAATACTTCACCGATAGCCGGCCTCAGTGAGTTGCGTACTGAGCTGTTTGCCCTGGAGAACCGCTTGGCTTTGGTGTCAGCCTCCCTAGCAGATCTCATACATAAATCCAGTTTTCCTTTTGCTTGGATTCCGGTACGACGCTTGGGCCAAAAGGAGTTGCAAAAACTAAATATGGTTAGGGAATCTCTGGCGGCTACGGAGAGGCTGTTTACTCTTTATCCTTTGGCGGCAGGCTTTAAGGAGCAGAAGACTTATTTGGTGTTACTGCAAAATAACCAGGAACTACGTCCCACCGGCGGCTTTATTGGCAGTCTGGCCGTACTGACACTGACTGCGGGCCGCCTGACCGATTTAGACGTGCAGGACGTCTATACCCTGGATGGTCAGCTGAAAGGACACGTAGATCCGCCCCGGCCAATCCGCGAAATTCTCGAACAGGAGCACTGGTATCTGCGCGACTCCAACTGGGACCCGGACTTCAAGAAAAGCGCGGCCCAAGCCGCCTGGTTCTACGAAAAAGAAACCGGGAAACAGGTAGACGGAGTCTGGGGAATAAATACTGGGTTGGTGGTGGACCTCTTAAGGCTTACCGGGCCCCTGACCTTGCCTGACTATAATGACCGGATTACGGCGGACAATTTTTTCGGAAAATCTCTCTACTACACTCAAAACGACTTTTTTCCGGGATCTACCCAAAAAAAAGACTTCCTGGGCAACTTAACCCGAGTTTTACTGAATAAATTAACCACCGGAGGAGGCGTTTCTCCGCTGTCTATGTTAAAGACGATTTTAGAAGCCTTAGCCCGGCGCGACCTCATTTTTTATTTCACCGAGCCGCAACTCGCGGCGCTGGTGGCACAAAGCGGCTGGGCGGGAACCGTACCGCGGGAGGCAAGCTGTCTGGGAATAACTCATTGTCTGGCAGAAGACCTTTACCTGATTGAAGCTAATTTGGGGGTAAGCAAGGCAAATTATTTTGTCCAGCGGCAGGGAGCTTGGCAGGTTACTTTTGACGAAAGCGGCACCCCCACCATGACTTTAACTTTAGTTTACCGTAACACCTATCGGCAGGAAAGCGACAGCGGAGGAGGAGCATACCGTAATTATCTCAGGTTAATTTTGCCTTCGGACGCTACTTTGACCGCGCTTAACCTGAACGGCGCCAGCCTAGCACTACGCACCCTGAGCGAGCGCAGCCGCCCGAGTTTCCCTTATGCGGAAGAAGAAAATCAGGGAACCTCTAAGACCCTGGGCCTAGCCTTTGAAGTGCCTCCCGGTCAAGAAAGCCGCTTAACCGTCAGCTATCAACGAGCCAGGCAGCTTGAGTTTTGGCCGGAAGGGACGACCTATGAGCTATTTCTTTATAAACAGCCCGGACTGGCTGATAGCCCCTGGCAGATCGTGGTCAAACATCCTCTTGCCTGGCAAGTCAGCCCCAGTGAGCCCAAAGGCTTCCTTGCAAAGCCGGGTCTGGTCGAGTACAATACCAACTTATCGCAGGATCAAGTCTTAAGACTTAAAATCCTTCAATAGTCCAACTAAACTATGAAAAAATATAGCCTTTCCGCACAACCCAGAACTCTAGTCGGACGAAAAGTTAAAAAACTGAGAGAACAGGGTCAAATTCCCGCCACACTCTATGGTAAAAAGATTAAAAGCGAGAATCTGGCGGTTAAACAAGAGGAATTTCAAAAGGTCTTTGCCGAAGCAGGGGAAACCGGTTTGGTCGAGCTGAAAATTACAGCAGAGAAGTCCGCAGGCAGGCAGGTCCTCGTTCATCACCTTCAAAGGGATCCGGTCAGTGATAAGCTTCTGCACGTTGAATTTTTCCAGGTTGATCTCAAAGAAAAGGTTCACACCAAAGTGCCCCTGGTATTTATGGGTCAATCTCCGGCTGTCGCCCAAAAAACCGGCGTCATGCTCACTCTCTTGGACGAAGTGGAAGTTGAGGCTTTGCCGGCTGATTTGCCGGAAAAACTGAGCGTCGACACCTCCATACTGGCAGAGGTCAATCAGGAACTTAAAGTTAGCGACCTAAAAGTTTCCGCCGGCGTCACGGTTTTGACTGATCAGGGGCAAACGATGGTCAAGATTGGGCCTTTAATCACGAAGAAAGCTGAGGCGGAAGTTGCGGCTGCCGCAGTTGCGGCTGCGGCTGCTGTACCAACTCCCCCGGAGGGCGGGGAAGCTCCCGCGGCAGGAGAGGGAGAAGAAAAGCCGGCCGAATCTAAAACTCCGCTCCCTCCGGTTCCCCCCGAAGCTAAGCCGGAAAAATAACTACCTTCCCAACCAGCGTTTAGCCAGGGGGTTATTGGGATCGAGCCTAAGCACGGCTTCCCAGGCTTGTTGGGCCTCACCGGTGAGGGACAACTGATAGGCCAGACTGCCCAGCTGAAGATAAGCATCACGATAGTCAGTTTTTTCCCGGCTGACGGTTTGCCAAAATTGGTATTCAGCCCGCAATCGCTCCGGTTCACTTTGCCACTGCCTTAAAAGCTCGCGGGGAGAAACCGTAGTGGCTCCCAGTACTTTGCCTGAGGTCAGCAGTCGGCTGGTTTGCCAGATTTCCTCCGCCAGCAACAGTTCACGCTTGGCAGGGGGCCAAAGCCTCTGTTGCCAATATTCTTCAGCCAAAGACAGGTGGGTTTCCAGCCTGCCGGGGTTAAGGAGAGCCAGCAGGGCAAAGGGATGCTGATTGAGCGCGATTTGAGGCCACTTGACCAGATTAAGGCTAAGCAAGGCTAAAAGTGCCAGCCAAAGCAGTGCTGCGGAGATTTTTCGGGAAATATGCGGGAATAATCCAGTCTTCATCAAAGACTATTGTAAAAGTCTGACGACTTGAATACAACTAGGGGGATATGTTATGCTTGGCACCATGAAACAAAAGGCCAAAAATCCCCCAATTGCTCCTCCGGTTCAGCCTCAGTTGGCCACTAAACGTTCCCGCGGAAAATGGTGGCTATTGGCCATACTTTTAATTGCTCTTTACTTTTTAATTGGCGGGTGGCCAATTGTCGCCATCGTAAATTACCGTCCGATTTTCCGTTGGCAATTAAACCGGCTGCTCTTTACGCGCTTTGGCAGCCAGACCCTCGAACAAATCATTAGCGAACAACTAATCAGTGCTGAGGCTGCCAAACAAAAAATCAGCATAACTCAGTCGGAAATTGACAGTAAAAGCCAGGAGATTGTTCAGAGCCTGGGAGAAAATGTCAGCCTGGACGACATGTTAAAATTTCAAGGTATGAGCAAACAAGATTTTGAAAGTCAACTACGGCTGCAACTGTTAGTTACTAAACTGCTTAGCCGGGACCTGTCTCTCACTGACCAAGACATTGATGACTATCTCGTGAAAAACCGCGAACTGCTTTCGGCTACCGAGCCGGGGAAGCTGCGCGAACAGGCTAAACAGGCCCTCATCGACCAAAAGGTCAGCGAAAAACTGCAGCCCTGGTTTTTAGAAATTAAAGAGAAAGCGAAAATCTGGAGATTACCATAGTATGCCCTGGTATCTCGGCAATAGTCGCCACCTAATGCCTCTCTGGTTGGGTTTTTCTTTGCCTTTTATTTTAGTCTGGTCAGGCATTTGGAAAGGCCTGGCTCTCTGGCATGCAGCAAGGCGGGAAGAAAAAGGCTGGTTTATCGCTCTTTTAATCATCAACACCGTAGGAATTCTGGAAATTATCTATTTAACTTTGGTCGCGAAAATCTTCAGCGCTTCCGGCCCGCCGCGCAAGCACGGGAAGCGTTAGTCCTCTTTGGCTTAGCCCTGTTGAGATTTAAAAATCGAGATTATTATGACCACTTGGCAAAAAATTCATCAGCATCCGGCATTATGGGAACAATATCTGCTTCGGGAACGAGTAATACGTGCCATTCGGCAATTCTTTATAGGACAAAAATTCCGGGAAATTGATCCTCCGCTACTCATAACTCACCCGGCTGCCGAAAGCTACCTTGAAGTCTTTCAGACGACACTCTACGACCATTACAGAAACTCACAGCCCATGTTTTTGTCGACCTCGCCGGAAACTGCCTTAAAAAAATTATTAGTGGCGGGGATCGGTAATTGTTTTGCCTTAACAAAAAGTTTCCGCAATATGGAGACGGGCGGTCCATTACACCATCCGGAATTTACCATGCTTGAGTGGTACCGCGCAGGAGTAGATTATCGGGAAACCATGCAGGACTGCGAACAGCTGTTATTATTCATCAAGCGGTTTATTAGCAATAAAACCAGACAAAAAACAGCTACCCGGGAAATAGTTTATCAGGGACAAACGCTTGACTTAACCCCGCCCTGGGAAAGATTGAGCGTGAGGGAAGCCTTTAAGCGTTATGCGCAATTTGACTTGGCCCAGGCCCTAACCAGGCCGGCCCTCCACAAACTAGCTAAACACAGGGGATATCGGGTAGAGCAAAAGACCACCTGGGAAGAATTGTTTAACCAGATTTATCTCAACGAAGTTGAGCCCAGGCTGGGCCAGGGGAAGCCGACAATTATTTACGACTTTCCTCTCGAGCTGGCGGCTTTGGCCAGAAAAAAAGCCGGCGATCCGCGTTGGGCAGAAAGGTTTGAATTTTATCTCGCCGGACTGGAGCTCGGCGATGGCTACAGCGAACTGACCGATTGGAAAGAACAGGAGAAAAGATTTAAAAGAGAAATTACCAAAATTAAGCGGTTGGGGAAGACCGTCTACGATTATGACCATGATTTTATCGAGGCGCTGAAAGTTGGCTTACCCGAATGTAGCGGGGTGGCGGTGGGGGTAGATCGGTTGGTGATGCTGTTCGGCAATAGGAAAGATATCGCTGAGACGCTGTTTTTTCCGATCAAGGAAACAAGCGCATTGCGTAAGGATTATTAACTGAGGTAAAATACTGGTTTGTATTTACTTGTATGGCAATGCTTACCACTAATTCATTTCAGAAGGGTCTGTTTATCATTTTTAAAGATGAGCCGCACCAGATACTCGAATTTCAGCATGTTAACCCCGGCAAAGGCTCGGCTTTTGTGCGGACCAAGCTCAAGTCCCTCAAAACCGGCCGGGTACAGGAATTTACTTTTAAGTCCGGCGAATCAGTTAAAGAATATCCGATGGAGACGCGCGAAATGCAGTATCTTTACCGTGAGAATGATCAATACATCTTCATGGATAATTTTAACTATAACCAATACAATCTTCCGGAAGCGACGTTAGATGACTTGGTTAATTATTTGCGGCCCAATGATACCTACCAGATCTTGGTCCACGAGGAAAAAGCAGTGGGAATTAGATTCCCCCCTAAGGTTCGCCTAAAGGTGATCGAGGCAGAGGAGGGTGCCCGCGGCAATACAGTGTCCGGCGGCGGCACCAAGATCGTGACTCTGGAAACCGGGCTCAAGGTAGCCGTGCCTTTATTTATCAGAAACGGCGACACACTAGCCATTAATACGGAGACGGGAGAATATCTGGAGAGAGCTTAGGGCCGAGAGGGTGGTACAATTCCTTCATGGAGCCAAAAAGCGTGACGCTGGCGCCGGGAAAAATTTATTATCTGGAACTGGGTAAAGGGCCGGAGCTGCTTTTCCTGCATGGCGCGGTTGCCACCCCCGAGGCTTATTTACCCCTGCTAAAACTCTTGGCCGAGGATTTTCATATCGTGGCGCCGGTGCATCCCGGGCACGGTGCTTCGTTTGCCATTCCTCCGGATTGGAAACTGGGCAATTTTGTCAATTTTTATCAGGATTTTTTAGGAGATCTGGGGATAGCGCCCCGGGTTTTAATCGGTCATTCTTTTGGGGGAACCCTGGCTCTCCTTCTTGCTTCGCAAGGTGTGGGCCAACAAGCTATAGTGATGGATGCGCCGGGACTGCCTTTTCAATTTGCGGTCCCGGAATATGCCAGGGCACTGGGCAATGAAGCTCGCGAGCTATTGCGTCAGCGGCCGGACTTAAGAGAGCTAAACGGAGCCGCTAAAGCAGCCGGCACGCTTTTCCAGACCGTAATTCGTCATCCTCGGGATCTTTCCATCTTCTCCCAAGATGGTCCGAAGTTTAATATTCTCCGCCAGTTAAGAAAAATACCCATCACCGTGGAGTTGCTTTGGGGGGGCAACGATCAAATTGTCCCGGTTGCCCTGGGACAAAAAATGCAGCTTTGCCTGCCCTCGGCACACCTGACTATTTTCCCCGGCCGCGGACATAATTATCCGGCCACCGACCCGGAATTTACTTACCGGGAGATCACAAAAATACTACACCGGCAGGGAGGGGGATAATTCTTCACCTAAAATATTAACGCAGTAATACGTTAACCGGCTATTTTTTGCGATTGTCAGGAGTCGGCAGTTTCGTTAGACTGGAAACATGAAAATATCCTGGTCCGCGAAAGCACTTTCCGAAACTTTAAGCAAAATTAGGCTACCTAAATTACCACGAATCCATGTTTTGCTTGGAGTTTTTGGGGCTTCCATCATCGTCTCCCTGACTTTTTTAATTATCGCCCTTCAACAGGGGCAGCTTAAGCAACTCACGGTAGCATACTCGAAACTGGAGGAGCAGGCAGGAAGCTATCGCGAAGAGCTGGGTCAACTCAAGAGAGAAGATCAATATCTGGTTAACCAAAAATTAAAAGAGGAAATTGCCAACATCCATCGGGTTTTCGGTCAGGCCGTCAGTAGTTACGAAGAACTGGTTAAATTACGGGAAAAAACCAGGGACACCGGGAGACTGGACAGCCTGCTCGCCGAAAGTCTCAGCCTACTAGCAGAGCAAAACTGGACTACAGCTTCGGCCAAGCTGGCTAGTTTGGCGCAGGGCATGAGCGAGCTCTCGGCCAAGCTTGCAGCGGCCGCGGAAATTCCGGCCAATGTCCCCTCCAGCAATGCTCCGCCCGGCAGCGGCTTCAGCCGGCAAAGTGTCAAGGTGGACGGCAGCAATTTTTTAGTCAGTATTGTGGCGGCAGATCTTGCCTCCGCCCGCGTAATTGTGGATACCGCGAGCGAGCGTGACTGTACGAACGACTGCCCCACGTTGGCTCTGGGCGATTATGTGTCGCGAAACGGCGCCTATGCCGGAGTGAACGGTTCGTATTTTTGCCCGGCCGAATATCCCAGTTGCAGCGGCAAGAAAAACTCTTTTGATACTTTACTCATGAACAAAAACAAAGTCTACTTCAATTCGGACAACAATGTCTATAGTACGGTGCCCGCTGTCATTTTCTTGGGCGGCTCGGTACGGTTTGTCGGACAGTCGCTGGAATGGGGGAGAGATACCAGTCCTGACGGCGTGATTGCCAACCGGCCGCTCCTCGTCATGGGGGGCAATCTGGTCTTTACGGGAGAAGGAGAACCAAAAGAAGGCAACAAAGGCAACCGCAGTTTTGTCGCTAACCGCGGGAACACGGTTTATATCGGCGTGGTGCACAGTGCCTCGGTGGCCGAGTCGGCGAAAGTCATGCAGGCCCTCGGTATGGAAAATGCGCTGAACCTTGATGACGGCGGTTCGACCGCTCTCTGGAGCGGCGGATACAAGGTCGGGCCGGGCCGCAACCTTCCCAACGCAATTTTATTCGTGAGAAAATAACGCTTGGATTGTTGACAGCGGGGGGCGGGAATGAAAAAATAAAGATATGGATCAAACCAATGAAGAGTTAAACCCTTCAATTACCGGTGAGCCGGGAATCACCGCGGCCGGTAGCGAGCAGGCGCCGGCGGTATCCAGTGAGCCGGTGATTCCACCGGCAGCGCCGCCGCCCAACCCCCCTCCGGTTCGCCCACCACCACCACCGCCGCCGCCTTCGCCGACTAATGAATTTATCCCCCAATCTCCTCCTCCGCCGCGGCCACGGAAATCATTTTTGAGGAAACTGGGGAATATTTTACTTTTTCTTATCCTCTTTGCGGTTGGCATCTGGTTAAGTACGGCCCTCAAACAATATCTGCCGCAGGGAACCAGCGGAAATATTTCTCCCACCACAACCCCCATTTTGCCGGGCAGTCTTCCTACGCCAACTCCTGCCGGCGCAGGAACTACCTGGCAAACCTACCAGGTCTTAAACGGGGTTACTGCCAAGCCGGTCGAGGGCATCAGCTTTCGGCTGCCGGGAGATCTCCTGGAGCCGATTTGTGACGGCAGCAATTGCGTTTCCCAGGGAACCTATTTGCCCGGAGGCACCCGCTTTACGATTGCCGCCCGCGGGCCGGGCCAGGTCTTACGGGATTTTCGGGGATCAGTCATCAGTGATTTAGCCGGAACACCGTTTACGACCAAACCAACTACAATTAAAGGCAGGCCGGCAGTAGAATATAGCGGTAATTTTGTGGGAACGACGCTGAGCGGTTACGGATTTTCGCAAATGCGGGGAGTGATGATTGAATTAAGCGATAAAATGTCGCTGGAGCTGAATCACTTTCTCCCCAATGGGATTGCCGCGGATTTTGCCGCCGATGATCAACTCTTTGAACAAATTTTGGCGACACTGGAATTTAGCGGTTTAGCCGGTATAGCCGGCGAAAAAGGCAGTATTCTTCCTACACTTACGCCGGTGGCAACTTCCTCTCCGACAATTTTTCCCTCGCCGACAATATCTTCACTGCCCACAGGAGATTAACGCCCGAGAGTAGGCCAGGAAGCAATAATTAACGGCTGGTCGTATTTTCGCGGCAACTTCCGCCAAACTTCTTCCGTAATAAACGGGATAAAAGGGTGGAGCAGCTTAAGCAGGGTGTGAAAAACATGTAAGAGGACCGCCAAAGAGCGATCCTGGTTGGTCTTAAATCTTTCCTTATTTTTTTCCAGGTACCTATCAGCCAGACGATGCCATGCAAATTCATAGATGGCCTGGGCGGCGTCGGAAAAGCGGTATTTTTCTAAGTACTTTGTTACACTCGCAATGAGAATATTGAGGTCTGTCACGATTTCTTTATCATTAGGATCTTTAAGTTCCTTAAGTAAGTTATGATCATAAAATGGTAATTGTTGTATTGTTATATTGTTATATTGTTGAATTGTTAAATTGATGAACCTGGCGATATTCCAAAGCTTATTGACAAAATTACGCATGCCGCGCACCTTGTCCTCGGAGATACAGATATCGCTGCCCGGGGCTGAGCCGAAAATCAAAGCTAAACGCAGAGCGTCCGCACCGTATTGGTTCACCAACTTGATCGGATCGACCACGTTCCCCTTGCTTTTACTCATTTTCTGGCCGTGAGCATCCACCACGCGGCTATGGAGATGAATAGCTTTAAAGGGTACCTCGCCCGTGAGATATAAACCCATCATCATCATCCGGGCCACCCAGAAGAAAAGAATGTCCCAAAGAGTGTCAAGAACAGAGGTCGGATAAAAATAGGCAAAGTCGGAACTAGGATTTTTCTTTTTCCAAGTTGTAAGCTTGCCCTGAGCGAAGTCGAAGGGTTGTAAGCTTGCCCTGAGCGAAGTCGAAGGGTTGAAATTTGAAATTTGTTTAGGATTTTTACCCTGCGCGAACAGGGTGGTAACCGGCCATTGGCTGGAAAGAAACCAGGTGTCGAAAGTGTCGGTTTCCTGTAAAATATTTTTTGAACCGCACTTTTTACAGGGCTCATTAGTCAAAGCATGGGTGGCACCCACCGGAGCTCTTAAAAGCTGTAGCCCCCGGGCTATTTCACCGAAAGCATATTTATCTTTTAACTCCGGAAAACTTCCGGAGATTCTTTTGTTGGACCGGTCAATAAAAGTCAGGCTGATTTCGGGATTACAGTCTAAGCAGTACCAAACCGGAATCCGCGGCCCCCAGACAATCTGGCGGCTGATATTCCAGTCATGAATGTTTTCCAGCCAGTCAAAATATAATTTTTCAAAACGTTTGAGGGGTACGATTTTTGTTTTTCCTTCTTTTACTGCTTGTATTGCTGGTCTTGCTAATTCCTTTGTTCTGACATACCACTGGGGGAGAGGCAAAGGCTCAAGTACCGTACCGCACTTATAACAGGCAGCTACCGTATGGAGATAGTCTTCCTCGACGTGGTCGAGCAATCCTTTGGCTTTAAGGTCCTCCGCCACGCGGGCTCTGGCTTCTTTGACCTTGAGCCCGGCGTAGTGGCCGGCAAGGGCGGTCAGTTTACCGTCAAAACCAATTGCCTGTTTCAGTGCCAAACCGTGGCGCTTACCGATTTCAAAATCCACGAGATCATGGGCAGGAGTAACTTTTGTCACCCCGGTGCCGAATTTAGGGTCAATCACCGCGTCCGCAATCACTTTTAGACTAAATTTCCCCAAGAGTCCTTCTGCCTCAATTTCTTTGCCGACCCAAGTCTGGTAGCGTTTGTCTTTAGGATGAACGGCGACTGCCGTATCCCCGAATTTGGTTTCCGGCCGGACCGTTGCCAAAATAAACGGCCCATACTTCAGGTAATACAGCGGATCTTTTTGCTCCAGGTGTTTAATCTCTAAATCCGAGAAACTGGTGCCGCATTTTGTGCAGAAATTTACTAAGCGTTCATCACGGTAAATGAGACCGTCTGTGTGCATTTTGCGGAAAGTGGCTAAAATCATAGCAACAATTTCCGGTTCGAGACTATAGTGATAGCGCGTCCAGTCAAGCGAAAATCCCAATCTTTTCATCTGGTCGCGGTTAAGGTTTTTATTTTTCTCCACAAATTCCGCAATCATCCGGTAAAGGGTTTCGCGGTCAAAATCAAATCTGCTTTGACCTTTTTTGGCCAGTTCTTTCTCAAAGACATACTGGGTTTCGATGCCGGCATGGTCGCCCCCGGGCAGCCAGAGAGTCGGATCGCCCTGCATCCGGTGATAACGGATCAAAATATCCTGAATCACAAAGAGCGCGTGGCCCATGTGGAGGGGATCGTTGGCATTGGGGAGGGGGAGAAGGATGGTAAAGGGATTCTTCTTAAGATCTTTTTTGGGGACAAAATAACCACCAGCTTCCCACAGTTGGTAGATTTTTTCCTCGACAGCCCTGGGGTTGTACGTTTTATCCATGAAGTAATTGTATCGCAAGGCTAAGAAGAGATAAAGATACAGAGATATAAAGATACAGGGAAATGATAAGATAAAAATATGGGAAAAATTCAGAAATTTGAAGACCTAATTGCCTGGCAGGATGCACATAAATTAACGTTAATGATTTATCGTCTCACTGTACGTTTTCCGCTCTCAGAAAAATTTAATCTGACGTCTCAGCTTCGCAGAGCCGGAGTTTCGATCGAGTCATGCATAGCAGAAGGATTTTGCAGGTATCACTACAAAGAGAGATTGCAGTTTTATTATGATGCGCGGGGATCCTTGGGAGAAGTCAGAAGTCAGATAGCAGACGCAAGAGATTTATTTTTTGTGACTACCGAGCAATATCAAACAATTATCAATCAAGCAGAAAAGACAGAAATTGTGTTAGCTGGTTTAATTCGTTCCACTAGGTCGCTTTCTACTCACAAATAATTCTCTATATCCTTGTATCTGTATATTCTTATATCTATATATCCTTGTCTTCTTCTACAGCTCTTCGAGTTTGACTTTATCTGCCTGTTGGCCTTTAACCAGCTCGAGGTATTTTTCGGTGGTGGAAAGGCGTTTATGGCCAACCAGCATACTTAAAGTGGTAATCGGGGTACCAGCCATCAGGTGATGGGCAATAAAGGTATGACGCAGGTCGTTCACTTTGGCGCCTTCAATCCCGGCCAAACGGAAATAACGGTCAATCGCGGTACGAATGTTGCGGATTAAAAGCGGCCGGCCGGTTTTGGTGATAAATAAAGCCTTGCTTTTAACCTCCTTGCCGGCAGGCAGGACTTTACCGCGGAGGTCCAAATAGCGGCTGACTGCTTCTTTAGCTGCTTTGTTCAGGGGGATCGTCCGTTCGGCATGACCTTCCTGGGCGGCGACTAACAGCTCGTTTTCTTTGACGTCCTCCACAGTCAGGTTGGCCAGTTCGCCAATCCTGACACCGGTTTGTAAAAACAGTTCGACAATGGCATACATCCGGATATCGCCGCGGCAAGCGTCCCTGAGTGCCCGGTATTCCAGCTTAGACAGGATACGGGGAGGCTTAACCTCATATTTAGGGTGTGCGATTTCGACCGCCGGATCCAGCGTGAGTGCACCGCTCGCCTTAAGGAAGCGGAAAAAGGTTTTCATGGCGTTAATTTTCCGCGAAATTGATTTGGGAGTATAACTATCGGCTGAGAGTTTTTTCAAAAAAGCCTCCAGTTCCTCCCGGTGAATTTCACTAACTTCCTTTTGGCCCATATTAGCCAAAAAGGTCATCAGTTGTTCGATGTCTTTGCCATATGCTACGATGGTAGCGCGTGCACGACGACGACTTCCGAGGTATTCGGAAAATCGAGTTTGCGCTGTTTTCAGATCCAAAGCCATAATTATTAAATCCGCTAACAAGAGCGTCGAAGCGCTCAATTTGTTTCTTTAGCAACCTATAATATCATAAAAAAAGACCTTTGGCAAGCTTTAGTTTTATGCGGATAATTCGGAGCCGGCTCTTCCGCTTAATGATCGGGCTAATCAGCCTGGTTTTGGTGGCGACTCTGCCGCGCTCCATTTACCAGCTCTGGCAGCGGTGGGATATCGTTAGTGAACGCGAGCAGGAGTTAAAAAGGACCCGGGCGGAAAACGAGCGCCTCAAGGCCAACCTCCAGGAAGCCCAAACACCGGACTTTGTCGAGCGCCAGGCGCGGGAGAAGCTGGGCATGGTCAAAGAAGGAGAGACGTTAGTAATAATGCCAAATGACAATCCGCCAGCTGGCGGACTAATGACAAATGGGGAAGAAGAAAAAGAAGAAAGAATGCCGAATTGGAAAAAATGGTTGAACCTCTTTCTTTAGGCTTGCCCTGAGCGACCCCGGCACACGCCGGGAGAGTCGAAGGGTGGTGGGGGCTTTTCTTTGAAAAGCCGTGATTAGCACGTGATTAAAAGAACATGATTAGCACATGAAAATTCGGCCCAAAAAATACCTCCAGACTTCCAGAACCCATTCAACTTTGAAAAATACGCAAAGATCGCGTATCAGGTCAAATAGTTTCCATCCGTATGGAGGAGTTATTTTACTGCACTTAGAGCGGAAAGGTTGGACAGATGACGGCAACAGCCGTCGAGAGAGGCGCCTTGGATATATTTAGGTAGGTAATTTTGACAGCATGCCTGACCAAAAGAAAAAAACGAGCAAAAGGGCCCCCAGCAAGAAAAACAGGGTTCCGACGATGAACCAGACTGTCGGGTTGTAGTACCAGTTTTTTCGCTGGTTTTTGTCGGCCCTTAGGCAGATGAAACCTGTTGCGAGCGCTGGAATCGAAAATATTATTGAGACTAGCCCCATGCCCAGCACTACTACGGTTGCGTAAATCCTCCAGACGACTTCTTCAGGTGGCATTTTTTCTCCTTTCAGAAAAACTTGGCGGCAAACTTGTTAGTTTGGCTTCCGAATGGATAGCGCCTTGGCTACCAGAAATCTGACACCCAAAGCGCTAGCCACCCGGAAAGAAAGGAGATTAATGCTTTCCGCAATTTCAAAGCGCAAGGGAGACACCCGATTAAACAAAAAACAGGCGCCGTTAAGCCTGTAGTTGCTTAATTGGTTGGGAAAATCATAGTTTAAGCCTGGGCCTATGTCAAGGTTGCGGTGCTGGTGGAGCAATCATGCGGATCTTTCGTTGTGCCAGGGGAGAGGATCGAACTCTCGACTCCACGCTTATGAAGCGTGTGCTCTACCACTGAGCTACCCTGGCTGACAAGCTTCATTTTAGCAGATTGACCCGGGAAGACCAAAGCAGTTATCGCTTTTCCAGCACTACGACTCCAGTGATAGGGGGAAGAGGAAGAGGTTCTCCCTTGGGAGTGTAAAGATTAAACCTGTTGTTAAGGTGCTCCGGATAACCCGGCTGAAGGTAGGCGGAGGCATGGATAATTTTCGCCGGAAAGCCGGACTCCTGAAAACAACGCGCCATCACGCGGGCGTAATCCGGGGCAGAAAAATAAAAATACTGTTCTTTCACCTCTTCAGCAAATCTTTTGGACCAGCTATGGTGCACCAGCAGTTCCAGAGCCTCGGCCAGAGGAACCTCAAAGCGCCAGCCGGCCTTTACCTCCTCTCTTTGAGGAAATAACTTACGCAAAGTGGGAAGATCAGAGCCCTGGTAATCTTGGAGAAACTGGTGAACAAACTGCACCGGATCCATTTCCTCTCTAGACCGCGGCTTCCCAATCTCTACAATTACCTTTTGGCGATAATTGGGAGGCAGCATAAAGTCCCGCACGATCAAGCTTCCTCCGGTTTTTAAGACCCGCGCAGCCTCGCCCAATACCAACCCGGTATGCTCTGCCGGCCGGTAGTGATCAGCAAAAGAGATAATCTCATGAAGTACTGAGCAGGCAATGACACTGTCGGCAGAACCGCTTTTTAGCGGCAGGTAGGCTGCACTGGCTGAAACCGGCAGTAGATGCAGTCGCTCCCCGGGAAGTTGAGCGGCCAGATTTTCCGCCTCTTCTTCCAGGTCCTCAATCATTTGTAAATTGTAGTCGATGGCCACGACTTTACCCAAGCTGAGCTTGGCCAGAAAAGCTTCCAGCTTGCCGGTTCCGGCGCCTAAACTAACGATTAAAGAGCGGCTTTCCAAGGCACGACCCAGGAAGGGCAGGAAGTGGGCTAATTTGTCCTGCATGGAACTATTTAAGAAGTTTTTATATGACTCCAGCAAAGCCGGGTTAAGCTGTGGCGGTATTGATTCAGACGGACTCATAGGATAAATTAGCTAAGACTGACTAAAGCAAGTATAGCAGAAATTTATCTCCTACTCAAACTATAGGATGCTTAGATGAAAACTTTAAATCCTATTTAGCTTCGACTCAAACACTTTTTGCCAAAAAAAATGACCCGAATAGTGATATGCCTGTGAAAGCGCATGACCATCCGGGTCATCCAACAATGTAGTCAACGAATTGAGCAGATGATATTTAGTTCTTGGCTACCAGTCGGCGGAAAGAGCGTATGGCGCACTTGAGCCAGGGTTCGCGTATCACTACGAACTCACCATAGACTTCGCCAATCGCGGTCAGAATCTGTGGATCAAGCTTACTCCATTCAAAAGCAGGGTTGCGGGTAACCTTCAGATACTCGCTAACCAGGGCGAAACTGGTGACCCCTTTTATCTCATAAATTCTTTTGTAGAGTAAAGCGCCATTTGAACCATGAGCCTTAGTGATACGACGATAGTCTGGATCACCAATATAAGTGATGCATTGAGCTTGATGGGAGAGCGACTCACTCGCGTAGTAGTAGCGCGTGTAGCCGGTCTCATTTTCTATCACCATGATACGCTTGTCCCACGGGATATCCTTGTTTAACATGTTCATGTCAGCCTCCATTTTAGTTGGTATGTGGGTGGTTGGGCTTAGATCAGTTTGTTGATCTTCTCAATTCGTTGACAGTTATACACCAATATAATTTGGCATATAGCTGTCAACGATAATGTGTTAAGGTGCTATGAAAGATGTGAAAACCAAGAGCGAAATCATATCAGAAAATGAGGTAAAAGTCAAACTATAGGACTTATAGAAACTTGGGGAAATTAGAACCTAGTGCCTAACCAATCCAAGCCTAATATTTGCAAAATAAAACCCCCTTCCCATAAATCACTCAACTATCAATATCACGCTACGCGTGACAGTCGAGCGACCAAGGGTCGGGGGTGAAGTGTAAAATCTGCCAATTATTTTCTGATGTCATCTACGGTAGATATGCGGCCACTCCGGCAGATCTACAACCATCTCGTCGGGAGTGTGATAAGTCTCGTAGATATCAGGATGTTCCACAATGACATTGATTCCTCTTCCGTCAGGCAGGGTAATTTCGTGTTTGTCTGATGGATAGAAATCAATAAAGGACGCACCTACCCTATCCAGACATAGCGGAAACACCCGTCCTTCACATTCCCACCTTGTCTCACCATTGGGCAGGTGTTTGGGCGGAGGTAGGATAGTTGCATATTTCCGCCAAAAGCGTTCAGTCTCCTTCGAGATCGGGACCGGGTTCTTGATAAATGGCTCCTTCCCTTTCCAGATGATGATATTCTTCTGGCAGAGAAGCCCTGCGTAGTCCTCCATTGTCCCATTGATGAATCCGGACAAAGTTCCCTGAAACGAATCCAGATCGTACTTTGACTCAAAAACCGTTGGGTCTAAGAGGACGGTGCAGGATTGGAAATCCGAATTCAGAGATGCGGCGCTTCCGCTGGTAAGGGCAAACCAGATTGTTTTCCCGAGGTCGATGTTCATCTGCTCCGGCAGGGCAACGTCATAGGGCAGAAGATCTGCGTCGGGTACAATGCGTCGTCCTTCCTCGTCGTAAGGCCAATTGGGAAACGCCTTAGCCTGCTTGGTCTGCTGGCAGGCAGAAAGCACCACGGCTAGACAGACGAGCAACACAATATAACTTATTTTCCTTGACATTTTATTTTCTCCTTGAAAATGAATGGATTCAGCCAGCAAGTCGTTGGGAAAAAGATTCCCAAAAACACAACTGGCCGAATCTGTCAAAGAAAATGATTGTCAAAGTGCAAGACAATATCTAACTCACCCCAAAAGCGCAGCTTAGAGCGCTATTTAGTGGTTCTCCCTTCGGCAAGCTCAGAGCTAGCTTAAGAGCGAAATCATAGCAGAAGATGAGGTAAAAGTCAAACTATAGGACTTATAGAAACTTGGGGAAATTAGAACCTAGTGCCTAACCAATCCAAGCCTAATATTTGCAAAATAAAACCCCCTTCCCATAAATCACTCAACTATTATTAATATCACGTTAGACGTGACAGTTAAGCGACCAAGGGTCGGGGGAGGTGTTGTACTTTTTTCTAGTATCCCGTTAGCGCGGAATTGGTGCTAGATGACATTGGACTTCTTCCATAGTAATGTAACAATCTCCATGCCGTAGTTTTCCGTCGACGGTGAGTACATAGCTGATTGAATAGGGGGGATCTCCACTTTCTCCACCACTCCTGGAGATGATTTGTACATCCCCTCCCGTAAGCCGTGAGAATCTCAGGAATGCCAAATAATCCTGTACTTGGTGTAAATAATTTTCCGCATCCTGTAGGGCGCTTGTCATAGTCGGTAAAGCATTTTTATATTCTGTATAGTCTTTGTTCATTTTCTGAATGGTCAGAAGGCACCCTATCAATACAGCAACGGAAAGCAAAAGACTAAGCAGTAATGGCACTTGGATAATAGTGATTTTTTTCTTCATTCGGTCATCTCCTTTGTCTTAACAGGATATTCAGAGGAGCACTTTAATGAGCCGGTCAACCTGTGACTTGGTGAAGATCGCTTGTAAATCCTGGCGGTTAGCTATGCTCGATGTGGGCTCGACATACGTTAACCCGTCCTTTTTGGTAATCTTAATGCCGGAACCCTCTGTTTCCAGTTTTCTGGGATCATTTTCGTCGGCAGACAATGCGGGCAGCCACAAGTGTTTCACGCGTTGCGGATCGGTCTCCACGTAACGGACATCACTGTTGGCAAAAGTAATTTTTATGCGCACCATGTCATTTACATGTTCTACCCCCATTGAACCAACCACTCCCGGTATGATGTTCATTTTTTACTCCTTTTTCTGAAATAAGTGGTTATAGGCGACATCAAACTTCCGTACGGGTTGCGCTTTCAGTACAACAAGGCATAGAGGAGAATTTAAGATTCAACTGCTGTCAAAGTGCAAACAAGACAACATATAAACCACCAAAAAAACGCTGCCAAAGCATAGCAAAATCTGCCTTGAGAGTCAAGCTATAGGACTTTACAGGAATTTGAAGAAATTAGAACCTATTGTCTTCTTTAAAAAACACTGTTACTGAGCCTGTAAAAATACACCCTTGTTATTCGTCCAATATTCGTCTATAATACGTCTTAGCATGTTTACTCCAAGGTTCGCAATAGCTCCCGAGCTGTTGGCAAACATTAAACAGATTTCTTCGCTTGTGACGCAGTTAAATGCCAAAAAATATCCGCATGTCATTCTCCAAAAATATGAAATCAAAGCCAGAACTCTGTCATCGTTTTCATCTACCAGCATAGAGGGGAATCCGTTGCCGCTCACGGAGGTAAAAATGATACTTAAGTCCAGACCGGAGCACACGAGAGACACAGAAAGAGAGATCTTAAACTACAATAATGCTTTAATCTGGCTGGATAAGGAGCTAAAAAAAACAAAATTACCGACAATTTCTCATGACTTTATCCATAAAATTCATAAGTTTGTCCTGGAAGGTTTGACACCGCCTATCAAGCTTTTCGGATATCGAAAGGAGCCGGTATTCGTAACTGACCCCCGGAAGAAGAAAACAATATACTGGCCACCAGATCAAGGGGATGTCGGTAAGCTTATGGAAGAATTAGTGATCTATATAAAGAGCAATAGAAACCTCATAGACCCTTTAATTTTGTCCGGAATATTTCATAAACAGTTTGTCATTATCCATCCGTATCTTGACGGAAACGGCAGGACGGTCCGCTTGATAACCAAAGCACTTCTGGCCTCAATGGGTCTGGACACATTCAATCTGTTTAGTTTTGAAAATTACTATAACAACAATGTCACAAAATACTTTGAATTCGTGGGGGGGCTGGGGGATTATTACGATCTCGTGGACAAAATAGACTTCACTCCCTGGCTGGTCTACTTTACGGGCGGAATTATTGATGAGTTGCTGCGCGTCGGTAAGGAGCTTGATAAGGAAAACTTAACTCCCGAGACAGCCTTATTTGGCCAGCACAAGGCAATACTTGAATATATTGACACAGAGGGTTTTATTACGGATAAAATATATTCCTCGTTGACCAAACGGGCAAAAGCAACCAGAAACCTCGATTTTCAGAAACTTATAACTCTTGGCTTAATTAAGATGGTAGGCAAGGGGAAGGCGACCTATTACAAAAGAGTATAAATAGCGAAGATAGATAGCTTATCCTCAAAAAAACACCCTCACTTTTCCTTGCGGAATGACCCACAGGGGTCGGAGGGTGTGTTTAAAACCTGCGGAGAAGTTATGGCGTGAGGCCGGCGGCCTCCAACATCTTGAGCTCTTCCTGAGTGATTGGGAATGAGCCGATCGGCCCGTGCTCCTGGACATAAGCTATCAAGGCGTCCATGCCCTCCAACTGAGAAATTAGCTTGGGATCAGCCGGGCCGGTGATGCCAACTTTATTTCCGGAATACTCTGCGTTCCACCAACTAGCGCCGCTGTCAAGTGAAACCAGCCGATAGTCGCCGAATCCAGCACTCCATCCGGATTTCGAGAGATGGGTAGATTGGTAGTACTGCAGCTCGCGCTGAGTTTCCTGCAGCTGGACGTGCTGGTTCCATGAAAACAGTGCTAGGCCAAACACCAATGCCCCCAGTAAAACGCGAGAAGTAATCAGCATTCCTTTATTCATTGGTTCACTCCTTGTTAGATTTGGATAGCCAAAAAGCAGTTTTATAAGAAAACTACTTTTGAAGCTATCCAATCTCCGCAGTTATTAAAGAGCAAAAAACATTCAGCAATTTACCAACAAATGCTGCCAAAGCATAACAAAATCTGCCTTGAGAGTCAAGCTATAGGACTTTACAGGAATTTGAAGAAATCAGAACCTATTGTTTACTTCCCGAATCTAATTTGTAGGTGATAACTAATCTGTCAACTTTTTCTTTAACCATTGCATAAACATTTTCCGATAATGTGATGCACTCACTTTCACGGTTCATGTCTAACGGTTTACCGTTCATGTCTCTGTCATCAAAATCCGGTAAATCCCATACTTCGTAATTTTTGGGGATAGGAAATCGTTGTTGGCAATACTCGAAATTATTCTTGCCGATAAATACAACAATGTCAGCTTTGTCAAGTTGATCCGAAGTTGTTTGCGTCCACTTATCAGACATATATTGCAAGAGGTTATTCCGGTACAGCAACCGCAAGGCCGTCCATACAATCGGGCCCTTGTATTGTGTGTTTGCCATCGTGCCGCTTGAGGAAACCGTAACGTGAGGAAGGTTTTTAGAACGTAAATAAGCTTCTGTAAGCCTGCTTCGGTAAATATTCCCCGTACAAATAAAGTGAACACGTATAGTTTGTGCGCTTTTCATAGATAATAATAATTATAGTTTATGTCGAACAGACATAAAAATAGCCCGTATTGACGATTTAAATTTGATTGATGCAGGACTAGGTAAAAATTATATTGGTCACCTATAAACTCCTTGTCGGTGTTCAATTTTTACAACTTCTATAATGCTTTTCTTTGCAGAAAATCTATACACAATACGGTAGTCACCGATACGATATTTGAAATATCCAGCAAGTTCACCATGGAGTTTAACGCCAAGAAGGGGATTTTCTTGTAGGGCATCGAGGGCTGCAACAACCCGCTGATGAATACGAAGTGGTAATTTTTGGAGTTTCTTTCGGACTGCAGCATGGGCGACAACCGTTTTAGCGGGCATGAGATTATTTTCGTTTGATTAAGTCTCTTTTGAGCGCCTTAAGTGTAACATATTTGCCTTGAGCAATTTCTCTTTCGGCTTTACGAATATCTTTAAGAGAGTGGGCAAGGGAGTAGATGGTTTCTTCAAGTTCGTCCAAATAGTCTGGTGAGACAATGGAGGCTTTCACTAGGCCTCTTTTAGTGACATCTACACGCGTGTATTCCTCGTCGATTTTATCAATCAGATTAAGGAAATCTTTGCGTGCTTGAGTTACAGGTAATACGTAAGTCATAAAACAAGTGTACATTTAAATGTACACCTTGTCAAGGGATCATAGACAGCTTTTCGCAAAATTTCTCGCTTCGCTCACTCCAGCCCCACAGGGACGGAACGAAAAAACCCACCGTCTGGTGGGTTTTTGAGTTTGATGTCCCTGGTTGCGGGGCTGGGAGTCGCACCCAGCCTAGAAGATTATGCATACTGTTTGCTCCAATTACTTGGAGTGTCGGACTATATCATTCCCGGTGTCACACCGGGATTCGGCGTATAGTCTCTACGGGTTTTACCTTAATACAAGAAAAGTAATAATGTAATCTTCCCTCGGTATTGTCCGGATAATGACCGAGTCATAATATCCGGATTCCACCGATACAGCCGAATTATCATTCCCGAATTGCTTCGGGATGAGCCCATATTTGAGCCTTCTGTGCTACTGTACACTACCCCGCGGAACGTAAATTGACTTCGTAAATAACGTTTCAGCTTTGTTCATCAGTTGAAACGCGCGAGGACTTCACCGGTCGCGTTTACTACTTTACAGTATTACGCGACTACCCCGCGGTACTTTAACGTACAATTTTATTCTAACAGCAAACAAGGCAAACGTCAACATATTTTCGAACCCAACCTAGGTTAAATGGAGCGTGTCAATGCTCTATTTATTGACACCCGCGTTAAGGAATATTATAATTCGTTAATTATGCCAAACGGTGAAGCTAAGGGTGCAGTTCCATCAACCCCAGACGGTCGCCCTATTCAACCCGATGATATTGATACTGGCGTGCATTTTTTTGACGCCTTCAACCACAGTGAAACAGAAGTTTCCGCTCGTTATATTGTGGGTCTTTGCCAAACAAAAGGAAGCTGGGAGCCCTTTACACAACAGGAAATCGAAGCGTTCTATCGTAGTTATGGTCATGAAGACGGATTTACATTTAACGCGCTCATTGAACCCGTGACGGAACTTCTTTTTGATGGTAGGACTCATACCGTAGGCGGTGGATGGATTATCCAAGAGGGCGAAAAATTCATAATTACGCCAGAGTTTATTAACCGCGTCTTTAAGTCTTCCCCAGTAAAACGACAGTAAAGTAGGTTCTGATTTCTCGTAGCCCTCGTAACATAGGTCTTTTAGCCCGTCAATACGGGCTATTTTGTTATTTACACCTATGATAGTTTACCATTCTATTGACAATTATGTTGACAATTGTTATACTCTACAATACCTATGTTTAACCCCCGTTACACACTCACAGACGCCTTACTTGCCAACATGGGCGTCACGGAGCGGCTCTATGGCCAACTTGAAGTATTACGCATCCCAAAAGAACTGCAACTCAATCTGGAGCGAAATAACCTGGTAACATCGACGTACATTTCCAACAGCATCGAGGGCAATCCCCTTACGCTTCCCGAGGTAACGAATTTACTTTTGGGTGACCGCGTACCAGTAAACCGTGATGAAAAAGAGGTGCGTAATTACTTTGATATACTCAAAAATCTCGAACAGTATAGTAAGAGCGCTTTGTCGCTCTCTACAATAACGACCATACACAAACGATTGTTGATGAGCGTTAAATCCGACCTTGCAGGAGTTATTCGAAATCAGCCGGTTGCAGTTGGTTCGTATTATTATGAAGGCGGCATGCGAAAGTTAAAAATACAACACCAACCGCCATACCACACAGAACAGGAGATTCGTGTCCAATTGAATGCGCTGCTTATGTGGACGGAACACTCTCGCCTCCCGGCGCCTTTGCTGACCGGTATATTTCATCATCAGTTTGTCTACATCCACCCATTTAGCGATGGTAACGGCAGAACCTGCAGACTTCTCACCGCCCTTCTTTTCTTACAAAAAAAATATAGTATTAACAAGTATTTTGTGCTTGATGATTACTACGATATTGATAGACTGCAGTATTCGGAAAAACTCCATACGGCCGATAGCGGTGACAAAACAATGTGGCTCGAGTATTTCACTGATGGGATAAAATTTTCACTTCAGGGGGCTCTCGCAAAAGCCAAAGGCGCTTTGTCCACAGTCTCTGTCAGTAAACAGCCGACACCGAGAGAAAAAGACGTACTTGAGCTTTTTCAATCGCATCAAGAAGTAAGCTCTGGCATGGTTGGAACCAAGCTTCATGTTACACGGCAACAGGCGCACAAACTTCTTCAGGCTCTTGAAAAGCGTGGGTTTGTAAAAAAAATCGGATCAACCAAGGCCAGTTACTACATCCTCGCGTAAACAGTCGTCCTATTCAAGTGACTTCGCTTTCTCCCACAACGAAAGAAAATACTGTCGTTGTGCTCGTGTGTACCCCGGATTAGAGATAGCAATCCCGACGCGCTGTTCCTTCTCTTTTTCCCGGCGGATTTGCACAACACAACTTTCCCCGTCATGAACGGTGAGCGTAAAATCCAATAAGGGTTTTGTAAGATACCGCACCTGATAGCCATTCTTTTGCCAATTCTGAAGTAGTTCCCTGTTCGTTTCATCGTATGTTTCCGCAAGCATTTTAACCTCCACCCCGCGCCGTATCGCCTCAACGATTGCGATAAATATCTCATCCGGAACCGGTTCGCCGACGGAAAGAATAAACAATTCTTTTTTCAGTCTCTGAATAATCGGCAACACGTAATTAAAGGTTTCCTGTTTACTTTCTAAAAACCGTACATCAAGCTCCTCCCTTCCTGTCATCTGTTTGTTTACTTCATCCTCAATTTGCTTCTGGATAACGATGCGCTTTTGGTAGTCCTCGTTGACGAGTTTTGCCAAACACATCGATGGGGGAACGGCGGTTAACCTGATCGGCCGTTTCCCGGAGGTCAGGATACACCCCTTTTCCCGTAAAGAATGGAGTGTGCGGTGGACGCTGGGAATCATGATATTTAATTGATGTGCTATTTCCTTAACCCTGATTTTGGGATTATTGAAAACCAATAAATATATTCTCGCCTCCTGCGGCGTTAATCCTATCGTAACCAGCTGTTGTTGAAGAATATCTTGGGTTTTCATACGTGAGACGGTTCTGTCCTGCCATCTATTATAACATATTTACGTTATAAATAACAAACAATTATATAATATCTTACTAGAAAGGATAAATTATGACAGAAAAGGGAGACATTGTTCTAGTAAGTGGTTACGGAGAAGAGCCTTATGTAGTAACCGGATTTACTCACTTCCCGGACGGTCAGACAGAAGTTCGTGTTGCGGCATATCATAAAAGCAACTTTCTTTTTGGAGGCAGAATTCATACCGAGGGTCTTGTTGAGGAATCCCGATTAATCAGCCCTTTGCCGGGCTTTGAGGATATTTTAGCCACAGGTGAGGATGTTGCTCCAATATTACGTCAATTGGAGAGGGAATAATATGGGAAAGAATGAATCAGATCAAACGAACAACCTTGAGGATAGACATGCTAAAGCCGAAGCTGCATATCAAGCTGGGAATATCCACGATATGATAGGGATACTTTCCGGTGCAAATGAACGAGCGGAACTTCAAAAGAAACAGGAAGAAGAAGAACAACGGAAGCTAGAAAATGATTGGGAAATGGTCAATGCGGTGTTTCAAACGCAAGGTCCATCCGCAGCCGTTAGAGCCTTGCAACACTTACGGGGAGGGGACACTAAGGTCGTGATTTCCTCCGCACAACCCCCACCAAATGTTCACGTAGAGGTTGCAATAGAACCCGGTTCATATGAAGCAGGTCTTATTTCCCAATCCTACGATTTGGACGCGCTTGAGAGGCACGTTAAAGAAGTGCTTACGGCAGCGAAAGCGTACGCCGGAGACGATCCGAAAAAAATGGATGAATTTGTGGAAGCCTCTCACAGAGGAGAAATACTGAAGCCAAAATAATCTCCTCCGACGAGTTTTTACTTACCTCTTTCCATTGGAGCCATGTCTTTTTCGATTAACCTCCGTACATAATCCGACTTCGAGACGTTGTATTGTGCGGCAGCTTGTTCTATGTGCTGTTTGTGAGTGTCGGAAATAAATAAATTGAATCTATTCTTCAGTTTGTACTTTCGAATATGTTTGAGAAACTTCTCGATTTCATCCGGAAGGGTAAACGGAACATACTTGGCTCCGAAAAAATGCGGCTGGTCGATGAGATGAGCGTAATTGCGATCGAGTGATAAAACCAACACCGGCTTCTGTGCGGATATGGCAAAGAATGCCTCAAAACCAAGCCGGAAACTAGGATAACTAGCCTCAATGACGACGCCGTCCGAGCGAAGAATTGCCTGGCGCACGGCGGAATCGTGGACATGGCGGTAGCTATCTTCAGAATCTGTCAAATCCTTAACCGTTTTTAATGTCGGCGTCTTGTTTAAGTAGGTTTTGAGAAACGTTGCTTCTACCTGAGCGCCCTGTGTTTTCAATTCTTCAAGGACCGCGACATAGGCTTTTTCATACTTGGCCATGCCGGTTTTGGAGACGGTCAGAAATATCTTCATACGTATCTATGTATATAGTACCAGAAAATGTGCTGATGTGATAGTACAATCCCACCTGATACGCAGATGACGTATGTATAAAAAGAAAATGTTCCTGTTGTTGGAGGTACGCTATGATTTATGTTGAATTTCTTAGAGAACAGAGCATGGAAGGCGTTAGGAAGGTTAAGCAGCCGGCGATTAAATTTACTGTCAACGGAGAACACCTTCTCCGGGCTAATGATGTCATACCGCTGTTTAATTGGGAGCAAGAAGGAGTAATCAGCAAGAAAAAAAGTTGTGCTCAAGTAGTCTTTGATCATTGGCTCGGAGCGGAAGCTATCTATCAGTATGAAATTTTAAATCGACAGGGACAGCGTTCCTGGTGGGAAACTTCGTCATTATCATTAGTTCCGCTGGAAGCCTTTCTTTCTGTTGAGTCGTTGCTTAGAAGGGTCGCTGACTATGTGTCCGTCAAATACCCCGATGCGAAAGTTACATGGGAGGATATTATAGGGACAGAAAAGTTGCTTGCCCGCGCGCGGGAGTTATATCCCAATCGGGCATAAAGGCCTGCGGGAGATGAATATATGAACAAAGAAAGTAATAAAGAAAATGGAGGGTCAGAACTATGATTCAAATGTATGCACGACAAGTAATTGAAGAGGGTTCTTCAAAAAATAAAGAATCCAGCGAGGCACGAGGAAGAAGCCCTGTAGATTTTGCAGTGATACGGTTTAGCGGGGCTTACATACCGGACAAAATAGAGGATATACCATCCGTTGTTTTTGGTAGAGATAGCGATCAGTATGCTCTTACATCGGTAAGGGACAGAGTCGCAACGTTCATGGACACCACGATGGATCTTTACATGTACGTAACAGCAGGGAAAAGTCCAGAAGATCAGGCAGTCTATGTGTTGTTTCCCTTTTCTCAGCGTGCATACCCAGTTGATATTTTCTTAGATGTCAAATATATAGGGGAAAAAATCGTGCGTTATGCGCAAAGAGTAAACTCGGATTATCCTATCGTAGCAGTAGAATATATTCCCGGTTTTATCAAACTTCAGAGAGATGTGGATGACGCTGAACAAAGAGCAATACAGAAGTTTCGGACAGCCTCTGGACCAAAGCAACCAGAAACACCTGCCTCAACTTAACAATCTGCCGCACCGTGGGGCGGGAGATGAATATATGAACAAAAAAGAAAGTAACCAAGGGTTCCATCCGATAATCTCGATAAAATCCTGGTTGGAAAACCTAAGCAGGGCGGTACGTACTTCCGGGCTCGAACAGCTTGAAGAGCCATCACGGTATCCTGTGTGGACGCCAGAATTTGACGCAGAGCTGAAAGCTGCCATCACAAAGTTACAAAAGGCGTGTATCTACGCCCGTGAAGGCGCTGAAGAAATGGTAGCTATCTATCAAAATACCTTTGACCCAAAAACATATGGCGAGATATATCACGTGGCATTGCAACGACACGATGAAAGGGCCAGAGACCGTGGTGATATTCAAAAGTCATTTTTTGCTGAAGCCGAGCGCAGGCGAGACGAGAGAAGATAGAGGTTCGCCGACGGATGACGAAGGGCAGCGGATAAAATAGGCTCTGATTTCTCGCCCTTCGAAGCTCAGGGTAAAGAGGCCCCGCCCTTCGGTAAGACTCAGGATAAACAACCAAAAACCCCATCTCGCGACGGGGTTTTTATCGTTATAATACGTATCAAAAATTTACCAATTCCGTCCGCCTCTATCATCGCGACGGTCTCCTCCACCACCGCGAAATCCACCTCCGCCCCCACCTCCGAATCCGCGGTTTTCGCGCGGCGCCATCGGTTTGGCTTCGTTGACGACGATTGCGCGGCCATCGAGCGTTTTGCCGTTGAGTTCCGCGATTGCTTTTTTCGCTTCATCATCCGTGCTCATTTCGACAAATCCGAAGCCCCGGGATTTTCCGGAAAACTTGTCGGTAATAATTTTGGCTGATGTGACCGTACCGATTGTTGCGAAAAAGTTACGAAGTGAATCGTCTGTCGTGTCCCATGAAAGTCCCCCAACAAATAATTTAACTGCCATTCTAACTCACCTCCTTGGTGTACCTCATCTATTGCCTGATGTATCCACTGTGGGGGCATACGATCACGAACAGAAAGGGTTGTAGTCGAATTATACTTTATTTTGATTGTTTAGTGCTGCGCGCTTTGAGCCATGAGGAAATTTCTTGTAGGGTTGGTTTTTCATTGTCAACCATAACCATAAAGTCCGCGGCTTCATGTGATACGGCTTTCAGGTGCCATCCGTTGAGAAAAAGAAATAATTTTGTTGTTCCCCACGCGGTTCTCTTGTTTCCATCTGTAAACGCATGGTTCATGCAAATAGATTGCAGAAGCGCTGCGGCCATAGCAAAGATGGTGGGATACAGCGCCTGGCCGCCAAAAGTAGCCTTTGGCCGTTCGACTGCAGAGTGGAGGAGAGCGAAATCGCGGACGCCCGCTTTTGTGCCTGCGCGAGCAATGATGGCTTCATGGAGTTTATAGACGTCTTCGATATCAAGGAATACCGTCATGGATTTAACGGTGGGCAAGCTCGTCAAGCAGGGCGCTATCCTCTTTAAGGAAGGATGTGAGCCATGAATTGAACTCCTTCTCGGATAATTTTTTGGAAGATAATGCGCGGCTTGCCGGTCGAATAAGTACCCCATCCATCTCGGGTACTTCGTCAACCACTATTTTTTGCCCTGTCTTGAATTTCATACTTTTCATAATATGTGTCGGAATAGAGACTACATTGCTATTTCCTACCTGAAAAATCGTTTGTGTCTGCATATGTATAAACAATGTTATAACATATAACTTGACAAGTCAAGGGAAATTTGTTATAGTTGTCCAACAATTGAATAAAAGCGATGATGAGGTGTGGCACAGTCAAACGTGCCAACCGCGTATGACGCGGTGGATGGAACCTCGTCCTTCGACAAGCTCAGGATAAAGAGCTTAAGAAGCGCTGACCCTAATCAGGTACGGAGGCGAAACCGTAAAAAGTCTGTCAACATATGTCGCGTATGCGGAGTATGTCATGAATGAGGTCATCCTCAACTGACGTGCTTCCTTCGGGAAGCATTTTTTGTGGGGATGACAACGTAAGGGTGGCACCCTTCGCACTTTGTGCTCAGGGTAAACTTTCTTAATACTGAAGGTTTACTCCGAACGAAGTGAGGAGCCCTTGTAAATTTTCCAGTTATTATCCCGATTAAATCTGGACCAACTGGATGATTTGCAAGGGCTTTTTAGGTGGGTAGTTCAGACGGAAGAACTTCTGTCTCCAAAACAGAAAACGTGGGTTCGAGGCCCACCCCACCTGCTTATGCAAAAACAAATAATCAAAACCAAAGGAAGAGAATATTGGCGAGGAAACTTACCAGTATAAAGTTGCCCTCCGCAACTTACTTCTCGCCTTACCTACTATTCGTAGCGCGGCTCGAAGAGCGCTTGTTGGAGGGTTTAAGAAACACTAATTCCGATGAGAATCAGGAAAGTGTTTCTAAAAGAGAAAATTATGAAAACAAAAATTATATTATCAGAAAAAGATGTGCCGACGCATTTCGTTAATGTCAATTATTATCTGAAAAAATATTTAGGGAAACTGCCTGATCCGCCGCTTCATCCGGCGACAAAGCAGCCGGTCAAGCCGGAAGACCTGGCGGCAATATTTCCCAAAGCGATAATTGAACAGGAGATGACGCTTGAGCGACTGGTGGAAATACCGGACGAGGTAAGGGACATTTATGAGATGTATCGCCCGACATCATTAGTACGTGCTAGACGGCTGGAAAAAGCGCTGCAAACACCGGCGCACATTTATTTTAAAAACGAAGCTGCAACTTTAAGCGGCAGTCATAAAATAAACACCGCGGTCGCGCAAGCTTATTACAACAAACTAGAAGGGGTAAAGCGGTTGGCTACCGAAACCGGTGCCGGGCAGTGGGGTACAGCGCTTTCTATTGCTTGTAGTCTGTTTGGACTCAAATGCATAGCGTTTATGGTCAGAGTTTCCTACAACCAAAAACCATACCGAAAATATTTGATGGAAGTTTTTGGGGCAGAGGTACATGCTAGCCCCTCGGAAATTACTGCTTTTGGCAGGGAAGTTTTAGCCAAAGACCCCGACTGTCCGGGAAGCTTGGGCATCGCAATCAGCGAAGCGCTTGGAGTGGCGATACAAGACGAACATACAAAATATGCTTTAGGAAGCGTGTTGAATCACGTGATTCTACACCAGACAATTGTGGGGCAAGAAGCGAAAAAACAGATGGAGATTGCCGGAGAATATCCGGACATCATTGTCGGTTGTGTAGGTGGGGGCAGTAATTTTTCCGGGTTTGCCATACCGTTTCTTATCGATAAGATATCCGGAAAAAAGGCAGCGCTTAAGGCGATAGCGGTTGAGGCTAAATCATGTCCCAAAATGACCAAGGGTACGTATAAGTATGATTTTGGTGACACAGCTCAAAAAACACCGCTTTTAAAAATGGAAACGCTTGGTAGTGACTTTGTTCCGCCAGTAATTCATGCCGGAGGGTTGCGCTACCACGGCAACGCGCCGATACTGTCATTTTTCAATAGAGAAAAAGTGACAGAAGCGCGAGCCTATGATCAGGTCTCTATTTTCGAAGCGGCAGTCAAGTTTGCCAGAGCAGAAGGAATAGTACCGGCGCCGGAAACAGCACACGCGGTGAAAGCGGTAATCGACGAAGCGGTTCGTTGTAAAGAGACAAAGCAAAAGAAGACTATATTATTTAATTTTTCCGGTCATGGCCTGTTGGATCTGGGAGGGTACGAAACTTTTTTGAAAGGTAAAATGAAATAACTTAAGAAATATGAATAATGTGGTATTGCTACCGACCAGAAAACTTATATCTCATGAGCAGACGGACGTGAACAAGGTGCGGGCCTTGATGGGTATGCTGTGCAAAGAATTAGTATTGAAACAACCAATAGTTGTAGATAAAAAAACATTGGTAATTCTTGACGGACATCACCGGCGGGAAGCTTTCAAAAGATTGGGAATTACGATGATTCCTTGTCTACCGCTTGATTACGAAGATGCGAAGATCAAAGTAGTTTTCAGAAGACCAGGAATAAAGGAAGTACTGATTAAGCGGATAATCCTGAATTTTGCTCTACAAGGAAAGGTGTTTCCGGCTAAAACAACTAAACACTTAATAAAGGAGCGGCCAAGAATACGCTACAGAATACGGATTAATAAATTAGGTGACACCGGGATCCAGGCTCGCGTAAATAAAACATAAACAGTATGATTAAAAAGAAACGAACGATATGAGCGCTCGATGGAAAGTGGTGTATTACGTGTCTATGTCCGGGGATATTCCAGTGCGGGATTTCCTTAATACGGTTACCCCAACACTCAAGGCAAAAGCCTTGCGAACTCTGATGCACGTGGAGGAATACGGGCTGCAGGCCATCATTCCTCACATAAAGAAGTTATCGGGGACGCCACTTTGGGAAATCCGCATCATAGGCGGGAAAAGTATAAGAATTGTGTTTATAACCGAGGTGCCAAAACAGGTAGTGCTGCTTCATGCGTTTTACAAAAAAACACAAAAGACACCACCGAAAGAAATTACGACAGCACTTAGCCGACTGAAAGACCACTTAAGGAGAAGCAAGTAATACAGCCAGTTGACAGAATATATCTTTTAGAATATATTATCTCTATGGCAAGGAAAGTATATACATTAGAAGATCATCTTAAAGATTCGCTAAAAGACCCTGTGTTTCGTAAGGCATGGGAAGAGTCTGAAGTGGAATATCAGGTAGCGCGCCAGATCATCGCCGAGCGTCTGCGAAGAAAAATGACGCAAGGCGAACTGGCGAAGAAAGCCAAGACTACCCAGGCGGTGATTTCGCGGATTGAGCGGATGACGGAGAATGTTTCAGTAGAGCTTCTCAAGCGCATCGCGGGCGCTTTTGGTAGCCGGGTGAAAGTACGGTTTGAATAAGATTATGAAACGCATTTTATCGGGAATTGCACCAAGTGGTGATGGAAGCCTGCATATTGGCAATTACCTGGGAATGGTAAAGCAGTCAATCGAATTGGCCCGCGCTTATGAGTGTTTCTTGTTTGTGGCGGATTTGCACGCCTTAACCACCGTGCAGAATAAACTGCAGTTGCAAAAAAATGTTGAGACTTTAATTCTCGAGGAGCTGGCTTTACTGCAGGGATTTTTAACGAAAGAGGAGTTTGCCAAAATAATCTTCTTCCGGCAGTCGGACGTTCCTTATCATACGGAATTGCAGACAATTCTTAACAACGTCACGCCGTTAGGACTACTGAAGCGGGCACATGCCTATAAAGATAAATTACAAAATGAAATAGCCCTCGAAGATATCAACATGGGGCTTTTCTGTTATCCGATCCTCATGGCCGCGGATATCCTCATTTATAAGTCGGACCTCGTGCCGGTAGGAAAGGACCAAAAGCAGCATGTTGAAATTACGCGGGACATTGCGGAAAGATTTAACAGGATATATGGGGGAGATAGGGGAAATAAGGATAATACGGGAGCAATCTTTAAATTGCCGGAAGCGTATATACCGGAGGAAGTGGCGGTAGTGATGGGGACGGACGGGAAACGGAAGATGAGTAAGACCCTCGGAAATATTATTGGGATTTTCGAACCGGAAGAAATAATTAAAAAACAAGTAATGAGTTGTTATACGGATCCCACCAGGGCAAAGGTTACTGACCCCGGACACCTCGAGGGAAACATGGTTTTTACTTATTTGGATTTTTTCGCAAGCAAACTAGACCAATTAAAAGAGCGCTACAAAGCGGGCCAGGTGGCAGATATTGAGGTAAAAAATTATCTTTACGAAATTTTACTGAAATTTTTTGCTCCGGCCCGGGCGCGCTACCAGGAACTGAAAAATAATCCGGAAAAAGTCAAACAAATACTGCAAGAGGGAACGCAAAAAGCTCGAGCCGTTGCCGGTCAAACCCTGGAAGAAGTGAGGGAAGCGATTGGGATTAAGAATAAATATTCGCTAAGCGGTTGAATCTAAGGTGGGCGAGGCTTCCCAATTGTCGGGTTCATAGGCCTCGAAGATAATGTCCTTCCCTTTCGGTTGGTGAAGAGTAAATGTCTCACCGGAAGAATATTCAATATCGGGAATTCCCGCTGCTCCAATTCCACCTGTCCCGATGCGACGTACGACGAACCCGCGCGTTGTTCCAAATACCTGAATGGGGCCAGCCGGGGTGTCGATTACTTCAGTCGGTTCTCCCGGGGAAAGCGTTTTCTGTAATAAGATAGCCTTTATTCCTTCTCTAGTTTTTTGCTCGATGATTTCGGTTGCCGGCATAATCAATCTTAGCAGGCAGGGGTTTATTAAGTTAGCCTATCCTAGCATAACGTGAGCGCTTCATGCAAATATTAATTAAATTAGGTCGGGACAACCGTGTCTCCATTGGGAAGTAGGAATTTTCTTTGGTATTCTGGAGTAAATCTCATCACTTCTCCGTTTACAGAACCGCCAATCACGACTTCAAATCCTTTCTTCTCTTCTAAGGAGAGGAGCCGGGCAAACTCACCCGAAGCGGTTACCCACCAAAGTTCAGTACCGAAGGGCACATCATTCCTGAGATGTGTTTCCTTGTAAATGATCTCCGCAGTCATATCAACCTCCTTTTGGGGACAGGAAATGAAAGACATTCGGCAGTTAGCAGCATAATACTAGAGATGTTGGTTAAATGCAAGACAGTGCCCATTAACTTAAACTTCCTGATTGAAAAAGTCAAAGGAAGAGAATAGATTAGAGATGACAAATTGAGTTAGCAGGGAAATAAAATTAGCTCTTTACCATTCTTTAATACCGCGCCAAGAGAGGAGCGTCAGATGAAAAAGCTATTGGTATGTGCTTTTGTACTTTGTTGGTTAACTGCCTGTACCCCCCAGACTTTACCGGAGACCAAAACAATAATTATTCCGCTTGTGACAGATACACCGGAACCGACACCTACGCCGATCGTGGTGATACCCACGCCCACAGCAACACCGACAATACCGACCAATAGTCTTTATCTCATCCAACCCGGTGATACCTTGTGGCGAATCTCAGAACGGTCCGGTGTGCCGATCGACTATCTGGTAGTGGTGAATAAGATCGCCAATCCTGATCTGATTTATGCCGGCGAGACTTTGTTTATTCCGGTTTGGCCGCCGATAGCGCCTACGACTACACTCCCGGACTCCAAACAAATCATCGTCGTGCTTTCTACGCAGCGGGTATATGCGTATGAAAATGGTCAACCTATAAAGGAATTTATCGTCTCCACCGGTAAATACCCTTGGTTGACTAAAAAAGGCAAATTTCAGATTTACCTGAAGCTGGAATTGGCCCACATGAAGGGTCCCGGTTATAATCTGAAAAATGTGCCCTGGACGATGTATTTTGACGGAGACAATGGTTTGCACGGTACATATTGGCATCACAACTTTGGCCATCCGATGAGCCATGGTTGTGTCAATCTCGCTATCGAGGATGCGCATTGGCTTTTTGACTGGGCGCCGCTTGGCACCCCGGTAGTGGTGATTAATTAAAGAAACTGGTACTTAAGAGGGTACGCGCCTGATTTTTTCTCATTTAGGCAAACGACCCTCTTTTTTGTGAAATCAATCCAGCTTTTGCTAAGGTGGAAGTTCGTATAGGGAAAGTGGAGAAGGCTCTATTTATGTCTACTGAGGGGATGCCGGCAGGAGTCAGGATACGTTAAGCTGGTAAAAACAGAAAGAATTTCCTTTTATAAAGCCCAAAACTTGACAATTAGTGCCTAATATTTTATTATTAGGACCATCATGGCCAGAGCTCATGCAATTTCAAAAGAAGCGCTACAAACCGCGGTTACTGTAATCGAAACAGCTACAAGTGGAGAAAAGTTTGATGTTCTTTATTATTGTCCAGAGTATAACTGTAAGCCAGTAGGAGTTCTCGTAAAAGGAGCAACAGCGAATACTTCAACGCGAGAAGCGTATGGTATGGATCCTCAAGAGCAAATTCCCCATTGTGCTCATGGGCAAATGGCGCCCTCTGTATTGGTTCAATAAGCTCGCCACTTATTAATACTTATAGATTCGTAGTTCTTAATGGTTAGCGATTTTAAGGTCTATCTAAATGACCAATTCAGGGGTCTTGACAAAAGACCTGTTATTGGGTATCATCTCTTACAAGATGATTACTGCTTCCATTTCTCAATTAAAAATTAATCCTTCAAGTTTAATTGCGCAGGCAGTGGACTATCCAGTGGCAGTTGAAAAAAGAAACAAGATACAGGCTTATCTAATTGGTAAAAGCCTTTATGAAAGGATGCTGGATTTATTGGAGGATCATTTGGACCGGCTGGTGATAAAAAGCACCAATTTCCGTAAAGGAAAAGATTTTGAAAAAATCGCTAAAGACTTGGGCATATGAAAATAATCATGTCCCCGAGGGCGGAAAAGCAGCTCCGCAAACTTCCTAAATTCGAACAGATTGCAGTAGCGCAAAAGATCAGATCCTTTCTTCATGCCACTATCCAAAACCAAGAAAAACTACGTGGTTACAAAGATATCTTCCGTGTGAGGGTGGGTGATTACCGGATAGTCTTTCGCAGATCAAGAGTAGAGATTTATATTGTTCTCATCCGCCACCGGCGCGAAGTTTATCGGATGTTAAAAGAGATACTTGATTAGATGATTTACCCTCATTTTAGGATGCACCTACGTTGCGAAAGTGATATACTTAAGCGCGTAAATACCGAATCCGACCAATTTCCAATTAAAACAAATATGGCTGAGAAAAATAATCTGAAGAAGAAAAATAGCTCGCCCCGATCAGGAGCGGGTAATGGCAAGAAGGTGATGAAGGTGTTCGAGATGAAGTTTAACCTCAACCTCAAAAACATCTTTATCGGGCTCTTCATTGCCTTCCTGGTGCTCTCGATGCTGGGGAGTATCGGCAACCAAAACAACTTTGGGCCGGAAAAGCCGCTTTCGACGGTCGTTTCCGAAATTAAAGACCAAAAGGTTGCCAAAATTGAGGTTGAAGAAAGTAAATTGACGGTTAGTTATAAAGACGGGACGAAAGCGATCAGCCGCAAGGAACCGCAGGAATCGCTTTTTAAGCTCCTGGAAACCAGCGGCATCGATCCCAAGGGTGTCGAGATTAAAGTTAAGGATCTCAGTATGGGGCAAATTTGGGTAGGTTTAATCTCGAATGTTTTGCCTCTGGTTCTGACCGTGGTCTTTTTCCTCTTTATTTTCCGCCAAGCTCGGGGTGCACAGGACAATATTTTTTCTTTCGGGCAGTCCAAGGCGCGGGTCTGGAGCAGGGACTTGCCTAAAACGACTTTTAAGGATGTCGCCGGCGTAGACGAGGCGAAAAAGGAATTGGAAGAAGTAGTTGACTTCCTCAAAAGTCCGGCCAAATACCGGGCGCTCGGCGCACGTACGCCCAAAGGGGTAATTTTGATCGGCCCCAGCGGTACCGGTAAAACTTTACTGGCCAAGGCTGTAGCGGGAGAAACTAAGGTGCCTTTTTTCTCGATTGCCGGCAGCGAGTTTATGGAAATGCTGGTAGGGGTAGGAGCCGCACGCGTACGCGATCTTTTTGCCCAGGCCAAGAAAAGCGCGCCTTCAATTATTTTTATCGATGAGATTGACGCGATCGGCCGCATGCGCAGCGTCGGCATTATGGGCGGGCACGACGAGCGCGAGCAAACCCTGAACCAAATACTGGTCGAGATGGACGGCTTTGAGCCTAATACGGCGGTGATGGTGATTGCCGCAACGAATCGGGGAGATTTGCTCGATTCTGCCCTGTTGCGACCCGGCAGATTTGACCGGAGGGTGACCTTGGATTTGCCCGATATGGCAGGACGCAAAGCCATTCTCGCCATTCATGCCAAGGGTAAACCCTTCGCCTCGCGGAGCGAAACTCAGGGTAGATCCTCACTACAGGCCGTTGACCCCGACCAAGCAGGGGTAAACTGGGATAAAGTAGCCAAACGCACGGTTGGTTTTTCCGGAGCGGATTTGGAGAACATGCTCAACGAAGCAGCTATCTTGGCCGCGCGCGCCAGTAAAAAAGCCATTGATATGCTGGATCTGGAAGAAGCGGCTACCAAAGTCAAACTGGGACCGGAAAAAAAGCGTCTGCAAAGTGATTTAGACCGCAAGATGACCGCTTATCATGAAGCAGGTCACGCGGTGATAATTTATCACTCTCCCAACGTCGATCCGGTTCACCGCATCAGTATTGTTTCCCGCGGCATAGCCCTCGGGTATACCTTAACTCCACCGGAAAAAGACCGTTTACACGAAACCCGCTCACATTTAGTTGAGCAAATTGCGGTGATGATGGGCGGGAGAGCCGCTGAACAGCTGATTTTCAACGAAATGACAAGTGGCGCCGCCAACGATATTGATCAAGCCACCCGCGTCGCCCGTTATATGGTCATGGAATTTGGCATGAGCGACCTCGGACCGATTAATTTCGGACCACAGATGGATATTACAGAGTGGGGAAAAAGCTTTATGGAACAAAACCAAATTTCACCCGAGATGCAGGGAGCGATTGACCGGGAAGTGAAGAAACTGATTGATGAGGGATACAAGCGGGCAGCCACTTTGTTAAAAAAACACAAGAAACAACTTGATTTAGTCGCAGAAGCATTAATCAAGAAAGAGACGCTGGAGGGAGAAGAGTTTACTGCCCTCATGGGCAGCAAGATCAACACGTGATATAAGAACGTGATAAACACATGATATGCCCCGACCAGTAAAACTTCCCGCAATATATGAAGACACTACCTACAAGTTAATTGGTATAGGATATGGTATACACAAAGAATTAGGGTCGTTTCATAAAGAACAGGTATATCAGAAAGCATTCCGAGAAGAATTAATCCGAAATAAAATGTTATTTGAACAAGAAAAACGTTTACCCGTAGTTTACAAGGGTAAAAATATCGGTGTATATATCCCAGATTTTGTTGTTGATGGTAAGGTGATCCTCGAATTAAAAGCTACGAATCTACTTCCTGTTTCTGCGGGAACACAACTGAATTATTATTTAAAAGTGACCGGTTATCGCGTAGGATTATTGTTAAATTTTGGAACAAGTAGGTTACAAATAAGAAGGAGAATCTACGGATAATTCACGTGTTAATCATGTTCCATCATCAAGTGTTAATCGTCTTGTTTTAATCGACGGGAATGCAATTCTCCACCGCGCTTTTCATGCTCTGCCTCCGTTAACGAGCCCCAGCGGCGCGCTAGTTAATGCGGTTTATGGCTTTAGCTTGATGTTATTTAAAATCGTGAACGATTTTCAACCTTCCCAACTGGTCGTAGCCTTTGACCGGGCGGCGCCAACTTTTCGCAAAGAAATGTTTAAGGCCTATCAGGCCAAACGGCCCAAAATGGACGAGGATTTGGTGCCGCAGGTAGACCAAGTGCACGAACTTTTAACCGCCTTTAAGATTCCCGTTTATGAAATGGACGGCTATGAGGCGGACGATATTATTGGCACTTTGTGCCGAGAAGTTCAAAGGTCAAAGCTCAAAGTTCAAGTAATTGTTGTGACCGGGGACAAGGACCTTTTGCAGTTAGTGAAAGAGGAAAAAGTCCTGGTGTTCATGCCCACCAAAGGATTATCAGAGGGCAGACTTTACGGAGTAAAGGAGGTCCGGGAGCGGATGGGAGTAAGCCCGGACAAGATCCCGGATTTAAAAGCGTTAGCCGGCGACGCCTCAGATAATTATCCGGGAGTACCGGGGGTGGGGCCGAAAACCGCTGTCGAGTTACTTAAAAAATTCGGTTCAGTTGAGAAATTATTTAAAGCTGTTAAAAAACACCAAGCCAAACTTAATCCGGCCTTATTAACCAGACTGGAGGAGGGTATCGAGAGTGCGGAAATGTCCCATCGGCTGGCGACGATTAAAACCGACGTACCGATCGAAATAGATTGGCAGAAGATGAACTTTGCAGGACTAGATACTGACTCAGCCCGCCGGAAACTGGAAGAACTGCATTTTCCGTCCCTGCTTAAGCGCCTGGACAAAACCCAAAATCAGCCGTCCATTAAACTCAAGCTCGAGCATGAATTTAATGAAGCAAAAGATAAAAAAGAGAGTAAACAACAGGAGTTATTTTAATCGTATGAGAATAGAAAGTATTACGGAGAAAATAAGGGTATCTCTGGCACATTCACTCGAAGAATTCCAGAATATAAGAGAACTTAGAAAAGTCTTGTCTCCACGAGACAAAGTGATTTTAACGACAGTCGGAACAGCAATATTTTTAGCAGGTGTGGGATTACAAATAGATCAAGCAAAAGCTTTTGGAATCGGCATGGTGGTGAGTACCAATCTTGAGTAGGAGATTAAAAGATGAAAATTGCACTTGTTCATGATTATCTCGGAGAGTTTGGGGGTGCGGAGCGGGTGCTTTTGGCCATGTCTGAAATATGGCCAGAGGCGCCGATTTATACGGCATTTTACCGGAAAGGACCAGCCTGGGAACGGTTTAAAGATAAAGATATCCGTCCGTCGTGGGCGCAGTATATTCCCGGATTTACCACGAAACTCCACAGCCCCTTGCGGTTTTTGGCGCCTTTAATCTGGAACAGTTTTTCCGCCGGAGGCGGATCGAACTCTGGCGGAGTTTTTTCCCAATATGAGGTGATTATTTCTTCTGCTTCTTGGTATATTACCAAAGGGTTTGGAACGCGCGGTACGGATAGAAAAAAACCTATCGAGATTTGCTACTGTCATACGCCGCCGCGGTGGCTTTATGGATACCCAACATCGGTTGAGTGGCAACGGTACGCGTGGGTTCGGGCCTACGCGACGATCGTCGGGTTTTTCATGCGGCAGTATGATTTCGCGGCTGCTCAAAAAGTCGATTACTTTATCGCCAATTCCAAAGAGACAGCGGGCAGAATTCAAAAGTTTTATCGCAGGGAATCGACGGTGATCTATCCGCCCGCAACGCTTCGCGTAGCGATGCGGGTAGGCCCGCCGGTTAAGAAGAATTATTATTTAGTAGTATCGCGATTGGTTGGCGGGAAAGGGCTTGCCCTGGCCGCGGAAGCAGCAAAACAACTTAAATTTAACCTTAAGATTGTCGGCGCGCCGGCAGGATATGGTCGGGAATATGACATGCTTAAAGAACATACCGGGAAAAATATTGAATTTTTAGGATATGTTTCCGATACCGAACTTGCCAAACTCTATGCCGAGGCAAAAGCGTTTCTGGCCTTAGCGACCGATGAAGATTTCGGCATGACGCCGGTGGAGGCGATGAGTATGGGGACGCCGGTTATCGCGTACGCCGGCGGGGGATATACGGAATCGGTGGTCGATGGAAAAACGGGTATATTTTTTCAAAAACCGACGGTTGACAGCCTTATTTCAGCAATAAAACAATGCAACAATATAACAATTTCTTCTACTGCCTGTCGAACCCAAGCCGAGAAATTTAGTCAAGAGCGATTTAAACAGCAGCTGCGCGAATTTGTGGAAAAACAATGGAAAAACTACAAAAATAGTCCTTGACAAAGGATAATTATTTAGATATTCTAGAATCCCAGAGCCCATAAAGCTTTGGATTTTTTGTAGATACTGCCCAATAACCTAAGAATGAGATTAAAAAATTTTTATCCTTGCCCTCAAGGAATCAATGAATTAAAGAGCCGTAAGGCTCTTTTTTTATGGGGAGTTATTAGCACCTTAAAATTTGAAGGTTGAAAAGCTCAGGGCAAAGACGGCAGCAAGATGGAAGTAACGCTTTTGCTTCTATCTGGCTGCTGTCTTTTCGGGAGTTCAAGACCCAAGCAGAGAGAGGAGGTGGCCGGGGAATACTGATCGGGATAACGAAATCAAGCAAGCGTAGAAGAACCAGAAAATTCAAACTAAAAAACTAAAGGAGACTATCTGATGAGTACTAAACAAGCAGTTGTCGGTTATCTGCCGGATGACCGACCACCTTTGGGAGCCATGTTAAGTCTTGGCTTTCAGCAGGTGTTGACCATGTTCCCGGCTACCGTATTGGTAGCAATGTTGACTAAATTTGACGTCGGGGTGACGCTACTGGCCAGCGGCCTGGGCACCATCATTGCCCTGCTCGTGGCCAAACGCAAGATCCCGATGTACTACGGCTCGAGTTTCAGCTATATTGCCGTAGTTATCACCGCCATGAGCCTATTTGCCAAGGACTGCTTCAGCGATCCCAACACTTTCTATTGTCCCGACGGTGTGCGGTTGGTGCAGGTAGGGATTATGGGTACGGCGGTCTTTGAGATCCTGATCGGACTCCTCATTATGCGGATCGGAAAAGCAGCGCTCGATAAGATTTTGCCGCCCATAGTGACCGGCTGTGTCGCGATGGTGATCGGTATTGCGCTGGCCGGAGCCGCTCTGAATATGGCAGGAGCTAATTGGGGCATTGCGCTCATAACCCTCGTTGCCACGATATTGTATTCTGTCTATCTGCGAGGCAAAGGACTGTGGGGCATGTTGCCCATTCTGTTTGGCGCGGTTACCGGGTACCTGGTCTCGCTTCTGGTACCGGGGTTAGTTAAGTTTGATGTACTGGCCCAAGCAGCCTGGCTCCGTGTACCAGCGTTTACTTTGCCGGCCTTCGGCGACCCGCGCGCCTGGAGCATGGTGGTTTCGATTGCCTTGATCGCCATCGCCACGATACCTGAAAGCACAGCCCATCTTTACCAGATGAGCCTTTACATTGATGCTTTGGCAAGGGAACTGAAAAAAGCACCTTTGGAAATCAAAAAGCTCATCGGGCTTAACCTGGTAGCTGACGGCAGTGATGACCTGGTCGTTGGCTTATTAGGCGGTTGTGCCGGCACTAATTACGGCGAAAACAACTCGCTAATGGCGATTACCCGCAACTACTCAGTGCCAGTTATAATGACAGCCGGGGTACTGGCAGTCCTTTTAGGATTTGTCGGGAAACTGGCAGCGCTGGTTAACACGATTCCGGTGGCAGTAACCGGCGGACTGGCAATTTACCTCTTCGGCGTGATTGGGATGCAGGGTGTAGCCTTGATTCAGTCAGAGAAGGTGAATCTCTTCGACCCGAAGCAGTTGGCAGTCGGCGCGGTGATTTTGGTTACCGGCATCGGCGGAAACCTGTTTTTGAAAGACGGACTATTTCCGTTCCCGATTCCCGTGCTCTTTCCGCAGGGTATCCCGGCGATTGTTTTTTCGGCCATTGCCGGTATCCTGATTAACGTGGTCTTTCTGCTGTTTAGACCGCCGGAGGTAGCCGAGATCAACGGATAATCAGCTCAACCTTCAGAATTAATTGACGAACTCCCATCAGGTGGGAAAGACGACGGCATCTGCTGTTATCTTTCCCACCTTGAAGTTTTAAATTTTTATTATTCTACAATGTTGAAAAAAGGAGAAACAATGTTTCGAGACCAAGAACAGAGAATTCATACTGTTGAACAGCCTGATTTACCTAGTTGGTTGATCCAGCGAGCCGGGAAATTATGGTATCGGGATAAATCGGTGGCCGAAGAAAAAAGCGGGCCATGGGATTATGTGGTGTCTTTCGGTGCATCACTTGAGGCCTTACGCGAGCCGTTAGGCGTTAAAGAAAAGAGAAATAATTTTGCCAGTCAGGTAGTTTGGAATGAGGATTTATCGTGGGGAATTATTTCTAAGCACGCGAGAAATTTAACACTGTTGGCTAATGCTTTTTCTTTGGATCATCCCGACGTACAACTAATTTATACTGCAAATTTTATGGCACTTTTCAGAAAACCGCTCGAACAAGGAATTAACTACGTAGGTAAAGACACAATAGTCTTAGCGCCGGAGCGGGGAGCAGGGGTGATTAAGTTGATGTTAGCGGCCTACGGATTTAAACCGGAACAAATGACAAAATATCAAGCCAGTAGAAATATTTTGGACCGTAATTATACGGTGGCCTTGCGTTTCGATGCTCCGCTCCGCCGAGGCTCCAAAGTTATCCATTTAGACGACTGTGGAGCTGCCGGAGGGACAGAGTGGGCAGGACTGGCTATTTACGAACTTTTGCATGGTACTCCGGAAGCTTATGCTTCGGTGATCGGAGTGGGTGTGCGGCGTGCAGTCACGAAGCGGGCAGAAGAATTAGCAGCCAGAGAAATAAATTTCCGTATTTTTGTCGGCGCCGAATCCCATCTGATGAACAGTCATTACTACTTAGCTTTAACACCGGAAGAAAGGCACATCCTCGCGTTATCAAATGATCATACTTTTCGGGTAGGCGATATGGGTATCGCCATGGAGCTTGATTCGCCGGCGCGGCAGGCAGACCTTCCGTATTTGCAGCAATTGGCGGGAACCAGCGACTGGGATCAAGAGATTCTTGATTTAACCGCGGCGGTAGTCGATGACCCCAACTTACTACCATCTCAGGCACAGCGTCTGCGACAGTCCCTGATCTAGGGATTTCAGCTTGGTGATCCCAGAGGAGATTGGTATACTATTAAAGCATAATCTATGGTTACTGCGGACTTAAATGTTTTACATAAAAACCCGGCCGAGCTCGGAAATCAACCCGAGAAAGAGGCAATTGTACTGGTAATTCTTAATAAAAAAGGCCAGATTTTGTTAGGTCAGGAGAAGGCCGGGGATCCGACCACCGGGAGGAAGCCCGGACAGTATAATTTAGTAACCGAGACTATCGAGACCGAAAAGGGAGAAGGCAGGATACCAACTATCTATGCCGCCATCAAAGAAGAGCTTAGCAATTCGTCAAAACTATTTACAGAGCTCCTCATGAACCTGCGTTTAGTCCGCGAGACGGTTTATGTAGCCAATTTCGGGCTTGCCAAGGAGAAACCTTCCCGGGCGACCCTGATGGTCTTACGATATCTGGGGGATCCGGAGGGAAAGCCGCCTTTTCAGCCCGGCGATACCCAGGAAATCGAAACTCATCAATGGACAGATTTCCGAGAGATAGCTTCCCTACGCGAGAAAGACCAATTGGCGCCCAGCGTCTACGAATACCTTGATCGTCTACAAACGGAAGGATGGATTTGCCCTTATCAAGAGGGCGAGCCACATATTGAACTTCCCTTTCGCGACTACGAAAAGATTAGAAATAGCTGAGAAAAATTGATTAAAAGCTTCAAAATAGCCTCCCACCGGAGTATACTAGAGTCCATGCAGAATATTTTAGAGGTGAAAAACCTGACTAAAAAGTTCGGTGCTTTTACTGCGGTTAAAAATATTTCCTTCACGATTAAGGAAGGGGAGATTGTGGGGCTTTTGGGACCAAACGGCGCCGGCAAAACTACGACCATTTCTCTGCTTTTGGGTCTTTTGACGCCCACCCGCGGGAATATCACGGTTTTTGGTAAGGACCTTCAATCTCACAGAGAAGAGATTTTGGAGCAGGCGAATTTTTCCTCGGCCTACATCGAATTTCCGGCAATGTTAAATGCCCGGGAGAATCTCAATTTTTTTGCCATGCTCTACGGCATGCAGGAGAGAGGAAAACGCATCGAAGAGCTCATTAGCCTTTTTGGGATTACTCCCTTTGCCCGCCAGTGGTACGTCTACCTTTCCAGCGGTCAGCAGATGCGGGTGCGGCTTGCCAAGGCATTTTTAAATCAGCCAAGGATTCTTTATTTAGATGAACCCACCGCAGCGCTTGACCCTGATGTGGCAGACATCGTGAGGAAGCTGATTATTTCTATGCAAAAGCAGTCCGGCATGACTGTACTCCTTACTTCACACAATATGGCCGAAGTTGAGGAAGTCTGTGATAGGGTATTGTTTATTGATCACGGGAAGCTGGTAGCGGAGGATACACCCGAAGGACTTGCCCGCCGCATCACGCGCACAAAAATAAATCTGATGATTAAAGACGGGCTTAAACGGACCCTCACTTATTGCCAGAAGCATAATTTCAACGCCCACCAGGAAGGACGGTATCTTACGGTTACCGTCAGCGAAGAAGAGATTATCTATTTCCTTACCTTTCTTGCGGAGCGGGGGATTGTTTACCAGGAAATAAGCATTGACCGGCCGACGCTGGAAGATTATTTCCTGGAGCAAATCAGAGGAACAGCATGAATATAACCCGGATTAAAGCCATGATTGTCCGCAATCTTTACGTATGGGCGCGCGACTTGGATCGCGTGTTTGACGCGTTCTGGTGGGCATTTTTTGATATTGTCATCTGGGGATTTATGAGTACGTATTTTTTCCGTGGTAGCGGCGGAACTAGCCTGGTCGGAACTGTTCTTTCCGGCATAATCTTCTGGGCAGTCATTGCCCGAACCCAATGGGAAATCTCGTCTTCGATGCTGCTTGAGTCATGGGAGAAAAACCTGATTAATATTTTTGCCTCACCGCTTACTGTTGGCGAATATGTTGTCTCAGGCATCCTCTTGGGAGTGGGGAAATTATTGTTGGTATTTCTGTTTATGGCGCTCACTGCGCTACTGTTTTACCAATTTAATATTTTTGTAATGAGCTGGTGGATTGCGCCGTTCCTCCTCAGCCTATTCATCACCAGCCTGTGGCTGGCGCTTTTGGTCAACGCGCTCATTATCCGCTACGGCAAGCGGGTGATGTCGTTTGCCTGGACGCTATCCCTGCTCATTAACCCCGTTTCCGGCGTGGTATATCCGGTGTCGGCTCTACCCCGGGTTTTGCAGCTAATCGCTTCGTTTGTCCCTTCGTCTTACATTTTTGAAGGTATGCGTTCACTTCTGAGCTCGGGAACAGTTGACCCCACTATGCTAATTAAAAGCCTCGGACTCAACGGTATCTATCTTTTGGCGAGTGCCCTGGTTTATGCCCATACTTTTAAAAAAGCCAGAGAACATGGATGGCTGATAAAATTAGTCTAGCGTCTATGCCAGAATTACCAGAGGTCGACCCCAGAATTACACTTGCCTCGCGCTGGAGGCTTACAGCCTCGCACTCGCGAGGAGCGTGAATTCGGGGCAAGGACTAAAAAAAGGAGAATCTATGCCTGAGCTTCCTGAGGTGGAGACCATTAGAGTGCAGCTGTCGGGTGTTTTGGTCGGAAAGACGATTAAAGACATCGAGATCCGGAAGGTCAAACTGTTTAAAGGAGAGAAAAAATTAGTAATTGGCAAAAAAATAACGGGATTAAGGCGATTCAGCAAGTTATTAGTAATTGATACATTCGGCGGAATATCCTTAGCCATTCACCTAAAGATGACGGGAAGATTGGTATTCAATGCTAAATGTCAAATGCCAAATGATAAATGTAAGAACAAAAAGCAAAAAGAGCGTAATCCCTATTGGGAAGTAGATTATGAGACAGATAAACATACGCATGTAGTGGTGCATTTTACGGACGGGAGTAAACTTTATTTTCACGACGTACGGCAGTTTGGCTATTTACAGGTGATAGTTACTGATAAGGTAGGTGACTTAGGGTACATAAGGAGCTTAGGTAAGGAATTTTTAAGAGATCTTACCCTAAAAGACTTTACTAAAGTCCTCAAATCCAGCCGGCGGGCCATCAAAGTTGTTTTAATGGATCAGACAAAGTTCGCCGGTGTGGGAAATATCTATACCAATGAGGCTTTGTGGTGCGCGAAAATTTACCCTAAAACAAAGGCAAATACATTGTCACATGGTTACATGGTTACATTGTTCAATTGCCTAGAAAACATACTTAAGCAAGCGATTAAGTGGAAAGGAGCATCAGATAATTCTTACCGTGATGCTTTTGGCGAAAAAGGAGAAGTGCAGGAACATTTTTCAGTTTATGGCCGGGAAAATGAGCCGTGTTTACGCTGTAAAGCCCCAATTCAGAAAACTAGTGTAGGTGGCCGGGGAACCTACTTTTGCCCTGTCTGTCAAAAATAGCTTCTTGAGAGCGACTTAGTTAATTATGTCTGCCGCTTTTGTCGCTGACTCCCCGCCCGTAGTCTCTGAAAGGCAGTGCTTTTTTTCCTCCCACTGCTTCGCCAAGACAATACCTGAGATAACCAAGCCAATTCACATCGTAGACAGGATGCTTTGATAATAAAAAAGCAGCCCGAGGATCGTCAAAATAGTTATCTACAGTCTCCTCGAACGCCTGCCGGGAAGCTGTTTTTTGGGTAACATCGGCGGCTTGTTTAACTTTTTCACCCAATTGCAGTAGATCGGCAATCACGGGTTTGGCAGCTTCGGGTATATGATATCTGGCGAATTCGGGAGGCAAGACTACTTCTTTATCCTTAATGGGGGAGCCGCCGACGTTTCCTTCCTCGGTTGCCCCCCGAGTCAGAGTTTGCTCAAGCCGTGGGGACATAGAATGCAGGCAGAATTAGTAATAACTTAATCAATGTGATGAACACCATTCTGAGCTTCTTCGACTAGGGTTTCAGTTGGTACGACGCCCGGCTTAAGCCAAATTTCTCCGTCTGAGTCTACTACATGAATTTCAGGATTAAATTGAAAAGGCCGAATATGTCCGGCCAGATTTTCCGGAGGGGTCTGTCCGGCCGGCTCTTTTTCTGGTTTTACTTTCGACATAATTTTCTTGTAGATCGATGAAAACATAGCAGTTGTTTGACAAATTGTCAAATTCTGGTAAGATACACTCTATAGCGCGCAGGTGCCAGAAGCGCGTTTTTCTGGGCAAGATTTAGAATGAATAACGACAAACAAGCTTTTGTCCTTTCACTCGGCGGGTCGTTGGTAGTTCCCAACGGCGGAATTGACACTCAGTTTTTAAGCGCCTTTAATAAGTTTATCCGCAATCAAGTCTCCTCCAAAAAGAGGAGATTTTTTATAACCGTGGGAGGAGGAGCCACCACGCGGCACTACCAAGCCGCAGCTCAGACGATTAAGCACCGGGAAACTGATAACGTGGACCTCGACTGGCTGGGAATTCATGCTACGAGACTCAATGCTCAATTGGTGAGGACAATTTTCCAGGACATCGCTGACCCGAGGGTGATTAAGCATTTCGAGATAATTCTCAAGATAGATCAACCGGTAGCCATCGCTGCCGGATGGAAACCGGGCTGGAGTACGGATTATTGTGCCGTTACTTTATGTGAAGATTATGATATCCGTCAGGTAATTAATTTAACCAATATTAATCAGGTTTGTGATAAAGACCCCAGAAAATTTGCCGATGCCCAACCGATCGCAAGCCTCAGCTGGAAAAAATACCGGGCGATGATTGAAGCCAAATGGAGCCCCGGCATGAACGTGCCTTTTGATCCGATTGCCGCCAAATCGGCCCAGGAACTTGGGATTACGGTAAAAATCCTGAACGGCAGAAATCTCGATAATTTAGCCCGGGCCCTGGACGGGAAGGATTTTATCGGAACCACCATAAAATAAATACTCCAATCCAAGCCAAGACCAGAGAGAAATGTTAGAATTAGAGGATGATTTTGTCGCGGCTGAACCTCCAGAACTTTCGCAGTTACAGCAAAGCCGCCTTTGATTTTTTTCCCCAGACTACCCTGATTACGGGACCAAATGCCTGCGGGAAAACCAATCTAATCGAGGCAATTTATTTACTGGCCACAGGGAAAAGCTTTCGGGCTGAGCGCGAGAACGAAGTAATCCAGTGGGGAAAAGAGCTGTCAATCGTCAGCTGTCAGCTCAGAGATAAAGACGGGGAAAAAAGCCTGGAAGTTAGGGCATCACCGGGTGAAGTAGTGGGGAGAAAAACGCCGAGAAAAAACTACTTAGTTAATGGGATAGCACGAAGAATGATCGATTTTGTGGGGAATTTAAGGGCAGTTTTATTTTGGCCGGAAGATCTGGAGTTAGTCACCGGCAGTCCAAGCTTACGCAGAAAATATTTAGACAGTGTGCTCGTGCAGGTAGACCGGGAATATCGAAGGAACCTATTTTCTTATGAGCGGGGTCTAAGGCAGAGAAACAGGCTGCTTGATTTCATTAACGAAGGGAAAGCCAGTCGAAGCCAGCTGGGGTTTTGGAATCAGTTACTGATCAGAAGCGGGGGGTATTTAACGGATAAAAGAGAAGAGTTTATTCACTTCGTGAACAGCTATCAGCTGTCCGCTGTGAATTATCAGCTTGAATACGCTAAGAGTATAATTTCAGAGAGCAGGCTAGAGCAATATAAAAATGAAGAAATCGCAGCTAAAGCGACACTGGTAGGGCCGCACAGAGATGATTTCATCTTTCAATTTTCAAAAGAAAACCAAAGACTAGAACTTAGTAAATACGGAAGCAGGGGAGAACAGAGATTGGCAGTCTTATGGCTTAAATTAGCGGAATTGGATTTTATGGAGGAGCGGTCCCGCGAAACGGGATCCGGTTCCTCCAGACCCATTTTGCTTTTGGACGACATTTTTTCGGAACTGGATGAGGAACACCGCAGCTTAGTCTGGGACTTAACGCACAGGCAGCAGACTATAATCGCCTCGGCCGATCCCCACGTGATCCCCAAGCTCTCGAGAAAAGAAGTTACTACCATCGCCCTGCCATAGGGCTCTTTATTGCTTTTGTCATGACCTGCGGTTATTATTAGGGAAATAATCAGATCATGTACTCTCCTTCCTTCACCATCACCAATAAGATCCTTAAAAATATCGGCATCACCGAAGCCGCTCGCGAGGTCATCGAAAATTCTCCCTTAGTCCCGGCTTGGGAAGCGAAATTTCGCGAAGACGCCCTGGTGCGGACCGTTCATCACGGAACCCATATTGAGGGGAACGAACTCAATTTTACCGAGGCGGGTCAAGTATTGGCCGGTGCCAAAGTTGTCGGCCGGGATCGGGACATCCAGGAAGTTTTAAACTACCGCAAGGTCTTAAAATTCATCGAGGACTATAGCCAACCGGAGATTACGGAAGAAACCCTCAAACACATTCACGAATTAACGGTTTATCGCCTGATGGCCGACGAACACGTAGGCGAATATCGTAAAACTCAGGTAGTCGTGAAAAACAGCCAAACCGGAGAAATAACTTTTCGGCCGCCGCCGGCGATCGAGGTGCCATTTCTCATCAAAGATTTCTTATCCTGGCTCTCAGAGACGAGTGCCGAAGAGGTACACCCGGCCCTGAAATCCGGCATTGCCCAGTACGAAATTGTCCGCATTCATCCTTTTTTGGACGGCAACGGCAGGGTGGCCAGGGCACTGGCGACACTAGTGTTATTTAAGGAAGGTTATGACATTAAACGCTTTTTTTCGCTGGAAGAACATTATGACCGCGAACCCCTGCGCTATTACGAGGCTTTACAGAGTGTGGTTAAACAAGGCGGCAGTTTAATCGACTGGTTAACCTATTTTTCAGAAGGACTGGCGATCGAGCTTACGCGCATCAAAGAAAAAGTGAAAGCGCTGTCTACTGACCTCAAGATTAAAAAATCACTCGGCGGTCAACAGCTGGCGCTTTCTGAGCGGCAGATCAAAATTGTGGAATATATTCAGGAAAACGGATTTTTGCAGAATAAAGCCTTTTTTGAACTTTTTCCCATGATCTCGGAAGACACGGTTCTCAGGGAATTGAAGGACCTGATTAAAAAAGGTATAGTGGAAAAAGAAGGATCGACTAAGGGGGTGCGCTACGTCTTAAGAACTTGATAACCTAACAACTTTACAACTTATAACTTTAAACTGAAATTGCTTGAACTTTATGCAGGAGCCCGCGCTTACTTACATCTTGCTGGTAATCCCCACCTTATTTGCGTTGGCGGTGGTGGGGCAGGGGATTTACAAAATTTCCAAACAAGAAAAAGAAGGCCCCGTAGCTTTAGGATCAGGTATTATTTTTCTTATGCTAATTGCAGCTGCCTACTGGTTATTTATCAAGTGATATGACCTTCCCCGAGCTCTCGCAATATTTGCAGAAGCTGGAAAAAACTGCCTCCCGCAATCAGATGACCGAGATTCTGGCAGAGCTTTTTCGGAAAGCTCAAGGGAAGGAAATCGGAAAGATCTGCTACCTCCTGCAGGGAAGGGTAGCCCCGCTTTATGAGGCTATCGAATTCGGGTTGGCGGAAAAATTAATTATGCGCGCAATAGCCTCTGCCTGTGGTGTCGAGCCCGCAGTGGTGACCAGAGAATTCAAAAAGGTGGGGGACCTGGGGAGTACCGTACAAAGCCTCAAAACAGCAAAGTATCAAAGTAATAAAGCTGAAAACAAGAAGGTTAACGTTATGCATGTCTTTAAAACGCTTACTTTGCTGGCAAATACGGCAGGCGAGGGTTCGCAAGAGCAGAAAGTACAACTTCTGGCAGACCTGATCCGGGAGCTTGACCCGCTTTCCGCGCGCTATATCGTGCGAATTCCGCTTGACAAATTACGTTTAGGATTTTCCGAGATGACCATTCTGGACGCTCTCTCCTGGATGCTGGGGGGGGATAAGTCACAGAGGGAGAAGTTAGAAACCGCCTACAACGTCAGGCCGGATATAGGGTATATCGCCCAGACCCTTAAAGCACAGGGGATAGGAGGTTTAGCTCACGTAAAAGTCAAGGTGGGAGTACCGATTATCCCCTGCCTCTGCCAACGGCTGCCGACAGCCCAGGAGATGATTAAAAAAATGGGAGAGGTAGCGGTGGAGCCGAAATACGACGGGGTGAGGCTTCAGCTGCATTACCAGAAGCGTCAGGGTGTGAAGACTTTTTCCAGAAACTTAGAAAATACGACGGCGATGTTTCCGGAGTTACAGCAGATTGGGAAACAGCTTAACGCTCAAGAGGCAATCTTAGACAGCGAGGCCATAGGGGTAGATTACCAAACGGACAGGTTTATACCTTTTCAGGAAACTATGACGCGAAAAAGGAAACATGAAATTGCCGAAGCGAGACAATCGGTTCCACTCAAATTTTTCGTTTTTGATCTCCTTTACCTGGATGGACAAAACTTACTCACTAAACCGCTTATAGAGCGTCGAAAACTTCTGGAGCAAACGGTTAAAAAGGGCGAAATCTTGGTAGTATCTCCCCAAATCGTTACGACCTCCCCCCGGGAGTTAAGAAAATATCACGACCAGCAATTAAAAAAGGGTTTAGAAGGGGTAGTAGTAAAAAAATGGCACAGCCCTTATGAACCGGGCAGGCGGGGTTACTCATGGGTCAAGTTTAAGGAGGAAGAAGGCAGAACCGGCAAACTTTCCGATACCATTGACGGAGTAGTAATGGGTTATTACAGGGGGCAAGGGAGGCGGACCGGATTTGGCATCGGGGCGTTTTTGGTGGGAGTTCGCCAAGGCGACAATTTAGTTACCCTTTCGAAAGTAGGTACCGGAGTATCTGATGAGCTTTGGCAGGAATTACAGGTAAAATTACATAAATTACGGGCCAAAGATCAACCGAAAGCATATCGGGAAGTCAGTAAGGCTCTCGTTCCCGACGTTTGGGTAGAACCGAAGGTGGTAGTGGAGATAGCGGGCGATGATCTGACCAAATCGCCGCTGCACGGCGCCGGTATCGCGGTAAGGTTTCCCCGCTTAGTCCGCGTGCGCAAGGATAAATCTCCCCAAGAGGCAACAAGCGTGGGCGAAGTTGAACAAATGTATAAAAATCAAAAAGCAGCCCATTTTTAGTGCAGCCTATGTCTAAGCCTTTTTTTTCGGTCGTCATTCCGACACTTAACGAAGAAAAATTTCTGCCGAATCTTTTAGAGTCGCTGACCCGACAGACCTGTCGTGATTTTGAGGTGACCGTAGTGGACGGCACCTCTCACGATAAAACCGTAAAAATCGCCAAAAGTTTTCGTAAACAGCTGCCGAGACTGCGGATCTTGGTCAGTAAAAAAGCCAGTTTACCCCTGCAGCGTAACCTAGGAGCCAGAGACAGCAAAGGTAAATGGCTGTGTTTTATCGATGCGGACAGTATCTTGCTGCCTTATTTTTTTGAGCGGGTTGGCGAACATATCGCGCGCTACCAACCTCAACTTTTAACTACCTGGTTTCGACCGGACAGTGAAAATTCCAAAGACTCGGTTTTTACCTTACTCGGCAATATTGTGGTGGAAGGGTCTTTGATTTTTAAAAAGCCCATGTCTCCCGGACCGTTGACTCTGGTGAGACGGGATATTTTTAGACAGGTGGACGGCTACGATGAGCAGCACGCTTATCATGAAGACGTGGACTTTGGCATCCGGCTGGCCAAAATCGGGGTATATTTAAACGTTTTACGGGAGAGCCTTTACGTTTGGTCGCTCCGACGTTTTCGCAAAGAGGGAACTCTCAAGGTCTTAAATCAGTACATCATTTCGATTTTACCGGTGTTACTGATAAATAAATCTCTTAAATTTATGCCCGGCTATATCATGGGTGGACATCTCTATCATCAAAAGGCCAGGCGAGTTAAACGTTCAGTACTTAGGGTCTACGAAAAAAAATTGCGCAGGCTGGTGAAAGAATTCTTCGAGTAGAATAAAGACTAGGAGTCTTAATCTCTTGTTTTTTCTATGCAAATAATTGCCGATCTACAGTTGCACTCGAGATTTTCGCGGGCGGTGTCGCCGGAGATGACTATTCCCAATATTGCCCTCTGGGCAGCGCGCAAAGGGATAGGGCTAGTGGCGACCGGCGACTGGACGCATCCCCTGTGGATGAGGGAGATCAAAAATCAACTTGAGGAACAAGGAAATGGACTTCTCAAGTTGAAATCCCAAACCCCAAGCTCCAATAAACCGCTCTTTCTTCTTGCCACGGAGGTAAGTTGTATTTATTCACAAGGAGGCAGGGGGAGGAGAGTCCATATTCTGATCTGGGTTCCCTCACTTGCGAGCGCTGACAAAATAAATCAGGAGATGACCAAACGGGGCTGTAATCTCATGAGTGACGGGCGGCCGATTGTGGGATTAACCGGTATCAACCTGGCCGAGCTGGTTTTGTCAGTTGAGCCGAAAGCGTTGATTATCCCGAGTCATGCCTGGACACCCTGGTTTTCGGTGTATGGCGCGATGAGCGGATTCGACAGCCTTAGTGAGGCTTTTGGGCCCTATGAAAAAAATATTTATGCTGTGGAAACGGGATTATCCAGCAGTCCCGCGATGAACTGGCGGATTAAAGAGTTAGACCGACGTTCGATTGTTTCTTTTTCCGATGCACATTCGGGGCCAAAGCTGGGGAGAGAAGCGACGGTGTTTGAAATAAGCGGTCAGTCACCAGTCATCAGCTATCAGTATATTCATGATGCGATTACTTCAACATGTCTGAAAGTTGACGACAGAAAGCTGAAAGCCAAAATTGCTTATACCATTGAATTTTATCCCGAGGAAGGAAAATATCACTATACCGGCCACCGTGCCTGCAACATTCGTCAAGCTCCGGAAGAGACGAAGAAAAAAGGAACGATCTGTCCGGTTTGCGGAAAACCCCTGACGATCGGGGTAATGCACAGGGTAGAGGAACTTGCCTCGCGGAGCGAGGAAGAGTTACAGTTAACAAATTTACAAATTAACAAATTGACAAACGTCAAGTTACTGGGTACTGCAAGATTTCCCTATCGCCCGCCGTTTGTCATGCTGGTGCCGCTGCAGGAGATTATTGCCGAAGCCATTGGTTCACCGATTGCTAGTCCTAAAACGCAAGCGCTATACCTTAGATTGACAGAACAGTTTGGAGGCGAATTTAAGGTACTGCTGGAGGCTTCCACCGGTGAGATTTCCGGAGCAGCAGGGGAGAGGGTAGCCATGGGGGTGGATAAAGTACGCCGGAGAGACATCGTGATCGATCCGGGATATGACGGAGTGTTTGGGGTAGTTAAAATTTGGAAAGAGGGAGAGGAAGGTATTTGGGACAGCGGTAAAGAACAGTTGAATATGTTTTCGTGAAATAGCCAATTGACGAAGAGAAAAAAAGCATGATATGGTGGAGATAGAGAAGCCCGCCACAGTTTAGCACTCGGCTTTTCATCCGCCAGCTGGCGGAACGCCTCGTGCTGCACTTGATTGGCGGGTCTAAGAAGCTCTAAATCTCTCCGCCAGTTGGGCGGATCATTAAGAGCTTCCAAGAGGAGGTGAAAAATATGGCAGCTAAAGGAAACGAAAACCTGATGGGTGCGGCCAGCTATCTTTTGGGTTTTATTACGGGAATTATTTTTTTGTTGGTTGAAAAAGAGAGTAAATTCGTGCGATTTCACGCGATGCAATCCACAATCCTTTTCGGAGGATTATTTGTGGTAAACATGGCGCTCGGTTTTATTCCCATCTTGGGGTGGTTGGTAGGCCTGATACTCTCGATTGGCGCCTTTGTTCTGTGGATTATCTGTATGTGGAAGGCTTTCCAGGGCGAGATGTATAAAGTGCCCAAGATTGGAGACATCGCGGAAAAGCAATTGGCGAAAATGGGAAAATAGATTAACACATGATTGAAGAACATACTGGAGCACGCGGTTAAGTGCTAATCAAGTAGTTTTTTTGATCATGTAGCCATCAAGTGCTATTTAAGGATCGTCAGCAAGCAGGACAACTTCTTTCAGAAAGATTAGCCAACTATCAGGGTAAGCCCTTCGGTTTCGTTGGGGGTAAACCGGCGATGGTGGTAGGATTAGCGCGAGGCGGAGTGGTGGTGGCACGGGAGATTGCCGCCAGATTGAATCTTCCCCTGGATGTCTTGGTCGTCAAGAAAATCCCCAGTCCTTATGAGCGGGAGTTAGCCGTCGGAGCGTTGGCTCCTGATGGGGTTTCGTGGGTGCTGTGGCCAACCCTGCAACGCGCCGGAGCGGACGAAGCGTATCTAAAATCACAGATCCACCGGTTGGAGGAACAAATTAAACAACAAATATTAGTATATCGTAAAGGCAAAAAGCCTTTGGAGGTCAAAGATAAGATTGTAATTCTCACGGATGACGGCGTAGCTACCGGGGCCACCATGGAGGCTGCCATAAAATGGTGCAGAAAGAAAAAGGCGCAAAAGATAATTGTCGCGGCGCCGGTCGCCTCGCCGGAGGTAGTTGCTAAAATTAAACCTGAAGTAAAAGAGCTGGTGATCCTTGAAGTTACCGGCGACTTAGTCGCCGTAGGACAGTTTTACAGGAATTTCGACCAGGTAGAAGATGGGGAAGTGGTTGCTCTGTTGCAAGAAAAAAATTGAGAGATTAAGATATTGAGAGATTAAAGCATGAAATTAATTGTTGGTCTTGGCAATCCCGGAGAAAAATACCAATATACGCGCCATAACCTCGGATTTATGGTAGTAGAGAAATTGGCGCGGGAAATTAATACAGTCAGCGTCACTTGGGAGCCGAGCGCCAAGCATAAAGCGTTATTGGCCAAAATCGGAGAGATCATTTTGGTCAAACCGGCGACTTTTATGAATACCAGCGGAATAGCGGTAAAAAGTTTAGTTGACTATTACAAACTTAAACCGGAAGATGTCTGGGTAATTCACGATGATTTAGATTTACCGCTGGGCAAAATCAGAATTCGTACCGGCGGAGCCAGCGCCGGACACCGCGGCGTAGATTCGATTATCAGGGAGTTAAAATCGGATAAATTCGTCAGGTTTAGGCTGGGTATCGGTTGGGGAAGAGAGGGCGCCGTCAGAAATTCCGACCGCAAACTAAATACGTCTTCGGTCGTAAACTTTGTCTTATCCAGATTCGGCAGAAGTGAGGCAGGGGAACTTAAACATATTGTGAAAAGAGGCACCGAAGCAGTGAGAATCGCGCTTTTAAAGGGTCTGGACAAGGCGATGAACAGGTTTAATTAGAAGAAGATACAAAGATATGAAGACCTGCCTGCCGCCTGCCTGACGGTAGTCAGGGCAAGGCAGGGATTGGGAGATTATGATGCAAAAAATCAAAGATATTTTGCAAAAGTTTAATCCTCTGGAGGACAAATATATCTCCCGCGAGTTTCAGGCCTACGGAATTTATCTCTCAGAAGAACTGGGGGACTACAAACATAAGTCTCTTTATATCCGACTTGCCAAGACTATCCCCCGGGCGATTCTGGAAAAAGCACTTTCCTTTGTCAAAGACAGCCGGGCGAGAAGTAAAGCCAGGTTGTTTATGTGGAAGCTGAAAGAAATTAGAAAGGAAGGAGATTAGGAGACTAAGATATTAAGAGATTAAGGAGAAAAAATCTTAATCTCCTTGAACATGCGACTTCATTTAATAATTTCCGGCTGCGTACAGGGGGTGAGTTTCCGGGCCTGGGTTGTGCGGCAGGCGGAGAACCTTAAGCTGGTCGGTTGGGTAAAAAACAGAGACGACGGAAGCGTAGAAATAATGGCAGAAGGGGGAAAGCATAATCTAGTTAAATTTATTGCTTTCTGTCGAAGAGGCTCTCCGGCGGCCGTAGTAGACGGGATCGCTCTGCATTGGAGTGATCCTCTGCGGGCTAAAGCTCGTGGCTTACTTTCTGGTATTGGAGGCGAAACCCCGCACCGTCCCGCTAAGCGGGACTGGTGCCGGGGTAAAACAAAGGCAGCATTTACCGGATTTGAAATTAAATTCTAGGAAAAAATCAAGTTGACCACCAAGCAGGCGGTTTATACAATGAACATAATGGGGAAATTATTAAAGATCATCCGCCGGAAGCCCTTAATCTTGTTACTTGTCTCACTGATTTACCTTTTCCTCGTGGGACTGGCTAAATGGAAAATTACGCCGCCGCTATCTGCCCTTTGGTATTTAGCGGGGGGAATCCTGGGAATTTATTTTTTGGAATTGGCCGAAGAATTTTTCCAATTGACACCTTCACCGTTTCGCTCGGCAATTTTCGCCGCGCTTTATGTCGCCGTAAGTTTATTTATCATTACCTCTTCCAGATCGCCGGGGGCAAGCGGACTGGTACTCTCTTTATATTTATCACTGATTTTAGGGCAAATCGGAGAATGGAGAACTAAAGGAAACCTGAATAGTTGGTTTAACATGATCGAAGGGGCGGTAGAGCCTGCCACTCAAAGTTGGCTGATGACAGCCTTCTTTGCATTTTTTCTGGTAGAGACCTACCTTTTTATTCACTAAATTAAGTATTTGGGCAGTGGTTAGGGTGACCGGGCCGTGATTCGTTATTGTCAAACGACATATAACGCGATATCGTAAGAGTATGAAAACCAAACACAGGAAATCATTATTACCGACCAAGTCCGATGCGGTTTATCAGCTCTGGGGGTGGATTCTTCTGGTGTGGTGTCTCTATCGGGGATACGCGAAGCTGCCGGAATGGGCAGACGAGTTTATTTTTAAACCGCTGGTTTTTGCGGTGCCGGTGCTTTGGTTTGTGCGTAGGATTGAGAAACGATCCCTAACCTCTCTCGGTCTTACTCTTAAGCATTTTTTCCCCAATCTTTATTTGGGGATTGGCTTTGGGTTTATCTTTGCTCTGGAGGGACTGGCGGCTAACGCCATCAAATACGGCAAGCTTCAATTTAACCCGATTACGGTAGTGGGTGAGTATGGAGTTTTATTTTTATTACTACTGTCACTGGTGACGGCTTTTTCGGAGGAAGTGCTTAGCCGCGGTTTTATCTTTAGCCGAATTTATGAACAGAAGAAGAATTTGCTACTGGCTGCCCTAATTTCTACCGTACTGTTCGTCTTGCTGCACGTGCCGATACTGGTTACTTCGCTTAAGCTTCAGGGAATAACCTTAGTACTTTTCTTTGTGACTGATTTTGTCCTGGGATTGGCGAACAGCTTACTGTTTTATAATACCGGCTCATTGGTAGCGCCGATCCTGGTACACCTCTTCTGGAACATGACGGTGGCGCTATATCTATAAGTAACCTAGGGTGCTTAAGTAACTTAAGTCAGCTAGCTAGCCAGCCAACCACCCCTTCGACTCTCCACGGCGTACGCCGGGATCGCTCAGGGTAAACTGGTTTTTGGAAGATTGTATGGCTTAACTTGCTAGCCAACCACCGTCTATATATAACGTGGAGCCGGTGAGATAAGAAGCTTCGTCACTGGCGAGAAAGACTACTCCCGCAGCGATTTCCTCAGGTTTACCCAGGCGTTTGACAATAAGCCTGCTCTCAAACTGCTTCACATCCGTACCTTTAGTCATTTCGGTGTCGATGACACCCGGCGCAATGGCGTTGACGAGTATGCCGCGAGTGCCAAGTTCTATGGCCATGGCTTCAGTCATGGCAATCACGCCGCCTTTGCTGGCGCAGTAATGGGCGAGGTTCGCAAATCCCATTCCCATACCACCGGAGGCAATTGAGGCGATATTGATGATACGGCCTCCGCCAGCCTGCCCTGCCGGTAGGCGGGTAGGCGGATTGTTTTTGGCCATTTCGCGGGCCGCGGCCTGAGCGACGAGGAAGTAACCTTTGAGATTTGTGTCAATTACTTTGTCCCACGCTTCTTCAGTCATTTCAAGAAACGGTGAGTAATCAAGGACCCCGGCATTGTTGAGGAGAATGTCAAGCCTGGAAAATGTTTTGACGGTTTCTCCAATTGCAGAAACGATTTCAGTTTTTTTCGTGACATCCATTTGCAGCGCCAAGCCTTCAGAGCCGCGCGACTTGATTTCCGTAACCAAGGTTTCGAGTCGCTCGAATCTGCGGGCGGTCACCGCAACCTTAGCGCCCTGCGAAGCCAAAGCCAGAGCTGAGGCGCGGCCGATACCGCTACTAGCACCGGTGACCAAAGCCACTTTGCCGTGTAAGTCAAACATAGTTCCTCCTTTAGAGATTCTTTCCGCCTACTGAGTGGATTAGAATCTCTTAAGCCCGCCTCTGAAGCGCTCCCCGCCAATCCTTTATATTTATATATGAAGGCGGGGTAAGCTTTGGCGGGCAATACCTTACTTGTTAATTATTTGTTCTTTAACTGTTTTTTCTAAATCGTCAGGTGTATTTAATTCCAGTTTAACACCGTTCAGGTAAAACGTGGGAGTAGCGTTAAGGTCGAGCTTGTCGCCGTAGAGGACATCCGCATCGATTTTGGTTTGAATACCGGAGGAGGCCATGTCATTGGTAAACCGTGCCAGGTCCAGTTGGAGGGATTGGGCTAATTGGGTAAATAAGGCGGGAGATAAATCCTTTTGATTTTTAAAAAGTAAATTGTGCATTTCCCAATATTTATCCTGCAGTCCGGCGGCTTCGGCGGCGCGGGCAGCGGGCTTGGCCAGCGTGTGTTGGGGTAAGGGGTAGTGGCGATAAGCAAACCACAATTTATCGGGATTATTCCGGAGTAATTGTTCAATTACCGGTGCAAAAGCGGCACAAGCCGGACATTGGAAGTCGGAAAATTCAACTAAAAATACGCGTGCCTGAGGGTTACCCAGAGTGTGGGTACCGACGGGAACTAATTCCTCCCGATTGAGAGATTTGGGGGGTCGGGAAAAGGCTACTACCGCAATGGCGACCACGGCGGCGGTAGCGAGCACTATGCCGAATAAAAACTTAGATTCGGAAGTCAGTTTCATAATTTTTTTACTGCCGGCATTTTTTTATAAGGTCTTTTTATTGTCCCATTTTCGGAGGGCATTAGCCAGTTCGGGATGATCCAGGGCGTATTCCGGGAGAGGTTTGCCTTGAAGGCTTGCTTCCAGCGCTTGAACTATGGCCCTAGCTCCGGCACTAGAGCCGTCAGGATGGCCGTGGATGCCGCCGCCGAAGTTAAAAAGCATATCCTGACCTAAAATCCTGACCAGGTCGGGGATCAGGCCGGGATGGAGACCTCCGGAGGCGGTAGGCAAAACGGTCCTGAGGCCATACCACTCCGAGCGCAGAAAATTATTAATGGCCAGGACTTCTGCTTCCTCACCTTCCATTTTGCCAACTACCGTTCCGGTATGGAGTGAATCAACACCGGCAAGACGGGCGAGTTTGGCGATAACCAGCATCGAGATGCCATATTGCTTAGATCGGGTGAAAGCGGCATGCATGGCGCGGTGGCCGTGGAGCATCAGTCCGAGATTGCGGTTGCGGATGCCGCAAACTCCGCTAAAGCCGACGGTTAAAAGATCAAGCATCAGACAATTTCCTCCCTGATCTTTGAGATAATTGGCACGCTTGAGCATTTCCCCGTAAGAGGCCGAGATATTAAAGGCGTAAATTTTTGCACTGCCGATTCCCAGATAACGTTTCTTCTGCATTTGCTGAGTAATTTCCTTGACCCGAGAATAGAAATTATTAAAGTTCTGACTGGTCAGGTTTTCATCATCTTTGACTAGATTAATTCCGGCCCCGAAGACCTCCATGGCTGCCCGAGTATGTTTCTGAACGGTGAGGCCGAGTTTCGGTTTAATAATCGAGCCTAAAAGCGGTCGGTCAACAACTCCGGTGAGTTTCCGGATGCCTTCAATACCCAGGGCCGGCCCGGGAAAGGACCGGACGAAGTCTCTTGGGAATTCCAAATCCAAGAGGCGTAAGCGCGCAACTTCCCTGAGCCCGAAAACATTCCCGGCGAGAGAAGACAGAAGTTGAGGCAGATTGCCCGGTTCAAACAGCTCCAGTGGATAGGCTACGGTGATTAATCCTCGCTCTTCATTCAGCTCAATGACCGTGGCGTGCAATTTTTCCCAGATCGCTTTTTCCCCGAGCGAGATATCCGTCCAGGTTCCCACCGAAGACTCTGCTGCGATACCGCCGGCCGTTGTAGCAAACGGTTGACCCTCAGCAGCCAGGGAAAATTTAGCCAGAAGATGCTTAATCGGATCAACTTTTTCGTTAACTGCGAGATAGGAAAGATAAGGATTAGCCATGGGTTTTTCCTCCGGATAAGAATGGATAAAGCGCAAGTGCTTGATTTTTCACCTCTCTGCCGTCAATAATTCCGGCTTCACAAATAATTTTAAGATTAGCCCGCCTTCGCCAACTCGCCGACGGGGGCTTCGGCGGGCGAGAGGAATAGGGGATATAGTCAAAGGCAGGCGCATAGAACTTTAGTTTGCGTGGGGCTCCCGGCCAAATTTCCTCGGAGCTTCGCTGTTCGATGAGATCTTTCGTAAAAGGCTGCGGATCAAACTTGAGGAGGGTGGAGAAACAATAAACCGGAATGCTTCTTTCGCAAGCGGCCTTAACCAAAGCAAGCGATCCCACCTTGTTGACAAATCCCTCGGCAGAGAGTAAATCAGCGCCGATAATTACGGCATCAATTCGCCGCTTGGCGCCGGCCAAGATGGAGACGGCTACCGTGTCAATCACCATGGTCACGTCACTTATACCGCCGGCCAGGAGCTCTTGCACGGTTAATTTTCCCTGGAAGAGCGGTCGGGTTTCGGTGGCAATTACGGCGAACTGTTTGCCTTGTTTTTTGGCTGCCAGGAAAACTTGCGTTACCGTACTGGCATGGCAATGGGTAAGATAGGTGCCGCCGTTTTTAATAAGGCCCAAGCCGGCGGCGGCGATCTTAGCTTTGGCTGCCGCTATCAACTCTCGATATTCCCGGATTCTTTGCTGATAATGGGCGGGTAGCGCGTTTTTTTCAGCAAAAATAAATCTGAAGGCGTTTTGTGCCAAAGGTTCGTTGGGACGGGCGGAGGCCAGCGAGCGGCCGACTTCCAGTAATTTTCCAGAAGAGCATTTAGGACAATCAATAATGGTTTGAGTTAATCCGTCAAGAACGGCCAAAGCGATGTTAGTGGCGCCCTGAATTTTTAAACTTTGAATATCCCGAATTACTTGACCAATATTAGCCATCTAATCTATTTTAGTGCGTCGTTCTCCGTAAACGCAATGGTCTTTGGGTAAGAAGATCGTCAGATCAAGATATTTTTCGGGCTTTTGCGCGGTTAATAATTATGTTAAATTGACCAATACAAGGCAACCCTTATGTCCTGTTTAAATATCACGGATCAGAATTTTGAGGCGGAAGTAAATAAAAGCGGGCAGCCGGTCCTGGTCGACTTTTGGGCGCCGTGGTGCGGGCCGTGCCAAATACAAAGTTCAATTGTGGAGGAGCTAGCGAAGACCCTGGCCGCAAAAGTTAAAATCGGCAAGCTTAACGTAGATGAAAATCCCCGGAGCACGAATCAATTTAATATCATGTCCATCCCGACTATCCTGCTGTTTCGGGACGGTAAAGTAGCAAAGCAACTGATGGGAGTGCAGAGCAAAGAGACCTTGATAGATGAGCTTAATCAATTAGTCAAATAAGACTAATATGTCTAATATGCATGACGTTATAATTGTTGGTAGCGGGCCCGCGGGATATGCGGCGGCAATTTACACCTCGCGAGCAATGCTTAGGACCTTGCTTCTTTCCGGTGCGCAACCCGGCGGACAGCCTGCTATGACGACGATAGTAGAAAATTTTCCGGGATTTCCAGAAGGAATTCAAGGGCCAGTATTAGTTGAACAAATGCGGAAGCAAGCGGAAAAGTTTGGGACGGAAATAAAAATTTCAAAGGTGTCAAAAGTATCAAAGGTGTCAAAGGATAAGAGTTTTTTGGTTTCTACCGGTGAAGGGGAGCTCAAAACGCGATCCATAATAGTTGCGACAGGCTCGGCTCCAAGAAAGCTGGGGATCTCCGGCGAAGAAAAATTTAGCGGGAAAGGAATTAGTTACTGCGCCACCTGCGACGGATTTTTCTTTAAGGGTAAAGAAGTAGCGGTGATTGGCGGTGGAGATACGGCACTGGAAGAAGCGATGTTTTTAACTAGGGTCGCCAAGAAAGTTACGGTGATTCACCGACGCGAGGGCTTCCGGGCCACCCCGATCATCCTGGAAAGAGCGAAGCAAGATCCGAAGATAACCTTTTTGACTAAGAGAATAGTCGAGGAGGTCTATGGGGATACGGCGGTTAAGGGGATAAGATTGTGGAGTACTCAGGGGGATAAAGGAGGTAGGGGAGAACTTAAAGACTTACCGGTTGACGGAGTGTTTGTGGCGATTGGGCATGAACCCAATACCGGTTTCCTCAAGGGGTTTGTCGAGCTTGATGAAAATGGGTACGTTAAAATAACTTACAACCCTTCGGCATCACTCAGGGCGGGCCTACAACTTATAACCAATAACTTAAACGAGGCACAGACAGCGACTTCAGTGCCGGGAGTGTTTGCGGCCGGAGATTGCGCGGATCCGCGTTACCGGCAGGTGGTGGTGGCTGCCGGTATGGGCTGTATGGCCGCTGTAGATGTGCAAAAATATTTGAACACGAATAAATTCTAATTTCTAAGCACTAAATTCTAAACAAATCCAAAGCACAAAATTCCAAATTCTAAACTTTGGACATTTGAATTTTGAGCTTGTTTAGGATTTAGAAATTAGAACTTAGTGCTTATTGATTATATGGATGCACTTTTCAAGGCTCAAAAATATTCTGCTGCTGTTGAAAGTAAAGAAAAAGTAAGTAGCAAGGTGTACCTCGTGCGCTTTAAACTTATTGAACCGTCAACCCTTGATTTTCAGGCTGGACAAAACATAGTGCTACTTATAAGCGAGGGGATTAACCGTACCATGTCAATCGCCTCGCCACCGGGCGAGAAGAATCACATTTTAATTGCGCATGATGTAACACCCATGGGGTCGGGGTCGCAGTGGACTCTCAAGCTTAAAGTAGGGGACGAGGTAGAGCTCATGGGGCCCACGGGAGGCACGCTGGCCTTAGCCCAGTCTCAAAGAAAAAAGGTGTTTGTTGCTACCGGAGTAGGCATCTCACCTTTTCACTCAATACTTCTTGATCTTTTTTCTTTTCATCACGTATCATGCATAACGCATCACGTTACTCTCTATTGGGGTTTAAGGTTTGAGGAAGATATTTTTTGGCAGGAAGAATTTCAAGAGTTAGAAAAAAAATATCCTAACTTTAAGTTTAATTTAATCTTATCTAAACCATCGCCTATTTGGCCGGGATTAACCGGTCATGTTACCGAACACGTTTTAAAGTCGGAAAAAAATCCGGAAAATTGCGATTTTTATTTATGCGGCAGCAAAGAGATGGTGGGTGAAGTTAAGGAGCAATTACTGAGCAAAAATGTGCCAAAAGAGCAAGTCAAAACAGAGCTAATTTACTGAATAAATATTATTTATTGAGTAATTTTTTATTTCACTTGACGAAAAAAGAAAAATACATTAAGATCTGAATGATTGCCAATCTGCCCTGATTAAATGAGACCAGAACTTCCCTATATTACTAAAGTTGGCCCTCAGGAATTAGTTAGTCAAGAGATTGATACTCTTAAGGAGAGAGTAAGACAACGTTTTCCCGGAGCCAGCTACGCCATTTTTTATTCCCCTGAAACAAAAAGTTTGTTAGCCGCTCCTCCCTATCTCGTTTTAAGTTCCCAATTCTCGCACGCCTTAGATTACGGTAGCGGTATATTTGAAGGCGGGAGCGCGATGCTTAACGAAAAAACCGGTATCCCTCACGTGATCTTAGGTGAACCCCGAAGTGATCGGATGTTTAACCGCTCGCTACCGTCGCGAGGCTATAGGTCTCCGATAGAAAGGGCGACCTTTGATCAGGCGATTTTAGATCTTATTGCTATCAACGGCATGGATTTATTTAAGGACCCGAGAGGCGGTGATAAACCGGTGAGGGCATACGTTCGGCCCACGATCCATCCCGCGTCGCTTGCGGGTTTTGGAGTATCACTGCCGCCTGAATATCCCATCGACGCAGCCATTATTGCCTGGGCCTGGCCGGACTATTTGCGTCCCGAGACATATACCAAGGGGGCAGTTGCCGCGATTACCGGCAAACAACGCCTGTTTGAAATATGCGGTAAACACGCGAGCAACTATGGCGCTTCTGCCAAAGACGGACAAGAAGTGCGCAGATTAGGAAATGACGAATTGATTTATCTGGCTCCCTACATAATTAGCAACGAGGGACGCACTGATTGGATTGATCCGACGAACGAAGATTTGAAATTGCGGCTCGGCGCTTTAAGTGACGTGCCAGGTGAGGAGGTATTTGCCATTACCAAAGATCAAAAAAAACTGGTATATCCGCCAATGCGGGTTAATCGCTTGGGGGGGACGGTCTTGGCGTACGTGGTTAGTTATATGGCGGAAAAAGTAGGATTGGAGGCGGAAGAAAAAGATATTACCTTAGTGGATCTTCGTCGCGGAGAGTATGCGGGTGTCGGAATGATGGGCAATGCAGTGAAGATAGCGCCTATTCGTCAAATTAATTTGTTATGTTCTGATAAAATTATTGATGGTATTACTTTATTTGAAACAGGAAATATTCCCGAGGTGATGCAGGTGCTGATAGAACGTTGGGATAAGGAAACGCGGGGCCTGATTGATCCCAGCCACCCATCCCTAACTACGCCTGTTGATATGCAAAGAGGAAAAGTGATTCGTGAAAGCCTCGACCAGACCTTTGCCATTTAAGAGTCCAAATCCATCCTTGCAAAACCGCAAACATTCCGTATACTGGGAGAGTGTTTTCTATGTCAAAACTAGCTGCTTTTAAAAATGCGCTGAAGCAACTCCTGAATGCTGCAAAAAAGCTATCAGCCACCAGCAATCAGCCGTCGGGCCTACAAAAAAAACTGGAAATCCTCAAGCAGCCGCAGAAAATTCTCCAGTTCGAGATTCCGGTAGCGCTAGACGATGGAAGTATGCGATCCTTCCATGGCTATCGGGTGCAATACAATAATGTACTAGGCCCCTACAAAGGGGGGATTCGTTTTCATGCACGGGTTAATTTAGATGAGATCAAGGCGCTGGCTTTGGAGATGGTGATCAAATGCGCGCTGGTAGATTTGCCTTTTGGCGGAGCCAAGGGCGGGGTAAGCGTGGATCCGAAGTCCCTCTCCCGAGGAGAGCTGGAAAGGTTAAGCCGCGGCTACGTAAAGGCGATTGCCGACCACCTCGGCCCGGATCAGGATATTCCGGCGCCGGATGTAAATACCAATCCGGTGATCATCGGGTGGATGCTGGACGAATACCTCAAAGTTCAAGCAGAGAAACTTGCTCGGGGAGCCCTGCCTGAGGTCGCCAACAGAAATTTAGATCCGTCTTCAGGTAATAGCCCCCACAGCACTACTTATTCATCACGATTAAAGAGTGAAGCCGGACTAAATTTTGTTGGCTCCCCGGCAGGGCTCCCTGCCTTCTTTATAAGTTATTTTCGATCCACTTTTACCGGCAAGTTAATTAAAGACGGCGGAAGCGAGGGGAGGGAGGAGGCGACTGGACTGGGAGGACTTTTCGTTTTGCAGGCGCTGCTTGCAAAACTAAACTTACAACCCTTCGACTTCGCTCAGGGCAAGCCCACAACTCACAACCAGCCACCAACCGCGGCGGAACGTCAAACGTCCCAGCCGCGTTTGACCGCGGCGGTACAGGGCTTTGGCAATGTGGGATACCATGTGGCGAAATTCCTTGATGAATCCAACTTTAGAATAGTGGCCGTTTCCGATAGCCGCGGCGGTATTTACGTACCGGACGGGATCAATCCGGCATTAACGCTTGAGTGCAAGCAAAAGAACGGCTATTTAGCCGGCTGCTATTGTTCCGGATCGGTCTGCAACCTGAACCGGGGAAAACCGATCACCAACGAAGAACTGCTTGAGCTTCCGGTTGATATTTTAGTGCCGGCGGCCCTGGAGTGTGTGATAAACAAGGGAAACGCCGGGCGGATTAAGACGAAAGTTGTGCTTGAGATGGCCAACTGCCCCACTACTCCCGAGGCAGATGAGGTCCTGTTTAAGCGGGGGATTACGGTGATTCCGGATATTTTAGCCAATAGCGGCGGAGTGACAGCTTCAGCTTTTGAGTGGGAACAAAACCTCAAGGGAGAGCACTGGACGAAGGACGAGGTGAATGCCAAACTGAAAGAGAAGCTGGAAACTGCAGCAGGGAAAGTGTGGGAAGCGTCCCAAAGGCTGGGCGTGCCTCTCCGCACTGCGGCACTTGTAGTAGCGCTGGAGCGGTTAATCAGTGCTCTCTAAAATATTTTTCCGCCAGTTTAGCGCGTATATTTGCCCCATAGTATTTGACTTCTTTAACAATTTTCGCTATACTCCCACCATCTTTTTCAAACGAGCACTTTTACAATAGCGTATAGGACAAGCATAAAAACCAGGAGGAGCCATGACTCTGAGAGAGCGCTTACTTAAGATATTTTATACTGCGGTGGTTGCAGGGTTAGTGACTTTATTTGGATATTGGATATACCAAGTTAATAAATATGACCCGGATATCAACATGCGGGGAGAGTACGAGATCGCTCCAATCGAATGTTCTGGGGAAGAACAGATTATGGTAGAGGCAGGAGTATATCAGGAGGGACCGTTAGTAACCTCGCGGGTCGGCGAACGCTGGGAGATATCGGAGGAGGTTAAGGCGCGTTTCGATGAAAACATGTATCATCTGTACCTGTTTGTTTATTGTGATAACGCGGAGCATAGCCCCAGTTATGGACTGTATGCACGGATGTTTAGATACGCCTTTGCCGATTTACCGGTTCCGCAGAATGGTCAGAAGATCGTGTTGCGAGATAACTAAACGTGTAGCGCGTGAGCTAAAGTTGATCCCGATGGGGTTTGCTTTGGAACACGCGCTTTTTTTGTGGGCGTAAATATGTAAGGGAATACCCCATAGCATTGACTTTTAGTCAAATTCCCGCTATACTCCCACCATCTTTTTCTAAATAGGGGAAAGGGGCATTTGCGCCCTGATTTTCCAGTTGGAGAAAAGAAAAAGTCACGCGTGCTCGTTACGTACGCATGACTTCGCACTTTAACCCGGCCTTAGCTTAGCGTTCGCCTTTCCCGCCTGCAAAGCTTTGCATAGCATTGCGGGCAGGTCGCTACTATTCGTAGACGGCTCACGCTGCGTATGGTCGGCGGGTTTGCATCGCAATTGCGATGCAAACGCACCTTAACAACTTGAGATTTAGGAACGAGGAAGAGGGGATATTTATGGGGTAGCGGTTGACACCGAAAAGGTTCGGATATCTATTACCGGATTTTTTCGGTGTCAACACACCGTCTTCTAGTTAATTATCTAATGATTGACATGTTCATATAAAGGAGGTGTAAGAATCCAATAGAATATTTCGCATATCTTACGATCTTCAATCAATACAAACAAGGAGATAAAACCCCATGAAACAATCGTTCAAACCTTTTGTTTGGTTGCTCGTTTTGATTTTCCTGATCAGCGCAGCCTGCGGCGGCGGATCTGGCGGCAATGTGCCAGGGGGCACTCCACAACCGGATTTGGGCCCGCTGGAGATTCAGGCGACTGATGAGATGACCCTTTTGGCCAATGCCGGCATCTTCAATGATTTTGCCAGTCAGCCCGGCGGTGTCTCTGTGAATTTACATACAGAAAAAGGGTCCGTGGAGCTCAAGCTGGAAATAGCAGCGATCTCCAAAAACAACCCGAGCCGGGTGCATGCGTATATTACGTCAGATCCGTTCTTTATGCCCGGTACTGAGGTGCGCGATAAGAAACCGATCATGATGTCTTTGACGACGCTGGTTGTAACTCGCGCGAAGGTGCAAAGACTCCGTTGGACAGCGGACATTCGCATGACTGACGTAATTGCTGCTGCGCGCGCCGGACAGCTCGATGTTTGTTCGGCTTCGGCTTCTCAGGATGCGGCAGCGCTTAACTTCTTCATTTCTGCGCTGACTGCTCTCAAGGGTACTGGTGACACACTTCGTTCTGGTGACTTGGCAGATACATCACCTGTGGTTGCCAGCATGAAGGATTTTTACGCTGCTATGAAGAAGGGGGCGTATAATTCGGACACCCTGCGCCAGTCGGTATTCAACGAATACAAATCCAGTCAATTAACCTGCGACGCAGTGGTGTTACCTGAAAGCTCAGCGATCGCTCTTAACCGTGACCTGACTGCTATTGGTTTGGAGCCCATGCAGATCTTTTACATTACTGATGCTACTGCCGTTCAAATATACACCATGGGTTGCGTGGACAAGATCAACCAAGACAAGCTAGCACAGTGTCAGGCTTTGGAAAAATATTTATCCAGCGCATCTGTTCAGGCCAAGATCATCGGACTTGGATTTCGTGCTAACGACGTAGGCTACGCAGTTCCAAATGCAGATCCTACCGTATTCAATCCTGATTGGGGTGTGCGCCCTGACGAACCGTTTTCCGTAGACATGCCCAAAGATGGAGTGGTTGAGGCGGCAATTAACCTATATCAGGTTGGTTTGCGGCCAGGATCATATACTGTGTATGTCCTTGACTTTTCACCGAGCATGGACGGATCGGGAAAGCAACAACTCCTGACTGCAATGAAGATGCTTTTGGATCAATCGATCGCTGCTAGGTATTACCTGCAGACATCACCCAAAGATACAACCTACACTGTGCTGTTCAGCGGAGAGATTCTGGCTGAATATGTCATTGCCGGCGATGACCCGAATCAGCTTCTAGAGATGTATGGACGCATTGAAGCACAACCATTTGGCAACTCGACAAATATCTACGGATCAGCCATGCGCGGTGTAGAGCTTGCGCAGATTAATGCTTCAATGGATCAATTAGCCGCGGTTATCCTGCTGACTGATGGCGGGCACAATTACGGTCAGAATTACGACCAATTCGAAGCCTTCTATCAGAAAAATGGGTACACCGTACCCGTTTATAGTGTCATGATGGGTGATGCGGTGGAAGACGAGCTTCGTGCTATTGCTGACCTTACCAACGGAGCAGTCTGCGATGGTCGCGGTGGTGAAGAGCAACTTGCCCGTTGCTTCCGCCAGTTTAAAGGGAGCAACTGATTCTATGGAGGTGCCATGAAGACTTACCGCTATGATGTAATAGCCTTTCTTGTGGCGCTCGTGGTGATGCTTGGCGTATTTTTTATATTGCCAACCCATCTGGGTATATTGCTGCGCGGGGTGGTCGGATTCTCGTTGGCGATTATCGTGTTCGTGGCGTATCTGATCATAAGAAAACCAGATACGCTTATTGAGCTTGAGGAATTGCTGAGAGAAACAGCTGAAACCGCTAGTGAAATTGCCGAGATTGGTTCTGCGTTGGATGACACACCAAAGACAAGGGGGAACATTATGGATATCGCCAGCACTATCGCACATGTGGCGACTAAAGGTCTAGCGCGAAACCTCAAGACAATTGACGTACACGTGCGCCGACTTGCGCGTGTCACCCGATCATTCCGTGTCGTACTACAGGTGTTGACAGGAGAAACTAGACTACGTGGAGCTGCTGCAGCCCAAGAAATTACCGAAATCGAGACCAAGAAAATCCCCGGAGTGCGCAGAGCGCTTGAGGATATTGAGGTTGCCATCGATGAGGTGCAGGCTAAGCAATACCAGACCGCAGAAAACGACCTAGCAACACTTACGCAACTTGCGGACCTGTCAACCCGAGCGCAGGAAGCGGTCGAGATACTTAAGAAGATAGTAAGAGACAATCCAAAGTAACGGAGGTTTAAACCGATGAAACGACAAAGAGTTATTCTACTCGTGGGGTTGCTGCTTTTGGCAGCTATTATCCTCACGGTCACTGTTATGTATGCGAATCGGACTAGGCCGGTGGTGCCTACGGCTACCCCGACACTGGTGCCGACGTCGACCAGCACGTCCGTGCCACCCCCGCAAGAGTTTACCTGCGCGGGCGGAGATATATTTTTTCCCATAGCAGCGGATAAGCTTCTGTCGGATTACAATATTAAAGTTAGCGTCGTGAAAATTTCAACGTTTGAGGTGAAGGACGATGCTAAACTGCCGGAGCTTGACTGTTTCTGGCCCGGAAGCTATACGGCGTTTGAAGACTTTAACGCTGCGCATCCGGAAATGGTGTTGGCGAGTGCGACACTATTCCGCACGTACGGCGTGTTTTTAACCCGTACCGATCTGTTCCTGCCGTGGTACCTCAAGTACGGCCTGGTCTACGAAACCGATGGCAAGTACCATATGCCCATGGGTCCAATGATTGCTGCGATGGAGCAGCACTGGACCTGGGAACAGTTGTTCCAGCACAAAGCCGAACAACTTGGGATTGCGTATGATGGCGATGCAAACAAGGACCGTTGGCTTACATTGGATGCCAACATTTATTACGGCGCGCCTGAGTATAGCTCGGGTGCTATGCAGCATGTCCTGTTTCTGGCAAACTGCAAAGCCAGTCCCAACTACAACTGCAGTGAAGTTGTGCAGAAAGGCGAACTTGGTTCTGTCGGTGATCCGGCGTCTGTCCTGGGTTTCCTGGTCGACAACTGGGAGTCTCAGCCACTTCAGATCAAACGCAGCCCGGACTGGTTCGATACGTACCGCGCCAAAAGCGGCAGTTATCCGCTGGCCGCATCAAGCGAGAGCTTGTTTATCGGCTGGTACAACAGTTTGGCCGATGAGAAAAAGGCATCCAGCGGTAAACAGATCGTGGGGATCTATCCCGATTACACGATTTCTACCGACCATGTACTGATTGCCCTCAAGCCAGAAGCTAAGGTGCTCATCGATATATTTAAGAATGACACGTACCTGCAACAACTGGCCTGGGACCAATACGGGATGCGCACGGCAATCGGCGACATTGGGGTAGCCCCAGGCGGTACGGACATCACCTGGATGGAATCTGACCCACTTTCCCTGTTTGAGCCGAAGTACGAAGTCTACCAAGCAATAACAGAGTATATCCACAAGTAAGCACGTGGATAATTAACCCAAGAAGGGCGTGCAGAGGAATCTGTGCGTTTTTCTATATTTTTCCCAAGGAGATATCACATGGCTTTAACCACCCCTTCTAGTATTACCGTAACAACTGAGGTTTTGCCAGCCGTGCTGCTTGAAAGTCCTGAGTTTGAAGCGCGTGCACACGTAGGCGCGAAGAAGCTTACGGAGCTGACGGCCTACGCCGAGAATCTTCTGAAAGATTCCAGCTTCAATGCGCTGTTTTTCATCCGTATGATCGAGAAGACCGGCAGTCAGGTGCCTACACTGGATGCGATGCTGGAACTTGTTCAGGCCCGCAAGACCGGAGAGCTCGGGAAACGCGTAATTGATTCTAGACACCACATGGCTCGCATGAACAGCGACCTGCCTCAGATCGACCCGAAGTTTATGAAGGTATTCCAGGACGGCAGGGCGAAAGCAGAATGGATCGTGAGGATCGTCGGCCATATCTTCCGTCAGATCGAAAAGGCACTTAAGTCATATCAGAACATGCGTGAACTGATTGACGAAGACGCGGCCTACATCGATAACCATGCTGAGCTCATGATCGAAGCGGTGCTGCAATCAGAGAACGCCGCCAATGAGCAGGATAGCCGCTCCAAAGAGCTCCTGGTATTGTCAGCGCTTCTGGAGATCCTTCAGGAGAAGTTGGCCGATCGGTTAGACAAGATTGCAGACGGACTTAAGGCCAACCCCGATGATGAGGAGCTCAAAGATGAGCAGCAACGTTTGGCAAGCATCGTGCCCCTTCTGGTGAAGCGCCAATCATCACTTAAACCATTGACCTATATGGGCAACATGAATGAGTCGCGCTTCCTGGATATCCGCAACACCGACGCTGTCGCTGCCATCACACTCAAAGATCTGGCAGGCCCTGGCATCGCTCAGTGGAAGACGGACATCGTTAGCCAGTTGATGTTCATGCAGGCGGAGATCTCCAACATGGTCGCTCAGACCGGTATCGACGTGATCAATGAAGAGTCGCAGATCGCCGCCGAGGCCTACGCCAGGCACATGGGTCTGTTTGCCCAACTCATGGGCAAGCTGATCGTCAGCGTCGAGACGGTACAGAAGGCTTCAGAAGCAGTGGTCGCCGCTCATGAAGCGTCAGAGGAAGCTCTCAAGAAGGCCATCGAGGTCGGCAAAACCGCATCCCGCGCTGTCGAAAAAGGCCGCAATGAAGTGGCCAAGGCCGAAGAGCAGGCCTCTGAAGAACTGCGCCGTTTGCTACGCAGTTAACCTGAATCTCAAGAATCTGTAACACTTATGGCAATCCGGCTGGAGAAATCCAACCGAAAAATTTTGATTGACTCACCGTCTTTGTGGGAAACCACGAAACGCTGATACTCAATCAAGATTGCCTCATTTTTAGAAATCTGCTATCAAGAGCAGGTTTGTAAGAATGAATGGGGGATTTGTACCTTAACATCAGACTCATAAGGAGGACGCGATGGTACAGAGATTTCGACGGTATCTGGCACGCAGAAATTTTAATTACGAAAATATCCTGCTGTTTTTCCTGGTTATCCTTATCGTTTCCGTAGGATTGGATCTTATCCTGGATAATGTACCCGGTGCAGAAAACTTTTTCGTAAAAGCCAAACTGGCACTGATCGTGGTAGTTGGATGGATTGTGTTTGCGGTATATTGTCTGCTCCCGTGTTGCGTTGGGCCGTTGGTGGCGTTGTTTATGAACTGGTTGGATGAGAAGCTGGGCGAAGATTTCCAGATACACTGGTTTATGAAGCTATTAGGCCACGTAGGAGTTGTAGTGTTGGGAAGCATGCTCTATCTGCTTTTTCTGCCAGTACTGTGTCAAGTTGCGGTCCTTGGGACAATCTATAATCAGCTGTTTGACCTCTCAGCCCTGAGAGAAAGTGTATTCACGCAATCGGGATGGATTGTATGGGCTGTACTGGGTTATTTCTGCGGTCTTTTTATAGCATGGATGTTTGACTGGTGGTAAACAGAGCCTATATCTCTAAGCGTTTGAACAATCTTGGGGCAATACCCTTTTGCATAAGAAGGTGAGCCCCATTTTTTATTGGCTGGAAGAAAATCCTATAGTTTGATTTTCCTGCAATCATATGCTATACTTTCGAAGCCTTTTTTACCCCATATGAGAAAATAGGGCCCTTATGTCCTATTTTCTTAATGTTGAGGAAAAGGATTATCTTCGACTTTATTCAGTTTGCTGTGAGTACTTCGAGAAGGTCATGGTGGGCGAAGTCGGAGGGCACCTTAACATACTTGTTTAGCTTCAAAAGAGTATACGGTATCTGGGACGAAACGAAGGCAGAAGAAAATTCTGCTTTGGCATCGTTCCAGATATCAACGAAGCCATTTTTAAACCTGGAGGTGAATCTATTGAAAAGATGCAAAAAATCGGCGTTTCCACATCAACCACTGTCAAATCATAAGAAAGGATGGTAACCGTGGCAAGACCACGAAATATCTTTTTACCGCTATGGCGACGGATCAAGCAATCGCGTACTCCAATGCTCCATGCGACACTCGATCTGACCGGCTCCGGCGGGATCGCCCGGCTTTTCCGAATGCCGCCGCGTTTTTCACTCTTTCCGCAGCCTGCCATGCTGGACATCAATGGTGAGTACATGGTACCGCTTGATGCCTTTCAAGACACGCTGGTTCGGAATTTTTTGGAAATACTTAACCGCGTCTGCAAGCCCGGCAAGGAGTTGGCTCCAGACGAAGTGGATAATATCGTTAACGAAGTGGTGCGGGTAACCAGGAAGCTATATCCGGAAGTTCCTGCTAAAGTATGCCATCGCGAATTTCAGAAAATTATGCGCGTGGTATTTGCTTTTGCGCTCAACCAAGCTTTGCCTACTGATTTGCACTTTGGCATGGACATGAAGGAGTGGGCAAGGAGAGCCCGGGCACCTCGCCGCGTGGACCTTATGGTCTACCCAATTGAAGTTGACGGGCGCAGAAGCTGTCCCGAGGACTGCCTGATCTGTTATGCAAAGAGCCCCGCGATGAGTTTTGTCGGAAGCGAACTTTTGACCACTGAAGAGTGGCTCAAAGTTATCAAGAAACTGGGCCGCATCAGCATCCCCGAGCTTACGTTCACCGGCGGAGAGGCGACGGTTCGTCTTGACTTAGTTCAGTTGATTAGTGCTGCACGAGAATTTTGCACCCGCCTCAACACCAGCGGTGTATTGATGACGCCAAAGTTGGCAGCGCAACTGAAAGAGGCAGAACTGGACAGCGTACAGATTACGCTTTACAGCAATAAGCCTTATATTCACAACCTTTGTGTCGGTCGAGATGGCGCATTTGACCGTACCGTTCGGGGCATCCGAAACGCGGTTGCCGCGGCTCTCAATGTAAGCGTGAATATCCCGCTTCTACGGCACAATAGCCGGACGTTTACCGACACTATCCGGTATGTCGTGGACAACGGCGTGCGGGTTATTACCTGTTCCGGACTGATCGAGACCGGTGGCGCAAGGGATGAATTGAATCGTGGCAATGGGTTGACACCGAAAGAATTACTAGACGTTCTTAGGAAAGGAATCGCCGTTGCCCGTTCGCTTGGCATTAGTTTGCAGTTCACAAGTCCTGGTAAGCTGCAGATGGCAGCACTTAAACAACTCGGGTTAGATGTACCAGAGTGCGGTGCGAGCTTGTCCAATATGGCCGTAATGCCCAACGGGCGGGTCGTGCATTGCCAGTCGTGGCTTAAGTCCAAACGCGGACTCGGGCATATTCTGAAGACTCCGTGGTGGATGATCTGGAATCACCCGGCATGTGTCGCTGTGCGGCGCGAAAAAGCGCTGCGCAACGCATGTCCGCTATAAAGGAGGCTGACATGAAACAGAAAATTGTTTTCCTGATTATCGTAGCCTTTTTGGTTTTAGCGCTCATTCCATCACGGGGAGTAAAGGCCCAAACGCCGGATGACATCCGCCTATGGCAGATTACGATCCAGCCGAATCCGGACGGAACGCTCCATATGCGCTACGACCTCGATTACTGTGCCAGGACGACATTCCCGTCTGCCGAGCTGTATTTTCCAGCGCCCGTATATACTTTCACGCTTAATGACGCGGGCAGTTCCATCGGAAGCGGAAACGCGCAAGACGGTTACAACATGTATGTGTATTTTGACCATGTTCCAGAGACAAATGAATGCTTCACCGTGTTTTATGACTTCACGGTAACTGATTTTGCTGTGCGAAGCGGCGAAGATGTCCAGTATGAGTACATTTCACCTGAGGTGGCGTTTGCAACCGTTGAGCGCATGACCGTGAGCTGGCAACTGCCGCCTGATCCTAATTTGGTCAAGTATACGGACCCCTCACCAGTCATTGACGGAGGGATTGCGCGTTGGGAATTCGCCAACCTGCAACCCTCGCAACTCGCGACGGTGCAGATAGTGTTTGCTGCCTCTGCCTTCCCGCAACTGTCAGAAGAGCAACCGTGGGTTCCGTCAGAATCACAGCAGCCAAGTGGATCATCACCAAAATCCGGTGGAAGTAACACCAACGCTTTGAAAGTGTTCTTTATCATCATCGGAGTAGTGATTGTGCTCGTGGTGATAGTCGTTTTGATTTCGTTCTTGGCCGACCGTGTGAGTACGACAGACACGGTTTATACACCGACCCGAGGATACGGAACCTATCACAGTACGAGTCACGATGACGATGACGACGGAGGTAGAGTAGTGACCGGGCGTTCATCTCCATCCCATTCGCCTCCATCAAGGCCTACTTATAGTCCGCCATCCTCGTCGCCAAGCGGTTCCGGCAGTTATTCCGGTCGGGGCAGTTCGTGTGTCTCTTCGTGTGTGCACAGCTGTGTCTGTGCGTGTGCGTGTGCGAGCGCCGGGCGTGCCGGATGTTCGGCAAAAGGCATCGGGTTCACAAAAGCAACGCTTGAGCGTTTACTTGGAGAGGAGTAGAAGATGAGATGATAAGAATCAAAAAGATTGTCTTGAATAGCTGTCTACTGCTTATCATCGCGATGTTGGTCGGCTGTACAGGGGCAAGTCGGACGCCAGTATCAACTGATTCGGACAGGCCAGACTGGTGGGATCAGGTGCCAAAAGGGCAAGCGCAATTTCCGATTCTGACCCACTATTGGGTGGCTGATCCTGTGGGATGTTTTTCGCAGGATGCCAAAGAGTATGCGTTTAAGATCTTTGATGCCCTCAGTAGCGCCGAGATTGCGCAAGTGGCAGTTGTCTGTCAGGTAGGCGTCACAGAATCAGATGGCGGTCCCAATATTTGGCTTCGTAACTGGGGAAGAAACCAGAAAGTCGGAACAGCCAAGGAAGATCGGGGGATCGTGTATCTGATCCGGCCGGACGCGGCTCCAGAAAAAAATCGGGTGTTTGTCCAAAAATCACAGTATATGTACTGGTTTGGTGAGATAAGTTGGGACCCGATTTTGGAAATTACTGCCAAGTACGCCAACATCAACCGGTTTGATGAGGCACTGCGCACGATCGCACGTATGACTGACGAAGTGTTACGCAAAGAAGCCTCTGAGTATAAAGGGGTACTTATGACCCCGACACCCAATCCATGAAAAGGAGAATGATCCATGAAGCGTTTAACTATTTGTTTGTTCCTGCTGGCCGTTTTAGTTATTTCCTGCGGGGTTTTGCAAAAGCCCATGGAAGTGGTTGATAACTTTGCCAGCCAGGTGGATGATGGCATCAGCCGCTATAACGAGGTCGAACGGCAGACGAGCAACTTCAGTCTCGCTGTGGACACGTCGCTTAACAAACGCGGGGATATTGATAACAGCGAAAACAAATATCTGACCGCTGACGTGACGAAGGTAAAGGTGTATCGCCAGGACCAAGCAGAAGCATTGGCGAAGGTTCGCGCAGAACAAGAAGCGCTCAAAGCACCGGAAGGCGGACATCTTGATCTTTCCCAGCAAGCCGAGCAAGGGATCGGTAAAGGATTGTATTCAGCTCTGCAGCTGTATGTGAACATTGAGGCTCCTGTTGAGTCCATCCCAGACACAGTGTCATTAGAGGCCATGCGAATCAAGTCCGGCATCTGGGACTATATCGACAGCTGTGGTCGCGATCTGAACGACGCAGTCAAAGCATATAACGACTGGGCCAATAAGATCAACTTTACTACCCCTGAAGGCGGCCGTGTTGCCCGTGAGGTGGCCAATCGTTTGGGCATTACAAATTTGCCCGCGCGGTTGCATGGTTATGACGGTAGTTTACCGTTTTCGGAAGAGAGCGGACCGTCATTGCCTGTGATCCCTACGGTCGCGCCGTTGTTTCCGTAAATGAAGCGTAACAAGTATTTAGGAACTTGAGGAAACTCAAGTTGGCGTAATTATGCGCCGGAGATCTCGCAGATGTTGACTGGTGCCACTGGCGCCACTCGATGTGTTGTGAGATCTCCCCTGTTTTTTCCAGTTACCAACATTTTTGGTGATTGAAAAAGAGAGGGGAGATAATTGCTCGTTAACAAGACGATATTATTATCTGTGACCTTGTTGAAGCATATAAATAAAAACCCCGCCGGCAAGAACAGATGTCCTTAGCCGGACGGGGCTAGAGCGAGAGACTTCAGGAGAGTATGCTGAAAAAACTCAGATTTACAACTCGTTTTTTCAGTATATACCCATCTAATCAGTTTTTTCGCCCTATCGGGCTGCAAACCTGAGTAAGATGGGCATATCAGGTAGTGGTGCCTGGGTTTTCGTCCGGCAGCTTATGTTCGAATAGAGCATCGGCAGGGTTGCCCTTGGTGATCAAACAGACAAGCCACACGATGACCGGTACGACGTAGACCGCAATAGTCCATGTGAGTAAGAGTTCAAGAGCCCAAATGACGACCACCGCGATGATACCCAAAACGATCATCACCGCCACGGCCACAAATTTCTGCAGCAACAAAGCGACAACACCCCAGCAGGCCAAGGCGAACAGATCTATGGGATCAAGAAGACAGATCGAGAGAGTGAGGCTAAAGACCGCCAACTTGGCGATAGGGTAGAAACGGTGCCACACTTTCCAGGGCCAATCTTTTAAGTAATCATAAAAATTAACTACCGGGACAGTCTGGTTCATGTTTTCAAACTCCTCTGTGAATAGGGATATGATATTTCCTGAAGTTGTCAAGGTACCAACGCCATCTACAAGTAAAAGATGGAACAGCTCAAGGGAAATTTTAACATAGATATTTACAGGTATCAAGCTATAGGACAAAAAATTAATTGCCTCTTTACACCTTCCCCAATTTCTCCTATTCTTTTTATTTGTTGGTAATAATTCCATGAAATTTGAGACGATTTTTTTAGCGAACCTGGCGGAGGTTGCCCGACCCCTGGTTCGCTTGATGCGTAAAGCCCGCCGCGAAGGGGAGATTTGGGAGGACCACGGGCTCTGCGACCGTTTCCTTTTCTCCGACCGCGACAACTCTCTCCTGGTAACGCCCCTGCCGATTGATCCGGATTTTTTCCAGGATAGCTGTAAAATTTTAGCTTTAGAGAATGTAAAAAATCTTTACCCGGCGAAAATAGGGGAGTCACTTTGTGAGGCAATCTTAAAAGATCAAAAATTACTCAAAAAGCTTAAAGAAGCCATTGCTGACAATCCGCGGATAAAAATTATTTCTTACGTAGCGAGCCGGGAATTCGGCACACTCATCCAATATTTACGGAAGTGTGGCTACCGCTTTGCCGTACCGGAAATGCCCGATGCAAAAGATCAGTGGACCCAGGCTTATTTCGGAAGCAAGGCCGGTTTCCGGCAGACTTTAGGGGAACTTGACGGTAAAATTCCGGTGATGCCGGAAGGAAAGATTTGTCATAAACTCGCCGAAGTAAAAAAATTTGCCGGAGAGCTTTTTAACCAAGGCAGTGCGGGAGTAGTCATCAAAACTAACCGCGGTCTGGCGGGGGCGGGACTGGTCATTTTGCGCCGAGCGGAAATAACAGCGAAAGAGCTACCCCAAGCGATTACTAAGCTTTGGCGGACCGAGTCTTATTGGCGCAAAGACCCGGCGGTGGTAGAGGCATATATCCCGCCGGATTATAAAGTCTGCGGAGGGTCACCCAATATTGAACTGAGGATTGCTGATCACCGGATTGAACCGTTGTATGTGTGCGGGATGCGGATTAGTAAAGAGGGAGTTTTTCAAGGAGTGGAAATCGGCAAAGGTGCAGTACCCCGGGGACTTACCCGGCAACTAACCACGGTGGCGACCGAGATCGGCAAGCACCTCTTGCGGGCAGGCTATCGGGGCTTTTTTGAGCTGGACTGGGTAGCCGCGGCAGACGGCAGGCTTTATCCGATTGAGGCTAATTTACGGCGCACCGGGGGAACGCATGTCTTTGAGACCGGCCGGAGGCTGTTGGGAGAGGACTTCTTACTACATTATTATATGGCGGCACGTAACCTGGCGCCGGCACCGGCGCTTGAGGGTAAAACCTACCGGGAGGTGAGAGCGAAGCTGGGAGCCTGGCTTTATCCCTTGGGTGGCAGGAAAGAAGGAGTCATGCTGACCATACTTAACCTGCTTTCTACTGGCCGCTGCGGCTATCTGGTAATCGGAAAAAACGCTCAACGGGTACACGAAATCGAGCACGAGCTCGAGCGTCTCTTGACAGATTAATAAAATCAAGCTAAAATATTTAATGCCTGTTTCCGCCTACGCATAAAGCTCAAGCGGATGGAATGCGGCAAGCATAATTCATGAGAAGATATCTTACATCCCAATTCAAAAAACCTTTTTGGCGGTATTGGCGTGTGTAGATCTCTTTGAGGAGATGAATTATCCCCGCATCAGGCGGGGATTTTTGATGGACAAGATGAGCGCGTGATTAGTGAACATGATGAACACGTGATGAGAGCACATTAAATAAAAATAAGGCGAGGGCTCGTAGTTCACCCGGTAGAACATCTCATTTGCAATGAGAAGGTAGGCGGTTCGACTCCGCCCGAGTCCACACGAATGAGCGACATGAATGAGTAGACGCAAAGATAACGGGATCTCGCAATTGTAGCTGCTCGCCTATGGCTTGCAGACAATTGCGGGACAATGAAGAGGCAGGCGGTTTCCGCCTAATCTTGTCTCTCGCCCTAGCTACTATTCGTAGTGCGGCTCGAGGAGCGATTACCGGCGGACAGGCGACTCCCCGCCAGAGGCGGGCAGGCGCCCGGGTCCACTGACAAAAGAATAAATTGTTATATTGTTAAATTGTTATATTGCTATCCAACAATAAAGCCGTCTAACAATACAACAATTGAGCGGCTCTTTGACAACTCAATGACTCTGTATCGTGCAGGTGAAATTCCTGTGATACAGATTTATAGCCCCGATGCTCTTGGTCAATGAAGAACAAGAGGACATTGGGGAAAGTAGTTGCATCGTAAGGGGTAATCTAGAATTACCTTTTACAGTAATTTCGTCGCAAAGAACAGAGGTAGACTCCGGATTATTTCGGTAGTCGACATCTTTGTTCTCCGTACGCAAATAAAGCTGACAATGGATGCCTTGGGCGCTCATGCCGAGGAAGGACGCATTTGGCGGCGATACTCGTCGGGGAGGAGCCAAAATCCCTCGATCCGGCGGTTTCCGAATGGAGAAATCCGCACCGCGCAAGCGGTGAACTCGCGTCTAAAAGACGCTTCACACAGTTAACAAAGTAACAAATTAACAAAAATAATATTTTTAATTTGTTAATAGTCAATTTGTTGATTGTTCGAAGCGCCCATAGGGCGCGAGGGGGCACCACCTGAACTGAAACATCTCAGTAAGGTGAGGAAAATAAATCAAAAGCCCGCCTGCAACGCTTTGCGTAGCAATGCGGGCAGGAGATTCCGTAAGTAGCGGCGAGCGAAAGCGGAACAGCCTAAATTACTTTCGAGATTGGACATTGTCCATATCACGTGCTAATCATGTTCAAGAGTCACGTGTTAATCAAGCAGATGAGCACATGAGACAAGAACGTGAATAACACATGATGGATGGTGTCCAGTCTCGGAGGTGATGTTGCAGGGCTTCCGATATGAGATGAGCAGCGGATAGCAGAACTGCTTGGAATAGCAGACCAAAGAACGTGAAAGTCGTGTATACGAAATCCAATGCTCCTCTAGGGAGTTCCTAAGTACCATGGGACACGAAGGTCCGGTGGGAATCTGGGTCGACCACGATCCAAGGCTAAATACATGAGTGCACCGATAGTGAACAAGTACCGTGAGGGAAAGGTGAAAAGCACCCCGGAAGGGGAATGAAAAGTACCTGAAATTGTCAGCTAACAAACAGACAGAGGTGTGCTTCGCATAGAGAAGCTTAGTAAGGCTTAGTAGGATTAGATGCTTAGATAAACAAACTAAGCTACTAAGTAACTAAGCTACTAAACTTCTGCATGCGGAGCATGCTAATGTCGTGCCTATTGAAGAATGAACCGGTGAGTTGTCGTTATCTGCAAGTCTAAACACGTCAAACGTGCGTAGGCGAAGGGAAACCAAGTCTGAATAGGGCGTTTACCCTGGAAATTTGCTATCCGAAAAGGATTTAGTCAAGCTCAGCTTGACAGCAAATTTCCAGGGTGAAGCAGATCGCGGCAGACCCGAAACCGGGTGAGCTAACCATGAGCAGGGTGAACCCCGCCGAAGGGCGGGGGGAGGCCCGAACTCGTCAGAGCTGCAAATCTGTGAGACGACTTGTGGTTAGGGGTAATATGCCTATCGAACCCGGAGATAGCTGGTTCTCCCCGAAATATATGTAGGTATAGCGCCTGCTAAAATTTTTGCTGGGGTAGAGCACTAACTGAATTATCAAGCGCGAGCAAGGTGATTCATTTAAACTCCGAATACAGACAAAATATACGCAGGCAGTCAGACATGCGGGGCTAAGCTCGTGTGTCAAAAGGAAAACAGTCCAGACTCTCATCTAAGGCCTCTAAATCTTCTCTAAGTGGTTAAGGAGGTCATGGCTTTAAGACACCCAGGAAGTTGGCTTAGAAGCAGCCACCTTTTAAAGAAAGCGTAACAGCTCACTGGCTGAAAGCTATGGCGCCGAAAATGATCGAGGCTCAAGGGAAGTGCCGAAGATAGAGATCTTGTGCCTTGCACAAGGAAATTCGAAGCACGAAGCACGAAATCCTAAACAAATTCAAAACGTTTTGTCCGCCAGCTGGCGGATTGAACATTTGAAATTGTTTCGAGTTTAGGATTTAGAATTTCGGATTTCCTCGCGCAGGGCGCGAGGTGGTAGGGGAGCGTCCCGACAACAGTGAAGCCCACGCCGTAAGGCGGGGTGGAGTGGTCGGGAGTGAGAATGCCGGTATGAGTAGCGTTTCGCAGTGAGAATCTGCGATGCCGAATGCGCAAGGTTTCCGAAGCAACGTTCGTCGACTTCGGGTAAGTCGGATCTAAGGGGGATACAAAACGTTATACCCCGATGTACAAACGGTTTATATTCCGTTACAAGAAAGTGTCGCTTAAGACCCAAAGGGATGACAGAGGGGGATGTGTCTGTTCCGGCTTAGCCGGACTAAGTTCCAAGATAGTGATAATAGGCAAATCCGTTATTACGCTAAATCGAGGAATGATGGGGAGTTTGCGTCGCAAGACAAGGACAACACAGATAGTTCCGTTTTCAAGAAAAATCTCGTTGGGGAGCACTTTTTTTCCGTACCGCAAACCGACACAGGTGCGCTGGTATTAGAGTACCAAGGCAAGCGGGCGACAGTGGTTCAAGGAACTCGGCAACAAAAGTTGGGCGTAACCTATGGGAGATGCCCTTCCCGCCTACAATATTCGTAAGGATAAAGGATGGCGGGACACAGTAAATGACACCAAGCGGCTGTTTAACTAAAACACAGGTCTCTGCGAAGCGGAAACGCAACGTATAGGGGCTGACACCTGCCCAGTGCCGGTAAGTTAAGGGTGGGAGGTGCGGGAAGTGGACCTTGTCCATAATCACGTGCTAATCACGTTCCCACATCACGTGTTAATCAAGAAGATGAGCACATGATGAAAAAACGTGATGAACACATGATAGATTATGGATAACGTCCACTTTCCAAGCTTTCTACCCAAGCTCCGGTTAACGGCAGCAGTAACTATAAAATACAGTTTTGTAGTTGTAAAAGTTGACTAAATGCTGGAATAACTCGTGTATCCGACAGTACCGAAAGGTGATAATCTGTTCGGTGGAGTCAATCAGCAGGAAAGATCCTGATCCGCCAGCTGGCGGGGAAGGAAATCCTCAGAGACTATACGTCAACCCCCGCTCTCATCATAAATTATGAATGATTAGCGGGGATGATATAGTCCGACCTCATGGGCGACCATGAGAGCCGTAACCAATCGGCCACAGTAACAACGTGAACTGTTCTAAGGTAGCGAAGTTCCTTGTCGGGCAAGTTCCGACCTGCACGAAAGGTAGAACGACTTGGTGACTGTCTTGAACCATTACCCGGCGAAATTGAAATGGCTGTGAAGATGCGGCCTACTTGCACATGGACAAAAAGACCCCGTGAAGCTTTACTGCAGTTTGACACTGAGGACTTTATTTTGATTGTCGAGTATAGGAGGGAGGGGAGTACCGTATGGTACCCCCCGTAATATGAAATACCTCTCTTCGAAATAGAGAAATCTGATCCACGCCAGCATAAAAATCCTGGTGGGAGACACTGTCTGACGGGCAGTTTAACTGGGGAGGTTGCCTCCAAAAACGTAACGGAGGCGTACAAAGGTTGGCTAACCCTGAATGGAAACCAGGGCGTGTCGTGCAAACGCGGCAAGCCAGCTTAACTGCGAGACCTACAAGTCGAGCAGATACGAAAGTAGGTGTTAGTGATCCTCGCATCCCTCGTGGGAGGGAGCGGGCTTAACGGATAAAAGCTACTCCGGGGATAACAGGCTGATCGCTTCCGAGAGTCCATATCGACGAGGCGGTTTGGCACCTCGATGTCGGCTCCCCGCATAGTGCGGGGTGGGCCCCTTACCTAGGTAGGTAAGGAAAATTTAGCTCATAACGGTGGAACCCTTATACATAATTCTCTGTTACACTTTATGTATGGGCAATACCGTGGGAAGTCGAGGAGTTTTGACACAAAGACAAAAGGAGATTTTGATTGGTACTTTATTGGGAGATGCACATCTGGAAAAGAATGGAAGATATAGTCGTGTACGTGTTGATCATTATAGTAAACACCGGGAGTACATTTATTGGTTAGCGCAAGAACTCCTGCCGTTTTCTTTAAAGCCTCGACAAATTTTCGAGACAGATAAGAGAAATGGCAAGAGGTATTCTCGGTGGCATTTCTCCACCAAAAGTTTACCAATCTTTGAGGAATTCAGAAAGTTGTTTTATGGCGGTAAAAGAAAGATTATTCCTTCTTTGCTGGCTGAATTAATTTCTCCTTTATCTTTGGCAATTTGGTATATGGATGATGGATTTCGCAGACGCGACTCAAGAGGTTTTTATCTTTGTACATCATCGTTTACCGAGGGAGAACAAAATTTTATTCAAGAGACATTGAAGACTCAATTTAAGCTGTTAACTAGAGTTCACCATCAGCATGAGTTGGGAAGAATTTTCATCCCATCGGCGTATGCTGATAGATTTAATGATCTTATTAAACCATTTGTTCTTCCAGTTTTTCATTATAAACTCCTTTGACCCCGTAACGACTCTTCGTCCGCCGGTTGGCGGATCGGAGGATTCCGATTATATCGGGATAACACGCTAAACTCCCTCGCTTAACGAGGGATGATGGTATAGTCTAACCCTCATGGAAACATGAGATAAGTTGCATCCTATCCTGGGGGTGGAGAAGCTCCCAAGGGTCCGGCTGTTCGCCGGTTAAAAGGGTACGCGAGCTGGGTTCAGAACGTCGTGAGACAGTTCGGTCTCTATCCTGTGCAAGCGTTCGATTCTTGAGGGAAGCTCTCTACAGTACGAGAGGACCTAGAGGGACGGATCCCTGGTGTGCCAGTTGTTCCGGCTTAGCCGGGGCAGCGCTGGGTAGCTAGATCCGGTCGGGATAAGCGCTGAAAGCATCTCAAGCGCCAAGCCCACCCCAAGATAAGGAATCGTTCCCCGCCTCTGGCGGGGTGCAGACCCGTTGAAGATTACAACGTTGACCCTTCGACTTCGCTCAGGGCGAGAGTCTTTAGCGAATAGGGTTAATCTTTCGGTAAAGCTTTGGATTTGGAAACGAATCCTGAGCCTGCCGAAGGATGATAGGCGAGGAGTGTACGCACCGTAAGGTGTTTAGCTTACTCGTACTAATCGGTCGAAGCGTATGGGGAACAAAGATAGATGAAATTAAGGATAAAGGGTATAACTCGCTGTTTGGCGAGATGGTTACCCCTTATGAGGCAACTACCTATATTAGTAAGACCAGCAACACGAGCAAGGCCAGTTCAGAGAAAATTAATTTGAAAATAGCATTGTCTCGGTGATTTAAGCGATACGGAACCACCCTTTTCGCCCGTACAATTTTGCTTTGAGATCCTTTGGTCTCTCAAGCGATATGGAACCACCCTTTCCCATTCCGAACAGGGAAGTGAAACATATCAGCGCCAACAATACCCGATCCGCAAGGGTCCAGGAAGATAGGTCGAGGCCAGGGAATCTGAGGGCAAAATTTACGGGCCGCTGACAATATCCTTCGACTTCGCTCAGGATCATAGATCCTTCGACTTCGCTCAGGATCATAGATCCTTCGACTTCGCTCAGGATCATAGATCCTTCGACTTCGCTCAGGATAAACCTGATCCGCAAGGGTCCGGCCCGCCTGCACTTGCCTGCGGCAAGAGCCGCTGGCGGGCAGGGAAGACCCTCTTTCGCTAACGCTTTAGAAGGGCGCGGTAGGTCGAGGCCTGCCCCGCATACACGCTCCTCCGACGCGAGGACGTAGGCCTCGGGAGGAGGTAAGTGTTGTGCTGGGGCCAGGGAATCTGAGTGAAAAATTTTACGTGCCGCCGTCGGTTAAATCAGGGAGTTTGAGCAAGCAGAGTCAGTTGTTGTTGGGCTTCCCTGGCAGCCTCAAATAACGGTTGATAAGGCATGGCGGCTGCCGTGGCAGTTTGAAAGCTTTGTTCTTTGGTCATAGTCAGAAGATTATCTAATCTAGCCCGAGCTTCATCTACTAATTGTTCTGCGGCCAGTTGATATTCCAGACGCTCAACTGTATCTACCATAAGTATAAGTTCTCCGTTTTCATAGTAAACGAGATAAAATACTTGTCAAGAAGCAAATTGTGTTTAGGACTAAAATTTTGTATAATCCAACTATCCTTACGAAAGGCGGTAACAATGAATGGTTCTAAAAAAAGTAAATAGTTCACAGCCTACCTCGCCGGCAGGCAGGTTATTAGTTCATAGAAAGAAAGAAGAGAAAGCAAAAAAAGATACAAAAACCTTAAATACTTCTCATGTTAAGGCTTCGGTCTCCCCGAAATCTCCCCAAACCATGGAGGAGCTCTTGGCCCTGACGGGGTACAAGCTCAAAGGTGTCAAAAAGGGTGATGTTTTTGAAGGGGTAATTTCCCGCGTGACACCCAAGGAAATTAATGTCGACATCGGCGCTAAAACCGAAGGGGTAGTAATCGATCGGGAACTGGAGAACTACAAAGACGCCCTGATGGCGCTTTCACCCGGCGATAAGGTAGTCGCGCAGGTGATTGTGGCGGAAAATGATCGGGGACAAGCGGTTTTGTCGCTAAGGAAACATATCTTTGAAAAGCGCTGGGAAGACCTGGCAAAATTCCAAAAAGAGGGCAGTTCCGTAGAGGTAGTCCTGAAAGAGCCGGTTCGGGGAGGAATTCTGGTGGACTACAGCGGGCTAAGGGGCTATATCCCGCAGTCACAACTGGATAGCACCTTAGCTAAGCAATTGGATAAAGCGACCGGCCGGCGCATTGAAGTTAAAGTGGTAGAAGTAGATAAAGAAACCAATCGCCTGGTTTTTTCGCAAAAAGCCATCACCGAGGCAGAAAGCTTGGCCAAACAGAAGGAATTGCTTTCCGTGATAGAAGTTGGTTCTAAGGTGGAAACCACCATTACAACCGTAGTACCTTTCGGCGCCTTTGCGAAATTTTCCGTAACCAAAGAGGGGGAGCCCGAGGAGATTGAGGGATTAATCCATATCTCCGAAATTGCCTGGGAGAAAGTGGAAGATCCCAACCAATACCTCAAGATGGGGGACAAACTCAAGACCAAAATCATCGGCATCGATACGAATAGCGGAAAAGTAACTCTTTCGCTTAAGCAACTCTTACCGGATCCGTGGGAGCATGTATTGGATCAGTTTGAAAAAGACGGCGAGGTGAAAGGCACGGTTTCCCGCGTTACTCCCATCGGGATTTTTGTGATGCTCTCGCCGGGGGTGGAGGGGTTGATACACATTAGCAAATTAGTACCGGGCGAGGAGCCTAAGGCAGGGGAAGAAATTACCTGTATTGTGGAAGATCTCCAGCCGGAGAAAAGAAAGATCAGCCTTTCACTGGCTCTTAAAGAAAAACCGATCGGGTACAGATAATTGCCTGATGGGATAATTATGTCATGGGGGATCTGGTTGGTTAGTGGTTTTTTACTCTTCTATCGCCTCGGTGTTAACCACCTCTCCAATTGGGATGAAGCCTGGTTGGCGGCGATTAGCCGCACGATGCTCCAGAGCGGTAATTACCTTACTCCAATTTGGAATACCCAAGTTTTTTTTGATAAACCGCCATTTTATTATTGGGCCAGCGCTATTGCCATGAAAATTTTCGGGATCAACGAATTTAGCGCGCGTCTGCCGTCAGCGCTGGCCGGAGTAGGGACTGTGTGGCTGGTTTATTTACTCACAAAATTGTGGTTTAAGCAAAAATCAACCGCACTTACTGCCAGTTTGATCCTTATTTCTACGATCGGTTTCCTGTATCGCAGCCGGACCGGTAACCTGGATACCTTTCTGACGTTTTGGATTATGCTAGCGATCTGGGCGTATTACCGATTACTAAAACCAAAGAGCGAAAGCTGGACGATTTGGTTTATGGTAGGTTTAGTCGGAGCCTTTTTAACCAAAGGTTTAATCGCGCTGGTTTTTCCGGTGGTGGTAGTAGTTTGGGGTTTAATCAGGCCCCAGCAAAAATTACTGCCCAGACAGTTTCACTGGGGAGTCAGCGGGGCTGTCGTAATTGGACTAGGCTGGTTGGGAGTAAACGCTGTCGTCAACGGGCCGGATTACCTCAATTATTTTTTAGGACACCAGGCAGAAAAAACCTTTGCCCGTTGGCAGATTTGGCAAACTTTTTCCTGGGATTATCTTGGGTACCTCAGGAGCGGCTTAAAGCTTTGGATTATCCCGGCAGTCCCCAGTCTGGTTTATGCCTGGTGGCGATTAAGGAAACATCCGGCTTACCCGGCAGTAGTATACGTTACCGGAATGCTAATAGGTTTATCGTTTTTTGCCAATAAAAGCAATTGGTTTTTAGTGCCGCTCTACCCGTTGATTGCGATCATTACCAGTTATGGGATCTGGGAGATAGGAGGAATCAAATTGAAACTTAAAATTTTAAAATTTAAATTGAGAGAGAGAACATTTATTATTACTGCCATCTTGGTCGCGATCAGCGCCTGGCAGTTGTACCATTACCGCGAACAATATCTTACCCCGGATGTGGCGGCTGATGAGGCAAAAGTAGCCCTAGCCGCTAAACAATTGACAAATTCCGGCGATACTCTATATTTAACTCACTATTACTGCCCGACGACCGTCTACTATAGCGAGCGGAGAGTCTTGGCGGTTTATAGTGAACAGGAGAGCAATCGAGCTTGGTATATTCTGCCAAAGACCGCTTGGCCGGAAATTACCAAGCTTGAGCGATTATTTGTGGTTACTACCCGGGAGGAGTGGGGATTTTTACAGGATTACCTGCCCTCAGGTAAGTTTACCGTATTGGCACAGTCGGGGGAGAAACTGTTGCTTGCCAAGAAGCGGTAAAAAGATATAAAGATATAAAGATACATAGATACAAAGAGATTATGAAGCTAAGGTCGTCCTTTGTTTGTCAGCAGTGCGGGTATGAGACGCCCAGTTGGTACGGGAAATGCCCGAATTGCGATACCTGGAATTCCTTAGTGGAAACGGTTAAAGAACCAGCCGCCAGCTCTCGGTCTTCAGCTTTCAGACATCCACTAACAGGCGCGAAACCGCAAAAATTGTCAGAGGTAAAGCATATTGAGAAAAATCGTCTAAAGAGCGGATTTGAGGAGTTTGACCGGGTAATGGGCGGGGGGATCGTACCGGGATCCGTGACACTTTTAGCCGGCGATCCGGGGATCGGCAAGTCAACTCTGCTCTTGCATGTACTGGCCAAGATCGGAGGCCTGTATGTTTCCGGGGAGGAATCGGCAGAACAAGTGAAATTGCGGGCAAAGCGACTGGGGATTGGGGGAGAGAATATCTCCATACTTGCTGAAACTAACGCAGAGGTAATAATAAGTAGCTTAGAAGCTTCGCAGTTTAGCAGCTTAGATAAAACAAAAAGTAGTTTAGCTTTAGTAATCATTGATTCCATCCAGTCTCTCTCCTCAGGCGATCTGGATGGCATGGCAGGATCAGTCGGGCAGATCAGGCATTCGGCGGAGCTCCTCATTGCCGAAGCAAAAACTCAGGGCATGCCTATCATGATTATCGGCCACGTGACCAAGGAAGGAGCCATTGCCGGGCCCAAAGTTTTAGAGCACATGGTAGACACGGTCCTTTACCTCGAAGGAGAACGCTTTGCCAATGCGAGAATACTCCGAACTTTGAAAAATCGCTTTGGGGCGATTGAAGAAGTGGGAATTTTTGAAATGGCAGATAAAGGACTAGCAGAGGTAACTAATCCCTCGGCGCTATTTTTACAGGATAGAGTAAAAAATGTCCCCGGGTCGGTAGTCACCGTGATTTTGGAGGGAACCCGGCCGATGCTGGTAGAAATTCAGGCGCTGGTCGTCCCCAGTCAGTTAGCCTTTCCCCGCAGGGTGACTAATGGTGTGGAATTTAACCGTACACAACTAATGGTAGCGATTTTGCAAAAACGCCTGAACTTGCCCTTGGGTAATTTTGATATTTTTATCAACGTGAGCGGAGGACTTAAAATTGAAGAGCCGGCCGCGGATTTGGCTGTAGCCATGGCCATTATTTCCTCTTTCAAAAATAAACCGCTTGATCCTAAAACTGCGGTATTCGGTGAATTGGGACTACTGGGTGAAGTGCGCAGGGTCAATGCGGAAGAAAGAAGAATTAAAGAAGCCAAGCGCCTGGGCTTTAGTTCGGTGATTTCTCCCCAGTCAGTGCGTAACCTCAAACAGTCTACCCTACAGTGGCAGTAAATCCTTTAATAGTTTGTTTTTTACCGACCCAGTGGCTATAATACCTCTTAAGCATTTAAGTAATCCTGTTTGGTCATAATTGTACCTTAACAAAGAGAGAGGAAAAGGAAGAAATGACGATAAAAAAGCTGTTAGGGAAGTTGGTATACCTGATTTGGCTCATTTCCGGCGGAGTCGGAATAGGAATCGCGCTAAGTTCTGCTTCCAGGTGGGGTGATCTTAATTTTCCTGATCCACTCGGCAGTTGGGCTGAGATGGCAATAGTGGGGTTTTTTACCCTTGGCATGTTCTATAGAGTGACAAGGATAAGGCCGCTGGTTGAGATGCAGCAGGAACAACGCAGCATACAGCGAGATATCGGGATTATACTCCTTATCATGATTCCGGTGACCTGGGCCTATCAATACTGTTTTTACCGGGTATGGCTACATGGGACTACCGTCGTAGTGGCTCTCTTGAGCGTGTTTTATCTGTGGCACTCTCGCCGGGAGAAGACGAAAAAAATCCTTAAGTCAACAGCAAAACCGTAATTGAATTCCAAAAAGAGGGAGCGCGATTTTTCGCTCACACATTACAGCCTTCATCCTACCTCTTTTTTTGAGTTATCCTTCGATAATACTCAGGATGATTCAAATTCGGAGGTAGGAGGAGACGGATCGAGATCAATAGCAAGAAAAATCCCAAATCGGGCATATGCGCCTGAGGAGGGATTTTTTTGGTGGCTGGTTTACACCACAGTTGGGCGGTCGCTCGGGTAACGCATTTTTCGATGACGCTCAGAGAGCGCTTACGAGGTCGAGAAGCGTATAACCCTACCTCGCTCAGTGAAGCCCCGCATATTCATCTTATAGATATCTTAAAGCTTTTTTCTGCAGCGGGTCTTCAGTGCATCTCAAAATGATTACCTTCGTGCCCGCTCACCCTTAATAGGTGGAGGCCTATCCATCTTGTGTTACAATGAACTCGCTATGCAGAAAATAGCCGGTTCAACTAAGTCGGCGGCGCCTAAGGCCGTGATTAAACCGACCGCAGCCTTTACGCAGGCGTTGGCCCGCGAGATTGTCAAGAATTTAACCGCCATCGGACAATTTACAGCCAGGCCGTTTCATCGCGGGAAAAAACCGGAGGAAAAAAAGCCGCCGGAGCTGGGCGAAAATCCGATTTTTATTGATACCAGCGTGCTGATTGACGGCCGGATACTGCCGATTGTCAACAGCGGATTTCTGGCCGGAAGTCTCGTCATCCCGCAATTTATTTTAGGCGAAGTGCAGCATATTGCCGACAGTCCTGACCCCATCCGACGGGCCAAAGGAAGAAGGGGACTGGAAGTGGTCGGCAAACTCAAGGGTCAGAAAGCAAATTTTCAGGTAAAAACCAGGATTATTAGCGGAGGCAACGGTGAGATTAAAGAGACTGATCAAAAGTTAATTGCTCTGGCCCGCCGCCTAAAAAGCCGTTTGTTGACCGTGGATTTTAACTTAGCCCAAAGTGCCCGGGTGCAGGGAGTGAGAGTGATGAATGTCAATGATTTAGCCCAGGCTCTCAAGGCGGCACTCGTGCCGGGGGAGGAATTAAACCTCAAAATTACCCACCAGGGACGCGATCGGGCTCAGGGGGTAGGGTATCTCACCGACGGCACCATGGTAGTGGTTGACAATGCCCGCGATAAAGTTGGGCTAGACATAGTCGTCATTATCACCAAAGTCCACCAAACTCCGGCAGGACAACTGTTTTTCGCCAGACTAAAATAATCATCGAATAACGAATCTATTACGAATATACGAATAACGCAAAGCGTGAGCATCGAATTACGAATTTTTTGCGAATATACGAATTTCTATATTTGGGTTAATTAGATACTCGTTCACATCACAGGTTTACTATTCTTTTAAATACTACGCCACGGCTCCCAAAGTTAATAAGGATAGCAAGCCTCAGTTTCTGTGTTCGTAAATATTCTAGAACTTGATCGATGTGAGACTTTGAGAAATTATCGCCCTTTTTAAGCTCCACCACGACCTTCCCGTCAATAAGAAAATCGAGTCTCTTTCGACCAATGATTTTCCCCTTATATGAGAGAGGAAAACTTACTTCCGTCTGAAATGTGATACCCTTTTGGGTAAAAGCTTCAATAAGTGCTTTTTGATAATACTTTTCGTGATATCCACTGCCAATGCCGTTATAGACATCAAACGCACAGCCAATAATTAAGTAGCTGATTTCGGGGTAGAGCAGATCTTGCCTTTGCAATATCCGTCTCACGATTCTATCTTAACTCAATTCGTATATTCGTAGAAATTCGTGATTCGTTGATGTGTCCTCAAGTTATCCACAATTTTTTTCTCAAAAATTTACGGGGCAACAGAGTAATCTAAATATCCACAAATAAACTATAGGGTTCTAAAATTTTCCCAAGCAAAATAATTATGGGACTTGACAAACGTTTTTTGGCGTGTTTAACTGGATAGGTAATGTTAAAACCGCTGGTTAAATTGGGTTTGGGGTTAAAAACAGCCTTGGGTTTGGGTCCGAAGGGCAGAACCTCGCCGTTTGAGAAAGATAGACGGCTGTTTGAGGCCGATGTCAAACAACAGCTGGTCAAACTGAAAGAAAAGGGCATTAATCTGCCGATTTTTACACTGTAGAAAGATCACTATCGCTAGTCTTGGGTAGAAAAGCTGCTTCTAAAAAGAGCAGCTTTTTGGTCGGCGGATATGCAGCACTAAACTCGTAAACTCGTTAAAAGGTGAATCCGCCCGCTCTTACTTCAAGCCTGTTCCGTACTATGCGTACACGGCTTGAAGAGCGAGCTTGGGCGGATATGCAGCACTAAACTCGTAAACTCGTTAAGTGCTGCATAAAAAAAGCATCACTACCGCTAGCCTTGGGTTTGGGTTACGCTACGAATAGTAATGCTTTTTAGATTAGGTAACGCCCGATTGGGCAAAAGAGCGATACCTGATAAACAAAATAGCAACCCGCAAAAATATTGTCAACTTTTTTTTTGAAGCAAGACTTAGGGGAAGAGCCTGCTAGATTAACCAAATTTCTCACCGATTAATAGATGGCAATCGGTGGCCATTGATAATGAGCAGGATGATAAAAAGCATAAACCAAAGCGTCTTCTAAGATGAGTTTGCCCTTATCCGAGTTCCAGCTGAGACAGGGTATAACTTGTGTTTCTTTTCCTTCAATCAGCAAGTTTTCGCTCAGAGGCTCAGCCAAAACTCGTATTGCAGAATAGCATATAGTTTCAGGATCTCTCGTGGTAGCTTGATAATTCCAACCTATGTCAAGGACGACTGCACCTTCGTCGTGCTTAACCAGCTGAGCTGTGCGATTTTGAGCAGGGGCAAGGGGCGGGTGTTCATCCGGCTCTGCAGGGATTCTAACCACAGAATAGGGTTTGATCTTGTCTTGCAGTTCCTCTAACAACCCGGGAATACCTGCTTGTTCAAGCATGGCGATACCTCTTTCAAGGAGAATTTTCCGATATTGCTCCAGTCTTTCGGGTGGTCCAATTTTTAGGGTCGAAGAAGGGATATTTCTTGCAAAAGCTTCTTTAATAGTCATTAAAATAAAGCTTGGAGCAGGATGATAGCTTATAATCTATATAATACTCCTTGGGGGTATTGTCAAGCCCTGATTAAGAGGATGTTTATTGCAGGAGAAAAAGGCTAATAAGGATTAAGGTTCCGGCTAAGCATTTTTCTTTGATCAGATCACGTTCCCTGAGTATGACAACCCCCAAAATGATCGTCAGGATTCCCGACATCGAAATCATGAGTGCGACTTTGGAAACTTCGCCGGTTTTGAGTGCCAAAAGATAGAAATAATAACCCAGAACGTTAAAAGCTGCGAGCAGCGGTATTCTCCAGGAGGAAAGCCGCCATTCTTTGAGGAAGAATTTACGAGGCAGCGGCGGCGTGATCGCATTAAAAAGACTGGGGACAGCGAAGCTTAAGGCAGCATAAAAGGGGAGGGCATAATGGCCGGAAACCAGCTTGTCGAAAAACCAGCCCAGACCCAGACAAACAGCCAAAGCCAGCGCCGGGAGCAGATGAGGCTTGGACTTAAGACGGGTATTTTTAGAAATGAGCAGGAGATTGGCAGTAAGGATCAGAGCCAAAGCAAGCATGATTTTCCAGGTCAGGATTTCGTGCAAAAAAATTAGGGAGGCAACCAGAGTGACCACCGGAGCGAGCCTCAGGATGACGATCAGCACTGAGGCCTCAACTATTTTTCGCGTGGCAAATTCTAACCGGGCAAAAAAGCTCCAGACAAGTAACCCCCCCGGCGGTGAGCAGAAGGAGCGGCCAGGTAACCGCAGGCGTGCGGTAAGGTTCATAAAAGAAAAGGATTAAACATAAGGAAGCAGCCAGTCCATTATAAAGCGCCGTAAAGGCGCGCGGATGGTAACTGCGGACAGCTAAAATCCGGCTGAGTAGACTATAAACCACGAAAAAACCGGTGGCGGCCAAGGAGAGAAAAAACCAGTTCACAAGATGAGTATAGCGAAGTTAAGCCGAATGTAAAACAATTGATCGCAACCAACAAAGCGCCAGTGATATCCTCTATGGGAAGTTGATCGCAACCAACAAAGCGCCAGTGATACCCTCTATGGGAAGTTGATCGCCTGCCCAACAATCAACTCCCCATACAAAATACCATTCTGGCGCTTTTTCGTTGTAAACCTGCCTTTATTCAGAAAATCGTAAAACGATTATTCTGAGCAACAATCAACTCCCCATACAAAATACCATTCTGGCGCTTTTTCGTTGTAAACCTGCCTTTATTCAGAAAATCGTAAAACGATTATTCTGAGCAACAATCAACTCCCCATACAAGTTACAATTACGGTGCAAATTATTTCGGCTCAACTTTTAGCTTTCAGTGTCCCCAGCTTATAGTGAACAGGATTGTAACGCGGGGGCAGGAAGTTGTCAAATACTAATTAACCCATAAAACAAAATCAACAATAAAACTTTATTTTCCGGCGGGTCCTGCCTGTCGCGTATCCCAACGATCAATCCTCGTCCTGCCGGAGTTTTTCCTGTTTAGAGGTGTCTTCTGTCAAATGTATATTTCTCAAGCCTCCAGCAAGTCTCCTGGCTCGGGTTTGCAGGACTGCGGGTGTCGTCGGGATCCCTCGCGACAGTCACCCGCCTACTTATTAGTCAAATTCTACCTTTCCGCGTCTATTAATCTTGGATTTGGAAAATGCAAACTGACCGGGGCTTACCGACGCACAAATTGCACCCACTTAACGCTTGACGAACCTCGTTATCTTCGTCCCGAAAAAAAGCCCTTTCGGCCTTTAAATCAATTTCACTATTACGGGGGAATTGCGCTATTGATCTTACAGTGCCCGGGGCTTCCGAGGCCACCTCTGTCATCATCCAATACCTGGTGCGGCCTTCAATTTCAGCGTAGATTTGGAATTTTCTTTCCGCACCGCAAGTAACCAGCGAACTACCCATAGATTTGCTTAAGCCGCTATCGCTCCGGCAGCATTTTGTCCTAAGGCAATCGCATAATTTATGCCGCGATCCCAGGGATAGACACTGTCAAGATTAGCCAAATACACGCCACTCACTGAGGTTTTCAGTTGGGGGGCTTTTTGAGAATAGTGAAGTTGGGGAACGGGTTGAGCATAAAGATCAGTAAATAATTTAAAATTTAAAATTTTGAATTTAGAATTGGGAGCAAGACGCTGAATATAAGGCAGGAATTGCTTAAGCAATTGTGCTTTGGTCATGGATAAATACCGATGGCCCGAGGGGAGATAATTGCCGAAGTAAGTAAGGTGATGACCGCCATAATGTTTAGGATCCATAAAATTAGTGTGGGCGACGACGGCTAAGAAAGGGAATGAACGGTCTAAAATGTTGAGCCAGTAAGTATGCTTGAGCAGCGGTTCCCCGGTTTCCAAAATCAAAGTTTGGGCGTGGAGATGAGGAATGGAGCTAGCCTGAGATTGAGGTAGAAGTTTTGCAACAATCGGCGCAGGTGCGGTCACGAGCACGCGGTCAAAAATTTCCGAATCCAGTCTCTTAGTCTGCGTTTTTTGACATTTAATTTGTATATTCGGGATTTTATTTTTATTTTTTGAGATAGCTTTAACTTCAGTATTAAGACGAATAAGACCACCAAGTTTTTGGATCTCAATAACGAGTTTATTAGCAAACATATCGAATCCTCCCGCGAGATAGCACAATTTTGGTGTTCGTTTATGAATACGGGCCCAGAACCAGGCTGCTGAAACACCTGCTGAAAGGCCGGCAAATTTACCAAGCATCAGGGGCTCCCATAAAACCCGCCAACTTTCCGAACCGGCGATCAGCTTGACCAACTGTTCTGCCGGAAGGTTTTCCAGCGGTTGCCAAAAGGGATTGAGTTTGCAAAAAACTATCAGGGCGCCTGTGCGCAGGCGCGCGAAAAGACTTAAAGGTGAAAAACGGAGCAGGTGGAGAGGTGAGTCAAAGGGATAGATTGTCGTTCTTGACTCTCTTTGACTTAGGAGATTCGCCGTCAGCGGCCGCTTAATAATCAATTTGTCTAATAAATCTAATTCGGCTAATAAGTTGAAAGCGACAGTGTCGCTGGCAAAAAGGTGGTGATAGGTTTGCTCCAAAGGCCAGTCCCAATTTTTTTCCTTAAACCCGGCGGCCAAGCCGCCTACTTGTTTTTCTTTTTCCAAGACGACCACCTTGTGGCCGGCTTTAGCCAGCTCATAGGCGGCAGTCAGACCAGTAAATCCGGTGCCCACAATAGCGATCTTCATAGCTTGGATTATAACGCAATCGAACTCCTTGTAACTAATATTCCCTTCGTTTATACTTCGGCTAACTTTATGAACCAAAAAATCCTCGCTTTAGTAGCTTTAGCCCGGCCGCGGCAGTGGCTGAAAAATTTAGCTTTATTTGCCCCACTGGTGTTTAGCCGCCACCTGTTTTGGCCAACGCTTTTTTGGCAGACTACCTTGGGGGCCATGGCCTTTTGCTTGCTGTCTTCCTCTAACTATATCCTTAACGACGTGATTGATGCTCCGCGCGACCGTCAGCACCCGCTTAAAAAAAATCGGCCGGTGGCTGCCCGGGTGATTTCCGAAAAGGGAGCTCTCTTGACGGCGGTGGTTTTAGCTATCGCGGGACTGCTCACCAGCTATGTACTGGGCACAAGCTTTTTACTGGTAGCGGTTGGTTTTATGGTTTTGCATTGGGCTTCGCATTTCTTCCTGCGTCATATCAGTATCGTGGATGTGCTGGCTCTGGCCGGCGGCTATGTGCTGCGGGTGGTAGCCGGAGAGATGACGAGCAATTACCACATTTCGATTTGGTTACTTCTGACGGTGCTGGCTTTTTCCTTGTTGCTCGCGATTGGCAAGCGCCGGGCGGAGCTGTCCCTCATTAAGGAACACGAGGACCGGTCTAGGCTTGATCCAGAAGAGTTTAATTATTCGGAAAGATTACTGGATGCATATGTCGCGGTTTTTGCCAACGCCACTTTTCTCACTTATACCTACTTTACCTTTCTCGCTACCCCTATCGGCGGGGGGATACTGTCGGATTTTGCCTTATGGGCCAGCCGTAAATGGATGATGGTGACCATACCTTTTGTGTTATACGGAATCTTACGCTATCTCCAGATTATTTATGAAATTAAAGAGGAAACCCTGGAACAAAAGTTAATCGCCGACCTGCCGCTCTTAGTTGATTTAGGCCTGTGGACGCTTGTCGTACTGGTCGTAGTTTATTATCTGTAAATTGGTCTAATTAGTCTAATTGGTCAAATATGCAGAGAAAGATTAAAGTCGGCGTGGATTTTGACGGGGTTTTGGCCTATAACCCGTTTCGCGTCGGACGGGCAATCGTCGCTTGGGTCAAAACAAAGGTTCTCAGGATTAAAACATTACACTTTTTTGTGCCGCAAAACGCTTCCGAAAGAATCATCTGGGCAATTTTACATGAATCCAGCGTCTTTCCCGCTAAAGGCACTGCCAAACTCAAGGCTTTGGCCAAAAGCAATACTTACGAATTTTATCTGGTAACCGCGCGCTTCGGATTTTTAGCTCCCCAGGTTAAACGCTGGCTCGCGCGCTGGAGGCTGAGTGGTGTATTTAAGGCGCTGGAAATTAATCACGCGCACCAACAGCCGCATGTTTTTAAGACGCAAATTGTGCGGAAACTGGAGCTGGATTATTACATCGAAGACAATTGGGACATTGTGCAATACCTCACCGGAAAAACCAAAACTAAAATCTACTGGATTTATAACGTACTCGACAGAGGCAAGGTTTATCAGGACAAGTTTCCCTATCTGGAGAAAGCATTATTGAAGATTCAAAAGAAATCCTAAATCCCATAGAGTTTACATGAAAATCCTTTTTTCCATCACCTACTATTGTCCCTATGTTTCGGGGCTTAGCATCGCTGTTAAAAGGCTGGCGGAGGCCCTAGTGAAGCGGGGATTTAAGCCGACGGTTTTATGCATGCAGCACGAAAAAATTCTCAAACCGGAAGAGAGAACAAAAGGGGTAAGGATTATGAGGGCAAGACCCTGGCTTGCGGCCAGTAAAGGGTTTTTGTCGTGGGAATTTGTGCGGCTGGCCTGGCAACTGGTCAAGGAAACAGAAACCGTGGTGGTAAATCTGCCGCAATTGGAAGGACTAATACCGGCCTTACTCGCTAAAATCTTCGGCAAACGCTTAATCGCAATTTATCACTGTGAAGTAGTTCTGCCGGAAGGATTTATCAATACGATTATTCAGAGCTTTTTGGAGATTTCAAACTTTCTTACCCTGCTGATGGCCGACCAAGTAGTTACCTATACCGGCGATTTTGCCAAGCATAGTAAGCTACTTAAGTCGCTTAAGGAGCTTAAGAAAGATCAAAAAATTCTTACTGTTTATCCGCCGATACCGGCTCCAAGGATTAGTCTTGCTGTCAGGAAAAGACTTAAAGAGGAGATTGGTGAAGCAGATATTCTGATCGGAGTTGCAGCCAGACTAGCAGCGGAAAAAGGACTGGAATACTTATTTGAGGCGACTACGCTTCTTAAATTCAAAATTCAACATTCAACATTCAAAATTGCAGTAGCCGGGCCAAAGGAGCCGGTCGGGGAAGAGGCGTATAAACAAAAAATTATTAAACTTGCCAAAAAATATAAAAAGCAGACTGTCTTTTTGGGAAGTTTACCGGAGGAGGAAATGGGAGCTTTTTATTCGCTGATTGATGTGCTGGTTTTGCCGTCCGTTAACTCGACCGAGGCTTTTGGTATGGTGCAGGTAGAGGCGATGTATGGCGGAGTGCCGGCAGTCGTCAGCAATTTGCCGGGAGTACGCGTGCCGGTCGCGAAAACCGGCATGGGGATTATAGTGGAGCCCAAAAACAGTCAGGCTATTGCAGAGGCGATTAGCGAGGTGATTAAACACAAAGAAAGATACGTGAAAGATAAAGATGTCATCGCCGGAGAATTTTCCCTAGCCAAAACCCTGGATTTTTACGCTAAATTATTCAGTTCTCCCGAAAAATCTTCAAAGGCTTCTATTTGTTTGCGCTAATGATGATGCTACTAGATTGCCGACCGCCGTAGTGAGTTGATCCTTATGGTATAATTAAAGGGGTGATGGGCATGAAAGTTAAGGACGTGATGAGCAGAAGAGTGGCGATGGTAACTCTGAAGACAACCTTTAGAGACATTGGCAATATTATTTTTGGTAAGCACCCCGGCCAAAAATTTTCCTCAGTTCCGGTGGTTGATAAAAAGGGAAAACTTCTTGGAATTGTTACTGAAAAAGATCTCCTCATGCAACTTTACCCAACCCAGAAAGAAATAATTGAGGATTTTTTTAGAACGACCAACTTTTCCGCCATGGAAGAAAAAATTCATGAGGTTGAGAAACTTACTGCTCAACAGTTAATGACCGAAAGTCTGTCAGTAGTCCAACAGAATACTCCTTTAATGAAAGCAGGTTCATTAATGTTGGTCAAAAGGGTTAGACGACTGCCAGTAGTTAATAAAAAAGGAAAATTAGTAGGGATCATTTCCCAAGGTGATGTTTTCCGGGCAATTTTTTTCCATCATTGTAAATTCCATACCCATCGGTTTTGACAAAGCCTTGGGGTCTGGGAGAAAGACCGAGCTTTAATAGCTATTGCACCACTCCGCAAGAGACAATGCAGGGCATGAAACCATATACGCATCTATCCCAATCAGAGTGGGAATAAATGTCATCGCCGGAGAATTTTCCCTAGCCAAAACCTTGGATTTTTACGCTAAATTATTCAGTCGCCTCAAAGGTGATTAGCTTAAATAGTTCCTGTGCGGACAATCTGTGGCTATTTTGGAAAATTAAGACCTTCGGGTGGTCGTAGACCGTAAAAGATTCTTCGGCGCCGTCGTCACCCAGGGCCAGGAGACAGGAAGTGGTAGAAGTTAGAGAAATAGACGGGGGAGTGAGGTTGGTTTTTATAAAGCCTAAGTTACTTAAGTGACTTAGGCGGGGAAGAAGGCAGGGATAGCTGGTGAAGGCAGCTATTTGCTGAAAGCCCAGGTCTCCGGAAAACAGCAGTTTATAGTAGCGGCTGGTCAGGGGATAGCGGTCGGGAATAGCCGAGAGAGAGCGCCAGAGACGGTTACTGGTAAGCAAAAGATAGTCGGTTTGGGTTAACCGCTTACTTAAGCTTTGCCATTTTTCCGCTGAATCAGGATCATAAAGCGGCAGATTAAGCCCTTGATAGTCTTCCGGTTGACCAAACACGGAAGAGAAAGGCAGAGGATCGTCCCAAGTTTCATTGGCGAGGATAGAACCCCGAGGAAGATTCCGGTAAATCCAGTTGGTGGCCCGGACGCGGGTATGAGGGGAGCGATAAATCGAAGTGAAAGCGAAAGACCACCAGAGACAAATAAATACCAATAACCCAATAACCCCCCACTTCGCTAAAGCTTCGCGGAGCAGGCCAATCCGCCCGCGGGCGGACCAATCCGACCAATAAAAGACAGAATGAAGGCGAGGAGATTTAAAACGGGAAAGAAAATTTGCAACAGTTATACCGGAAATTATGGCCAAAAATGGGTAGATAGGGTAGAAGTAGCGCAGGTTTTTGGAAAATTGGAGGCTTTGGTAGAAAAACAGTAATCCTATCCAAAATAAAGTTAAGACTAAACCGACAAGATTAATTTGTTTAGTCATTTTTTTTCTGACAATGATAAATGACAGGTGATAAATGATAAATAAAAAACTAAAAAAACTCACTATTCCTAAGGGGATTCCCAGGCCCCAAAGTAGGTTCTGAACAAGCGGATAAATAAGCGGTTTAGTGGGAATCCACTGAAGTGCCGGAGGGAAATTGGTATTGACTCCGTCGAAATTTTTTAGTTGCTTCCAGTTCGCCAAAATTTTAGAATTAAGCCCGCTAAAAATCTTGCCATCAGTAAAAAGATAAGGATAGAAAACCCGGACAGTTAAGTAAGAAAATAGGCAGAATAGCAATCCGAAGATTACAATCCGAGTAAAATTAGTTTTATGGCTCCTGAGGATGAAAAAAAAGCCAAGTAAAACAATCGGTAAAAATAAGAGGGCGGAGATTTTAGCAGCAAGAGCCAGACCGAAAGAAATACCCAATAAAACAAAATTTGTAACTTTTGTTTTACAATTTTTATTCAATTTGAAATCCTTCGACACGCTCGGGACAAGTTTTACAATTTTCAATAATAAATAAAATGAGAGAGTAAGAAAAAACGTCAAATAGGGGTCGACGGCGAAGAAATGAGAGAGCTGAATGGGGAGCCCCATTGTGGCATAAAAAAAGCATGCTAACAATGCGGAATTTGCTCGGTACCTGGTGATGGTTTGTGTTATCAAGAAAACTAAGATTAGAGTTCCGAGATCCATTAGTCCCGATAGCGCGCGGCCCACAATAGTCAGTTGATTGTAGTCGCCGCGGCCGAGAGCTTCTGCTGTTGCCTTAACGAAAAATAAGGGAAAAGTGCCGTAGACAAAAAAGTTGTAACCGCGGTTATGAGGATTAAGCGGTGAAGCGGCGGTAGCGAAGTATTCGCCGAGCGTGCGAGGCCAGGAGAGCGCACCCGCAGCCATCGTGAGGAAACGTTCGTCGGGGTGCAGATGTTGATTAGCATCCCAGTTAAGGCCGGTAAAACGGAAATAAGCCCCGACCAACAAAATTAAAATAAATAAACCGAGTTTATATCTACTTTGCATAAGCTTAAGAACAGATCATGCCAACAGCATAGACTCTCATTCCGCTCGCAGAACTCTGATACACGGTCGGCAAAGATAACCAGAGAGGCCAATTGGGCGTGAGAAAAGGTTCCGGATGATCGTTCAGTTCGACATAGTCAAGCCGGTTTTTTTGGCATAATTGACAAAGCGCTTGGTGGCTTTCGGCTTGGTAGATTAGCTTGGTGACAGCTTCCCGCGCAGTCTGGTCGTAGCCATAGGACCAGGTGAAGTAACTGTAGCCGTTAAAAATCCGGCGGCCCGCCAATGAGGCGGGGTGATAGAGCCAAGTGCTGTTGAGGATAACCGCGTCGGGCGTTGTGTTACTGCGGAAAAATTCTACATCTTGGCTTGCGGGATAATCGGGGAGAGTCATTTGGTAGTCGTTGAGAATGGGGAAGAAGTCGATGAAACCTGACAAGGTTAGACTTCCGATTAGACCCAAACTAACCATAAATTTTAGGAGCTTTCTCAATTGTTTTATTGTTATATTGTTAAATTGTTTAAAAATGCAGAGTATCGCGTAGGCGGAAAAAATGTTGCCGAAGAGAAGGAAGAAGTTAAAAAATTTGTGGTTGTTAATCATGTCGGGAGAAAACCGAAAGAGATTAGGAATCAGAAAAAGAATAAGGAGAGGGAGAGCAAGAAGCCATCTAATTTTGGGCGAAGAGAAGAAGAGACCGAGGGGAATTAAAATGACGGAGAAGCCGAGATTGTAAATCCAATATCGAAGGAAACTAAGCAGGTTTAGCGGTTTAGCGACCAGATATCCCGGGTCAAAGGTAATCGGACCGGATGGCAGGGTAAAGAAGCGATAGAGAAGATAACAGGAGAGCAGGACCGGTAAAACCAGCAAGAACCTAAGACGGAATTCTTTTTTGATCAGGAAAAACCAAGCCAAAAATATACCGACGGCGCCGGCCACGGCAAGGTTGGTAAAAATAAGCATACCCCAAAGTAAACCAAGCATTAATCCTCCCGTAAGTTGGCGGGTTAAGGTCGGGCGCTTATTTCTGTCTTTATGAATAGGGGAAAAGGCTAAATAAATTACCAATAACCCCAGAGCAAAAGAAGGCGCCAGGTGGCGCTGGTTGGTGTAGATGTTGAGACTCCAAAAGGCGCTGACCAGCCTACCGTCCCAGGGACCAAAAGAAGCAAAATGAGAGTTAGTTACGATTTCGTTTAAGGAGGATAGGGAGAGAGGAGATTTTTGAAAAAAATAGAGGAAGGAGAGGGAGCCGTTGAAAAGAGCTAACAGCACGGAAAGAAAAGAAACCCAGCAATTAGTAAATAGTTTATAGCTGATAGCGTATAGCAAAACCAGCATCAGAAAAAAACCAAGCGCCGAAGGGAGATTGAGCGCCCAGTCCAAACGCAGACCCAGGCGTTCCAAGACTCCCACCAGGGCATAAAAAAGAAAGTGGTAGCGGATGGGCTCGCCGGAGAAAAGCGGGGATTGAGGGGGCTGAAAGTGCATTAATCGTACTAAATTATCGCCGAGAGAAAAGGAACGGATGAGAGGGAGGTGAGCCCCGAAGTCGCTCCAGAGCCTAGAGTCAAGGAGAATCTCCTGAGTTTTTGCGTCATAACCAAAGGTAGAAAACATGAGCCAAAAAGAGAAGATAAAAAGGATGACAAAAAATACAACCAGAAAACTCTTATTGCCCGGTTTATGCCGTTCTGTCTGCGTCATGAGGTCTATTGTACCGCATTTTTTGACGGGATGAAGGATACCAATTGACTCTGGTGCTATAATCTAGGCTGAAGAATAACCTGCCTCAAAGGCGGTGAGATAAATGACGGTACGAGTAGAAGCCAGAGGAGTTGAGTTATTTCCCAATCCTGATATTTGGACACCAACGGATTTAAGAAGATTAGGAATTGAGGGTGTAATTTGTGGAATCGAAGTAACTCCTGATGAGGTAATTTTTCTTACCGACGAAGGCAGCAGCGTATCAGTCCCCTGGCAGGAGATCTCCGGAGATGCTGAGCCTAGACTGGTGCTTGAGGCGAAAATCCCGACCTCTGAGGACAAAAGGAAATATACTGTTGGATTGAAATCGGTGACTTTTGGTGTCAGGTATCAAGAGTGTCAATATTCACTTGGGCGACCGGGTGATTCAGTACGGGCGAACTTTCCGGAAGAGGCTTCTATCGAATTCATCAGCAAATAAATGCCGCTGACTAACCGGTAATTTCCCGTTATACTGAAAAAACTCAGGTTTACAACTCGTTTTTCCAGTATATACCCATCTAATCAGCTTTTTCGCCCTAGCGGGCTGTAAACCTGAGTAAGATGGGCATATAATACAATACATCTGTATGGGATCTGATTTTTGGCTGGTGCTCGCGTGGTGGGGAACACTATTTCTTGTCGGTGCCGCGGCGTTTCCGCTGACCAGGATTCTTTTTAACAAATGGCATGACCGGGGATATTTGTTTGCAAAGTCCGTAGGAATGGCTCTAATATCCTGGCTGGTGTACGTGCTGGGAACCCTATATATCTTACCGTTTAATCAAATCTCCGTTATTGTTTCGCTGATAATCATGTTGGGAATCGGAGTATTTCTCAATAAGGGAAATAAGGGTAATCAGGAAGATAGGCATAATCAGGTGAAAAGAGACGGGGGAAAGATATTCCTCTTCATGGTTTTAGAAGAAGTTTGCTTTTTTCTGGCCCTGCTTTTTTGGGCCTGGGTGAAGGGACATGAGCCGAGCATTCGGGGGCTGGAGAAGTTCATGGATTTTGGATTCATGCAGTCCATCCTCAACTCACGTTTTTTTCCGCCAGCTGACATCTGGTACCCGCCATACCCCATCAATTATTACTACTTCGGACATCTGGTGGTGGCGGTACTGACCAAACTATCCTCCCTCGATCTGGTTTATACCTTTAATTTAATGTTAGCGACGATTTTTGCCCTGTGCCTTACCATGAGCTTTAGTATTGGTTATCAGCTGTCAGCTGTCAGCTGTCAGCTGTCAGATGGCTTGAAAGCCGAGGGCAGAAAACTGAAGGCTCTTCTTTCCGGTATTCTTACTGCTTTTCTTGTGACGCTGGCCGGGAATATGCAGACGATTTATGCTTTTACTCAAGGATATACCGGTGATGAGGTTAAACCTTTTTGGCAACTGCTTTGGCCGATCACCAGTTTGTGGCAGCGGTTGCCGGAAGGGCTGGAGCGCTATTGGTACGCCAATGCTACGCGCTTTATCCCTTTTACGATTCATGAGTTTCCCAGCTATTCGTTTGTAGTGTCGGATATTCATGGACACGTGTTGTCGATACCATTTGTCCTTTTGGCGATAGGGCTAGTCGTGCATGTATTTACTACTTATTTAGATAAGGGGGATCGGGGAAATAGGGGAGATTGGGGTATTTTAACCTTTCCAATTATTTTTTACGGGTTTTTAATCGGAGTGTTATTCATGACTAATGTCCTGGATGCGCCGGTATACTTTGCCCTGCTCGCGGCGATCCTGATCGTGTCAAAGGCGTCAAAAGTATCAGGGGCAGCAGAAGTTAATTGGAAAGCAATAGGGATGAAATTAGGAGTAGTTGTAGTTGCAGCAGGAATAACAAGTCTGCCGTTTTTAGCGTATTTTAAATCTTTCGTCAACGGCCTGGCGGTGAATTGTCCGCCGGCATTTTTAGCAAATACCAAGTTCGGTCCCCTGCTTTTTGAAGGGATAGAAAAATGCCAGCGTTCGCCTTTGTGGATGATGTGGTTGCTCTGGGGATTTTTTATCTATTGCGGGATAGCGTTGATAATGGCCCGAAGCTGGAAGTCGGAAGCCGGAAGTCGGAAAAAGATGCCTCTATTACGACTAATAGGTCAGATATGGGAGACAAAATTTACTCAAACAGAGAAACTGCTGGTGATCTTTTTTCTTTTTTCGGTAGCACTCATTATTTTCCCGGAGTTTTTTTACTTTAAGGATATTTACCCGGCCCACTTTAGGTCGAACACCATGTTTAAGCTGGGGTACCAGGCGTTCATACTGTTTAGTATAGTAGCAGGATACTCGATTGTCCGACTGTTATCGAGCAAGACCTCAATTGTTAAATTGCTAAATTGTCATATTGTTATAAAAAAACTATTCGTCTTACTTCTCATTCCGCAGCTATTCTTAGTTTCCATATATCCTATCTTCTCTGTACGGAGTTACTTCGGAGAGCTGAAAAATTACGAGGGGATTGAAGGACTCGGGTGGCTGAGAAGGGAGTATGCGGACAATTATCTGGCCATCCAGTGGCTGAAACTACAACTTACAACCCTTCGATCCCGAGCAATGTCGAGGGGCTCAGGGCAAGCTCACAACTCACAATTCACAACTGATAACTTTACAACTAATAACTTACAACTTACAACTAATAACTCACAAGAGCGCTTTACACTGGTGGAAGCGGACGGCGACAGCTTTACGGATTATAATCATTTCAGTGCTTTTACCGGTATCCCCACCATCATCGGTTGGGCAGTCCATGAGTGGCTTTGGCGGGGAACCTACGATATCGTGAGCCCCAGACGGGAAGAAGTACGGTTGATTTATGAATCCCCGGATGTCGAGGAGACTAAATCTATTTTGCATCAGTACGCTGTCCGCTACATCATCGTGGGAATCCTGGAGCGGGAGAAATTCAAAGAACTTCAGGAAGCGAAGTTTTATAAATTTGCCAAACCGGTCTTTCGCTACGGTCAGACCGCAATTTACGAAGTGCTTGACAACCAGGACAATTAGTGCTTAAATACAGACGAGTTGTAAGAGACTTCCTCATAAAAAGTTTTTTTCATGAGTTATTTTTCCTGAAACTATTTCTCTAAAATTCATATTTCTCTATGGCTTTTCGTGCTTCCAGCAAAACCGCCGCTAAAAAAGTGACTAAAACCGCCAAAACCGCCAAAGTTGCGACGGAAGAAAAACCGACAGAACCGGAAGCAACTGCCGCACTCTCCATTGATGATTTAGTCGGCGACGCACAGGCTGCTTTGCCGCCGGAAGCTCCGGCCGCTAGCGTAAAAAGGGAGACTCCCGTAAGTACGGTCAAACCGGCCGTAGTTGTCCCGCACCCGCCCGGCCGGCCGGGAACGGGTCCGGTGGGAGGATTTCGCCGGCCGTTTGTCGGATACCGCCGGCCAACCGGGAGCTATAACAACGAAAACGGAGGGCATGATTATGCCCGGGGCAACGGTTATTCCCCCGATATCAATGTGCCTACGGAAACCCTGCGGGGAGTGTTGGATACCATGCCGGAAGGACACGGATTTTTGCGTCCGAAATACACTCCCAGCGAAAAAGATATCTATATCTCGCAGTCGCAAATCCGGCGATTTTTACTGCGAAACGGCGACATGGTGGAAGGACAGGCCAGACCGCCTAAAGAAAACGAGCGCTACTGGGGGTTACTCAAGGTCGAAAAAATTAACGAGAAAGAGGCTGAAAGCATGGAGCGCCGGCCGAAATTTGAAGATCTGGTACCGGTTTATCCCAACAAATTACTGAAACTCGAGACCGGGCCGTTGCCTTTGTCGACGCGGATGATTGACCTCATCGCTCCGATTGGTTTTGGCCAGCGGGGACTTATCGTTTCGCCGCCGAAAGCCGGTAAAACCACCATTTTGAAGGAAATTGCCGCCGGGGTAGCCGCTAATTATCCGGAAGTACACCTGATGGCGGCTTTAATCGGTGAGCGCCCGGAAGAAGTGACCGATATCAGCCGTTCGGTGGAGGGCGAGGTTTTTGCCAGCAACTTTGATGAATCACCCTCCGAACAAACGCGCATTGCCGAAGTGGCTCTGGACCGGGCCAAACGCTTAGTGGAAATGGGAAGAGACGTGGTCATTTTACTGGATTCAATCACCAGATTAGCGCGGGCTTACAATCTGGTCGTCAATCCTTCTGGACGCACACTGTCGGGCGGTTTTGACCCGGCCGCACTTTATCCGGCAAAAAGATTTTTAGGGGCAGCCAGGTGTGTAGAACCGGTTCAGGATATTACTCCCGTCAGTAACACAAAGAAAAAATTGGTCAACCAGATTATCGGCGGATCCCTCACCGTCATCGGCACTGCCCTGATTGATACCGGCAGCCGCATGGACGACCTCATTTACGAGGAATTTAAAGGCACCGGCAACATGGAGCTGACGCTTTCACGGACGCTTCAGGAACGGAGAATTTTTCCGGCCATTGACGTAGGGAAATCCGGGACGCGGCACGATGAGCTGCTCTTGGGGGAAGATACCATGAAGAAAGTGACGACGCTCCGGCATATGCTTTCGCTCCTCTCTGACGAAGAGCGCACCATGATGCTGATCGAACGCTTAACGAAAACCAAGATTAACGACGAATTCCTCGACAGTTTAGCCCAGGGCTAAGATAAAAAAGAGGTTCGGGCACCCCGCCTGAGGTCGCCAACAGAAATTTAGATTCGTCTTCAGGTAATAGCTCCCGTGTCTCTCTTTACTCATCACGCTAGAAGAGTGAAGCCGGACTAAATTTTGTTGACTCCCCGGCGGAGTGGCTTCAGTGTTCTTCAAAACCTGCCCGCCGGCTGGCAGGTAGTTACCCCCGCCTTCTCTCTAAAAACATAGAAGCGCTGCGAGATCTTTTGGCCCTCGGGGCTTCAATTAGACAAAGCAGATAAATTTGTGTTACCCTAGCTCCTGCATGCGGAAACTCCTCGAGAATTTTAAGGAAGATTTAGCAGCCTGGGGTCAGGGTTGGTATTTTTACCTCGAGCGCAAAGTTTGGCGGTATGGCAGGCGGTTTGAAGAACAAAAAGATCTGCTGGTGGACCTCTTAATGGCGCGGCGCGGCACTTACCAACGACCGTTTTTGCATTTTTCTTTGAGTATCTTATTGGTAGTAGGGGTGATGAGTGCTCCTATTTTGGCCAATGCTTACCCCGGGGGACTACCCAAGGCGCTGGCTGAATTTACGCCTCCTTCGGCAGTGGTGACTTCGCTCGATCCTGCGGAATACGGAGTACAGACGCAGATTTCCGAAAAACCCCGTGACCAGGTAATTTCCTATGTCGTGCAAAAGGGAGATACCCTGGGGACCATCGGTGAAAAATTTGGTGTTTCTATTGATACAATAAAGTGGGCTAGTGATATAAAAAGTGATAGTTTGACGATAGGCCAGGAATTGAAAATTCCGCCGGTTACCGGCATTGTCCATAAAGTACGGGAAGGCGAAACGGTCTACAGCATCGCGAAAAAATATAAAACAGATGCCCAAAAAATCGTCAACTGGCAATTTAACGATTTTGCTGATTTAGAAACTTTTGCTCTCAACATCAGTCAAATGCTGGTAGTCCCCGACGGCGTGATGCCGCAGGCTCCGGCGATCTACATCCCGCCGGCCCCGATCTTTGCCGGGGGGACCGGACAATTCCTTTGGCCGGCCGGCGGCATCATCACCCAATACCCGGTTTGGTATCATATGGGGATCGATATCGCGAATTCTTCAGCTCCCGGGATTGCCGCGGGCGGAGACGGGACCGTGGCGACGGTCGAATACTGGCAGTGGTCCTACGGACAACACGTCATCGTCGACAATGGCGATGGTTTGTCTACGCTTTACGCCCACTTATCCGAAATTTATGTTAAACCGGGTGATCGGGTAGTCCGCGGGCAAATTATCGGTAAAATGGGCTCAACCGGCCGTTCGACCGGCACACATTTGCACTTTGAAGTCCGGAAAAACGGAATAGCAGTAGACCCCAGACCGTTCCTAAAATAATTAAGTGTCAGAAGTATCAAACATATCAAAAGTGTCAGAAGAGAATGCTTTTTGTATAATATATACCAGGGCCGTTAGCACAGTGGTAATGCGCCGCCCTGCCTGACGGCAGGCAGGATTCGCACCTGCACGCCAGCGTCTTTGCTTTCGGGCCTATAGGTAAGTGGTATACCGCTATCTTCGCATGATAGAGTCGCCAGTTCGATTCTGGCTAGGTCCACAGACGCAGGGATTGGCAGGCGGATTGCGGATACGGGAGTCCGATTCTCCCACGGTCCACAGAATAATTTTGAAGACAAAATTTTCCGTGTAAACACTTTATTTTGTGAGGGTTTACCCGGAAATTTTCGAAGAAAATATTCCGGGCCCGTCGTATACCGGTAGTATATCTCCATGGCATGGAGAGGAAAGGGGTTCGATTCCCCTCGGGTCCACTAGGAAAGAAATACTACGAATCCTTCGACTTCGCCAAGTCTGACTTGACTTCGCTCAGGACAGGTCTACGAAGGAAAAAGAAGAGAATTAGCGAAATTCCACTTGAACTCCGGCGACTTGCGGGGTAGTTTCGTTGAGTTTTTGGTTAAAAAAGTTGCCGACAATGGCGCCTACTCCCAGCATCAAAGCAAACAGTACTATCAGCATCCAGCTGCGCACTACAACCAGATAATGTTCAGAGCGGGGGACACCAGAGTAAGCCAGTGGCCGGTGTCTCCGAGTTATTTTCTTACGTCTTTTCATATACACGTTCAAGCGTCTCATGAAAAAATCCTTTTGTCAATAGCTTGACAAAAGTATTTCACGCGCGTCATTATTATATTAATAAGGCAGTCACAGACTGTTGATTTTGGCATTGAAAAAAATTGGGCAGTGGTTTGGGAATAGTCTGGACGCCTAAAGAAAGTGCTAATTAACCAAGACCCAGCAAATCACCGGAAGACCCGCTTAAAGCAAAAACTTTTCTCCGCCACCTCCTTAAGTGCCCCCTTTTGTACCAGTACTTTAGTGATTGTTATAGTCAATCTAGCCAGTTTAATGCCGGGTAAAACATTTTTTATTTAACTTATGCAGCAGAAATTCAAAAAAGGCTTCGTCCCTATCGCACCCTTGCTACTACTCGCGGTTTTTACCACGACGATCTTCATCATTGTCCGGCAGGCCCAACAACAGCAGGAAATCCGCAGCGAAGCAGCCAATGTTGCTTGTCAACAGGCCTGTGGCAAGGAAAAAACCGTTGCCAAAAGACGAGCCTGCCAACAAGATTGCTTAGCTAAACAGAGAGCGCCAAGAACAACAAGCGCGCCCGCGGCTCCGGGGGGAGCACCACCAGGAGGAGGAACGCCGAAAGCAAGTCTCGCAGGCCCTTGTCTGGCGGGACAGAAACTTTTGGCCTCTCCTTATGGACGTTACTGCGGCACCCCTCCAGTTGAGGAAAAAAAAGACGGAGATGTCTGTTCAACGGAAAGATCAGGGGGTATTTTGTGTATCAATGCCTGTAAAACTAATAACTATTATGTGGACAGCGACGGCAAAAAATTAAGATGCGGCAGTCGTCCCGCAGGTGTCAGCCCACCGCCTACCAGCGGCAAGAAAGAAGAGATAACGCCGCGCACCACCCCAGCCAAGCCGGGAGATCTATTTATTGTAAATTCTAGCGGCAATTGTGCGCTAACTAATCCCAATAACAAAGCAGCAGGCATGTCGCAGGAGAAATGCTTGGCGCAGGCAGCGCAATCTAAGGCTGCGGCGACGCCCGCTGTGGCGCCGCCCGCCGAGCCAGCCGCCGCGGTACCGCCTCCAGCCGCGGAGACTCCGGTGCCGCCACCGAGTCCCGTCGTTGCCGTGGTTTCACCAAAGCCCATACCTACACCAGTGGGGAATGCAAGTTGTCCGGGCGGACAGGTTCCGGATAAAGCAACAGGCAAGTGGCGGTCTCCCAAAACCGGCGACCGACTGCTCGGCGCCTACAATCATGTCTGGGAATGTAATGCTAAAGGGACCTGGGAAGATCGTACCAAAGACGGCGGTTTAAGCTTTGGCGACCTGACTTATGTGCCGGAAAGCATTACAGAGCAAGATTTGACTGCCAAAGCTATGGCAAAAGCTGCTTATGCCGGCGAAAAAACGACCCAGGAAGCCCCCTGTCCCGGGATCAAAGGCTCCAAAACTCCGGTAGGTTCGGGTATCGTGGCGCTGGGACCAAGCCAAAACGGCGTTGACCGTTATAAATGTAAAAACGGCGTCTGGCAGCCCTGTCCGGGGTGTTTGTTTACAAAGGAATATGTTCCGGACTATCTGAAAAATTCCCCGGCATACCTGCAGGAAATTGCAGATTTTAATCAAGTCGTAGCTGATGCTTCGGAGCTGTATACCACCAAATTCAATGCTTGTTTAACCTCAGCTACCCAAGAACAGGATTGCGTTAAGGTTGCCGAAGCGGCTGTAAGGGCACTGTCTATACCGGAAGAAGCCAAAAGTAAAGCACTAGGCAGTAACAGTTATCAGCAAAGCTTAGCACTGCAGAGTTATTATCCGACCCTGGAGAGCTATAAAACGTGTATGGCGCAGTACAAGAATGTTTATGAAAAATGCGCCGGCTATGCTCAGGCTGCTAATTTGGCTTACCGGAAGGCTGTCGAGCAGGGCCTGCCGGCCGATTTAGCCACGAAAAACGCGAATGATACGGAAGGATATACCAGATATGTGGCCGGCAAGTATTTCGGAGCTTATATTGAGGCTTCGATTGCCTATAAAGACTGTATGGAGGCGAAAAAGAAGGGATGTGTGGATCCGGCCGGCAGTTTTAAACAATCCTTTGGGCAGTTAGGCTTAAGCGCCGAAGAGCAAGAGACGATATTTTCCTCCTTTCGGCAAACTATAGCTAAACTGGAAAGCAACCAAGAGTTAGTTGATATCATAAATTCCCAGGATCAGCAAAAGATTATTACTGCCTGTCTGGATCGGGTTAGCCGGAGTGCCATCGAGCGGCAGGAAGCGATGCGCGAAGAATGTAGTAATGCCAAGAAGGCTGCTGAAACCTTACTCGCGATCATTCCGGCAGAAATGCGGCCGCAGACCACTACGGTTACCGGCGAAGCGGGAACCCCGCTCACTGTTCTTGCCGGGCAACCAGTTTGCGAAACCGCTAAAGAAGGTAAAAAGTGTGTCGTGGCGGCAAAAGACGCTGGTGGAAATTTAGGGAAACAAGAGGTAGGCATCACGAGTCCCTATGTTTTTTATTGTCCCAGTGCTTGTGCAATCTTAGGTAGAGACAGCGGGGAGAGATCATACTTATTAATCTACAGAGATCAATGTTCTGTTGACGGCCGCTCGGTGGAAACCTATCAGACACAGTACGGCATTAAGTCCGCGGTGACAAAAACAAAAAAATGTGCTTCCGGGATATGCAGCAAAGGCGCTTGTATGGCGGGAGGCGTGGTTAGGGATGAAGCAACCGGATTGCCGCGCGTAGTGCTGGCCGGAGAAAAATTCCAGCAATCTAATCCCGTTACTCAAACGAATATTCAATATGAGATGGTGGCGGTGGGTAAAGGGCAAAATGTTATCTACGAAGCGCGTCCGGTATTTGACGAATCAACGCCAGAAGGGAAAGCTGCTAAAGATAAATTTCTGGCTGACTATAAGCAAAAAGTTGATACTTATGCAAGAAATAATTTTACTCCGGACGTAGTAAGAGCCTACCAGGTTTACAAGTCGCAGAATCCAGAAACCCCGCTGATCGAGGAATTTCAGAATAACCAAATGGCGGAAGCGAAGAAGCTGCAAAATGATTTATCATTGGAAGGTCCTTGGTGGAGGGTTGATTTAGCATTTAGACGCAAAGAAATCTCAACCCAACACACACAAAGCCTTAAAGCCTTATTTAGCGATGATCCGGAGTGGCTGAACAAGGCGATTCTGACTGGGAAAGTTGAGGTCGGCAGCCTAGAACAACAGATTAAAAAATTAGAACAAAATACGAAGAACTATGTCAATACTTTGCCTTTTAATGCAAAGAGGGGTGAAAAAGTAAACAGCGCCTACAATCAACTTGAGACCGACACGCAAAAGATATTTTATAATACTTATTTCTCTTCTTTGCCGGCGGATGTGCAGGTAGAGTATAAACAAGCTTTTTTGGACTCTCCCGTATATCAAGATCAACTTTGTCACAACAAAAATGTAGATAGTTGTCGCTTTAAAACTTTTCAGGATTATCTGGCCACCAAAGATGATGCAGAGTATCTGATGGGTGCCAGCGGGGTTTCCTTAGAGGGTAAAAAGAGCGTTGACATAGGGTCAGCTTTAACCGGCGCCGTAGATTTTACAGGAATCAAAGAAAAGTTATCAGAGCCCCTGGTGAGTGAGGCAATTTGGGTGACGCGCCATACCAGGGGAGTATTTTTACGCGGAGAGCTACGGGCAGGGGAGGGGTTAGACAAATGGCGGGAAGGCGACCATAGTGCCGGCACAGCTTATCAGATTGCGAGCGGCAGAGTAATGCAGGGAGCGCAATTATTCGGCGAAGGAGTAATGATCGGGACCGGCATAGGGGGACTGGCAAAATTCGGAGCCGGTATACTTACTTCGCGTGTGGCCGTGACCATTGGTTCGACCGCGCTTTCGGCTAAAATGACCGGCGACAGCATGGCCCGCGCTGCAGAAGTTTGTTATGACATTCAAACGCTTGGAAAAGGCGTTTCCTGTGCCGGTTCATTGGCGATGGTGGGTGTAGCAGGAGCTTCGTGGTTACAGGGAGCAAACAGTCTGGCAATTCTCTCCAGAGAAGTTCACAGTGCAGCTTTGGTGACCAGTGCTTCCGAAAAGGCCGTAGCCTACAATACTGCGGATGAAGTAGCAAACGCAGGAACCTATCGAGGAACGCAAGCGATCACCCAACAAACAGCTTTGCCAATCCAACCGGGTTTTGCCGGTGCTTACACCCGGTTTTGGCAGTCCCAGGTGACTAATCGGGTCTTAGGCGGATTGGGAGTAGTGGCTTTTGGAGTTCCCGCAATTGAATCCTGTTCTCAGGGAGATGCGCTGAACTGCACTTTCAATCTGGCCATGGTGGGAATGTCGGGATACCGCTTAACTGCCCCCAAGAGTTTTATGGTCTCTCCGCAGGCGCGGGTAATTGAAAGCGCGGACAAATGGGTGATGCGCGGTTATGCCGCCGCGACCTGTGTGACAGAACTCTTACGCGGTCAATTAACTGAAGCCTGCACGAGCGCTGCGGCCTTTGCCGGTCTGACTTTAGGTAAACCCACAGCGGGAGCAGGGACGGAAGTCAGCGAAGGCCCGCGGGAAAAGCTGGCGGCGGTAAGCGAAGAAGCGGGAGTTTTGCGGACAACGGCTGACGGCAGCAAGATCACTTATCGCGGTCAAAAAGATGTGGTGGTCGATGCTGCGCTGCGACAGCAGGTTGCAGACAATTTACGCCAAGCGATGGTGGAGGTGGGTTATTACGAAGGGTATGCGGCGGCGGTGAAGGCTCCCAAAGGAAAGAATTTGACCAACACTGAACTGGAGTTAGCCAACTATAAGAATCTTTGGGAACAGGCCAGAAAAGATGCTGCGACGCCCCCTCAAGAGTTAGACGTTGCCACTCAAAGAGTGCTGGAGCTCAATGCTAAAGTGACCGCCGAACGGCAAGCTTTGCAATCACCGCTTACTTTCTGGGAACGGTTGACGAATAGAACTAAAACTGCAAGCGAATTGACAGCGCTTGACAAACTGCAAAATGAATTCAAGGAAATTGCCAGAGAGAAAGTCGAGGTTGCCGATCAGGTAAAAAAGTATGCTTATGAGCTAAAGTATGATGCCAAACTGGCGGAGATTAGCACGATCAAAGAGCAGATTGCCCTGAGGGTAGCCTCGCCGCTGCAATTGGCAGCCCGGCAGGCTATTAAAACTGATTTAGCTGAGTTGGCGGGGAAAGAAAACGAGCGGCTGAGTCTGGAAGACGAGCTTTACCGGAAAACAGCTACTGAGGCGAAATTTAATGAATTGGTAACTTCCCGAAGACAAGAAGTCAAGCGCTTCAACGATACTTTGGCTGAACTGAAGACAAACAAGGCGGACAGCACAGCAATCGATGCCGTACAAAGACAGTTAGATTTAGCACAAGCCCGTTTAACTAAGTCGCTCGAATTCAGCCGCACGGCAAAGGTGAGAATCCGGGAGATCGAGGACATTAATACTGATTTGGCAGGAAAAAAAGGTGAAGTCGAAGCCGTTAAAACTAAATTTCTGCAGGACCAATACAAACTGGCCTACCTTAATTCTTTCGGCGGCAGGCTAAGGGAATCATTGGCCACCAGGTTTGGTTGGTTCGGCGGGAAAGACGGCGTGGCAGAGAGTGCCAAAACCTGGGCGCAGAACAGGGTCGCGCCGGCGGAAACGGCGCAGGCAAAACCGCGCAACGGAATTACCGAAAGGTTATTCGGCACGGAAGAACAACAGACAACTTTAGGAAAAGCGACGAAGGGTGTCAGAGATTTATTTAGTCGTACTATTCTCGAACCTATCGCGGCGCGGCAATTTATACGCGAGCAAGCAATAAGATCATCCAAAGGGGAGTTAAACTTAACGCCCGAAGCGCGTGAAACAGTTAGAAAATTGGCTAGCCTTAGGGAAGAACGCGGGATCTCCGCGCTTGACCGAGCGAGTAAAGGAGCACAGAGAGAAACCTTATTAAGCTTTGAAGAAGTTACTGATCCACAAAGCGAAACCGGAAAAATAACAAAAATCAGTTTAACCGAGTCAGGAAAGCAAGCCGGTCTCACCCAGTCACATATTGATTTTATTAACGAAACAATCAACAGCGTAGAAAGACTGAAGGGATATACCGTGCGCACCGAGGGAATACTCGAGCAGTCGCGCTACATTGTCTCCTTCCTTGAATCGCTGGGCAGCGGTAAGCCCGGGCGGATATACGGGGCTTTGATGGGCTTAGGCAAGACTGATTTTGTCATTCCGATTAACGCTTTACTGCAGGCAAAATTAACTACCGAAGTGCAGTTTATCACTTTCCCGGAAAGCAAACTAATGAACCAATTCTTGGGGGAGAACGCCAAAATGGCGCAATTATTCGGCGAAGCCTTAGGGGATCCAACCAAAGTAGTCATCGTTGATTCACAAGAACTTCCCTCGGCAGAAGTGATCAACAAAGGCAGAGTGTTTATCGGAACACGCGATATCGCATTTGGGCTAGACGCCACCGATACACCGGCCGGCAGAGCCTTGCGGGTAAAATGGCAAGGCGCTTACCTCCATTCGGATGAAGGGCATTGGACACTTAACCCGTTGGAGAGTTACCGTACGAGTTTAGGTAAGCAGGAAAAAGTGTTGGACCGTGCACTTGGCAAAGAAATTCAAACAGCGATCGAGAAAATACGCGGGCTTTCCTCGATACAAGAGCTAATTGAAGCGCGGAAAAACGCTACTATATCCGAATCCGAAGTTGTCCGTAATGACGACGGCACTGGTAGATATAGCGAAACCCGGGAAGTTAAAATTTTGCAGGAGTGGCTGACAGCCAAAAAAGCAGCCAACGAATTACCGGCAGAACTGGAGCCATTAATCGGCAAGACTAATTTGAATAATGTCCGCGATTCTCTCAAAGCGTATTTTGATACGCATCCAATAGAGGCCAGAGGAAAACTCGTCCAGGAATTGACCGTTATTGACAAATTAGCTGATGTTTTGGCAGCCCGCCCCGGAGATTACGGCCTGGCGCCGTTTACTCGTGAGAACGCGGTAGTGCTTTTGACGGCTCCGCGAGAAGACAATATTATCACCGGCCGGCAATATCAAAATGTCGTAGACCAATTGCTCTATAACACCGTAGGTGCGGACATTTTGGGTCAACGCGTGGACCTCACTCAGCTACTGGTCAGTTCACAAAGCCGCGATATCAATTTTGCCCGGCTGATGCAGGAAGTGAAGGGCTTTGCGATCTATACCGGTACGCCGGAGTTGGTAGCACCGCTTTATGAACAGGCTTTTGGCATCGAATTAACCCAATTTACCGATCCAGCTTACTTTCTCTTAAAGGATATTGTGTTTGCTGATTTGCAAAGCGGCACGGCGCGGTTATTTACCGTCCCTGGTAAAGCGGTGGAGGCAGGATTAAAGCTTGATAAAAACTTGGCAATTGTTAATCTCATGGAACGGCATGAAAACCCTCAAGTACTGGCGGAAGTTGTAAAGGTACTGCCGAATAGCAAACGCGTTTTCGTGATTGACGCCAACGGCGGATTCACGGAATATATGGTTCAAAAAGCCGAACTCCAGAAGGTGACGACTTTTAAAAATAATGTCGAGTTTAATGAGCGCACGCAGGCGCTGGATGAGAGCAGTGAGCGCTATGTGAAGTTCCAGGAATTCGGCGCGCACACAGGGATTGACACGAAAAACTCGGTTGAGATTACGCGAGGGATTCTTTTAACCGACGAAAAAACCACGATTAATGAAACAATTTTTTCCCAAGGAGCTTTCCGCATCCGCTGGCAGAACGGTGATCCGAACCTCCGCGCACCGCTTGATATTGTTTACAGCGGCAAGAAAGGATTCGAAGGCCTGACAGAACTGCTGGCTGCCAATCAGCAAAAAGCCGCAGTAATCACTGATGTTCGCTTTAAGGAAACCCTACTGCGCAACTCCGTCGACGAATTATTTAACCACTTATCAACTGAAGCTCAAAAAGAGGGGTTTTTGCGGCGTCCGGATACCAAAGTGCAGGATATCTTGAGTAAACTGCAGGATTCCTGGCGCGCGACCAGCGAACTTTCTTATCGTTCAAATAGGAATGAGGTTAACGCGGAAGTTAAACTACAACAAACCCTCGATCAGGTTGTCGCCATTTACAAAGAAGTTGGCCACGCGGTTGAAGGCAGTGCCTACCTACGCGCGGTATATGATGTAATGGCTAAAAATATTGATACGCTGACGATTAAATTTGCGCCTAATGCCAATGCTGTTCATCCTCTTTTTGGCACGCCTGGACCGGCTGATATAGTTTCTTTTATCAATGCTTCAACCGATCCGGCTATACTAGCCCAAGTTAAATTTACCGAACGCGGGGTGGCGGCTGGAGTGATTACGGCTGACGCACGCGCCGCGCGGACAGTCGGAGGCACCGGTGAGGCGGAAAGCGTTGCCCCCACGGCTGTTAAACCGGGTCAACCTGCGCCCATTAAGTCTCCTGTCGCCGGACCTGACCTCACCTCTCCCGCAGGGCAACGGGAGGCGATGGCGAAGGCAGGTGAGACAGCGGCAGGATTAGTGGCAGCCGATGGGACTGTTAACGATGCCAACCTGAAAAAGCTTGACGCAGACAGACGCGCACAACTTTTATTAGGTTTATACGCTGCCAGGCAACAGCAAACACCCACCGAGCCGTCACTGGCGCCAGACTTAAGCGGTCTCGACCTCGGGAAAAAAGCAGATCGGCGGGAATTTATCCGGCTCGCGGAAGTGGCGGCAGCTAAGGAAGCCAGCCAAAGAGACGGGTCCGATCAACTGGCGATTGCGCGGGGAGCGGCAGCTGCCGAGATCGACCAAGAACAGCTTCCGGCAAACACGTCCCGCGCTAAGAAAACCGCCGCAGCCAAAGCATTAGAAGAGCGTAAATTAGCTCATCAGCAGGATATCGCCGACAGAATTGCGCAGGCGTTAACTGCGGCCGGTGTCGAGAATCCCGTTGTGGAATTAACTGCTACGATGCTCACGTCAATAGCTGATTATGAGCAAGAAATAGCCCAACAAGGGTCTCAAGTTGAGTTCAAAAGAGCGAAAGCAGCCAGTGATTTAGCCGTCTATATCCAAGACCATCAGCCAACAGTGCAACGCACAAGTTTACCGCAGGCTACCGGCGGAATAGCGGATTACACTCGCTGGCTGGACGAGAGTATTTCCCAACCTGTAATCGCCGCGGCTCAAGCTGTCCCCGTAGTTCAACCGGCAGTGGCGGCAGTACCGTCAGAGGAAGCAGAAGCAGAACCGGCTGAGTTTGACACGTCGCAGTTTCTCTTAGGTAAATTATGGCAGGGCATCGTGGAGAAGCTGGATCCGCGCGGGTCGGAATGGTTTGTCCAAGGCGGAAAAGTCGTCAGCAGTGCTTTTGCGCAGGCTGGTTGGTGGAGTTACCGGCAGCTTTGGCGGGTACCCCGCTGGGCCACCAGGTTTATGAACTGGACTGTAGGCCAATATGCGGGATTGGCTAAAGCAATCCCCAATCTGTCGGACAGTTTAAACCAATGGGCCAAAGCGCGGTCTTTGAATGCAGCTGAATTGGCGATACGCCTGGAAACCAACCCCTTAACCGGCTGGTTGGTACCAGGAAAGAAAGCTACTGTCTTGCAGCCGTTAAAAGAGCAACTGGACGAGCTCAAAAAAGTCAGGCAGAGAATCCGCGCCACAGTAAATAATCTGGAAAAGCAATTAGGTAAAGACACACCCAGTCTTGCGGCTGACGGCAGACTTACGGAAATTGGCCGCGCTCGGGGTGCTGAGGAAAAACTAAATGAGCAAATTAAGGCTGTACAGGCACAGGCAGCCGGGGTGATTGGTGAGACATTAATATCCAGATTGATTGGGTTTGTAGGAGGAATTCCGGCAGCCGTAAATCAGGGATTTTTAGGAAAATGGCGGGAGGCCGGGAACGCAGCGCTCGCTACCACCGGCGCCCGGGATGCGGGTGTCGCCAGTCAAGAGCAGCAGGCGCAGGACACGATGGAGGCTTTTGCCGCGCAAAGGAAAGAGGCCAGAGCTGCTTTTGCCAGAGCCGAACGGCCCGGACTGGCAGGCGGATTTGACGCCCTGTGGTCAGCGGTAGTTGATCCGGATCGCCTCGCGAGAAGAGAACTTCGCCGGCTCGAGGCAGAGCAAAAACAGTTTAGCAAAGAATTAGAGGCTAAGCGAAAAGAGCAGGAGACAGTCCAGAGTAAACGGGATGAGGCAGATGCCAAAGTAAAGGAGTTGCAGGCCCGGGCGGATGATTTAGCTGCAAGCATTACGACTGCGAGCGACCGGGTAGCTCTGGCTGTGACAGCCATTGATGACTTAACCCAGCAAATTATTGACGAGTCTCTCAGGGGAGACCTTGCTGATAATGACTTGATCGCTGAATCGGCAGCGGAGCTCCGGGTACAGCGTGAACAGGTGGTTGAGAGCAAGGAAGACAAACAAAATCAGCGCAGTTACACCAAGGCAGTAGCGGAGCTGGAAAATGTTAGCGAGCAAAGAAGGGATTTGCGTAAAGAAACCAGGCAGCTTAACCGAGCAGTCCGTACGCTTCAGGTAAACCTCGAGGCGAAGTTAGCAGAAATAGCTGCTTTGGGAACTATCTCACCTTCGCCCAAATTCAGTGAGGTTATCGGGCGTTTGGCTGCCTTTGTCGGGGTAGACAACCGGTACCGCGGTGAGGTAGCCAGCTGGACAAAGCAATTACTTGGGTATTACGCCGGCGGGTTTACTGACCCTATGGTGGCCAATTTTTACCTCACGAAACGCAACTTCCTGCAATCTTTAGCTAACACCACAGATTATTGGTACAAAGAGACCGTGTGGGCCTACAGGGGACAGAGAGCCATGCGTGACATAGCGAAAGCACAATTGCAGGATTTGGAAAATGACTTGGCTGCTTATCAAGCGGAGAAGAAGGAGCACCCGTCGAAAGTGGCTCTGTTTGAAGCCATACGGGAAAAATTGCAGGAGAAATCAGCAAGCCTGCAAAAAGACATAACCGAGATTGAGGCAAAAATAACTCCGATTATAGGAGTGCCGGACACGGAAGCGGAAATACAGTCACTAATAAATACTGAAACAAGAGAAGTTAAGCAGGAAAAACTGGATAAGGTGAATCGCGATCTGAAGCTTATCCCAAGTATTGATTTAGGATTTTTAGATAGTTATCCGGGAAGTTTAAAAGTTGCTATTGCAGCGGTTAAAGCAGAATTAGCCATCGCGGAAAAAAAGTTGACGATCAACAGATCAGTGCGGGAGACCGCCTACCGGGCAGCGAGTAAGCAGCGTGAGGCGCTTAGGCTACTGGGTACAGCAAAAGAAATCGTAGCCGAACGTGTACTACCTGAGGCTCCCGGCTTACCAAGGGTGCTAATTGCCATGGTAGCGCGTTTTAATCCGGAAATCGGGCAAATACTTAAGGATGAACAAAAAGCCAGAGCCGAGCAGGCAGCCAAAACCGCTGCTGCCACGCCTACGCGGCTGGCTAAACCCACGATAGTCAAGCCGGAAGAGGCGGTAGTGACCCCCGAACAAGCCAGAATTACCGAATTAGAAACGATTTTACGCTCTGATATTTCCAAGCGGTTCGCTGCCGCGATTGCGGGATTGTCTGCGGTTGATTCGCCGGTAGTAGGAGCATTGCTCGCTTTTGAAGAAAAAGCCATTGAGGCAGCGGCCCGCAAACAAATTGCGTATGCCAAATTAATTACGGATTCCGAGGTAGCGCCGCTTTACCGGGCGGCAGTCGCGGAAATCAAAAAAGTAACCACTAGGGATGCAGGCTCGGTGATCAAGCAGACCAGCGAAGAGATCATCAGTTCGGTGGTCGCCGTTCAACCGGCTGTCGCACCAGCAGTGCCAGCAACGCCAGTAAAACCAGCAACGCCTGTGGCTCCAGCAAAACCGGCAACGCCTGTAGCACCGGCCAAACCGGCAGCTCCGGCCGCTGCCGCGCCAGCCGGGAAGGTAGAGCCGATGGAGGAGGCGCCGGAGGAGGAAGTAAAACCGGAAGCAGCAGGAGTGACGGATGCGTTTACACAGGCAATTGCAGGTGAGTACGGAGTAAAGCGATTTTTTTACAGATTATTCCGGAAGAAATTGGGGAGAACTGTCCATACGCCGGAAACAATAAAAGTTGACGCGGAGATTGCGGGAAATCGAGAGCTGTTTGACCGCATGTTAATTGAGAAGGACGGGGCTGAAAAAGTTGTGGCAAGCCTTCAGGCGGTAACCGGTGTTGACACAACTATTGTTCAAGGTGTGGTTCAGGATTATGCCAAGAGCTTCAAGCGAATTGTAGTTGAAGACGGTAAGGGAATTCTAAACGCGACACCCTGGAAAAACGCCGGTTGGTGGTGGGCATCGAGAGCAATACTGTTTTTGTATGACTATTATCGAGTTTTATATAGCGATTGGCGATGGATTATTCCTCCAAAAGAACCGGTAAAGCTCACGCTTCAGGATATTCAAGATAAGCTGGCGACACCCGCTCCCGCTGCGGCTCCTGCCGGGGTGGAAGTTGTCACTGATCCGGTGCAAAAAGCGGAGTTGGAGACACTCTATCAAAATGAAATAAATGCGATCAAAACAGATCTTACGATTTATTTAGACAAAGACAATAAAGTCAAGTTAGTTAGTGAAGTGAGGGAAGCGATCCGGACGCGCTTAAACGTCGTAGTCGAGCCTTATAAAACTACAGTCAGCGACAGTGATTTGCCAAACGTTGGGAAAGATACCATTGAGATTACTAAAGTGATGCGCGCCAACCTCAAGGCAATTGTAGACACCAAATACAGCGAGATAACCGCTTTAGTGGCGAGTTTAGTAGCCAATCGCAGCTATGACGGGTTAGCGCAGATCAAAACTGCCTTAACCAACAAGGTAACCCCTGACGTGCGGCTAAGCTTAGCCAGCCTCATCGACCGGCACGCGCAGAGTCTACTTAGTCAAGCTCAAACCGCAGCCGAGAAGCAGCGCCTCGAGGTAGAAGCAGCGAAAAAGGCAGAAGAGGAAGCGGCGGAGAAAGCGGAACCTATCATATCGGTTAGGGAGGCTCCGTCTAAACCAGGATCAGAAGTATCAGTGCCGCCTGAATCGGTTGCTTCGGAAGTCGTTCGAGTATTCGATAGTAGAAGGCAAGAGATTCACGTCGGAGACGAAGGAGAGTATATATCTCCATCTGGGAATAGGTGGCCGATAAAGATAGAAGGGTTATTTAATGATCCAAGGCAACCCAAGAGAGGTGTAATCATAGTGTTTCGTGATACCCGTAGCGGCGCGGTAAGAAATACTGATCAAAATGAGTTATCACGTAGGGATGTCATTTTATTTCTTAACGTCGTTCCACCTACGGCGACAGAGCTCGCGAAAGCACGGGAAGATGTGGGGATGGCAATTGAGGGCGTCAAGGCAAAATTAACGGAGCTTGAAGGTGTCACTGCGTTCCTTACACCTGAAGAATTAACACAGATGAAAAAAGATGTTGAGGCAATATCAAGGGCTTTCAAAGACGCGTATTTTATTTTAAACACATCCCAAATTCCGAAGGAATTACTTGGTACACTGGCGAAAGCCGATACCACAAAACTGACTGCTAGTACGGCAAAAAGGCTTACTCAAGACCTGCCGGCGCTTGTGGCCCCACTCCAAACTTTTATTATTTCTGGAAAGTATGAGCAAACAAAGCTGATTGGCGCGATAGAAAAAGTTCAAATTGCATTTGATGAACTGCGAACACAGGGGATAACCGCGCTTCCCCAAATATTTTCCACAACAGCGAAAGATATAACGGCTCTCGCGCGGACGGTTACCGCGCGGCTGTCCGGAGCTGTAAAAGCACATCAAGAGAACAAAACAGCGCTTGAGCGGATTCGCAATGCGATATTGTCCGGCACTGGTCTGGGCGCGGTGTTTCCCATAGTAGACGGTATCCAACCATTACAAACTGTTCTTAATGAAATCCAAAAAGCCATGGACGGTATCGCAAAAGAGGAGGCGGCAGAGCAAGCAGGACCGGAAACGCAGGAAGCGCTGGAGACGCGGGAAACGCAAGTAGAGGAAGCAGGATTGGCGGGGGAGGAGCAGTTATTGTCTAATGAAGTTGCGGCGGTTATCAGGGAAATTCGAAGCATAATTACAAACGTAAATTTTGACCGTCTAACCGAATATGCCATAGAACCCTACCTTATCCGGATAGAAAACGCTACCGCTTACGAAGAGCGACGGGAAGAGATAATCAGGCTTAAAGCAGAGATTAATGATGCGAAAATAGACAAAAGGCTTGAATACTCTCAGCTCGTTACGAGTTGGCTTAACGACGTTCGGGACAATATCACGCAGTTGGAAACCGCACTTGCCAAAGCTAGCAACCGGGTGAGTCGGGAAGAACTTACCAATCTGCTTATCCCATGGGGACAAAAAGAGATACCGCAGTGGGCTTTTCAGTTAGTCTATCAATTCATCAAATTCCATCCGGCGCTTCAACCGAAAGATGGCTGGTATCAATTACCCGACGATTTTGCAGGAATCAGCGTGCAGTTTAAAGTGTTTCTCGGGGAGGTAAATAAAAAACTGCAACCTTATGCTAAAGATAAAACAGCATTTACGCAGATCGTTAACGCATTTGATGCCATCATTGTAAAAAATCCGACCGCGATCGATACTTGGCTTTTGGCCTATGGAACCGGGGAATTTCCGCAACCAGGAGCTCAGCCTACGATCACGCAGGCGGAGCGGGAGGAGATCGTGCGTGCGGTCGCCGAGGAAGTGAAAGGTGCCTATAATCCAACAGAACTGGGATTGACCGAAAAGCCCGACGTGGACTTCTATGAACAGCAGGCTGAAGCCTATATCCAACTGGTGCGCGAGATAACGCTTGCGCAATTGCAGGCAAAATACCCGTCGGCGTCACTTGCCGACCAAGCCGATCAGCTGACCGCGCTTTTTGCCGTTTCCTGGCTGCGCGGGAATGCGTCGGTCTATAAACCGACAAAAGAAGAGTTGACTCGTCGGAAATCACTTCCGGACGAGGAAAAGCTTGGCCTGGAAGATGGGCGGAAACGGGCTATCGAAATATCAATTCGTCTTTTGAACCGCCTGCATGCTGTAGGGCAGCAGGCGAGGAGCACGTGGGGACTTACTGAAGTGGATTATCTAACAATCCGGACTTCGGTATTTCAGGCCTATACCAAACGAGTACAAGATCGCCTTTATGGGGCGGCCTTTGATGAACAAAAAAGGAATCTCCTTGTGGCTGACTTAGTAACGACCGCGCGCGGGCACGCAGAGTCCCTGCTTACGCCTCTGGGGCCACCAAAGTGGGTGTTTGACGAACAACTCTCTGTCGCGCGTCTTGAGTCATCTGCCTTGGAAGGACAGGCGCGCTATGCGTACGGCGAGGTGCAAAAGGCGATCCAGGCGTTACAATTCGAAGGCATCCAAGCCCTTAGTCAGGCAAAAAACCGGCAGGAAATACTTAGCGCGGTCGGCGAATTTTTGCAGTCGCTCGGCGCGCAAATTTCCCAGATCCAAGTGCAAAGCAAAGTACAACCCGTTCGCACGGTGCTTGAAAGTTTGCTGCCGGCGATGGGCATGCTTGATAAGGCAGGAGATCTTCAGGCGATTATTGCGAATTTAGGGAGAGAAACGGAAGAGGCGGCGGAGCAAGCAGGGCCGGAAACGCAGGAAACGCTGGAAACGCAGGAAACGCAAGTAGGTCCGGCAGGACAAGCAGAATCCGCACCGCTGGTGATAACTGCACAAACTGTCCAGCAAATCGTCAAGAAGGCGCAAGAGGTTATTGCTCAGCTGGATGAAAAGGATCCGCAAACTGAGGCAGACTATCAACTTAGCTATCAAAAGATATCAACAGCCCTCGGGTGGTTCCAGCAGCTGTCTGACAGCGCCAAACAGGAGAAGGTAAATACTGAACAAACCCTGGAACAATTTTTGCAGTCAACTTTGGCAAGGCTAATTGGTGATTGGTCTGACTTACGCGTGGCTGACGAAGGACAAAAGTTGTACCTTCTGGCATTAAGCGGGAGTGAATTAGCCGATCCGGTTCTGGAAAGCGCGGCCGAGCGCGCACTTAACCTGGAGGAATTTAAGCAGTCCGCCAAAGGCGACCTAGCCAAGAAAATGCAGGATAGGGCGGTGAACATACTCAAAACCTATAGAGACCGGGGAGAAGAAGCAAGACCGGCAGAAGAAGTAAGACCAGCAGGATCGGCAGGGCCAGCAGAGCCGGAAACGCGGGAGACGCAGGAGACGCAAGTAGAGGAAGCAGGACCGGCAGCACCAGTAATAAGTGAGGATTTGGGAAAGCAACTGGCACAGTTGGCGGAAGCGCAGGATAAACCGGCCAAAAATCGGGAGGATCTGGCGGCGGATATCATCAGAACTGCATATTTCGAGGAAGCGAATGTGAGAGCCGAACGGCTACCAAATACGCCATTTATCTTGTTTCAGATTGACCCGTTGTTTAAGTCATGGTTGACAGCCATAGAGGGCAGTAATTTTTCAATCTTTGCACATTTTAATGACGAGCTTGGAGCCTTACCGTCGGGAATTGAAGGTCGTCTCACTGATTTACGCAGAGCAATGAAAGAAAGCGGGAGACAACAAGATATTTTATTTGCTACCAATGAGGTAGTGAGCTTATTGGACCGATTATTCATCAATGAAACTGCTTTCGTGGAGGTGCTTAATCGGGCCTTTTCCGCGAACAACCTAGAGATTTATGGCAGATTAGAACAGCAGATAGAGGTTTTACTTTTAGGAAAAGACAGAAATATTCCGTTTGCACAACAAAAACAAGCAGGAGAAGCAGCATCAAGGGCCGTGTTTGGCGGCTTAAATCAAAATATATTTAGTCCCATTCAAACAACAATTACAGATCTTCAGCATCAGGCTCAAGCAGTGCGACCAACTTATATTACTCCGAGCCGTAAAGTCTTGAACGATGTGATTATGGCTTACAACGCCGAAGCGCCGTTCCCGCTGCAATACAGAGTTACCGATAACATATTGTTAATGACTGTTGAACAGCGGATCAAAGATTTCTTAGACTTCCTCGCAGAAAAGCAGGTGTGGAATAGGCCGGTAACGCCAGCAGGACCAGAAGAAGAAGTAGGACCAGCAGAGCAAGCAAGACCGGTAACACTAAGCAGGCAGGAAATAAACGATATAGTCAAAAACATCACGAAAATAATTATTGCGGAAACAGG